>MDTD01164089.1_pt1 | contig 236770 bp, 225 predicted proteins | sample 811221 | NCBI WGS metagenome assembly MDTD01 (sample SAMN05326646, study PRJNA326480) | marine metagenome | isolation source: seawater | place: Pacific Ocean: South West | collected 2011
ACGCTCTACCAACTGAGCTACTCCCGCTTATTTCTTTCTGTGGGGAGAGCAGGATTCGAACCTGCGAAGGTAAAACCAACAGATTTACAGTCTGTCCTCGTTGGCCGCTTGAGTATCTCCCCAAAATCATTAATAAAAGAACTTTTTAAGCGCTTACCTAAAAAAATTCAGAGCCTGTGGAGGGATTCGAACCCCCGACCAGCTGATTACAAATCAGCTGCTCTGGCCAACTGAGCTACACAGGCTTTTAAACGCTCCTCTATATAAAAGAACAGCCCGTTTTTGAAACGGACTGCAAATGTAAGATGTTTTTTGATTGCCACAATAGGCAAGAAAGAAATTTTTACGAAGCCACCATTCGGGGCTTATCTTTATGCTTGATTAACTGTCTGCGTAAGGCCTCAGTAGCCATATCCGCTGCTGCCTCAAAGGAGCGATTCGACTTCTTAACCACCAGTTCATGTCCGGGTATATGTAGCTTAATTTCAACCTCTTTATTCTCTTTCGAGGAAGTATTCACCACTTTTAGGAACACCTCGCCATTAATAATGCTGTCATTAAACAACTCTAATTTATCCAATTTACCTTGGATGAAATCGATCAATTTCACATCTGCGGTGAAATTTACAGACTGAAAGGTAGCTTTCATATGTCATCAGATTTTGCGGCTCGTGGATGAGCCTGATTATACAACAATTTCAGACGGTCAATGGAATTGTGCGTATAAACTTGGGTCGCTGCTAATGATGAATGTCCTAATAATTCCTTTACAGAATTCAAATCGGCACCCCTGTTTAGCAAATGACTGGCAAATGAATGCCGTAGCACGTGTGGACTCTTTTTATCCACTCCACTGACTAAACTAAGATAGGCATTTACCGAATTGTAAACAAGCTTTGGATAGAGCTTTTTCCCCTTCTGAGTAAGGAATACAGGCGCAGCTTGACTTTGCTCCCCGAAGCCCAATCGATGACGTTTTAAATAGAAGTTTAAACGCTTTTTCAATTCCGATGTGATGGGAATCTCACGCTCCTTACCCCCCTTCCCCATCACCTTTATATAAGAAGACTCCAAACGCAAATCCTCCAACCTAAGATTTATCAACTCACTCAAACGAAGACCACATTGATAGAAAAGATCCAAAATCAAAGATTGGGTAAACATCCAATAATCCTCTTCATCTATTTCCAAAGACAATAAAGCCAGCATATCCTCTTCCGGAACTACTCTTAAAAGTTTTCGAGGAGGTTTAGGCACGGCAATCTGCGCCGCCACATTACTCTTAACCTGACCTTGGCGCAATAAATACTTATAAAAGGATCTTAGGGCACTCAGCTTTCGCTTGATAGAAGTACGCGCTAAATCTTGCTCCACCATATAGACCACCCAGGAGCGGATCATACTATGATGAACTTCGCGCAAATCCTCCTCTTCAAACTCCTCTTTAATAAACTCTTCAAACAAGGAAAGGTCCTTTGAATAAGCTAAAAGAGTATGCTCAGAAAAGCGTTTCTGAAAATGGAGATAATCTAAAAACTGCTGAGTATAGGACATAAAAAAGCAAGGGAATGTAAATATATACAAACCCTTGCTGAAATATTACGTATCAGAATACTGGAGACCTACTCCTCTTCCTGACGGATCTGCTGAATGTAGGCAGCCTTGATGATCTCTTTGCGACGAGCCACTGATGGCTTAACGAATTGCTTGCGGGAACGAATCTCTTTCATCACCCCAGTGCGATCGTATTTACGCTTGTAACGCTTTAACGCGCGATCGATAGACTCACCTTCTTTTACGGAAATAACTAACATTCTTCGCTTTTAATTTTTTCGGGCTGCAAATATAGCCATTAATTCATACTTACAAAGGTTATTTCATCAATTCTCGGGAAATCACCAACTTTTGAATTTCAGTGGTTCCTTCTCCAATGGTGCAAAGCTTTACATCACGGTAAAACTTCTCTACTGGGAAGTCTTTAGTGAAGCCATATCCACCAAAAATCTGAACCGCCTCATTACAAGCTTTTACGGCAACTTCTGAGCTATACATTTTTGCCTTCGCTCCGGCTACTGTCACTTTCTGATTCTTATTCTTCAAGTCACAAGCCTGGAAAGTCAACAATTCTGCAGCCTCCAATTGAGTGGCCATTTCCGCCAACTTAAAGCTTACACCTTGAAATTTTGAAATCGGCTTTCCAAATTGCTCGCGCTCCTTGGAATATTTAACCGCTGCCTCCAATGCGCCAAAGCCTGTACCTAAGGACAGAGCCGCAATCGAAATACGACCTCCATCTAAGATTTTCATGGCTTGGATAAATCCATCACCTTCTTCACCCAGCATATTAGCATGGGGAACGCGACAGTTTTCAAAAATAAGCTCCGCTGTTTCGGAAGCGCGCATGCCTAATTTGTTCTCCTTTCGTCCTCCGCGAAAACCCGGAGTTCCTTTTTCAATAACGAAAGCCGACATCCCATGAGAATCTCCTTTCTCACCGGTCCGCACAATTACTACCGCTACATCGCCGCTAATGGCATGGGTAATAAAGTTTTTCGAACCATTAATCACCCAGTCATCACCATCGCGCACGGCAACGGTATTCATACCACCTGCATCGCTACCGGTACCTACCTCAGTAAGACCCCAGGCACCAATAAACTCAGCGGTAGCCAGTTTGGGTAAATACTTGCGTTTCTGCTCTTCGTTACCAAAGGTCAAAATATGATTGGTGCATAAGGAATTGTGCGCCGCCATGCTCAAACCAATGGAAGGATCAATCTTAGATAGTTCCTTAATAGCAGTTACATATTCATAATAACCTAGACCAGAACCACCATATTCTTCGGGCACCAAAACTCCCATTAAACCTAAATGGCCTAATTCTTTGAAGATGTGAATGGGGAATTCCTGACTTTCGTCCCAGGTCATAATATTGGGACGAATATGTTGCTCAGCAAAATCACGAACGGATTCCGCGATCATTTTTTGGGTTTCGGTTTGGGCAAAATCCAAGCCCACCGAAGGGTTTGCAAGTGTATCCATGCGGTGCTTTAATTAGAGAGGTTTGCGGCATTCGTGCCTTTTTGAGACACTTTCAAATACGGTGCAAGTTTACTGAATATTACGGCATCGACCAATTCGATGTTCCTGAGTTCTTCCACTGATTTAAATGCTCGAACTTGTTCTCGAAAATCAACAATACTGCGGGCTAAGTAATAATTAATATAAGGATGAGCTTGTAAGCTTTCCATCGAATCATAATTCAAACTCAACTGCTTAGGTGCAACGTTAAAAAGAAGATAAAGTTCCAATTGCCTCATTGAAAGACTATCAATTAGATGGTGGTCGAGTAATTGAACCAAACTGTGAAAACCTCCCAGGCGCTGTCGCCATGCCAAAATTCTTTGTACTCTAAAAGGCCCTATACCCGGTAGTTCCAGCAATTGGAGCGAATCCGCCAAATTGATTTCCACTGCAATGGGTTCTTTTTTTTGTTCTAGACTATCAATCTCTTCTTCTTTCATACCTATTATAAAAGCACTGAGATTTTGAGCCAGGTTCGAATCAATAGCATAAACCCTGTAGATATCATTTGTACTTTGAAAGGGCCGGTACTTTTCTCGAAAGGATACAATTCCTCGAATCGCAGAACTCGGTAAACCCATTTCCCTTAATTCACCCACCTTTACTTCATTTGGATTAAAAGGATGCAGATTTAAGGTATACACTTCCTCTCTGATTTTCTCCCAACTAGTGCTTGCCTCCACTTTCACATAGTTAAATACCTCTGCTATCCAGCTGCTATCCAAAGCATATATGCGATATAAATCTTCTGGTTTTCGAAACTGCCCTCCTTTGTTTAGATAATTCTTCCAAACCTGAATTTGACCTGGCTTTAGTCCAAGATCAGCTAATTGTGTAGAATCCGGCTGATTAGGATCGAAATCGCGAAGAGCCCCATTAAACCTAATTGCTGCCGCCTGCTCCTCTTGCCGCCAGGTCAATTTTATCGCCTCTATTTCACTCGTCGTATAAAATTCCTCCGGTGGAAACCACTTATAGTAATTCCAATCCAATGCGAACAGAATCAAAACTATCACCAGGAGAAAAATCAAGGCCCTTTCGGTACTGGGATACATCTTTTTTTAACAAAGAATTCAGAATCCATGGAAGCCTGCAAATCCCAAGTGTTTAAAAAGCATTTATAAACCTTTTATCCGCTAGTCACTTATTTTACTAACTGCCATTTTTTTGCGATACTTGTGGCTTCTAAAAACATCAGCAATACATGCGTAAAGGATTAGTTCTTCTACTTAGCCTGATCAGTTTGGGTGCAATCGCCCAGGGAAATCTGAGAATCGACAATTTTGAAATCAGTAATCCCTCTTCCGAGATTAACGACGGAAGGGCTTCTGTAAGCGTTAGTGGTGGAACAGCCCCCTACCATTTTAAGTGGAGTAATCAAGGTACCGATACCCTATCTCGCACTTCCAATGGATTGGTAGAAGGCATGTCACATTCCTTGATCATTACCGATGCAGCCGGTAATAGCATCGAGCAAGATTTTAAAATCCCCTCCGAATCCATTGCTGAGAGTTTAAATGGAACCATGAAACCGGTGGTAGATGGAATTGCTACCATAATTTTCTGGGACCCCTTCTATGCAATGGGTCTATATGACAATCGAGTAATCAATGATGAAGGGGTTTTGGCCAAGCATCCCAATGGCGATGTGCGTACCAATAGCATTCCTTTTATTGTAATCTGGCTCATCTTCGGAGCTATCTTCTTTACCATACGCATGGGTTTTGTGAACTTCTGGGGATGGCGCCACTCTATCAAATTAGTGCGTGGTAAATACGATGAAGATGATGCTCCGGGAGAAGTAACTCACTTCCAGGCTTTAGCTACCGCCGTTAGTGCCACTGTAGGTTTAGGAAACATTGCAGGTGTGGCGGTTGCTATTTCTGTAGGTGGACCAGGAGCCACTTTCTGGCTAATTGTGGTGGGCCTCTTAAGTATGGCTTCCAAATTCACCGAATGTACCCTTGGGGTAAAATATCGTGATATTGGTGAAGATGGTGTTGTGGAAGGTGGCCCGATGCGCTATCTCCGTAAGGGCCTTGCCAACAAAGGAATGGCTGGTCTTGGTAAAACTTTAGCCGTGGTATTCGCCGTATTAGCCATCGGCGCAAGCTTTGGTGGTGGCAATATGTTTCAGGCCAATCAAGCCTTTGAAATTCTCTCTGGTGAATTTGCCTTTATGGAAGGTAAAGGCAGCATCTTCGGATTTGTTTTAGCCATTTTAGTGGGCGCCGTAATTTTAGGTGGTATTAAATCTATTGCTAAGGTTACCGAAAAGATCGTTCCCTTTATGGCCGGTCTGTATATCATTGCCGCTTTAGTAATCATCTTCCGTAATTTCGGGAATATCGGTGAAGCATTCGCTTTGATTATTGACGGTGCTTTTAATCCTTCTGCCATGTTAGGTGGATTCATCGGGGTAATGATACAAGGGGTACGTCGAGCCGCCTTCTCTAATGAAGCCGGGGTTGGTAGTGCCGCGATTGCCCACTCCGCTGCCAAAACCAAACATGCCGTTAGTGAAGGTTTTGTGGCCCTTTTAGAGCCCTTTATCGACACTGTGGTAGTATGTACCCTAACTGCCTTAGTATTAATCTTCACGGGATACTATGACGATGGTGGTATGGGTGGAGCCCAATTAACTTCACAAGCTTTTGGAAGTGTTATTTCCTGGTTCCCTTATGTATTGGTGATTGCCATTTTCCTCTTTGCCTTCTCTACTATGATTAGCTGGAGCTATTACGGTTTACGTGCCTGGACTTTCCTTTTTGGCCGTAGTCAGATGACCGAGATTATCTACAAAGTAATCTTCTGTGTATTCATTATTATCGGATCCAGCGTAAGCCTGGGAGCCGTTCTCGACTTTTCCGATATGATGATTTTAGCTATGGCCTTCCCTAATATCATCGGCTTATTATTGCTGAGTGGAGAGGTGCGTTCCGAACTAAAAGACTATTGGAGCAAAATCAAAAAAGGAGAAATTCTGAATACCAAATAAGCGGTCCAATATTCAGTTTAACTTTGCCGCCCAGAATTTGATTCATGGCGGAAGAGAAGAAAAAGCGAAAGGGCATTAGTAAAGCAGCCCTAAAAAAATCATTTCGACTATATAAATACGTTAAGCCCTATCGTGGCGAGTTTGCGATTGGCTTAATTTTCTTAGTGCTGAGTTCTGCTGCGAACCTGGCTTTCCCAAAGTTTTTAGGTGATTTAGTGGACGCCACTAAATCTGATAATATCTTCGAAAAGATCAATGAGATCATCCTCATTCTGGCCATTATCTTGGTGGCTCAAGCGGTGGTATCCTTTTTCCGGGTATTGCTCTTTGTGAATGTAACACAGAAGACCTTGGCCAATCTCCGCCAAGCAACCTATCAGCACCTCATCCAATTACCCATCGGTTTCTTTAATCGCAAAAGAGTGGGTGAATTGAATAGTCGCATTTCTTCGGACATCTCCCTATTACAGGAAACTTTCACCACTACCCTGGCCGAATTCATTCGTCAAATCATTGTGATCTTTGGTGGTATTACCATTTTATTGGTTACCTCTCCCCAATTAACTTTCTTCATGCTAATGGTGGTGCCATTAGTGATTGTGCTAGCCGTGTTCTTTGGCCGTTTCATCCGAAGCTATGCCAAGAAAATGCAGAATGAGGTAGCGGATTCCAACACTATAGTGGAAGAAACTTTGCAAGGTATTTTTAATGTAAAAGCCTATGCTAATGAGTTCTTCGAAATTGCCCGTTATCGCAAGCGTACTGATGAAGTAGCGCGCTTGGGAATGAAGGGTGGACTTTATCGAGGTGCCTTTAGTTCTTTTATGGTTTTAGGTATGTTTGGCGCCATGGTAGCGGTTATTTGGCAGGGAGTAAACCTGATGGCCAATAATGAACTACAGCCGGGTGAATTAATGAGCTTCCTATTCTATACCGCCTTTATTGGTGGCTCTATCGGAGGATTAGCCAATGTATACGCAAACCTGCAAAAAGCCATTGGTGCCACCGAGGCCTTAATGGACATTTTCGATGAAGGTAAAGAAGATCTACAGGCTAAAGAAGATCGTGAGTCTCTTCCGAATTTCAAAGGCGAATTTGAGCTTAAGAGCCTTAGCTTCAGCTACCCCAATCGTCCCGATACCAAGGTGCTGAATAATCTAAGTTTCGAGGTTAAAGCGGGCGAACAAATTGCGGTGGTAGGTCCCAGTGGAGCTGGTAAATCTACTCTGGTATCCATGATCCTCAATTTCTACCAACCCGAAAGTGGTGAACTGCTTTTTGACGGACGTCCAGCCACCGACTACCAACTTTCTGCGCTCCGCGATCATATGGCAGTGGTACCTCAGGATGTATTCCTCTTTGGGGGTAGCATTCGTGAGAACATCAGTTATGGCAAGCCCGGAGCCAGTGAGGAAGAAGTTATTGATGCGGCTAAAAAGGCCAATGCCTGGAACTTTATTCAAGAATTCCCTGAAGGTCTGGATACTTTGGTAGGTGAACGTGGCGTGCAATTATCCGGTGGTCAACGCCAGAGGGTTGCCATTGCTCGGGCTATTTTAAAAGATCCTCGTATTCTGATTTTAGATGAAGCCACCTCGGCTCTAGATTCAGAAAGTGAACGCTTGGTACAAGATGCCCTGGATCATTTAATGAAAGGACGTACCTCTTTGGTTATTGCTCACCGTTTGGCAACCGTGCGCGCTGCCGACCGTATATTGGTTATGGATCATGGCGAATTAGTGGAAATGGGAACCCATGAAGAACTCATCCAAAAAGAGGATGGTATTTATCAAAATCTAAGTCAATTGCAGTTCAACAATTAGTACCTGATATTAACACGGACAAGATCGAAACCCAAACAATCTTTCTTGTCCTCCCTTTCTATCGTCTATCATCTATCGTCTAAAGTCCCTACCCACCAGCTACAAGCTACCAACTACTATTAAACAACCCCCTGTTCGTTTCTTGGCTTTCGCCGAAGGTGCACTAATACTGCTTTAGTTTACATTTGAATATGCGTCAATTCTGGGAAAATCTCCGTCATCGTACCTGGTTCAAAATCCTGAGCAATCGCTTTGTATTAAGCTTGATCGTTTTTGGTATTTGGATGAGTTTTCTGGATGTAAACTCCTGGCTCATACATCGTGAACTCAATCAGGAAATCGATGACCTGCAAACCAGTATTCGCTATTACGAGGAGGAAATCAAAAAAGATGAAGCCCAATTGGAGCAGCTCAATTCCGGACCCGAGAACCTGGAAAAATTTGCGCGAGAACAATACTACCTCAGTGCTCCGGGAGAAGAAATCTACCTCATCGAAATTCCTAAGAAGGAAGATTAGCTCCTAAAACACTAACTCTCACTTACATTCTGCTTCGTACCTTAGGCTCAAACAAGCCAAACATGAATCTAAGGAAAGTCCGCCTATGCCTATTAGGGCTGGGGCTCATTCTATTCTATGCCCCACTACAGGCTCAAATCGACAGTGTTTATTTACAAAGTCTGGAATGGCGAAATATTGGTCCCTGGCGAGGGGGTCGTTCTTGCGCTGTAACTGGCGTTCCCGGGCAGGCCAATCTCTTTTATTTTGGCAGCACCGGTGGAGGTGTTTGGCGAACTACCGATGCCGGAAACAGCTGGGAAAACATTTCCGATGGCTTTTTCGGGGGAAGTATTGGAGCTATTGCAGTAGCCCCCAGTGATCCAAATGTTATTTATGTCGGTCAAGGTGAAGAAACCGTTCGCGGGAATGTGAGTTCCGGCTTTGGAATGTGGAAAAGCCTGGATGCCGGAAAGACCTGGCAGTTCATTGGTTTAAAGGAAAGTCGTCATATTACTCGCATCAGGGTGCATCCTAAAAATCCTGACATCGTATATGCCGCTGTGCTCGGAAACCTCTATCGAGATACCGAAGAGAGAGGCGTTTATAAATCGGTGGATGGCGGTAAAAACTGGCAGCGTATCCTATTCTCTGATGCAGGCAGCGGCGCCATTGACTTACTTATCGACCCTCAAAACTATCGTACCCTTTATGCCAGCACCTGGACTATCCGCAGAACTCCCTATTCCTTATCCAGTGGAGGTTCCGGTTCTAAATTGTGGAAAAGCACCGATGAAGGTAAAAATTGGCAAGAGCTATCCAGCAAAAAAGGCTTCCCCCAAGGCTTAAAAGGGATTATTGGTATTGCTGTTTCTCCGGTTAACAACCAAAGAGTTTGGGCCCAGGTAGAAAATGAACCGGATGGTGGATTATACCGCAGTGAAGACGGAGGCGAAAGCTGGAAGCAAGTGAATAATCAGCGGGCCCTGCGCCAAAGAGCTTGGTATTATACCCGCATTTATGCCCATCCTACTGATATCGATCAATTATATGTAATGAATGTACGCTACCATCATTCCAAGGATGGCGGTAAAAGCTTCACTCCCCACAATGCTCCCCATGGCGATCATCATGATTTATGGATTGACCCCACTGCTCCGGAGCGCATGATTATTGGCGATGATGGCGGGGCACAAATTAGCTTCGATGCTGGTCAACACTGGACCACCTATTACAATCAGCCGACCGCTCAATTCTATAGAGTTAAGGTCGATAATCATTTCCCTTTCCGCATTTATGGCGCCCAACAAGACAATAGCTCCATTCGCATCAAACACAGAAGCGACGGGGCCTTTATCACCGAGAAGGATTGGGAAGAAACGGCTGGTGGAGAAGCTGGTCATCATGCTATTTACCCTGCCGATGAAGACATTGTATTCGGTGGCGAATACGGTGGCTTTATGATGCGCTTGAATCATCGTACCCATGAAATACAAGCTACCAATGTTTGGCCTAATAATCCGCTCGGTCATGGTGTGGAGAACATGAAATACCGCTTTCAATGGAATTATCCCATGTTCTTCTCGAAACATGAGCCCGAACTGCTTTATGCCTTTAGCAATCATGTGCATCGAAGCAAGGATTTGGGTCGCAGTTGGGAAACTATTTCCGGTGACTTAACTACCAATGACAGTACGAAACAAGGTCCATCCGGTGGCCCCATCACCAAAGACAATACGGCAGTTGAATACTACTGCACCATTTTCGCGGCCGCCGAATCCCAATTAGAAGCCGGAGTGTTATGGACGGGTAGTGATGATGGTAAAGTGCATATCAGCAAAGACCATGGGAAAAACTGGCAGGAAGTAACGCCAAAGGACCTTCCTCCTTTTACCCAAATTAATAGTATGGAGGCCGATCCATTTCATGCAGGTGGACTTTATTTGGCCGGAACGCGCTACAAATGGGGCGATTTTAGTCCCTACCTCTACTACAGCTCAAATTATGGTAAAAGCTGGCAGCGAATCGACAAAGGCATCGATCGCAATCATTTTAGTCGGGTAATTCGCTGCGATCCCAATCACGAAGGTTTGCTTTTCGTGGGTACCGAATATGGCCTTTACCTTTCGGTGGATGGTGGTCAGCATTGGCAAGCTTTTCAAAACAACCTGGCTCAGAGTCCCATTACCGACCTGGCTATTAAAGGCCAGCATCTTATTGCCGCTACCCAAGGACGAGGGTTTTGGATTTTGGATGACATAAGTCCTCTTTATGAAATGGAGCCGGGCTTTAAAAGCACCGCACATTTCTACCATCCTAAAGCCAGCTATTTGATGCAGGCAGGATATGGTGGTAAATCCAAAAGTGCGGGTGAGAATCACCCCGATGGAGCCATCTTCAATTACTATTTAAAAAACATCGATTCGAGCTTCGACTATCAATGGTTGATATCCGATTCTGAGGGGAACCTCATTCGGAAGTTCAGCTCCCAATCCAAAGACAAACAAGAAAATTGGAAACCCGAAGCCGGGGCCCATCGCTTTATTTGGGACTTACGCTTAAAAGGCTTCGAACCCTTAGAAGGCATGATACTTTGGTTCGTACTGCGTAATGGTCCTTACGCCCTACCTGGTAATTATAAGATTCAATTGATCACGCCCGCAGATACCTTGACACAAGATTTAGAACTGGTATTGGATCCACGCGTTTCAACCGGAATGCCCGAATTAAAGGCCCAGCAAGAATTCATGCTTCGGATTCGTGATGGTTTGGATAGCACCAATCAGTGTATTCAAGAAATCCGCGGCTTAAGAGCCGATTTGCAAAGAGCCCAAAAGCGAGTAGAAGATTCTGTTCTTCTTTCGAAAATCCAAAATTTATTGGATCGCAGTGAAAGGATTGAAAAGGCACTCTATCAAACCCAAAACCGCAGTCCACAAGACCCTTTAAACTTCCCAATTAGACTCAACAATAAGTACGGACATTTAGGAGCCCTGGCGGGAATTGGCTTTCAGGCTCCGACTCAAGCTATGTTAGGCGTAGAAGCCAAACTTAATCAAGCTATTTCTGAACAATTGCAGGAATGGAATGCCTTGAAAAAAGAACTCGCCGGCCTAAATGCCGCGTTAAGGGCCAGTGAATTTGAAATTTTAAAGTGGTAAACTGACAATTGTCCATAAGCCAAACGAGCAATATTTAAGACCTTTGTGTAAATTTTTAGACCATGTCTGAAACCAAGCTGTTTTCGGAATTCTCGGCCAGTACGGAAGCCGAGTGGAAAGCAAAAATTGAAAAAGACCTCCGCGGCAAAGCCTATGAAGCGCTGGTGCGGATGAGTCCAGATGGAATTCCCATTCAACCGATCTATAGTGCAGAAAGCACTGAAATCCATCAGCAAGCTTTAAAGGAGCATCCCAAATGGGACAATGTGATTGAGATCTTAGTTCTGGATGCCCATAAAGCTAATGAGGAAGCCTTGAATTATCTAAATCGTGGCGCTACTTCCCTCCTCTTTTATCTACCCGGAAAGGTTGATTTGAAAACCTTGTTGAAGGACATGCAATTGGAATACATCTGCAGCAATTTTGTGATAGAAGGACATGCAGATTTTTATCGTGATTCCTTCCATGCTTTGTTAGCGGAAAGAGGCCTGGATGAAGAAGAATTAGAAGGTAGCTTCAATTTTGATCCCCTGGAAAACTTAGCTCGCACCGGAAATTGGTTTCAGAACGAGGAAAGTGATTTCCAGACTTTAAAAGCATTACAAGAAGGCGATTTTAAAGGCATGCGCAGTTTGGCCATTAATGCCAATCTATTTGCTAATGCCGGAGCCAGTCCTGCCCAGCAAATTGGCATTGCCCTATCCATGGCTTACGAATATGTGTATCGCCTGGACCTAAAAAACAGCCGTGGCTTTTGGGTCAATTTCGCCATCGGTTCCGACTATTTTTCAGAAATCGCCAAATTGCGCGCCTTCCGCAGAGTGTGGCAACAATGGCAAGCGGAATTGGGCTTTGAACAAAAGGAAGTACGTATTTATGCCGAAACCAGCCTTCGCAATAAGAGCTTGCTGGATAAATACAATAACCTGATCCGCACCACTGCCGAAGCTATGGCCGCGGTGATTGGTGGTGCCACCGAAGTTTGTGTTAAAGGCTTTGGTGAACCTTTGGAAGATTTGGGATTTTTCCCGCGTCGTTTAGCTTTAAACCAACTCAACCTTTTACAGCACGAATGTCGCTTCGACCAGGTAAGAGATATGGGAGCTGGGAACTATTGGGTGGAAAACCTGACCGATGCTCTCGCCGAAAAAGGCTGGGCTTTCTTCCAGAAAATCGAGGCCGAAGGTGGTTATGTAGCCGCCTTAAAATCGAATTGGCTGCAAAATCAAATAGCCGAAATGGCCCAATCAGAGCAAGATCGCTTCGATTCCGGCGAATTGAAAATGATCGGGGTGAACATCTACCGTAAGGATCAGGAAGAGTTTAGTGAAGAAGTGCGCAATGCCTTAGCTCGACCCCAGGCCGAAATAAATGGCATCGTTCAGCCCATTGAAACCAAGCGCCTGGCCGAATCACTGGAAAAGGAAATCATATTTGAAAAAGCCTAGTTATGAGCCGTCATAAATTTAGTTCAAACTATCAGGCCCAAGCCTATGTGGCTCCCCAAGCGGAACGTCATTATTGGCAATCGCCCGAAGGATTGGAAATCCCCAGTCTCTTCAATAAAAAGGATTTTGAAAAATTACAGCATACGCAATTTGTAGCCGGACTTCCTCCTTATTTAAGAGGTCCCTATAGTAGTATGTATACCATTCGCCCCTGGACTATTCGTCAATATGCAGGTTTTAGTACTGCCGAGGAATCGAATGCCTTTTACCGTCGCAATTTAGCAGCTGGTCAAAAGGGTTTATCGGTAGCCTTTGACTTAGCTACTCACCGGGGTTACGACTCTGATCATGAGCGTGTGGTAGGCGATGTGGGTAAGGCAGGTGTGGCCATTGACAGTGTTGAGGATATGAAAATTCTCTTCGATCAAATTCCCCTGGATAAGATGTCGGTATCCATGACCATGAACGGGGCGGTAATCCCTGTGATGGCCTTTTATATTGTAGCGGCCGAGGAGCAAGGAGTAAGTCCCGATCAATTATCAGGAACCATCCAAAACGATATCCTCAAAGAATTTATGGTGCGGAATACCTATATCTACCCACCATTGCCATCGATGCGCATTATTGCTGACATCTTTGAGTTTACCAGTCATAATATGCCTCGCTTCAACAGCATTTCCATTAGTGGATACCACATGCATGAAGCGGGAGCCACAGCTGATATTGAATTGGCTTATACCCTGGCCGATGGTTTGGAGTACATCCGTACCGGATTAAAAGCAGGCTTAAAGATTGATGATTTTGCCCCCCGCTTATCCTTCTTCTGGGGCATCGGTATGAACCATTTTATGGAGATTGCCAAGATGCGCGCCGGTCGAATGCTTTGGGCTAAATTGGTAAAACAGTTTAATCCGGAGAATGCCAAATCCATGGCCCTACGTACCCACAGTCAAACCAGTGGCTACAGTCTTACAGAGCAAGATCCTTTCAATAATGTAGCGCGTACGACTATCGAAGCAATGGCTGCCGCCTTTGGTGGTACCCAGAGTTTGCATACCAACTCTTTGGATGAGGCGATTGCCTTGCCCACCGATTTCTCTGCTCGTATTGCTCGGAACACACAGTTAATCCTGCAAGATGAGTTGGGCACTAACCGCAGTGCGGATCCCTGGGGCGGATCCTGGTATGTAGAATACCTCACCGATCAAATTGCCACTAAGGCCTGGGAATTAATTCAGGAAGTAGAGGAATTAGGCGGAATGGCCAAGGCTATTGAAACCGGCATTCCCAAAATGCGCATTGAAGAAGCCGCTGCTAAAAAGCAAGCTCGTATTGATTCCGGCAAGGAATGGATTATCGGCGTAAATAGCTATCGCAATGAGAAGGATGAAACTATTGAACTCCTGGAAGTGGATAATGCCGAAGTTCGTCGCAAGCAGATTGAGAGCATTAATAAACTAAAGGAAAGCCGCAATGCCGAGGCGGTAGCGAAATGCCTGGCTAATTTAGAAGAAGCGGCTCGCAGTGGTGAAGGAAACCTTCTGGCCTTAGCCGTGGATGCGGCTCGTGAAAGAGCTACCTTAGGGGAGATTAGCTTGGCTTTAGAGAAAGCCTTCGGTCGTTATACCGCTACCATTCGTAGCATTAGCGGAGTTTATAGTAATGAGATGAAGCAGGACGATAAGTTTAAAAAGGCTCAGGATTTAGCGGATCAATTTGAAGCGGTGGAAGGTCGCCGTCCTCGGATTATGATCGCTAAGATGGGACAAGACGGTCACGATCGTGGTGCCAAAGTAGTGGCTACTTCCTTTGCAGATTTAGGTTTTGATGTGGATATAGGCCCCTTATTCCAAACTCCGGCAGAAGCCGCAAGGCAAGCTGTAGAAAATGATGTGCATCTCTTAGGAGTTTCCTCTTTAGCGGCCGGTCATAAAACTTTGGTTCCTCAGGTAATCGAAGAATTAAAAAAGCTGGGGCGTGAAGATATCTTGGTTATCGCCGGTGGGGTAATTCCTCCCAATGACTATGAATACCTCTTTAATACCGGAGTAGTAGGAGTATTTGGCCCAGGAACAGTAATTGCCGATGCCGCTGCTCGTATTTTAGAAATCATGTTGGAAGAGCAATCCACTGAAAAACAGAATTGATGTTCGGGAATATTAAGGATATGATGGGCAAGCTTCAAGAAGCGCAGACCCAAGCAAAGGACATGAAAGATCGCTTGGAGCAAATTGAAATAAAAGAAAGCTTTCAGGGGATTGACATAGTGGTAAATGGCAATCGAAAATTGCGTGATCTAAAAATTGATCCTGTCCTGGCACAAGATGCGGAAGAGTTGGAAGACAAATTACTCTTAGCCCTCAATAAAGCCCTTGAAAAGGCAGAAGCCTTGCATGATGCTGAAATGAAGAAAATGGCCTCTGGCATGATGCCGGGCCTGGATATGTTTAAATAGATGGATTCCATCAATCCCAATTTCCGTTCCCGAGTAGGCAAGCGATCCTTAAATCCGGCTGAGCTTAAAGCGGGCATCTTAAAGGGTGACCGGGCTTCTTTAAGTCGGGCCCTAACGCTTTGTGAAAGTAAGCTAGCGCAGCACCGCGATTTGGCCGAAGAGCTTTTACAAGGCTTAATGCCGCATACCGGGAATTCAATTCGCATTGGAATTACAGGGGTACCTGGCGTGGGGAAATCCACCTTTATCGAAGCATTTGGCAAGGAGCTGATTGAGGCTGGACACCGATTAGCGGTACTAGCGATTGACCCTAGTAGCGGTCGCAGCAAGGGTAGCATTTTGGGGGATAAAACTCGCATGCATGAGCTATCACAAGATACCCGGGCTTTTATTCGCCCTTCCCCCTCTGGAGGTTCATTGGGTGGCGTTGCTCGTCGAACTCGAGAAAGCATTTTGCTATGCGAAGCGGCAGGATATGATGTTATACTAGTTGAAACCGTAGGCGTTGGCCAGAGTGAAACGGCAGTAAAGAACATGGTCGACTTTTTTATGCTACTAATGCTGGCGGGTGCCGGTGATGAATTACAGGGCATCAAAAGGGGAATCATGGAAATGGCCGACTTACTCCTGATCAATAAGGCGGATGACCCCAAGGACCCCAGAGTTAAACTTGCCATGGGCGAATACAAAAGAGCCTTGCACCTCTTCCCTCCCAACCCCAATGAGTGGATTCCAAAAGTTCAAGCCTGTTCGGCACTTCAAAAAAGTGGAATCGCTGAGGCTTGGGAAGTGATTTTAAGCTTTGAGAATCAGCAAAAGAACAAGGGATATTTCGAGGCTGAAAGACAGCGCCAGTCCCTGGCTTGGTTCGAGGAAAGCATTGGAGAATTGGTATTGGAACATGTAAGATCAGGCAGCAATTACCAGGCGGCTTTTCAAGAAATACAAAATTTGGTTAAGGAAGGTCAGCTTGAGGCTGGGGTCGCGGCGCATCGCTTGGTTGAGAAGTTGTTTGCCTAAAAAAAGGAGGTAACTCCTAAGAATCACCTCCCTAATATCTCAAGCTTATAAATGCTTACTCCATCAAATGGTAAATGTGCAGAGCTGCATCATTTTCTTGTAGGCCAGGAAGTAATAGAACTTCTGATCCATCTCACTATAATAGATGAGGTTAGGCTTTAAATACATTTTCTCTTTAGCCAATTTAGGAACCACTTTTCCGTCACGTCGACCCGTTTTAAGGTCAATCTCCTGTACTACCGGATTCCCTTTTTTAACCTTCTTATATACTTCCAATTCTTGATTTTGATCTTTACCCGCCCGGTTAATGAGCATATCATTATAAACCAATACGAGTTTACCATCAGTGATAAAGGATTTAAAATCAAAGAAGTCAATGATACCATCTGGTTTCACAAAAAAGGTGGTACCGTGTGAACCATTTACAAAGCCAAAGAAACCCGACCAGTAATAGGTTTGATACTTAGGAATACGATCCTTCCAAATTAATTCGGCATCCGTATCAAAGGCCAATACAATCAATTCTTCCATATTGAAGTACTCGGCCGTAACATTACCATTCTGGTCATAAGAACGATGAACCCAATAAGGTTGTCCAATCAAATAGGTATTTCCCGCTTCATCGAAATGCAAACGGATATCATTAAAGTCCTGATTGATCTCACCGTCATGTCTGTCGTGCTTGTCATCATCATCGCGGAAAATATCCAGGAAGTCTTGATCGAATAAAGTAAGTTTCTCAGCCACAAATTCTTGATTCAAAGGATCAAAAATGAAGCATTTAACACCTTCAATTTGTTTGTCACCTTCACGACGATCCTGACGAGATTTATTCGCATCATCTTGATCTTCAGCATCGGTAGTCTCGTAGAAACCTGTAATGATCAAATTACCTCCAGGCTGCGTAGCGAGGCGAACACGTTTTAATACTCCATTAACGGCCAAATCCTGAAGAGGTAGTTTTTCTCTCCATTCCTCAAATTCATTAAAAGGATCTAACATTACCAACTCATTATCATGGAGATAATAGATAGTTCCTTCATTATCGATAAGGGTGCGGGTACTTACCTCCAAGTCCTCACCAATTTCCGAAAACTCCCGACGGGTAACTTCTTTCAAATTCTCATCTAAAAGCAATAAAGTTTGCTCGGTCACATTACGATCATCGTAATAGGTAGCAGTGTTTACCACAACATTCTTGCGATTCTCACTGATTTTCACCTGATAGTAACCTTTTTCCCGACTGCGGTCATAAGGCTTTTCCATAATAAGCATTTGATCCTCGATTCTTCCTTTTTCGGGATCGATGATATAGGCCACCAGCTTAAACATATCGTCCTTGTAATAATCCAATTCCATAAAGAGAACCAGCTTATCACCTACAAATCCAATTCTTTCAATGCTTTCGCGAACCTTACTTAGTTCTGGAATTTCAACGAAGAAATCCTTTTTAAGGTTAAGCTTCTTTTTATCATAGATCTTAATCAAGATATCAGGTGAATAGTAATTGATTGCATAAATCTGACGATCATCCTCAAAACGAACATCAGGGCCGAAACCTCTGGATTCAATTTCAAAAGGTCGACCGTAATCTACTTTTTGGGCATAGATAAAAGTCGATAGCAGAGTAAAGGCTATTAGCCAAAGCTTAGTAAGCTTCATATATAAGGGATTGTTGATTGATTAATTTGCAATGATTTTCAGGTCGGTTTTGGTTTGTTTTTCCAAATCACCCATACTTAAGTTACGACCCACTGTTTCGTAGCGCTGATAAACGATCTTTCCTCGCTTCAAATCAAAGAGACCGAAATAATAACTATCCCAATCATCTTTATCCACCACGCCTACAATGCGGCATACATAGCGGGTATCAGCCGGTAATCTTTCACGGATATCTATGGATACGGGCATTAAACCAAATTGGTGATAGATCCTTGCCTCATATACCCATTCCTCTAATTGGCAGAATTCATTGTAAGAATCCAAATCTGAAGGATTCATATGTTCAGTGTAAAGCAATTCTGCGTTGATGCCTGCTTCACTTATCCAATTTGGCAAACTTTCTTTATAGGCTCTCTCCTGCTCCAATCCCTCCAAACGTTCATCTAGGTCATCCTCCTCAATATTTATAACTTTTATCACCGGGTCCAGAACCACTAAATTTTTCACATTTAAATTACTTCCAAATTCTTCCAGACGTTCCCATTGCTTTTCCTTCCGCTCTTCTCTGGCCTCAACGGTCAACATTTTTTCAGCTTTTATGCTATCTCGAAAAGCCTCATGCTTATGCATTTCAGTAGCCAACCAGCCTTTATCCACATCCTCCTTAATCAGGTATCGATAGAAACCTTTATAATGACTTTGTTGGGCCCGGATATAAGCCCTGGGTGATCTAAACTCAGATTCCGTTTGATTAAAAGCGGGCAAAGAATTACCGTCCACTTTAAAATCTTCGGCACTCTCATCACAATACACCAATAGATACTTGGCTAACTGACTGGAATAACGCTTCAAATAGGTGTCCTCGGGATAAAGCTTCTCGGCAGATCGACTGGCCTGCAAGGCAATGCTCACCAATTGCGAGCGATTCATTTGTTTAATCAAGTGGATGACTTGCTGAGCCGGTCCTTCAATTTTCGAAGAAGATGGTGTTACCAAACTTATCTCATCAACCGCTTTAAAACTAGCTAAGCCATATAAGGCTTTAACCTTTGAAATGGCTAAGAATTTCGACTGCGGATAATCCCTTTCTAAAACGTAAATGTCATATAGAACTTCCGCATAATTGGCATTGAGAATCTTTTCTCGAATCATCTCAAATCGAGCTATTTCCTGAATTTGATGAAATTTAGCTTCACTTACCACATAAAATAAACCCTCCCTTATTTCTTGTTGCACTAGAGATGCATGTATCGCATTTCTTCGACTACCTATATTGGATGGCTATGACGATCATCAGCATAATCTTCTGATAGGCTAATTGGGCTTAGCTCTTCTCGGTAGAATACCTGAGGGATTTGAAAACAACCTTCCTTTAAACAAAAGGGATTAGTAGAAACATCCTTTCTACCGAAAGGGATATAGCTTCTATGCAGAGTGGTTAAAACTGAGTCTACTGCATTCAATGCGTAATCACTCTTCAGATAGAGGTCCAGACCATATTGATCAGCTTCAATTTCATTCTCCTTGCTACGCCCTATTCTATTTTCAGCCTGCGCGAGTGGGCTTAAAGATGGATTACTCCAAGTGTTTTCTGTTGCTTCTCGATTGGCCTTGAAGCTGGAATAGAAATGATTTCGAGTATAATGTGATATTTCATGGGCCAAAACAAATGCTAACTCGGCCTCAGATTTAGCATGAGCAAGCAATCCTGTATGAACAGCTATGATTCCATCTGCCAAAGTAAAGGCATTCACAGAAGGTGAACGGAAGGTGTAAATTCGGATTTTAGCTCTTAGCTCTGGTTCATTTCGCAGAAGGTGGTCTGCTATCTCATTCAGGTAATTGGTCATGGGGTCACCAAAGCAATAGCGGCCACTCTGCAAAAGATCATCAATTTGATGGTGTTGAGATAACCAGTAATCCTCTAAATCATCCTCATCTTCACCACTAGAAAGGCTAGAACTTAAGCTCTTCTCATATTTATTAGCCCAAGATTCCAGAAAATCATTCGGAATCGTACCAGAACTCTTTAAAAACTCACCAGGACTGCTTTGCGCTTTTTGAATTTGGGGAAATAGCACAATTAGGCAAAAAGCGATTGCCTGAATTTGGTTTCTGCGAAGCATATAAAATTTTGTGATGCAAGAATAATGAAAAGCCCTTTAGGGTTAAAACCATTGACCAGGATAAATTCTAATTTCAGCATTCTCAATCCTAAGTTTGAAAATTAATTGACACTAATAATCTGCACCGAGGAAACTGTATTGCGAAAGATTTAACCCCTCCACTAAAGCAATTGAGAACTGCGATGGGGCCAACAGACTAATCCTCAGAACAAAAATTTAGTAATGAAATGAATAAATTTGAGGACAAACGAACTAGAAATTCGCTCGAATTTCTCCTTTCAAATAGCGAATAGCTCCTTTGGTTGGGAAATTCTCCATGGCCATCACCTTATTTAAAATATGCTTACTAAGGTCGAATGCCGGTGCATCGGGATCTATATCCTGAGCCCAATTGTTGATCATTCCCACAGTGGCACTCTTAGCATTTACCGCCAAATTCCAAGCTTCGTCACTCAGATAGATTTGCTGCGATAAATTGTGCTCAAATTCAATACGAATGCTCTCTACCAGCAGATTACGGTACTGACGAGCCTTCATATCCTTAGCAGGCACTCTTATCAATAATCGATCGGGATGAATGCGCTCCAAAAACAAAGCAATACGCTCGTAAGCCGCCATCCGTACCGGCAAGGCACTCTTTTGAGTTTCCTTTTTCAGGAAGTATAAACGACGCTTTTCCTCATTATCCATAAAATTGGATAGCATCATATAGGTCAAGACCAATAAAAATATGGAGGGTAATGCGTATTTGAGTATTTCAATAAAAAGCTCCATGTCAGAGTGGGAAAATTTATGGGGCCTCAAATATCGTAAAAATCCTAAGGTGACGAGGTGAAATTCGTAGCTTTGCTCGCTATCATAGGGAGCATATGAATAAAATATCGCAGCGTATCCTTGACTTATCCGAGTCGGCCACTATTGCCATGAGCCGTCGGAGTCGCGAAATGCGTGAACAAGGATTGGACGTTATCAGCCTTTCTTTAGGCGAACCTGATTTCGAAACCCCTGATTTTGTGCGCCAAGCCGCCAAGGAGGCTATTGATATAGGTTATTCCCATTATCCACCCATCCCCGGATATCAGGATTTAAGACAGGCCATTGCGGATAAATTGAAACGCGACAACGGGTTGGATTACACTGCAAATCAAATTGTAGTTTCTACCGGTGCCAAACAATCCCTGGCCAATGTGATTTTATGTACGGTAGACCCCGGTGATGAAGTGCTCTTACCGGCTCCTTATTGGGTAAGCTATTATGAGCAAATTCGTTTGGCCGGAGGAAAACCTGTAATTATCCCTACGGCAATTGAAAATGATTTCAAAGTAACACGGAGCGACCTTGAGAAATACCATACGGATCAAACCAAATTGGTAATTTTCAGCTCCCCCTGTAATCCATCTGGCTCTGTTTTTAGTAAAGATGATCTGGCTGAAATTGCCGATTACCTAAAAGCTCATCCTAATGTAATTGCAGTAAGTGATGAGATCTATGAGCTGATTAATTTCAAATCTCAACATGTTAGCCTGGCCTCTTTCAGTGAAATCTACGATCAAGTAGTAACGGTAAACGGTCTCAGTAAAGGCTTTGCCATGACTGGTTGGAGAATTGGCTATATCGCCGCACCTCAGGAAATCGCCGATGCTTGTGTGAAAATGCAGGGACAATTTACCTCTGCTACTTCCAGCATTGCTCAAAGAGCAGCCCTTGCCGCCTTGCAGGCCGATCCCTCTGAAATGGATTACATGAAAGAGGCTTTTGAAGAACGTAGAGCCAAGGTTGGTGAGTGGTTACGAGAAATCCCAGGCTTGAAGGTTAATCAGCCAGAAGGCGCCTTCTATTTCTTCCCGGATGTAAGTGCCTTATTCGGTTCTAGCATTGGGGGCAGAAAAATAAATAATGCGGCCGACCTCTGCATGTATCTGCTTGAAGAGGCCTTGGTAGCATTAGTGCCAGGGGATGCCTTTGGTAGCCCCGAATGTATTCGGATATCTTACGCTTCCTCCTTAAAAGATTTGGAAACCGCCCTTAGTAGAATTAAAGCGGCAATTGAAAAATTAGACCATGCTTAAAGCTCAGGAAATGATGGCCCTCTTCAATTTGGCCATCGAAGATTATCATATCAAAGATCATGTTGATCAGGAAATGAAAAACCCATTTCCCATGGATAGCCTCCAGGAAATGTTATATCAGAAAAACTGGATCGACACCGTTCAATGGCATTTAGAAGATATTATCCGTGATCCTGCCATTAAGCCAGAAAAAGCACTGGAGATAAAACGTCGCATCGATGCCAGCAATCAGGATCGTACCGATATGGTAGAGCAAATTGATGACGCTATTTTGTCGCTCTATACCGATGTTCAAGTGCAATCTTTTGCACGATTGAATACCGAAAGTCCAGGTTGGGCCATTGACCGTCTGTCTATTTTAGCCCTTAAGATTTACCACATGAATGTGGAAGCCCAGCGCGAGGATGTGGCACCTGAGCTTTTAGCCAAGAACCAACATAAACTCTCAGTTCTCAAGGTTCAGGAGGAAGATCTTTGCACGGCCATCGACCAATTATTGGATGATTTGGCGACTGGCAAGCGCATTGCCAAGGTTTACCGCCAAATGAAAATGTACAATGATCCGGAACTAAATCCGGTGCTTTATCAGAATAAGTAATGCGGATCTTAGTCCAGCGTTTTTCCGCCCTGGGCGACATCATGATCCTGCTGCCTATTCTTCAGCAGCTTAAAGCAGAACACCCTGAACATGAAATTGCCCTCCTGAGTCGTCCTTATATAGGAACACTTTGCCAGGATTTGGGCCTTCAATTCTATGGCGCTCAATTGCAAAAAGAGCATAAGGGGGTATTGGGCCTAAAGCGCTTAGTTAAAGAACTTAATCGCGACTTTAAGCCCGATTTGCTAATTGATGCGCATTCGGTTTTGCGTACCAAAATCATCAGTAAATTTTTCGCACTTAAAGGTGTTCCTACCGAAAGTCTGCATAAAGACCGACAGGCTCGCAAAGCCTTTTTGGAGAGTCCTCATCCCGCTCAAGCGGCTCTGACCCCAATGAGTCAATTACATCTGGAAACCTTTGCTCGTCAAAACATTAGCATTTCATTTAATCGGGAAAAGATTAAAGCAGCTCCTTACCACTTAAGCGAAGAGCATCTGCAATGGTGGGAAGAGTCAAAAGCAGAGCGCAATATTGGTATTGCACCGGGCGCTCGGCATAAATCCAAGGAATGGCCTCGTGAAAAATTCATTGCCCTGCTTAAAGATCTGAAAAGACCAGAAAGAAAGTTCTTCATTTTTGGTGGGCCTGATGAAGTAGAAGGCTTAAGAGAACTGGCAGAAGCTGCCGAGGTTGCTTTCGAAATTGTAGCTGGTAAATTAAAATTGGACCAGGAAATTGCCTTGATGAAGCATCTAAATGTTTTCCTGAGTCACGATTCCTCCAATATGCACATGGCGGCCTGGAGTGCTTGTCCGGTTGTCTCCATTTGGGGTGGCACTCATCCCGGGGCTGGATTTGCGCCCTATGCTAATGAAGCTCATATGGTTTCCTTAGAACCAGGCACACTCGATTGCCAACCTTGCAGCATTTTCGGAACCAGTACTTGCAAACGAGGAGACTTTGCTTGTATGCAAGATTTAGAAGTTAGCAAGGTGGCCCAAAAAGTGAACTCTCTCCTTTAAAACCCTCCAACCTTTCCTATAATTCATGCATCTTTATAGAAACAAAGAGCATGAAAGCCAGCCACTTCCTCCTACTCATTTTCTGTTTCCTAGGTTCTAATCTTTGGGCCCAATACGAGACTGGCGACAGCACAGAAAAACGCCCCTTCGCCATTATCGAAACCATTGAAGGTGATGAATTTGAGGGCTATCTCATTTATCAGGACATCAAGATAATTACCATTGAAGATCGCAATGGTCATCAAATCACCATCAAGGTGGATCAAATTAAGGAACTAAGCTTCGAACAGGAGACTTTCTCTAAGGCCGTGCATTATAATCTTCAAGCCAGTCGCTATTTCTTTGGCCCCAATGCTTTAAATATGAAAAGAGGCGAAGGCTATTATCAAAACAACTGGGTATTCTTAAATCAACTTTCGGTTGGATTGAGTGATCGATTTACCATCGGAGTAGGTACTGTACCCCTTTTCATCTTCGGATATGGCGCTCCAACCCCGGTTTGGGTAACTCCTAAATTTAGTATCCCTATAGTGCCTGGGAAATTCAATGTAGCCGCTGGTGGCCTGTTTGGATCAGTATTAGGGGATGAATTCGGCAATACCTTTGGAATCGGATACGGTGCCTTTACCTTAGGCGATTACGATAAAAACGTGAGTTTATCCATTGGCTATGGTATGTCGGATGGTGATTGGAGTGAGAATCCTACCATTAGCTTAAGCGGTATGCTTCGAGTGACTCGCAAGTTCTACCTGATAACCGAGAATTATTTAGTCTTTGATACATTTATCGCTTCTTTAGGTGGGCGCACGGTTTGGCGCGAGGTAAGCCTGGATTATGGCTTCTTTACTCTGCCTGATGAAATTGACGCTTTAATACCCTGGCTGGGCATTACCGTACCTTTTGACATAATGAAAGAATGACTTTAATACGATGCTTCTTTTTCCTGCTGATCTTTCAGTTCTCGGCGAAAGCCCAATGGCAAAGCTTAGGCCCAACCAAGGTGAACGGCCAGGAGGCCTTCTGGTATTTTCATGATCCCATGGAAGCCTTTGCTCGGAAGTATGAAACGGAAATAAAAGGAGACAGCACTTTTAGGCATTGGGAGTATTATGCCAAATTCCGAATAGGGCAAGGCCTGTTCTTATTGGAAACAGCCTCCAGCGATGGCCAATACATTTACTTTCTATTAGTCCCTCAAGTAGAAGGGGACAGTACCTTCAACCAGCTAATGGTTTTTGAAGCCCCACAAAAATTGATTCCTCCCTATTTCGAGGATATTGAAAAACGAAACAATTTTCTAAAAAAGCGACTGAACTTCGGACCGGATTATTGGTTCTATACTACAATGATGCAAGGACGGGCCAAACAGAATTTGGGCGAAGTTTATGAGATAAATGGAATGGCTTATCCAGTTATGGATGGTGTGCAAATTCGCCAACAAATGAAAAGCTTGGCGGAAGCCTATCTAAGAGGCGATTAGCTTCGTTTCTAAATCTTCAACTCAAGTCAAAATTCCCCGTACCTTTGCCGCCCTTGAATGGAATTATGAGTCAGGAAGTAAAGCCTTATCAGGCAGACGGAAGCAAGAAAGAGCAAGTAGCGGAGATGTTCGATAATATTTCGAAACGCTATGATCTTTTAAACCATGTTTTGTCTTTAAGCATCGACAAAGGTTGGCGTAAAAAAGTAGTGAAAATGGTAAAAGCCCGTAATCCAGAAATGATTTTGGATGTGGCTACCGGAACTGCGGATTTAGCTATCGCTCTTGAAAAAAGTGGTGCTCAAGCCATAACTGGAATCGACATTTCCAATGGTATGTTGGAGGTAGGTCGGAAGAAAGTGGCGGATAAAGGCCTCAGCAAACTAATCACCTTGAAACAGGCGGATTCCGAAAACCTTCCTTTCGCCGATAACACCTTTGATGCTATTACTGTAGCCTTTGGTGTACGTAACTTCGAAAACCTGAAACAAGGCTTAAAAGAAATGTATCGGGTATTAAAGCCCGGCGGTCATTTGGTGGTATTGGAGTTTTCACAGCCTCAAGCCTTCCCAATGAAACAGCTTTATAATTTCTATTTCAAGAATATCCTTCCTGGGATTGGTAAGCTGATTAGTAAAGATAGCCGAGCCTATACTTATTTACCTGAGTCAGTACAAGCCTTTCCACATGGAGAAGCATTCATGAAAATTATGGGAGAATGCCAATATAAGCGCGGAGCTAGAATTCCCCTTACCTTTGGTATTGCCTCTATCTACGAAGGAATAAAATAAGAGTTGTTTTGAAGCGTTCCATGATCGTGAACAAAAAGTATTTCATCCTCTTCCTCCTCTTGGGGCTTAGCCTCAATATGAGTGCGCAATTAAGTCGTCGACTTAAGAATAATCCGCGCTATGATCGCAAGGTGATTGATTTTGGTTTTTCGATCGGTTTGAATTATACGGATCTGCGCACGCGCACCCTTCCTGATTTAAGCACGCAATTACCTGGGTATTATCGGGTATATTCAGAAGTTTCACCCGGTTATAATATTCGAATCATCAGCAAATTGCGACTGGGTGATCACTGGGACCTCAACTTTAGTCCGGGTTATGCCTTTACCGTGCGCACCTTGCGTTTTGACATTCTCAATCAATTTACTTTAGAAAGAGAATTAGTAGAGCGTGATATCGAATCTTCATTCTTGGAGTTCCCTTTCTACTTTAAATTTCGGGCCGACCGGATTGGTAATTACCGTATGTACCTTTTGGCCGGACCTAAATACAATATCGATCTCGCTAGTGATCAAGATGTTGAAGATGATCGCGTTTTTAAACTGAAGCGCAATGAAGTCTATTACGATATGGGGATTGGGGTAGATATCTATTTCGAATTCTTCAAATTTTCACCCCAAATCATCTATTCCTTTGGCATCACCAACCAAAAGGTGGAAGACGACACCTTTTTGGCCGCCGGATTACAGGGCGTATATACCCGGGGATTGCTGATCAATTTCACCTTCGAATAAATGCCACTTCTGGAGATTAGTGTTAGTCCTGAGATTGCCTACAATGAGGCAAAATTAGAGGCGCATCTCCGCAAGGTCGCCAACATTCGCGCTAATGAAAGCATTGATTTCAGATTAGAGCGTCGCAATATTGATGCGCGAGGTAAAAAGATTAAGGTAAACCTTAAAATAGCTTACGAAAAGAATCGAAAACTGGCCCCTCGTGAGCTTTGCCAATTCGAATACCAAGACGTTTCTGAGGCTCCTGAAGTACATATTATTGGTTTTGGACCGGCAGGTATGTGGGCCGCCCTACGATGTTTAGAGTTGGGCTTTAAACCCATAGTTATTGAAAGGGGCAAGGATGTTCGCAGTCGCAGAAGAGATTTAAAGGCGGTAAACCGCGATAATCTGGTGGACTCCGATTCGAATTATTGCTTTGGCGAAGGCGGTGCCGGTACCTATTCGGATGGCAAGCTCTATACCCGCAGTAAAAAGCGGGGGAATATGCAGCGTATCCTCGATTCCCTGGTGGAGCATGGTGCCATAGAGGACATCCTCTTTGAAGCCCATCCGCATATTGGCACCAATAAATTACCCAAGATTGTTCAGGCCATCCGCGAAAGCATTTTGAAATATGGAGGTGAGGTTCATTTTGAAACTCGGCTTACAGATCTAGTTCAAGATGGAAATCGAATCACGGAGATTCGTACTTCAGATGGAAAGACCTGGCCAGTGCAAGCCCTAATCATGGCTACCGGTCATAGTGCGCGCGACATTTACTATCTCCTTCATGAAAAAGGAATTCGCTTAGAGGCCAAGCCCTTTGCCATGGGAGTACGGGTGGAGCATCCTCAAAAGCTCATTAATAAGATTCAGTACCATGGTAATGATTACGATGAAATATTGCCAGCTGCATCCTATAAACTAGTACAGCAGGTAAATGGTCGTGGGGTCTATAGCTTCTGCATGTGTCCCGGTGGTTTTATAGTACCGGCTGCCACAGCTCAAGAGGAGCTGGTAGTGAATGGTATGAGTCCCAGCAAGCGAGATAATAATTTCGCCAATAGCGGGATTGTGGTGGCTATCGAATTGGAAGATCTAAGCGATTATAAGCAATACGGTCCTCTGGCTGGCTTGGAATTCCAAAAAGCAGTAGAGAAAAAAGTTTGGGAAGCCAGCGGCTCCACCCAGCAAGCCGCAGCTCAGCGCCTGGTGGATTTTGTTAAGGGTCGCATCAGCCCGGAGCTGAACCCCAGCAGTTATATCCCTGGCTTGATCTCCAAGCCGATGCACGAAATACTTCCACCCTTTATGGCCCAACGTCTGCAAGTTGCCTTTGTAGAATTTGGGAAGAAAATGCCCGGCTACTACAGCAATGAAGCCAATATTGTGGGCATTGAAAGTAGAACCAGCTCACCGGTGCGCATACCACGCGATCGCGAAAGCTACCAACATCCTGAAATCAAAAACCTCTTCCCTAGTGGCGAAGGAGCCGGATTTGCCGGGGGTATTGTAAGTGCCGGCATGGATGGTGAGCGTTGTGCCGAAGCCGCTGCCAATTTTCTAGAGTCAAAATAAAGCCTTCTATATTCTATTCAGATTATAGCGAGTCCTTTCATTTTCCACATCTCCAGTATTTAAAGTAGAAGCCGGCTCAAATAACAGAACTTTCACTTCTTCCTTTGCAATGGGTTTATGGTAAACACCCTTGGGGATTACGATGAATTCACCCGCTTTAATCACCTCCTGCCGATCATCAAATTCCATGATGAGCTCCCCCTCTATCACTAGAAACATTTCATCTTCTAGCTCATGCTGATGCCGAACAAATTCACCTTTTAGCTTGGCTAATTTCACCTCCTGACCATTCAACTCCGCTGCAATGTGCGGACTCCAATAATCATGGATGCCCTTGAACTTCTCCTCCAGATTAATTGCTTTCTCCATTTTATCCTTGCTTAGTTTTTTAATTGAACTAAAACCGGCATATGATCCGAAGGCCACAAATCATTGCTACGACGATCATCAATACATTGATAACTCTTCACTTTTAGATTAAGGACCAGGATATAATCAATACGCTTGCCTGGCTCCGGTTCGCTTTTAAATCCATTGAATGTACCAATCGGTCCCTGAGGATCCTTTCGACTGGCTTCAAAGCTGTCCTTCAATAAGGCTTTGAGCACATCCAAAGGAGGCGAATCAGGCTCTGCATTTAAATCTCCCATCACTATTATACGCTCCTCCTGAATCTTGAATTTCTCAATTTGCGCCAAAATAAACTGGGCGGATTGTAGGCGTGCTTCCTCCCCACGATGATCAAAATGGGCATTAAAAACATGAAATTGCTTCCCGCTTTTACGATCCTTAAATTGAGCATAGCTTACCACTCTGGGCATTGCTGCATCCCAACCCACTGACACTTGATCCGGGAAGGGCGATAGCCAATAATTTTCCCAATGGATCAATTCAACCTTGGCGGTATCATAAATAATGGCTGCAAATTCCCCGGCCTTGGCCCCATCATCTCTACCAACACCTATGTAGGTATAGCCCTGTAAATTGGAATCGAGATACTCAATTTGAGCGTATAAGGCTTCTTGTACCCCTAGTACATCAGGATGATAACGATTTATTAAGTCCACCACTTCAGCTTTGCGCAAAGCCCAGCGATTCTCAGCATCGTAGGCATTATTGTAGCGTAGGTTAAAAGTCATTACCCTTGATTGCGCCCCAAGCAAAAGAGTAAGGAAGAATGCCGAAAAAGTGAAAACAAATTTCATCTTAGCCATCTTATATAGTATCAAATTCCAAAAGCCAATATTAGTAACTTTCCCCCATGGCACGTTTCTTTAAAAAGCGAATCGAGAATAAAGGTATGGCTCCTGGCGCCCTGGTTTTTATTGGCCAGAAAAAACTCGATCACCCCTTATTGGGCCTGCATCACTACGGTCCGGACCACTATGAGCAAGAAAGTCCCAGCTCGACTAAGATAAAGCTACCTGAAGCTAAATTTGAAAAGCGCTGGCTTAATATAACCGGACTGCATGATGCCCGCTTAATGGATCACATTCAAGAACAGTTTGGATTACACCCTCTTGCCATGGAGGATGTTATGAATACAGGGCAGCGTGCTAAGTTCGAGGAATTCGACGATCACCTTTTCATCACCTTGAAGATGCTGCAATTTGATGATAAAAAGGGACTGGTTCAATCTGAGCAATTAAGTCTGGTTTTTGCCGATGATTTCCTGATCAGCTTTCAAGAACAGGAAGGCGATGTTTTTGATCCAGTACGCCAACGCTTAGCTGAAGGCAAAGGCCTTATTCGTAAGCGTAGCTGTGATTACCTGGCCTATGCCCTGCTGGATACGGTAGTTGATAGTTATATTTATCTGGTAGAACATATGGGCGAGAAAATCGATGACCTGGAATTACGGGTTTTGGATAGCCCTGATGAGAGCATTGTGGCTGAAATCAATACTTATAAAAGGGAATTGCATTTCGTTATGAAGGTCTTAAAACCGGTTAAGGACCTGATGGGAGGCATTATTCGTTCTAATAGTCCATATATCCATAAAAAGGAAGTGCTCCCCTATTTCAAAGATTTGGAAGGATTGGTCTTACACACCCTCGAATCGGTAGACACCTATCGAAACCTATTGAGTGATTATCTCAATTTATACCATACTTCGATCAGTACCAAAATGAATGATATCATGCGGGTATTGACTATTTTCTCCGCTATTTTCATTCCGCTCTCCTTCTTTGCCGGCGTTTATGGAACCAATTTCGAGTACTTCCCGGAACTGCATTATAAATACAGTTATTTCATTTTTTGGGGAATGATCCTGGCTGTAGCCATAAGTATGCTCTGGTATTTCAGGAGGAAGAAATGGTTTTAATCAAAAAAGCCTGACATCTTCGACATCAGGCTTTCAGTTAATATTCTTGGCCGCTTTACTTAGCGAATCCTTCGGCTTTCCACTGTTGGATCAAAGCAATTTCATCCGCAGTCACTGCGGGTTTCTTCTGTTTGAAGGGCATATAATCCGAATTACCGGGATCTAATTGAATGCGATGCAAAATGCCATTAGCATGCTTTTTAACCGATTCATAGGTATTCAACATATCTGCCTTGCCCGTTTCCGGATAATGGCAGGGCGTACACTTAGCCTGCATTATCGGTTCAATATGTTGGGCATAGCTTACAGATGATTCTGTAGCAGCAGAAGACTTGAACATAGCGCAACTGGCTGCTCCAAAAATGATTAGGCCGCCCACGAGTAATTTTTTGTACATCATCTTGGTTTTTGGATTGCTCTAAATTAGCTATTTCCCCGCAGCTGGTATTGTTTAAGACCTTAAAATGAGGGCTAATTCTTTAGCCAAGGCTTTTGCGATTTTAAAATAGTCTCCTTCAATAAGCTCTTTTTTCCTCTTCGAAAAAACGACCTTTGCCGCCACTTTTAATTCCATGAAGAAGGCCGTTGGTTTTATGCTCATTTCGGTGCTTGGGTTTTCCTTGATGAACCTCACCGTGAAATTTCTCGATCGACTACCGGCCACGGAATTAGTGCTTTTTCGCTCCATCGTCTCCCTGATTTTAAGCCTGTATTTTATTCGTCGACGCAATTTATCGCCCTGGGGAAATCAGAAAATATATCTGATCGGACGTGGCCTGGCAGGAGTAACTGCGCTCTCGCTCTTCTTCTATACCCTCCAAAAATTACCCTTGGGATCAGCAATCACCTTGCAATACCTCTCGCCTATTTTCACAGCTCTGTTTGGAATCTTCATTTTAAAAGAGAAGGTGAAATGGTGGCAATGGCTCTTTTTCGGATTGAGCTTTGCGGGAATTGCCTTGATAAAAGGGTTCGACTCACAAATTAGTCCTTTGCTCTTTGTACTAGGCATCAGCTCCTCCATCTTCGCTGGATTGGCCTACAACTTTATTCGCAAGGTTAAGAATACCGATCACCCTTTAGTGGTGGTTCTCTACTTCCCTCTAATTGCCACTCCGGTTATGGCGATCATCTCCCTTTTTAATTGGGTCACTCCAATTGGATGGGAATGGGGTTTATTAGTATTGATGGGCGTACTTACACAAATCGCGCAAATCAATATGACCAAAGCCCTTCAATTGGTAGAAGCCAATGAAATAACCGGCTTCAAATACCTGGGCGTAGTCTTCGCTCTGGGCTTTGATTTCTTCCTTTTCGGCTATAGCTACGAATGGCCTGTATTAATCGGTATTGTCCTGGTGATCTCGGGCGTACTTTTCAATCTGCTGCTAAAGGCACATCTGCGACAGCGCGCTAAGAAGCAAAATGCTGCATAAGTATCCCGGCCGCGATACCCACATTTAAACTGTCGATCTGAGAATTACTGCCTTTGGCAATAGTAATTTTCTCTGCCCGCTTTAACCATTCTTCCGATGGACCATGACTTTCACTACCCATCACTAAAGCGAGCGCGGGAATTTCACTAGCATCCATTTCATGGAAAGGTCTCCCCTCCATATCAGCTACCAGAAACTGATGTTCTGGATATTGATCCAAAATGCCATCAATTGATGCATATTCAATATCCAATCGGGCCAAGGAGCCCATGGTACTTTGCACTGCCTTTGCATTATAGATATCGGTAGTGCCATTAGTGCAAATCACCTTCTCGAAACCAAACCAATCAGCCGTGCGCAAGAGAGTTCCTAAATTGCCCGGATCATTTATTCCATCTAAAATCAAAAGTCGATTTAGCTTCTGGCTTTTGTAAACAGGAAAAGGAAATAAAGCAATTAGTTCATTGGAGCTACTAAGATGGCTTAGCTTTTGCAACAGATCAGGCTCAATAAACTCCGCTTCCGGAAAATCGACTGTAGACCAAATGCTATGAGCCTTTAAACCGGAATCGAGCAGGTCTTGTACTAACTTTGGACCTTCGGCCACAAAGAGCTGTTCTTGCCAACGATGCTTGCGTTGTCGAAGCTTTCGAATTAACTTTTGAGCGGATAGACTGGGCATGACTTACATTTGCCAAAATTCAAAAGACTGCATCTTGAAGCGCCTGATCATCTGGAGCCTTTTACTCGCGAGCCTTGCAGGCTGTAAATATAGCCGTTATGTGCCGGACGACCGCTATATACTATGGCGCAGCGAGATAATTCTTGAAGATGGTGGACGTGCAGATGCTTTGGCAGAAGGAATTATTCGCCAAAAGCCCAATCGCAAGTTTATCCTCCCTCGCTTAAGGCCAGGATTAGCTATTCATTCATGGGGAACCGGTAAAGAAAAAAACTTCTGGTCGCGCCTGGGGCAGGCACCCGTCATTTTTGATCAAAGCAAAGCCGAACGCAGTGCAGAGCTACTGCAACTGTACTATTTTAATAAAGGGTATTTCCAAGCAAGGGTTAAGGAAGAAATTGAATTCCGGTCCCATCAAAAAGCTTTGGTTAAGTATCGGGTGGTGCGAGGTCCCCGTTATCGGATCGACAGCATTCAATATGAGCTAATCCCCGCTTTGGAGCGCCTTCGCCTGGCTTCCGCCGATGAATCTGAACTAAAAGAAGGGCAATATTATGATCTCGAAAAACTGGATCTGGAACGCGATCGTTTAAAGCGATTATTTCGGGATAATGGCTATTTCGACTTCAGCGATAGCTATATCAGCTTTGATGCCGACACCAACAAAAGAGCTGGCCTGCATCGTGTAAGCGTAAAAATGATTGTGCGTGGAATTCCTGAGCGGGCGGGCGACAGCATCGTTTACAGGGTACCCAAACCATATTTCATCCGCAATATATCGGTGATTCCGGATTTCGATTTTCAATCCAGAAAAGCCCCGGGTGATAGTATCCAATTTCAGAAATACTTGATTAAATACGATAGCCTGGCCTATAAGCCTCGCTATTTAACCGATGCTATTCACTTTAATCAAGGGGAACTTTTTCGGCAAAGTGTAATTAATGAAACCTATTCCCACTACAGCAGTTACAATGCATTTAATGTAACTGAGATTAATTTCCGCCCTATAAAAAATGATACAGGTCGATCTTTTTTAGATGTTGAAATTCGCTTGGTACCCCAGGATAAAAGAAGCTTCAATACGGAAATGGAAGTAACCAACACTTCCGGAAACTACGGTATTAGCGGATCAGTAGGTATTATAAATCGCAACCTCTTTCGCGGTGGAGAAGCTTTGAGTTTTAAAATCAATAGCGGTCTGGAATATCAACCTACCCTGGCCAATACCGAAAATCTGTCGCGAACCTTTGAACTGGGTGCCGAGGTCAAGATCGATTTCCCGCGCTTCGTATTACCTTTTAATACTTTGAACTTGCTTCCGAAACGAATGCAGCCTCGCTCCAGCGTGAGCCTTTATGCCAATCGTACTGCCAGAATAGAATTTGACCGTGAGACCTTCGGGGGAAGACTCAGTTACCAATGGAAAGAAAGTGCCTTTAAAACCCATCAGGTCGACCTCTTAAATCTCAGTTTCTCGCGCTTAGATTCCATTGATGACTTTTTTATTAGCCAATTAGACCCCATTCAAATCTTGGCATTCAACTCAGAATTCATCAGCAGCAGTTCTTGGAAATACACCTATAATGGACAGCAAAGTGTAAGTCAGGAATTCTATGATTTTTTCAGCTCCGAAGTGGAAGTAGCCGGTAGCTTACAATCCATTCTTGCTAATAATATCGGTAAGGTTAATGATGCCGGAACCAGTCGCTTATTTGGCGCTCCGGTTTACCAATTTGCACGAGTTAATTTAGACTATCGTTACTACATTCACCCCAGCCCGGAGCAGCTCTATGTTTTCCGACTCAGTGGCGGCTATATACACCCTTATGGCTTAAGTCAGTTTGAAGGACCTAATGGTAGTTTGCGCCTCCCTCCATTCAGCCGTTTTTTCTTTATAGGGGGTACTAACGATTTACGCGCCTGGCCCGCCTATCGTGCCGGTGGTGGTCAAGATCAAGTTTCCTCTTACACCGATACCAGCTCCAATTTTGCCATTGGTACTTTTAAACTGCTTTCTAATATCGAATACCGTTTCCCGATGTACGGTAGCTTAAAGGGAGCTGTTTTTCTGGATGCTGGGAATATCTGGCTAACCGGTGGCCTCGAATCTGAGCAAAGCAAATTCGAATTGCGAAATCTGGCTCGCGATTTATACATCGGCAGTGGTTTAGGATTTCGTTTAGACCTCGATTTTTTTGTGATTCGTTTAGACATTGGATTACGCTTGCGAGACCCTGGATACTACTCCAGTCGCGAGGAATGGGTGATTGCCACCAAGCCCGTTTTCAATAATCTCACATATAACATTGCCTTAGGATACCCATTTTAAACTGGGTAAGAAAAAACTCTATTTTTGTACCGATTTCTAATACTTAGATCCACATTATGAACGTCAACCAAATTGCAGATCTTTTAGGTTCTGATGGCGAAGCCCTCTTGAACCACCAATCCAAAACCATTGATAAAAGTCTGCTCCACCTTCCTGGCCCGGATTTCGTAGACCGGGTTTTCGCTGACTCCAATCGCAGTCCTCAAGTATTAAGAAGCTTGCAAGCTCTTTATGGTAACGGTCGTTTGGCCAATACCGGATACCTTTCTATCCTTCCGGTAGACCAGGGTATTGAGCACTCTGCAGGAGCCTCATTTGCTAAAAACCCCATCTATTTTGATGGCGAAAATATTGTGAAGCTTGCCCTGGAAGGCGGCTGTAATGCCGTAGCCTCCACCTTTGGAGCTTTGGCCAGCGTTTCTCGCAAGTATGCTCACAAAATTCCATTCATTGTAAAAATTAACCACAATGAATTATTGACCTACCCTAATACCTTCGATCAGATCATGTTCGGAAGTATTCGCAATGCCTACGATATGGGTGCTGTGGCAGTAGGAGCTACCATTTACTTCGGTTCTGAAGAAAGTAACCGTCAATTGGTAGAAGTGGCTGAAGCATTTGAATATGCTCACGAATTAGGCATGGCTACCATTCTTTGGTGCTACATGCGTAATCCAGCCTTCAAACAAGATAAAGATTACCACGTTGCAGCGGACCTTACTGCACAAGCCAACCACTTGGGTGTAACCATCCAGGCGGATATCATCAAGCAAAAGCTTCCTGAAAACAATGGTGGCTACAAAGCTTTGAACAGCGGAAGCAGCAGCTACGGTAAATTAGACGAGCGTATTTACACCGAATTAACCAGCGATAATCCTATCGATTTAACTCGTTACCAGGTAGCGAACTGCTATATGGGTCGTGCGGGATTAATTAACTCCGGTGGTGCCTCCAGCGGTGATGCTAAAAATGATTTAGCCGAAGCTGTTCGTACTGCGGTAATTAACAAACGTGCTGGTGGCCAGGGATTAATCTCCGGTCGTAAAGCCTTCCAGAAACCTATGAATGAAGGAGTAGCCTTATTAAACTCTATTCAGGACGTATATCTGGACACTGATATTAGCATCGCTTAATCATTTGTGATTATCACAATTTTTAAGGATTTTTGATACAAAGTCTGCATTCAAAACATCGGATGCAGACTTTTTCACTTTAATTTGAATTCTATGGGTTGGTTTGTAAGAAACAAAGAGGGGATAACCACCAAGACTGAAGATAAGAAAGAAACGCCGGAAGGACTTTGGTATAAGTGTAAGAAGTGCAAGGTGATTTCCAGCGTTGAAGATCACTCTGCCAATATGTGGGTTTGCCCGAATTGTGGCTTCCACGAACGCATTAATGCCAAAGAGTATTTCAGCATCTTATTTGACGAAGGTAAATTCACCGAGCTCAACGCTAAAATGACCAGCGGCGATCCCCTGAAATTTGAGGACACCAAAAAATACGTTGATCGTTATAAGGCCACAGTAAAAAAGACCGGTATCAATGATGCGGTAAGCACTGGATACGGTAAAATGAACGAGCGCGATGTGGTGATCGCCGCCATGAACTTCAATTTCATTGGAGGTTCTATGGGTTCTGTAGTAGGTGAAAAAATTGCCAAGGCGATTGACCATTCTATTAAATACCATAAGCCTTTCATTATGATCTCCAAAAGTGGAGGTGCCCGTATGATGGAAGCCGCCTTTTCGCTAATGCAGATGGCTAAAACCAGTGCTAAACTGGCGCAATTAGGCGAAGCGAAAATCCCTTATATCTCGGTATTAACTGATCCTACTACCGGTGGTGTAACCGCATCCTTCGCGATGTTGGGAGATATTAATATCGCAGAACCCGGAGCCTTAATCGGCTTTGCCGGCCCCCGGGTAGTAAAAGAAACCATTGGTAAAGATTTACCGGACGGCTTCCAAACTTCTGAGTTCCTACTGGAACACGGATTCCTCGATTTCATTTCCGAAAGAAAGGACCTCAAGAGTAAAATGTCCAATTTTCTCCGCATGACACAAGGAGAAGTTAAGGCCAAGGCTAGCAATTAATTAGAAAAGAATTTCTACTTTTGCAGGCTCAATTTATAGTATACATAACATTCATCTAAAGGATCTTGAAATGTATTTAAGCCCAGAGAAGAAAAGAGAGATTTTCCAGAAATACGGAAAATCTGACAACGACACCGGTTCACCTGAAGGTCAAGTTGCATTGTTCACTTACCGTATTAACCACCTAACCGAGCACTTGAAGCGTAACCGCAAGGATTTCGCTACTGAGAAAGCTCTGGTAGACATGGTAGGTAAGCGTCGTCGCATCTTGGGTTACCTGAAGGATCGTGATATTGAAAGATATCGTGCGATTATCGCCGAACTCGGAATTAGAAAGTAATCTCTTGATAAAGAAGGCAATTCTTAGAGTTGCCTTCTTTTCTTCTGATCCAATTACCATTTACAATTAATACATGATTCCAAACGCTATTACGCAGGAAATCAAATTAGCAGACGGGAGAACCATCACCATCGAAACCGGAAAATTGGCGAAACAAGCCGACGGTTCTGTAGTGGTTCGCATGGGTGACACCATGTTGTTAGCGACTGTAGTTTCGAATAAGGAAGCTATGGAAGGCATTGATTTTTTGCCCCTAACCGTAGATTACCGCGAGAAATTTTCATCTGCCGGCCGTATGCCCGGTGGATTCATTAAAAGAGAGGCTCGTCCTTCCGACGAAGAGATATTAGTGATGCGATTGGTGGACCGTGTTTTACGTCCGCTTTTCCCCAAAGATTACCACGCTGATGTTCAGGTGATGATCTCCCTGAACTCCTGGGACCCTAATGTTAAGCCTGATGCTTTAGCCGGTTTAGCTGCCTCTGCTGCTATTGCCGTTTCTGATATTCCTTTTAACGGCCCGATGTCTGAAGTACGCGTGGGTCGCGTAAATGGTGAATTCGTAATTAACCCTACTCCTGCTCAATTGGAAGAATCCGACATCGATATGATGGTGGGTGCTACCGCAGACAGTGTGGTAATGGTTGAAGGTGAGATGAAAGAGATTTCTGAAAAAGAAATGCTCGATGCCATCGCTGCCGCACACGAAGCTATTAAAGTACAAGTACAAGCCCAGTTGGATTTAGCCGCTCAAGTTGCCAAATCCAGCCCTAAGCGCGAGTACAGTCATGAAACTCACGATGAAGCTCTTCGTGATCAAATCATGAAAGACTTATACGATAAGGTATATGCCGTTGCTAAAAGTGGTTTAAGCAAAGAAGAGCGTTCTGCTCAGTTTAAAGCCGTTCGCGACGAGTATATGGAAGCCAATTTCAGCGAAGAAGAGCTGGAAGAGAAAAGCGGCCTTATCAAAACTTATTATCACGATGTTGAATACCATGCCATGCGCAATATGATCTTGAAAGATCGTCAGCGTTTGGATGGTCGTCAATTGAATGAGATTCGTCCTATCTGGACAGAGGTTGATTACCTTCCTTCTACACACGGTTCTGCCGTATTTACCCGTGGGGAAACTCAATCTCTTACTACCGTAACTTTAGGAAGCAAGCTGGATGAAAACCGCATCGACAATGTAACCTTCAGTGGTTCCGAGCGTTTCTACCTGCACTACAACTTCCCTCCTTTCTCTACCGGTGAGGCCCGCCCTATTCGCGGAACCAGCCGTCGTGAGATTGGTCACGGAAACCTCGCCCAGCGTGCCTTAAAAGGCATGGTACCCGACGATAACTTCTACACCATTCGTGTGGTTTCTGATATTTTGGAGTCTAACGGATCTTCTTCCATGGCAACGGTTTGCGCCGGTACTATGGCGATGATGGATGCCGGTATCAAAATGAAAGCTCCGGTATCAGGTATCGCAATGGGATTAATCACCGACGAAAGTGGAGAGTACGCTGTATTGAGCGACATCCTTGGTGATGAAGACCACTTGGGTGATATGGACTTTAAAGTAACCGGAACCAAAGCGGGTATCACTGCTTGCCAGATGGATATCAAAATTAAGGGTCTTTCTTACGAGATTCTTGAGAAAGCTTTGAACCAGGCTAAAGACGGTCGTTTACACATCTTAGGTGAGATGATGAAGACCATCGATGCCCCTCGTACCGAATTAAAGCCACATGCTCCGAAATTAACCATGATGAAGATTCCAAAGGAATTCATCGGAATGATTATCGGACCTGGAGGAAAGAATATCCAAAAGCTGCAGCTTGATACCGAAACTACCATCACCATCGAAGAAGACGGTGAATACGGAGTTATCGAAATCAGCGGAACTGATGCTGCGAAAATGGCTAAGGCCGAAGCCCGCATCAAAGAAGTTGCTTTCGTACCGGAAGTTGGGGAAGTATATAATGGTTTGGTTCGTTCGATCCAGCCTTACGGAGCATTTGTAGAACTCGCTCCTGGAACCGACGGCTTATTGCACATCTCCGAGATTGCTCACCGTCGTTTACAAACCGTTGAGGAAGAATTAAAAGAAGGCGACCGTATCGACGTTAAACTGATCGGTAAGGACGACCGCGGTAAGTTGAAGCTTTCCCGTAAAGTTCTTTTAGAGAAACCTGCAGCGCAAGAAGCTAAAAAAGAAGAAAACTAAATCGACCCTTTTTTAGTTAGTTAATTACGTTATCCATTTTTATTGTAGCCAATGAGACAGTTAAAGATCACAAAACAGGTTACCAACCGGGAAACCGCCTCACTCGACAAATACCTTCAAGAAATTGGGAAAGTAGACCTGATTACGGCCGAGGAAGAAGTAGAGTTAGCGCAGCGCATCAAGGCTGGTGATCAGGTAGCTTTGGAAAAATTGACCAAAGCCAACCTTCGATTTGTGGTTTCTGTGGCTAAGCAATATCAGAACCAGGGATTAACCCTGCCGGATCTTATCAACGAAGGAAACCTCGGATTAATCAAGGCCGCACAGCGTTTCGACGAAACTCGCGGATTTAAATTTATTTCCTACGCCGTTTGGTGGATTCGCCAAAGTATCCTGCAAGCCCTGGCAGAGCAATCGCGTATTGTGCGTTTGCCTTTGAATAAGATCGGTTCGATCAATAAGATCAACAAATCTTATGCGCAATTGGAACAAGAGCATGAGCGTGCTCCCTCCCCTGAAGAAATCGCCGATAACCTAGAGATGGGCGAGAATGATGTTAAGGAGAGCATGCGTAACAGTGGTCGTCATATTTCCATGGACGCTCCCTTAGTGGAAGGCGAAGACAGCAACCTGTATGATGTATTGAATACAGGTGAAAGTCCTAATCCTGATGACACTCTGATGCAAGATTCTTTGCGCACTGAGATCGAACGCTCTTTAGCCACATTGACCCCACGTGAAGGAGATGTGGTACGCCTTTACTTTGGCCTTGGCGGCCAACACCCAATGACCTTGGAAGAGATCGGAGAAAAATTCGACCTTACTCGCGAGCGGGTGCGTCAGATCAAAGAAAAAGCGATCCGCAGATTAAAACACACATCAAGAAGTAAAATTCTTAAAACCTATTTAGGTTAGATTCAAACCCCGGCCATTGCGTCGGGGTTTTTTATTTTTGCCGAAAATTAAACTTATGGCACTTATTGCACCTAGCCTTTTGGCTGCCGACTTCCTGAATCTTGAACGCGATTGTAAAATGGTGAACGAAAGTGCCGCCGACTGGTTTCACCTGGACGTGATGGACGGGCTATTTGTTCCTAACATCTCTTTCGGTTTACCGGTGATTGAAGCCATCAACCGCGTAGCCACTAAAACCCTGGATGTTCATTTAATGATCGAAAAGCCTGAGCGCTATATCCAGGATTTTAAAGCCGCCGGAGCAGATGTACTTACGGTGCATTACGAAGCTTCTACTCACTTACACCGCAGCTTACAGGCTATTAAAGCCGAAGGAATGCAAGCTGGTGTAGCCTTAAACCCGCATACTCCCGTAAGCTTATTAAAGGATGTGATCCAGGATATTGATCTGGTTTGCCTAATGAGCGTAAACCCGGGCTTTGGTGGTCAGAAATTCATTGAGCGTACTTATGATAAAGTACGTGAATTGAAAGGTATGATCAATGAAGCGGGTTCCAATACTCTGATCGAAATTGATGGTGGGGTAAATACCGATAATGCACCCAAGCTTATTGCGGCTGGTGCCGATGTATTAGTAGCCGGAAGCTTTGTGTTCCGTGCCGAAGATCAAATGGGAACTATCGCTGCTCTTAAAGCGATTTAAGCCTTTTCTGCATTGCTCCCTGTGCTGGGAATGTACAGGGGGCCTTCATACTCTGAGCTGTGCTCCTGATAGTTTTTGATGTAGCGTTCTTTGCGCGCCGGATCAATATCCTCAAAACGGATTAAGATTCCCGTTTCTTCCACCGATCCAAAGAATGGATTCTCTGAAGTACCAAAAGAACGCATAGTAGTGCTCAAAGACATATAGCTATTGATGAGCGGTGGAATGGTCTCTCCACGCTTCTTCACTTCCTGCGACAATACCTTATGCGCTTGCTTATAGGCCAGGCCTTTAAACAAATTGAAATGAGGGCTTAACTCCTCTTCCGTTACCAAGGGAGTACGTGGACGTACCAATTGATCGGGGTCGGGGAAGAAGTAGCGCATAAAGGCCAAAATGATATTGCGGGCTTCGCGCTCATAATGGGGATACATGGTTACTTTACCGAACATGTATTCCAGCTCCGGACTTTGAATCATCACTGAAGCCAAACCTTCCCATAAATTATCGAGGGCAAATAAGCCTTTACGAGCGGCAGTACGCTGATATTTAGGTTGAACGAAGGAACGTCCTAATTCGATAGTAACGGGCAAGAACTCCTCCACCATCTTATCCGACAATTCGAATAGTTTGCTGGTAGGCGATTTTAATCGACCGTCTTCATCGCGCTCGCCATCAATACAACGTTGCAAGCGATAGCCAGCTAATATCTCCTGATCTTCGGGATCCCAAACCACCAATTGCTGATATGGATGGTTCTCGCTTAGATCGTATTGATCCAGGTCTAATTCCTTACCAGTACCCCCTCCTGCCGTGCGAAAAGCTTCTTCACGTAAACGGCCAATCTCCCGAACAATATTCGGGGCATTGCGGTGATCTACCAAATACAAGTGATTACTTCCTTTAGAAGTATGATTTAAAAAGGCCTCGGCCTTGAGTTCACTTATAATGGCATCCCGGCTAACCGGATTGATTATTTCCTTCATCAATTCATTTCTTTTTAGGTAAAGCATAAGTAAGGCTGCGCATGTGCTCAGCCCACTCTACCAAGCTTTTCGAATTATCGAAACTTTGCCAGGAAACAGGTTCTCCAAAAGTAATGGTTATAGTCTTGCCTCTCTGCTTGAACATCTCATCTGCGAGATAGAACATTTCCAAATTGGCTTTGATGCCTAATTTACTGCGCCAGTAGGAAAGATTGTAAAACCAAGATGAGTTTTTACCATCAATATGCACTGGAATAATATCCTTCTTGTATTTCTTCGCTTTCGCGATAAAGCTTTTCTGCCAGGTAAGGTCACCAATACCATCCGGCAAACGACGACTTACCATCCCCGATGGGAACACCAAAATCGCTATATCCCGAGCATAGGTTTCTTCAATCACCTGCAGGGCCTTACGAGGATTGGCTCCCACTTTATTCACCGGAATAAAGAGCGGTTCGAGGTTCTTAATATTCAAGAGAATATCATTCACCAAAAACTGTTGATCTTCCCGCACTTCCCCTACGGCTTTCATAAAGGCAATGCCGTCCAAGCCACCCAGAGGATGGTTTGAAGCTAATATTACCCCACCTTCCTTAGGAATATTTTCGAGGCCTACCGTTTTTACGGTGGTATCTAAAAAATCGAGGCCGGCCCGCACAAAGGGCAAACCTTCCTTATCGCCATGCAAACGCATCGCTTCGTTAATTTCATCCTGATGAATAATGCGTTTAATGTAGCGCATTATAAAACCCGGCATCCACTTGGCCAGGGCCGGATTTTTTTCGGCCACCACCTTCTCAATCTCAATGTACTTTTCGGGGGCGGATTGTAGCTCTGACTGGCTCATGCATTTAAATTGACCGCAAATTTAGGGGAATAGGCCCAATTAGCTAAGCAACATAGTCCTTCAAATAAGCAAAGTGTGAACTAAGCTCTCCATTAAGCTCCGTTTCGCTGGCCCTGGCTAAAATTCCATCTGGATCGCCATTAAAGAAATGGGGAATAATATTTTTGATCAGCTCATTACCAAAGTCTTCCGAAGCATCCCGAGGCAATTCGCCGGGAAGGTTATCTACGGCGCTTACCGCGATGCTACCTTTTGTTCCAAAGGCAACCTCCTGCTCCGATTGAGGATCATAGGCATAAAATGGATCAGCAATAGTCGAAGGGCGAATCGTACTGGCCACCGGACCATCAATATCGCAGGAAATATCAGCTACCAGCTTAATATTAAATCGTGGGTCTCGGGCTTCGGCTCTACTAAAAATCAAAGGCGAACCTTCCGACCAATAATGGCAGGCAATATACATATCAGCATGCTCTGCAAAGGGCAGGAAATTGGATTCATAACCCTGATTATCCTGGTAGAAATCCTTGCGAATAAAAGGCTTACCGTCTTGTCTTTTAAAATAGTCCTGCACATTAAGCTGGGTGTAGACCACTTCTTTATTAAAATCCTCACGCACAAATTCATCCGGGTACACCTGGGTAATCTTTAAAGCGGAAAGAATTTCCATCGCTCCTCCGGCTACTTTTCCGGCTCCGGTAAGGGCAATTCTAAAATTTTGGGGCAAACGAACTTTCACTAATTCATGTTCCAACTCGCGACGATCTTTACATTCATGTGCCGCCCTCAATTCAAAGTCGCCGCTTAACTTACCATAGGCCCTAAAGCCATTATAAGCGCCTACAATTCCGGCATAGCGACCAAAGCCCAACAATCGTTTTCCGCTGATGTCTTTCAACATCTCATAGTCGATCAGGCGGATTCTCTTATCGAGGATGGCTCGCAGTAAATCGCGATTATAAGCCTGTTTTTTATAGGTATGCGAAAAGAAGAGGTAGCTTTTATTGGGGATCAACATCGCTACGGGTACTTCCTTAACGCCCAGCAAAACGTCACAGTCTGACAAATCTTCCTGAAGGTTAAGGCCTGCCTCTGCATATTCGGCATCTGGGAAACAGCGAATAGGGCTGGGTTGAACGGCAATTTCCAAATTAGGATATTGGTTCAATAATTGCAGACATTGTTGTGGACTTAGGGGAACGCGTTTATCGGGAGGATTCTTTCCTTCTCGGATAATTCCGAACTTCATAGACACCTGAATTTCCGGTAAAGATACCTAAATTGCGGGCCCTTTTGGGCGTTCTTTTACATATTGGGGCTGATCGGTTTCGACAGCAAGATGAAGTGGAATGTAAGCATGTCGGGATATGGAGATGTTCTCCCGCAAATAGATGCTTCAAACTATAATTGGCGAAAATAACTTCGCACTTGCCGCTTAAGCCTACGGAATGTAGCTTTAGCTAATCCACGCGTAAGACGCGGGAGCAAGTCATCCCTCGGCGCTTAAGCCCGGAGAGCGCAGAATCAGGGGTGTCATTAAATCTGGACTAACGGGTAAAGCTTTGCGTAGTGCCCGCGACATTGTAATCCGCAAATAAGCCAGTACTCGGGTGTTTGTTCCCAGGTCCTGGTCGACAACTGAATAACGAAATAAGCATGTAGAAAGCCTTTTACTTCCTTGTTTGCACCGGGGTTCGACTCCCCGCAGCTCCACAATGTATTTTAAGCCCCGTTTGCGTAGCAGGCGGGGCTTTCTTTTTGGCCTGAACCAAGCTCACTTGAGGACAGGCTGGGAGGCTTGGGGATTTAACCGCTCGCTCGTGCCGAGCTAAAGAAGCAAAGAAGCGGAGGGGCGCAAAGGGTTTGTGGTTTGCTTCAACACCCGCTCGGGCCGAGCTCAAGACGCAGAGAAGCAGAGATGCACAGAGGGGGTTTGGGGGAATGCTTCAATAAGGAGAGTCACTTGCCGGCCGGTTTTGGGTTTTTAACCGCTCGCTCGTAACGAGCTAAAGGGGCGAAGAAGCACCTGCCTGCCGGTAGGTAGGTAGGGGTGCAAAGGTTTTGTGGGGCGTGCTTTATAACAGCCTTCTCTTTTCTCGCTATTTGAACCTGAGATATACCTGCTTCATAGGCTACTCCCACTTGTATCTCAATAAGCTTTTCTATCTTGTTAGTGCCTTAACATCTGCATTTAATCATCGCCCATTTATGTATTTATTCCTTAGGTGTTGTTGTATGTCTACAGGTTTGTTGGGGATAGTAACAAGTTGTAGTCAATTGAAAAAGAAAAATAATGGAAAAAACAAATAAGATTGGAAAAATAGTAGCAGCATACTTGCTTGTTACTGGTTTAGGGTTCCTAATATCAAGTGAATATTATTCGCAAATGATTGCACACAAAGGGTCTGACCCCGTTCTAATTAATTTATCTGGAATGGTTCATTTTTTCATTGGAATAACAATTTTTGTGAATCATTTCATGTGGAAAAATGCACTACAAATTATTGTAACATTACTCGGAATAATGTTCTTAATGAAGGGGGTGTTTTTGATTGTATTGCCAGAATTGACATTACAATCGGCAAATAATCCAGCTCAAGTACCTTGGATAGCGTCAATTGGTTTTATACTTATTGGACTAATTGTTGGATATATGTCGTTCTTCAGGAGTAAAAAAGACATAGAAAACTGAAGAATAAAACTGGCTACAACATTTTGCATAAGTAATGGCAGGGAAAGTGATAAACATCAAGGTTTGTAGCCCGCTCAAACTGCACAGCGGTTTGACAGGAAAGAAGCCCGTAATCTGCCACTGCTCATACAATTTACCGTTAGCCACAATGTCAACCAATCAATAAGAAAAAAGGGATATGAGTAAAAAATTAGCCACATATAGAAAATTCATCTTTATTGGAATTATTATTATTGTATTAGGAATTACCTTTTCCACCACAATGAAAGACACATTTGGGTCATTAGGAACAGTCTTTATTGCTGTTGGTGGATTGTTTTTTATAATTGGAATGAGTAAAAAACGGAAAGAGGATGAACAAAATGATAAATAACGAACGCACAACAATGGCTATAAGTAATTGCTTGTTCTCGCCTACTTCTGAAAATCCTTGCGGAATTTCAGTTTGATGTGTACTTGCAAGGTTAAGTGCTAAACCACGTAACTACTCATAGCCGAGACCGTTAGCAAAATGGTAAACTTCCCTAAAAATAAAGCCTTCACAACTTTTGATTTTGCCATTATCTTAAAACCAATAATAGGCAAATAAATCAATGAAGATCGAAAACCCCCTCCCAGCCCTCCTCCTCTCCGTGCCTCTGTGTTGAAGCAATTAAAGCCCAACCATACACAAAGCATCTATATTTCTCTTTACTGTACTAATACAGGTCTTAATAACAGCCTTCTTTTTCTAGCTATTTGAATCTGAGACATACCTGCTTCTTAGGCTACTCCCACTTGCATCTCAATAAGCTTTCCTATCTTGTTGATGCCTTAACATCTGCTTTTTATCATCACCCTTTTATGGGTTTATTCCTTAGGTGCTGTTGGTTATCTGTAGGTATGTAGGGGATTAAAACAAGTTGTGTTTCATGCAAAGAAGACAGCTGGGTATATTAATAACTAAAAACTGATATGAAAGGAAAAGATATTGCTATAGGAGTTCTAACAATAATTGCTGGAGTATTGATTCTACTATTAATTGATGAGCAGAATCGAAGTAAGAAAAAAGATTTAAAAATAAAGGGTCTTAGAAAACAAAATAAAGATTTACTTACTAGAACACTAAAAGAAAAAGAGCAAATACCTGAAGATATAAAATCTCAATTAATTAAATTAATTGATCAATATGAAGGTGTTGAAGAAAATGTATGTAACGAATTAATAGGAGTGCTTGCTTTAATTGAAATCGGTCAAGAAGTAAAAGCAATAAAAGACTTAGCCAAAATAATCGAAAATTTGTTGAAAGAAAAATATAAAGAAGAAAAACCTTTCAAAGGTAAAAAATTTATTCCATTAGCTAAGTTAATTGAATACGCGAAATCTAAATCATTTTTTAATGACCGAGAATACAACACCGCTTGCATTTTAAGAGATTTCAGGAATGAAGAAAGTCATCAATTAAATGTAAATGATAGTAGAAATATGACAACTCTTGCTTTAATTGGAGGAATTGAATTAATTGTACGTCTTGACTTAAAATAAAAAACAGAACTAATGAGAGGAATAAAATTACACTTCACAGACAAAAAATATCTTGATGGTTTATATCAAGATTCTGATTTTATGGCAGACATAAAATATTTGAATGCTTATAAATCTACACAAGTTGATTTAATACTATTTGACCCAATAACAAATCATAATCATTTGGACACAGAAATTGTGGTATTATCCAAAGTTTCAAGGGCAATAAAAAGAATTTTCTTTCCAGATTCAAGACATAATATTAAATTATTAAATTCAGTTTTAAATGAACAAAAAGGAGGGTTGACACATGACAAAGATGTAATTATAAATTCTACAGATATTCAGATTACTAATTTTGAAATCAGAGTCAGTAGATAAAGCACGAAAACACAACAATATGTATAGTGCATAAGAGGTTCCGAGGTTTTCGAGCGGTATCACCCTTATAAATTTCTTGTTGTATCTTGATAGTTTTGAAGCCCGCAATCCCTTACGACACCATACACAAACCGTTATAGGCAAGCAAATAGGTAAACTTCCCTAAAAAATGAAGCCCCCACAACTTTTGATTTAGCCATTATCTTAAAACTAATAATAGGCAAATAAATCAATAAAGATCGAAAGTCCCCTCCGTGCACTCCTCCTCTCCGCCCCTCTGTGTTGAAGCAATTAAAGCCCAAAACCTCTCAAATCTCATTCCCCCTCAGCGAACCTTTGCCGCTTTGCTCCTTTGCGGTTAAAAACTCTACTTCCACACTTCCCACCACTTCTTATACACAAAAGTGCCATCCATTAAATCCTGGATATCCATTTCGCGCAGAGCCCAGGCCACGGCGGTATTGCTGCGCAGCGCATAAGTAAGCTCATGCCATTGGCCCGCCTGCCATTCGGTGGACACGGAATAGATTAATTCTTTGAGTTCGCGGTCGCTGATGCCGGGCTTGATTTTATCTTCATCCGGTAATCGGTAGCCCATTTCCTTTTTCTGGGCCAGGAGATTGCGCAGGCGTTGTAAGCTCATCAAACCATTTTCGGCCTTGCGACTATTTAGAAGTTGATTGATCTCTTGATCGAGACTGGAAATATCGCGGACTGGGGATTGAGGCTCTTGCCAGCTGGGGCGAGCATGCCATTTGTAGAAAATAGCAATGTCGGCATCCTGAACTTGGAGGCTTTTCTCGATATAGGGAAAGAGGCCATCAAAGATGCTGTCATCCTCTTCGGTGAGGGCTAATCGATTGGCGCCATGGGCCCTAAATTCTTCTTCGAAGGTATAGGCATCTTCTCCCAGGTGCTTGCCGAATTGATACCAGTCAAAAACGAAGGTCATGGAGGTTTCGCTACAGCCAAAGATTAGGCATTCTTGAGACTCCAAGGCTAATTGCCGCAAGGATTCGAAATGCTCTTCGAAGAAATCAAAAGGATAATAAATGAGCATCCTTCCCTTTTTAGAGAGGATCATCAACTCATTTTTGTACATGGATTCACTTTGGGCATCCTCCCAGGTGCTGCGACGCGTTTCCTTAAGATCAATCTTTAAGGAGCTTTCCAATTGCTGTAAATCCAGAAATTCGTTCTGAGCTAAAAGCCCGGCCAGGTTCATTCCCATCCTCGCAATATCGGGTATAATGACTAATTTCTATCGGAACCATTTTAGCTATCCAGCTTAAAAGTAAAATCATAGGAATCCTCTTAAGCATAAGGATTTAAAAAGACCGGGGGAAAAGCTTTCTCCATTTCAAGAACTTGCAGGCCTTTCCCCTTTACCTTTATGCCCTCAAAAAATAGCGCACATGCTTTGTATCAAACACCGTAGTACCGACCCCTTCTTCAATATTGCTACCGACGAGTTTATCTTCAAGCATCTAAAAGAGGATTGCTTCATGCTGTGGCAGAATGATAATGCCATTATCGTAGGAAAACACCAAAACACCTTAGCAGAGATAAACCTCGACTATGTTAAGGAGCACGATATTAAGGTGGTACGACGCTTAAGTGGCGGTGGCGCTGTTTACCATGATATGGGAAATCTGAATTTTACCTTTACCCGCAGCAGCGAAAGAGACGACGATCTGGTGGACTTTAAACGTTATACCGCGCCTATCATTGCCGTTTTACAAGATATGGGCGTAAATGCTGAGTTTAGCGGGCGCAATGATATTATGATTGAGGGTAAAAAGTTTTCTGGAAATGCCGAGCATGTTTTCAAAAACAAAGTGATGCATCATGGTACCCTGCTCTTCTCCAGCAATATGCCCAATATAAGCGGTGCTTTAAAGATTAATCCGCTTAAGTACATTGACCGGGCAGTGAAGTCAATTCCCAAGCGAGTGACCAATATCCAAGATCATTTAAAAGTGAAAATGAGCGTGGAGCATTTCGCTGATCGTATTATGAATTACATCCTTGAAAATTATGAGGATTCTAAGCTCTATGAGTTTAGCGAAGAGGACCTAGCAATGATTGAATCCATTAAAAAGGAGAAATACGAAACCTGGGATTGGAATTATGGTTACTCCCCTAATTATGATTTTAAGCAAGGGGTAAAAACCAGCGGCGGTTTATTGGAGATGAACATGAATGTTTCCAAAGGCTTAATCCAGGAAGTGAAAATTCAAGGGGACTTTTTTCATATCCGCGATATAAATGACATTGAACAAGCGCTAGCCAACACCCCTCATGATGAAGCTAAGATTAGAGAAAAACTAGCGCCATTTAATTTGAAAGATTACTTCAAAGATATTAGCATCGATGACCTCGTTGCGGCTATGTTCTGAATTAGCTTTTCAGGAATTTCAATTGATACACCTGCTCTTCCTGTTTTAAATTCAGGAGATAGATTCCCTTGGAAAAACGATCGAGAGCATTTAGCTGAAAGACTCCATCCTGAGCCTGCACTTCTAATTGATCCAACAATTTACCATCTTGAGCACGCAGCTCTAAGAGCCAGGAACCATTGGCTTCCGGAATCTCAATTCGCAATTGATCGGCTACCGGATTAGGATAAAGATCCGCTCTTTTGTTTTGAACTTCTTGCATACCCACAGAAGGTGCTTGATAAACCCGTAAATAATCAATCTCCAAAGTGTCCTCAGTAAAGGAAGGATCGATTCCTCCTTCAATGGCGAAGTTTAATAATAGATATTGGGGATCATCAAATGGCCAGGTCGCGGCATCTCGCACCGAAGGAAAGTAGATATAGTGGACCAGACTATCTACACTAAAAATCATCTTTTCCGGCGTCCACTCCAAAGCGTAAACATGGAAGTCATTTGAAACCCCGGGAATCATTCGTCCACCATGATTTACGGTAGCGCCAGAGCTGGAGGTAGTATGCATGGCACTGGAAACATAATCTTGATTGGTACCCCAGTGCTCCATGATATCCACTTCACCACAAGCTGGCCAGCCGGTAGTACCGTAACCCTGCAATTGCCAATAGCCGCCATTTTCGGTGATATTTTGCCCCAGCATCCAGATCGCTGGCCAAGTACCAGAACCCGTAGGAAGCTTAGCCCGTACTTCTACTCTTCCGTAAGTAAAAGCGAATTTGGAATTCAAACGGGCGGAAGTATATTGTTTGGTCACCCCTTGATCGGTGAAGCTTTCCTTCTTGGCAATGAGTTTTAGAGTACCATTACTCTGAGAGCTGTTTGCCGTGCGGTCTGTATAGTGTTGTACTTCCCCATTAAACCAGGAACTGCCATTTGGCAAAAGGGTTTGATGATACCATTTCGAAGTATCGATCGCTCCGCTGCCATTAAACTCATCGGACCAAACCAATTGACTGTAAACCGGAGCGGGGTTCACAAAGCTGGTATCCAGGTAAATGAAATCATCTAAATAGGCTAATACCAAATCGGTATTATTCTCCCCATTAAGCTGAAACAAAACCCGATTAAAGTCGGTGCGCTGTATGGGTGCTAATGAGGTAGGATCTAGATTGATATAAGGATCATTCCCAAAATCGAAGGTGATGGTTTGCCATTGATCCAAGACCAAGGGCTTAATAATTTCGGTTTGTGTTTGCCAGGGACTGGCCTGAGTACCATCCTGCAGCTTGCAGGAAATTTGGTTCGGTTGATTGCCACTGATCCCGGAAGAAGGGAGATATACCTTGATTTGAAAAACTTGATGCTGGGCTAAATTGAGATTCTGATTGGCATCGAAACGCAGATTGGCATACTGTCCACCCTGATCATCATATTCTAAAACTGTGGCTGAAGTATTGGCTCCTTGAGCATAGGGATTGGCTTTGGCATTATCAATAACACAGGCATCACCAAACCAGGAATTGATGTTTCCGTTGCCTTCAAAATCGTCTTGTAAGCTTTGTCCAGAAAGGCCTATGGAAGAAAAGCAGGCCAGAGAAAATAGGGTGTTTTTTAAAATCATGGATGGGGATTAAGCCAGCAATATACTTAAGGTATATGAAACCATAAGTATGGCAAGCCAAATCCTTTCCGCTAAGAAGCCTTTCTTAAAGTCTCTTCTAAGATGGATTGCAGCACCTCCCTTTTTACCGGTTTCACCAGATAATCTTGAATCAAAGGGTAGTTCTTAGCCTTTTGGGTATCCTCCTCATGCACAGAGCTGGAAACAATATAAACCTTGGTTTTATGGAGTACATCCTCATTAAAAAGTATCAATTCATCCAAGAAGTTCCAGCCATCCATAACGGGCATATTCAGATCTAGAAAAATCAGCTTGGGACAAGCCTTACCTGTAGCTATAACAGATTTACAATGATCCAAAGCCTCTTCACCATTGGAAAAAACAGTGGTTTGCACCTCTGGATTTATCAACTTTAAAATAGCTCCAAAAGAAAATTGATAAATAGGATCATCATCAATGATAAATACCGCATTGGTCTTGTTCATAAACGCTGTAGCTCTGGTTTAAACTGTAATTTAAATACTGAGCCTTCTCCTGGCTCACTTTCAATAGTGACCTCCCCCCCCATGGCTTCCATTTGCACTTTCACCATAAAAAGGCCTACCCCCCTGGCATCCGAATTTTTGTGAAAGGTTTTATGCAAACCGAAAACCTTGTGGCCATGACGTACCAAATCGATTCCCACACCATTATCCCGTATTTCCAGCGTAGGCACTCCTTCCTTCTGGTAGGCCTTTATTTGTATTTCAGGTCTACGATCCGGGCTCTTATACTTAATCGCATTACTAATCAAGTTCAATAAAATGCTCTCCAAATAATGGGGTTGAGCAAATATCTTTTCGAATCCCAGATCCATTTCAATCTTAGCATCTGTATGGCGAATTAGAGCAGATTGCTTTTTAAGTACTGTATTTACATAATCCCTCAGATCCAGCTCCTGCATTTCCATGCCTGCCTTGTTCTTAATAATCAAGGCCTCCACTAACTCATCTAAAGTTTCATTGAGATCGGCCGTAGACTGGGCCATTTTGGTAAAGATCACATCTTTATATTCCGCATCATCAGCACTTTCGTACAAATCTGTTAGCAGAATTAAATTAGCCACAGGTGCTCGCAAATTATGTGAGGTGATATGGGCAAAATCATTAAGGCTACGATTTTGTAAGCTTAGCTTATTGGTCAATTTTATCAAGCTTTGGTTGGCCTCCAAAAGTTGCTCCTCATAAGTTTTACGAGCGTTGATATCCTCAATCTGAGAAATGAAATACAAGGGTTTGTTCTGGGCATCTCTAACAACAGCCACACTCAACATCGCCCACATCCACTCACCAGATTTCCGGCGGTAGCGCTTATCCATATGGTAATGGTCGATCTTACCGTTTATGCAGTCCTTCAAAAACTCGAGATCGGTATTTAAGTCTTTTGGATGGGTTAAATCCTGAAAAGTCTTTTTCAATAATTCCGATTCTTCGTAACCAAAATAGTCGACCAAGCGCTTATTAACCTTTAACCACTTTCCATCCAAACCTACCAGGGCCATGCCAATAGCTGAATGCTCAAAGGCCCCTTCAAATCGGCGAGTAGATTCTAATAAGGCCAGCTCCCTTTCCTTTTGTTCGGTGATATCCTGGAAAACTCCGCTGGCCTTAATCACCTTGCCCGCCGCATTGAGCTTAGGCTTACCGATGGTTCGAACCCATATTTCTTTACCCTGTGCCGTGATTAACTGCAGCTCCAGGTCATAAGGCTTTTTCTTTTCGAGTAATTCCCCAAAAGCCTCCATTATTTTATCTCGAGAATAGCCTTTCTTATAATAGGTAATGCCTTCCGCTGCCTCAATTTTATATTCCGGAGGAAGGCCATAAATTCTTTTAGTCACCTCATCAAGGACCGATACATTAGTCTCTGGGTAATATTGCCAACTTCCTATCCTGGCAGTATCCTGAGAATCCTTTAAAGTTTCAATTAAGGCCTCGTTCTCCTCACTCACCTTTAAGAATTCAGTTACATCTTGATTAGCCCCCACTATGATGTGCTCGCCCGCTTCATTTAATCCATGACTCTGGGCATTGGCCTTGATGTAGCGAATCTCCCCGTTGGGATGAACAATTCTGAAAGTATAGACAAACTCGCCTTCGCTTTGGACCGATTCCTGAAAAGACGCTTCGGCCCCTTCAATATCATCTGGATGTACCGCCTTCCGCCAATCGGAAAATTTATGTTCGAAGCTAGCCTCATCCTGGCCATAGATCTTGAACATCACCGCATCCCACTCGAGGTAATCTCTGGTCACATTGTACTGCCAAATTCCCAAGTCAACCAGATTCCCGATTAAATTGAAAATTGCCTCCTTATTTATACCCGCATTTAAATTCCCCATTCACAAGCCTAGATTAAGCCCCTCAAATCCACAGCACAAAGTTATTCTTTTCCAATAAACCTCTCATTTACTGAGAGTTATACAGGTTATTCTGTTTAATTACCTTTCAAGAACCTGAGCGTAAATCACTTCAATTTATAAAAAATACCCCCTCATTTGAGACAGTCGGCTTGTACAAGAGGCTCATTTAGCACTTAATGGGTGTGAATCTTTATTCTATGTACTTGAATAGTTCTTTTTCACTCTTTCGAACCTTAGGCCGGAACTGGCTTTGATCTTCACTTGATCTAAATCCTACCGGAGCGATTACGGTCACCTCGTAGCCTTCCTCCTCCAAAGCTAAAATTCGATTGTAAGCTTCAGCTTCAAAACCTTCCATAGGACAGGCATCAATCTCTGCTTCCGCGCAAGCGATCATTAAGGAGTTTAGAGCAATATAGGTTTGCCTGGCCGACCAGTTTCTTAATTCCTCCGCTGACTTCCGTTTTAAACTGACTTTAATTGATTGACCGTATTCTTGCATAGTTTGAGAGGCCGATCCCTTGGACTGCACTCGATCTACGAAGGCATTCACTTCCGGTTCCATATTCTCTTTACGGGCACAAAAAATGAAAAGATGAGAAGCATCCGTTATTTGAGGCTGATCCCAGGATACTGCCCGAAGCTCTTTACGCAAGGCCTCGTTTTCAATTATGAGTACTTTATAGGTTTGCAGTCCATAAGAAGATACCGAAAGTCGGATGGCTTCCTTTAAAAAGTTCAATTGATCTATTCGCAGTTTACGATTAGTATCAAATTTTTTAGTGGCATAGCGCCAATTCAAAGCTTTTAATAATTGCATTTTCAATCTTTTTGGTAATGAATCATTTCAAAATCGGATTGGAAGCCATTTTGCAAATACAAGGGCTTTCCCATTTCTGAGGCTTGGAGATATACTTTTGGATGCCCCTCTTCTTTCAAGATGTTGAGCGCCCCACTTAGAATTTCCTGGGCAAAACCCTGGCGACGAAAACGCGCGGGAACTCCCATAGAATAAAGTCCGGCCTCGCCTTGTGAATCTCGATAGATAGCGATAGTTCCAATGGGCTGATCGCCATCAAAAGCCAAATAATAATCCAGAAGTCGATCGGTGTTGGCCACTAAATTGGGACTGTAACGATAGGCGAAAGCCTCCTCAAATAGCTGAGACCAGGTTTTATTATCTTCTGCCGAATTCAGTTTTTGTAAACGCAGTTTCCCCTTTGGCGCTTTCATATCATTTAGATCAACGGACATTGCCGTGAGACTAAATACTTCACTCCAGCCCCAATTCTGTGGATTTTGTTCAGCCACTTCATTCTGCCAAAGCACCAGGCGCAAAGGAACTGAGAGTTCATCCGGAGGCTGTAAATTCTCCAAATCAGTATCAGGCTTTAGCCAAATGCGATTGGGCCATTGTGAATCAAAACTATAAGCGGCAGCCCAATTAGTGGACTCAAAATACTGTCCATTCAATTGCCCCACCTCCTGCCACAGGCTCAGCACATTATATAGATTAGGATCTTGCATGATTTAAGATTTAAGGAGAATTACAGAACCCAGCAGGGCAATTACGCCCAGGACTTTCCGTGGAGTTATCGCTTCTACCGGAAGATCAAACCAGCCCATGCTCCCGGCCAGCATTGCATAAAGCAATTGCGAGCTCAGACTTATTACTACCGTACTGGCTATTCCCTGACGGGGGATGAGGAAATAAAAGAGACTTACTGCACTGAAGCTAAAGAGTCCACCACCAATCCAATTATACCAGGGTATGCCCTCCAAACTGCTTTTTAGATTGCGACTGCTCAATTGAAATAAAAACACACTGAGGCTCAGAAAGAAGCCAATCGCCAAGCTGATGGAACTGGCCAAAAAGGCACTGCCAGTTTGCTGTCCCAAGCGGGCATTCATACTGCCCTGGGTTACGATGAAAATTCCCAGGAGCACTGTTAATAGTGATAAGCCAAGCTGATTCATGAGCCTAGTTTATCGGAATGGCAATCGGACGCATGGGTGATCCACTGGCTCCTCGCAGTTTTAGAGATGCGGCTATAAATGCAAATTCATAAACCTCATCCTGGGCCAAGTCTTCCAGCATCATTTGCTCCAAAAACATTACCCCTCTTTCGGCCAATAAATAGGTATGCACCGGTACCCAATTATCTTCCTTCTCAGGAGGAAAAGCTTCAAAACTCAGATTATCGGCCCCCAATAACATGGCCCCTTTTTCTTCTACTAACCACTGGGCCGCAGCTAGGCTAATTCCCGGATACTGATGGAGGTAATGGGCGGCATCTTCATAATGTTGGGCCTGACCGGTACGAATTAGGATCACATCCCCTTTCTGAATTTCGGTTTTCTGACGCTTTAAACAGGCCTTCAAATCCTGAATTGTAATGCGGTAATTAGGCGGAAAAGAATCCACCAGGGCTCGCACATCCAGCAAAAGGCCACGGGCAATGATGGGTGGAATTTTCTCCGCTCCGGTTTTCTTCCAACCCTTGTCACCCAAATGTTCTTCCGGACTAAAGCCATTCCAAATCAGGCCATTCAAACCAAAATGATTGAGGGCATCAATATGCGTCCCCATATGGGTGTACATAGAAACAGCATCTCCAGTATAGGAGACTTTCTCATTCATGGCCTCCCCCATGCCATTGGGATTATCCACCACAGTACCGTGCGGAGTATGGGTAAGCCAATACTGGTAAGAAGGATCTCCGAGGGAATGGAAACTGGGCATCCCAACGAAATAATCTACGCTGAGATCGTAGACCTGACCACTGCCAATTTGCGATAGAATCTGAATGCGACTACTGTCGGTCATCATATTGAGACTACCGATTTCATCCTCGGGTCCCCAAGGACTTTGTCCTACTTCCTGCGCCTGTGCTCCCCAAATAAGAAACTGGAGGGCAAGGACTTGAAAAAAATTTTTCTTTGTTTTCATTGTCGAGTTTATTGTCTCGACAAAAGTGCGGCGGGCTCAGAGCCTAAAAATTAAGCTATCTTAAGAAATCACTTTAGGGCCTTGCGGCGGATATAACTCAGATGCTCTGGAGTCAAGCCCAAGTAAGAAGCGATCATATACTGAGGAAAGCGTTGTTCCAATTGGGGATAGCGCTGGCGGAAATCAGCATAACGCTCTTCGGCGGATTCGATTTTCACCTGTAAATTTCTTTGCTGAGCCGCCTGATAGGCCGATTGCATTTTGATTCGGAAAAATCGCTCCATAGCCGGAACTTCTTTGAAAAGTTCTTCCAATCGATCGCGATGAATCTGAAAAATAACACTGGGCTCGGTGGCCTGAATAAATTGGGTGGCCGGACTTTGACTGAGGTAACTATAAAGGTCGTTTAACCACCAGCCTTCAATGCCAAAACTCTGTACAAACTCCTTTCCTTCTTCATCTAAATAATAGGTACGTAAGGCTCCAGAATCGATGAAGCGCATGTGCTGAGAAACATCACCCGCCTTGAGGATAAATTCCTTTTTAGCCAGTTTCTTTTCTTGAAAGGCCTTTTGGATAAGATGGATCTCCTCCGCTGAAACCGGACTTAAGTCTTGAATATGGGTAATGAGCTTTTCGATAGCCCGAAATTACGAAAGCCTATTTTACGGTCTTCTTGCGGAAGCGCTTAAAGGCGAAAATAAATAGGGCGGTTAATATCATGAGCGGCCAAAGTCTAATGAGGATCAATAGGAAGGCGGTAAATCCAGTCCAACCATCTTTAAGAGCGATCACAAAACGATTGGGTTCATCGGTTTCGATCACTTCCCTTTCCAGCTCCTGGTATATATGAACTTCGATGCTGCTCAAGGCGATACGATCTTTGAGGTATTTCATGCGCCCCTGGGCTCTTTCAATCTCGGTGCGTACCCGCCCCAATTTCTGCTCTACCTGTAGAATCTCTTCCACATTCTTAGCACGATCCAATAGCTTGAGCAAGCGAGCTTCAATTTCCTGAGCCGATTTAATACGCGATTCTACATCCACATATTCTTCGCTTACATCGCGGGTTCTTATTTCCCGACGATCGAAATGTTGCACGCCTTCACCAATGCTGGCCATTGCTTTTTCAAATTGAGCACTGGGAACCCGAAGGTTATAAAGGATTTCTTTTCGATAGCTATTCTGACTGGCTATTTCGGAAGAAATATAGCCCCCCAAGCGGGCGGTTAAGGCATGGATGGACTGAGCGCTTTCTTGGAGGTTTTTCGTTTCATACTTTATATCCGCTTCTTTGATTAAATGCAGATTTTGAACTTGATTTCCATTGCTTTGAAGTTCATCGGAGTTCTCTGCCACCATGGCTGGCTCGTAGGATTCTTCCATGGCCACATCTTCGCGAGACACATTCTGCATATCCCTTTCACAGGCCGACAATAGAACTAAAAAGCTCAGAATAAAGGAGTAACGATAGGACATTTCAGTTGATCTTATGTCCTATAAACGAAGCTTTGGTAAATAAAGTCTATACCCGATTATAATAGCGCTTGCGCCAATGAAAGGCTACTCGTACCAATAAGATTAGAGCCGGTACTTCTACCAAGGGACCAATTACTCCCGCAAAGGCCTGACCCGAATTAATTCCAAATACCGCAATAGCCACCGCGATAGCCAATTCGAAATTATTACCGGCTGCAGTAAAAGCAATGGCTGCATTTTGATCATAGCTGGCTCCGGCCAATCGACTTATGAAAAAGCCCAGGCTGAACATGATCAAGAAATAAATTAAAAGAGGAACCGCAATTAAAAGCACATCCGCCGGAAGGCTAAATACCAAATCGCCCTTCAGGCTAAACATCAATACGATGGTGAAGAGTAAGGCCACCAAGGTAATTGGTGAGATGAGTGGTAAAAATCGAGATTGGTACCAGTCTGCTCCCTTTAAAGGAATGAGTACTACCCGACTGAGAATACCTAATGCAAAGGGAATGCCCAGATAAATAGCAACGCTTTTAGCGACAAGAGCAATGGATATATCTATCACCATCCCTTCAAATCCCAACAAAGGTGGAATTTGGGTCATGAAAAGCCAGGCATAAAAGCTATAAGCAAAGACCTGGAAAATACTATTGAGGGCCACCAGGCCAGCACCGTATTCCGCTGAGCCTTCCGCTAAATCGTTCCACACCAAAACCATGGCTATACAGCGGGCCAAACCAATGAGAATTAAGCCCGACATATATTCGGGATAGTCGTGCAAAAAGATAAGCGCCAGGGCAAACATCAATATTGGACCGATAATCCAATTGAGAAGCAAAGAGATTCCAAGTATTTTGACATGCTTAAAGACCTTGGGAAGCAGGCGATAGTTCACCTTGGCCAGGGGTGGATACATCATTAAAATCAGGCCAATAGCCAAAGGGATATTCGTATCTCCTTCACCACTGTCTCCAATGCTCTGCGCTAAGCCGGGCCAAAGATTACCCAATACTAAACCTAAGGCCATGGCGGTAAAAATCCACAAAGTGAGATATCGATCCAGAAAGGATAGTTTTTTAGTGCCCATGCTCAATTGATGAAAAAAGGTAAAACATCTCGGTAGCTATTTGCAGGCATCGCTCATCATAAGCAGCGGCTTCCTGATCGGTGTCATCAAAAGCTTTGGGATCTTCATAATTAAGGGTAATCCGAGCTTTAGTACCGGGTATAAAAGGACAATTTTCATCCGCATCTGAGCAGGTCATTACGGCGGCAAAATCTGCATTGGGATTTTCAGGATCATCGTACAATTTGGAGTGCAACATTATGGGATCCTCATCTTCTGCGAAAGCTACCCGATAGACTGGATTGGGGTCCATCACCGCGTCAGAATAGAGGTCGAAACCCGCTCGCTCCATCGCCGCCAAGGTACGTGGATTGCAAGCCGTGACCTCCGTACCTCCAGAATAAGAGTTCAATTTAATTCCCGCTCGCTTAGCTGCCACATGGGCCCAAAGCTGCGCAAATTGACTGCGGCGGGAATTATGGGTGCAGATGAAAACCAGGCTTAAATTTGCCTGGTTCTCTTGCACATATTGAACTAATGGCTGTAATCGCTCCAAACGATCTGTAGGGATGCTTTTCGGATCGAGCCTGTCAATGTAATTATTCAGGTAGCTAAACATGGCTCGGTATTAACAGCATCCACCACCCGGAGTACAAGCCTCTGAGCTTTGTAGATCACTTAATTGTAGGATCTTCTTTTCTTTCTTAGGCTCACCTTCTTTTTGACCATAGAGGGTAATACTGTAGATACCTTGTTCTCCCTGACCAAATTTTTGCATTTCCTCTGCAGTCAAATACTGACTTAGAATATCAGCGGGAATGTAAATCGGCTTTTCTTTTTGAACCTGCAAATCTTTGAAGCCCGCCTTGCGCGCCATTTCCAAATAGGCGTCTTTTTGAATGGCTCCTGATACGCAACCGGCATACATTTCGGCATCCTTTTGCAGGGCATCCGGTAATTCTCCTTGCAAGACCACATCTGAAATACTGAAATGAGCGCCTGGCTTTAATACCCGATGAATTTCATTAAATACGGCAGCCTTATTAGGCACCAGGTTTAATACGCAATTGGAAACCACCACGTCAATACTATTTTCTAAAATCGGTAGTTCCTCAATATCGCCTTCGCGGAATTCTACATTATTGTAGCCTAATTTATCCGCATTTAAGCGGGCTTTGCGAATCATGGGGCCACTAAAATCGACCCCTATCACTTTGCCTTCGGGACCGGTTTCATGTCGCGCAACAAATACATCATTACCAGCGCCAGAGCCCAGGTCTAATACGGTATCGCCTTTTTCGATATGGGCAAAATGGGTAGGCAAACCACAACCTAAACCAAGGTCGGCATCGGCCTGATAGCCCTTCGTTTCGGAATAATCATCGGTCATGATATTATATACTTCTTGCGAAACGGGCCCCGCTCCGCAGCAGGAGGATTTGTTTAGAGCCACATCTTGTTCGGCTATTTCACTGTACTTCTTGCGTACAATTTCTTTGAGTTCCTGATCTGTTTTCATGATAATAGGGTTTAGCAGCAAGTAGGATCGTTGCCGCAATAGGATTCGAATAATTCTAAAAATTCTGATTTGATACGTTCCCAGCGCTCGGGGTTGATGCAATAGCTTACTGAAGTGCCTTCGATCGTACCTTGAATAAAGCCTGCGGCTTTTAACTCACGTAAATGCTGACTAATGGTGGCTTGCGCCAGACCTAATTCCTGCACTAAATCGCCATTAATACAAGCCCTGGCCGCTACCAGGTATTGCAGGATGGCTATTCGTGCGGGATGCCCCAGTGCTTTCGCACCGGCTGCCAGATCATTTTGTTCCGGACTAAAGAGATCTTTCTTGGTGATTCCCATAGCTTAAAAGTAATATTGCAATATTACGATGAAAGGAATTAAAAAAAGGCCCCGCAGTTAAAAAATTCATTCTAAGCTACGGGGCCCCTGCTAAGCAGACGAAAAGATTTCTCTTAATTTCGCACCTACTTCTCCACCATTAATATTGATGGTGTTTACCTTCTCCACTACCTTTTCGAGGTATTCCATTTCTTTCAATTTCCAGAGCATAGGGTTATTTTCCATCAACTTGGCGGTGTTCATCAAGCTCCTTGTGGAAGCTGTTTCTTCCCGACGAGTAATCAAATTAGCTTGAGCTTTCTTTTCAGCTACCAATACCTGATTCATAATCTCCCGCATTTCACCAGGAAGAATAATGTCTCGGATACCTACTTCCAGCAACTCCAAACCAATGGCTTGAAATTTTGCTTGGGTAGAACCAGCTATTTGCTCTGCTAATTCAATCTTCCGACTTAGGAGTTCGTCCAGGCTTAATTCTGCCACATAAGAGCGTAAAGCCAATGCCAGCAAGTAGTAAGCCTGCTTTTCGTAGTCACTGTTCGCCAATAAGGCCTCTTCCACATTTTGAACTCGCATTTCTGCCAGTAAATTGATACGTAAGGTGGCTTTATCTTTTGTCAGTAATTCTTGGCCATTCAATTCAATGGTCCGGCGTTTCACATTGGCTTTCAAAAGTTTAACACTCTGAGAATTATTCCAATAGAAGTATTCGCCAGGCTCCAATGCTTTTAACAATGCCCCATTCAAGAGGACTAAGCCTTTTTCACCTTGCTCCACTTTAAACATTCGAACAAAACCGCGAGCAGCTAAAATCGCACGCAAGTTCTCATTAAGATTTGCAGGCAATTCCAGGTTGTCGGTTGAAAAACGTAGAATCTCAATTGCATTCACCCCCTTCCAATAGGCATAAATACCAGGGATAAGGATTTCACTAAACACACCATTTAGCAGCACAATGGCCAATTCACCTTGCTTAAGCGCTACTACTTCCGCATAGTCCTTTAACTTATCTGCATTTACCCGTAGGTCTGTTCCTTTTGGCAGATCTACTTTGTTTCCGAGATGGTAATTCCGCAAGTGAGCATTAATCCATTTCCAACGTTTACCGGCAGGCCATATATTTTGGATAATACCATTCTTAGTGGCCACAGTAAGCTGTGCTTCAGGCGTAAAAATAAATTGTAACATGTTCATCAATTTGTGGGTTAAACCCGATTAACAATAACAAAATGCGCAGGGCAGCGGCGGTATGGACTTCTCGCGTCACAGACTCCATCAGTCTTGGGCAAATAGCCGGCCTCTTTGATCAAAAATCAGGACATGCTTCGCCATCGGTACAAATACCGCACACTGGTGCCAGAACTTCACATTTGTAAAAGCCTCGCACAATCCCATACGCAGATTGGTGATCCTTTTTAAAGCAGATCAAGCTTCTTTTCAACGTATGGCCTTAGCCATACCTCCGTGAAAGGGAGGGTTTTCCTACATCCAGTAATTATCCTATAATAACAAGGGAATCGAACCCTCGGAAAAAACCTGTACTCTGCCATTGAGCTATTGAACCAAAAGGTCCAAATGGGAGTCGAACCCATAACCTCAGGAAATTGAGTTCTTTTAAGATCGGTATACCGTTTCCGGCACCACGGTGACCTACAGAGACACCCATATAGATCTTCGGCAGAACAAACCGTATTTTAAATAAGTTTAAATGAAATTTTCAGGCCTTAGAAGCCTTGGCCTTCACCTTGGCTTTCTGTTTCATTTTGAGTCGCTTAAGGCTTAAATCAATCGCATTTTGTTGAGCCTCGTTTTCCACATATTGCAATAGCATTTTACAATAATTAATAGAAATTTTCAAACATCCTTTTAGCTCCATTATTTTAAACATATACCAATAAGTATACAAAGGTTTAAACAATGATTTACTGGTAATATAATTCAACAAATTGAGAGCTTCAGAATATAATTGAAGCGCAATCAAACTATCCATTAGCGCTGCTGCGGCACAAGCATTTTCAGGATCAATTGCCATCGCTTGTTCGGCTGCATCCTTGGCCTCTTTTGGCCAATTTAGCATGTGGAGATAGTATTGAGACTTTAAGCAAAGACTGGGTATATGCTCCGGATCGTAGGCCAGGGCATAATTGAGCTGCTCCTCTGTTTCTGCCAGATCAAAAGGATAAGCATCGTAAGCCTTTAAATAATAAGATGTTACTAATTGAGTTGACATTTTCTTTTTGCTTTAAGGTTGGCAAATCCAGACCGGGACCACTCCTTAGAGCAAAAAAAATCCCGGTCCTATAGAGGAACCGGGAGCGAATAGCTTTGCATAAAAAAACCTACTTCTCTCTCAGCCCCTGTCGGCTAAATTCTGGATCAATTCCGTATTTATGGTTCATACACTGCATATCGCTCGCTTTATTTTGTTTTGCGATGCAAATGAATAAAACATTTTATTTACCCACAAGCTTTTTCAAATAAAAAATTAATGATCGAGCTATTCACAGTCTTGGATGCGTAAAATAGATTGTTTCCTGATTTAATGAGAGTGTTGTTTAGTAGCTTTATTTCATGAAACCAAACAAAGCCCTCTACCTTTTCCTCTTCTTTTTAAGCTTCACTTTTCTCAAGGCCCAAAACTCGGCTTGCTTAGCTAATGACACCCTTACTATTATCGTAATAGGCTCTTCCACCGCAGCGGGCTCTGGCGCCAGTACTCCGGATTCGGCTTGGGTAAATCGCTACCGCCGGAGCATGCAGGCCCTGAACCCGGCCAATCAAGTAATTAATCTCGCTCAGGGCGGATATAATACCTGGCGCCTGATGCCAGATTATTTTACCCCACCTTCGGGTCGCCCCAATCCAGATACCCTCAGGAATATCAGTCATGCTCTGCGCCAAAATCCCGATGCCATCATCATAAACCTACCTTCCAATGATGCTGCGATCGGAACCGGGCTCAATGAGCAAATGACGAATTTCATTCATATCGATAGCCTGGCCGCCAGTCAAAATGTACCGCTCTGGGTATGTACCACTCAACCCCGAAACTTTAGTACCAGTCAAATTCAGATTCAATTAGATGTCCGGGATTCCATTCTAAGCTATTTTGGCCCCCGAGCCATAGATTTCTGGACGGGTTTAGCCAACAGTCAAAATACCATATTGGCGCAGTATAATTCTGGCGACGGTACCCATGTTAATGATGCTGGCCATCGCCTTCTATGGCAGGAGGTTTTAGCAGAGGCCCTACCCGACAGCTTGGTTTCCAGTGTTCCAGGTCTTGATTTACAAGTATCTCCTCCCCTTTGGACCAATCCTTCGCCCTGTGGCAGTCCCAATAGCATTATTGAAATCCAATTAGCCAATCTTCGCAGCGATAGCCTGCAATCAACCGCAATAGTAGAACTCATTCGATTAGACCTCAACAGCGGTATTCGAGATACGCTACGTCAAAATCTCAATCAAATTTCAGGCTGTTCCTATGCTCAGGTGCAATTCAACTTAAACAGCAATCAACAACAGCATTGGCAATTACACAGCCGCATTATATGTAGTGAAGACAGCAATAGCTTCAATAATATCAGCAGCAGTATTGAAGTCCAAAGTGAAGCCGGTCCCCAAATCACTGGCAATGATCCCTTTTACTGCGAGGGCGATAGTATGTGGATTAGACCCAGCCATAGCGGCGATCAATTGACCTGGTTTAGCGATGCCGGATTAAGTCAGCTCTTAAATCAAGGGGATAGCCTGTATTGGAGTCCTACCTTGGGCGATAGTCTGTTTTTACAAAGTTACCAGGGGCCCTTTTACTATATAGAATCACTCAGCTCAGCGCAAGGCTCCAATATCAAATGGAATGGCTGCATGTTTAATCTTATTGCCGGTTCTGATACCGTAAGTCTGGATAGTATTCAATTTGTAGCCGGTACTTCTGGTGATATGCAAGTGAACCTACGCACCCGGTTAGGATCTTATCAAGGACATGAAAACACCGCGGCCTCCTGGTTGGCTTCTATCTCAGACAGTATTTATGGGGCTCTGGAAGACAGCAGTTATGTCTTAAACTTCGGCAGCCTAATTTTAAATCCCGGCGACACCCTGGGTTGCTACCTCTACCTGGAAAACAGCAATCAGAGATTGGCCTACCAAAGTGCGGGCAGCATGCAGCTGTATCAAGGGGCAGGATTAAGTGTGCAAGCCGGTAGTGGCATTCAGCATACCTTCGGAACCATTTATCATCCCCGGGCTATCCGAGCCCAATTCTATTACCATTATGGTTTTAAAGCCGATGGGCAATGTCAGAGTACAGTAGATACTATTATTCCTAAACCTAGTCCTGCCATTTTAGATTTAGGCTTAGATTTCAACCATAGCCCTGGAGTTGACCTAATCCTATATCTCCCACCTGGATTTAGTAATCCCGTTTGGAACGATGGCTCCACTGCAGATTCACTATTTATTCCTTCTTTTAGCTATGAAAACACGCTTAAGCAATTTATTTTAAGCGCCATTGATAGCTTAGGATGCATGCATTCGGATACTCTAGCGGTGCAATTTTTACCCTGGTCCGGATTAGAAGAAGCCAAGGGTTTAGGCTTCACGCTATACCCCAATCCAAATCAAGGGCAGTTCCATATTTCCAATCCTGGCAAAGCAGCTTTTAGCTGGAAGCTGATGAACACCAACGGCAAGCTTTTATCTGAAGGTCAGGGCCTTGAAACAGACATCAGGCTTAAAACATCCCTTGCCAAAGGATTGTACTATTTGCGAATTGAACAGGAGGGTCAGGAGCAAATCATCAAGTTGCTGATTCAGTGAATCGGCTGAAAACATTTTCGCAGTACTTAGCACTTATCCTGGCAGGTGAAGCCATCTTCCTGCTACCCTTTATGGTACCGCGGGTTTTTAGAACCACCTTATTAGAGGTGTATCAAATTGATAATCTGGAATTAGGTTATTGCTTCTCCCTTTATGGCTTGGTAGCGGTGGTTTCTTATTTTTTTGGCGGGCCTTTGGCGGATTTATTTTCCGCGCGAAAATTAATGGCCATTGCCTTAGGCCTTACTGCCTTGGGAGGATTTATAATAAGCTGGTGGCCCAATTATACCGCCCTTTTGATAGCCTACACCTTTTGGGGCTTCTCCACTATCTTACTCTTTTGGGCTGCTTTAATGAAAAGCACCCGCATTTTGGTGGACCCCGAAAATGTGGGCAAAGCCTTTGGTTGGGTAGAAGGAGGTCGTGGACTAAGCGCCGCCATTTGGTCGAGTCTGGCCGTTGCGCTTTTTGCTTTTTACTTTCAAGACCAATCCAGTCAGGTGATTGAAAGCCGTCATATAGCCTATCGCTATGTATTGCAAAGCGCCTCTCTTTACCTGATTCTGGTAGCCATCTATGTTTGGTTTATCCTGCCAAAAAGAGAGGTTCAAATGGACTTGAATCACTCCATGAAAGGGCTAAAGGAACTCATTCGCCTTAAGCGCCTTTGGCTGCAAGCCCTGATTCTTTTTTGTGCTTATTGCGGCTATAAAATAACCGACGACGTTTCCCTTTTTGGTCATGAGGTCTGGGGCCTCTCCGAAGAGGATGCCGTTTTGCTCAGCAGTTACACTTTTTATCTAAGGCCCATCACTGCCATTACCGCCGGTTTCCTGGTGGATCGAATTTCCACTGCTAAAATTCTAAGCTTCAGTTTTGGAATCAGTGCTTTAGGGGCCCTGGCTCTGGCTTGGTTCCCCGGACAGGAAATGACTGCTTTTGGATTGATCTTTTTAGGTTCGAGCCTCAGTGGCATCTATGCCTTACGCGGCATTTATTTCTCTTTAATGCGGGAAAATCAAATAGACCGACGCCTCAGTGGCACCGCCATTGGAATACTCTCCGTGCTCGGATATCTGCCGGATGTTTTCATGAGTCCTTTTATGGGATGGATCCTGGAATCGAATTCAGGGCCCATCGGACACCAAAACCTCTTCCTAAGTTTAGGCCTAATTATGATCCTCGGAATCATCCTTTCCCAAGCCTGGAAAAGGGAATATCGCAAAGTAGCTAGGACTGCGCCTGCTTCAAGCTAAGCTGAACTCTTTTACGTGGCACATCCACCGAAATGACTTTCACCTGAACCTGCTCTTGCAAGCGCACCACCTCATTGGGGTCTCGTATAAATCGATCTGCCAATTCGCTTACGTGCACTAATCCATCCTGCTTTGCCCCTACATCTACAAAAGCGCCAAAATTGGTGATATTGCTAACGATGCCCGGCAATATCATTCCTTCCTGCAAATCGGTTATGCTGCGAATGCGCGGATCAAACTGAAAGACCTTGGCTGCCCCTCTGGGATCCCGCCCCACTTTGGAGAGTTCGCTTTTAATATCCTCCAGAGTTGGGAGACCTACCTCCTCCGAACAATAAGGTTTCAGGTCAAGATCCTTCAATAATTCCTTTTGGCCGATTAAATCAGGAATCGGTTTTTTGAGATCCTTCGCTATTTGCTTTACGATCGCATAAGACTCCGGGTGCACACCTGAATTATCCAGAGGATTTTCGGCTTCCGGGATTCGTAAAAAGCCCGCTGCCTGTTCATAGGCTTTCGGTCCTAATTTAGGCACTTTTAATAAGGCGGCCCGGGATTTAAAGGCTCCATGCTCTTCACGATAAACCACAATATTCTCCGCTAATTTGGGTCCCAAGCCCGAAACATATTCCAATAAGTGCTTACTGGCAGTATTGAGGTTTAACCCTACAGCATTTACTACTTGCTCTACAACCCGATCCAAAGCCGCTTTCAATTGATTTTGATCTACATCGTGTTGGTATTGCCCCACCCCGATGCTCTTGGGGTCAATTTTCACCAATTCAGCGAGGGGATCCATCAATCGCCGACCGATACTCACTGCTCCCCGCACCGTTACATCGTAATTGGGAAATTCTGCCCTAGCTATGGATGATGCCGAATATATCGAGGCTCCTGCCTCATTAACTACAAAAGCCTGAACCGGATATTTAAAGCGTACTTTCTTGCTTACAAACTCTTCGGTTTCCCGACCAGCCGTACCATTCCCAATGGCGATGGCATCAATTTTATAGGCTTCGGCCAGATGGGCAATTTTAGCAGCGGCTTTAGCTATATCGCGCTGGGGCGGATGGGGGTAAATAGTGTCATTATGAAGAAGGCTGCCTTGCTCATCAATGCAAACCACCTTGCAGCCGGTTCTAAATCCTGGATCGATAGCCAAAATGCGCTTGGGGCCCAATGGCGGGCTCAATAATAATTGCCGTAGGTTTTCTGCAAAAACAGCTATGGCTTCTGTATCTGCTTTCAACTTGGATGCCTGTGCAAATTCCGTTTCGATGGAAGGTTTCATCAAGCGTTTATAGCTGTCTTTCAGAGCCAATTCCACTTGTTCGCTGCAAGCATTACGACCTTTCACAAATATGCGAGCGAGGCTATCGAGCGCTCGATCTTCTTCGGGAGCAATACCTACCCGTAAAAGCTTTTCACCTTCAGCCCGACGAATAGCTAAGAGACGGTGAGCAGGAATACGACGCAAGGCTTCCGAAAAGTCAAAATAATCTCGGTACTTCTCCGCTTCCTCTTCCTTCCCTTTAATCAGCTTAGCTTGAATTTGGGCCTCCCTTTCAAAAATTCGACGCAAGCTATTTCGTGCGGAAAGCCTTTCATTCATCCATTCCGCCATAATATCTCGAGCGCCTGCTAAGGCCTCTTCAACATCTTGTACCTCCCCTTTCACAAAACTCAAAGCCAAGGATTCGGGGTCGCGAGCATCCTGCTTCATGATCATTCCCGCCAAGGGCTCCAAGCCTTTTTCCCTGGCTACTGAAGCTCGGGTTTTACGCTTTTGTTTGTAGGGTAGATATAAATCTTCCAGCTCATTTAAATCCCAGCAAGCTTCAATCTGAGCTTCGAGTTCTGCACTCAATTTCCCCTGTTCCTTTATGGATTCGAGAATACTGGCTTTACGAGCTGCCACTTTTTCGAAATAGGCTTGTTGTTCCTTAATTTCCTGGATTTGCACCTCATCCAAACTTCCTGTGCGCTCCTTACGGTAACGAGCAATAAATGGGATGGTTGCTCCTTCAGAAAGGAGGGCTAAGGTGTTGGCTACTTGCTTCTCAGTAAGACTGAGCTTTTGAACGATGAAAGTATTGTAGTTCAAACTAAATAGTATTTAAATTTAGAAGAGCTTAATCTTTGATGCTAATGCTGATCAATCCCGCTCTCTTACGACCTTTCACAGGAAATACAACTTCATTTCTACTAAGACGAATACCATATCTGTACTTAGGCTGTCGCTTCACTTCGTTAGCGTAAAACATGACTTCTTTTGTTTGCTGACCATCTGGTTTAAAATGTAAATGCATCATTAAACTAAGTCCCCAACCAAGCTGTATAGCCCGACTCTCATCAAGAGTAGCATAAAAGAGATGTAAATCATTTGGATAGGCTAGGGCATAGAAAGATGAACTAGCACCATGGTCATCACCGGTAAGTTGTTCCTTAAAGATAAACCTCGACCAATCATCAAGCCCCGAGGGAGTAAAATGCGAAACAATAACACCAAAATACTTGTTTCGATATTCGTATTCACCTAGAATAACATTACCATTACTATCTTTCTTATCCCATTTCACTATTGTTCGTCTTTCGGCAAGACAATAGACAGATCCGTCTTCAGCAAAGCAAATTTCTGGCTCAGAATACCCCGGTACAAACTCTACACCTAAGTCCAAATCCTTTTTTATAGAATCTAAAGGAATTTCTCCGTAGGAAGTGAAAATAACTGAATCATTTGCTGGCCTCAATCGTGAACAAAACATTTTAAGGGGCGCATCTGAAAGCATATCTACTGCTGTGGCCGCAATAACTAAATCGCCATTGGGCGCCATTTCCATTCTCAGATTATGGAGGAGGTAATCTTTGGGTTGTACATTTTGAACCAGAGGCTCTGATTCTCCATCTCTACAAGTAAGCAGCTTTAAACTATAGTTGGGCTGCCCCTTCATATACTCCTCCCTTTTCTTCTTATAGGATTTTAAGAGCATATGGACCTCACCTTCATTACTAATCTTAAGACTCTTAATTGCTACTAAATCTGAACGCAAAGGCAAGGTCTCCAGGCGAGTATAAATCGGGTTCCAGTTTCGATCGAAGACAAAGATTTTGAACTGATAGCTAGTGAAACTCTTAGGATAGAAATACACAAATACATTTTTGCTTTCATCTTCCGAACTGCGGAAAACAAAATCTCCATTGCTATGCTCCTCGAAATTATCATCCTGGATGCTGATAAACTCCTCACATACCTTTTTACTTATCCCCAAGCTAAATGGGTCAATTTTTTGACGATACACAGAGTGGGATTTAGGTTTAGAACCTTCTCCTCGTGTGAACAAATAGATATCGCTATCCGTAATTCCTAAAGCCAAAAAGCGACGAGGATAAAGCCAGCTTCCACCAAAGTCGCCACTGTTAAATGGGTCTTTGGTTTCCCTTAGTAAATTTAGACTTCGGTCGTATTCTTCAATGCTATACTGTGTGCCGGTAAAATTGAATTTAGGCTTATTGCGAACCCTAATTGCATAATGCTTTTCAGAATTTCGGCCCCAAAAATCTAAAAAGTCGGTATGACGCTTTACCTTAAAGACTGGCGCCATTTCAATCTTAAGACTTTCGGTGGAGATACTATCCTGACTTTTAAGGCCTGGAGCAAGTAACAAACTAATGAGGAGCAAATACAGGTTTTTCATAAAATGCAAATTTGACAATCAGGCGAAGATACCTGCTCTCCCTCCGCTCTACCAAAACATCCCGCATAAAAAAACCCCGATCATCAGATCAGGGCTTTCAACAACCAATTGAGAGAAAAACCGGGCTTAGGCTTCCACTGCAGTTTCTACCGCAGCTAATTGCACTTCGCCCTCCATTTTGATTTCATCCGAAACCAAAAGATTTCCAGCTTCATTCACAACGTGAAACTTCAAGCCAAAGTCTTTGCGATTGAGCTTTCCTTTGAAAGAAAATCCGGCTTTTAAATTGCCCCAGGGATCTTTTGCTACTCCACCTACTTCAATATTCAATACGATGGGTTTGGTCACATCACGAATGGTCATTTCGCCATGTAATTCAAATTCATCGCCATCTACATTCTTCACTTCCTTTCCTACGAAAGTCAATTTTGGAAATTGCTCGGCATTAAAGAAGTCATCGCTTTTTAAGTGACCGTCGCGCTCTTCGCTACCCGTACTAATAGAAGCTACCTCAGCGCTAAAGCTGAATTTTCCGGTACTGAAATCTTCACCTTCCGTTTCCACACTACCATCGAAAGAGCCGAAAGAACCGGTAACGGTAGTAATCATCAAGTGCTTGGCCTTGAAATGAATATTAGTGTGTGCGGGATCGAGAGTCCATTTTTGAGTTGACATATGCTATGATTTTTTGAGTTAATGTTTAAACTTTGATGAGGCAAATATACAATTAATGTTTAAACATCAATATAAATAAAAAGAAATCCACCGCAGTGGATTTCGATGAGCTTAAGACCGATGTGGAGCCTTGGGATACTGGTAGCTACCTGCTTCCATTTCCGCAATAACTTGCTTAAGTCGGTTCTGGAAGAAATCCGGTGCTTCTTTTTCCAGTTCTTTCATCAGCTTTAGCGCTTTTTTAGAATTGCCCGTGTGGTAATAGGCTACACCCCGATCCAGCTTCACTACCCAGTCATCGCTTAATTTCTTTTGCGCTTCATCCAGATATTGAGAGGCTTCAGCATAAAGCCCATTGCGCAATAAGGCAGAGGCAAAAGTCAATTTAGCATTGCGATCACCACTTAGCTTCAAGGCCTCCTTTAAAAGTGCCTTTTGATCCTTACTACGATTCAAAGCTCCAAGTATATAAAGCTTAGTACTGTAATTATACAGATTCGGATTAGCGCCAAAGCCACCATAACCGCCATTAATGGAATGATCTACCCAGCTCAGGCCTTCTTCCAAATGTTGCTGATGATCATAGCAAAACTGCGCCGCATCATTCCAGGCTTCCCAGCGATAGGTATCTTCTCCGCGCAATTCACTGCGTAAGGAAGTCATAACCGTTTTCACTAAATCCACCTTAATCTCAATTGGGATGCGACGATCTGCCCATTCCAGTCCTAACACCAATGTACTATCATTAATGTGGTCGAATTCGTAATCCAGTTTCTCGCTGTAAGCACAAGTGCTGTCTTGTACGCTTACATCCAGACTTATATCCTTCTCCAAATCCAAATAATAACTGCCCCATAATTGATTGGCATGGGCAAAGAGTACCTGGTGTTGATGTCCGTCGGGAATGATATGCAAGCCATAGGTTCCGGCTGCCAAAGCCTGGCCTTCAATATAAACATCCGTACTGAAGCTAATGGTGGTGTTCATATTAGCTCCGGCTCGCCAGGCGATAGGCTCTCCTTTTTGAGGAATGGTGCGGCCATCCTCCCAAACCTTTCGGCCGCGGGCCATGGGACTATGATAATGCAAAGCAATTTTAGTGATCCCTAAACTTTGCTCTTCGCTTACTTCAGGACTGGCTGTAGGTAAGGCTAAATTGTGAAATTGGGCTTGGAGGGAAGCCGAAAGAAATAGGAGTAATAGACTCCCGAAAATACTCGTGCGCATAGTATCAATTTTGCACAAGTAGCAGTAAAATGGTTCAGAATCGGGCTCTAAAGTTCTGAATTCTAGCGCTAGAAAACATACTCAATCGATGAAATAATTCCATTGGTCGACAAAATCTCCTATTTTTAAATACAAATTTCGAATATGTAGCACACATTTTTTTTCCAACCCCCAACCAACAAAGCATGAAAATAAGATTATTAGTAGGCCTGATACTCTCAGGTTCAAGCCTCTGGGCGCAAGTTTTAAGTGCCCCAGTAGCAGAAGGAGTATATGGTGGACAAGTAGGCGATTTTGAAAGCTGGGCATTTAGTTCCGACTCCATTTATCTCGTTTGCAGTACCCAAAGCCCCAATTCCCTCTTTTACGCCAAAGCCAATCGCAATGGGCAAATCAGCAACCTTGCCTGGGAAGTTATCCCTTCGGCAGATGCTGATGACGGTTTTGGCTCTTCCATCCTAAATGTTGAAATCCATCAAGCTACAAACAGCATTTACTTCTTATCCCAGGGAAAAGTATATCGTACCAGTTTTGGCGCAACAGTCGCCAGTCAGGTAGATAGCATGGTTAAAGAATTTATCATTCAAGGTGATACCATGGCCTTGGTAAAGAACAATCCGATGTCGGGTGCCCAAGATGTTATGGATTTTGGCGCCATTAACAGCTCTGGAATCTATTCAAAATCTGGCAGCATCAATTTGCTGAAAAACTACACGGAGCCTCCACAAATGATTATTAATCCCAGCACGAAGCAACTTCATCTTTTTGAGCGTGGGGCAAGTCCACATATGTATATGCTGGTAGATCCATATTATGGAATGAGCAGCAGTACATCCCTAACCTCCGCTGTTAACCCTGCCCCTACTATTGTTAACATCGAATGGCGCACCTTCGGTTTTGATGCCGCTGGTAATTGGTATGTTGCCGGGCAACCTCCATTAATGAATCCCACTATTCGCGATCGGCATTTAGCCTGGAGTACCGATAATGGTTTTAGCTGGACCGATGGCCCCATCAATACCCCTGGTCCCATTGGAGGTGTGGTTGGTTCCAATATTCTAATTTCTGATTATGCTTCTCAGCAAAGCTTATATATCGGTAATGCAGTGGAACAAGATATCAGCAGCATTGGCACCTGGATAAACCCGGGGCAGGCCTATATCGAAAACCTCAACCGTGCTAATGATGGCTTCACCAAACAAGATCCTCTGAACCCGGCTGTGGTTTACCATTCTACCAATATTGGATTCGGATATTCTACTGAAAGAGGCGATAGCATTTTTGGATGGAATGAGGGTCTTACTGCTGTTCAGGTGAATGATATAGATATGACCACCGATTTCGCTACCGGATGGGTTGCCTCTAAATCTGGTCTACGAAAAGTAGAGAATTACAATACCAGCAGCCCTAGATGGAGCGGACCAAGCTTCCCCAATTTCGACGGTGCTCCTTATACCGCGATTGCCATGAGTGCCAGTCAGCCGGACACCATTTACGCCGGTAACCAAAGAATTTATCGCAGTCAGAATGGCGGTCAACAAATTAGCCCCAGCAACGATGGCTGGAGTCGAGTTTTTAGCCCCGAAGACCCTCCCTTAAATTATAATCGTATTAATACCCATTGTACTGCCATTGCCGTGGCGCCAGATAGCGCAGATATTGTAATGGCGGGTTTCAGCATTGACTTTAGCGATAAAGGAGGCTGCTTTTATAGTTTAGATGGCGGTAATAACTGGCAACAACTGCTAATCCTTGCTTCCAGCCCTGGCCAGGATGCAGATATTACAGACATTGTAATTAGTCGTGAGGCCGGAAATTTGGTGGCCTATATTGGCCTAAGTGCCGATCCTCTAACGGCAGGACACAATGGGGTTTATCGTGCCGAATTAGGGAGCAGTGGTTTTAGCCTCAGTGCCGATGGTAGTTTTGGAGCCACAGATCATACGGTGGACCTGGAATTGAACAGCAGCGGTGACAGCCTTTTTGTACTCAATCGCGATCCGGGGCTTTTACCGGTTAACAATGTTTTCATTAAAGATTTGGCAAGTGGAGCCTGGTCCAATTTTGCAGGCCCTTCATCTAGTGGCGAAGCAACCGCTATTACCGATGGCGATGGCTATGTTTTTATTGCCATGGATGAAAGCATTTATATAAATAGTACTGATGGCAGCCTGGGCTGGACCTTAGGTTATGCTTATCCGGTGGGTACAGAAATAAATGTGCTTTTCTACGATGAGCTGTTGGTAGGAACAGGCACTGGCTTATATGCACATGATCTTATACCAGGCATGGACATCCAAGAAATTGATGCAATCAAAGCGCCCTTTTTGTATCCTAATCCAGCCAATGGAAAAGTACAATGGGATTTAGCTTTACAAGTAGATATTTATAATTTACAAGGACAACGCATACACCATAGCAGCCAGGCGATAAAAGAATTGGATTGCCAAGCTTGGCCTGAAGGAATTTATCTCTTTAAATTTGAGAACGGCGCCAAAGCCAAAATTCTAATCCAACACTAGTGAATCCAGTCGAAAATTATATTCTAAAGCATAAAGGAGCTCAACAAGAGCTCCTTGCTTTTTTACATGATCATCTCAAACGAGCTGGCTTAAAACCCAAAATCGCCTATGGCATCCCCATGTTCTATGGCAAAAAATGGATTTGCTATTTAAAGCCTAATAAGGATCAAAGTTTAGATTTATCCTTTACCCGGGCCCATCAATTTGAGGACCCCACCGGTTTATTAGAACGACGTGGAAGAAGACAGATTTCAAGTATTGTGCTTCGGGATTTGGAGACCATTCCTTTAGAAGCTATTGATGAAATTCTGGAAGCAGCGCTGGCTCTCGACGCCAAATCCTGATCTTCAAACTGATAAATATCATTTTTACTCCCTACCGACTCCTCTACATTTGAATTATCATTAGAGTAGTTCTTAACAAAATTTCAGTTCATGACTGAAGGGGGCCCTAAAACCAGAAGTTCGAGCCTGAGCTTCTGATTAGAGAGCTTGTTTTGTTTTTCCGTATCCGCATAAGCGGATGCTTTTTTTGGTGTTTTTTTGGAATGAAAAAGCCGCGTCCCCGCGGCTTTTTCTTTGCTTAAAAATTGATCTTTTCACCTCTGCGACGTTCTGCTTCACGAAGCAAAATCTTACGCAAGCGAATGCTTTGAGGCGTTACTTCTACATATTCATCCCCCTGAATATATTCGAGGGCTTCCTCTAATGAGAATTCAATATGAGGAGCAATACGCATTTTGTCATCAGCTCCAGCCGAACGCATATTGCTAAGCTTTTTTGTCTTAGTGATATTCACTGTTAAATCACCAGGACGGTTGTTTTCTCCTACTACCTGACCTTCGTAAACTTCGGCACTAGGTGGAATGAAAAAACGACCGCGATCCTGCAAGTTGTTCAGTGAGTAAGGGATGGCTTTCCCAGTTTCCAAAGCGATCAAAGAACCATTCTGGCGACCCGGAATTTCACCCTTATAGGGTTGGTACTCTACATATCGATGCGACATTACCGCCTCACCGGCAGTAGCGGTCATTAGGTAGTTACGCAAACCAATAATTCCTCTTGAAGGAATCATAAAATCGAGGTGCATACGATCACCTTTTGGAACCATCTGCGTTAACTCTCCTTTACGAAGCGTTACCGCTTCAATCGCTTTACCGTGGATCGATTCCGGAAGGTCGATGTTCAACTCTTCCATGGGCTCACACTTCACTCCGTCGATCTGACGGAAGATAACCTGTGGCTGACCAATTTGTAATTCGTAACCTTCACGACGCATGGTTTCGATTAATACCGAAAGGTGCAATACCCCACGACCGTAAACACGGAAAGAATCAGCTGAATCGGTTTCTTCCACACGTAAAGCGAGGTTCTTTTCCAATTCTTTATCCAAACGATCCTTTACGTGACGAGAAGTCACAAACTTACCTTCCTTACCAAAGAAAGGAGAATCGTTAATGGTGAAGAACATACTCATGGTAGGCTCATCAATACGAATGGTAGGCATTGCTTCTGGGTTCTCGGCATCAGCGATGGTATCGCCAATATCAAAACCTTCAATACCGGTAATGGCGCAAATTTCCCCACTGGAAACGGACTCTACCTTACGCTTTTCAAATCCTTCAAATACAAAGAGTTCCTTTACCCGAGATTTCACCTTTTGGCCATCTCGTTTCACTAAGGTTACCGGGGTATTTGATTTCAAAGTTCCGCGGTGTACACGACCAATGGCGATACGACCGATATAAGCTGAATAGTCCAAGCTGGTAATCAGCATTTGTGGAGTACCCTCACGCTCTACCGGAGCAGGAATATGCTCAACGATGGCATCTAAAAGGGCATTGATATTATCGGTTGGCTTGTTCCAATCTTCACTCATCCAACCTTGTTTGGCACTACCGTAAATAGCTGGGAAGTCCAATTGATCTTCCGTAGCTTCGAGGCTAAACATCAAGTCGAATACCATCTCATGTACTTCATCAGGAGTACAGTTTGGCTTATCTACCTTATTAATAACAACAATAGGTTTCAGACCTAATTCTAAGGCCTTGGCCAATACAAAGCGGGTTTGTGGCATCGGACCTTCAAAGGCATCTACCAATAAAACCACACCGTCGGCCATGTTTAATACACGCTCTACCTCACCACCGAAATCGCTGTGACCTGGGGTATCGAGGATATTAATTTTGTAATCGCCATACTGAACAGATACGTTTTTGGCGAGAATGGTAATGCCCCTCTCCTTTTCGAGGTCATTATTATCCATGATAAGTTCTCCCGGACTTTCGTGATCTTCGAAGATCTTACAGGACAGTAACATCTTGTCTACCAGGGTTGTTTTACCGTGGTCAACGTGGGCGATAATTGCAATGTTTCGCAGCTTCATATGGGGCTTCTAATAAGCCGGCAAAGCTACGCTATTGAAACGGTATAAATACCTAATTAGGAAACGACAATTTTACGAGTTATCGCAGATTGCTCATTGGTCATTCTCATGAGGTAAATTCCCTTAGGTAAATCACTTAGGGGATAATCTCTACGATCCTTTCGCAGCGTGAAAGTGCGCTCTTTTTTACCCGCCAAATTATAGATCTCCACCAGGGTATTTCCGGCAGGCACTTTACGGAAGCTTAACAGTCCATTCTGGTAGAAATACTGCATTGTTTCCAAACTATTCTCCTTAATAGTTACCGAAGCGGCAGCATTTAAAGCCGCATTTCTTGCTTGCGACTCGCTTCCGCCGGTGTAAATCAGAGAGCTATCCACCGGACTGTAAACCAAATAACGAGGTGTTCCGGCTTCGAAGAAATATTCGGATGAATCGATAAAGGTGTAAATATCAGACCAGCCATGGCTGTTTACCCAATTAAGCGCCTGACTGCAAGTAGGAATAGCATTACTATAAGTGAGGGTCATCGCTCCCCAAACATTTACAGAAGCCTTGTTGGCAGTTGCCCAATTGCCCCAACTTCCGGCTTTGCTAACGCAGATGCTGCAATCAAAACCATTGGAAGTTACAATTAATGCTTTGCCGGTACCCAATGCCTGATAGATAGAATTGGAATTACCCATGCAATCGCGTACCGCATAATTGGATACTTGAGCGGATAAGCTCAAACTAAAAACTAAGATGAATGATAGGTATAAGTGTTTCATGCTGCAATTGCTTAAATGTATAAAAATTTAGGCAGTGGTCTCTATCTTCTTTGCATACAATTCCGTGCCAAAATCTGCCAAAAGTTTGGCCCAATCACTTTGATCATTTAAACAGGGAATCAAAGTAAAGTCTTCGCCCCCATTTTCGATGAAAATTTCGCGCGCCTCAACCCCAATTTCCTCAATCGTTTCCAGGCAATCCGAAACAAAGGCCGGGCAAACCACCGCCAATTTCTTCACTCCTTTCTGGGCCAATTCGGCTATGGTTTTATCGGTATAAGGATCTAACCATTTAATCGGACCCAAGCGACTTTGAAAACTGGTACTATAGGTTCCGGCTTTCAGGTCTAATTGACGCGCCACCATCTCGGTGGTTGCCAAAGTTTGATGGCGATAACAAAATGCCTGTGCGGGACTATCCTTGGCACAACAATTATCCAGACGAAGGCAATGTGCTTTACTTACATCGGAATAACGAATTTGTCGCTCGGGCACCCCATGGTAACTGAAGAGCAAATAATCATAGTCCTCAGGTAAAGCGGCTTTAATGGAATTGGCCAAAATAGTGAGGTAGCGCTCATCATCATAAAAAGGCCCCTTCACTAAAAGTTCCAAATCCGGGAAATGAGCTTCCACCACTTCACGAGCCTTTACAACTACTGTTTCATAACTGCTCATCGCATAATGCGGATAGAGTGGTATCAAACGCAAGGTCTCCAAATCCGGATGGGCTTCCTTCAGTTTTTGGATGGCGGAATGAATGGAAGGATTGCCATAGCGCATCCCCAATCCAACGGGTATATCACTTTGCGCTTGTACCTCCTCTTTCAATCTTTCCGAAAGTACCATTAAAGGGGAGCCTTCTTCCCACCATATTCCTTTATAAGCTTCCGCTGATTTGGGTGGACGGGTATTCAGAATAATTCCCTTTACGAGGAAAGTGCGGAACCATTTAGAGAAATCCACTACCCTTTCATCCATTAAAAATTCACCCAAATAGCGGCGCACATCTGCCACAGCATACGAATCGGGCGAACCCAGATTTACGATCAATAAAGCTTGCTTCATCTACAATCAGCGATTCATTAAATATTTCTTGGGTGTTACCCCGAATTTTTTGCGGAAGGCCGCTATAAAATGGCTGGGATTGGTATATCCAATATGATAAGCCACCTCATTAACCTTCACCTTACCTTCGTCTAAAACCTGGCGAGCCACATCCAAACGATAATCATTGAGGTATTTAAATACCGTAGTGGCATAAATGTTCTTGAAACCTTCTTTTAATCGGTATTCATTTAGCCCTACTTCCAATGCCAACTCCGGAATAGTAGGCGGATCCGTCATTCTTTCAATCAGAATTTTCTTAGCCAGGCGGATCTTCTGCACATTATCTTCATTCTCCAAAAAGGGACAGGCCTCTACATCAGTGCCTTCCCGACGATTGAAATACCAGGCCAGGATTTCAAAAACCTTAGACTCTTCAAAAATGCGCTGCGCTGGTCCGTGCACAGGCACCTGAAACATCTGGCTCAAAGCCACCATAGTGGAAGGCTCCAGTTTACCGTCGGAGTAAAATTTCTTGTTTACGTTATCAGGATTAATAAAAGCCAATTCTTCACTGGCTTCTACAAACATGCGATGCAGGCGTTCTACCGTAACATAGAGGAAGAGTAATTTACTTTTCGGCTCCACGGTTATTTCCATCGGCAAAGCCTGAAGGGGATTGTAGAAAAGCAAATTCTTTTCGGCTTCCAGCTTCAGTTTATAGGATCCGCCATGAAAGGCAAATTCTGCTCCACCCTCATAGGCAAAGTAGAATTGAATTAAGCTTTGATCAATCTCACGGCGCATCTTTAAGGCCTCATCTTCTGAGTGTTCCACCTTAATCATCGCCATATCAGGACCTAAAGCCGTATGTTTCACCCGACTTTTTCGGGTATTTATTTCCGGACCGAGTATTTCAAAATTCAATTCCATGGGGCAAAATTAGGACATGATAAAAATCATTGGCCCTATTTGTACGTTTAATTTATCCTTGCAAGCGCAATCCTGTCAAGGAAATGCTTCAAATTACCGAGAATGATTCTAAATAAGCACCACTCAACCTATCGGGTTATTTTTCCTACTTATCAAGGTAATTTATGTGGTGCTGATTGGGATATTTTTGCCAGCACAATATGAAAGAGTTCGAAGTAAGTCGTTTTGCCAATTTCTTCTTAATAGGAATTGACCATCAGAAGGCCGATGTTTCCACCCGGGAAAAGTTCTCCCTTAGTGAGGAACAAGCACAGCATCTGATTCACGATTACCAAAGTGCCGGTGGGGATGGAATCCTGGTTCTCTCTACTTGCAACCGCACAGAATTATATGCTTTCGCTAATTGCCCTCGAGACCTTATTGCTCTGTTTTGCAAGCATAGTGGCAATAGCAAGCAGGACTTCGAACCTTATCAAAACATCAAGCAAAATCGCGAAGCCATTGAACACCTGTATCGGGTGGGCTCCGGTTTAGAATCAAAAATCTTAGGCGACTTCGAAATTATTGGTCAGGTAAAAAAAGCCTACCAACGCTCCAAAGAGCAAGCGGCTCACAATGCCTTTCTCGATCGTCTGGTAAATATTGGTGTTCAGTGTAGCAAGCGAGTAAAGAACGAAACTCAGTTAAGTACAGGAGCCGCTTCTGTTGCTTTTGCTGCCGTACTGCAAGTGAAAGAATATCTTAAGGTAAATCCTAAACCTTCTGTGCTTCTTTATGGCATGGGAAAAATGGGTCGCACCACCTGCGAAAATTTGGTAAACCAAACCGGGGTCGAGGATATTACCTTGATCAACCGAACCGAAGAAAAAGCAGTTCGCCTGGCCGATCGATTTGGATTGAAACATGCGGATTTGGAGCATTTGCAAGATTCTCTAAATCGGGCAGACATCGTTATTGTTGCTACTGGCGCTTCTGTACCTACGGTGCATCTTAAGGATTTCACTGAGCAAAAACCACGTTTATTATTGGACTTAAGCATGCCTCGAAATATCGAGTCTGCTGTTTATCAAGATTCTAATTTCCGGGTAATAGATGTCGACCATCTTTCGGAAATCGCCGAGGAGAGTATTCGCAATCGCCAGTCACAAATCCCAATGGCGGAGCAAATTATAGATGAGAAGATTGAGGAATTTTACGAATGGCTGGAAAGTCGTCGCGTAGCCCCAACCTTAAATGCGCTACGCTCCAAAATGGACGATTGGAAGGAAAAGGAATTGAAAAGTCTGCAAAAGAAATTCCCGGAACTCTCTCTGGAGCAAGCTGAGTATTTCGCTTCCCAAATGTTAAATCGCATTACCGGTCAATTTGCCCGTCAGTTAAAGAATGGCAGCAATCTCAACAATGATTTGCGAACCATTCACCATATTTTTGAGCTCTGAGCCCCATGAAAACATTGAGAATCGGCACCAGAGATTCTGCTCTGGCCGTCTGGCAAGCTGCCACTGTGGCCCGCGCCCTGGAAGCCAAAGGCTATAAAACTGAACTGGTAGAGGTTAAGTCTGCTGGTGACTTAGACCTAAGCACGCCCCTCAGTCAGTTTGGAAGCACCGGAGTATTCACTAAAATATTGGATGAAGCCCTATATCAAGATAAAGCAGATATCGCGGTTCATTCTTTAAAAGACTATCCTACTCAAGCCCCTGAAGGCATTGTGATGGCCGCTGTTTTAGAGCGTGGTCCGGTAGAAGATATCTTGGTACATAAAGGCAATTTAGATTTCTTAAATCACTCAGAGGGAAAGGTTGCCACCGGTAGTATCCGAAGGATCGCCCAATGGAAAGCCCGCTATCCCGAACATGATAACCCCGGATTGCGTGGCAATGTGCAAACCCGCTTACAAAAACTTGCCGATAATGATTGGCATGGCGCCATCTTCGCCAAGGCCGGATTGGAACGACTCAACTTATTACCAGAGCACTATGAGATTTTAGATTGGATGATTCCAGCTCCCGCCCAGGGTATTGTGGGAATCACTTGTTTAGAATCTAAAAGTGATTTTCAAGAAATTCTTCGTGAAATCAACCATGAAAACACCGCTTTACGAGCTAAGGTGGAGCGTGATTTCCTTCGTACCGTAGAAGGTGGATGCTCGGCTCCGGTTGGGGCTTATGCCCAAATTGAAGAAAACCAAATTCGCCTGCAAGCCGGAGTATTTAGTTTAAACGGCAAAGAAAAGGTAAGACTTGAAAATGCAGTACCTTTGAGCGCGGCTTCCGAACTGGGAATCAGTATGGCTCAAGAGGCATTAAAACTTGGAGCCGCAGCGATTTTGGAAAAAATCAAGCATGATTAGCGAAACGAAGCGCCCCCTCATATTCTCTACTCGTAGAATTCCCGACGACTTACAAAACCAATTGGAGTCGGCGGGGCTGGAATTACAGTCCCTGGACTTCATTAAAGTTGAACAGTCCTTCGATGCCAGCAGCTTTCGTTCCCGACTTCTAAATTCCGACAGCTCAGCCCGAGTATTCACCAGTAAAAATGCGGTGCGCAGCCTTAAAGCCCTTCTGGCTTCGGAAAATCAAATGCAAATTCCAGCCAAGAAAACTTTTACGGTGGGCATCCGCGCCACAGAAATGCTCGCCGAGCTGGGAATTAAATCAAATGTTCGCGCCGAAAACGCCTTAATCTTAGCCCAAATCATTGCCCGAAACTCAGATGTAAAATCAGTGGATTTTTTCTGTGGTGATAAGGCTCTGGATGATTTACCAGAATACCTCGAAAGTAAAAATGTGAGGGTTCATAAGGAGATTGTTTACCATACTGATTTGGTGCATGAGGAAGTAGATAGCTCTGACTTTAATGGAGTGATATTCCTGAGTCCGACTGCCGCTTTTAGCTTCTTTAAGAAAAACCGTTTACCTGCCGGGGTGCCTGCATTTTGTATTGGCGCTACAACCGCCGAAGCAGTACGCATGCGTTGCGACAATCCCCGAATTTGCGCTAAAGAACCTACCCTAAAAGGGGTAATCCAACGAATAATTGAACATTTCGCCGTAAGGCCCAATTCCAATTCATGACAACACCTAAAAACGACCTTTTCCTCAAAGCCCTTAGAGGCGAAAAAGTCGAAAGACCACCCGTTTGGATGATGCGTCAAGCTGGCCGCTATTTGCCAGACTTCATGAAACTTAAAGAAAAATACAGCTTCTTCGAAAGAGCCGAAAACCCTGAGCTGGCTACCGAAATTACGGTAATGCCTATTCATCAGGTAGGTCCGGATGCTGCGATTTTATTCAGCGATATTTTAGTGATTCCCCAGGCTTTGGATGTTGAGGTGCAGATGGTACCCGGCAAAGGTCCCTACCTACCTCAGCCTATTCGTACACCCGAGCAAGTGGATGCTTTGCCCGAAATCGATGTGAAAGATCGCTTGCACTATGTTTATTCGGCCATCGATCTCACTTTAGAGGCATTGGAAAATGAAGTGCCTTTAATTGGATTTGCCGGTTCTCCCTGGACCATTCTCTGCTATATGGTAGAAGGCCAGGGAAGTAAAACCTTCGATAAGGCCAAGGAATTTTGCTTCGCCCATCCTGAAGCAGCCCATAAACTCCTGCAAAAGATTACAGATGTAACCATCGCATACCTTCGTCATAAGCAAGAAAGAGGGGTACATGCCATTCAAATTTTTGATAGCTGGGGTGGTTTGTTGTCACCCGAAGACTACCGTACCTTCTCCTTACCCTACATTCAGCAAATTACCGAGGCACTGCATGAGCATACTCCGGTAATTGCCTTTGCCAAGGGATGTTGGTTTGCTTTGGAAGAAATGAGCCAAATGCCCGTAAGTGCTTTGGGGGTTGATTGGACGATTAGCCCACAAATGGCGCGTGAGTTCACCAGCTTCCAAACCACCTTACAAGGTAATTTTGATCCAGCCCGCCTCCTCTCTCCTATTCCCGAAATTGAAAGACTCACCAAGCAAATGATTGATGAGTTTGGCACCTATAAATACATTGCCAATTTAGGTCATGGTATTCTACCTAATATACCGGTAGATCATGCCAAGGCCTTTATAAATGCAGTAAAAAATTATGGCTAATCTCAAGGATCGCTTCGTGAGCTTTATCCATGCCTTGCAGGATGAAATTTGCGCAGCTCTGGAAGAAAGTGATGGCAAGGCCCGTTTTATTGAAGATCACTGGGAACGCCCTGGTGGTGGCGGTGGAAGATCGCGGGTTTTGAGTAATGGTAAGGTTTTCGAAAAGGCCGGCGTAAGCACCTCCATCGTGCATGGTGAGATGCCCGAAGGCCTGAAGAAAAACATGAAAACCGAAGGTGCTCAATTTTTCGCTTGTGGAATTTCATTGGTAATTCACCCGGAAAGCCCCTTGGTACCAACTACCCACGCCAACTTCCGCTTTTTCGAGATGTATGATGACAAAGGTGAAGCCATCGACGCCTGGTTTGGCGGTGGTAGCGACCTTAGCCCTTATTATCTTGATGAGGAAGATGCTCAGCATTTTCACCAAAGTCAAAAGGACGCAGCCGATCCCCATGGAACGGAACTTTACCCTCGCTTTAAGAAAGCCTGCGATGAATATTTCCGCAATCACCATCGGCAAGAAGGCCGCGGTATTGGTGGTACTTTCTTTGACTATCTGAAAGCGGATCAGGAACGCAACCTGGAAGATTGGTTTGCCTTTACTACTGATATGGGACGCAGCTTCTTACCTTCCTATCTGCCGATTGTTGAAAAACACAAGGCCACTCCCTGGACCGAAGAGCAGCGCTATTGGCAAGAACTGCGTCGTGGGCGCTATGTAGAATTCAATTTGGTGCACGACCGCGGAACCTTATTTGGACTGCGCACTAATGGCCGTACCGAAAGTATTTTAATGAGCTTACCTCCCAGAGTGCGCTGGGATTATAATGTAGAACCTCAGCCGGGAAGTCCGGAGGCCCAATTAGTGGCTGTACTCCGAGAACCGATCGACTGGATCAAATCATAAGCATGTTACAAAGACCTCGAAGATTGCGTCAATCGGCTGCCATTCGTGGCATTGCCCAGGAAACGCATTTACATCCATCGGACTTTATTGCTCCCTTATTCGCGGTAGAAGGCGAAGGCATTAAGAGTGAAATCAGCTCTATGCCCGGCTATTTCCGCTACAGCCTGGACCTACTTCAACAGGAAGTTCTCGATCTCCAGGCCTTAGGATGTACCGCCTTACTCCTTTTTGTTAAGGTACCTGATCACCTAAAGGATAACGAAGGTGAAGAAGCAGTTAACCCGCATGGGCTGATGCAACAAGCTATTCGTATGATTAAGGAAACGGTTCCCGACATGCTCCTTATGACGGACGTGGCTCTGGATCCTTATTCCAGCCTTGGTCATGATGGTATTGTGGAGGATGGCGAGATCCTGAATGATGAATCCGTAGGTGCCCTGGCTGAAATGGCAGTTAGTCATGCCCAGGCTGGTGCCGATTTTGTGGCCCCCAGTGACATGATGGATGGTCGGATTGAAGCGATGCGCATTGCTCTCGACACCAGTGGATTTCAGAATGTGGGCATTATGAGCTACAGTGCTAAATACGCCTCTTGTTTTTATGGTCCTTTCCGTGATGCTCTGGACTCGGCTCCCGTAGACATGGAGAATGTTCCCCGCGATAAAAAGACCTACCAGATGAATCCCGCTAATGCCATTGAGGCCAAGCGTGAGGTAGAACTGGATTTGCTGGAAGGCGCCGATATGGTGATGGTGAAACCCGCCATGGCCTATTTGGATATCATTCGCCAAACCAAGGAAATCAGTACCGTACCAGTAAGCGCCTATCATGTTAGTGGCGAATATGCCATGATTAAAGCTGCTGCTGCTAATGGCTGGCTCAATGAAGAGGAAGCCATGGTGGAAACTTTAACGGCTATTAAACGTGCTGGCGCAGACCTCATCGCCACTTACTTCGTGAGGGATATCTTGAAGTATTTGAGAAACGTTTAATTGAAGAGAACTCTGCTGGAATTTTAAAGGTTTGTGGAATTGCTTCAACACAGGGACTCAGAGATGAGGAGTGCACAGAGGCTTAAAACCTTTAATATGCTGGAAGAGAGCTATAATCAAATATCGTCTAAAATAATAAAGGCAGCTATTGAAGTGCACAGGAATACCGGACCTGGACTTTTGGAATCAGTTTATCAGCACTGCCTTTTTGAGGAATTCCGATCGCTAGGCATCCTGTTTAAAGCCCAAGCCAGAATACCATTATATTACAAGAATGACAATACTGGCAAAGACTTTATCTTAGACTTTTTAGTAGAAGACAAAGTGGTGGTTGAAATCAAATCTTTCGAAACAGTGTTACCTGTTCATTTATCTCAACTCCTCACTTATCTAAGACTTTCAAATAAAAAACTTGGTTTATTAATCAACTTCAACGTTCCGGTTTTAAAAAAGGGCATACATCGAAGAGTCCTATAACTCTGAGTCACTCTGAGCCCTCACTTCCTCTGTGTTGAAGCAAAAAAAGTACAAATGAATACCTCCCAAAGCAAATCCCTTTTCCAAGAAGCATCTCGTTATATCCCCGGCGGAGTGAATTCTCCCGTGCGGGCATTTAAATCGGTGGGTGGCGATCCTATCTTTATGGATCACGCCAAGGGAGCCTACCTCTATGATGCCGATGGCAATCGTTATATCGACTATATCGCCTCTTGGGGCCCGATGATTATGGGGCATGCCTGGGCACCGGTGATTGAAGCCGTGCAAAAGGCCGCTGAGCGTTCTACCTCCTTTGGAGCGCCTACTGAGATGGAAATCGAATTAGCGCGTTTGATTGTGGAAAGTATTCCCAATATCGATCGCATCCGAATGGTGAACTCTGGAACCGAGGCTACTATGAGTGCCATTCGCTTAGCTCGTGGCTTTACCGGTAAAAACAAGTTCATCAAATTCGCTGGCAATTACCATGGCCATGGCGATAGTTTCCTCATCAAAGCCGGAAGTGGAGCGGTAACCTTAGGTCATCCCAGTAGTCCGGGTGTTACCCCTGGAACAGCTCAGGACACCCTCCTGGCCGAATACAACGACTTAGAAGGGGTAAGAGCTTTAGTGCAAGCCAATCCCAATGAAATAGCCGCGATTATCCTGGAGCCAATTCCCGGTAATATGGGTTGTATTTTACCGGAAGCCGGATTTATTGAAGGCCTCCGCGAACTTTGCACCCAGGAAAATATCCTCCTCATTTTTGATGAGGTAATGACGGGATTCCGGATGGGATTTGGTGGCGCCCAGGAAGCTTTAGGGATTGAGGCCGATCTGGTGACCTATGGAAAAGTGATTGGTGCTGGCTTACCTGTAGGTGCCTATGGTGGCAGAGAAGAAATTATGGAATATGTGGCTCCAAATGGTCCGGTATACCAGGCTGGAACCCTTTCTGGCAATCCCATTGCCATGACCGCTGGTTATACCTTACTGAAATATTTAAAAGAGCATCCCGAGGTTTACCAGGATTTGGAAACTAAATGTGCCAGCATTGAAGAGGGCTTACATCCCCTGTTAAAAGCCAAGGGCCTGCCCTATCAAATCAACCGCAAGGGATCGATGATCAGCCTGCATTTCAGCGATCAAGCTATCCGAGATTTCGAAAGTGCCAAAAGCGGAGATAATGACTACTTTAAAAAGTTCTTCCACGGCATGCTTCAAAATGGAGTATACCTCCCCCCCAGCGCTTATGAGAGCTGGTTCCTGAATGCCGCTTTAAGTGATCAAGATATTGAGCAAACCATCGAGGCTGCTCAAAAAAGTTTAGAGCTACTCTAAAATGCAAGAGCCCCGTGTTAAGCGGGGCTCCGGTTCTCATCAACCAACATAGGCTGTATTAAACAGCCCTCCTTAGCTTCTTCAATATTCTCTTTCTGACTGGCAGGCTGCGTTAACTAAACAGCCAAAAGCACTGCTTGTTCAAGGCCTTGGCATTGCGCAATAATTCCGTTCTTTGGTAAAAATTTTGCCATGCGCCAATTTGTTACTCTGTTAAGCCTGATTATTATCGGCTTCGGGCTTCAAGCCCAAAATCTTCCCATCTTTAAAATCTACACTTACCAGAGTGGGCAATTCGATAATGGCGGTGCAGAGGTGCATGCTTTCGAGCCTTTATCCAAGCGCCTGTTTTCTACCAACTCCGGAAGTTCTCAAGTGGACATCATCCGTCTGGGGGATCTTTCCAAACCGGCAAAAATTGGCAGCATCGACCTTAGCAATTATGGTGGTACGGTAAACTCACTGGCAGTTCAAGGCAACACCTTAGCCGTGGCCATTCAAAATAACTTTGCACAAAGCGATGGTAAAGTGGTTTTCTTTGACACTAATGGCACCTATCTCAATCAATTGGTCGTAGGGCCCATGCCCGATATGATCACCTTTAGCCCTTCCCTGCAACATATATTGGTAGCCAATGAAGGAGAACCTTCTGACGATTATACCATCGATCCTGCTGGTTCTGTTTCCATAATCGACATTAGTGGAGGAACGGTTAGCAGTTTAAGTCAGGCTAATGTGCAAACTGTGGGCTTTACTCGCTATGACACCACGGCCTATGACCCTTTAATTAATATCTACGGAAACAACGGCCTTTCCAGCTTTTCGCAGGATGCGGAACCCGAATACATCTGTATTAACCCTGGGGGCACCAAGGCTTATGTGAGCCTTCAAGAAAATAATGCTTTGGCCATTATTGATATCTATACTGCTACTCTAGACACAGTAGTAGGCTTAGGCTATAAAAGCTGGAATGACCCCAGCTATAAATTAGATGCCTCTGATCAAAGCAGCGGTATCAAGTTTGAAAACTACTTCAACCTTTTTGGAATGTACCAACCGGATGCAATCACTTACTATGGGAACTACATTCTTAGTGCCAATGAAGGTGATAGCCGAGATTATTCAGGCTATAGTGAGGAAGAACGCATCAACAATGTAAACCTCAGTCCTTTCACTTTCAACAATCCCAGTTATTTGCAACGCGATTCGGTTTTAGGTCGACTGAAAGTGACCACCACCCTGGGGAACTACAACAATGTGTTTATCCATGATTCCCTCTTCACCTTTGGAGCGCGAAGTTTTAGTGTTTGGGATACCCTCGGCAATTTAGTTTGGGACAGTGGCGATGAGTTCGAACAAACCCTGGCTGCTTTGCATGCCCAGAATTTCAACTCGGATAACGACGATAACAGTAGCTTTAAAAGCCGCAGCGACGACAAAGGTCCTGAACCCGAAGCAATTTGCACCGGAACCTATAATGGCAGTCATTATGCCTTTATCGCTTTAGAGCGGATGGGCGGTATCATGATATACAATATTGATGATCCTACACAACCGACTTTTGACTCATACATCCTTGACCGCGATTTTAGCAAAGCGGCCTCTGATCCCGATGCTGGTGATCTTGGTCCGGAATACCTCAGCTTTGTAAGTGAAAACCAAAGCCCAAGTGGCTATCCACTGCTTATTGTTTCCAATGAAATTAGTGGCACAGTAAGCGTTTATCAATTAGGATCAGACATTGGTATTAAGGAAATAAGTGCCGAAACCTTACAGGCATATCCTAATCCCGGGCAAAGCATTATAAAACTAAGCCAGGAAGTAGAATATGAACTTTACAATACCGATGGCAAGTTCTTCGGGCATTTTAACAACAACAATCTCGATTTAAGTGCCTATCCAAAAGGCTATTACATTCTGCGTACTGCGGATGGCAGTGGATTACGCATCTTGAAAAACTAATACAATATGCTTAAGGACCAGATCCTCAAGTTTTACCAGAAGCTTCATATCGATGAAAAGCTTTTACCCGAAAAGGTAAGAGTGATGAATCCCTATCAGGAAGAAAACCCGGAAGTAGAGCGACTGCTTCAAGAGTATTATTCTAAGTTTTATTCGGATCACAACCCTCGGGGTTTGATCTTAGGTATCAATCCGGGGCGATTGGGCGCAGGACAAACGGGGATTCCATTCACAGACACTCCAGCCTTACGAGAACATTGCCAGATTGAAACCGAAATTGAAACTCGGGAAACTTCATCTGAGTTCGTTTATAAAGTGGTAGAATCTTACGGTGGGGCTCAAGCCTTTTTTGGCGATTGGTTTATTGGTGCCGCCTGCCCCTTAGGTTTTCTACATTTCAATGAAAAGGGCAATTGGATTAACTGGAATTACTACGATCAGGAAGAATTATACCAAGCAGTAAAAGGCTACATGATCGAGCAACTCCGCATTCAAGCGGAACTATGTGGATCACCCACCAAGGCCGTAATTTGGGGCACCGGAAAAAATTACAAATACCTCAAAGCCCTAAATAAAGAAGCTCAGATATTCGAAGAACTCATTCCTCTGGAGCATCCACGCTACGTAATGCAGTATAAGAGAAAACAATTAGACGAATACCTGAGCAAGTTTTTAAGGGTTCTTAAAGCCTAATCCTGGGGTGGAGCAGCTGGCATAAAAATCTGCTCCCGCAAGGGAACCGAATCCAGTTCCCAGTGCATTTCCGTATGCCCCCCTTTAAGGTGACCAAACAATTGAACTTTGTTGTAATCACTAAAGATGTAATCGTCTTTGGATACCATTTTAGTGGTGGCCCAAAACAGACCATCTTCCTTCAGTTCCAAGTCCAAAACCTGATCCTTCACCTTCAGCTGATCCAATATAATTTTGGGATTAGAAACTCTGAAATAATAGCTTTCATTAATACCCGCAGCTTGGGTTCCTCCCATTTGCCGATCGAAGTAATATTCCTGAAAACTTAAATCTAGGTCCAGCTGCTTTTGTTTTGATCCACAAGCCACAAGGACGAACAGCGTCATTAGAAATGTGATTTTTCGCATCATTATTCTTTTATAAAAGAGGCATGCCAATGACGGCCCTCCTCATTACTTAATTCCAAATAATAAGAACCGGCTTTTAATTTCTGAATGGAAATCGGCTCCTCATAATTTTTCAAATTTCCAGATTGTAAAACCTGCCCCGCCGTGTTGAGAATGCGATAGCTTTCAAAATCATTCCCTTCCAAGTTAGCTAGGTACAATAATCCTTTGCTTGGATTGGGATAGAGATAAGGAACTGGCCCATTCCATTCTTCCAGGCTCAAGCCGTTTCCTACCAGAATCACCGAGTAATCTTCCGCTTCTCCATTAAAGTAATTACAAGGGTCTGGATATAAACCTCCATCCTGAATACGAATACGCATTCGAACCGTATCAGTAGAACTAAATTGACCTAAGGCAATAGTTCCATAAGAATAGTCCTGAGGATCTATGGCCGTCATCTGAATTCGCTCATCTTCCGTAAAGACAGTGTCATTATTATAATCGATCCAGGCATACACACTATCCTCTGGAATAATGGAATTAACCTTTACCGATAAGGTGTAGTTCTGATTGGTATTGAGGCTGGCCTGGAACTGTGTGAAATTGCTGTACCCACTTCTGCCACTATTATTCTGCAGATTGGACACAATCACTTCCTCAATATAACTGGGAGGGAAAGCTCCGTCAACACCTGATTTGCAGAAACCGGTGTCCTGCACTCGATAGTGGAAACGATAAGTACTGCTAGTATCATTTTGAGTACCTACCGCAAAAACCTTAAAATACATATCGGTTCCCAATGGATAAGCTGGAATCGGCTCCAGGCTTTTATAGGTACTATCCTGTACACGTACCAGTCCCCTCACACTATCCAAAGCGATACTACCTGCCGACCATTGCACATAAACGGTATCAGGTAAAGTGGAATAGCCCACCACGGCATGCACATGTTGCGCCATTGCATCGGTAGGAACTAAAAAGCTGGGGCGCGAGTCTAAATCTACATTCAAAATACGTGGATAACTCAATCGATCCTTCAAAGTAATTTGCCACATTCCTCTTCCCCAGGTGGCGGCACGCAATAGATTAGCCCCATGCATAATTTCGAGATCGGTTACCGAAACATTGGGTAAATCTGCATTAAACAAAAACCAGTTATTGGCCTGCAAGGCTTTTACATAAACTCCGATTTCGGCACCCAGGTAAATATTGTGATCCGGACTATTGTCGATCACCACAGAGCGAATAGGCATATCGCCCAGGTTGCCCGTAATATTTGACCAGCTGTTCCCTTGATCATAACTGATAAAGACTTTTTCGCCATCATTTTGATAAGCTCCATAAGTCACTACAATTATGGAATCTGAATGGGGCGCAAAGGTGATATCCGTAATAGTAGAATTAGGTAAGCCAGTACTCTTGCGGCGGAAAGTTTGTCCACCATCAGTAGAAATTTCAAAATCATCACTTCGAGCCACAGCCATGATTTGACCACTATTTGGCGCCATGGCAGCTCGGTTTATCTCTCCGCTAAATAAGGGACTTCCCAAGGTATTCCAACTTTGACCAAAATCATTGCTTTCATAGACCTGATCGCCAAAATGATACAGAGTAAAATGATCCAGGCTATTACGGTCCAAAGGCGCCTCCCAAGCTCCGGACTGTCCATTGGGCGTGGCTCCGGTTTGGGTTTTACCGCCATCAAAGGTTAAGCGGCGAGTACCATATTGTACACTACCCATCATCCAATCATGATTTAAAGGATGCACCAGGCCTTCCATACCATCTGCACCATAAAACTCTACCCAGCCTTCTTTGCGATAGATACTGGTGCCATTATCTTGTGAGCCAGCAATAGTAGTGTAGGCCTCATTTTGAGCAATACCAATGGAATAATTCTCACGAATCCCAGTGCCTGAAGACAGTCTTTGCCAGCTTAAACCCTGACTGCTACTCTTAGCTAAAAAGCCATCCGTACCAATATAGAACTCGCCATTATGGGATTCGATTTCCCGCAGATCAGCATGCACATAAATGGAACTATTAAAAGGTCGACTGTTGTTTATTGACCACCAGGTTATCTGATTAAAATTTTGTCCGCCATCGGTGCTCCTGAAAATATCGAGCATCCCATAAATCATTATTGATGTATCTTGATCGCTTACCGCAAATCCATCACAGGTCCCTGAGGGATTGGTCATAAATGTGAAGTTCTGCCCTTCATTAGTGCTTTTCCACACCCCATTACCTGAAGCTGCATACAAGCAATCCGGGCATGCCGGGCTTACCGCGATTTCGACATTCGCGCCATTATTACCACTCAAGGTAGCAGATGCACTAAATGTCTGTCCGCCATCATGAGACACCAAAATCACATCCCCATTATTACCCCAGTAATAATCATCATAAACATAGATAGTAGCTGTGTCGGTAGGATGAAACTTAATATGAGTGATATCGGTATTGCTTAAAACCTGAGTCCAGCTTTGCAGATCATCATTTGAAATGTAAAGCCCATTATTGGTCCCCACATATACTCGATGGGGGATATCTGGATGATAAATCAATTGATACACCTGGCCATTCTTCCCTAAACCTGTCCAGGAGATATTGCTGGGATTAAATGGGGTTTGCGCCCAGGTTTGACCACCGTCAACGGAGCGATAAATACCATGACTGGTGCCATTGCGAGCATTGCGCAGATTGATCAAAACCGAATCTCGATGATTGGGATTTACCGCCATGGTATTAACACCGGTAGCCGGTAAAAATTCGGTACTGCTCCGGGCCCAGGTCTGACCGCCATTGGTGCTTTTCCAAAAACCACCACTTCGCGAGCCCAAATACAAAAAGTCCGGATCGGATGGATCAAAATAAAAACACTCCACCCTTCCGAGCCCTGGTGAATAATGTCCAGTAATACTATCAATGGAATAAGGTCCCATATCTACCCATCCTGCAGAGCTTGTTTTTTCCATGGTGGATTGAATCCGTGCCCATTCTTTAGACACGAAGTAAGGATCAACATCACTGCGCTTACCTTCCGCATTGTACTTGTATTCATTGGCCCAGAGCCAGCGTTGAAAACCTTTGTAACCTGAACCTTCTTCGGTTCCATGTTCAGCAAACCAGGCATTGGCAGCGGCTTTGACCTCCGTAATCGAATATCGGGGGTCATTCATCATGGCTTTGTACTCTTGTGCAGAGAGTGGAGACAAGAATAAGCCGAAAGCCGAAAGAAAGAATAATCGAATAGAAATAGGCATAGTATCTGTGTGAATTCCTGCTAATTTAGAGCATATTTTTTCTCCCCTCGTGAATCCTATTCCAGAAGAGTATATCAAAAAGATCATCCATGTAGATATGGATGCTTTTTACGCATCTGTTGAACAGCGGGATCGTCCGGAATTGCGCGGAAAGCCCATTGCCGTGGGAGGCTCCAAAGAAAGAGGTGTAGTGGCTGCAGCCAGCTATGAAGCCCGTAAATATGGAGTGCGATCTGCTATGCCCTCCGCCATTGCTTGGCGCCGTTGCCCGGATATCATTTTCCTAAAACCCGACTTCAAGAAATACCGCGCCGTTTCGCAACAGATTCGAAGCATTTTCCACCGCTATACCGATCTCGTAGAACCGCTTTCGCTGGATGAAGCTTATCTCGATGTAAGTCAGAATAAAGCGGGAATTAGCAGTGCTAGCAAAATTGCCCGCAAAATTCGTGAAGAGATCAAAACAGAAACCGAACTTAATGCTTCAGCTGGTATTTCCATCAATAAATTTCTGGCCAAGGTGGCCTCCGACATCAATAAACCCAATGGTCAAAAAACCATTATGCCCGATGAGGTAATTTCATTTTTGGAGGGACTTCCCATTCAGAAGTTTTTTGGAGTAGGTGCCAAAACTGCCGAGAAAATGAAAAGGCTGGGCATCCACAATGGCAAGGACTTAAAAGCCTGGGACATTGCCTTGCTTAAACAAGAATTTGGGAAGGCAGGGGAACATTATTTTAACATTGTTCGCGGTTTGCAAAAATCGGAGGTTAAGCCATCCCGAGCTCGGAAGTCTTTAGGCGCTGAGCGTACTTTTGATCATGATTTAAAAAGTAGCCAGGAGGTAGAAGACGCGCTAAGGTCTATCTTCGAAATTTGGTATCAACGCATTGAAGAATCTGGCCTTAAAGGTCGTACCATTAGCTTAAAGCTGAAGAGTCAGAACTTCGAAACCTTAACCCGCAGTAAAAGTTTGGAGCAGGCCAGTAATTCGCGCGCCTTGCTTTTTAAGGAGTCGATGGACCTGCTTCGAAACCAATATCGAGGAGAGGCCATTCGCCTGCTTGGATTAAGCCTTTCGAATTTTGGCAGTGATTTTGAGACTAAAGCCCAACAACTAACGCTCGATTTTTAGATTTGCATAAAGATTCCCTCATGAAGAAATTACTTTGGATTTTCGCCTTTAGCCCTTTGCTGTTCATTGCTTGCGAAAAAGATACCATCACAGACGTATTAAGTGGTAATGTTTCTACCTCACAAATTATTGATGGTTTAAAGATGGCCTTGAACGTAAGTTCGGACACTTCCATTTACAAGCTTTCCAAATTTGACGGTTATTTTGGCGACCCCGAAGTAAAATTGGACCTCCCCTTAGCCACTCAGGCGGCCATAACTGCCCTGCAATCCAAAAGCATCAATTTAGGTTTAACCACTATTAGTGGTGCCGACCTCTATAATGGAACTACCGTTTTAGGCATTACCATTCCTGGTATTAAAAGTCAGGAAGACGCAGTGGTAGAAGGCATTACCCGTGCTGCCGAAAGTGCCGCCAATACTGCCAAGCCCATTTTTGCAGATGCCATTACCGGCATGAGCATTATCGACGCCAGCACCATTTTATTAAGCGGAAGCGATACTGCGGCTACAGCCTATCTCCGCACCAGTACCGGACCCGATTTATATATGGCCTATGAGCCTAAAGTGGATAGCACCTTAAATGCCATTAAAGTGGGGAATGTTAGCGTAGCTCAATCCTATGAAGATTTGGTGAGCGATTACAATGATCTTTTAGCGATCGGCATTCCGGGATTTGGCAATGTAGGCAGCCTTACTAATTTGAATCCGATCCTGGTAGAAGACCTTTCAGACTATACCACCAATAAAGCCCTGGACGGACTTTATGATAAAATGGGAGAAGAGGAAACTGCCATTCGCACCGATCCTAAAGCGCGGGTAAACGATCTTCTTTCTCTGGTATTTGGATTGCTCGACTAATGCGAAATTTCCTTCTACTACTGTTAGTTCTTCCTTTTTGGGCGCAAGCACAAAATAGTGAAGCCTACACGGATAAAGACCTTCAGGATTATTTGGAGCTCAGCAAAGCCATCAATGAGGCACGCAGAGAAGCGGCAGACTATGCCCATCGTATGCAAGCCGAATTGCAAATTAGTGATGAGCAAATGGGACAAACTATAGCTGCGCTCAAAGAAAGGGGATCCTGGGAGGCACTTCGCCCCGACCTCGATTCTAATTTTGCGGAGCGCTTTAATGAGCTCATGACCTATCGGGCCACCTTAAAAGAAAGATTGAAAGAAAATCTGCAAAAAGAATTAAGTGCCTTGGGCTGGAGCGACGACTTTTATCAGCACCTTGTATTAACCATTCAAGCTGATCCCAAATTACAGGAAAGGCTCATTCAAATCAGTAAAACAGAAGAACAAAGCGAATGAAAACCATTGGCATTTTAATGGGTGGCTACTCGGGCGAATATGATGTTTCGATGGCCTCCGGTAATGTGGTGTACCAAAATTTGCGAAATCAAGGTTTTGAGTTATTCCGCGTTGAGCTAAAGAAAAACCAATGGGAAGCTTTGGATGATGAGGGGAATCGCTATCCAATTATCACGGATGATTTCAGCTTTATGCTCCAGGATCGCCGCGTGCGCTTTGACGCTGTTTTTAATGCTATTCATGGTCACCCCGGTGAGGATGGACCTTTAGCTGGTTATTTTGATATGTTGGGATTGGCCTATACCAGTTCCGGACAATTTGCCAGCGCCCTCACCTTCAATAAGGCTGAATGTAATATCCTGCTCGATCGCTATGGTTTTAAAGTGGCAAAGAGCATTTTCTTACACGCCGAACCCAATTTAAGTGAAGCTGACATAATTGACAGACTGGGACTCCCCTGCTTTGTAAAGCCCTGTCGTAGTGGTTCCTCCATTGGCGTAAGCAAAGTAAAATCGGCAGCAGAATTAGGTCCGGCCATCGCTAAAGCTAAATCTATCGACACTAAGGTTTTAATAGAAGCCATGGTGCCCGGATTAGAACTGGCCTGCGGAGTGAGTGATCATTCTGGTGAAGCTCAAGCCCTGGCGGTTACTCATATTAAACCTCCTGGTGAATTCTTTGATTACGAAGCTAAATACAGCGGACAATCCGAAGAAACGACTCCTGCCCAAATTCCAGCAGAGGTCTATCAAAAGGTAATGCAGCTATCAGAGGCGGCCTATCGACTTTTAGAATTAAAGGGTTTATCTCGAGTAGACTATATTCTGGATGCAGATAATGAGCCTGTGCTTATCGAAGTAAATACGGTCCCTGGTTTTAGTGAGGAAAGCTTATTACCCAAGCAAGCCTTATACGCCGGTATTTCATTACCAGAGCTCTTTCGCGCTAGCGTAGAAAAAACCCTATCTTAGGATTTATGAAGATTGCAGTATTCCCCGGTTCTTTTGATCCCATCACTCTTGGGCATGTGGATATCGTAAAAAGAGCCCTTCCTCTATTTGACAAGATTATTGTGGCGGTGGGCCGAAATGCCAACAAGGCTTATATGTTCCCTGAAGAACAACGCATAACCTGGATTAAAGAAACCTTTAGGGATGAGTCTAAAATTGAGGTGGGACAATACAGCGGATTAACAACTCGCTATTGTACGGAGGTAGGAGCGCAATTCATTTTAAGAGGGCTTCGGAATCCTGCCGACTTTGAGTTCGAAAAGGCCATCGCCCAAACTAATCGAAAATTAAAGACGGATCTGGATACTGTTTTCCTATTAACGGCCAGTGGACTGTCGTCGATTAGCAGCAGTATCGTAAGGGACGTCATTCGAAATCAGGGCGATTACAGCCAATTTGTTCCGGCAGCAGTTAGAGTTCCTGATTAGGAAATATCTTCTTGTAAAGCATCCAGCACCAAGCCTATATTACCGTAGGTATTTTTTCGATTTTCCATAATTTCCTGGGGATCACACCAGCTGGCATCTAAAATATCCTCTTCCAATTGGGGTACTAAGAAATCGAAACCCTTGGCAATGCGCATAGCAAACCAATAAGTGCGCTTTAAGATCAATCGATCATCTAAAGGGTAAATATGATAGGTGGTTGGTAAAATGCCGGTAATCTCTGGGCGTGGCACTCCGGTTTCCTCTTCAACTTCGCGCAGAGCCGCTAATTCCTTGGGCTCCCCAAACTCGATTTTACCTTTGGGTAAATCCCATTTCCCCAAACGATAAATCATTAATAAATCTTGATCCGGGTTTAAAACCGCACCTCCGGCAGCTTCAATAATTTTAAAGTTCTTTTTAAAATTAGCCCATACCTCTTTAAGGTTTCGAGCAAAGACGTAAACTGGTTCTGCGGGACTTTCGAGCCTTGCGCGCACCAAGTTCATCAGTTGGGCCTCTCCCAGGTAGTCGATTGCCTTTTCGCGGCTTTGATCACCGATAATTAGAAGGGAATCCTTGATGAAAACTTTATACATTTGAGCCATGATTTTAGACCCTCGTACCGCGCATGAGACGGCCGAAAAGCTCATGCAAATTAAGGCAATTAAACTGCAACCCAAAGCCCCTTTCACCTGGGCTAGTGGATGGAAATCTCCTATCTATTGTGATAATCGTATCACCCTGAGTTATCCTGACTTACGGAATTTCTTAAAGACCGCTTTGGCGGATGCCCTTAAGAAATTGTATCCCGATGCCGAGGTAATTGCAGGTGTAGCAACCGGAGCAATCGCCATGGGCGCCTTAGTGGCTGACGAATTAGGACTTCCCTTTGTGTATGTTCGCCCGGAGCCCAAAAAGCACGGTCGACAAAATCAAATTGAAGGGGAATTACCAGCCAATTCCAAAGTGGTAGTGGTAGAGGATTTAATTTCTACCGGTGGCAGTAGCTTAAAAGTGGTTGATGTATTACGCGATTCTGGAGCGGAGGTAATGGGCATGTTGGCCTTGTTCACCTATGCCTTCCGTTTGGCGGAAGAAAACTTTGATAAGGCCCAATTAGCTTTACACACCTTAAGCGACTACCCGCACCTTTTGGAAGCCTTACAACAAAGTGGCGACCTCGACAAAGAAACTTTTGAAACCCTCATCAGCTGGCGTGAAGATCCCAGCTCTTGGCAAGCAAAATAATATGAGAATAGAATCTAAGGAAGTTCAGATTTCGAAAAGTCCCGCAGAATTTTTCGAACTGATGTCGGATTTAAAGAATATGAAATTGGTAATGCCTGCTTCGGTAGAGCGTTTCGAATCGGATGCCGAAACCTTTGTTTTTGGTTTAAAAGGCATGCCGGATGTTCGTTTATTGATCGATGAGGTTAAGCCTCCAGGATTACTAAAATTCAAGGCGGCTAGCTCTAAATTGGACTTTACCCTAAGTACCATCCTCGAAGAAAACGAAGCTGGCGCCAAGGTGAAATATCTTTTTGAAGGCAATTTCAATCCGATGATGAAAATGATGGTGGAACGTCCACTGACTCGTTTCATCGAAGACTTAAGTGCCAGTACCGCTGAGCTTTAATTAAAATACGAAGCGAATACTTTGATGCTGTAAGGTTTCCTGGCGACCATCTTGCCAGGTAACTTTTAGCTCTCCTCCAGGCTTCACCCCCTCACAGCGCAAGTGTAATTTTTGACCATCGCGAAGCACCGGAACCCATTGATCTCTGCCATAGAGTATGGATTCGAACTCACGGTGTTGACCTTGGTATTGCTTAAACCGTAATTGCTGGTAGCGATTATCCAGATGCACAGCTAGTTTTTCAAAAACCTCCTGAACCTCTATTTCTTGCCCGACAATCTTAGTTAGGCTGGTGGCCTGAGGGTGTGGAAATTTCTTTTGCCGCACATTAATTCCAATTCCCACAATGCAATTTTCTATGCGGGAACCTCGGAGGGAGGATTCTGCCAAAACTCCGGCAATTTTCTGTTCACCGTAAAACCAATCATTTGGCCATTTGATATAGGAGTCAAAGCCCAGCTCTAATCCCAGATCATGCAAGGCAAGACAAACTGACATAGTTAAGCGATAAGATTCGGAGGCTGACAGAAAAACCGGACGTAGCAACAGGCTCATTAGTAAGTTTTGGCCGGGCTCCGAATCCCATTGCTTGCCATATTGTCCCCGGCCTGAAGTTTGGTATTCGCTAAGCAGGCAAAAACCCTCGGGTAGCTCTTGCTCTTGATTTAGTTCTTTGACTGCGGTATTGGTGCTAGTCACTTCAGGGAGAATTTTATAATCTCTGCCCACCAATTCTGTATTCATAAGGCTAATTTCGATAATAGCTAAGGCACCTTAACGACAATGCTTAATTTTGCCCTTCAAATTAAATGGATTTAATGTCGCAAACGAACTTTTCGAATCTGGTTGACGAAATTGTAGAAGGAATGGATGATCTGAAAGCATCGAACATTACCATTCTCGATCTTCGAAATATTGAAAACTCTATCTGCTCCTTTTTCGTTATTGGAGAAGGAAACTCAAATACTCAAGTAAAAGCAATCAGTAATTCGGTTGAAAAAAGAGTGCGCGAGAATCTGAAGGATAAACCCTGGCATGTTGAAGGATTAGAAAACGCAGAGTGGGTATTAATGGACTACGTTGATACAGTAGTTCATATCTTCCAGCCCGAGACTCGCAAATTTTATGATTTAGAGAGCCTCTGGGGTGATGCTGAGCTTCATCATTTTGAAGCGAAGAATTAAGACTTAAGACAGAAATGGAAAACGAAAAAGATAACAAGGAACAACTGCGAAAACTGAAAGAACAGTTCTCGCGTAATTCCGGAGAAAAACCGAATGGCAATAATAAGGGAGGCCCCGGTGGGGATCCTCGTCGCAGGTTCAATATTTATTGGATCTATGCGATTATCGCCCTTTTCCTGATTGCTCTGCAACTCCTACACTCTGTAGGCAGTGATCAAAAGCAAACCAATTTTGATGATTTCACCGCCATGATTGAACGTGGTGATGTGAAAAAAGTGAAAATCATCAATGAAAAAATTGTTCAGGTATACCTTACCGAGGAAGCGCTGGAATCTGGTCTGGAAGAATACAAAGGTCTGAAAGACAATCCTATGGGTCCTGGAGTAGACGGCCCTCATTTTAGCTTTGAGATGCCTTACGAGGCCTACAAAGAGAACATGAGCTACTTCTATGAGCAGCATCCCGAACTCAAAAATAAGCGCATCACCCCTCACTTCGAGGAAGTTAAAGACTATTTCGGTGGCACCTTATCTTATCTGATTCCCTTTATTCTCTTAATTGGGATTTGGATTTTCATCATGCGTCGTATGAGCGGTGGTGGTAGTGGTCCCGGAGCACAAATCTTTAATATCGGTAAATCCAAAGCTCAGCTCTTCGATCAGAACACCAATGTGAAGATCACCTTTAAAAATGTAGCTGGCTTGGAAGGTGCCAAAGAAGAAGTGCAAGAAATTGTAAGCTTTTTAAAAGATCCCGATCGCTATACTTCCTTAGGGGGTAAAATCCCCAAAGGCGCATTATTGGTAGGCCCTCCCGGAACAGGTAAAACCTTATTGGCCAAAGCCGTTGCTGGTGAAGCCAAGGTTCCTTTCTTCTCCTTATCAGGATCTGACTTTGTGGAAATGTTTGTGGGAGTAGGAGCATCACGGGTACGTGACCTCTTTAAGCAAGCCAAGGAAAAATCTCCTTCTATCATTTTCATCGATGAGATTGATGCGATTGGTAGAGCTCGTGGTAAAAATGCCCTTTCTGGCGGAAACGACGAAAGAGAAAATACCCTCAACCAGCTTTTAACCGAGATGGATGGTTTTGGCACCAATGAACATGTTATTGTTTTAGCCGCTACCAACCGTGCTGATATTTTAGATAAAGCCCTCTTAAGAGCCGGCCGCTTTGATCGTCAGATTTTCGTGGATCTCCCCGAATTGAATGAGCGTAAAGAAATCTTTAAAGTACACCTGGCTCCTTTGAAATTAGCTCCCAAAGTGGATTCTGATTTCTTAGCTCGTCAAACTCCAGGGTTTAGCGGTGCAGATATTGCCAATGTTTGTAATGAAGCTGCCCTTATCGCCGCTCGTAAGGATAAGAAAGCGATTGATCAGCAAGACTTTTTGGATGCCGTTGACCGTATTATTGGCGGTTTGGAAAAGAAAAGCAAAATCATTTCTCATGAAGAGAAAAAGATCATTGCCCATCATGAAGCTGGTCACGCTACCGTAAGTTGGTTATTGGAACATGCTCATCCTCTAGTAAAGGTTACCATTGTGCCTCGTGGTCGTTCCTTAGGTGCCGCCTGGTACTTGCCTGAAGAAAGACAGCTCACCAATACCGATCAGATTCTGGATGAGATGTGTGCTGCTCTGGGAGGAAGAGCCGCTGAAGAAATCATCTTCGGTAAAATCTCTACCGGTGCTTTGAGTGATTTGGAGAAAGTAACCAAGCAAGCTCGAGCCATGGTTACCATTTACGGATTGAATGCCAAGCTTGGAAACATCACTTATTACGATTCTCAGAATGGTAATGATATGGGATTCACTAAGCCTTATAGTGAACGTACGGCTCAAATTATTGATGAAGAAATCAGTAAGATTATTGAAAATCAATATCTAAGAGCCAAAGAGCTATTAACAGGCAATCAGGAAAAACTTATCGAGTTAGCTGAATTGTTACTCGAAAAAGAAGTTATTTTTAAGGAAAATTTAGAGGAGATCTTTGGCAAACGGAGATGGAAGAGCAGAGATGAAGTGCTGCATGAAGAAAACCATCCTGAAGAAGAAGTTGTAAACAAGAACTCTGAAGCTTCTACTGAAGAAGCAGAAAGTACTGATCTCCCGGCTTAAAAATTATATGGCGGAGCAAAAATCAAAAAAAGGCTTGCTCGGTCGTTTCATGGATATCTTATCCGGAAGACCAACAGAAAATTCCCAGACCGAAGAGCTGGACAAGCCTGTTATTGAATTCTCCGCCGAAGAGTCGGATCCCACAGATTTAGGATTTGTAAAGAAATTTACCGCTTCGGGCGGTAAGTTTCTTTATTGTGAAGATGAAGGGGAAGCCTTTCATTTTTTACGTCAGATAATGGAAGAATCTGGATTGGGCCAGGTCTATTGCACCGACCCCAATTTGATCTCCATTTTGCGGAAAGCAGAAGTTAATGTTCATGAAAATGACTGGACCAATAGCGATGCTTTTTGCACCTCTTGCGAATATTTAGTGAGTTTTAATGGTGGGATTATGATCTCCGCCAATCAGCTCCACGGCAAGAAATTAGAAGACCTGCCCGAAACCTTTATTACCATCGGGCGTACCAGTCAGATTACGGATAATCTTCGCTCAGCCCTGGCAGGCATTAGAGTTCGTTATAAGAACAATTTACCCTCACAGATTACTACTATTAAAGGGCCCAAAAAGGTCGAGAACCTGGAAGAAAACGACCAGGGGAAAATTTGTAATAAGGAGATTTACCTGCTACTCCTGGAAGATCAGCTCTAAATGAACAACCTTATTACCCGAAGCTTAAGTGGGATCGTCTACGTTCTACTCATTTTGATGAGTACTTTCTACATTCCTCAAGGTTCCTATTTATTAGCGGGTATTCTGGGCAGCCTCGCCCTAATCGAATGGCACAACTTTAAGCCGGAAGCTCATAAACGAGGGCATTCCGTTTTTTCGGTCTTGATTCTATTAATGAGTTTGGCTTATTTCAGCCCTGAAATAAGCACGGTTTCCAAAGCCGCGATGGCCTTAATAAGCTTGGTTCTCATTCTGATGATGATCTTACAAAACATTTTTGTGGAAGATGCCCAAAAGGCTCTGGATAGCATGTTCCGCAATGTATTTGGTCTCTTCTATATCGTTCCAGCCCTTTTAAGTCTGGCCTTCCTCGGAGAGCATAGCTGGGTTTTAGCCGGAGTGTTCATTATGATCTGGTGCTTCGATTCCTTCGCCTATTTAGTAGGTAAATACTTAGGCTCTCATAAATTAATGCCGCGAATCTCTCCCAACAAAACCTGGGAAGGATTTATTGGCGGTGCCCTTTTTTCAGCTATAGCGGCAGCACTCCTCTGGAAATATTCCGGTGTAGAATTCCTGGAACTCTGGCATTGGTTAAGCTTGTCCTTTCTGGTGGTATTGAGTGCTACCTTTGGTGACCTTTTTGAATCAGCGCTAAAACGTAAGCATAATCTAAAGGACAGCGGAAAAATGATGCCTGGCCATGGAGGAATTTTAGATCGAATTGACAGTTTGCTTTTTGCCATGCCGGTGACCTTCTTATTTTTGAATTTAATAGCCACCAACAAACTATGATACGCATCCACCACGAAGGATTTCGAATCCTCCTCCAAACTCTGATCATTTTAGGTCTGATCAATTTTTTGGTGATCTGGTTAAGCGATATGGAGTGGTTGGAAAACAGCGTACTCTTTTTAAGCTTGGTAGTTTATATATTGGTATTGCAATTCTTCCGCAATCCGAAACGCTTTCCCCCTCAGGGTGATGATATTGTTATTGCTCCTGCCGATGGAAAGATTGTAGCCATTGAAGAAATTGAAGAACCTGAATACTTCAAAAAGAAAATGCTGCAGATCAGTATTTTCATGTCGCCCTTAAACGTTCACGTGAATCGCTATCCGGTTCCGGGAACGGTTAAATACTCTCAATACCACGCCGGAGCCTATTTGGTAGCCTGGCATCCAAAATCCAGTACCTTAAACGAACGTACTGCGGTAGTGGTAGAAACCCCTTCCGGTATTGAAGTAATGCACAAACAAATTGCCGGAGCGGTAGCCCGACGAATTATTAATTATGCCAAAGTGGGATCAAAAGCCATTCAAGGCGCCGACTGCGGTTTTATTCGCTTTGGATCAAGGGTAGATATCGTTCTGCCATTAGATGCCAACATTTTAGTTAAAGTTGGTGATAAGGCCCGTGGCGGAGAACAAATTTTAGCTGAATTAAAGTGATGATAGTCATGCACAGCGATCTGGACATAGAATTTGAGAAGTATGTGAAAATTGGCAACGATATGCCGCCTCAGGCTGCAGACGATATGCTGATTGCCTATGCTTTTTACAAACAGGCTACTGTAGGAGATGTGCAAGGAGATCGACCAACTGAATCCAGTAATGTAGTGCAAACTTTTAAATTCGATGCATGGCGTCGCTTAGAAGGTATGCCCATGGAAGAAGCCAAGAAACGCTACATCCAAACCATTATTGAACTTGAAGCTCGACTTAAAAAGCCAAAGGCTTAGGCTTGACGTTCTTTAGCCCAGCTCAGGGCCAGATTCAATTGCTCCTCCATGCCGAGGTCTGTATTGTCTAAAACCAAAGCATCTTTGGTTTGGATAAGAGGCGAATCTTCTCGATGAGTATCCAGATAATCTCGCTCTTCCAGATTTTTAGCTACTTCCTCTAAAGTCATTTCCATGCCTTTGCTCTGCAATTCTGCAAAGCGCCTTTGTGCTCTAATCTCAGGGTCGGCCGTCATAAAGATCTTTAACTCGGCATCAGGCATTACCACCGATGCAATATCCCTTCCATCCATCACTACTGATCCCGCTTCAGCAATAGCTTGCTGCTGCTTCACCAAAAAGCGACGAACCTCCGAAATTTGAGCCACTATACTCACTTTGGACGCCACTTCGGCTCCGCGAATTTCCCTTTCAACCGCCCTTCCATTTACATGAATCACAGGCTTGCCCTCGCTTTCGCTGAATTGAAAATCCAGATTTAATCGTGCTAAAGATTCAATGAGTGCCGCTTCCATCAATTCACCTTCTTGAAAATAGCCCTGCTCCAATGCCCAATAAGTTACGGCTCGGTACATGGCTCCGGTATCGATATAACGAAAATTTAAGGCTGCGGCCAATTGACGGGCCATGGTACTTTTACCGGTAGACGAATAACCGTCTACTGCAATTCTAATCCCCTTCATTTTTCTTTTTTCGGAACTCGTCTAAACTGGTTCGGAGGGTAATTTGATTGGCACCACCTGCGATGTGGTACATATTACGACTGTAATGCAGATAGAATTTAGAGATTCGAATTCCGCCCCCTACTGAAAACCCGGCCACCGTTCTGCGGCTATCCAAATTCAGTTCCTGACGACGACGGAAACTATATCCAAATTGTAGGTTAAAAGATTCTGAAGGCGCGAACTCTGCCCCAATCACCACATGGCGCAATAAGTTATTCCAAATCGAAGGGAAATTCTCCTCTACCTCTCCGGTAAATTGATTTACGGTAAAAGCGGTAGGATCGGTATAGCGTAAGTCAAATGATTCAAGATGTTCCAAAGTAATCTGCCAACGCAAGGGCATGTGCTCAAAGCGATTGGAGAAACCTAATTGCAATTCGAAGGGCAAGTCTTCTTTTACATCGGCATAGGGATTAAGCTGAAATCCAGCGTTTTTCATCACCAATGCCACCGCCATTCGGCGTTTAGGAATCTGGTAAGTAACGCCAGCATCCCAAGCCAAGCCCCAAGAACTCCAGGAATCATATACAGAGTTAATCACCTTCATGGTAGCCCCGAAAGACCAGGTAGAATCCAATCGATAAGAATACCCAATATTTACAGCCATATCATTTCCAGTGAAAGTTCCCTGGCGAATCCCAATTACATTGGCGCGATCAAACTCGCCATAATCGAAATATTGCAATTGCAGGAAAAAGGTCCCTACGCTATCAAAATTCTGGGCATAGGCAATATCTGCAAAACGAATATCCGCAACATAGTCTACAAAGGAACTGGTGATCTGACCACTCATTTCTTTGCGTAAGAGGGATGGATTATAAAGGGCAAAGTTGAGATCCTCCACCGTATTGGCGATGGCATTGCTCCCCTGGCCAGCAACTCTGGCGGAGGCGATATTATTTAAAAACTGAAAGGTAGTACGGCCTCCCAACTGTGCTTGAGCAATAAGAGGTACCAGGCAGAGGAATATGAACAGTTTTCTCATAAAGGGCGAAAGTTATGAAAAGAACGTCGATGGCGGAGCTTTATTTGCTGCAATAAAAAAACCCGAAGCCAAGCTCCGGGTTCCAATCTATTTTAAGCTACTTAAGACTTGGTTCCAAAACCAATAGCCTTATTCTCTGCTTTCAAATTTTTAGCGTTCTCCACCAGATTATCAGAAAGGGCAATGTCTATTACTTCCATCATTCGCTCTACGTAATGGAAAGTCAATCCTTCCAGATAGTCTTCACGAATTTCTTTGATATCCTTCTCATTGCGCTTGGACAAGATAATCTCCTTAATATCCGCCCGTTTCGCTGCGAGGATTTTCTCTTTAATTCCGCCTACCGGCAGCACTTCACCACGTAGGGTAATTTCACCAGTCATGGCTAGTCGAGGTTTTACTTCCCTTTGGGAAAAGAGTGAAGCCAAGGAAGTTAAGATGCTAATCCCTGCTGAAGGCCCATCCTTAGGAACCGCTCCTTCCGGGAAGTGGATATGCACATCGTACTGATCAAAGAGACGATAATCTACCCCAAATTCATCGGAATGGGCTTTCAAATACGCCATGGCAATAGAGGCAGACTCTTTCATCACATCCCCCAAATTTCCGGTGATACTTAATCTTCCACGGCCTCTGGCAATGGAGGATTCGATATAGAGAATATCACCTCCTACCGGAGTCCAAGCCAGGCCCGTTACCAATCCGGCGATAGATCGATCTTCATAGCGATCCTTGGAAAAACGCTCTGAGCCTAATATCTCAGGAACATCTTTAAGGGCTGGTTTAATGTGATACTCTTGCTCCATGGCGATGCTCTTGGCTGCATATCGAACCATTTTAGCAATCACCTTATCCAAACCACGCACCCCGGATTCGCGGGTATAGTGTTCAATTACATACTCCAGTACTTTTTTGCTCAAGCTCAAATGCTTCTTCTCTAAACCATGCTCTTTAAGCTGCTTAGGCAGAAGGTGTTTAGCGGCAATCTGAACTTTTTCCTCAACCGTGTATCCGTTGATTTCAATGATCTCCATCCGATCCCTTAAGGCTGGGTGAATAGCTCCTAAATTATTTGCGGTGGCGATAAATAAAACCTTACTCAAGTCGTATCCTACCTCCAAATAATTATCGTAAAAACTGCTGTTTTGCTCAGGGTCCAATACTTCTAACATGGCTGAGGCTGGATCACCATGACCCCGTCCGCTGGAAAGCTTATCAATCTCATCCAGTACAAATACCGGATTACTGGCTTCAGCCTTCTTAATATTTTGCATTAAACGCCCGGGCATGGCACCGATATAAGTTTTACGGTGACCACGGATTTCTGCCTCATCACCTAAACCTCCTAAGGACATGCGGATATAAGACCGCCCCAAAGCCTCAGCTACACTTTTACCCAAACTGGTTTTACCCACTCCGGGAGGACCGTATAAACAAAGGATAGGCGCCTTCATATCGCCCTTCAATTTCAATACGGCTAGGTATTCCAATAAGCGCTCTTTTACCTTTTCGAGACCATAATGATCTCGATTCAGGATGCGCTCCGCGCGTTTAAGGTTGAAATTATCCTTGGATGTTTCATTCCAGGGAAGATCCAGCATAAACTCTAAATAGTTCCGCTGAATACTAAATTCAGGAACCTGAGGATTAACTCTTTGAAGCTTGCCGAGTTCTTTTTCGAAAAGCTCCTTAATTTTCTCAGGCCAGTCTTTCTTGCGGCCTTTGGCTCGCATTTCCTCAATTTCCGTCTCGGTGCTGCTACCGCCTAATTCCTCCTGAATCTGACGTAATTGTTGCTGGAGAAAATACTCCCGTTGTTGCTTATCAAAATCCAGACGAACCTTATCCTGAATTTCATTCTTCATCTCCAGCATCTGCGCTTCGAGATTCAGCAATTTTAGCACTTCAGTAGCGCGGTCTCCCAGGTCATCTACTTCCAGAAGATGTTGCTTTTTATCTACCTCCGCATTCATATTATTACTCACGAAATTGAGTAAGAAGGTATCGCTGTCGATACTACGGATAGTTAAAGCTGCCTCATTAGGGATTTCCTGAGACTTGTCAATGATATCCAGTGCCACATCTTTAATGGACTCCATCATCAACTTAAATTGACCATCATCTGGGGCCGGCATTCGCTCATCAGACTTATGAACCCGAGCATAAATATGAGGCTCTGTACGATTAAAGTCTTCTATGACAAATCGTCTTAAGCCTTGTAAAATAACTGCCGTATGTCCATTGGGTAATTTGAATTGGCGAATAACCTTGGCCACTGTGCCAACCCGGTATAAATCTTCAGTACCTGGTTCTTCAGTATCACCATTCTTCTGGCTCACTACTCCAAGGAGACCTTGATTTTTACTTACCTGATTCAGTAAGCTAATTGATTTATCGCGGCCGGCAGTAATTGGAATTACCACCCCCGGAAAAAGGACGGTATTTCTTAGGGGTAAAATGGGCAGTTCCTCTGGTAAATCTTGATTCTTAAGAGACTCTTCGTCTTCCTTGCTCATCAAAGGGATATACTCCCCTTCTTCGCGCATCACACCAAAATGAAACTGGTCAATATCTTTAAAGTCGGTAAAACTCATTCAATAGCATATTTGATCGCCTCGTCGGAGGCAAGATCTAAAAAGTCAATCCTTATGCCAAAGGAAGATTAGCCGCGGGAAGTAGCCGTTTTGTCAAAAACTACCTGCAAAATGTCACGCTCCACCGAATCTAATTCTATCGATCGACGCTCCATTACCAGGGCAGCGGTTTTCATGGCTTTATCAAAACGGTATTCCATAAAACCACCGGAACCACCCCAGCTGTAAGAGGGTATAAAATTACGGGGGAATCCACCACCATAGATATTGGCGCTAACACCCACCACGGTACCAGTATTAAACATGGTATTGATACCACATTTGGAATGATCACCCATGATAAGGCCGCAAAACTGCAAGCCAGTGGGCGCAAATCTACCGGTAACATAATCCCAAATTTTCACCTCTTCATAATTATTCTTGAGGTTCGAATTGTTACTGTCGGCACCAATATTACACCACTCCCCTATTACCGAGTTTCCCAAAAAGCCATCATGACCTTTATTCGAATACCCGATAATCACCGAGTTATTTACTTCGCCTCCAACTTTACTGTGAGGGCCCACGGTAGTAGCACCGTAAATCTTGGTTGCCAATTTTAAAGTAGCGTGTTCGCAGAGCGCCAAAGCACCTCGAATTACCGAGCCTTCCATTATTTCGGAATCTTTCCCCAAATAGATTGGACCGCTGGTACTGTTTAAAACTGCTGCTTCCACCTTAGCACCTTCCTCTAAGAAAATCCGATCACCAATTAAGGTATTGGTTTTCGAAATAGCTGCAGATTGACGACCGGCGGTAATCAATTCAAAATCCTTTTCTAATTCCGCTGCATTTTGGGAAAAGAGGTGATAAGGACGGGAGATATAGTTGAAGCTTCCTTCATAATCCAATACCTGAGTATCTTGCTCGGCTTCCTCCATCAAGGCCTCACGGGTGCGAGTAGCAATGAGAATATCCCCTTGCATTAAACTTTCATTTTCTTCGAGAGCTAATACCGCTTCCACCAAATCGGCATCCGGACATACAGCAGGGTTAATAAAGAGATCCTCACCTTCCTCCCGCAAGGGAAACTTGGTGCTCAAATAATCTTCGGTGAGGTAAGAATAAGTATTCGACTCATCCAAACGCTTTAACCACTTTTCCTCTAAGGTCAATATTCCACAACGCAATTTAGCAGTGGGACGAGTAAAAGTGAGGGGCAATAAATGATCGCGTTGGCTATCGTCGAAGAAGATGATATTCATGGTTGGAGAATTAAGGTCGCAAGATAATTGAGGTCCACAAAAAAACCCCTTCTCCAAGCGGAAAAGGGGTTTAAAATATGATTAAGAAAAATCTTATTTCTTGTTGCGGTTGGCGTAACGGTTGCGGAACTTGTCCACACGTCCAGCGGTATCAACCAATTTCACTTTACCAGTGTAGAATGGGTGAGAAGCCGCAGAAATTTCCATTTTGATTAATGGATACTCAACACCATCTACTTCGATAGTATCGCGGGTATCAGCACAAGAGCGGGTAATAAAGTAATCTTCAGTACCCATGTCCTTAAATACACAAGGACGGTAGTTTTCGGGATGAATTTCTTTTTGCATAACTAATTTTATAATGGTTAGGATTTTGCCCAAGCCAAAAAAGGGCTGCAAAGCTAGGTAAAGTTCAAGAAGTGAACAAGCCTTTTATTCGGAAAAAATTGAAGATCAGCCCCTCAAGCGAATTCAAAGATAGGAAGTACTTTTGAAGCCTTCGAATCGTTACTAGCACATGCTAAAGAAAATTTTCCCCTTCTTAGGTTTAGCCTTGATATTCTTTGCCTCCTGTCGAAAGGAAGACGCGATTATCACTGCATCTACTGAGCTACGGTTTTCTACCGACACCGTTTACTTAGACACCGTTTTTGAGACCATTGGCTCCAGCACCTATGAATTGAAAGTATATAATGACAGTAAGGAATCCATTTCCATTCCTCGTATTCGCCTGGCTGATCCGGCCAGTCCATACCGCTTAAACATTAATGGTACGGCTACGAATCAACTGGATAATGTGGAGATTTTACCGGAAGACAGTATTTACATTTTTGTAGAAGTTAATGCAGGGGAAATTCTTCAACAGACGGAAGTATTAGTCGAGGATCAAATAATATTTGAGCTGAGTGGCATATCCCAATCAGTGGAATTGGTAACTCTCGCGAAGGAAGCCATATTCCATTTCCCCAATCGCTTTATTGTGATTGGCAGTGGACCAGGAGCGGTGGTAATCCCCTATTCGGTTATCAATTGTAATGAAAGCTGGGACGCGAGCTTACCTCATGTGGTGTATGGCTATGCTGTAGTGGATAGTGGTTGTACGCTCACCATGGATCCAGGTCTCGATGTTCACTTCCATAACAATAGTGGCCTTTGGGTATTTAATGAAGGGCAGCTGGTTGTTGCCCCAGGTAGTCAGCCTGGCCAGGGAGACTCCGTGACTTTTAGCAGTGACCGTTTGGAACCCTTTTATGAAGATGTACCCGGACAATGGGGCGGCGCTTTAGGAGGACTGTATATTGGACAAGGCGCAAAAGCCAATATCAATAACCTGGTTATCAAGAATGCAGTGAATGGATTGCGAACTGATAGCGCGGTATACAGCGACCAACTTATTATTCGTAATTCCTATATCCTAAATTCTTCGCGTACTGCATTTTACGCGGGCTACAGTAGCGTGGATGCACAAAACTTGGTGATTGCCAATCAAGGCTTGTATGGCTTTTACGCCTTTGGAGGAAATTATGAATTCCGCCATTGCACTTTTGCCAATTTCTGGAATCAATCTACTCGACAAGAAGCCTGTGTGCAGCTTAGCAATTTCCTGGAATATCAGGATGAAACGGGAGCGATTCGCCGCGTAGTGCGAGATTTAGGTAATGCCTATTTCGGGAATTGTGTGATTGACGGGAATAATGAACAAGAGCTCACGCTGGCACAAGATCAAGGAGCACTCTTTAACTTTAGCTTTAATGATGTTATGCTTAAGTTGGATAATGATCCGGAAGACCGTGGCTTCTCGATTAACGATCCTGGCTTTAACTCTGTTTATGTTAACCTGGTTAGTGATTTTGTAAACCGCCAGGAAAACGTGTACCAGTTAGATAGCTTATCGCAATTAATTGACCAGGGCAATACCAATGATGGTTTTGTGGTACCCACTGATATTCTGGGTAAAATTCGAAATTTCAATGGCCTCCCCGACCTGGGTGCCTTCGAAAGACAGTATTAGAAAATAGCGTAGGAATAGGAAAAGAGCATGCCCCAATAGGTATCATTGCTGCTGATTACTCCATCCTTTGTTTCCAGGAATCCATCCATGGTATCACCCCCGCTATTGGAAAAACGCAGTTCAAAAGTGAGGATGCTTTGATAAGCCAAACGATACTTGGCTCCTAAGCCGTAGAAATAGCTAAAACCAGAATAGGCATTGGTTTCTACATCAATATCCTCTGGAATTAGCTTGTTAAAACTAAGCTCGGGATTCCAACCGGTAACTCCTACTCCACCTTTAATGAAAACCGTCCACTTATCTTCCAAGTGGTATTTCCCAAAACGGATGAAATGAATCTCCGTAAAGGCATTGCTATTTAATAAGCTGGTGCGTACGGATAAACCACGGTTAAAGTTATTGTGGTTTTTATCCGCAGCTTTAAGGTTGGCGTAATTCACATCAAAGCCAATTCCGAACCAATCATTAACATGATACTTGGCAAAGATGGAAATGGAGGGGGCCATTTCGGCCAGAACCGCATTTACATTAGAGGAATTCGCAATTTCATTGCTCATATTCATGGTTCCCAATCCACCACCAAACTCATAGTACTTGGTACGCTTGGTTTGAGCATTTGAGTTAAAGCTTAAGCCCAAGGCTAAGCAAAGAATTCCTAGTCGAATGCAGTTCTTCATTTTTGATCTCTTAAAAACACCAGTTTATTTGGCTCAGAGCGGCTGGCGTCGAAATAGTATCCCGCTAAGTTAAAATCTTTTAGGTCTCGCCAATCACTGATGCGATGTTGCACGATAAAATTTGCCATTAAGCCTCGTGCTTTTTTAGCAAAAAAGGATAGCACTTTATATTCCCCTTTCGAATTATCGAGGAAGTCCACATCAATCATGGGGTTCTTCAGTTCCAACTGTTTAACCACTTGAGCATACTCCTTACTGGCCAGGTTTACAATAGTTTCCTCTTCGTCTAAATTCTGCGCAAAAAAATCTTTCAAAACCGGCTCCCAATGAGCGTATAAATTTGGCTTACGCCCGATGGGCAAGGCCGTCCCCATCTCTAAACGGTAAGGCTGAATTAAGGTGTCTGGACGCAATATTCCATACCAGCCCGATAAAATCCAAAGGGCTCCCCGGGCAAAGTCCATATCGGTTTCCGTCCAATTCCAGGCTTCCAAACCCAAATACACATCGCCCTTAAAGGCTAGTACTGCCTGACGAGCTTGTGTATTGCTTTCGATGGTCCAGTCCAAATTCCGCTGACGATTCACTTTCGCCAGATCTTTGCTGATTTTTTGCAGCGCCATCAATTTAGGAACGCTGAGTTTGGCCATTTTATTCCCAACTTTCTGGGAGGCTTCCGGAAAAAAGGGTTCAACACCTGAGCCAATTTTCTGCTCAGAATTAAAGTCCAAAGTCTTGGCGGGAGAAAGCAATGTTTTCATAGCTCAAATATAATTCCGCTGAAATATTTGCTCAGTGATTTCAGTGGGATTAGCACAAAAAAAAGGCGCGATGTAAATACATCACGCCTTCCTGTGTTTTGTCTTTATTCTTAGCGTTCTACATGCAAGTTACGCTCATCAACTGACCAAGAGCGAATATTGCTTACTCGGTTGTCAAGGTAATTCACCTCATACAAGGTATTACGATCTTCAGACCATACAAACCAAACGCCTTCTTTCTTGCCATCTACATACGTAGCTTCAATCCGAACTTGTCCATCACGAGTATATTCGGTCCACTGACCATGTGATTTACCATCCTTAAAGAAGCCCACTTCTTTCACTATATCAGTTCCATCAAAGTACTTTGTTACTTTGACTTGCTTTCCAACGCGCTCGTAAGTGGGGCTCTGAGCATATGCTGTAGCCGCCATCATAAAGCCTATCACTAAAATTCCGATTAACTTTTTCATGACTACAGTTTTTTTAAGGTTTCAACCCTACAAAGATACAAAATATATTTACACTGAGTTAACATTGGGTTAACATAAAGTGCGGTCACAAAGCTTTAATCACTGATATTAAGCTACTTAAATTGTTAAGCGCAAGTAAATTTAATGTTAACTAAGCTCCGGTAGAGGTCCTAAAACAAAAAAGGTCGGCTTAAAAGCCGACCTTTTTAATTCTATAAGAGACTAAACTAGTCCTTTGCTAAGAAGGGATAGCCATAGTGCTCTGGCGTAAGCAAAGTTTCCTTAATTAATCGTGGGCTCACCCAGCGATATAAGTTTTGCTTTGAACCTGCCTTATCATTAGTACCAGAAGCTCGGGCACCACCAAAAGGTTGCTGTCCCACTACGGCTCCGGTAGGCTTATCATTAATATAGAAGTTACCGGCCGCATTTCTCAGGGCACGCTCTCCTACCTCCAGTGCATAGCGATCTTCTGAGAATAAAGCACCGGTAAGCGCATAGGGAGAAGTTTCGTCAACCAACTTCAGAGTTTCCTCGTACTCATCTTCCGGATATACATAAATAGTAAGTACCGGTCCGAATAACTCTTCTTCCATAGTAACATACTTCGGATCCTTAGCAACGATTACAGTCGGTTCTATGAAATAACCTTTGGATTTATCGTAATTACCACCGGCGATAATTTCTGCGTTCGAATCGGCTTTCGCCTGATCGATATACTTGGCCAATTTATCAAAGGCTCCCTCATGAATAACTGCAGTAATGAAGTTTTCAAAATCGCGAGGACTTCCCATATTAAGTTCAGCCATAGTATTCACCAAACCGGTTTTAACTGCTTCCCAAAGATTGGAAGGAATATAGGCACGTGAAGCTGCACTACACTTTTGACCTTGGAATTCAAAGGCACCACGAATTAAAGCAGTAACTACCTGTTGAACTTTAGCGGTACGGTGAACCATCACAAAGTCCTTACCACCGGTTTCCCCAACGATACGAGGATAGGTGCGATACTTGGTGATATTATTACCGATGGTTTTCCAAATGTTCTGAAAAACAGTAGTTGATCCGGTATAATGCAATCCTGCAAAATCTGGATGGCCAAATACGATATCAGCTGTTTCCTGAGGATCGGTAATAATCATATTAATTACTCCGGGTGGAATACCTGCTTCTTCAAAAATCTCCATTAAAAGATGAGCAGAATAAAGCTGACTTAAGGATGGTTTCCAAACTACAGTATTCCCCATCATCGCCATGCTGGTAGGCAGGTTACCGGCAATTGCGGTAAAGTTGAATGGAGTAATAGCAAAGGTGAACCCTTCTAATGGACGGTAATCTACACGGTTCCACAACCCGGAATGCGAGTGGGTATAAGGTTGCTCTGCATAAATCTCAGTCGCATACTGCACATTGAAACGCAGGAAATCTGCCAACTCACAAGCGGAATCAATCTCTGCTTGAAAAATGGTTTTCGACTGCTGAATCATAGTAGCAGCATTGATGCGGGCGCGGTAAGGACCGGCTACCAAATCAGCGGCTTTTAAGAAAATCGCCGAGCGATTGGCCCAAGACATGTTCTCCCAAGCTTCTTTAGCATCCAATGAAGCCTGAATGGCTTCGTGCACATGCTTAGCTTCTCCGAAATGAAAAGAACCTACATTATGTTGATGATCATGTGGAGGTAAAACCCGCATGGTTTTGCCGGTTTCGATACGCTTTCCATTAATAACCATAGGGATATTAAGGGTTTCGTTCCACATTTTATCATAAGCTGCTTGTACTTCTGCACGCTCAGCAGAACCAGGAGCATATCCTTTAATCGGCTCGTTGATGGCCTGAGGCACGTGATAAAAGCCTTTTTCCATTTTACTGTTTTTAAGAGGTTAAAAAAGGTTCCCAAAGGTACGCCTTATGCTTGGGGAAAAAAAAAGAGTAGGGTCACCTAAAGCGCTACTGGACGTTTACATAAATGGTAGTTCGTGGCGACCTAAATTGATGGTCAGCCCAACATTTACAAAACTGATACCGTAGCCGATCTCGCCAAAGACTCCAAACTTATTATCAAAGAGATAGCGACCACCAATAAACCCGGCCAACCGCGTTTCACTAACTCCAAAGGCCGTTAAATTCCCAAATAAGGGCATGGTGCCTTCTATAATTCTGGTGGAGGCAAAAGTATAGCCCACAAAAGCCCCACCATAAACATCAAAGTCCTTTGTTAATTCCAAATTATAGGAACCTCGTACTCCCAGTATAACCAGATTATTGTTCCAAATCAGGTTAAAAGGCACACTTTCCTCTCTGGAGCTAGTGTAGCCCACATAGACTCCACCCAGTATGTTTTCTGTAATAGCATACTCTCCCATCAAACTTACAGGAGGTATTAATGTATTACCGTTTACTTGTGCGCCAATACCTAAACCAGCGGAACCCAGCATTTCGCCGGTTTTAAATTGTGCTTTTGCGAAGCTTGCGCAAAGCATCATGGCTACAAAGGCTAGCCAAATTTGTTTTTTATGCATGGATGATTTTTAAATGAGAGCCCGAATTTATTTCATTTTACGGAAACAGGCAGCTCATCTTTAGGCTTTCGAGCCATTTGATAGACCTTAGGAACCGAGGAGCCATCAACGAAATAGAGTGCGCTTAAAAACTGATTGCACCAAGCTCCGGTATCAATATACCAGGCATTCTCATTAGGCTTAAACATCGGCTTCCCAGCACTAATAATATTATGCCCTATCACTTGCAGCTTCGCTAATCGCTTTAAGGTCTTGCGATTCTTCAACAATCCATTCAAATCAGAAGGATCAAAAGGATCCAAGGCCGCTTCCGATAAACCCGCATGACTCACAAATAAATGCTCCGACTCCCAGTGCAAGGGCAAACGACTTATTTCTCGTGCTACATCACGTGGACTAATACCAGCATTAAGAAATGCAGTACATAAGGTTTGAAAACTGCGGGTACGGGCATTGTGGCGATAATTCTCTAAAAACCATTGCTCATGGTTTCCCCTGATCAAGATCACCTTTTGGGGATGCAAAGCCTTCAATTTAAGCCAGTACTTAAAGGCCTTAACGGAATGAGGACCTTTATTGATAAGATCTCCCACTAATACCAGGTTATCCTCCTCCGGTTGCCAGTGCTCGCGGATTAAGGCTTTTAAAGTGTGGTAACAACCATGCACATCACCAAGGATGAGCACTCCCATGGATTAAATTTTAGGAATTCAGCATCACTGGCATCACCAGCATCAGAATATTCTCTCCATCTTCCAAAGCATCTGCCGGAAGGATAATACCGGCACGGTTAGGAGCCGACATTTCCAGATGAATATTATCTGACTCAAGATTAGTAAGCATCTCCGTAAGGAAACGAGAATTGAAGCCAATTTCCATATCCTCACCTTGATAGTTACAGCTTAAGCGCTCGTGGGCCTTATTTGAAAAATCCACATCTTCCGCCATGATCTGAAGTTCGCTTCCGGCCATTTTTAGGCGTACTTGATGGGTCGTTTTATTGGAGAAAATCGCTACCCTTTTCGCTGAGCTTAAGAACTTGCTGCGCTCAATTTCCAATACATTGGGGTTTTCTTTAGGAATTACCGCCTCGTAGTTAGGGTATTTACCATCAATTAAGCGGCTGCTCAAAACGATGTTTTCAAACTCAAAGCGAGCATTGGTTTCATTGTAGTGGATTTTCACCTCATCACCAATACTGGCCAAAGTAGATTTTAAGATAGTAAGTGGTTTACGTGGCATGATAAACTCAGCTGTATGATCAGCTTGAATATCAGTACGGCGGTAACGCACTAGTTTGTGGGCATCTGTAGCCACGAAGGTTAAATTCTCAGAGCTAAACTGGAAGAACACACCCGACATTACCGGACGTAAATCATCGTTACCTGCTGCAAAGAGCGTCTTATTAATGGCCGTTGCCAAAATTTCCGAAGGAATAGTAGTGGTACTCACATCCTCCATTTCAGGAAGTTGTGGAAATTCATCTCCCTCAACAAAGGCCAGGCTGTAACGACCGTAATCAGAAGAAATCTCAACCGTCATACTGGATTCGTCGGTGGTAAAAGTTACCGGCTGCTCTGGCAATGCTTTCAAACCATCCAGTAATAATCGAGCTGGCACTGCTGCAACACCATCTTCATCGCCTTGGACCTCCAAGGTAGACTTAATGGTCGATTCCAAATCAGAAGCCGAGATACTCAATTGAGAACCTTCGAGCTGCAATAAGAAGTTATCGAGGATGGGGAGTGTATTGTTGTTATTGAGCACTCCACCCACAATTTGCAGTTGTTTTAAAAGCGCTCCGCTGGATACGATGAATTTCATAAATCCGCTTTTGTAAAATTTTAAGCCACAAATATAGCCACTTAATAGCCTCTAATCCATGGCTGAAAAATTTTTAGTAATCCCTTTAATCCTGCTCCAGTTCTTCTTTGCTCTTAAGAACATTGCGCAGGCCGTAGTATTGAAGAAGGATCATTCGATTATCATTGATAAAACCATGCAGACGATCAGGGTCATAAAAAGACTTAGGATCATCGTAATCAATGGTTTCGGGGGCAGCCTTAATCTTGTATCCACTTACCTTATTCACCTTCCCAGTGGTGCTGGTAACGGTCAATCTAAACACCGGCGTGGAGGCCAAAAGCGAGTCACGACGCGCAAAAATTGGATCTGAAGGAATAATCTCCCCCTCATATTTAAGCTGTGCGCAGGCCGCTAAATACAATTTCCCTTTCAAATTGGAGAATTTACGATCCACTTCCTGATTATCCAGGGATAGCATATAGATACTATCCGGAGAGAATACCCGAATCTTAAAACTGGCTTCCAAAGAATCCGGATAAATCATTTCTACCTCCTTAATATTGGCCGCATTAATACGCACGGCATTTCGGGCACGCCATAAATGAGGTTCAGTAATGAAGCGAGTATTTAAGAATCCATTAAAGCCAGGGATATGCACGGCATAAGGTAAATCGCCGTCCTCCAACTTCATATAGGTAGCCATATCATTGGAAGTCTGCAGCCCCACGTAGATCACCTTGGCTAATTGATCGCCTTCATAGATTTCTACACGTTTTCCGAATACCGCCAAATGCTTCTCAACTTCCGGCACCATCCGTTGGGGAACGAAGTTCTTCATCTCCATTCGGTAAAGGGTTTCCATTAAGACTTCGATAGCATCGCGACGTACCGGATATTCATTGTCCAAGATCCAGCCATCGCTGGTAAGCTGAATTGTGGATTTATTAGGCGTTTTGTCACTCAATACAATCTTGGTGATGGAGGCGGTATCCTTCACAGCAAAGGCATAATTCTGAGGCCCCTCCAAACTACTATTGCCCTTATCTTCACTTAAGAGATATCCGGCTACAGCCAGAAGTACAATAAATACAATAAGGTAGAGTAGATTCTTTTTCATTCTATTTCAAATATTTACGTCGACGCCAGTAATAATTCAGGATTCCCAGTAAAATGATCGACAAGGATGGAATCAGGGTATTGACCAATTGCCAGCTGAGGCGTTGCTTCTTCACCCGATTTAAATCCAACAAACGAATCTTTAATTCCCGTGAACGGATATCAATTAAACCACTATCATCCAACATATAGTCGATGGCATTCACCAGAAAATCCTTATTCCCGTATTGAGTACCAGTATATTGATCGTAACCCAATGGCATTGGCGCCCCTTTAGGCATATCGCTATTCACCACATTCATCTGGTTGCGGATAATATCGCCATCCCCAACTACCAGCATTTGGTTTTCCACGCTTTCAGCTCTCAACTTTAAGGGCTCCCCTCCTTCTTTGGGGCGAACCCGATTCTGATACAGCGATTGGAACTTCCCTTCTAATAAGATAGCCAAAGGAATACCGCTTTCGCGGAAACGCTCCCGGGGCGGTGGTTGATACAAATCGGCCAGGCTAATGATTGCCGGACTGGCCCGGCGCACGCTATAGGGTGAGGAACGCAAGAGAATGGTCTTCTTCACTCCTTCGGCAATTACCGTATCTAAACTTGAGGCAAACTGCAACCAAATGGCATTAAGGTCCTTAGCAATGGGATGCTTGCTCTGTGGCATTACCATGGGGAAGTAAATCCAGGGGCGAATCTTACGTTGATCATTCACACCCGCGGCTACCATGTCGCCAACAATATCTGTGTTTACCCGAACACCGTACTTAAAAAGCAGATCATTCAATTGCAAACGATCGAAAAGTGGCAAGCTCATAAACTGCGATTTCTCGCTCAAGCTATCCATAGAAGCTTCAATTCCGTCTAATAACCAAATGGTTCGACCACCATTCATCACATATTGGTCGAGCAAATATTTATCCAAATCATTAAAGGCTTTGCGGGGCTTGGCTATCACCATGGCATCGAAGCGATTTAATCGTCGCTGTTGACCCGCAATGCTAATATCCTCATTGGTAGAATCACTCTTAAACTCGCGTATATTAAAAAGGTTAACCTGATAGTTATTACTTAGTTCCCGGGCAAAATCGGCTACCTCACGGGGACCTAACTCATCATGCCCTTGCAGGAATCCCACCAATGGCTTATCCGATTGCGTCAAAGCCCGAATGGTATTAGCCAGGCTAAACTCCAAATTTTCGATGCTACTATTGATCTGCGATTCGGGGGATGCTCCTAATTGATCCTGAAGTAATAAGGCCGGAGCTTCCGATTCACCATAATTCAATAAGGCACCGGGGAATATGGTTTTCACCGATGAGCCTCCATCCTTGTTCATCGATAGCTGATAGGGTTTTAAGCCCTTAAACTGCAATTGCTGAAACACCTCATTGGTTTCTTCCTCACTTGCATTTTCAGTAGGATCAATAAAGCTGTATTGCAAATCGGGATTATAGGCCCGGAATTCGTCCAACATTTGGCGAGTCTCCAATTGCAAGCGTTGAAAGCCAGCCGGGAAATCACCATCCAGGTACACCTTAACCAGCATTACATCATCGAAGCTTTCCAATAATTGAATGGTAGCATCCGACAGGCTATAGCGCTTTTCGGCGGTTAAATCGAGGCGAAAAAACTTGAGACTGCCTATAAAGTTCACGAGGAAAACGATCCCTATGAATAAAAGGAAGCGGACTATATCTCTTCTTTTCTTCATTACCATTTCCGACTTTGAATTACCACTCGAGTTGCCCCAATGAAGAGGGCAATCACGCTCACAAAATAGAGGAGATCACGACTATCCAGAACCCCACGGCTCATGGAAACATAATGCTCATTAATCCCCAATTTCAGGATTAGCAAATCAGCACTACCAAAGAGGTCGAAGCCAGCAATTTGATCAAATCCATAAAAGACAAAAAAGCAGAGGAACATAGCCAGTAAAAAGGCTACAATCTGATTATCAGTTAAGGATGAGGCGAATAAGCCAATACTCAAGAAGGCCCCTCCTAAAAAGAGTAAGCCAATATAGGATCCAAAAGTTCCGCCACTATCTAAATTACCTGCCGGGTTACCTAATTGGTAAACCGAATAAAAATAAAGCAAGGTGGGTAGTAATGCCAAGAGCAAAAGGAACAAGCCCGCTACATACTTTGCCAGGATAATCTGTAAATCGGATAAGGGCTTGGTAAGTAAAATTTCGAGGGTGCCCGCTTTTTTCTCATCCGCGAAAAGCCGCATGCTCAAAGCCGGAATCAAGAATAAAAACACCCAGGGTGAGATGGTAAATAAATTCCCCAAAGAGGCATATCCACCATCGAGAATATTAAAATTACCGGGAAAGAGCCAAAGGAAGACCCCATTAATTAATAGGTATACCAGGATTACCAGGTAACCGATTATACTTCCGAAGAAGGATCGTATTTCTTTCTGAATCAATGCTATCATCGCAGGGCTTCAATTTCTTGAGTACTCCAGGCTTGTGGCTTATCTGCAAACAGTTGCTTGGTAAAAGCCCAAACGCCTTTAAAGAGGTCCGAATGGCGATAAGCTTCTAAATCTTCTTCTCCTTGCCACCAACTGTAGGTGAAGTAAACGTTGCTTTGATTCACATCGTTTAGGAGTAAGAGTCTTTCACAGCCCGGAAAAGACCGGATCTGTGCTTTATGCTGATGAAAGTTTTCCAAAAAATCAGGAACCGCTTCTTCGCGGAAGGTCATTTTTACTATCCGTACAATCATTCGTAACTGATACTGATTTCACTCATTATGCCCAAGCCTAAGAGGCTACTTGCGCCATTTACCTCCTGGCTACGCGCATCGCGATAAGCAATTTCCAGCAAACCTAAAGAATTAATCAGGGCCAGAACCCCATCTTGAGGATTATCCTGATAGGACCAAGCTATACGCGATAGAGAGCGATTACGGGGCAAATGTACTTCCAGACTGCGAGCATGCAAAGCTTCGCTTAAATCCTGGGCTTTTAGATTGGTAATAAGGTTTCCGTAATTATCTACATAAATAACATGGCCTTGAATTCGCCTGCGGCCGCCATCCAAATTGGGTTTAGGCATACTAAGGCTTTTGATGCGATCTACACCTTTACCCAATAAACTAAGAGCCCCACCTTGTGCTAAATGCACGGCTGCTTTGGCTAAGAAATCGCGTCCCGGAAACATAGTTCCGGCTTGCTCCCCAATTTCTACTCGGTGAATAGCTTTAGCTCTGCGCGCTCCTTGCAGAAGGCTCAAGACCCCATTATCTGCCGCGATAAAGTATTGACCATCGAGCTCCATGGCTAGCCACTTACCATCACCCGCCAATTCTCCGCATAAGATAAGGTGTACCGTAGCAGGGGGAAAGGCGCTGTAAGCATGCCCAATCACAAAGGCTGCCTCAATTAAATTCCCCGGGCCCATAGAATGACTTAAATCCAAAACTTTAAGCTCTGGCGCTAAAGTCGCCAAGACCCCATGCACCATGGCGCGGTAGGGATCTTTAAATCCATAATCAGAGCTTAATGTTATCAATGCCATAGACTTTATCCGATAGGAGGCAATCGGCCTTTTTGTTGTTATTTTGTAAAGCAAAAGTATTTAAAACAAGCGCAAGCTATAATCAAAGAATCACTAGTAATTTGAGTGAAAAAACACTAAGCGTGGCCTCGGTAGACCCTTTAGAAATTTATGGGGCCAACAACAAGTATCTCAATCTTATTAAAAGTTATTTCCCCGAATTGAAAATCACCGCCCGTGGTGAGCAAATCAAAGTGAATGGCGAAGAAAGCCAAATTTTGAAATTCGAGGAAAAGGTGGAGGAGATTGTAAACTACTTACACCGCTTTAATTCCTTAAGCGTAAATCAGGTGGATCGCATTCTGAAAGACGAAATGGTTTTGGACGCTAAAGACGCTCCGAATACCGACATTATACTGTACGGCACCAATGGTCAGCCGATTAAAGCGCGTACCCTGAACCAGCGCCGCATGATCAAATCCATCAACCATAATGATGTGATTTTCGCGGTAGGCCCGGCAGGTACTGGTAAAACCTATACAGCGGTGGCTTTGGCGGTTCGCGCCTTAAAAAACAAAGAGGTAAAGCGCATCATCCTCACCCGTCCTGCGGTAGAGGCTGGCGAAAACCTGGGATTTTTACCGGGCGACCTTAAAGAAAAGCTCGACCCCTATCTGCAGCCTTTATACGATGCTTTGCGTGATATGATTCCACCGGAAAAGCTTTCTTATTATCTAGAGAGCGGAACCATCCAAATTGCACCTTTGGCCTTTATGCGTGGGCGAACTTTGGATCGGGCCTTTGTAATTCTGGATGAAGCACAGAATACCACGCATGCCCAAATGAAGATGTTCCTTACCCGTATGGGAGCTTCAGCTAAATTTATTGTTACCGGCGATGCCAGCCAGATCGACTTGCCTCGCAAACAAATTTCAGGCTTAAAGGAGGCCCTGCGCATCCTTCAAAACATCGAAGGCATCGACACCATTTACCTGGAAGAAAACGACGTAATTCGTCACCAATTAGTTAAAAACATAATTCGCGCTTACGACAAGCAGGAAAAAGATGAAAGCAATCACAAAGACTAATTTTCAGTTCCCTGGTCAAACTTCTTTTTATCAGGGAAAGGTTCGGGATGTATACAGCCTTAGCAACAATCTTTTAGTGATGGTAGCTTCGGATCGAATTTCTGCTTTCGATGTGGTTCTTCCGAAGGGCATTCCTGGTAAAGGACAAGTATTAAATCAGATTGCCAATTTCTTTTTAGACGCAACCTCAGATATCGTTCCCAACTGGAAAACCGTAATGGCCGACCCCATGGTTACTATTGGCCAAAAAGCAGAACCTTTTAAGGTGGAAATGGTAATTCGCGGTTATCTAACCGGACATGCCTGGCGTACTTATAAGAGCGGGGAAAGGGAATTATGTGGTGTAGCTTTAGCCGAAGGCATGGTGGAGAATCAGGCTTTCGCCGAAGCGATAATCACCCCTACCACTAAGGCAGATCAGGGATTGCATGATGAGGATATTAGTCGCGAAGCAATTTTGGCCCAAGGAATTGTTTCGGAAAGCGATTATCTCCAATTGGAGAAATATACCCGTGCTTTATTTCAACGTGGACAAGAAATGGCTCGTAAAAGAGGTTTAATTCTTGTGGATACCAAATACGAATTCGGTAAGAATGCCGCTGGTGAAATCATTTTGATCGATGAAATTCACACCCCTGACTCCTCTCGTTACTTCTATGCAGAAGGCTATGAAGAGCGTTTAGCCAATGGAGAAGCTCAAAGACAATTGAGTAAAGAATTCGTTCGAGAATGGTTAATGGCCAATGGCTTTCAGGGTAAGGAAGGACAAACTGTTCCCGAAATGACAGAGGCCTTTGTTCAGGAAGTTTCAGAGCGCTATGCTGAGCTTTTCGAAAAAATTACCGGACAGGATTTTAAAGCCGACACCAGTTCTGATCCAATGCAGAGGATGGAAGAAAACATAATAAAGCATCTAAAACAACTAGCATGAAAAAGTGGATTTTAGCCCTCATTCTCACCTTTAGCTTAGGCAGCTTACAAGCACAATTGGATTTCGGTTTAAGAGCCGGAGTAGGTTTAGCTAAAGCAGGAATCAGTGATTTCAACAGCGCCCAACAGGCCATTGAGGATATTGAAGACGCAGAACGCGAGTTAAGCTACCATGCGGGGATTTACTTTAAAATTAAAACCCCGGTCCTTTTTATTCAGCCCGAAGTTATCTTCTCGCAGGTAAGTCAAAGCGTGAATGCCCAACAATCTGGGACCACTGCAGAACGCAGTTTGGAATTGGATATGAGTAGAGTCGACATCCCGCTTTTAATTGGTAAACAATTTGGTCCCTTGCGATTAATGGCTGGCCCCGTTTACAGCGCCAATATCAGCGACTTAAGCGGTAATATCGATTCTGATCTTAAATCCGGAACCTTTGGTTATCAATTGGGCCTCGGTTTCGAAATCAAGAAGCTATTGATTGACGTGCGTTATGAAGGAGCATTTTCACCTTGGGCTTCCAATCTGATTGTCGATCAAACTGAATATCAAGTAGACCTTCGCACCAGCCAAATTCTGGTTTGCTTAGGTTTCGAGCTGTTCTAAATCTATTCGGCTTGCGCCGGAAGGGACATTAGGGTAAATTCACCCGATAAGATTCCTAATTTGAGGAACTCCATATAGCTGGGCTCATTACTAATTGGGGTCATCAGATGATGTACCCTTTCCCAACTTTTTAGTTTATCGTTCAATTTGTAAAAGAGATAGCCTTTTAATTGACCTTCTTCAATCACAAAAACCGAACGTTCTGCACTTTGACGACCTTTGGCTTGAACCAAGGCTTTTTCTGGCATATCCATTAAAAAAGGCAAGGGATCTTTACCATTACGACCTTTCAAGCCTCTTTGATACATGCGTAAAGCACGATTGGCTGCTTGTTGATTAGATGCCTTAAGTACGGGCTTTTTCTTGCCAGCCTTTGCCAGTTCATTTACACTTAAAGCTGGAGGACTTTGACGCTTATCAATAAAAACCCCCACCTGCAAATTGCTCGGCTGAATACGATTAAAAGGAGGATGCGATAAATTCAATTCCTCCTGTTTCTTGATTCGAGCAATAAGCCAATTCCCGGTTGGTTCTACTTTGAGGCTATGGGTTTGATCTTTTAAAGCAACGATACGCTCGCTATCGCCAATGAACAGACGATTGATAGCGGCCTTAATATTATCCGAAGCCCCCAGGTAAATCAACTTACCATGGCGATCATGTAAATAATAAATACCACGGTTGTGCTTTACCGAGCGTAGCAGGTCTCGAATCTTATCCTTGTGATAATCTCCTTCCAGAATGCTTTGCTCAAAGGAATTGATCCCTTTACTCTGATCTTTATCGCGAAGAATTTCAAACAACTCCAGAGTGGCTCGGGCATCATGCTCTGCCCGATGTTTAGCGGGACGCGTTAAACCCAATTCCTCACAAAGAGAATCCAGACCATAACTCTTTAAACCGGGAATTAAAGACTCGGCCAGGGAAATGGTATCAAGAGTAGATCTTTCGAATTGATAGCCTAAACGATCAAATTCCTGGCGAATCATTCGATAATCGAACTCCACATTATGGCCTACAATTACAGCATCTTGAGTGATATCAATTAAGCGCTTGGCAATTTCATGGAAACGAGGGGCTCGTAAAAGCATTTTATCCGTAATCCCGGTAATCTTCTGAACGTAGGGCTGCACCTTACGATGTGGATGAACGAGACTGATCAATTGATCGACAATTTCCTCACCATCGTAGCGGAATGCTGCAATCTCAATCATTGACTCCTTTCCGAAAGGACCTCCACTGGATTCAATGTCCACAACACAATACATAAGGCGAAGATATTTATTATTCAAAAAATTGCGGCACGAGCAAGGCGTATGTATTTACTTTGTGGGCGAATGGAAATCCACTTTCGGCGGCATATTGGCTCTATCGCTCTTATTGCGACAATTCTGTTTTTTTCTGCTCCGCTGGAAGCGCAAGATATTTCGTTGGATAGCATTCTACATAAAGCTCGTACCCTCAGGCCTCAAAATCTTAAAAAATATTACAGCTACAAAAGTAGATTTAAAGAAAGATGTAAGGCTCATGTTCAGGAAGTTCCTTTCGAGGTATGGCCCGTTTCCGGTGTTTTAATTCCTGCTCAAAAAGATACCGGGCTAGCTTATTACAGTGAGGCATTAATTGATGCCCGCTATGGTGGCCCACAACACTATTTTCAGGATGTGCTAATAAAACGTGAAGCCGGAAAGGTGCCCATACCCAATTGGCAGCAATTACCAGCTTACGATTTTAACCTCCTTCAGAAAAGGATTTACCTCAATGAAGCTTTCGACCGAGGCTTTGTGAGCCCTTTAAGTGAAGAAGGTGCAGACATCTATCTTTTTGAGCTCACCAGCCTAAACCATGAAAAGCAGGTTGCCCGCATTGCCTTTGCTCCTCGTAAGGAGAAGTTCCCGGCGATGACTGGCTTTATTGACCTGCACTTAGCATCCGGCCTGCCTCTGCATGCCCAATTCAATATTTCGGCAAATAACCAATTGGAATTATTGGACAGTATTGCGGTGGTACAAAACTTCAAATGGGAAAAGGGAATCTATAGAGCCCAGGACCAACAAATAGAGATCTATCTCAATTTATTTCACTTTCGTGGTTATTATCAGGTAAGCCTGGAATATGAGCAATTCCGCTATCGAGAAATCTGGCAAAAAAGCGAGTTTGATGATTTGGTTTTTGATTTAAAATCCAGCGAATTCAATACTGATAGCAGCTATTGGCAAAGCTGGAAACGAAGTCCGCAAATAAGTAAGTACCTGGATTCTCTACAAATTTCACCTACTCGCAAGCAGCAATTCCGCAGTTTTGGGCGCAGTCGTCTGGACCCGGGACCTTATCGCTTCTACAAGAATATTTTCAGGGGCTATACCCGTCGCAATGAGAACTTCTTCTGGGATTTACCCCCACTTTACAAGGGATTAGGCTTTAACCCGGTGGAAGGTCTGTATTGGAAGGGACAAAGCCGCATTGGTTATGCGAATTCGGATCATGAAATCAGCCTGCGTTTACAAGCTCGTATGGGTACCGCGGACCAAAGGTTTAAACCCATGGCCGAATTAAGCTGGCAGGGAGATTTGAGCAATCCTATCCAGTTAAGCTTGGAGGCTGGCTCCGACTACCGACAATTTAATGAGGAAGAACCCATATTGCCGGTTTTAAGCACTATCTACAACTTAGTACTAGCCCGAAATTATATTAGCCTTTACGGCAAGGACTACCTTAAGCTCAAATACCAGAGTGAATCTTTAAGTGGTCTTACCCTTGGTTTGGATGCTGAATATGCCTGGCGCTACCCCCTCTTTAATCGCAGCAATTTTAGCTTGGTGGATGCAGATGCAGATTATGTTAGCAATAATCAAGGATTCGCCCCAAACATCAACCCGGGAGGTTTCAAGGCTCATAATTCCATGCGCTTTGACTTGAGCTTTAGCTTTCAATTTGGCGACCGATATGAGCGCCGCTATAATCAACGCTTTCAGGATGTGTTAAAAGGAAGACGCAGCTTAAAAGTGCGCTCGCCCAAGATCTATTATGATCTAAAAGTTGGAGTCCCCACCTTTGCCGCAGAAACGGATTTCATATTTCAAAGCTTAGGCATTCAACATCAATTCAGATGGGGAAATATTGGCTTATCCCAATTCGACATCAGTGGTGGACACTTCCTGCGCAATCGCAATGTTCCCTTTATTGATTACCGACATTTTGATGGAGTGCAAATCTTCTTTTTGCAACCCAGTACCAGTCGATCGGCGCGCATTAAACAATTCAGCACCCTACCCTATTACAGCTACAGCACTACCGACGCTTACTTTGAACTTCATTACGAGCACAATTTCGATGGAGCCTTACTTTCCAATAATAACTTTTTGCGTCGTTATAAAATCCACAGCCTGGCCGGATTCAATTCCTTGCATCTTTTAAATGAGAAAGCTTTTATCGAAGTGTTCTTTGGATTAGATAATATCTTTAAGATCCTTAGGGTGGAATTGGCCGGAGGTCTGGATAATTTCAATCGTCTAAGACCCTCACTCCGCGTGGGCTTCGACTTCCGTTACGACTATTATCAAAAAAATCGCCGCTAGCTTGTTCCAACCCTTTTGGCTCAGGGGCCATCTTTAGGGAAAACAAGACTATGAAGTACAAGGCAATGATTGCCGCCCTGTCTCTGCTATTCTTGAGCAGTTGCTTAACTGACCCTTGGGGAGATTATGGGTATCCGGAATCAAACTACAAACCCATTTTAATGGAGCGCAGTTCGCTAGAGAGCTCTGTAAAATTAGTGGACCCACAAGCCATTAAAAACTTTGGCAAAATCTACCGCTACAATGACCTGCTTTTTATTAATGAGGTATACGAAGGGATACATATCATTAACAATGCAGATCCTGCAAACCCGGTAAATATTGGTTTTATCACTATCCCCGGCAATATCGATATCGCTATTAAGAACGGCTATATCTATGCGGATAATGCGGTGGACCTGATTGTAATATCCTACGACGGACAAAATGTGCAAGTAGTGGATCGTAACCGAGAGGTATTCCCAGAACTTCCTGCTCCGGATGGCTATTACAGCAGCGATCTTTCGGAGAGACCGGACAATACCATAATTGTTAAATGGAAAGAGAAATGAAAAAGTACATCAGTATCCTGGCCATCGCCTTATTATGGTCTTGCGAATCCGATTCTAATAGCGACACTTCCAATGGTGGAGGCGCAGGGCAAGGTGGAAGCTTAGCTCGATTTACCATTGCCGGAGATCATCTCTATGCAGTGCATAACCAGAGCCTCAATGTCTTTGACATTTCCAATAATGCCAATGCCATCTATCTGAGTAAGCACGAATTGTTTACTACCGTTGAAACGATTTTTACCCGTGACAGTAATACCATTTTTATCGGTTCTACATCCGGGATGTTTATTTATGATGTGAGCAGTGCACCCAGCATTCAGCGTTTAAGCACCTATCAGCATATCGTATCCTGTGATCCGGTCGTGGCCAATAGTGACTATGCCTATGTAACGCTGCGCTCCGATCAAAACAATAACTTCTGCTGGCGAGGAGTAAATCAATTGGATATTGTAGACATCCGCGATTTGAGCAATCCTAAATTGATAAGTAGCTTCCCTATGGTAAGTCCTCGTGGGCTTGGCCTTTATGGCGATACGCTAATGGTTTGTGATGAAGGCTTGAAGGTGCTCAATGTTGCAGATCCCAATTCGATAAAATTGATCGATGTTGATGAAGACTTCAAGGCTTTTGACCTTATTCCCTACGGAAACCTAATTATTGCGGTGGCCGAAGATGGATTAAGTCAATATCGCTACCATAAAGGCAAGCTTAACCTTTTAAGCCGACTCTAATGAAACGACTTATAACTATCCTTCTAATCTCATTGCTTGGCTATTCTATGATGGCACAGAATGATGGGACTGAAAAAGACAAGAAAGACATCCCTACCCCGGAATGGCAGATTGGCCTGGTAGTAACAGATATCGTTATTCCTTCAATAAGTCTAGACGCCAGTATTGAAGTGGCCCCCCGAAACCACATTGGTATTCGACTAGCTAGTCCACAATATCAGTCCTTCTCTGACTATGATCTTTACCAGCGTAGCAATTGGGCTTTTAAAGGAGGTATTTATCATAAGGTTTTCATGCCCCTGGACGAATACGATATGTTCACCTTTCGCCACGGGATTCGCTTTGGGATTTCTGAGTTGGAATTCGACGCCACCGTTTGGGATCCTTATCAAAACAATGGTAATACCTATTTAGAATACCGGGATGTAAGCTATAGCGACCAGCCCATTAGCCTGGGTTATGAGATAATGGCAGGCTGGCAGAACAACTTCAAAAGCTTGTACTTCGAGATCTATTTCGGCCTAAGCTATGAGTTCATCAATAATGCTTCTGACCTAAAGGCTGTTGAATACAAGGGCGAGGATTTCAGTTTGGATTACTTCGGACCAGGCTATGAATACAACAGCAGCATTCGTCCTATAATGGGCTTGGTAATAGGTTTAACTGATCCTTATTAATTCCGAGCTCCGAAAATACTGGAGCCAATGCGCACCATGGTAGAACCCTCTTCCATCGCGATTTTATAATCTCCGCTCATTCCCATACTGAGCACTTTAAAATAGTCCTTCTCAAAGAGTTCCTGCTTTAGCTGATGAAAAAATTGGCTTAGGCCACGGAACTCTTTTCGTACCTGGTCCTGATTATCGGTGAATGTCGCCATCCCCATTAAGCCGCAAATACGAATATTAGGATACAGGCTTTCCAGATCTTTACTAAACAACGCTTGGGCCTCATCATAATCGAAACCAAATTTGCTGTCTTCCTCTGCAATGTGAATTTGCACCAAGCAGTCAATGCAACGATCAACTTTGGATGCTTCCTTATTTAAGGTCTTAATACGCTTCTCCTTATCCATTCCATGAACAAGGGAAACAAAGGGAGCCATGTATTTGATCTTGTTGTCTTGAACATGGCCGATCATATGCCATTCTATGTCCTTGGGAAGAGCCTCTGCCTTATCACACATCTCCTGAATACGATTCTCTCCAAAAATCCGCTGGCCGGCCTCATAGGCCTCCTGAATCGCAGCCTTGGGTTTGGTTTTAGAAACCGCTACCAATTGCACCTCTGCCGGCAATCCGGCTTTGATTTGAACTAAATTCTTTGCTATCGACATGGGGCAATTTTAAATAAAAAAAGCCCTTCAACTCAAGGCTGAAGGGCTTTAAATTTTGAAAACTTGTATTTACAAGCCGTTCACGTATAAGGTCAAGCTAGACTTCAAGTTAGAAGCTTTCTTGTCGTGAATAATGTTTTTCTTCGCTAATTTATCTACCATAGCAATTACTTCTGGAAGACGTTTTGCAGCAGCACCTTTATCGGTTTCTTCACGTAAAGCACGAACGGCATTACGAGCAGTTTTATGCTGGTAGCGATTCAACACACGCTTTTTTTCGTTAGCGCGAATTCTCTTTAATGCGGACTTGTGATTTGCCATAACTTTTTACTTGCAGCCCCTAGGAGAATCGAACTCCTCTTTCCAGGATGAAAACCTGGCGTCCTAACCGATAGACGAAGGGGCCTTGGGTGTCCCGTTTAATTTTGGGAGTGCAAATGTAAGGGCATTTTAGAATTCCGCAAAGGGTCTGCTAGAAATTTTTGACCTTTTTCCCGCATTTTTTCTCAAATAGCTGAAATCCAGTTCAATTATTTTATCAGTAAGCCTTCGCAAAAATCACCCTGCCTTTACTAGGAGCACCGGTATACACACATTTACCCTCTTCTGCCTGCTGATCCAATGGAATGCAGCGAATGGTAGCCTTGGTTTCTGCCTTAATTTTTTCTTCCGTTTCTGAGCTTCCGTCCCAATGTGCCCAAACAAAACCACCCGCTTCGATCTTGGCTTTAAAATCTTCCCAATCATCAGAAGTATAACTATGGCTTTCACGAAAGTCTTTAGCCTTGTTTAAGAGGTTGGTTTGAATCTCCTCCAATAAGGATGCTACCTGGTCCTCTAAGCTATCTACGGATACTACTTCTTTGGTCAGGGTATCACGACGTGCCAGCTCCACAGTATTATTCTCCATGTCACGCGGCCCCATTGCAATACGCAAAGGCACTCCTTTTAATTCATACTCCGCAAATTTCCAACCTGGTTTATGGGTATCGCGATTATCAAATTTCACTCGAATCCCTTTTGCTCTCAGTCGGCCTTGAATCTCATTCACCTTCTCGGAGATTTGATCTAATTGCTCCTGCCCTTTATAAATGGGTACAATCACCACTTGATAAGGTGCTAAGTTCGGAGGCAATACCAATCCTTGATCATCAGAATGAGTCATCACCAATGCTCCCATCAAACGAGTACTTACCCCCCAGGAGGTAGCCCAAACATATTCTTCTTTCCCCTCTTTAGATGCATATTTCACATCAAAGGCCTTGGCAAAGTTCTGCCCCAGAAAGTGACTGGTACCAGCCTGCAGTGCTTTACCATCTTGCATCATTGCTTCGATACAATAGGTTTCTTCGGCACCTGCAAAGCGCTCACTTTCTGTTTTTAAACCTTGGATTACAGGAATCGCCATGAAGTTTTCTGCGAATTCTGAGTAGATCCCTAACATGGTTTCCGCTTCTTCGATTGCCTCTTCACGATTAGCATGAGCGGTATGTCCTTCTTGCCAAAGAAACTCTGCTGTACGCAAGAATAAACGAGTACGCATTTCCCAACGCACAACATTTGCCCACTGATTTATCTTTAAAGGTAAATCTCGGTAACTTTGAATCCAGTTTTTGTAGGTGTCCCAGATAATAGTCTCGGAGGTTGGGCGAACAATAAGTTCTTCCTCCAAGCGAGCATCAGGGTCTACCACCACACCTTTACCTTCATCATCATTCTTTAAACGATAATGCGTAACCACAGCACATTCTTTAGCAAAGCCTTCTACGTGACTCGCCTCGCGAGAGAAAAAGGACTTGGGAATGAAAAGCGGGAAATACGCATTTTCGTGTCCGGTTTCTTTAAACATGCGGTCGAGTTCGGCTTGCATTTTTTCCCAAATCGCATAGCCGTAAGGCTTTATCACCATGGAACCACGAACGGCACTGTTCTCTGCGAGATCCGCACGAACCACCAGTTCATTGTACCATTTAGAATAGTCTTCCGATCTTTTCGTTAACTTCTGAGCCATGAATTTTGTAAATGGTATGGAGTTTGTTTTATTCCTATACGGCAAAACTAAGTATTTAACGAATCCCTAAAATGAAAGTCATGAAAAAGCTAGTTACCTACGCCTTTGCAAGCATTTTCGCATTGAGTGCTTGCGGCTCCAAAACTCAAACCGTAAATAATTATTACGACGACGGTCTGTACTCCGAGCCAGGCTACGCAGAAAACACTCCAGCTAGCCAGCAAAATGACTTCAGCTTGGAGGATGTTGATCCCGATTCTAAATCAGCCGAAGAATTGGATTATTATGATCCTAATGATAATTCAAGCACCAACCAGTCTTTAGCTGGCAATGGCACTACCGTTATCAATAACTATTATTCTCCTTCTTATCGCAATCCAGGATGGAACAACAACTATTACTGGAATGGTTACGGATGGAATAACTGGGCCTTTAACAACTACTATTACGATCCTTTCTTTGACCCCTACTATTGCAGTGCCTGGGGACCTTCCTGGGGATTCCGGTGGGGATACAGCTCATGGGGATGGAGATCCAGATGGGGATGGAATGCCGGTTGGGGACCTGGTTATTACGGCGGTGGATGGTATGGATATAATTCCTACTGGGCCGGTTACAACAATGGATATTATAATGGTTACTACAATGGAGCCTATGATTCCTATGGACGCAACCGTCTTTATACCGGACCTCGTGGAAGCTATGGTCGCGCCGGATCTTATAATGTTGCATCCAGAAGTGGTGTAACCAGTCGTAGAACGGCTTATGCCACTACCGGCAGAACCACTCGTGGTAAAACCAATGCCACTACTTCTGGTCGGATAAACCGCTCCGAAGTTCGCAGCAGTCGTTTTAGTACCAATAACATCAATACTCGTTCGGCCAGCACTACTTCTCGTGTAAGTACTACCGGAAGAAGCACCGCTTCTAGCAGCAGCCCAGTACGCACCAGTAGATATACTAGTAATGTAAATCGTAGTAATGGTTACACCGCTACTCCTAGTGGCAGAAGCTCCAGTGCCAGTACTACTCGGACCAGCACCAGAACTAACACTAGTACCCGTGGCTCAAACTACAGCAATCAAGGTCGTAGTACAAGCCGAACCAGCACTGTAACTCGCAGTAGCCAAAGTGAAGGCAGCAGCCGTGCTCAAAGCTCTGGAAACACCAATCGCTCGAATAGCAATTATCAAAGTCGTAGTCAGAGAACTCAGACTTTCCAAAGACAGAATAGTAGCAATTCTTCGAACCGTTATCAATCTGGCAGCTCCAGGACTAACAGCAACAACCGTAGCTATACTCCTTCAAGCAATAGCCGCAGTAACAGTAGCAATCGTAGTTACACGCCTTCCAGCTCTAGTCGCAGTAACTCCAGCTACAATCGTTCTTCAGGTTCTTCACGTAGCTCAGGCTCTGCGGGTCGTTCCTCTTCTGGCTCTTCACGCAGCAGTAGTGGTAGCAGCCGCTCATCCGGCTCCAGTCGCTCTTCAAGCTCTAGCCGCTCTGGCCGCGGACGTTAGTCAAATTGATAAAAACGAAAACTTTGAATATCATGAAAAAGCTAAGTCTCTTGATTCTGGGTCTCTGCTCTGGATTACTTAGTGCCCAAACAGCAGATGACGTAGAACTCTTTCAACTGAGAAATTTACATGGCACCCCTCGCTATACTGCAATGGGGGGTGCTTTTACCGCCCTCGGCAACGATTTTAGCGCCTATAGCATCAACCCTGCATCAGCCGCAGTAAATCGTTATAGCGACCTGGGTTTCACCCTGGGCTTCAATAATCGTAATGGAAATTATTCCAATTTCTATGGGCAAAATGGTTCCGAAAATAATTTCGACCTCAACTTCGAAAACGTAGGTCTAAACCTCATCCTCAATCCAGATGATGCCAATCGCTTTTCATTAGCCTTTAGCACTACTAAGCTTGCTGATTTTGATCGCAGCTTTAATTTGGATGGATTAAACAACACTTACACTTTAGGTCAGTATTGGGCCGAAAGTTCAGCCGGACAGCATATCGATAATATTAGCTGGGATGCTTACGCCGCCTGGCAAGCCTACCTCCTGGTTTCCACCAATGATACCATCGACCCCGATGGATTCGCCTACGGACAAGATGATGGCAATGGTAATATTATCGCGAATAGCACCTTACGCTATACCTTTAATCAGGATGGTTCTTTTAATGAGACCAATATTGTGATGGGATTAGATCAAGGAGGGAAAGTCTACTATGGTTTATCCTTTGCCTTCCCTACTTTGAGTTTTCGTCGGGAAGAGTTTATCACCGAATACAATCTCAATACCGCAAATCCTCCCTACAGCGCCAATCAGTACACCTATCGTCGCTTAAATGATATTTATGCGAATGGTTTCAATATGAAGTTTGGCTTTATTTACCGCCCCATCCCTGAATTACGGATTGGTGCATCCTATCAAAGCCCTAGCTGGTATACGGTTAATCAATTTTATGAATCTGATGTAGAGGCAAATTTCAACCAGGAGCCTTATTCTGGAGTTGGTACCGCTACTCAAAGTGATATTCTTGAAACAGGACAATATGCCTATCGTCTTCGAACTCCAGCCATTTACCGCGCCGGTGTAGCAAGTGTAATCGGAAAGTTCCTGATTCTAAGTGTAGACTATTACTACCAAAATCAAGGTAACACTCAATTATACACCAATAATAACAGCTTTAACATCAGCGAAAGCTTATTGCAAACTGATTATCAGCCTGGTATCGATCAACTTTATCGAAATGGTCGTCAAACCATTTCTGCTGGAGCAGAAGTGCGAATCAAAAAGATTTTCCTTCGCGGTGGTTACCGTTATGATGAGTCGGTTTACGGTGATGACTATCAAGAGAACACTGTTGGGGCCATGCAATCTGTAAGCTGTGGATTGGGTTACAAAAGTGGTCCCTGGAGTTTTGATCTGGCCTGGATTAATAGCAGTCGTGATCGCACTTACGCCCTTTACCGCGGTGTTGATCAGAGCAATCAAAGTTTTGAAGTACTTCAGGACCTGGACTTGACCGAAGTCTCCAACAATATAGTCGCAGGGGTCACCCTTAAGTTTTAATATTAAGCCGGCAATCAGCCGGCTTTTTTGTTTCTACCCTTGCTGGGAAAAGGCAAATAAGCATCGATGCTATACAATATGAGCATCCTTGAAATTGTCTTAAATTCGGGCCTCTCTTTAAAGCAACCAAAAATTAAGAGTATGCTCCGAAATAAATACCTCCTTCTCAGCACATTATTGGCATTTGGGCTCCAAGCTCAAGATTCATTGGTAGACAAGGTTTCCTTAGGCGGACTCAGTTTTCGAAATATTGGCCCGGCCCTAACTTCCGGGCGTATTGCCGACATAGCCGTAAACCCAAAGAACTCTAGTGAATATTATGTCGGAGTAGCGAGTGGAGGTCTTTGGAAAACAAACAATCACGGTACTACCTACAGCCCGGTATTTGACTCACAAAGCTCCTACTCGATTGGATGTGTGGCCATTGACCCTAAAAACCCCAATATTGTTTGGGTGGGTAGTGGTGAAAACAATAACCAACGCTCGGTGCCTTATGGAGATGGCTTGTATAAAAGCACCGACGGAGGAAGCTCCTGGAAAAAGGTAGGTCTTGAAAACTCGGAGCATATTGGTATGATCGCCATTCACCCGGATGACCCTAACAAAGTATTTGTTGCTGCTTATGGCCCCTTATGGAACGCGGGAGGTGATCGAGGAGTTTACCGCACTACCGATGGCGGTGCCAGTTGGGAGAAAGTTCTGGATGTTTCAGAGAATACCGGCTTTAATGAGGTACACTTCGACCCGAATAACCCCATGGTGCTGTATGCAACCGCTCACCAACGTCGTCGTCATGTTTGGACCTACGTTAGCGGTGGACCAGAAAGTGGTATCTATAAAAGTACTGATGGCGGTAAAAGCTGGAAGGAATTAAAGAAGGGCTTGCCTTCTGAAAAAGGTAGAATTAGCTTAGGCTTAAGTAAGCATAACCCGGACCTACTTTATGCCATGGTAGAAGAACATGGTTTCTACCGGAGTGATGATCGAGGTGCTTCCTTCCGAAAGGTAAATGATTACAATACCAGCGGTAACTATTATGTAGAATTAGTGGTAGACCCTAAAGACCCGCAAGTTGTTTATTCTATGGACACCTACATGCATGTTAGTCGCGATGGTGGCCAGAGCTGGAATCCGGTTCCTGAAAACAACAAGCATGTGGACAATCACTGCCTTTGGATCAACCCGAAGGACACTAAGCAAATGATAGCTGGCTGTGATGGTGGATTATATGAAACCTGGGATGGGGGCCAAAATTGGCATTTCAAACCTAATTTACCGGTAACTCAATTTTACCGTGTTGCGGTGGATAATGCCGAACCATTTTACAATGTATATGGAGGTACTCAAGACAATTTTAGCTTAGGTGGACCTTCACAAACCATTAATTCAAGAGGAGTAGTCAACTCTGATTGGTATGTGACCAATACCGGCGATGGATTTGAAAGTCAGATTGACCCCAAAAACCCAGATATTGTTTATGCCCAGGCACAATATGGTTGGTTAGTGCGTTATGATCGTCGCAGTGGTGAATCAGTTGGAATTAAACCCAGCCCTAATAAAGGGGAAAAAGCTTACCGTTGGAACTGGGATGCACCTCTATTAATTAGCCCGCACAATCACAAACGTCTGTATTTTGCCGCTAACAAAGTTTTCCGTAGTGATGATCGCGGTGATAATTGGACGGTGATATCCCCGGATTTAAGTCAGCAAATTGATCGCCACAGCTTAAAAGTAATGGGCAAGGTGCAATCGGTTGATGCTATTGCCTATGATAAATCCACCTCCGTATATGGCAATATTGTGGCTTTGGATGAATCGCCTCTCAAGGAAGGGCTACTCTACATTGGAACCGATGATGGCTTAATTCAGGTGAGCGAAGATGGAGGTAAAAACTGGCGTAAGATTAGCGAATTTCCAGGCGTTCCTAAGAACACTTATGTCAACCAGGTATTAGCGGATTTATTTGATGAGAACACCGTTTATGCTCTGTTCAACAATCACAAGAATGGAGATTTCAAACCCTATGTATTAAAGAGCAGCGACAAAGGCTCTACTTGGACTAAAATCAATGCTAATTTACCAGAGCGAGGTTCTGTATATGCTATGCGTCAGGACCATATTAAAAAGGATTTGCTATTCATTGGAACAGAGTTCGGAGTGCAATTTAGTATCAATGGAGGTAAAAGCTGGCGCGCTTTAAGTGCAGGATTACCTACCATCGCGATTCGGGATTTGGATATTCAACGTCGGGAAAACGACTTAGTGTTGGCAAGCTTTGGACGAGGTTTTTACATCCTGGATGATTACAGAGCTTTGAGAGAATTAAGTGAAAGTAATCTTCAAAATGAGGCACACCTCTTCCCTACTAAAACAACGAAGCTATTTTTCGAGGCCAGTCCGCTGGGATACGGCCAGAAAGGATTTATGGGGGCCAGCTATTATGCGGCGCCAAATCCTAAACGGGAAGTTTGTTTCAATCTCTACATTAAAGATTTGAAGCAAGGCTTAAAAGCAAAACGCAAGGAAATTGAAACCAAAGCCAAGAAGGAAGAAAAGGATATAGTTTATCCAAGCCTGGAACGTTTAAAGGCTGAAAATGATGAAGAATCCACTTATCTATTATTTGTGATAATGGATAATGAGGACAAAGAAATTCGTCGATTCACCAGCCGTCCTTCTAAGGGTCTCAATCGTTATTATTGGGATGGCACCTTAGGAAACCGTGCCTATTCGAATTCTAAGGGCGAGCCTTTCACCTCAGCAGGATCGGCCAATTTAGCGGCTCCTGGAACTTATCAGGTGGAGGTATTTATCTCAGAAAATGGAACACTAAGACCTTTGAATGTAAAGCAGAGCTTCCAAATCGAATGGCTCAACAACAATACCTTCAAAGCTTCGGACTATAATAAGCTTCATGAATTTCAGGATAGTCTGGAAACCATCCGAAGAGAAATCGTTGCTTTAAATCAATTGCACAGCAAACTGGAAAAACGCACTAAAGAATTAAAAGCTTTAGCTCGAAATACCCCAGGAGCGCCCTTAACCATCTTGAATGATTTACAAAAAATCGAGCAGGACCTTGATGTATTGGCCGTCAAACTTGGTGGAGATCCAATTCGAGAGAAATACTATTTCGAAACCGCTCCGGGATTAATGCAACGACTAAACTCCGCCATTTGGAATTCTTATTCTACCAGTTCTGCTCCTACTGGAGAGCAGCGTAAAAACTTAAGGATTCTCAATCAAGAGCGCTTGCCATTGGAGACTGAAATCAAACGTATTGAAAAGGAATTGCAAAATTTCTACAGCATACTATTAAACAGTGGCGCCCCTTATCTGGATGGTGAGATGGACTAAAACCCAATTATATTGTAAAGAAAGCCACCTTTTTCAGGGTGGCTTTTTTATTTGTTAGACACTGGTATTCTGCTGATTACCAACTGAAGTTACAAAACTTGCCTTTCCAATTACTTTCCAAAGGCAAAACCTGCACATGCATATCTACGGGATAAAGCAAAATTGAGGTCATCAAAACCAACCTTAACCAAACAAAACCGATGACCTATCGATTAATTCTGACGCGAAGCCTGGGAATATTCCTGGCTTCGCTTTCGCTTTCCGCACAAGATTCTGGCAATTACTTTAATGATAGCACCTCATCTCGCTATCGCTACGATCTCGAAAGCCATCAATACGCGACTATTCCCGCGGGCACCTCTATCAATGATTTAGATCCTTTAGAAAAGGAATTGTTGAAACCGCTATGGGATGTTCAAAAAATCAGCTCAGGAATAAATTCCTCCAACGAGCCTTATTTTGAAATCCAAAACATCAGCAACAATTCTATTGAAGATTGGCTTTCAAAACCTTATCGCCAGTTGCTTACTCCTTCTGGAAGTTATGGTTTTGATTCTTTAGGAAATGAAGTTTACTACTTCCCTAATAATCCGGTAGAGAATTTCGACCTGCAGGATCAAATCAATAAGATTCAATCCGATGGTTTTCAACCAATCATGATGTTCTTTCCGAATAAACGAGATGATTTTGTTCAGAATGCATTAGACCAAGGAGCCACAATGCTCAATCATCAGGACAATGCCTTCACATTAATTCTTGGTGAAGCAGAAGTTCGGATAGAACCTGAAACCAAAACAATACATAATCGCTATCGAATCGAGAACACCCAGTTTGAAGTCACCACGGCCTATACCCTACTTTCCCCATACGGCTATGTCCCAATTTGGGAGAAGGAAAGTAGGCAGCGTTTGGATGTAGATCATCCAATAAACCTTATTAATCAAAGGACCTTTCGCAATCATGTGGTCGAGGACCTTTATGATAAAATCGAAAAGTATACTGATAAAGCTTATTTACAAGTATATCCCAACCCAGTAGTTTCAGAATTTGAAATAATACTGCGTGGCCTTCCAGAAGCTCAGGTAAGTCTGATCCAGATTCGGGATCATTTTGGAAATATCCTATACAGCTATTCAAATCCCTCGATTGATCAGAACATTATTCATTTGGATGGTTCTACTTACCCCTCTGGAGTACTAATCCTCTTAGTCTATACCCAGGAAGGCATTTTCACTGAAACCCTAACCAAAATCTAAGTCATGAAATTGCTTTATACTTCGCTATTCAATCTATTTCTAGCCTCTTCGATTTTTGCTCAGATAGAAGTTATCTCAACAGATTCCTTACGAGCTATTGATACTGATCCAGAAGGAGGAAGCTCTGGTGGTCTGGTCGGCGGATCTACACTTTACAATTCGGACAGCAGTTTAGTAGGCAGAAAACTTGTCTTTTGGATTCATGGCTTAGCAGGAAATGAACATTCATGGAACCGCATTCAAGCATCTACGGAAAACCAAACAGGCAATCCTATTCCCGATTACCCGGAACGAAATGTAGAGGGTTACGCCCTTAGTTATAAAGGCAGTGAAAACTTGAATATCTTTCAATTAGGCGGCCATGTAAATAATGGTTTGATGGAAACCTGGCGAGTTTCTATCCCCCGGCGCGATACCCTTGATGTTCGAAATAATTTTGCCATCGCTCATAGTCAAGGTGGTATAGTCGCTCGCGCTATTCGCTACATGAATCTAGTAGATTCCTCAAATTACCATTGGCAATTTGGAGCCTTAGCAACATTTGGCAGTCCCCACCGAGGGGCCCAAATCATTAATTCTACTCAGACTGGAGGGCTTATCCAAACCTGGATTGATGATGGCTGCAAAAAGATTTCTAGGGGCGAAATACAAACCTTTGTTAGCACACGCTGGTGGCTGGATGCTCTAATTAGTACCAGTACGGTCAATTCCTTTTCGACCTTGACTTGTAATGGACTCAACAAAATGGCTTTACCTATACTGATCAATGCCATTCGAAAACCCGTAGGTGCAGACTATGCTGTAGGAGCTGATAACCTGGCAAAGCTGGATAGCATGGCCTATTTAGACACTATGAAGGTGGTCACTTTTTATGGTGTGGAGCAGGAACCGGTACTCTGGCGAACTATCCATAGCATGACCTATACCAAAGACTCGTCCATTGCGGGCAACCCTCTTTCGACAGATCCTTTTGGATTAAATGATGATGATGAGCTCCCAATATTTGTCAATCATAAAATATCAAGCTATCACGCAAAATGGTCAAGCCATAATTCAAGATCAAATCAATTATGGTATCAAATCACTTCGAAGAGTAAAAATGAAAAGGAGAAAGCGGAAATCTATCGAAACGCCCATGATTGGTTAGCCTATGCAAATCTCAATTGGAAGCGATTCATTGGTGCCAGAAAAGATACGACATATATCGATGGCTACCATTGTGAATGCTTGGTAAACCTGGGAGGAACAGATGGTTATCAGTTCACCTATCAGCATGTTCAAAATCCCAGTGATTGCAATGACTCCTTGGCCGTTAATTGCCAGGCTAATCCTAAAATCGTTCATACGGTGATTGAAGAACCTAATGACGGAGTAGTTCCGGTTTCCTCTCAGATTGGGTATCCGAATCGATTTGATTCATATCTCATGGAAAACACTAACCATATGCAGGAAAGGAATTGTGATGAAACAAAAGCAAGGTTAAATCAACTATTCAATGGTGACTATGGAGATAAATTTAAACTTGATAAAAAATGATCCGATATAGACCCCTACTTATACTGCTAATTGCTATTTTATTGAGTTGTCGCAAAGACAATCAAATCAAAACCAGCCCTTCCCCAAAAGCTAATTTGGAAATTAAATGGCGAAAAGCAATTGTTCCAAATCCCAGTATAGACTTCACTGTCGCCATAAATCCAATACTCTATAAAAACACTGTCGTTTTTGGAACAGAATATTTTCTTAATAACTATTCAGCACCTATCCTCTTTCTTGACACCTCTAATGGTACGCTTGAAAATTACTGGTCAGACTATTTAGATGGCTACGACCTCTATACTGGGGAAACAAGTGCTAATGATGGCCAATTTCTTTTTCTGAGCACACATCATTCAATTGATTGTATAAACCTTGAGAATCATCGCACACAATGGCAAACTAAAGTTTCAGGGAATGGCCCTCACATTTACACTAACAAAGGTTATTTGTACACCGCCATTGACTACGATGGAAATAAAGGTGCTGCTATACTTAGGTCCCCCACCGACCACCTTGAATGGAATACTATTTACGCATTTAAGCGCACTGATCGTTTTGATCCAAGTTTTGACTCTATGGGATTTGGTGAACTAGCTAACGGCGATGAAGTGGTAGTATGGAAAAATCGCAGTTATACTGGTTCTGCGGATCGCACCGACATATTCGCTTACAATTTAACAGCGGACAGCTTACTCTGGAGAAATATGGATATGGAAATAAATTCTGGGATCATCCCTCTTAAAGTCAAAGATCAAAGAGTATTTGGTCTAGTAAAAAATCATGTTTTCTGCATGAATTTAAACTCTGGGGATATGATATGGATTCGGGATGCCAGAGATATTGTAAAGCCAACTTTGGATTTTGGCTTTTTTGCCGGAGACCTCCACCTTACCTCAGATGCTGTTGTGTTTAAAGGAGATAGCGATGAAATAATAGCTGTAAATCAGTCGAATGGTGCCCTTCGCTATATCCGCCAAGATGTAACCTGGGGTTTTGAAGATCGATTTAGCGTATACAATGGCAAACTATTTTTCACTGGCGGATACCAATTCGTAGTTTTTGATCCGGAAATCGGAGAAGTACTCTACAATGAAGATTTAAGCCATCAGTTTAAAACCATTCGAAGCAGAATCGTATTCGACCCTTTACGCCCCGTGATGTATTTCCACAATGGGAAGGAAGCCTTCTGTGTAAAAATCCCAAAATTAGAATAACCTGATCCTGACCTTATGAAAACCTTATTCCTCCCGCTATTCCTTAGTTCTCTTTTATTTCAAAGTGCCAAAGGGCAACTCCTGGACTCCTAACATCATAGACTTAGCCTTAGGCCACTCTCCTCCTACAGCCCCAAGTTTTCGGATGTCACTAATCAGGTGACATATGGAGGGATATCAATTAGCGCATTTGCCCCCTTTAACAATGCTAATACCGGTTTTAACATTCAATTTTCCTTAGATGTTGGGAATATTTCCATGGAAGAAGCAGGTACTATAGACTTGTTTTGGAGCACCAGTAACTATTCTATATCCGCGACAGGTAATTTTTTCACACCTTCTGTTTACGCAGGGCTTTGCACCCTAATTCCTTTAAATGAAAACTGGGCTTTAAACTGCTCTGCAAACCTTGGAGCCTCTTTAGGTATAGTTTATCTCGACTCCTACGTAACATTAAACAATGAAACAGAATACAGTACAAGTATTGAGGATTTGTTTAGCATAGGAAACCTATTTGAATTAGGCTTGGTCCATAGCAGTAAAACCAATAGAGGCTATGAAATCGGGATTAGCTTCACCTTGCCTTTGTTGGTCGAATCTAATACTGAGCCTTATTCTTACTATAGTTATGGCCTGTATTATAGTTATCGGTTTATATAGCAAATTGAAAAGACAATATTTCATTTAATCGCAACCTCAATGCAAGTATAATACCGACAATAATTTTCAATTACCCACTATTCCAAACAACAGTAGGCCATAAAAACGGATTTCCGAAAAATCCTTAAAGTAGTTTATTGTTAATTAATTACTTAATCTAGACCACATATCCACAAATACCTGACTACCAATATTTTCAATAAAAAAGTGGTTTTTTCCATAAATTAAAAATCATTTTTTCGCGAGTTTAATTCTCAAAATCTAACACTAATAATGATTGACTTGAGATGAACTTTAATATAGATTTGAGCTCACCTTAATTCAAATTATTATGAAAAAATTAATTTCGCTATTTAGCTTAATGCTAGTTACCACAATCACCTCCAGAGCTCAAACATGCTCAGGTGACATTAATGATGACTACAGTACACCCGGAATATGGACCACCGACACCAAAATAGGAACCTCTATAAGTCCCGAATGGAGCAGCCCGAATCATCAAGCTCAAGTAAGTGGTGGTGTAGCTACTATACAAACCCCCGCTGAGGACTGGGAAGCCCGAATATTCCGCAACCTTGGCACCACTTTATGCAATTCTTTTATTGCAGAAATTGATTTCACCCCAACCATTAATGACCCAGCTAGTTCCGGGAGTAGTTCTGGAAACCATGCTATGATAGCCATAGCTCTTACTGCCGGTAACGAACATCCTTTTGGAACCCGGGATTCATTAGGATCACTGGTCAGATCAGATCAAGATGAAATTAAGGTCGTTTTAGGTGATTTAACCGCAAGTGATGATGCTATATTCAAAGTTTCAATTCAAAACGGAACTCAAAATGCAGTAGCTACTAGCCTTACTAATGTTTACACAACTAATGGCAGCTACCACATTACTTTAGAAAGAATAGACGCTACACATGGCCGTATTTCAATCGCGAACACGGTAGCAGATTTGTTTGAACAGAAGTGCTTTGAAATTCCAGAAGGAATTGAAGGATTAAATTTCGTTCAGCACAGTGGCAATCCAGCTGCTGGATACGCTAAAGAAGCCGACTTTACAGTAGACAATCTGTGTATCACTAATTGCGCCACTCTGGACGACTGCTGCTTTGTTGAAGATTTTAGTGGGCCAACCTCCGTTTGTCCTACCGAATTCCCAACTACTGCAACTTACACCTTCCCGGGTACAGCAGATAGCGATATTGAATGGACTGTCTCCGGCTCGGCTAGCATTGTTGGTAGTAGCACTAGTAATTCTGTAACCATTTCTTTCCCAAGCGCTGGAACTTACACAGTAACTGCAACAGTAGAATGCAGTTGTCGTGAGATTGTAATCACTAAAACTGTTACCGTAAACGGCCTCCTTGACGCCTCTATTAGCATAACCGGCCTTTCCGACAATGGAGTTTCTTACACCAGTCTGCAATATACCGCGGCCAATCAACCCGCAGGTGTAACTCATACCTGGAACTTCTATAATGGAGCCGATTGCAGCGATCCATCCGACCCTGTTTCAGGCGCTGCCTTGCACACCGCAACAGGTACTGTCTTTAATGTACCGCTATCAAGCCCAACCAAACTGGTAGCAAATTGCTATGTAATTGAACACATTATGGAATTCGATAATGGAATTTGCCCTCCCGTTCGATCTACCAGAAGATTATCGCCCCTTGACTCAGAAAAACGTGCAGTTAATTCATCAAATGCTAATAGCAATTCTATCAATCGCTCTGAGGTAGAGGTATATCCCAATCCAACAACTGGTTCTATTCAAATAAAGTCAGCTAAAGAAGTTTCTCAAATTCAACTATTTTCTTCTGCTGGTCAATTAGTTAAAGAAGTGAACCTTGAAGGAGAACTTAGTCCCAACCTGGATTTTAGCGACTATCAAGGAGACTTTGGAACCCTTAAAATCCTTTTTAAGGATGAGACCGTACACATTCAAAAAGTACTCTTCCAATAAGCTAAAATAAAGCCTCAAGAATAAGCCTCTGGTCCCGTGCCAGGGGCTTTTTTTGTTCCATTTTCTATTAAGTAAATAGTCTAAGCTATAACCGTCCCAAGGCACCCTTAATTTATTACCTTTGCCGGCTCAATTCATTGCGCCTGTCGCATTCTAATTCATTGACGGTGAATACTGATAACTCCATTAATTCCCACGAAGAAGAAGGGGATTTACATATTTCAAACAGCAATATTGAAACTCCACTCAAAGCCAATGCCTTTGAAATGGATGACGCTACGAAAATCCAGGTAATCCAGGAGCATTTCGAAAAAATTATGGACACCTTAGGACTTGATCTACAGGACGACAGCCTAAAAGGCACCCCCAAACGGGTGGCGAAAATGTTCGTTCAGGAAATCTTTGGTGGCCTGCATCCAGATCGGAAACCCAGCGCCAGCACCTTTGAAAACAAGTATCAATATGGTGAAATGCTGGTGGAAAAAAACATTGTTGTTTACTCTACTTGCGAGCACCACTTCCTTCCTATTGTCGGAAGAGCGCATGTGGCTTATATTTCTAAAGGGCGAGTAATTGGCCTAAGTAAGATGAACCGCATCGTTGATTATTACGCCAAACGCCCGCAAGTTCAGGAGCGAATGACAAAGCAAATTGTGGCTGCCCTTCAGGAAGCACTGGGTACAGATGATGTTGCCTGTGTAATTGACGCTAAACACCTTTGTGTTAATTCACGTGGGATACGCGACATTGAGAGCAGCACTGTAACCGCTGAATTTGGCGGTGCCTTTAAAGAGGAAGAGAAAAAACGTGACTTCCTCGACTATATTAATTTAGACACACATTTCGGAGCCTAAAATTTAAGATCATGGCCTTATACGAGGAAAACGACTTATACCTCTACAATTCCATAAGTCGGAAAAAGGAAAAGTTCAATGCCCTAAATGCGCCTCACCTGGGGCTCTACGTTTGTGGACCTACTGTGTATAGCGAAGTTCACTTAGGGAATTGCCGCACCTTTATTTCCTTCGATATGATATTCCGATACCTTAGTCATTTAGGCTATAAGGTGCGCTATGTTCGAAACATCACCGATGCCGGTCACCTCGAAAATGATGCGGATGAAGGTGAAGACAAAATCAGTCAGCGTGCTCGATTGGAGCAATTAGAACCCATGGAAATAGTTCAGAACTACACCCTGAATTTCCATAAGGTTTTGGAGCAATTCAACAATATTCCTCCATCCATTGAACCTACTGCTACCGGTCATATCGTTGAACAAATCGATATGATTCAAAAAATCATTGAGGCTGGTTTGGCCTATGAAAAAAACGGTTCCGTTTACTTTAATGTGGCTAAGTACAATGAAAGCAATAACTACGGGGAACTAAGTGGTCGCAAGATTGAAGAGTTAATCAGCGGCACACGCGAACTTGATGCTCAAAGTGAGAAAGACAGTCCCTTGGACTTTGCCATTTGGAAAAAAGCCAGCCCCAGCCATATCATGCGTTGGAACTCACCCTGGAGTGCCGGTTTTCCAGGATGGCATTTAGAATGTTCCGTAATGAGCACTAAATACCTGGGTGAAGAATTCGACATTCACGGTGGTGGTATGGATTTAAAATTCCCACATCACGAGTGTGAGATTGCTCAGAACCAAGCCAGTACCGGTCAGAAAGGACCACGCTACTGGATGCACGGTAATATGCTTACCCTCAATGGGCAAAAAATGAGCAAGAGCACTGGAAACACCTTGAGTCCAAGTGAGCTCTTTAGTGGCGATACCGATAAATTAGAAAAAGGCTTTCATCCTACTGTAGCTCGCTTCTTTATGATGCAGGCTCACTATGGTTCGCAGCTGGACTTTAGCAGCGATGCATTGGAAGCGGCCGAAAAAGGCTATTTCCGACTAATGGGAGCCTGGAATAATCTGCAAAAGCTAAGTCCAGGTGTTGATGCCGACTTTAAGGTTGAGGCATGGCGAGAGTCTTGTTATGCTGCCATGAATGATGACTTCAATACACCTATTCTAATTTCGCAATTATTTGAAGCGGCTCGTTTCATTAATAGTCGAGAAGAGAGTAATAGTGGTCTGAACGCCGATGACCTGGCATTACTTAAAAACACCTTTAGCATCTTTGTTTTTGATGTACTCGGTTTAGAAGACATCACTCATAGCAATCAAGGATCTGGCGATAAGCTTGATGAAGTGGTGCAAATTTTATTGAATCTGCGCACCCAAGCCCGTGCCGACCGAAATTTCAGCTTAAGCGACACCATTCGAGACCAATTGGCATCAGTTGGAATCGAAGTGAAGGACGGAAAAGACGGTAGTACCTTTAGCTTAAAATCTTAATGTGATCGATATTATCAAAAAGATAATCAGCTTGCCATTTATCCTTTTGGTACGAATCTATCAATACTTAATTTCGCCGCTTACTCCCGGCTCTTGCCGCCATACTCCCACTTGTTCAGAATATGCCGTTCAAGCCATTCGAATTTGGGGACCAGTTAAAGGCAGCTGGCTGGGAATAAAAAGAATAGCAAAATGTCACCCTTGGGGCACTTCGGGCTATGACCCGGTTCCCCAAAAAGAAAAAAAGAATGAAAGTAAAAATCTGGACTAGTGCCTTTTTGAGCGGCATAATCCTCAGTGCTTGTCAAGGTCCTACTACCCCTACCGAACATGACCATGATCATAAAAGCGACAGTACTCAAACTAAAGATAGCACCGCAACCCTACTTTATGAAGGAGAAGGTCATTTGGCCAACATTCGCCAACTCACAGATGGTGGAGACAATGCTGAAGCCTATTTCAGTTTTGACGGCAAGATGGCTGTTTTTCAAAGCAATTTTAAAGATTGGGAAGTAAACTGCGACCAAATCTTCTATTTCAATATTGAAGGTGATGATTTAATGAACAAACGTCCTCCAATGATTAGCACTGGTATGGGCCGAACTACTTGTTCTTATTTCTTACCAGGAGACAGTACTATTGTATATGCTTCTACCCATCTGGGTGCTGAGGCTTGCCCTCCGGAGCCCGGTCATGAAGAGGGTTATGTATGGCCCATTTATACCGATTACGACATCTTCGTTGCGGATTTAAAGGGCAATATCCTGGACACCTTAACCAATTCACCCGGTTACGATGCCGAACCTACCGTGAGCCCTAAAGGCGATCGCATCGTATTTACCTCAACGCGTTCTGGCGATTTGGAATTATGGACCATGAAATTAGATGGCTCTGATAAAAAACAAGTAACCAGCGGCTTAGGTTATGATGGCGGTGCTTTTTTCTCACCAGATGGAACGAAGTTGGTTTTCCGTGCTTCGCGTCCACAGGGTGAAGAGGCGGAAGCAGAATACAAAGGCCTATTAGATCGAGGATTGGTAAAACCTTCTAATATGGAGCTCTATGTTTGTAATGTGGATGGAAGTGATTTACAGCAGGTAACCAAATTAGGAAATGCCAATTGGGCTCCATTCTTCCACCCAAGCGGTGAAAAAATTATTTTCAGTTCCAATCACAAAACCAAGCGAGGATTTCCATTTAACCTCTTCATGGTTAATGTGGATGGAAGTGGCTTAGAGCAAATCACTTTTGACGAGCAATTTGATGCTTTCCCCATGTTTAGCCCGGACGGAAGCAAATTGATTTTCTCCTCAAACCGCAATAATGGCGGCACTCGCAATACCAATCTTTTCATTGCAGATTGGGTAGAATAAAGAAATAATACCTAATCAAAATAGCCCTTTGGAAAACCAAAGGGCTATTTTATTTTAATCCTTACTGAATTATCACTTTAATAAGTCTAGGTTCTCCATCTAACTTATATAATTCAAAGAGATATAAACCTGGCTTCCAATCTGCAAGTTCTATCTGATCATTCAAATTCCTGAAAATCCCACTGGCTACCTTTCGCCCATCAATAGTAATTGCTCTCCATTTTATTGGATATGCCTTCTCCGATGCAGCACATCTTAAATAATCCTGACCGGGAACGGGAAATAATACCGGAGCTTCATCAAGTGCTTGTTCACTTAGCCCAATCACACTCGAAGGACAATTGTAGCTTTGATTCTGGAAAAAATTTTCAATGGAAGGCAAATCATTGATAATGTTCTGCACAGGATCATAAGTAGAGGTTGCAGCAGAATCCATATTGTAGATTATTGCAGCATCCAGGCATAGCTTTTGACCCGGAGAAAGAGCACCATGAGAAGGATACCCAGACACATTCCTTAGATCATTCTTAAACTTTGGGGCCGCATACCAGTTATGGCTTTCATCGTAAGCCCATTTAATTTCGGGTAGACTAGAGCCGATGGAATAACCATCACCATTTTGATTGGAAAATAAGCCAGACGGGGTTTCCAAATAAACCGGACGACCATTCCTCCAATGCCCAGATAAAAGGTTCAAATAATCTTCAGATTCAGATGGACCATGCGTTCCTGACGGTACATTTACACCTCCAATATAATAAGTCGTTGAGCTGCGCATTCTTTGCCCTAAAAAATAAAGTCCCACCGCAGGAGGATTGGTACCAAAGCCTACTGTAGTTTCATCATCTGCATCTCCATTGTAGAAATAACTGAGCTTTAAATTGGAATTACTTCCGGCAATATCATCATCAGAATTTCCTAGATCTACGTCCGTCCAAAGACCTAATTGAACACTATCATAAACCACCGAAGAGCGATTAAACAACTCAAGATTTAAGAAAACTGTATTGTTTATAGCGGCATTCCCAATTTCATTAAAAGCATACATCATCATATGCCCTTCAATCAAAATGGGTTCAGTCTTATTTAATCTTGAAACTCTCGCCACATCATCACTAAAAATTGCATACAAACACTGATCACCTCTTATTAAAGGGTAATCACCTAATTGTGGCTCATAAATTCCATTCTGATTTTGATCAAAAAAAGGAGCTAAATTCTGTGCTTCCCCATTGGCTACATCACCATGAGCAGGCCAATTTAATATCGCCTCAGGAGTAAGGTATCCAGGCTTTTGAAAATCCTGAATATGCATTTGTACTTCTTCCGCGGAAATTTTCCAGATACGATCATATTTAATTGTAAAGGCATTATCGTAGTTCGCAGCTACTGGTCCAAAGCGAAAATCATAATCCAATGTATCTCCCTGTAAATGATACATCTGGATTGCTATAAAAGTATCCAAGGATTTATAAGCTGAAACCCAGAAGCCCCCCATATACATTACCGATTGATTGGGATTGGCCTTGGGACCAAAATAACTGGTTGCTGTACCACTGCTGAACAAGGCGCCATGCTGGTTCATTGTTGTCCGAATAGCATTCACTTCCAAAAACTCAGTGGTCTGGCCGAGGCTAATAGAGGATATAGCCATCGAAGCGATGAGAAGATAGAATTGTTTCATCAGAAAAGGTTTGTTTTCAATTAAAGGCAAATGTACAAGGGACATCCTTTAGAATTAGGATTTCAGTCTTTATAAATCCTGTTTCACAAGATCCTCCTCGTACCAGAATTCTAGCAACAGGATTGATTTGGACAACCAAATAAAAATCTCAGGGTCTAAAAGTCGAAACCTAATTACTTCGCTATGAAATCAGATTTAAGCCTTTCAATCCAAAAGCCCTGTGGGGAAAATTTCAATGATTTTGAACCACGCAACAATGGTGATTTTTGTCAAGCCTGCCAAAAAACAGTAATCGACTTTAGCTCAATGAGCAATGAGGAGATTAAGACTTTCTTCGAAAACCGTTCCGCAGGAAAAGTCTGTGGTCGCTTTAAGCAAAGCCAATTAACCCACTTTGGTCCAAAGTCAGCACCAGTAAACAATTCAATTGCTTCCAGAGCAGCGCTTATTGGCTTACCTCTATTGAGCTTACTTCCATCTTCAGCTTATTCCCAGAACACAGAATCCAAGCCGAGAATGGAACAAATTGATTCAGACAGCACTAAAAAAACCCCCGTGGATAGTACTTGGATTAGTGGAACCATTGTAAGTCAAGAAAATGGAGAAAGTATCCCTTTAGCAAGCATCTATCTTAAAGGTGGTAAGGCAGGATGCAGTAGTGCTTTTGATGGTCATTTCAAATTTCCACAAGCTTTAAAGGAAGGAGACACTTTGATATTCACCTTTATCGGATTTGAACCCTTTAACTACATCGTTAAAGCAGATCACCCCAAACAAGATATCAAAATTCAAATGAAGCAATCGTCTGGCTCCGGATGCAGTTACACTGTAATGGGAGAAGTCGCCACCAATCAAAAATTCGGTTCAAAACCCAGCTTATGGAAAAGAATAACCGGCCTATTCCGAGATTAGACATTGCCTTATTCTTAATCATTTTCTGCCCCTTAATGCTGGGAGGCCAAATTGATGCCTACCACTCCTTCAACTTCAAAAAAGCCGATAGCATAGCTTCACTTTATCAGGGAGAAGATCTAAGTAACTTATTTGATTTAAGTTTAAAGCTAAGCAAGCCCCTTGACACAGATTTGGAGCGCTTCCGCGCTATTTACCTCTGGATATGTCAAAACATTAAAAACGATTATCGAGGCACCGAAAGAGCAAGCCATGCCAGGAGAAAGTACCAATCCGATTCCGGCGCCTATCAAAAATGGGCCAGCAATTTCAGAATGGAAAGTCTGCAAACCCTGGTGAAGGATAAGAAAGGTAATTGCTACAGCTACAGTTTTTTACTTTCTGAAATGTCTAAAATTGCTGGCATTGAATGCCTCATTATTGGCGGCTACGGCCGATTAGCTAATTCCAACACCAGCTCATTAGGCCTCCCAAACCATTCCTGGAATGCCGTAAAATTAGAGGGAAGCTGGTATCTATGTGATCCAACCTGGTCTAGTGGTTATATTATTCATGATGGTCAGGTAGGTTTCTATGAAGCCCAATTCAATTCGGGTTACTTCCTTTGTCCGCCTGAGCACTTCATTTTAAACCACCTACCCTTAGACACAAGCCATAGCTTTTTAAACGAATCCCCCAGCAAGGATGAATTTCTTTCACGGCCAATTCTTTATGGAGCCGCCTTTGAACATGGCCTATTCCCCAATTCCAACTTAGCCTTCGAAAACTTCTACTATAGAGGCGACACGATCGAATGGATCTTAAACTGGGCAGGCACAGAACCTCCCACCAATCTCACTCTTGAAGTAGAAAGTGCCTTTCATAATTATCAATTACCATTAAAGGCAGAAATCCGGCCTGAGCAAAAAATCATTCGGATTAAATATGTCTTCGAGCGTAGTGGAAGTCGAATTCTCCATTTCAAAATGAAAGGCCAAATTCTTTTCAGTTGCAAAGCTGAAATTTCCAAGTCCTAGATAAGCTTGAAAAATTACCTTTGACCTCCTTAATTCATTATTCAACCTAATATCTTTCCTATGAAAAAAGTGACAGGCATTGGTGGTATCTTCTTCAAGAGTAAAGATCCCGAAAGTCTAAAGGCTTGGTATCAGAAGCATTTAGGCTTCAGTACTGATCCTTATGGAGTTAAATTCGATTGGAAAGAGGAAGGTGAAGCGGCAGAAAAGGGCTACACCCTCTGGAGTCCATTCCCAGAGTCTACCGATTATTTTAAGCCCTCTGAAAAAGACTTCATGATCAATTTCAGAGTTGACGACTTAGAAGCTCTGGTTGCGGAACTTAAAAATGAAGGAGTAGAATTAATTGATGAAATTGCTACTTATGATTACGGTAAATTCGTGCATCTACTCGACCCAGAAGGTCACAGTATTGAGCTTTGGGAACCCATTGATTAAGAACTCAGTTTTATTCATCCATTATCTTTAGTGCTCAGAAATTCCCTATGGAACTAATTGAGAAAAATGAATTAATTGAGGTCTGCTTGCAAAAGCGCCACGAGGGAGCAGAAAGCCAGGACCTGTAAAGTTTCTTAAACTCTCATAATCTGAGTGAAACAGAGTCCTCTGAGATTATCCGAAAATCGGATCACCTCTACTTATCTGACATTCGGAAAAACCCACCACAAGCTCCCAAGCAAAGGACATTCTTTCCGATGCTGGTTCTCTTTGGATTGCTAGCTTTAATGCTGATGGTTTTCTTCGATTACTATCAAGCGGGAATAGTAGGTCTCATTTTGGTTTGGCTTTCCCTGCGTAAATTCAGATCAAATCCTACCAGCAGCCGAAATACTCACTTTCAGCATTTCAAGAAATAATAAAGAAAAGATTCCAAGTAGGTATTTACTTGGAACAAACGTATAGCACTTCCCCATCCATAAGAGCATAGCGCTTAATTTCTTCCGGACTAAAAGCTTCACGAACCTTATAGGCCTCCACCTTAAAACCTTCCTCCGCTAAACGCTTAGGATAATCGGCTCCGTATTGGCGCACATGATCATACTGTCCGAAACGACGGATTCTTTCCTCGGGATCAGTAATAGTAGGATCTTCATCCGTCACCTCCTGACCTGCTTTGAAAGGCACCTGCATAATTGCTAAGCCTCCTGGTTTCAATACCCGACAAAGTTCACGCATACATTGTCGATCATCAGTCACATGCTCTAAAACGTGGTTACAGAAAATCACATCAAAATGATTATCCCCGTATTGTATATCGTGAATATCCATCTTCACATCAGCAATCGGAGAATCCAAATCAGCAGTGAGGTAATCCAGATTTTTCAGCTTGCGAAAACGACCGTAGAAACACTGCTCCGGTGCCACATGCAACATGCTTTGTTTGGAATCAAAGAAATTACTTTCACGCTGCAAATACAACCAAAGCAAACGATGACGCTCCAAAGACAGTGAAGCTGGAGCCAGGGCATTTTCTCGCTGACGACCTTTATAACCATAAGGTAGAAGCTTGCGATATTTGCGACCATCGATTGGGTCTTCAAAACGATCACCCTTATAAAACAGAGCTAAGATCGGAGCGGCCGCATAGCTCAAACGAATAAGCATCGGTCGCGGAATTGTGTTCAGGGCGAACTTAAAAAGCGATTTAATCATAGTTCAGGGTTTATGCCCAGCACCTCATAGATGTAATCAAAAGTCGATAAAATTTGGGGTTCTCCATCCACCAAAGCCACATCATGCTCGAAGTGTGCCGCTGGCTTGCCATCCACGGTATTGATAGTCCAACCGTCGGGCAATTGCTTTACGCGAAAAGTACCCATGGTGATCATCGGCTCAATGGCTAAAACCATTCCATTCTTTAGGGCCTTACCTCTACCTCGCTTACCAAAGTTTGGCACTTGGGGATCTTCATGAAGCTTGGTTCCAATGCCATGTCCTACTAAATCGCGAACTACCCCAAACCCGTGGTCTTCAGCATGCTTTTGAATTGCAAAACCGATATCACCAACTCTGCGGCCAGGTCTAAACTCATTAATTCCCAAATACAAGCTTTCGCGGGTTACGTCCAATAGCTTCTTAACATCAGGAGCGACATCCCCCACCTCAAAGGTGTAGGCATGGTCACCATAATAACCATCTAATAAAGCGCCACAGTCTATACTTACCACATCTCCGTCTTCCAAAGGAATATCGGTTGGTAAACCATGGACAACAGTTTCATTTTTGGAAATTAACAAGGTGCTCGGACAGCCATAAAGGCCTTTAAATCCAGGCTTAGCGCCCTGAGCTAAAATATATTCTTCGGCCTTACGATCGAGGTCTGAAGGTTTCACACCTGGCCCTACTTCTTTGGCCAGCATTCCTAAGGTTCGACTTACCACTAAAGCTGCTGCACGCAGTTTTTCAATTTCGGCCGGAGTTTTTAAATGAATCATTAATATCTAAAATCTGAAAAATCTTTTCTTGGAGTTCTTGCGTGGACGGTTATTAGCTGGCTCCTCCTCCTTACCGCTAATAATTTGATAAACCACTCCCCATCCAGGGAATCCTTGCAAATTGCGATCATCCACAAATAAATCCGCATGAATCTTACGACTAGCCTCCTTCTCATCATAGGCTTCTTCGGGATAACTTTTGTTCACTGCGTAAAATTCCACGCCATTCTCTTTACAAAAGTCTACCGCTTCCTGTAGTTTCCTACCGTAACGATAGGTCCATAAAATAAGGCGATGCCCGTCTTTCTGAAGCATCTTTAATGTTTCAAATGCAAATGGTTTGGCCTTCCCTATGGCCGGATAAGCATCTTCTACAATAGTCCCATCAAAGTCGATGGCTAAAATCTTCGATTCGTCAGTAATCATACAATCAAGGATTTGCCGCTCATTGCTTGCGGCTTCTCAATATTCAACAGTTCCAAAAGGGTTGGCGCAATATCGCCTAAAACACCTTCGTGCAATTTAATCTTTTCTACATCATTCCCAATGAGGAAGCAAGGTACCGGCTGGGTGGTATGCGCAGTATTCGGACTTCCATCTTCATTACGCATGCAATCGGCATTGCCATGATCGGCCAAAATGATAAATCGATAGCCTTTTTTAAGTCCGGCTTCAACCACCGCTTGGGCACATTGATCCACTGTTTCACATGCCTTTATTGCTGCCTCCATTACGCCTGTATGGCCAACCATATCGGGGTTTGCAAAATTCAGGCAGATAAAATCAGGGCTCTGATTCTCAATATCTTCAATGATCGAATCTCGGACCTCAAAGGCACTCATCTCGGGCTGCAAATCATAGGTCGCCACCTTAGGCGATGAAATAAGCAAACGGTGTTCTCCTTCGAATTCGGCTTCACGTCCACCAGAAAAGAAAAAGGTAACGTGTGGATATTTTTCAGTTTCAGCAATTCGCACCTGGGTTTTCCCAGCTTTGCTAATCACCTCACCCAGCGTATCACTTAAATTGTCTTTTTCATAAATCACCTTCACCCCTTTGAAGGTATCATCATAACGGGTCATGGTCACATAATGAAGATCCAGCTTCTTCATTCCTTGTTCGGGGAAATCCTGCTGGTTCAAAGCCATGGTAATTTGTCGACCTCGATCGGTACGGAAGTTGAAGCAAATAACCACATCATCTTCAGCAATTAATCCATTGCTATTGATGATTCCAGGCTCTATGAATTCATCGGTAATACCGCGATCATAATTGGCTTCCAGGCAGTCTTTAGCCGAGGTGAAGGCCTCCCCTTCACCTTTCACCATAAGATCGTAGGCCTTACGAACCCGCTCCCATCTTTTATCGCGGTCCATAGCAAAATAGCGACCAACCACAGTGGCCACTGCTCCACCATGATGGGCCAAATGCTCTTCCAAATCAGACATATAGCCCAAACCTCCCTTGGGATCCGTATCCCGACCATCGGTGAAGGCATGAATATATAGATCCTTTAAACCACGCTCACTGGCTGCAGTAATCAAACCTTTAAGATGTTGGATATGGGAATGCACACCTCCATCGGAAAGCAATCCGATGAAGTGCACTTTTTTCTTTTCATTCAGAGCATATTCCAAAGCCTCAACCAAAATGGCTTCCTGGGCTAAACTACCATCTTCAACCGCCATATTGATTTTCACCAAATCCTGATATACGACGCGGCCTGCCCCTAAATTCATATGCCCAACTTCACTGTTTCCCATTTGACCATCCGGCAACCCCACAGCCAGACCAGAGGCCTGCAATCGCGTATTTGGGTATTGATGATAAAGAGAATCCACAAATGGAGTTTGAGCCTTATCGATGGCTGATACCTCAAGATTCTTAGCGATGCCCCAACCATCCAAAATGATCAGTGCCGCTTTAGGCGAATTGCTCATGATTTAATTTTAAGCTGCAAAATTAGACATTGCCTTCCGAAAGACCTTCGATCTATAGGATTAATCCCTGAAAGGCAAAGGCTAAGCGCTTAATTATACCAATGATAAAAGTGCTTGAAGAGCTTGTTGAATATTCGCTCGAACTTCGAGGATACTGGCCTCCATCATATAGCATGGCGCACAAACAATTTTCAGTTCGCCATCCACACTTACTTCAGCTACGGTTTTCGACTCGGCCTCTACTCCAATGCTTTCCATACCACCGGAAATTGCCGCTATATCATAAGGCGATGCTTCTACACTGCTCCCCACGCTGAGATGAGCATGGTAGTGCGTCCCCTCTAGAGCTTTGGCGACCGTAGTAGGACTCATACACAAGGCTGCTATTGGCTTTTGATTTTCAATCATATTGAGCAGCAAATTTTTAATCTCCGGAAGGATGCTGCCTTGAGGACCTTCAAATGCCCATTTGGTGAGATTCTTAGCCGTTCCAAATCCACCGGGCATAAATAGTGCATCGATATCAGAAGGATCAAATTCAGACAAATCGACCACTTCCCCTCGGGCGATTCGAGCTGACTCAATCAATACATTTCGCTCTTGATCCATTTCGGAACCATCGAGATGATTGACCACATGATGCTGCTTTACATTAGGGGCAATACATTGGTATTCATGCCCTGCTTCGGCTATGGCCAGGAGACTTAAAACTGCTTCATGTATTTCAGTTCCATCGTAAACTCCAGAGCCATGCAAGAGTACGCCTATCTTCATAGTTTCTGTTTGGACAGCAAATTAGAGAATTGCATAGTCCTCTCAAACCATCGGGAACAAAAGAGTAAATAAGAGACTGTTAATAACAGCTATTCTGCCTATCTCTTCTTTTCCAAACGAGCCAGAATTAGGGGATCCTGCAATTCCTTAATCGCATCTCTAGCCGCCCAATATTTATACTTAGCGCGGTCCTCTTTCCACTCTTTCTGGATATAATCACGAATTTGCGCATTAAGCCACAGACTGCGCTTCCCCATAGTTCTTAGCACCCAGGAATTAGCCTTTCGTACAAAATTTCGATCATCTTCAATGGCCTCTTTCACCAAGGGAAGATATTCGAGTAAGTCCGAATCAGGCATTTTTTTATGATGCATGGAGATAGAGGCAATCATCACCAAGCCTGCTCTTCTTTGAAACTCACCAGGCAATGGAGCCCACAGCCAGGGCAATTCTCGAGCAAAGCTTGCCTTCTGAAAAAGGGATCCACAAAATTGATCTACCAAATCCCAACTGTAGAGGCCTTCCATAAAACGATCGGCTTGCTCCCGACTTAAGTTCTTGGCGGGATAGATAAGTCCGGCCGCCAATTTCGCCTCGTGATATTCGGTATCATAGAGCTGCAAAGCCAATTCTGCATTCCCTTTAAATGGTTTAATGTATTCTCGAATATCCGGCATTCGCACCCCTAGTGCATGCTCGTTAGGAATCCCAAAACCAGCTAACTTGATGCGATGTCCGTCGTCGCTTAATTCTCGGAGGCCTTCCAGAAAATGAAGCACATCCATCTTTAGCCTAATAAGAAGCTTACATCTCCCTGAGGAATTTCACGCATTTCCTTTTGTGCTTCAAACAAAGGTGCTGTATGAGGCCCCTTCAGCTCCAGCTTACCATTTTCCAAGCGCAGCCAAGATCCTTCTCGGAGACCAATCACCGCCTGAGAGTTTTGAAAATGAAACTCATTAATACGAGTTGCACGGCTTTCTCCCTGATGCTTAGAATTTGGATCCGGATCCAAATAATGAGGATTAATATTAAAAGGCATTAAAGCCAAAGCTTCAAAACTCGGAGGATACACGATGGGCATATCATTGGTAGTACCAATGGTTAATCCGGTTAAATTACTTCCAGCGCTGCTTCCCATATAAGGGATCCCCTTAACTACCGCCGCTCTTAAGGCTTCAATAAGCTCTAATTCATAGAGTGTTTTAGTAAGGAGGAATGTATTACCGCCACCCACAAAAATCGCTTGGGCTTTAGCAATGGCTTCTTTAGGGTCTTCAAACTCATGAATCCCTTTCACCTCAATCCCTTTAACAGCTAAAGCCTTAGCGGGATAGCTAGTGTATTCGTCGAAGCTGATACCACCAGGGCGGGCGTAAGGAATAAACAACAATTCCCTGGTCTCACCCAGAAAGTCTTCCACCTCATCCAGTAAATATTCCATGTAATCTGAGCCATGTATTTTACTGGTAGATATCATTAAAACTTTGGAAGAATCGGAGTGATGCGCTTTCATGCTGGGTACTTTGCGGCAAAGGTATCATTTCATACCTAGAAAAAAGGTCCTTATTCCTTTTGCGCCTCATACTTGGACTCCTCCCAAAGTGTAGTCCAAACTCCCATTTTCAAGCCTTGAATACGAGTCCATATCGGGCGAACCCTACCTCCATAGGCGGAGATATGATTGTAATCTCCAAAGAATACCAAAGGATTAGTACGAAAGGACTCCTCACTTATTCGAATATTAGTCCAGCTTTCACCTTTATCGGTACTACGAGCTAAATACACATGCGTATGATTGCCTTCCAAATCGCGACGATCATAGAAAACGGCATACAGAATATTGCTTAGTGGGTCTACACACATCCAGGTAAAAAACTGATCCGCAGATCCGGTATCGTCATTCACACGAATGGCATCCGTCCAGTTATCGCCACCATCATCCGAACGCATTACCCATACATCATAATTGCCTTCGCGGTCATCCACCCAGTTTATATAGAGACTTCCTGTGGTATCGCAAATAGTAACGGGCATTCCATTGGCTCTTTGTACCCCATCAACATCAATATCCCAACCACCAGATTGCTGCGCAATTACCCGATCTTCCGCCCAGGTTTCACCGGCATCAATACTTTTGGAGAAATATAAGTTTCCACGATTTCCCCAGGTCACATAAATGGTTCCATCCGGCCCCACTGCAGGCACCGCACCTTCGGTGGTACTATCATTATCTAAGCAATTACCAGGAATGGTATTTACTTGAACCGCTTCCGACCAGGTTTCCCCACCATCCAAAGACTTAGAAAAAAGAATATTACTCTCATCCTCCGGGCTCTCGCTACCATAATTATCAAACTGAGTCCAGGTAATGTAAATGGCATTCGTATTGGTATCAACCACCGCCCAGTGTTTATCCTGATCTTTAGGATGGGCCATCCCGGTAAAGCTTCCATTGGACCAGGACTGACCGCCATCAGTACTTTTCTGAATAACGATCCGATCCAAAATCTCTTCACTTGACCAGTTCTCACCGGTAGGATCCGACAAATGCAAATAATAATGATGACCGGCCGTATCCGTAATTAGAACCGGATCTCCCCAAACTCCATAAGAAGAAACCATGGTATCTCCAATCCAGCTTTCGCCACCATCAGTACTATAAAATACCGCATCCAATACTGCTCCGGCGACAATATTATCCGGATTACGAGGATTAATAGAAATGCTAGGCTCGCAATAACCCCGACCTCGAAGCAGGCTTCCTTCGCCAATTAAGACATTTTGAGACGAGAGGGATAAGCTACAAAGGCCTATCAATGCACTAAGAATTACTTTCTTCATTTCACACGTATACACATGAGTCCATCGCGCAGGGGTAAAAGCAGATTTTCTACCCGATCATCCTCTTGCACGAAGGTATTGAATTCCAATAAGGCAAGGGTACTTTCATCGTTTGGTTGCAATTCCTCAATCACCTTCCCGCTCCACAACACATTATCAGCCAGTATAAATGCCCCAGATTTCAATCGCGGAATCAGGAGTTTGTAATAATCCAGATAGCGAGGTTTATCCGCATCAATAAAGATCAAATCCCAATCTCGCTTTAGGTTTTGGAGCGTATCCAAAGCATCACCAATATGCAGATGAATTTGCTCTGCTTTACCGGCTTCAGCAAAATACTTCCGACACATGGTTTCCAGCTCATCATTAATCTCGAGGGTATGCAACTCCCCTCCTTCCTCTAAACCTTCAGCCAGGCATAAAGCCGAATAGCCCGTGTAGGTACCAATCTCCAGAATGTATTTTGGTTTGGCCAATTTCGATATCATCGCTAAATACCGCCCTTGCAAAGCTCCGCTAAGCATGCGTGGTTGCAAGATTTTCAAATGAGTTTCGCGATTTAATTGGGCTAAGAGCTCAGGCTCAGCATCGTGATGCGCACTGAGGTAGTCTTCTAGTTTGGGGTCGAGAAAATGCATAAATCAGAATTGCATCAAAAGTAACTATTAAGTGCGGCGATTCTTTAATTTCGCCTTCATGATCACCCTCAAACCTTTTCGCGCTTATCGCCCACCGCGGGATAAGGCTTATTTAGTTGCCACCCGTTCCTACCTTAGTTATACAGAAGAGGAATTGGACGATAAACTGAATAATAACCCATTCAGCTTTATGCACGTCATAAATCCGAAAGCGGGACGTGCCTTGGCTCCTGGCAAAGCTAAATACGATATGGTTCGCGAAGGCTTTGAACTTTGGTGTGAAGAAGAGATTTTCACCAAGGATGAGCAAGCTTCTTATTACTTATACAGTCAGGTTAAAGATGGCAATGAATACATTGGCCTAATTGCAGCTGTAAGCGTTGAAGATTATTTAGAGGGTCGTATCAAAAAACATGAAAACACCCTCAGTGCACGTGAGGAAATGTTTAGCGATTACCTGGAAGAGACTGGCTTTAATGCGGAACCAGTATTGCTTATCTATCACGATGACTTTGAATTAAACCGCTTGTTCGCACGCTATATCGAAACGAGAGCCGAATATGAATTTACTTCAACCGATCGCGTTTTTCATCGACTATGGCCTATCACCGAGGCGAAAGATTTGGAACTGATCACAACGGCCTTTGAAGGTCAAAACTGTCTTTATATCGCCGATGGTCATCATCGCAGTGCCAGTTCTGCTCGGTTGGCAGAAAGGATGCAGGAAAAAGGTAAAACTGAAGGGGCGCATCAATACTTCATGGCTTTCCTTATCGGTGAAGAGCAGATGAAAATTTACGACTTCAACCGTTTGGTTATTAATGACAGTGGCAAGACGAAAGCTAAGGTGCTAGCCGAATTAGAACATAGTTTTAATATAGAACCTAAGCATCTAGAAACCTTCCACCCTCAGAAAATCCATGAAATAGGAATGTACATGGACGGTGAATGGTTCAAACTGAATCCTAAAATTGGCAGCTTCGACCCCAATGATTCAGTAGGTCATTTGGATGCCGAAATTTTGAGCCGCAACATTCTGGATCCGATATTCAATATCAAAGACTTGAAATCGGATGATCGGGTAGATTTTGTCCCTGGAACCTATGGCCTGGATTATTTAGAAAAAGCGGTAGACAAAGGAGCTTACCACCTCGCATTCAGTTTATTTCCGGTAAGCATTGAGCAAATTAAACTGGTAAGTGATGAAGGTAAAATTATGCCTCCCAAAAGCACTTATATCGAACCAAAACTAAGAAGCGGACTGGTAATTTACCCGATTAATGAAGATTAAAAAGGCCAGTTTTCCAAGCACATAATTAAGGCTAAACCAAAACCCGCACCCGACACAAAAAGGTTCCAATCGCGGATTTTTCGATTGAGCATAAAGCTGTATATCCCCATAACTAAAAGGGTAATAGCCACTAATAAGAGTTGTGCCAACTCAATACCCAAATTGAAGGGTAATAAAGCCTGCCAGTAATTGCTATCGCCCATTACCAGCATATCGTAATAATTGGAAAAACCCAATCCGTGAATTAAGCCGAAGACTCCGGCAATCCAAACCTTAGACTTATTATTCTGATTTTGCCCCGACTTGGTTAAATTATAGAGTGCTGTAAGCAGAATGGTCAGAGGAATCAGAAATTCGATGATTCCTTTATCAATTTTAATTACGTCCAGAGCCCCCAAGCTTAGGGTTAAGGAATGCCCGATGGTAAAGAAGGTTACCGCGGTCACAACTCGCAACCAATTTCGACTTTGATACACTGCCATTAGCACCACTACGAACAAGATGTGGTCCATAGCCTGAACACTCATGATATGCTCATAACCCAGGCGCAGATAAGTCGAAAATGTTTGCATACTAAAAAACTAATTTCTTTTCAGATTCTGCAGAAGTGAGGTAAGCCGATCGGAGTTCATCTCCAATTCGAACATTCACAATATTGCTCTGATCATCAAAGCTATCAAAAAAGACGCTATTGCGAACCACCAATTCTGCTGGCTTTTCAGGGCAAGGATAGAAAAAGTACAAATAGATCATTTCCACCTCAACTTCTTTTCCAAGGTAGTTCTGTTTTAAGGACTTAGGACCAATTTTCAAATTAAATTCTCGTGAAATATAATCGGCCACTAAGCTATCTGCACTAGGGTGTTCATCTGGCTCCCCTAATTTCAAAGAATACGAAAGATCTTTTTCGAGTTGATTTTCAAGATCTTCCCGGAACAGCCTTAAGGTGCATTGCATTTCCTGATCCTTATAGTCTACCTGTGCTATACTCACATGAAAATCATGGCGGGGCAGACAAAGACTAATTAGAACTAAAATTAACTGAGGCATCTTAGTAAATTGAAGGCCAAAGTAGCAAATCTACACAGGAGCACTAGTTAATATACCCAAATATCAAATGTCCAATACTGATCTTATAATTCCAGAAAGAAGCCGTGACATTGGCGACTTCCTGGTTGGCAGACTTTTACCTTTTCGCAAGAAACGCATGGTAGGCCCATTTATCTTCATTGATCATATGGGTCCTACTGAATTAGGTCCTGACCGCTATATGGATGTAGACCAACATCCGCATATTGGCCTGGCTACCTTAACCTTTCTATTAGAAGGCGAAGTTGAACATTGTGACAGCTTGGGGACTCGCCAAATAATTCGTCCCGGTTCCGTAAACTGGATGGTTGCCGGATCAGGCGTAAGCTATACTGAAAGAACGCCAGCCCATTTACGAGAAGGAAATATATTTACAGTGCATGGTTACCAAATATGGGTGGCTTTACCCAAGGATCAGGAACAAACTGAACCCTCCTTTCATCATTTCGACAGTAATGATTTACCGCAATGGCAAGAAGGCCCCAATCAGTGGAAACTAGTCGCTGGAGAGGCTTTTAGTCACAAATCACCGGTACCGGTACACTCCCCACTCTTCATGCTAGAATTAATCTGTGAGGAAGACTCCGAAATCGACCTGCAGGGTCAGTTGAAGGGTGAAATTGGAATTTGCGTGGTAGAAGGTAAAGTATGGGCTTGTGACCAGGAGGTAGAGGCGGGTAATCTTTTAGTTTCAAAAGATAAAGACGCATGCAAATTGAAGATTGCAGCGAAGAGTCATATTTTATTCTTTGGCGGAGAAGCCTTTCCTGAAGCTCGCAACATTTATTGGAATTTTGTTTCGAGCGAACCCCTATTAATTGAAGAGGCCAAAGAAAAATGGCGACAGCACGATTGGCCTAAAGTTGATGGCGACAGCAGCTATGTTCCTCTACCTAAATTCTCTTAATCCTACCTGTTTATGAAAATGACATTATCTCTTCTGCTCTTAAGTTTGATTAGCCTAAATAGCTGGGCTCAAAACAAAGATGGTTTTAGCCTGGAAATGTTTGGCGGTAGCTTCAGCGTGCAAAACGCCTTTGGAAGCAAATATGATTATCAAGGCATCAAAGCCTGGACGGGAATCGCCTTTGAAGCAGGGGCCGGAGCAGCTTTTCGGCAAAATGCGGGTCAAAATCAGCAATGGGGATTAAAACTAGGTATTTCGCGAATGGCCTTTAGCTATACTGGTAGCGATTATGTGGATGGCAATGGCAATACCCAAATTTACCGCCCCCAAAGTACGCGTCGCATCTATTTCAATTTCAGCCCAATCTATGCCTTTCGCCTAGCAGAAAGCAGCAGCTTCGATTTTGATCTGGAAAGCAGCTTGAGCATTAAACTTCCCATCAATGCCTATTCCTTGAGTTTGGATGCAGCCCAGAATAATACCGATATCAATGACTTCGACCGCTATTCCTTAGGGGAGCTCAGTGTTTTCCAAGCCCGAATTGCACCAACCTTTGTTTGGGAGACCACTCGATTGGGTGTGTACTTCGCTTATAATGTAAATAGTGGCAGCAATTGGGAAAGCATCTCTGGCTGGGGCGCCGGATTGCAAATCAGCTACTTTGTGGAAGACTGATCAAAGAAACCAAAGGCCTAAAGCAATAAGGACTAGAACTACGATTTGCAGCCACTTCATTATTTGACCGAAGGCCTCTTTGGCTAAATAATGCTTAAACTGTCCGGCTAAAATGGCCATCAAACTAAAAATCAAAAAAGCCTGTAACATAAAGCTTAGGCCCATAAAACTCATTTGCTTAAAAGCAGGCCAAGCAGCTTCGGAGTCCACAAATTGAGGTAAAAGCGCCAAAAAGAATAAAGTCACCTTCGGGTTGAGAATATTCATTAAAAAACCCTTGGCCCAGGAAGACCAAAAGCCAGGTATTAGTCCTTTCACAATTGATCTTTCCAGGTGAATAGCCTGAGGTTCCTCTTTCCAGGCACAATAAGCCAGGTACAATAAATAGAGGGTTCCTGCTAAGCGTAAAGCCACAGAAATTTGCGGAAACTCCAGAAGTAATAAAGCTAAGCCACTCGCGGCTAGCAAAGTATGCACCAGAACCCCTGAGGCCAAACCTGCAGAAAGACTAAGCCCTCTACCTGAACCTCGACTAAGACTTTCGGTGAGCACAAAAATATTATCCGGCCCCGGCATAAAAGTAAGGGCAATGGCAGCACTTAAAAAAGTGAAATACAAATCCCAATTCACGGGCAGCAAGATATACCGCTTTAGGGATTCTTTAAAAAATGGCCCGCAGGGATTTGTAAATTAGCGCCGCCATGCTAAACCTGTACAATGCCTAAAAGCTCAATTGCCCCCCTTTATTGGTATGCACTTTATACCAAGCCTCGTGCCGAAAAAAAAGTTGCAGAGCGACTTAAAGCAAAAGGCTGTCAGGTTTATGCCCCCACCCAGACTGTAATAAAGCAATGCAGCGATCGCAAGAAGAAGATCGAAGAACCGTTCTTTAAAAGTTATGTCTTTGTCCAATTTGAACTCAAGAATAAATTTGAGGTTTTAAATACTCCGGGCGTTGTTGCTCAGGTAACTTGGTTGGGAAAAGCAGCCGAAATTCGGGCCGAAGAAATTGAAGCCATTCAAGAGTTTCTGCAAGCCTACCAAGGGGTAAGCGTAGAGCAAATTGATTTTGAAGCCGGGCAAAAATTGCGCATTAAACACGGTGAACTGGAAGATGCCTATGGCACGGTAGTTCGCCAAAATAAGCATCGGGTGGTGCTCGAAATAGAAAAACTGGGAATGGCACTTTATGCCGAAGTACCCAAAAGTCAAGTTGAAAATATTGAAAAATGAAAAAGCTATTTAGTACTCTCTTCATCCTTACACTCGCCTTAAACAGCTGGGCCCAAAACGCTGAGGAATCCCCCAAAATCAACTGGCTCACCATTGAAGAGCTGGAGGAGGCACAAGCAAAGGAACCCCGCAAAGTATTTGTTGATCTTTATACCAGCTGGTGCACTTGGTGCCATAAAATGGATAAGGCCACTTTTCAACACCCCGGCATTGTAGAATATGTAAATGCCAATTATTACGCCGTGAAGTTCAATGCAGAGAGCAAGGACTCAATCTATTTTAAAGGTCACACTTTTAAATATGTGGCTCAGGGCCGAAGAGGTTATAATGAACTGGCTGCCACCTTAGCTAACGGGCGTCTCTCTTATCCTACTATCGTGTATTTGGATGAGGAGCTTAATGTAATCCAACCGGTACCAGGCTATATGGATCCCAAATCATTCGAGCAGGTTATCACCTATTTAGCAGGGAACCATTACAAAGAACAACCTTTCGACCAGTACAAAATGAACTACGAACTGGTCTACTCTCTCAAATAGAAAGCGCAATATTTCAGGCTGGGAATGCTAGGTAAGAGCGCTGCAATTACCTTAACTTTGCGCTTTTCAAAATCTCAGCATGAAGATCTCATACAATTGGCTTAAGGAGTATTTGAATACCGACCTCAGTCCGGAAAAAGCAGCGGAATATTTAACCGACACCGGATTAGAAGTTGAAGGTTTGGAGCAAATCGACACTATTAAAGGTGGCTTGCGCGGAGTTGTAATAGGAGAAATACTAAGCTGTGTTCAGCATCCAGATGCCGACAAACTCAAAGTTACCGAAGTAAACATTGGTACGGACGAACCCGTGCAGATTGTATGTGGTGCCCCTAATGTGGCTGCCGGACAAAAAGTCCCCGTAGCAACGGTTGGTACCGAAATTTATACTGAGGACGGCTCTTTCACTATTAAGAAAAGTAAATTACGTGGTCAGGTATCAGAAGGCATGATTTGCGCTGAAGATGAGCTGGGATTAGGCGAGAGCCATGATGGAATTATGATTTTAGACCCTGCCGCCAAAGTGGGTAGCCCTGCGGCAGAGTATTTTGAAATAGAGTCCGATTATGTAATCGAAATCGGACTTACCCCCAACCGTACCGACGCCATGAGTCATTACGGGGTGGCTCGTGATTTACGGGCTGCTTTGCTACGTTTTAATCAGGGTAAACCCGAATTAGAACTCCCTTCTGTTTCCGCTTTCAAGACCGAGAGAAATGACATGCCTGTTTCCGTGCGCATCGAGAATGAGGAAGCATGCTATCGCTATATGGGCATCTCCATTCAAGGAGTAAAGGTGGAAGAATCACCAGCCTGGTTACAAAACAGATTAAGAGCGATTGGCCTTAAGCCGGTTAACAATATTGTAGATATAGAGAACTATGTCTTGCATGAAACCGGCCATCCCTTGCATGCCTTTGATGCCGATAAAATTGCTGGGAAAGAAATCATCATTAAAAATGCTGTGGCCGGTGATAAATTCATCACCCTCGATGGTAGTGAATTGGAATTAAGCGATCAAGATTTAATGATTTGGGATGCCGAACGTCCCTTGGTTTTAGCCGGTGTTTATGGTGGTCAGAATTCAGGTGTTAGCAGCAGCACTGAAAATGTATTTCTGGAAGTAGCTTATTTCGATCCGGTGCACATTCGCAAAAGCGCCAAGCGTCATGCATTAAACACCGACTCTTCTTTCCGCTATGAGCGTGGAGTAGACCCCGAAATGACTGAATACGCCTTAAAAAGAGCAGTAACCTTAATTCAGGAAATTGCGGGCGGCGAAGTGGCTATGGCGATTGCCGATGAGCATCCGGTTAAAATTCAAAATCAGGAGCTCACTTTAAATTTAGATCGCATGAACAGCCTGATTGGTGAGGCTATCCCTGCCGAAATGGTTCGCGATATTTTAGCCTCTTTGGATATTCGAATTAAAGCAGAATCGGGTAAAAACTGGCACCTCGAAGTACCAGCCTACAGGCGCGATGTGGAACGCGAAGCGGATGTGGTAGAAGAGGTTCTGCGTATCTATGGCTTTAATGCTGTTCCTTACGATGGCCCCATGCGTATTTCGGTAGCTCAAAAAAGTGCCGATGACGATGCTCGCGAAAGAGACATGATCAGCGGCTTATTGAGCAGTCTGGGCTATCATGAAATGATGAACAACTCACTCACCAAAGCTTCCTATTACGAAAAGTTTGGCTTTAGCCCGGAAGCGAGTGTAGCGATGCTTAACCCTCTGAGTCAAGATTTGGCAGTTATGCGCCAGTCGATGCTATTCGGTGGATTAGAAGCCGTTGAATACAATAGCAAACGCCAGAGAGCAAATCTTAAGTTTTTTGAATTTGGACGTTGCTACCGTAAAAAGGAAGCTGGTTTTGTGGAGCGTGAAGATCTGGCCCTATGGTTAACCGGTTTAGCCGAAGATGAAAACTGGAAGCAAGGAGCACAAGCCAGCGATTTTTACCAATTAAAAAATGCAGTTCAATTGCTATTTGAACGCATCGGATTAGGCGGCTATCAAGAATCCGCTTCAGACGCTGCCATCTTCAGTGAAGGATTAAAATGGCATCGTGGTAAAAAGGTATTGGCCGAATTTGGCAAAGTAAATCCAGGCTTACTTAAAAGCTTTGATTTGAAAACCGCCGTTTTCTACGCCGAATTAAACTGGGAAGCTTTAGTAGAAGCCGCTCGTAAAAACAGCATTGTTATGAGCGACCTTCCCAAATTCCCGGAAGTACGTCGCGACCTTGCGCTATTGGTCGACAGCAATGTAAAGTATGGTGACCTAGCTCAGGCAGCAGCCAAAGCAGGTGGAAAGCTATTAAAGACCGTAAACCTCTTTGATGTGTACGAAGGCAAAAACTTACCAGAAGGTAAGAAATCCTATGCCTTGAGCTTCACCCTGGCCCATGAAGAAAAGACCCTTAATGATAAAGCGGTAGAGCAAATCATGTCTAAGATTCAGGCCAGCCTGGAGAAACAATACGGAGCCAGCCTGCGTTAGAAGCGGCATGCTAAAGATCGCATTCGATCCTATTTATCATCATCCTCTGCCCAAAGGACATCGTTTCCCGATGGCAAAGTACAGTCTATTGCCTGAGCAATTGCTATATGAAGGCATTTGTACGGAAGACAATTTCTTTCCACCTAAGCTCCTTTCAGAGGAACAGATTTTACGGACTCATTGCCCGGAATACTGGCAAAAACTTAAATACTTAAAATTAAGTCGGGCCGAAGAACGCCGCACCGGCTTTCCTCTTTCTGCTCAATTGGTAGAAAGAGAAAGACGCATTGCTCAAGGTACTATTGACTGCTGTTTTCATGCTTTAAAAAATGGTGTTTCGCTCAATATTGCCGGTGGCACTCATCATGCCTACACCAATCGGGGAGAGGGTTTTTGCCTATTGAATGACATTGCCATTGCGGCGCATTATCTCTTGGATCATAATCTTGCTCAACAAATACTGGTGGTAGATTTGGATGTGCATCAAGGAAATGGAACGGCCGAAATTATGGCTAGCGAAAAGCGGGTATTCACCTTTTCGATGCATGGCGAAAAAAACTACCCTCTACATAAGGAAAAGAGTGATCTGGATATTGCCCTAGCAGATGGCACTGATGACCAGGAATATCTTAGTCGACTCCAGTCAGAACTTCCAATACTCATGGATAGCCTAAATGCCGATTTCATATTCTACCAGTCGGGAGTTGATGTTTTGGCTACTGATAAATTAGGACGCCTGGGCATGAGCATAGCAGGTTGTAAAGAGAGAGACCGTTATGTTTTTGAAGAAGCTCAAAAGAGGCAAATTCCAGTAGTTTGCAGTATGGGTGGGGGCTATAGCGAGCGACTGGCCGATATTGTGGAAGCCCACGCTAATACCTATCGCCTGGCGCAGACAATGTATTTCTAAATCTCCTTAGGAAGGTAAATTTTAAAGGTGGTTCCTTGATTTACGATACTCTTCAATTCGACCTTTCCACCCATGGCCTCCACTTGATTCTTCATAATGTACAAACCTAAACCTCGCGCTTTAGGATGTTGATGAAAAGTCTGATACAACTGAAAGAGACGATCTTTATAGCGCTTCAAATCAATTCCCAAGCCATTATCCTGAACTTCCAGAATTTGAAATTCATGATTCTCAGCTAAGCGAATATGCACACGGGGTTCTCGATCCGGATGACGATAACGCAGGGTATTGCTCAATAGATTGAGCAGGATACTTTCCAAATAAGCTCTCACCGAGTACACTTCCGCCTCTGCATTAAAGTCAAGCTCCACCTTGGCGTTTAAGGCTTTTAATTCCGCACCCAGAATATCTAAAATACGTTGCACTTCATCAATGAGTCGCAAATTAGTTTTGCTGCGATTCAAACTTTGGTTGATGGCAATAATCTCATTCAAATGCTTAATCGTAGATTCCAGCCCATCACTAACCTTGCGCAAATAATCCCACAGCTCTTGCTTTTCACCCTCGCTTTTCGCCAGATCCACTGCCTCGATTAAACCCTGAAGATTAGCCGAATGAGAGCGAATATTATGGGAAACAATGTAGGTAAAGCTTTGTAGGCGTTTATTTTGTTCGGAGGTAATACTGAGTAAGGCTTCCATCTCCTTATTCTTCACTTCCTCCTCATGAATATCTTGCATCACTAAGAGGCTGTAGAGGAATTCCCCATTGGCGTTCCAAATAGGTTTATTCCGAACATTCAACCAGCGTGCTCCTTCTTCAGCATCCAGCATAACCTTGAGTTCAATACTGCGCTGGGCATAAATGGCAATCAGCAAATCTTCCTTTTGCTTGCGGTTTTCGCGACTTTTAAAAAGCAGATCGGGCTCCTTATTTACCGCATAATCCGGCTTCCATCCGAAAAAATCCTGGCAGGCCGAATTCAACCAATCGACTCTTCCCTCTGGACTTATGATCATAATCAGATCCGAAGTATTCCTAGCGATTAAAGCCAGTTTATGCTGTTCCTTCTCAAAGGCCTTTTGATCGTCGATGGCAGTAAGGATGCCGTACCAGGAGCTGCGTTCACCCGACTTCGACTCGGGTCGTACCCGAATGCGAAACCAGCGCTCTTCCCCCAGCTTATTCTCAATTCTAAATTCGGTATCAAGATCCTTAAGATTACGCGCTGAATAAACCACTGAGCCCAATAATGTTGAATAGTCTTTAGGACTAATAACCTGCATTATACTGGACGGGTCCTCAATTAAACTTTGGCGTTGAATGCCAAAATTCACCTCTTCAAAGGCCTTGCTCAAAAAGCTGAGTGAAATTTCTTTATTGGGTTCATAATCAATCTGGAACACAACCCCTGGGATGCTTTCTGTTAGTTTCTCCAATTGTTCCCGATGCGCTCTGGATTTTGCTCTTTCGGCCTCTCTATCTGTAACATCCTGCTGCAAGCCTAAATGACCGACAATTCGATCTTTATCATCACGTAATAGCAGGTAATCACCTTCAATTTTTATCAGGCTTCCATCGGTTCGCCGTTCTTCGGTTAAATTGTGCAAATGACCTTTCTCAAAAAAGTCTTTCCACACTTTCAGCCCGGTCTCAATATCATGTAAAAAGAAATCACGAGGACTCAGGTTTAAAAACTCATCTTCACTCTGAAAACCATACTGATCCAAGATCATTTTATTACAGCGGGTGATCACCTGATTTTCAAAAGCGTACTTTACTACGGCATCCTTATCTGTATGCTCATTCCACTCCTGAGGTTCCGGCAGCATCATAAAGAAGACCCCAATCATTTGATTTTCGAAAAAGAAATTTAGTTCCCTTTGTCGAGCATCCAGCTGTTCTTCAGCCGCTTGCAAAGCAGAGATATCAAAACCTCGTGCATAAATCACGTCGACATCCCCATAGCAATCCGGAAAGGAAATAAACTGCCAATGTGTACTCACAAAACCAGGTCCACGTGGATTTTTCTTCTCAATACGAACATTGCAGATTAATCCTGGATGCTCCAAACAATAATAGGCGGTTTCTCGGCCGGTCTCTCTGCTTTGCTCAGCCACATCTGCCATGGAACTTTCGCCAATCCGTGAAGCTTTCTCGGCAAAAAAATGTTCGACATAGAGAGTATTATGGAAGAGATATTTTCCTTCTCGATCTATTTTAATTAAATAGGGATAATAAAGTTGATCATCTTGCCAAGGATTTTGCGGGGCATATAAATGCAATGCCACGAAATAATCCGGATAGTTTTCCAACAGCCTTTGCTCTACTTCAAAGTTCAGAAAGTCTTTATTGGAAGCGTAATTTAATTGGAAGTGATTCGACTCTCCTTTATGGTATATCTCCAGACAATAATTAAATTGTTTTGCACCAAGTGTATGGGCTTTAAAATCATCAGAAGCATGGCGATCAATACCAATAGAAACCGCCAATGCGTTATTCACAAATACTTCTCCGCTGGGAGCATGACATATCCAATAGCCATAAGGGGCCTCCTGCTCCAGGGCAATAAGTAATTGATTATCGGAAGATATTTCTTGAAATGCAGAAGACCGGGGAGCAGCCATTGACGCAAAATTTTAAGCCGCTCTAAGGTAATTAAAGTTCAAGATTTTGACGATGGATATACATAAATCCATCTAAAGAATTATTAAATAGCGGATCCACATTAAAGCAGACAATCAATGCATTTTGCTGTAAATACTTTTTAATCAAGGGTGGGATGCGTAAATCGCCCGGTTCAATCTCATCAATTCTACGATCGAATTGCACTAAATCTTCAGGGCTCGAATTCATAACCATTTCCCTGGCTTCTGCTTTTAATTTTAGTTTAAAAGGCTTACGAGGTCTAATCTCTTGCGCTAAACTGGCGTCTCCAAAATTCTTAAGTAAAAAAGCCACCATTAGATTACGACTAAAAATGGAAAAGCTATTACTGATACTGGCGCAACCTACTATAAATTCCAGTTCTTCACGTTGTCGCATTACCTCCCTAATACCATTCCACATCACAAATAATGGCAATGGCTTTTGCTGATGAGCCGGAATTATAAAAGCCCTACCCATCTCCAGTGAACGACCCAGCATAGGTTGAATACGCTTCTTAAACTTAAAAAGGGTACTCAAGTAAAAACCATTAAAGCCAAATTTGGGATAAACCTCACTGCCTATTGCCAGACGGTAAGCCCCCACAATTCGCATTTCCTCCTTGTCCCAAAGCACCAAATGATGGTAGTGGTAATCGAAGGTATCCAGATCGAGGGCCAAATTGGACCCCTCTCCGATCGCTCTAAAGGTAATTTCACGTAATCGGCCAATTTCGCGGATCATATTAGGCACTTGTGCCGCCTTACACAGAAATACCTGATAGCTCCGCTTTTCTTCAATCAAGGCCTCCTTCTCGAGTAGGAACTCATACTCTTTGAGCAAAAGGTCGGTGTCTACAGGATCTGCAATTGGCTTTGGCTCAGCTGGTCTTTTAGGGCTAAAAAGTTTAAACTCTGGATGCAAGGCATTACTCAGCAAATAAACTCTCTGGCGTAATAGAGCCGACAGTTGGTACTCTCGCGGATATAAAGCCAGTTCCTTGGGATATATAGTCCGACCGATACGAATGGTTACCGGTCGAGAGCGATAACTACGTAATTCGGATGGGACCTTTAAATCCTGAAAAATGGGACCTAATCGCTGTAAGAGATGATATACAAAAGTTTGATTGGCCTTAAAGAAAACCGGGGTTACTGGCACCTGAGCATCGGCTATTTCACGAATCATGTTCACATCCCAGTCTCCATCTTCCAGTTGGCGTTTCGAAATGCGATAATTGGTACTAACCGAGCCCGCCGGAAATATAGCCAGGGCCTTCCCTTCCTTGAGGGATTCACTTAAACTTGCCCCAGAACTCACCCCACTTTCATCTAAATCCCAATAGTGAGCAATGGGCTTTAAGCGCTGCCATAAATCCGAACCCACGATTCGAAGATCCGGACGAATAGAAGCGACTAATTTTATCAATAACAAAGCATCAATTCCCGCCAGGGGGTGATTACATATCAATACCACCGGGCCAGAAGTTGGAATGCGTTTTAATTCTTCTTCAAAATATTGAAAGCTGAGATCTAATTCGCGGATCACATCATCCACAAAAAGATTCTCTTCCCGTCCGTCCCTTCCCGAAAAAAGCTCTTCAACACTCTTCACCTTTGCCAGGTGTAAAAGGGTTTTGAGTAAAGCCTCCCTGCCAATTTTAGGGAGTTTTACCGTGCGAAACATTTCTCCGGAACCAAGTCGGGCCATGTGATCAGATTCTGATTACAATTTGATAAGTGTCGGTACTTACTTGCTCGAGCAATTTACGTCCTCTGCTTTGAATGTCTGCTACCGCACTGTTATCATAATGCCTTACGGTATAAAGCTCCAAATCACCAATTACCGACACATCGAAACTCTGCTTAAGTTGCTCCAAAAGAGCGGGTGTAGCAATAGGGTCATCGTTTACACAGAAGGACGAACTAGTAGCGGCATGCTGCGATAAATTCACGCGCAAGCCATACTCATGAAATAATTTATAAATTTTGGAAAGGTGGTCTTCCGCAATGAAAGCCAGGTCTCGGGTAGCTAAACTAATTAACTGCTGCTGGCTCTTGCGAATAAAACAGGGTAAAAAAGGCTCCAGGTTTACCCCCTCCGAAATTGTGGTTCCCTCCTGCTCCAAATCGCTAAATGAACGCACCCTTAATGGCACGCCACGCTCCTGCAGCGGCTGAATAGTTTTAGGGTGAATTACGGAAGCTCCATAAAAAGCTAATTCGATCGCTTCCCGGAAACTGATTTTCTTCAATAATTCGGTGCCCTGAAAAACCTTGGGATCGCCATTCAAAACCCCGGGCACATCTTTCCAAATAGTTACTTCTTCGGCTTGCAAAACATAGGCAATTACCGAAGCGGTATAATCGGATCCCTCTCGACCTAAGGTGGTCGGATTGAAATTATCATCCGAACCAATAAAACCTTGGGTGATATAGGAGTTGCCACTCTTCACATTGTCCAGAACCAAACGTCGGGTTAAGTTCCAGTTTACTCTAGCGGCACGATAGTTTTGATCTGTACGGATCAATTTTCGAGCATCCAACCAACGGTTTTCGAAACCTTCGAAATTTAAATAGGCCGATACAATTTTGGTTGAAATCAACTCACCAAAACCAACGATCTGATCATATACTTGATTGAAACTTCCCACCGCCGGTGATTCTACAATGGTTTCCAATTGCAGAAATAATTCACTCACTTCATTGCTAAGACGCTCATTGGATTGAGGGAAAAGCTCATCAATAATCCGCTGATGTGAATCCTTCAAATCCTTCAACTGTTTACTGCAGTCCTCCTTCTTTCCATTCAAGAAAGATTTCACCAACTCCTCAAGGGCATTGGTCGTTTTCCCCATGGCCGAAACCACAATCAGGATATCATCTGCTGTAAAGTGTTGAACGATGGATGCCACGCGCTGCACGCCTGCCGCGTCTTTTACACTAGCTCCACCGAATTTAAAGATTCGCATGTTAAATTATTAAGCGGCAAAAATACTAATTAGGCTTTGCTGATATTCCACAAAATACTGTCCTGAGACGGCTTTAAAATTTTTAGCTTTAAGCTTTTAAAGGATTAATTCAATTGGGCAGCAGCTCTCCCTGCCAGAAAAGCGCTGGTCCAGGCATGTTGAAAGTTATAGCCCCCGGTAATGGCGTCTACATTAACAAACTCGCCAATAGCATAGAGGCCAGGATACTTCTTTAGTGCATAAGTCTGCATATCCAATTCCCGAAGATCGAGGCCTCCCGCAGTAACAAACTCCTCTTTAAAGGTGGTTTTCCCACTTACGTTGAAGGGACTACGAAGTAAAAATTCGAGCAAACGATTGAACTCCTTTTTCGATAAATCTCGATTGGATTTACTTTCCTGCACCTCGGCCAATTGTAAAATAGCCTTCCATAAGCGTGAGGGCAGATCAAAAGCCCTGCTATTTGCTACTCCCTTGGCGGGATGGGCGGAAAAATATTCCTGCAATTGTGTGCGCGCTTCTTCTTCCGAAAGACCCAGCCAATTAATCAAGATGGGAAACTGATAGTTTCGTTCCTTCAAATCCGGGGCATACCAGGCACTAAGCTTTAATACTGCCGGACCCGAAAATCCCCAATGGGTGATTAATAAGGGCCCCTGCTCTTTCCACTTAGTAGCTGGAATTTGCACCCAGGCATTAGGTACCGACAGGCCCATTAAATCTTTGAGTGGCGACTGTGGTACATTAAAGGTGAATAAGGAAGGACAAGGAGCCACCCAATTCAAATCAAAGTCCTTTAAAAATGCATAGCCATTTTCCTTGGGCTGGCCACCCAATGCGAGAATCACCACCTCACAATCATATAAGGAACGATCTCGAAACTGTAATTGATAGCCATTTTCTGTGGCCTCCAGTTGGATTAAATCCTTTTGCATTTGGATGCGTACCCCAGCTTTTTGTGCCGCCTTTTCCAGTACCTGAATTACCGATTCACTGGAGTCGCTTTTAGGGAAAACCCGACCATCAGCCTCCACCTTTAATTCCAGACCCTGTTCCTCAAACCAGGCCCGGGCCTCAGGATATCCAAAACGACCAAAAGCCTTCTTTAAAGAGCGCCCACCACGAGGATATGCCTTTATCAATTCAGAAGCGTAGGGGCAGTGATGTAACACATTGCAACGTCCACCGCCACTTACCCGAACCTTGGAAAGCAGTTTATTGGATTTTTCAAATAGGACTACTTCAGTATCAGGGCTGGCAGCATGAATAGCCGCAAAGAAACCGGCTGCACCCCCACCAATTACTGCAATTCGCCTTTTCACTCTGATTTGTTGAGCCACCATTTGCAATTCCACCATTCGGTTTCAATGCCGGCTCCCATTTTCTCATAGAAGCGTACAGCGGGTTCATTCCAATCCAAGACCTGCCAATCCAAGCGCTTGGCCCCGGCTTTACGAGCATAATCTGCGGTTGCTTCCAACAGCATTTTACCATAGCCTTTACCGCGATGTTCAGGAACAACGATTAAATCTTCAAGGTAATAGCAAGCTCCTTTCCAGGTCGAATAGCGAGGATAAAACAGCGAGATTCCAATCACGCCACCTTGAGGATGTTTAAGCACTATATATTCGAAGCGACCTAATTCCCAATCTTCCAAAAGCTCGGCCTCGGTGGTTACCACTTCTTGGGGCGCCTTCTCAAAATCGGCCAAAGCCTTGATTAGGCGCAACAAATCGGAGATGTCCTCCGCACAGCCAGGGATAATTTCTACTTCTGCGACCATTCCATTTCCACTTGATTATGCAGGAGGTCCTCTAAATTCTGACGACGGGTAATCAAATGCGCTTTGCCTTTATGCACCAATACCTCAGCCGGCTTATAGCGACTATTGTAATTATTGGCCATGGTAAAGCAATAGGCTCCGGCATTGCGGAAGGCTAAAATATCTCCTTGACGTACTTCTGCAATCTGGCGATCATTAGCGAAGGTGTCGGTTTCGCAGATATAGCCAACCACGGTATAAACACGCGGATCAGCCTTGGGATTGCTAATATTCTCTATATGATGGTAGGCATCGTAAAACATAGGCCGAATCAAGTGATTCATACCTGTATCTACCTGAGCAAATACGGTTGCCGTGGTTTGCTTTAAGCCATTTACCTGGCAACAAAAAGTTCCGGATTCAGACACCAGGAATTTACCGGGCTCGAATTCAATTTCAAGTTCTCTTCCGTATTCGGCGCAGAACTCCTTGAACATGCCCGTCATTTTTTGCCCTAGCTCCTCTACATTGGTGGCAATATCATCTGCCTTATAAGGCACTTTAAACCCGCTACCGAAATCCAAATATTTCAAATCTGGAAAATCACGAGCCACATCAAATAATAATTGAGCACCTACCAGGAAGGTATCTACATCCAGAATGTCGCTTCCGGTATGCATGTGCACGCCTTCCACATTGAGGTTCAGGCTTTGTACCAAGCGCTCTAGATGGCGACGTTGATGAATACTAATCCCGAATTTGGAGTCGATATGCCCAACGGAAATCTTGCTATGACCGCCAGCCATAATATGGGGATTCATCCGGATACATACCGGATAGCTATTTCCGTACTTGGCACCAAACTGCTCCAGGATACTCAGATTATCAATATTAATTCGTACGCCATGGGCTACAGCCTTTTCAATCTCGGCCATGGAAACTCCATTGGGCGTGTAGATGATTTCTTCGGCGGCAAAGCCTGCTCTAAGGCCTAATTCCACTTCTTGAATTGAAACCGTATCCAAACCGGCCCCTAATTGCTGGAAAAAGCGAAGCACATTAATATTACTCAGCGCCTTACAAGCGTAATTAATCTTAAGTTTCGATCCTTTAAAAGCCTTTTGCAAACGTTTATATTGGGCCTCCATCTTGGCCGTGTCGTAAATGTAAAGCGGGCTTCCAAAATCTTCACAGATCTGACGCACATCCAGTCCGCCAATCTCGTAGTGATCGTTCTTAAGTTGTAACATTATAATTATTATTGCCGCAAAGGTATGAATGACCAGCCATCCAATTCTATGAAGGACTATACTGAAATTCAAATGATCCGTAATTGGCTTCTTTGGATAATCCTATTCGCCCTCTTACTCTTCTTTACTTTCGCCAGTGTTTCGCAATTAGTCTTTGGTATTCCGATGGGCGAAAACCCCATGCCCTCCTGGGCTTTAATAGCCGGAACCCTATTTATTGCCTTTATCACCGTGGTGATGGCAAAGACTCAATTAATCCTGAGCATCGACAGCAAATCTCTAAGCATCCGGTTTGGTGCATTGGGCCAAATGGAAAGAAATTGGTCGGAAGTTTCCAAAGTGAAAATCATCAAAATGCCCTTGGCCGGAGTAGGAAAAAAGAATCACCCCCAGTACGGAGAGCTCTACAATGCGGGCGGAAAACAAGGTCTTTTAATTGAGTTTAAGGATCAAAGCAAGGTTTTGGTTTCTACTCGTCAAGCAGAAAAACTGAAGGCTTATTTAAAGCAAATTAAAAAGCTGAAAGACTGAATATTTTAGACGGTCCCGCTAAATTTGCTGCATACCTCTCAATCCATGGAAAGACATATTACTCTGGGTGAGTTCATCATCCAAAACCAAAAAGACTTCCCTTATGCCAAGGGAGAACTCAGCGCATTGCTTAGCTCCATTCGCCTAGCCGGTAAAATGGTTAATCAGGAAATCAACAAGGCCGGTTTAGCCAATATTATTGGTGCCGCTGGTGTAGAGAACGTGCAAGGTGAAGCCCAGCAAAAACTGGATGTTTTAGCTAACGACATGTTTATCAGCACCCTGCGTAAGAGGGGTGAAATTTGTGGTTTGGCCAGCGAAGAAATGGAGGAGCATATCGTATTTAACGAAGATATCCACTCCAATGCACGTTATGTAGTACTGATCGACCCTCTGGATGGCAGCAGCAATATTGATGTAAATGTATCGGTTGGTACCATCTTTAGCATATTCCGCCGGGTAAGTGAGCCTGGTACTCCAGTGACCTTAGAAGATTTTTTACAACCCGGTCACAAACAAGTGGCAGCAGGTTATTTGGTATATGGCACCTCTACCATGCTGGTATATACCACTGGTAATGGAGTGCATGGCTTTACCTACGACCCGGGTATTGGCAGTTTCTTCCTATCGCATCCTAATATGCGGGTAAAGGAAAACGGCAAGATTTACTCTATCAATGAAGGGAACTATGTACACATGCCCGAGGGTGTGAAAAAGTACATTAAGTGGTGCCAGGAATTAGACCCTGCCACTGGTCGCCCCCTAACTTCTCGGTATATTGGTTCATTGGTAGCCGACTTCCATCGTAACCTTTTAAAAGGCGGGATTTACATCTACCCTAAAGGAACTAAGGCCCCTAAAGGGAAGTTACGCTTGTTATACGAGTGCAATCCAATGGCCTTCTTAATTGAGCAGGCCGGTGGAAAAGCCAGCGATGGTCATACTCGAATCATGGACATCCTCCCTACCGAATTGCATGAGCGTGTTCCTTTCTTCTGTGGAAGCTCTGAAATGGTTGATCAGGCAGAAGCATTTCTACGCGAGTATAAAGACTAATTTTTTCAATTCCAGGCTTAGCACAAGCCCCGAAATAATCCTATAAAAAAAGCGGCCTCCGATGAGAGCCGCTTTTTGGTTGAGGGGGAAGGAAAATGGTTTGATAACCGTTGGCTAAAGTCGCCTATCCCTCGCTATTCCTCAAATGTCTGGCATTAATAACCGGAATTCCGGCACGAAATACAGGCTAAGACTCTCCCTCAAATCGCTTTTTGAGATCCTCTTTATAGGTTCTGGATACCGGTAGTTCCCTTCCATCGTCAAGAAGAACCTTGGTGGCATAGACTGCTTTCAGAAAAGAAGCTTGCACCAAATAACTTCGATGGATGCGTATAAAGTCATGGCCACTCAATTGCTCTTCCATTGCCTTGAGGGTGCTACGCTCCACCTCTGGATTTTTACGCCCCTTCAAAAACAAGTTCACATAATGCCCGTCAGATTCGAGATAAATCAAATCATCAATATTGATCACCGCTTTTGATTTCAGTCGCAACTGACTGGGAAGCTCAGGCTCGGGGGCCTGATGTTCATCAATTAAACTAAATCCTGTATTCTCAATCTTATTGACATTGGATAGAGCTTCGGCACTTAAGCGAGCTGCTTCGGCCGCTTCAGCCTCTCGCTCCGCGCTAATTTGTTTAGCCTTCTTGCGACTGAGCCAGAAAATAAGACTCCCTAAAGCCAGGAAAACTAAAATAACCATCAGGGCCATTTTATAAGAGCGTACCTTCTCTTCTTGCTGCCCTCTCAGTGCTGCCAACTCAATTTCATTGCTAGCCTGTTTTATTTTGGCCGCATCCCGCTTCTGATCAAGCTCAGCCTGCCTTTGCTTGCTTAAGCGCAAATATTTTAATGCTGAATCAGCTTCTCCTTTCAATTCAAAATGATGGGCAAAAGCCTCTAAATACTCAGGATCATTCAAAAAGAATTTTTGATTGGGACTTTGCCGAATGGAATCAAAGTAGGGAGCGCCTGCTTCATAATCACCTTGATTATTGGCCATGTAGAGACTAAGCATCCATAGATTTTCCAATGTCCGACCGCGGCCTCTCCCACGAGGTGGCATTAGGCTATAGGCACTGTCCAAATATACTTGTGCTGTATCCCAAGCTGCCAGTTTGCTATAGTTCCGAGACAGATTAGCCAGAACTTCAACCTGATCGAAAAAAGACCCCAGGTTCTGGTGAATCCTCAAAGCTTTATGTAAATAAAAAATGGCCGAATCGTAATGCCCCAGGGCCCGATGGGCTACGGCCAGATTATTATACGAACGCGCCTCAATATTACGATCCGGCACCTTATTGCTGTGCTCCAGGGCTTTATGAAACCAGCGCAATGCTTCCTCCTCTTGATGAATCCTTCCGTACAAGGAACCCAAACTAAGATAGGTAAGAGCAATGCCTTGGTAATCGATTCTTTGTTGAATTAAGGCGGTTTCTTTCATTAAGACTGCAGCCGAATCATAGGATTCGCGCATCATCAAGGCATTTGCCATATTCTTGATAGCCAAGGCGTATTGCAAGCTATCTTGATCTTCCATGGCCAGGCGACGTAAAATTCGAAAGCTGGAATCACCACTTTCAAATTGGCGAATCCGATAATAGGAAATCCCCAAATTTTTAAGCACCACTTCGTAGCTAAAACGCTCATCGTAGTGTTCGCCTTCCTTTAAATGACTTAGGGATTTTTTAAAATTTTTAGCCGCCTTGGTGGGATTGGCTGAGAAGGTTCCGGCCAGACCTTTTAAAAAATAAGCCCGCCCTAATGCGACTGAATCTTCCGAATATTGCAATAGACCCTCAGCAATTGAATCTAGAACCTTAGGATTTCGAATATCCTGTAAAGATGCTTCAACCCATTTCTCCTTTTCTCCCTGAGCATAAGCACCATAAGTCACGAGGAGCCCCAATACTGCCCCCAATATTCTCTTCATCTTCCTTCCATTTTGACAATCCCCTCGTGGGCAAGATAGTTTCATTATTACACTAAGTCAAGCCGAATCTGGATAAATAAATGCCCGAAAGCCAGCACCAGCAAGGGACCTAGAACCTAACCCACTACTTAACAGCTAGATGAAGGAAGCACGATCAAATTTTAAATCTCAAATTTCGGGTTCCGGCTCAAAGCATCAACTCTTACCTTTGCCAGCTCACACCATCCCTCAATAAAGAGCGGATGGTTTAATGGTTTAGGGCATGGCCTACAAGGCAAGTAATTTTCTGGAGCGCTATTCGGATGACCAGCGCATTAAACTCATTCTTGATCAGTGGTCTAAAACAGACCCTCAGAAACTGGAAGTTAGAGGCATATCAGGGTCCCTCGGTGCTATAGCCCTGGCTCAAAGCTTCCAGCAAAGTGAAATTCCGCATTTGGTCATTCTTAATGACAAAGAGCAAGCGGCCTATTTCCTTAATGATCTGGAAGGTTTAATAGGCGAAAAAGAAGTACTCTTTTATCCTGCCTCCTACCGAAGGCCGTATGACACCGAAGAAACGGACAATGCCAATGTCCTGCTACGAGCTGAAGTATTAAACCGCCTAAACAGTCGCAAGAAACCCGCTATTCTGGTTAGCTACGCCGACGCTCTTTTCGAAAAGGTTGTTACTCGTAAAAGCCTAAGTGCGCATACTTTCAGCATCAGGACCGGGGATGAATTAAGCATTGACTTCTTAAATGAAACCCTCTTTGAATATCAATTTGAAAGAGTGGATTTCGTTATTGAACCCGGGCAGTTTTCCGTTCGTGGTGGTATAGTGGATGTATACTCCTTCTCCCATGACCAACCCTTCCGGATTGAGTTTTTCGATGATGAAATTGAAAGCATTCGCACCTTCGATATCGAAAGCCAACTGAGTATTGATCAGGTGAAACGAATTCAATTGGTACCTAATGTTGAAAACAAGGTGCTGATGGAAAGTCGGGAAAGCTTCCTGGAGTACATAGGTCCTAAAACCATCGTTTGGACCCAAAATTCCAATCTGATTGGGAGCAAACTTCAAGATCTTTATGAAAAGGCCCTGGAACTTTTTCGGGAGATCAACTCCGATATCAGTCGCAGTGAACCGGCGGAACTCTATATAAATAAAGACCTATTTCATCAGCAGTTAAAGAACTTCCATCAACTGGAGTGGCAAGCGGATAATGGCTTTGAGGCCAGTTTAAAGATCGAGTTCAACTCTAAACCTCAACCCAGCTTCAATAAAAAGTTTGAACTTTTGGTTGATGATCTTCGCAAACACAGTGAAGAGGATTACGATAATTTCCTGCTCTGCCTCAATCAAACCCAAGTTGAACGCTTCGATGCCATTTTCGAAGACATTGGCAAAGAGGTTAAGTTTCAACCGATTGTACATACCCTGCACGAAGGCTTCATTGACCAGGAAGCTAAAACCCTGGTTTACACAGACCATCAAATTTTTGAGCGCTATCAGAAATTCCGCTTAAGAACGGGCTATGAGAAACGTCAAGCGGTAAGCCTTAAAGAACTCACCGCTCTGCAAGTTGGAGACTATATCACCCACATTGACCATGGTATTGGGGAATTCGGCGGACTGCAAAAAATTGAGGTTAACGGAAAGCAACAGGAAGCCATTAAACTGATTTACAGCGGAGGCGATGTGCTCTATGTAAGCATTCACTCTTTGCATAAGATCAGTCGCTATAATGGCAAAGAAGGCACGGTGCCCTCAGTGCATAAACTGGGTTCCGGAGTTTGGCAAAAAACCAAGTCCAAGGCTAAGACTCGCGTTAAAAAGGTGGCCTTTGACCTTATTAAGCTTTATGCTAAACGTAAGGCTACGCATGGCTTTCAGTTTTCACCCGACAATTATTTACAGCACGAATTAGAGGCTTCCTTTATTTATGAGGATACGCCCGATCAAGAATCGGCAACCCTGGCCATTAAACAGGATATGGAGGCGCAAACTCCGATGGACCGCCTTATTTGCGGGGATGTTGGCTTCGGAAAAACCGAATTAGCGGTACGAGCAGCCTTTAAGGCGGTATGCGATAGCAAGCAAGTTGCGGTATTGGTACCAACTACTATTCTTGCCTTTCAACATCATAAAACCTTTAGCAAGCGATTAGCCGATTTCCCTTGCCGCGTGGAGTATATAAACAGATTCCGCAGCAGGAAAGAGCAAACCGAAATCCTGAAAGATTTAGAAGAAGGCAAGGTAGACATCATCATTGGTACTCATCGTCTAGTGGGTAAAGACATCAAGTTTAAAGACTTAGGACTGCTGGTTATTGATGAGGAGCAAAAATTTGGTGTAAGCGTTAAGGACAAGCTTAAGAACCTGAAGGTAAATGTGGATACCCTTACCCTAACAGCGACACCCATTCCGCGGACCTTACAATTTTCACTGATGCAGGCGCGCGACTTGAGTGTGATGACCACGCCACCACCGAACCGCCACCCGATTGAGACCCAATTGATCCCCTTTAATGAGGAAATTATCCGCGACAGCTTGCGCTATGAATTAAGCAGAGGTGGACAGGTTTTCTTCATCCACAACCGAGTGGAGAATATTAAAGAAGTGGCAGGGATGCTGCAAAGGCTAATGCCAGATGCTAAAATCGGTATTGGTCATGGCCAGATGGAAGGCAAGAAATTGGAGCAATTAATGTTGCAGTTTATTAATGGTGAATTCGATATTCTGGTGGCCACCTCGATTATTGAGAATGGATTGGATGTACCGAATGCCAATACCATCATCATCAATAATGCACAAAATATTGGCCTGAGCGATCTGCATCAAATGCGAGGTCGAGTAGGTCGAAGCAACAAAAAGGCCTTCTGTAAATTAATCACTCCTCCCCTTTCGGCGATGAGCGATGAAGCCCGCAAGAGAATGCAGGCCATCGAAAAATTCAGTGATTTGGGAAGTGGTTTCCATATTGCTATGCGCGATTTAGAGATTCGTGGAGCTGGTGATTTACTGGGTGCCGAACAGAGTGGCTTTATCAATGATATTGGCTTTGATACCTTCCAGAAAATCCTGGCAGAAGCTATTGAAGAACTAAAAGAAACAGAGTTTAAAGAGCTCTATGCTGAAGAGTTAAAGAATAAGGAAAGTATTAGCGATACCTTATTGGATACCGACCTGGAGATTTTGATCCCTGATCAATATGTGAACAAGGTAGATGAGCGCCTGAAGCTGTATCAGGAATTGGATCAATTGCGCACGGAAGCAGAAATTGAAACCTACTCCCGCGATTTAGCCGATCGCTTTGGACCTATCCCTCGGGAAGTGGAAGAGCTTTTCGATTCCATACGTTTACGTCGCCTAGGGCAGAAAATCGGATTTGAAAAAGTGGTTCTCAAGCAAGAACGCTTGCTCTGCTATTTTACTTCGGATCAAGAATCTCCCTACTTCCAATCGGATCGCTTCCAAAAAGTACTTCTGTATTTGAAGTCGGCCCCGCAAGCTCAGCTTAAAGAGCGTAATGGTAAACTGTACCTAAGCTTCCAGGACGTGCTTAGCGTTCACGATGCATTTGAAGTACTAAAGCCAATTCTGGGAACAGAGGCCAATTAGCCCCTACTCTTTTTATCTTGGGATCATGAAATTTGAAGCCTATATCGAGAATACCGGGGGCATACCCTTTGTGATCTGTGATTATGATGTCGCACAGAAATTTATTGAGCAGCACTCTAAACGGGTGTTGATCTATGGTCCGGATCAAAAGGCCATTCACCGGGCCTTGCAATTGCGCAAAGATGGCTATGCGCTAATTGCTTTAAGCAAGGCCATCTTAAAAGGCTGGAAAATGGAGGTGGGTGATTTGGTGCAAATTCGAGTGGAGCCCGACACCTCTGAATTTGGCATGAGTTTCCCAGAAGAGTTCAAAATTGTATTGGAGCAAGATCCGGAAGCGGCAGCAGTTTTCGAAAGATTAAAGCCCGGCCGACAAAGAGGGGTATTGCATTATGTAAGTCAACCCAAAGGCGAAGAATCCCGCATTAAGCGTGCCCTGGAAATGGCAGAGAAAATGCGTACGGGTACTTTGCATGGCGGGATAGACTAATTGAAGGAATGAAATAGCTCTATTTAAGAGCTTAAACTGCCTAAAGTTTCTGGTAAAAACCTTCCCATCCCAAAGGCTCAGGATTATAGAGTTTATATACCTGCTGTTCTCGTTCACTTAAAGCTTTATATTCTGAGGCAAAGTCTTTCTGTTCTTTTTCATTGACTGACCTATCCCAAGCTGCGACTAAGTCCTTTTCCAGTGCTGTAAAATGTCCAAATTCAGCCAGAAAATCCCGGGCTTCCATAAGGGCAAAACCAAGTAAGTTTAATCCAGGCCATGCCTTAACATTCTGAATATCGGGATGATCTTTTGCCATACCAATACCCCAAATACTATCTAGCGGACTGGCCTCTACCAAAACACGATTATGGGTATTCAGTAAAAAATCCAATAAATCAGGATTCTGATTAAACTTGTGAATATTCCCTAAGCGAACAATCTCAAATCGCTTTTGAAGCCAAATATCCTGATCAAAGTTTAAAACTTGGCGACCCAAATCTTTGGCTTCAGCAGGCTTTTTACTGGCTATAATCCTTTCAGCTATTTCATGATTATCGAATAAGCGGGCCTTTTGTGCCATCATCCAATGCTCAGAAGTTTTATAGCTGTATCCATTAATGCTAAAAGGGCTCTCAAACCACTGACTAAAGCAAAAGCTCCCTACTGTTTCGCCGGCCCTAGAGGTATGTCCCCAGAAATAGAGGTATTTAAATCGGGTCCCATTCTCGATGCTCGATACAAGCCACTCTTTTGAATAATGTGTTATCATGCTAAGATTTAGGTTTTATTTTGAGAGGTAAAAGTAGAATTGCAGATCGAAGAGTTGATAAAATAAGCTAGAATTAAGAACCTTTAAGGACTGCAATTTGTCCGCTGGCTAAAATTTGAATTTCCTATTCAAGAGAATCAGCAATGGCCAAATCCTAAAAATCAGCTCTGCCTTTTCAATCTTGGAAAATCCTATTCTCCAATAATTTCCCCTGGTCATAAACAGCTATCAGATAAGCATTATGCTTGTTTGACCAAATCTTGGACTCACCTTGAAGCAATCCATTTTGATAGCTCTTCTGTATTTTAATTTTGGCACTTTCAAACCAAAATGTCTGCAGCCCCTCCGGCTCTCCTTTCTTATAAAACTCCTCCGATTGCTTTTTACCAGAGGCATACCATGTTTGGTATTTTCCGCCAAGTTTTCCTTTCTTATACCAAGCCTCGGTGGCGATTTGCCCATTTTCATGATAGCTCCTATAAGGACCCTCTAGAATACCTTTCTGATAAGATTTTTCAATATGCAATTGCCCACTTTCATAGAAGTGCTTTTCCAATCCCGTTTTAAACCCATTAGTATATTCACCTGCCGCATACAATGAACCCCGAGGATAATAGGAAGACCAGGGACCATGTTTCTCACCCGCCTCATTTCTACTTATTGAATCTGTAAACCCCTCAAGAGATCGAACCTCTTCTTCGCTTAAACTATTCCTAATAGCTTGACTTACCTGTATTTGAAATTCAAAATTGGTATCCAAATCCGCAGCCTTCTGCATATCGGAATAAAAACGATCCTTTTGGGCTAGCTCGAAGAAGCAAAACCCTCTATTAAAGTATAAGTTAGCCGAACTTGAATCTAGTTCTGTAGCCATCGTATAGCTTTGAATTGCAGCAGAATAATCCTGAGAAATCTGCTGGGACAAGCCTTTCAAGAAAATGACCTCAAAATCATCGGTCTTTAGATCTAAGAGTTGATCAATTATTATTTGAGCAGAATCAATTTTATCTGCATTCAGCAAATTTTTAACGTCTTGAAGTAAATCTTGATAGGATTTTTGGGGCTCCCAAGTTTGTTGACAAGCACTCAGGAGAATCAAGAAGCATAAAAGGAAATAGAGCTTTTTCAAAGGAACTTTATTAATTGGATCTGTTTAGTTTTTCTCCAGGAAGTTGGTTTCTATTAATTCATCATCAATAAATAGAAACAAGCGATCTCCTTTGCGGATAAACTTATGAAATTCGAATTGGACATCTGGCTCTTGCCTTTCTCCATCTAGCTCCTGCAATACAAGCGGCTCTTGCTCCCACATCCATGCTGAGGCATCCAAAAGTAAAGTGTCATCATGAAATTTATACTCCCCTGAATAGATTAGCCAAGTATTACAAGACTGGCTACGCAGGCTAAAGGTCGAATCCGTCCATAATTCCAATTGCAATCCACCAAAAGCAGATTGAAAAACGAAGGTTTCAGCTGGCATGGCTTGCCCAATCAGATTAGGACTTATATTGAATAGGAATAGAGCTAAGCTCAAAAAAAGAGAACATCTCACCGCACTATTAAATCAAAAATTAAAATTCCCATCCATGGTATTATTCATCACTGGATGGTAAATTCTCTATAACCAATTCAAGCTTTAAAACAATAAAAACGGAGCATCCTATCCGGTTATTCCAGTTAAAAATTTAAATCCTCCATATAGCATCCTACTGGCATCAAAAATCTTACGATCGGGCTGCATCAATGGCCCCACTAATTTGGACATGCGCGGATCTTGCGGCACTTTCATATTCGCATCATCCCGAATATCCTTAGAAGGGAAAAGAGCCCAGCCAAATATTACTAGCTCATTCTCCTTAAGACCTGCTGCTTCCACAAAGGATTTTGTACCGGGCAGACTTAGATCATCACCCACAAATTCGTAGTAAGCTTGCGCCCCGTATTCCATCCAAATCGCTGCCACCGTTTCAGCGACCTTTTGATACTCCTGAAGATGTTCCTCTGCTATGGGAAAAAGAAAAGCGTCGATATAGCTACTCATATTCTTTGATATATATTAAAATCTGCCTAGCTAAAACTATCACAAATCGATGAAATGTACCCATGAATGGGCCGCTTAAAATCTTGACTTAAGTCAATGCAGGGCAATTCTGATTGAGGAATCTTTGTCTCAAGAAACTAAAGACTATCCTAAAACATAAAAATGAAAAACGAAAAACACCTTTTAAGAGGCTTGATACTCGGCCTGGTACCCGGGAGTCTCATTGGGCTGCTTACTGATAATATTGGTTTGTGGATTTGCCTCGGCTTGACCATTGGCGCTGCAATCGGCACGCGAATTAATAAACAAGCCAAAGAAGATGTCTAAACAAAAGAAGCCTCAATCTCGATTTAGCTCTGCTAAAGTTGCCGGCTTGCTTTATTTGGTAATTGCCATTATAGGCGGATTTAGTATTGGCTATATTCCTGAAGAATTAGTGGTTTATAATAATGCCGCTTTAAGCTTTCAAAACCTGAAGGAACATTGGGATCTCTTTCAATTGGCTATTGCCGGTGATATTGCCGTTTTACTTTTCGAGACCTTCCTCACGGTATTGCTTTATCAATTATTCAAATCCATCCATCAAACCAGCATGCTGATTGCCAGCTATTCACGATTGGCTATGGCCATTATAATGGGAATGAATTTGATCAATTACCTGATACCCGCCTTATTTATTTTGGAACCTGAGCTTGGCAGCGCATTTAACAGCGCTCAACTTGAAAGCTTAAACCTCATCTTCCTTAAGGCCCATAAATTTGGAGAATTTGCCTGGCAAATATTTTTTGCTATTCATCTATTTTGTCTGGGACATGTAATTCACCGTTCCCCATACACTCCAAAATTTTTGGGTTTAGTCATGCTCATAGGCGGTATAGCTTATGCTGGTGATAGCATTTTGCACTTGCTCATCATTCCCGCAGGACTTTTACAACAAAGTTTTAGCCTCTTGCTTATTCTCGCTGTTATCTCTGAATTCTGGTTTGCCTTCTGGCTGCTGATCAAAGGCTATCCCAATCAGGAGTCTATCCAAATTCAACCCTAAATCTGATTTCATTGAACCCCTACTTCAAATCTCAAGCTGGTCAGGAGAAAATTTTAAATCTCTATGATCAAAAGCTTCAAGATCTAAAGATCGACTACGATTCAATTACCCTTAATAGCAGCTTTGGAGAGACCCATATTCTCACGACCGGTAACATTAATAATCCACCTTTGATTATTGTTCATGGTTCCAATGGCTGTGCTCCTATCGCCTTGGAAACTTATCCCAATCTCCATCTGAATTTCAGAGTCTATGCGGTAGATGTTCTCTCTCAACCTAATAAGAGTGCGGGCACCCGACTCAGTATGAAGGATAAATCCTATGGACAATGGATGCATGAAGTAATTGACCTATTGCAATTGGAAAAGGTATGCTTGCTGGGTTTCTCTTTTGGCGGTTTGGTCATCTTAAAAAGCCTGGAGTATTCCGAGGCCAAAATCGATCAGGTGTTTTTAGCTGCTCCGGCTTATATCGTAAATGGTAATCCTCTACGCAACTTATGGACGATTTTCAGACCGATGAAAAAGTACATGAAGTCGAAGGACATCAAATACCTGAAACAATTTCTGTCGGATGTATTCTCCGAACCAAATGAATTTGCGCTTAAGTTCTTAGCTCAGGTATTCTTGCATTTCAAAATGGATTTTACTCCTGTTCCTAAGATTTCTAAATCTGCTGCTCAGGCAATCACCACACCCATTACTCTATTTGCAGCCGAAAACGACCTTATGTTTCCAGGGCCGAAAATGATTCAAAGGGCTAATTATATTTTCCCATCCCTCAAGGAGGCTTATCTACTTGAAAATTCGAAGCATGTTCAAAACAGAAATGATAATTCGAAAATCGAATCTCTGGTCAGAGACAGTTACCAGCCCCTAAATCGTGCCTGAGGAAAACAAATAAAAACTTCTCTACTTCTTTTGATAAGCCCTTTTCTTAATGCGGCTCATCGATTCCGGAGTAATGCCCAAATAGCTAGCGATTTGATGTTGGGGCACCCGATTCATTAGTTGGGGATTGTTCTCCATTAAATCTTTGAAACGCTCTTCAGGGCTCGAGCTTATAAAAAAGGCCATTCTTTCTTGTAAAGCTCCGGCTTCCTTTTCTACTTCCTGACTCAAGAACTCCTGGAGCCGAGGAAGGCGCTCGCACATTTGATCAATTAAGGATTGTGTCCCAACGGTCAGCACACAATCCTCTGCACAGACCAGGTAGTGCTTAGAGGCCAACTGATTTGTATAACTGGAAAATGAATTCACCGATTGACCTTCCGTGAAAAATGCCGTGGTTTTTTCTTGCCCATCTTTTAAACGGTACTCACGAACACAGCCTTTTACAACCGCATAGCACTCTTTAGCAATCTCGCCTTCACTCAATAAAACATGCCCTTTCTTAAAGGCTTTTAAATTGGTTTTCTCAACGATGATATCTACCTCCTCAGCTTTTAGAAAAGGAAAGCTTGAGACTAGTTTATGTAGTTCCGCTTGTAGATCCGTCATTTCATTTTCCATTTTTCCTGCAAATCGGTCATGCTTTACTTATAAAAACTTTCAATTCCCAGAACTGGTCTGAATTTGCAATTCAGATCAGACATTTCAAAAACCGAATCTAAGTCAATTTCTTAATCACCTTCTCCAGCCGCTTGCGCTTGGATTCCTTCTCCACCTCATTTAAACGCGACTGTAAAATTTCGCTGAACTTCTTCTTGTTTGGATCGGTGATGATGGGCAAGGCCAATTCGGCATACATTGGCAATTGATTGGTCGGACTGCGTAGTACCTGCTCGCATAGCAAGTCGAAGGCATCATCGGCATATTCTGCCAAGGAAGCCATCTTAACCAGGAGCTTCACCAAATTATCCTTAGTAATTACAGAGCCCTTTTCTCCGGCCTCCACAATTTGAGGCAAGGCCTTGTAAATAAAGCTGGGATTCTCGAGGCAGATAGCATTGAGGGCAGTCATGGCACCCCATTGCAAACGGTTGTTTTTATGCTTCAAAAACTCGATAAAAACCCGCGCATAATCGGCCACCAATTGGGGATCTATTTCCGCAATCTCATAAAGGACTTTGATGCAATCGCTCTGAATAGCTTTATCTTTATGATTCAGGTTTTCGACCAGGATTTTTACGGCCACCGAATCTTTGGTGCTCGCTATTTTTCGGGCCAATTCCTGGTTGGGCACTTCATCCCGACGATCCAATGCCGAGGCTAGTTGTTCTAATACATTCATTGCATTAAGCTTTATTTCAAATTTGAGGTTTCGCCAGAAAAAGTACTGATCTTAAAAGTAGAAAATCCGACTTCAGCACCCTGCCTACTTCAATTCAACCCAAGCGGAATTTAACTTGGCTAACTCCTTCTTTAAGCCCTTAAAATGACTAGCTCCATAAATCACAAAGATCTTTTTAGACTCAGACTGATCAATGTGCCTAGCTAGATTTTCATTACGTAGTCCTAGAATAAAGTTCTTGCGAAAATCCTTTTGCAAATCGCTATTGCAGGTATTACATAAGTAATCGGACTGCAAATCCGTGTCCAAATCACAGCTATCCAACTGAATAGTGCCATTCTTCTTTTCGAAGGCCAGGATTAGATCTTCCAGTAGAAGGTCTGCCTTGATAGCGGTGGCCGTGTCAATTCCCAATCCGACTAAATCCGGTTGGTTCATTAATTGGTATTGGGGATTATAATGCATGCTGCCAATTTTATGATTCACCGTATCTAAATAGCCCGTGCCTGCATCAAAACTACCGGTTAGCTTCCGGAACTTCTTGGCCATTAAAATAAAGGCCTCTGCTTCTTTCAGATCGGTTTCAACCTGTTCATACAAGATGGCATAAGCTTGCCCAGCTAAAGAATCAGTAATTCGGTAAATCTCCTGATAATAGCTCTGCTTACCTATATGATGAATGGGAAGAAAAAGCACTTCCTTCTCTGCAATGCTTAGCACTTTCAGTCCCGGCTTTTCCTCCAAGACCCCGGAGAAATGCATCCATATTGGACTGCAGGAGATGCTGCTACAGACCAGAAATAGAACTAAGAAACCGCGCATTACATACTTCTTTATCCATCTGCTTAAAGCTTCCCGATTAACATGGCATACTTATCCGTAGCTTTAAATCGACTGGCCCATAAAGCGACTCTTTCTTCTTCCAAATTCGATTGAATGATATCCTGATCTCTAATTAAATCCAGCACAAAATTCAGGGTATCTCCATTGCTTAAGGGCAGTCGAGCGGTGAAGGGATAATTTTGATTGTTAATCTGCACATTCGCTAAAGATGTATCCATCATGGCTCGTAGAGAATCTTTGCCAAATTCCATTTGATAGCTGCGAATAAAGAAGGTATCCACTCTATTCATCGCCAGGCCTTGTGAACATGCACTTAAGCTTACACGGGCTAGACGGTATTCCTCTTGATCAAAAAATATTCTTGCTCTAAGTTCGTGGATAGTAATATGTGCCCCCACCCAAGCAGTTCCGCAAAATCCATAGTTCGCCCTTTCCGCCCTTTTAAGGTGCCTCAATGCCGATTTATAATTCCCTTCTGAGTACTTTAATTCAGCCTTCTCAATTTGCTCATAGCCTATTTCATAGGAAGGCTTGCAGGCTTGGATACCCAAGGTGAAAAGTAAGAGCAATAGAGCGAATTTTCCCAGGATCTTCATTCAGGTTTTGTTTCAATAAATCTTACCTTCTAATGTAAGGAAATGAAACACAATGCTCGTAAAGCTGAATTTGCAATTCAGCTTAGGTGCTGCAATCTAGTCTGAGTTTGAAATTCAGACCAAAAAAAAGCCCGAATCAAATTCGGGCTTTTGTCTTTTCTAAAAATTCTATACCTGATCCAAGGCTTGACTCAAATCAGCGATCAGATCATCGGGATGCTCTACCCCAACCGAGAGGCGCACCATTTTTCCGGTGATATTCAATTGATTTCTTAGTTCCAAATCCACACCCGCATGGGTCATGGTTGCTGGGTGCTCTGCCAGGGACTCTGTAGAACCTAAGCTTACTGCCAACTTCACTAATTTCAAGCCGTTCAAAAAACGGAAGGCTTCCTTCTCTCCACCTTTCACATCGAAAGAAAGCATGGCCCCGGCACATTCGTACTGGCGACGGTAAATATCTTGATGACGCTCATCTTTATCGTCAATCATTCCCAAATAATACACCTTTTCCACCTTAGGATGGTCGGCCAACCATTGGGCTACTGCTTCTGCATTAATAGCCTGACGCTCCATGCGCACTTTCAGGGTTTCGAGGCTTCGCATTAACAACCAACCAGTATGCGGTCCGGCCATATTACCCAGGAAGGTACGCAACTCTTTTACCCGTGGCATTACTTCTGAAGTTCCCAATACGGCTCCGGCAATTACGTCCGAATGACCACCAATGTACTTGGTTGCTGAATAAATCACGAAATCAGCACCAAACTGTAAAGGATGTTGCCAAAGTGGCCCCATATAAGTATTATCCACTGCTACATAAACGCGATCTTCCGCAGAGCGGGAGTATTTCTTGGCCAGGCGAACGCAGGCTTCAATATCAAATAAATCCAGGGTTGGATTGGCAGGGGTTTCCACATAAATCATGGCCAATCGGTCCTTGGCGGGATGCGCCTCAATCATCGCTTCAATATCCTCAGGAGTGTCCAAGGGAGTAAAGCCCTGCACATGTATTCCTAATTTTGGTAAGAAGTGATTAATAAAATGATCCGTCCCCCCATATACCGGATTTGAGAAAAGAATCAAATCTCCTGGCTTTAAAAACTCTAAGAGCACGGTAGTAATGGCACTCATGCCACTTTCAAATACCGCTGCATCATCCGCCTTATCCCAAAGGGTTAAACGATTCTCCAGAATTTCCAGATCCGGATTATTCAAGCGACTGTAGATTAAACCTAATTCTTCATCCGCTCCTTTTTCCCTTAAACCATAGGCTACTTCGAAGAAAGCTTTACCCTCTTCGGCGGTTTTAAAAGCAAAGGTGGAAGTTTGAAAAATGGGGCATTTCACAGCGCCCTCAGATAAGTGTGCCTTGTACCCGTAAGACATCATCAGACTTTCGGGGTGCATCTTTTTAGGATCCATATTCATCATTTTGAGAGGTGCACAAATGAACGCAAATTCAATCAACCATAGGCTAACAAATATCACTCTTCTCTCATTTTACCCGGTTCAACTCCCTTTTTCCCCGCTTCACTCCTTTTCGCTTGTCGACATTCTTACCTTATTCTTCCTTTGGCCCCGAATTCAACTAAAACATAAAAATGAAATCAATCTTTAGTCTCATCCTAAGCCTCAGCTTCAGCACGCTCTTGCTGGGGCATGATGCTCGCGAAGACATCAGCCAAAATATCAAAGGGCGAGTACTCGATCAGCAAAGTCAAATGCCACTCCCTGGGGTAAATGTCCTGGTCAAGATTAAAGGTCAAACCTATGGGGCCAGCACCGATTTTGATGGCTATTATAAGGTGGAATCGGTACCCACCGGCCGGATCAATATCCAGTTCAGTTTCATTGGCTACCAGAATATTACCATGAACAACATTGAGCTTTTAGGCTCTAAGGAGTTGATCTTGAATGTGAGTATGCGTGAAAGCACGGAGACCCTGGATGAAATAGTAGTATCGGCTAAAACCGAAAAAACGCGCACTCAAAATGAAAGGGTAAATGTGTCCGGGCGAACCTTTAGCATTGAGGAAAGTCAGCGCTTTGCCGGTGCCAATAATGATGTATCGCGTATGGCTGCCAACTTTGCCGGGGTGCAAAGGGCCAATGATGCTACCAATGATATTGTAATTCGTGGTAACTCACCTTTCGGTTTAATATGGCGCCTCGAAGGCATGGACATTCCCAATCCCAATCACTTCGGTGGAATCGGCGCTACCGGCGGCCCAGTAAGCATGCTTAATAATAATGTTTTAGCTAACAGTGATTTTATCACCTCTGCCTTTCCCTCTGACTATGGCGATGGTATCTCAGGTGTATTTGATCTCCGCATGCGCAATGGTAACTACGAAAAGCATGAGTTCCTGGGTCAGATCGGGTTTAATGGTTTGGAGTTTGGTGCTGAAGGTCCCATAAATAAAGAGGCTAAATCCTCTTACCTCATCAATTACCGCTATTCAACCTTGGGCATTCTCTCTGCCATGGGTGTCGATTTCGGAACCGGAACGGCCATCCCGGAATATCAAGACCTCAACCTTAAACTGAATTTCCCCAGTCGTAAGCTAGGCACCATTCAGGTATTTGCCCTGGGTGGAGTTTCAGCTATCGATTTCTTAGACAGTGAAAATGACGAAGATGAGGACGGTGGTTTTTACAGCGATGATGAGGATCTCCGCAATCGTGTAAACAGTGGTGTTATTGGTGCTTCCCATCAGTACTTCTACAGTCCTAAAACTTATAGCAAAGTGAGCCTTGCCTACAGTGGCATTCAGAATAAAACTAGCATTGATACCTTCAATGTAGATGGCACCCTAAGCTCTGCGCAGTACCGCCAAAACTTTGTTCGTAGTAATTTTCAGGTAAACGCCTTAGTTAACCACAAGTTTAATGTGAAGCATGTTGTGCGTGTAGGCGCCTATATCACTCGTAGTCAATATAACTTAAACGATTCCGCCTATCGCTATGACTGGAATCGCTTTGTAAATCTCCGCGATCTGCAAGGCTCTACCATGATGTACCAGCCCTATGCCAATTGGCAATATCGCTTTAATGATGAGTGGGAGATGAACACCGGAATTCACACGGTTATTACCGATAAAAACCATAGCATAGAACCACGCTGGGGCATGTCGTATCGGCCCACCGCTAAAAGCAGCTTTAATATTGGCTACGGATTACACAGTCAACAAGCCAACGAATTGCTCCTGTATCGAGAAGAAGTACTACAAGATGGTAGTAGTGTGCGACCCAATGAAAACCTCGACCTGGTAAAAAGCCATCACTTTGTATTAGGCTATCAACAAAACCTCGGTGGCAACTGGAACTTCAAAGCCGAAACCTATTATCAGCATATTTATGATGCGATAGTAAGCGTATTGCCCAACTCCTATTCCAGCGTGAATAGTGGCTCCTTCGATTTCCGCATTCCGGATACTGCACAAAACGCTGGCTTGGCCTACAATTATGGACTTGACCTTACCCTCGAAAAATTTATGGATCGCGGTTTTTACATGCTGAACACCATTTCCATCTTCGAATCTAAATACCGAGGCAATGATCAGGTTTGGCGCAACACCGCCTTTAATGGAAACTTTGTTTGGAACCTGGTGGGGGGTAAAGAATTCGTTCTAAGCAAGCCTCAAGCAAAAAGTCGTAAAACCCTTACGGTGGATGCGAAAGTAACCTTAGCCGGCGGCCAGCGCTATACCCCTATCGATTTGGCTGCTTCTATCGCTGATGGGGAAGCGGTTTATGATAATAGCAGAGCCTTTGAAGAACGGTACGATCCCTATTTCCGCGCAGACATTCGCATTGGTTATAAAATTGCCGGTTCTCGCTTTACCCAGGAATGGGCTATTGATGTGCAGAATGTAACTAATCAGGATAATCCATTCGGACAGGATTTTAATGCTGCTACCGGCACTATTGAAACCACCAATCAATTGGGCCTTTTCCCCATGTTCTTATACCGTATAACTTTCTAGTCATGTATGTTAGTGTAACTTCTTTCCTGGTAAAAAGCCCCTGGGCAAACTTGTTCTTTCAAATGCATGCCATGACTTCCTTTATGCAAGCCCGTAAGTCGAAAGGCATTCTTAAAACGGAAACCTTCTCGCCCTTTCGCAAGGTTTACAGTACCCTTACACATTGGGAGAGTAAAGAAGATATGATCCGCTTTCGCAATTCTGGTGCTCATTTAAAAGCCATGAAAGCCAGCGCTAAAATGGGGCATGGAATTACTACCGGTTGGGAAACGGAAACTTATATAAATCGTGAATATGCTCTGGAACGATTACACTCTGAGAAAGGAAGCTTAATTTCGGAAAATGTCCCTAAAAGTAGACTGGTCGCTAGTCGCCCGAAAAGTATTTAACAAGGAAAACCTGATCGCCATCGTGGCGGTCGGGTGTTTCCCTCCCATCATCGGAACTATTCGAGCCTTTAGTGGATTAGACCCAATTCCGGAAGGTTATCAGATGGTGGATTTCGGGATCGGCTTCATCTATTCCTACATTGTAACAGCAACTCTGTTTTATGGGTCGGCAGCGATTATTCACATTCTTAATCAAGTTTTGCCCTGGAAGGGGAATGTCCAGAAAAGAATCTTCCTGGAGATCATTTTTATCCTGTCTTTTAGCAGCACAGCTCAAGGTTTAATTCTCTACCTTTTAGACGGCACCCCCCTACTTTTCATTAAAACTGGCTTGGAGTTTAAAGATTATGTTGAGAACATCCTCTTTAGCAATGCCATTACCATAATTGTTGTGATACTGATGGAAGGGATTTATTTCTTCCGAAACTGGAGAGAAACGATTCTCGCTACAGAGCGATTAATGAAAGAAAATGCAGAAAGTCAATTAGCCAACCTACGTTCTCAACTCGACCCCCATTTCCTATTTAATAGTTTAAATGTTCTCACTGGTTTAATCCGTCAAGACCCTAAGAAAGCAGAGACCTTTGTAGAAGACTTTGCCCGGGTTTACCGATATATGCTGGAGGTAAACAACCGAATGGTAGTGCCATTAGAAGAAGAACTTGATTTTGCTAAGCAATACCTGCGATTGCAACAAATTCGCTTCAAAGAGGGCCTCCAGGTTTATTGGAATTTGGAGGCTATGCATGCGGATAGCTACCTACCACCATTATCCTTACAAGAGTTAATTAGCAATGCCATCAAGCATAATGTAGTGCATGAGAGCCAACCTTTAGTTTTAGACATAGAAGTAGGGTCAAAATTTCTGGAGGTTCGCAACACCTACAATTTGCGAAGTGATCAAAGGGAAAGCACTGGCCTTGGATTGGAAAACATTCGAGAACGTTATCGTTTATTGCAACAAAAGGAACCGGAGTTTAGTCAAAAAAATGGTTTGTATATCGCCCGCCTGGCACTATTGGAAATCGAAGAATGAAGTATTTGATTATTGAAGATGAGGGCTTAGCCGCAGAGCGCCTCCAAGAGAAAATTCAGGATTTAAGACCCGATTGGATATGCCAAGCTATATATGGCACCTTGAAGGAGTTGCAGGAAAAATTAGCGCAGTCCACAGCAGATCTGGCCTTTGTTGACATTCATTTAGGGGATGGGTCTTCCTTTAAGGCACTTGAAAGCCTGGATATTAAAATGCCTTTAATCTTCACTACAGCCTACGATCAATATGCCATTCGGGCTTTCAAGCTCAATAGTATTGATTATCTACTTAAGCCTATTCATGCCGATGACTTGAGCAAGGCTATCCAAAAGTTAGAGTCACAAAGCACTGAAAGCTCGAAGAATCTGAATTGGTCCCAAATTCTAAGGGAACTTAAACCCAGTTATAAAGAGCGCTTCTTAGTTGCCCATGGCGAAAAACTCAAAACCGTAAACAGTGCTGATATTGCCTATTTCCATGCCAGTGGCAAACACTGCTTTTTAGTTGACGCTGAGGGACATGAATTCCTGGTAGATCAGAATTTAAAAGACTTACTGGAACAATTGAATCCCGAGCAGTTTTTTCAAATCAACCGTCAGTATATTATTCATTTAGAATATCTGAATGAGCTACTTAGCTATTCCAAATCCCGATTAAAAGTAATTATGAAGCCAGCACTCCCTGAAGAAGGAATAGTGAGCGCTGAACGCAGCGCTCGCTTTAAAGCCTGGCTACAAGGTGAAACTAGGAAATAACCAGAGATTCTAATCTACTAGCAATAGCCTCAGCTTCAGCCGATTTCATTGCGCTTTTAGCGCGATCCACGAAAAAAAGGCTGTAGGCCTCCTTCTTGAGCTTCCCGTACTGTCGCTGCAATAGCTCGAGCTCGGATTTTTTATTAAACAATCCTTCCATCCCTATATCTTTTTCTTAAATAACGGGAAAGTTTTATAAAAGTTTAATATACCGGTAATGGTTTTTTTTCACAGCCTGTTTATAAGTGTTACAAATGGCAGAAATATGGATTCGAACAAAAGCAGAACCCTCCACTTTTCTTTCTGAAAAATATTCATGAATGGAATATTCTTCAGGGCCTAGATCTCAAGGATCAGAAAATTTGATAGTTAATTTCACAGGCCTTCGATTCGATCCGCCAGGGCTTCTGCTTCAGCCCTTAGCTTATCACTCTCCGCTCTGTTAATGGTAGATAATCGATGCGACTCCTTCAGCATTTTTCGATACTGCTCCTGCAGTTTTTCCTTTTCCGTCTTTTTCTTAAAAATCCCAAACATCTTAGAGTTTTGACAGGAAACCCTCTAAGCAGTTTATAGTTCAAAAAAGAATCAGCTTAAGCCCAATATATCTTTCAATTCTGAAAAACCATTGCGACTTACCGGTATACGAGAACCATCCTTTAATAAGGCTAAGTGATCATTCTTCCCGTAGGGATCCAATCGGTCTATCTTCTCCACATTCACCATATGAGAGCGATGCACCCGCATAAATAAGGGTTGAGGCAAAAGCTTCTCATAATGACTTAGGGTTTTCTTCTTCGCATAGGTTCCCTTCTCCGAGATGATTTGCACATAGTCGCCATCAGCCTCAATGCGGATTAAATCGGGATACGGAATAATTCGAATGCGTGCACCATCCTTTACCACCAAGCGATCGCGTGGACCATGATCGCGGTCTTTTTGCAGGGCGGCGATCGCATCTTGCATATGCTTGGGCTGGGCCTGAAACTTTGCAATGGCTTGCGCAAAACGCTCTTCTGAAAAAGGCTTTAAAAGATAATCCACTGCATTGGCCTCAAAGGCTTTGATAGCATACTGATCAAAAGCGGTAGTAAAAATAATGGCAGGAGGATCTTCCAATAACTCCAATAATTCGAAGCCCGTAAGTTTTGGCATTTGAATATCCAAAAAGATCAAGTCTGGCTTTTCCTGTTGAATATGCTTCATGGCGGCAAATCCATCCAAGCAGCGCTCTTGCACTACAAAATCCGGAAAAGCCTCTAAATATTCCTGAACCAAATCTGCGGCCAGGGGCTCATCATCAACTATCAGTACTTTGTACATGGCTTTGAGGTATGCTAAGACGGGCAATGTAAAGACCATTCTCCCGTCGGGTTTCCAATAAATCGGTTCTTCCGTAAATAAGGTATAATCTGCGCTGAATGGAGGCTAATCCAAAACCTGTTCCGCCCATTGCCGAGCTGCCTTCCTCAAATGGATTTCGCACTTCAATATGGAGGTTTTTACCTTTTAGCTCACAAGAAAGGCTGATTACCAAATCTTCGGTAGTGCCATACAACCCGTATTTAATGGCGTTCTCAATTAAGGGTTGAATTAATAGGGATGGGAGCTTTGCCTCCAGACATTCATCCTGAATATTTCGTTCCACTTTTAGACGATGACCAAAACGAACCTGCTCCAAATCTAGGTATAAGCTAAGGTGGCTAATCTCCTCCTCCAAACTCATTAAATCGTTGTCTTCTCTTTTTAAAGTACCTCGCAAAAACTCACTCAACTTTTGAGTCATCTGTCGAGCATCCTTAGGCCGAGAGCCAATTAAGGAGCTAATGGAGTTTAAGGCATTAAATAAAAAGTGAGGCTGTATTTGTTGACGCAACTTAAATAGCTCTGCCTCCTTTGACATCCGCTCAATTTCCTGTTTGCGGATTTCCTGGGCATTGCGCTCATCCAATCGATACCAAAGGAAAGAAAAGCCAATGGCCGCTGCCAATAATAGATAGGCCACCGTTATACGGAAAGGGAAGGTTTCCAGCATCCAACTCTGATAATCCAAACCTGCTAAACGCATAAAAAGCCAATCACCCAGTTCGACCCAAAAAGCTACCAAAACAAGGGGTAGGAAAAAGATGATTAGAAACTGATAATTCGGAGGTTGGTAAAAACTGAATGTATTTATCAGACCAAAGCCTATTAGCCCCAATAAGGCCCAGTGAATAAAAGCATCCATTAAGGCGATCTCAAAGGCAAGGTCCTTAGCCCATACCATAAAAGAAACCTGTACCCCCATCAAGAGTATCAAGACTCCGAGAAAGTACAGGTAATTATATGATTTTAGCAGTGGGTTCCGCGCCATTGCTACAAGATACGGATCTTAGTAATTTACAATCTCCAGACCACCAAAGACCACAGTACCGGTTAGATACAGCACCTTGTTGTCAGGCATTACCTCGATAGCCGAATGACGCTTATCATCCACTCCTCCAAAAATGCTGGTTACCTCCGGGCGTACTTCCCAGTTTTTAGGAACAAAGAGTTTAGCACCACCAAAGAGCACGGTCATTTCCAAATTGGCGGTTCCCTCAAAATCGGCATTCATCAAATTGAGTTCCGTACCCCCAAAAATGGTAACCACTTCACCTCCGGCAAAAGACTTGCTATTAACGCTGCGTTTCACCCCATTAAAAATGGCTACCGAATCGAGCTTATCCGCTTCATTACCACTGAAGTTATCCACCTTAGCAGCGCGGAACCGCGATTGAAAGATGATGATCAAGCCAATACTAATCACCAAGAGGGGCCAGAAATAATACCAGATATTGAAATCGAAGTAGAAGATATCATCCAATAAAAGCAAGCCACCCAAACCAATTAAAATATAGGAGGATGGGTTGCGGAATTTATTGTCGATACCCACGGCTACACCAATACCGATCAAAAGCATTTCAAAGCTCCAGATCCATTCCGGGATATAGATGTTCATTTTCCGGAGGAACATGATTACGCCAATCACCAAAATGGCGACTCCGACGTAAATAGACTTGTTTCGATTGTGTCGTGACATGATAGCTTCTTTAAAAAGTTGTTTTCGTTCTTATGTTTTAGTGGTACTAAAGTAGAATGAATGTCGCATCCGCCGAAAGGCCTATAGCCCTGAAGTAGGTAGAAAGGCGGTGAATGGGGGAAATGGGGAGTTGAAGTTTGAATCGAATTACAAATTGGACCCATGACTTGAATTGCAAATTCATGCCTGTTAATTCAGTTCATAAAAAAAGGCCACCCTAAGGCAGCCTTTTCTATAGCTATAGTTTTATTTACCAAGCTTTGGCAGCCTCGATAATATGTTGAGCCATTTCGGTCCCGATACGGTCCTGTGCCTCTAAGGTTGCCGCACCAATATGGGGAGTTAAGGAGGTATAAGGGCTCATTAAAACGGCCATGGCTGGAGTAGGTTCGTTTACAAACACATCCAAACCGGCATATTTCAATTTACCGCTTTCCAAAGCTTCCAATAAGGCTTCTTCATCCACCACTCCACCGCGGGCAGTGTTGATGATTCCGGCATTGTCCTTCATCTTTTCGATTTCAGCTTTACCGATAACGGCTTTACCGGCGCCTGCAATATGCAAGGTGATAAAGTCGGAACTCGCTAATACCGCATCCATGCTCTCAGGTTTAATGGTGAAGTTCAAAGACTGACCATCGAAGAAGTCCAATTTAATATCGGCCGACTCCACAAAAGGGTCTACCGCTTTAACTTCCATCCCGTAACCTAAAGCGATTTTAGCCACTTCTTGACCAATACGACCAAAACCAATAATACCCAAGGTCTTGCCTTGCAATTCAGTTCCGGCACCGTAATTTTTCTTCAGGGCCTTGAAATTGGTCTCACCTTCTAAAGGCATTTTCTGGTTAGCATCGAATACGAAACGTACCATCCCGCTTAAGTGAGCAAATACCAGCTCGGCTACTGAACGAGTACTGGCAGCCGGAGTATTTTGAACGATCATGCCCTGTTCGCGTGCATAATCCACATCAATATTATCCATACCTACACCTCCACGGCCGATAAACTTCAAATTGCCTTTAGTGGCATCAATAAGGTCTTTGCGCACTTTAGTCGCTGAACGCACTAAAAGTACATTCACACCATTTTCATTGATATGCTCTGCTAAGCGCTCCTGAGCAACTTTAGTAGTATCTACATCGAAACCAGCGGCTTTCAAGGCTTCTTCTCCGCTCTTAGAAATTCCGTCGTTCGCTAAAATCTTAACCATGATTCTTATTTCTTTTCGAATTCTTGCATTACGTCTACCAATACCTGCACACTCTCTAAAGGAAGAGCATTGTACATGGAGGCGCGGTAGCCACCTACCGAGCGGTGTCCATTCAAACCGTTAATTCCGGCAGCCTTCCACATCTCATCAAATAAGGCAGTGTCAACTCCTTCATGAGCGAGGAAACAGGCGTTCATATTCGAACGATCCTCTTTCTCGGCAGTTCCGTAGAATTTAGAGTTGCGATCAATCTCATTGTAAAGCAAATCAGCTTTGGCTTGATTGATCTTTTCCATTTCAGCTACACCGCCAATGCCCTTTAACCAACGTAGGGTAAGCATAGACACATAAACTGAAAATACGGGAGGAGTATTAAACATCGATTCTTTGTCGATGTGAATTTGATAATCCAAGTAAGCAGGAATATCGCGTCCGGTTTTACCTAAGATTTCGTCTTTTACGATCACCACGGTAGCTCCTGCAGGACCCATGTTCTTTTGGGCTCCGGCATAAATCATATCAAAATCAGCCACATTAATCTGGCGACTGAAAATATCGGATGACATATCACATACATTCAATCCTTCCGCTTTAGGGAAATCCTTAATCTGGGTTCCGAAAATGGTATTATTGGAAGTAGTGTGGAAATAATCTACATCGCTGGGAATATCAAAACCCTTAGGGATGTAGTTAAAATTCTTGTCTTTTGAAGAAGCTACCTCGATGGCATTACCCAAACGCTTTGCTTCCTTAAGGGCTTTAGAACTCCAGGTTCCGGTATTTAGGTAAGCAGCTTTTCCACCTTCGGCCTTCATCAGGTTAAAGGGGGTCATTACAAATTGTAATGAAGCTCCACCTTGCACGAAGATTACCGAATATCCTTCGGGTACTCCGAGTAATTCCTTAACCAAGGCAACGGCCTCATCCATCACGGCCACCACGTTTTTGCTACGGTGACTGATTTCAATCAGAGAGAGGTCGAGGTTGTCAAAATTGAGAACTGAATTGGCGGCTTCTTGTAATACTTCAGAGGGAAGAATACAGGGCCCGGCAGAAAAATTGTGCTTCTTCATTGAGAGCGGTTTGATTCGTTATCGCCGCAAAAGTAGCACTATTAGCTAAAGCCCTTTTTAAGTACTGGTTAATTTTAAGGGTATAGATAAAATGTCTTCCATCCCTCCTGTTTTTATAGGCTTCTAGTCCTTCTCGCCTTTCGGCGGATGAGTTAACATTTCCAGATTTTCTGTGATCTTTTCCAAGGGCCAATCCCACCACTGTAATTCTAGTAAATACTCAATTTGGGAAGCTTCAAAACGCTTCCGAATTTCTTTAGCCGGGTTTCCGCCGACTATGCTGTAGGGCGCCACATCCTTGGTCACCACCGATTTGGATCCGATTATCGCTCCATCGCCAATCTTCACTCCAGGCATTAGGGTAACATCAAAGCCGATCCACACATCATTTCCAATGACGGTATCACCTTTATAAGGATAAGTTTTCCCTTCCATGGCTCCGGCCCATTCGCCTCCCATAATCGCAAAAGGATAAGTAGATACAGAATCCTGCAAATGATTGGCTCCATTCATAATAAAAGTCACCCCAGAGGCAATCTGACAAAATTTTCCAATGATCAGTTTATCGCCAATGAAATCGAAGTGGTACTTCACATTCTTCTCAAAATTGTGCACATCTTCAAAGTCATCATAATAGGTGAAATCCCCTACAATGATATTGGGATTGGTAATCACATTGTTTAAGAAACAAAGGCGATCGTAATGGGCTAAAGGAAATTTTTGACGTGGATCAGGAGCAGACATTCGTTTGGTTTTAGTGCCTCAAAACTAGAATTTCCTCTGCTCATTTTTGTACTTTACAAAGATCAATTCAAATCCCATGAAGTCGTCCTTTAAAGATTATATAACCATAGACCCCAATAAGCGATTTGGGAAAGCAATTATAAAAGGAACTCGAATAAGCGTTGGAGATGTTCTTCAGTGGTTAAGCATGGGAATGACTACCGATGAAATTCAAGCTGACTTTCCTGAACTAAATCTTGAAATGATTCAGGCCTGCTTGAGTTTTGCTGCCAGTAGAGAAGGGCAAATTGGTATGGCACACTAAATGTTGCTTTTCGATCAAAATATTTCTCGAAAGATTTTAAAGCTTCTGGAGGAAAGATTCCCGAACTCTGCGCATGTTACCGAATTAGGATTAGCCAATGCTACAGATCGCGAAATTTGGGAATTCGCAAAATATCATCAATTCACTATTGTGAGCTTTGATGTAGATTTTTACAATTACTCTATAATTTGGGGCCTCCTCCAAAAATAATTTGGATTAGAACATTCAATCAGAGAACAGCCTATTTAGCCGAGCTACTTCAATATTACAGCAGTCAAATTTTCGACTTCATCAATAGCGAAGAATTGGAATGCCTGGAAATCAAAGGTTGATAATTAGCTACTGTTCCCGCTTAGGTAAATCCGTAGGTTGACTGGGTGGCTTTATTTCAATCACCTGGCCGGTATTGAAACTCACTCCACTTTTAAGATGCCACCATCCATCTTCCCAATACAGGGCATCGTAGCTAAAATCCGGTCCATATACCTGGTAAAATCCTTTCATCTTAGGTTCGGGCGGCCCCAGATGATCCATAATGATCATCTCTGCATTTTCATTCCAACGTACGGTAGCGGAGTATTTGGCATTATAAGTTAAAACCAAACGCAGTGGAGGTTTTCGTAAGGTTTTATCCATCCACTCATCCACTTTAAAATTGCGAGACCCAAAACTTACTTTCCCCCTTTTCCCAACCTCGATAATTTCAATCACCTTACGATTCAATTCCTTACCCATAGCCAAGCCCAAAAGCAAGTACTTTTCTTTCTCCCCTTTCATGGGTCGAATGGCATAATAGATGGCACCTGGCCACTCTTCGGGCTTACACCGATCAAATTGTAAATCAGGAATTTGCTCTAATTGATCTTCCAACACAGTAACCTTGGTTTCACCTTTAAACTCACCGGCCACCAAGCCAAAGCGTTGATAAATCCCATCGGCATCCGGACGCTGCCAGGTATAGATAGCAAAGCGCTTATCTGGACTTTCCAAACGCAACATATTAGTAAGCTGCGGCAAAGGCTTCAAATAATTTCCCTCTAGCGATAAAAAGGACTCTAGTCCCTTTAAGAATCTTTGATTCGCACTATCGCGCTCCGCAAAGATGGGCGATTCCAAGGTAGTCCGCCCGAGCTTTGCCAGATCATCCAGACTCAAGCTATCCTGAGCCTGCAGCTGACCTAAGAACAAAAAAAGCCCTAAGAGAATGCTTCTTCCCATGGGGCTTAAACGATCTTTTGTGCTGACTAATTTCAATCGAGGTGCAGAAAATCTTTTTTCGACAATAATTCTTCTTCCGACTCTACATGATCCTCATCAGGCACACAGCAATCTACCGGACATACTTCAGCACATTGAGGCTCTTCATGGAAACCTACACACTCCGTGCACTTGTCTGTTACAATGTAAAAGACATCATAATCCACCGGTTCCTGAGCTTCATCGGCATCATATTCGCCACCGCTTTTCGGTTTCACCATGCCGCTCAATCCCGTACCATCAGAGAAACGCCATTCTTGTGCCCCCTCATAAATAGCATTGTTCGGACACTCCGGCTCGCAGGCTCCGCAATTAATACATTCGTCCGTTATCTTGATAGCCATATTCTGTTCTTACTTTTGCCACAAATTTAATTACTAAATAGCGAAATGCTGTCATTAGAGCAAAGGATCGATGCCTTCGATAGACTTGGGCGATTTATGTCACAATACCGTGAAGTGCGCCAAGATGAAGATCTGCAAAAACTAAATAAACACTTCCTCAAAGAATATCAGGTTTGCATTAAAGATGCAGAACTCTTTAATCACTGGTTTAGTGAGGATAACCTCCATTTCGCCTTGCAATCCTGGTCGGAAGCTTTAAGCCGCGAACAACTGGAAGCCTGGACCATCGACTACGATGCCGATTTCTTTGAACATGATCGTGGAACCAAAACCGTAGCCTTAATTATGGCGGGTAATATTCCACTCGTAGGTTTCCACGATTTGCTTTCGGTTTTAATCGCTGGACATAAAGCTTTAATTAAACCCAGCTCCGACGATGCCAAATTGATTCCTTTCTTTTGCCAAATCCTGGTGGCCATCAATGCAGAATTTGCAGCCTATTTGCAATTCGCCGATGGTCAGATGAAGGATTTCGATGCAGTTATCGCTACCGGCAGCAATAACTCATCCCGTTATTTCGAATCTTATTTTGGCAAATACCCCAACATCATTCGGAAAAACCGCTCCTCCCTCGCCATTTTAAGTGGAGAAGAAACTAAAGAGGAACTCGAGCTTTTAGGAGAAGATATCTTTCGCTACTTCGGTTTGGGCTGCCGCAATGTTTCTAAGGTATATGTACCCCAAGATTTTGAATTGCAAAAATTATTCGAAGCCTTCTACAAGTTCCAGGCGGTATGCGACAATAATAAATACGCCAACAATTACGATTACAATCGGGCGATCTATTTAATGGAGCATCATGACTTTTTAGAAAATGGATTTTTCATAATCAAGGAAAATGAAAGTCTGCATGCTCCGGTTTCTGTATTGCACTATGAGCGCTATGACCAGGTGGAAGATTTGGAAGGAAAGATAGAGGCCCAGGCAGAAAATATTCAATGCATTGTAACCGAAATGGAAGCCTTCCCAAATTCAGTGTCTTTCGGCGAAAGCCAGAAACCCAAATTATGGGATTATGCTGATAATGTCGACAGCCTGGCCTTCCTTCGGAGCCTTTAGAAAAAAATTACCTTTGTGACCCTCACATCAATCCACGTATGAAGCTCCTGCGTTTCTTAGTAAGCAAGACCTTTTTTGTAAACCTCATCATAATGGCCCTGGTATCTGCCGGCCTGATTTGGTTACTCAATTACAGCCTCGATCGTTATACCGAACACGGAATTAGTGTACAGGTGCCCGATTTAAGCGGCCTGGCCTTAACCGAGGTGGAGACTACCCTTAGCGAAAAGAAACTCAGTTTTGCAATTATCGATTCTGCCGAATACGACCCCAGCTTTCCTCGTGGCTCAGTGATTAGTCAGTACCCCGATGCGGGGAGTCAGGTTAAAACAGGAAGGGAATTAAAATTGACCATCAATCCCTTTTTTCCGCGTAAAGTGGAGCTGCCCGATTTGATTGAAAAGACCAAACGTCGCGCTATTTACGACCTGGAGTCCAAAGGCTTTAAAGTAGGTGAATTGAAGTACCGCCCCTATATCGGAAAGGATGTAGTTATTGATGTATTAATTGATGAACGTAGTTTAATGCCTGGCACCAAATTGAAAAAAGGCACTACTGTAGATCTGGTTTTAGGGATGGGCCTTAGTGATGATTTAGTACGCTCTCCTTACCTGCGTTGGAAAAGCCTGGCTGAAGCCGAAGAGTATATTCAATTGCGTTCCTTCAATTTAGGTTCGGTGATTTATGATGAAGAAATCACGGATTCGGCTACCGCATTAGTGTATCGCCAAAATCCAGCTCCAAGTAAAGAGCCCAGCATTCGAATGGGTCGTGAAATAGACATCTGGCTTACCAACGACTACACTAAAATTGTGAACGACTCGTTAGAGTTCCAAAACCTTCACCTACCGGATTCTCTTAGGAATGACACGACGCCAGTACACTAAAACACTCTCTCTTTTTGCCTTAAGTATTCTCTGCTTAGCCCTACAGGCCCAACGTCAAGAATACTTAACAGGAATTAGCGCTCTTCCCCTTGATCCGGAAGCACAAGCTCTGCCTTTAGCAAAAAGCAATGTGGTTCTGACTTTACCCTTTGTTGATGATTTTTCTTATGATTCTAATATTCCAGATCCCACAAAATGGGAAGTTTCGGATGTTTGGGTAAATCAAACCTGGGCCATTAGCCCTATTAGTTTAGGAGTAGCCAGTTTCGATGGATTAAACCGCTATGGTCGTCCTTTTTCCTATGTGGGCAATGATAGTGTGGGTGATATTTTAAGCTCTCAAACTATTGACCTCAGCAATCCCACGGATTCAGTTTACTTAAGTTTCTTCTATCAATCCGGTGGCTGGGGAGAAGCGCCTGCAGTGGGTGATGATTCTTTGGTACTACAATTTTGGCACAGCCCCAGTGCAAGTTGGCATTCGATCTGGCAGAATGAAGCTTATCCTAATGACAGCTGGGTTCAGGTAATGCAAGCTGTAGACACCGCCTACCATTACAGCGATTTCCGTTTTCGGTTATTAAGCTATGGCACTAAAAAAGGAGCCTTGGATCTGTGGCATATCGACTATGTCCAGTTGGATGACAGTCGGAATTATGATGATACCATTATTAATGATATCTCCTTTACCCGCCCCCATCCTTCCTTAATGATCAATTACGAATCGATCCCCTGGTGGCACGTAAATGATGCCTTTAATATTGGCAGCTATTTCAAACCAGATCTGCGCCTTCATTACCGTCGCAATACCAATCCCAACCTACCAAGACCCAATCGTATTTTAGGGGAGTTTAAGATCGAATACCAAGGCAGTATCATCGCTCAGAATGGTGCGCCTGATGGTGACCTTGATGATACCCATGGCGATAATGTAGAAGTGCGCTATCCGGTACCTGACACTGCAGATGCCGGTCGACCAAGACTTAATTTCATCAATCCGCCTTATGCGGATGAATTTGAATTGATTTCTACCCAAACTTATTCGGGTGGCAATGAAGCTTATGGACCTAATGACACCATCGTGCGCAAGCAGGTCTTTAAAAATTACTATGCCTATGATGATGGTAGCGCAGAAAGGGCTTATGAAATTCGCAACAACCGCGGTGGCTTTATCGTACAGCGCTATGATGTTTTAGTGAATGATACTTTGAAAGGATTACAAATCTATTTCCAACCCGCGCTTTACAATCTGGAAACCCAGGAATTTAGCATCTTATTATTGAGTAACAACTCTGGCTTACCCTCCAGCATCATTTACGAGACGGATAGTATTTACACCGCTCAATATTCCGATGCCAATTTTTACCAGAGCTATATGCTCGACACGGCCATTGCCGGACCTGTAACTACCGGAACCGTATTTATTGGCATCCGCCAGAAAAATAGCGATCCCTTGAGTTTGGGCTATGATCAAAACAGTCGCAATCGCACCACCGCTTTTTACGGAGAGCTCAATGATATGTATCAAAGCTTTTTAGGTGGCACCATAATGATGCGCCCTATCTTCAGATATGCCCCTCGGGATCTTTCCCAAAAAGAGGATTTTATTACAGAAAATTTCCAGGTATATCCCAATCCGAGTGATGGCGACTTCCATTTTGAATTACCAGCTGATCTGCGTGATTTAGAGGGATATCAATTAAGTCTTTACAATTTACAAGGCCAATTATTGGCTCAAAAAGCAGTAGCTCCCAATTGGGATTTATCGCATCTGCCCAGCGGCCTCTACCTGATTCGCCTCGCCGATAGCCAGGGAAAATCGAACTGGCAGCAAAAAATTCAGATTTACTAATGCGCGAAGAAGATCAGGCTCCCGAAGAGGAGAATGAAGAGCTCTATGAGCACCATCGCATCGTAGCCGATGCAGGACAAAACCCTTTAAGGGTTGACAAATTTTTAGGCAATTTATTAGCCAATACTTCTCGAAACAAAATTCAACAAGCGGCGGCCGCAGGAAATATTCGGGTAAACGATTTAAAGGTTAAAAGCAACTATAAGGTTAAACCCGAAGACGTGGTTCAGGTGGTCTTGAGCTACCCGCCCCGCGAAGTAGAATTGATACCTCAAGATATTCCCATTCCTATTGTTTATCAGGATAAAGATGTAATTGTGGTGCACAAAGCTCCGGGAATGGTGGTTCACCCTGGTTATGGCAATTTCGATGGCACCCTGGTTAATGCGCTGCTCTATCAATTTCAAAACCTTCCCGGTTTAAATCAAGAACGCCCTGGTTTAGTGCACCGTCTTGATCGCGATACCAGTGGTATTATGGTAATTGCTGCTAATGAGCATGCCATGGCGCATTTGGCTAATCAGTTTTTCGAAAGAACCACTGAAAGAACTTATTGGGCTGTAGTATGGGGAAATGTTGAGGAAGACTCTGGCACCATCATCGGCAATATCGGCCGCAGCCCGAAGAATCGTAAGATTTATCAGGTCTACCCCGAAGGAGATCAAGGAAAGCATGCGGTTACTCATTATCGAGTACTGGAACGCCTGGGATATGTTACCTTAGTAGAGTGCAAATTGGAAACGGGTAGAACCCACCAAATCCGAGTGCACATGAAGTATATCGGTCATACTCTGTTTAATGACAAAGAATACGGCGGCGACAAAATCTTGAAAGGCACCACCTTTACTAAATACAAACAGTTTGTAGAAAACTGCTTTGATATTTGCCCCCGTCAGGCATTGCATGCCAAAACCCTCGGCTTTGAACATCCCAAAAGCGGAGAGCGTTTATCTTTTGATTCGGAGTTACCGGAAGACATGAAATCATTGGTCGATAAATGGCGTAATTACAGTCACTTTAAAGGCCAGTAATTAAACTTAACTTCGTTGAAAATGAAGAGGATGAATCGCAAATGGACTACATTAGCCTTAATCACAGGAATTGTCCTGATGGTTTCTCAATGTAAAGACGATCCTGATACAAGTGGACCCGTAAGTTATGGTACGCCCTATACCTTAGTAATACCTACTGGATTTCCTCAAGCGAATACTCCGGCCGACAATCCTATGACGGAAGAAGGCATTCGTTTAGGTCGATTCCTCTTTTACGAAAAAGCCTTATCCGACGATCAAAGTCTCTCCTGTGCATCTTGCCATATTCAGGAACGAGCTTTCACCGACGCTACCCCCACCTCAGTAGGTACCCGTGGTATTTTTGGTCGCCGTAAGGCCATGCCCCTCTTTAATTTAGCCTTCCATGATAATTTCTTCTGGGATGGTCGGGTTGTAACTTTAGAAGAGCAATCCTTGCACCCGATTCGAGACAGCATAGAGATGGATAATGACCTCGCCACTGTAATTCAACGACTAAGCGCAAACCCCATTTACCCACCGATGTTTAAAGCCGCATTTGGCAGCACTAAAATCACCGAGGATCGCATTGCCAAATCTATCGCCCAATTTGAGCGTACCCTGATTTCAGCCAATTCAAAATTTGATCGGGTTATTCGCATGCAAACCGGTGAGCAGTTTACCGATTTGGAGCAAAGAGGTTATGAGCTCTTCACCTCTGACTTTGACCCTAATGGCGGCTTTGGGGGTGACTGCTTCCATTGTCATGGCGAAAGAGAAACCCGTTACTTATTTGGTGCCTTTGGCAGGGACTTACAATTTGTGAATAATGGTTTAAAAGCGGTTTACACGGATGAAGGTCGGGCCGAAGTTACCGGTGACCCCGCAGATGTTGGTAAATTCAAAGTACCCAGCGTACGTAATGTGGAATTCTCCTTCCCTTATATGCATGATGGCAGCATTCCTAATTTGGACAGTCTGATTGGCTTCTACAATTTCGGTGGACACAAGCACGTGAACGTCGATCCGAATATGAAAGCCGCAGGTATCGGCAGAAACTGGAGCTTAGGTCAAAAGCAAGCCCTTGCAGCCTTCCTGCGGACTCTTACCGATTATGAGTTTCTTGGGGACACTGCCTTTAGCGATCCCCATAATCACTAAAGAGCCTAGGCCTTTAAATAAACCACCTTCTTGGTCTCAAAAAAGTCCTCCTCAAAATGCTTGGCTAAAGGATATTGCTTGGCGCGAGGGTAATCTGCTAATTCTTCACTGAGATCTCCACCTTTAAGGTAAAGGATACCATTGGACATAGAGCCAGCCTCATTGCCTTTGCGGAGCTTGCCTCGGGTCCAGGCCATAAAGCGGGGCATTTGAGTTACCGCTCTGGAAATTATAAAGTCGTAAGTACCCTTTACTTTCTCAGCTCTAGCCTGTTCTGCCCTCACATTTTTCAGGGCCAGGGCCAGGGCCACCTCATCTACAACTTTGATTTTTTTGGCAATACTATCTACCAAATGAAATTGGGCTTTAGGATACAGAATAGCCAGGGGAATTCCCGGAAAACCACCACCGGTACCGATATCCAAAACCTGAGCACCTTCTTTGAAGCGACAGATTTTAGCAATCCCTAAAGAGTGCAATACATGCCTTTCATAAAATTGATCGGTATCCTTGCGAGAGATCACATTAATCTTGGCATTCCAATCATCATAAAGCGCTTGCAGCCGTTCAAACTGCTGATACTGTTCTTCACTTAAAGCGGGAAAATACTTGCGAATCAATTCCATATTACCATTTGCTAGGGGCACCCCAAATCAAGTTGCGAAGGTGCAACAAAGTGGTGGCTACTGCCCAAAACATTTCGAAAAAAGGCCAAAGCCAGGCCTGCCTTTTATGTTGGATCAAATCCCGCTGACTCTTTCGTGGATAAGCGGAAAAGAACCATCGTCCGATAAACACCAAGAGTACCAATCGAATATCCAATTCCCAAAAGGCAATAGGCAGTAATAGTGCGAAGAGTAATTGAAAAAAGCCTTCCAGCCCTAAGCTAAACCGCACCCCTCTTTCATAGCGCCAAGCGGTAGAATAATGTCGGCCTTTTTGGCGCCACCATTGTTTTAAGTTTAAGGGAGCTGGTGAATAGGTGAAAGAGCGTTCAGGACCCATGCAAATTACCTTGAGCCCGTCGGCCATCTCACGCAGGGTAAGATCATCATCACCCGAAAGGAGATCCTGGTGCTTATTAAGTGCTTGCACGGCTTGCATAGAAGATTTGCGATAAGCCAGATTTCTACCTACTCCCATATAAGCCTTTCCCATGGAGGCGTAGGACCAATATCGAAGAGCAGTATTCACCGTTTCATAGTCACTAAGCCAAGCGGTAAAGCCCTCCCCTTGGAGCGGGCCATAGCCCAAAACAACATCATTCTTTTTAAGCCTTAAGCCGATTTCTTTAAGCCATTGTTTACTAGCCGGAGCGCAATCCGCATCACAAAAGGCCAGGGCATCATTCTGCGCAGCGATGATCCCTCTTTGCAAGGCCGCCTTTTTTCCAGTAGCACCGCCCTCACTGGCATTCACCAGTTTCAGAAAAGGATATTGCTTTTGCGCTTCTTGCACCAAAGCCGCTCCATTATCCGTGCTGTGATCATCCACCATTATCACCTCAAAATCCGAGTAGTAGTCCTGTTCGCACCATTCCGATAAGAGACGCTTCAAATTTGGCGCTTCATTATGAAAGCAAATGATCAAACTTAAAGATGGTAAATCAGGCTCGAGCGGAATAGCCTCCTTTTGATTGAGGTACTTTCGCAGGCGGTAAAACCTCAAGCCATGCCAAAGCCAAAGTACCAGGGCAGCAAGCAGCCAAGTGTAGGAAAGCACATTAAGAAGCAATTTCATGACAGAGCAAATTAATGATTTTCAGCAGGTTTCAGAATTCAAATTCGGCTATCCTCAAGCCTGCTAATTAACGTATTTTTGCCGGATGCAATTTCGCTTGGAACATAAGGATCCCGGATCAAAAGCGCGTAGCGGGACCATCCAAACCGCGCATGGAGAAATTCAAACTCCCATATTTATGCCAGTGGGAACCGTAGCATCGGTAAAAGCTGTGCATCAAAGAGAATTGGCTGAGGATATTAAGGCCCAAATCATTTTGGGGAATACCTATCATTTGTATTTACGTCCGGGTACCGATATCCTAAACCGGGCAGGCGGCTTACACCAGTTTATGAACTGGCAAAAACCCATCCTTACCGATAGCGGTGGTTACCAGGTGTACAGTCTGGCCAATAATCGCAAGATTACCGAAGAAGGTGTAGCCTTTAAATCCCATATTGATGGATCCAAGCATTTCTTCAGCCCGGAGAAATCCATGGAAATCCAAAGACATATTGGGGCCGACATTATCATGGCTTTTGATGAATGCCCACCTTATCCCAGCAGCTATCAATATGCGCGGGAATCTATGGACATGACCCATCGCTGGCTGCAGCGCTGTGGTGAATGGCTCAAGGAAAATGATCCTCTTTATGGCTTCGAACAAAGCCTTTTCCCTATTGTACAGGGCAGTACATATAAAGATTTAAGGGTTAAAAGTGCCGAGACCATTGCCGAATTTGGCGCCGACGGAAATGCCATTGGTGGTCTCTCCGTTGGGGAGCCTGCAGAAGAGATGTATGCCATGAGCGAAATAGTTTGTGATGTATTACCTCAAGATAAGCCTCGCTATTTAATGGGCGTAGGTACCCCGGCAAACATCCTCGAGAATATTGCTCTGGGCGTGGATATGTTCGATTGTGTGATGCCCACCCGCAATGGTAGGAATGGGATGATCTTTACCAGCGAGGGCATTATTAATATCAAGAATAAGAAGTGGGAAGACGACTTCGGGCCTTTGGACCCCAATGGCCCCACTTTTGTAGACAGCCAGTACTCCAAAGCTTATTTGCGCCATCTCTTTGCCGCCAATGAATATTTAGGTCGACAAATTGCCAGCGTACACAATTTAGGCTTCTATTTATGGTTAACTGGTGAAGCCCGAAAACAAATCGAGGCCGGTACCTTTGCCAGCTGGAAAAACATCATGGTCGAAAAACTGCAACGCCGCTTGTGAAGATTTTTAAAATCATAGATCGCTATATCATTGGGAAATTCCTGGGCACCTTCTTTTTAACCATTGCCCTGATTTTAGCGATTGCCATTGTATTTGATATTTCCGAAAAGATTGATGACTTCATTACTCGAGGGGCTAGTACCCGCGAAATCATTATCGACTATTATTTAAACTTTGTGGTGTTCTACGGCAATCTCTTTTCATCGATGATTGTCTTTATTGCCACAATCTTCTTTACCTCGCGCATGACCTCCAACACGGAGATTGTAGCTATTCTAACCGGTGGGGTAAGTTTTAGGCGAATGATGTTCCCCTACTTTGTATCCGCCACCATTATTGCCCTTATCAGTTTCTTTCTCTCTCATTTTGTGATTCCCTATACCAATGTGAGTCGCTTGGAATTTCAGCATTCCTATATCGATAAGAAGGAAGATGAGCGCTTTAAGAATATCCACCGGCAGATTAAGCCCGGTCACATTATCTACTTCGAGAACTACAATACCAAGCGTTTTTCGGGCTATCATTTTACCTATGAAATTATCGAGGGAGGCAAATTGGTTTCGAAGCTAAAAGCAGATTTCATCCGACTGGATACCGCCACCAATGAATGGGTGCTCGACAATTACGATTTGCGAACCATTGATGAAGAGGGCAAAGAGCATTTAGAGCAAGGCCGAAAATTGCGGCGTGAATTCGACTTTGAAGCCATGGACATTGTCCCTAGACTCTATACGGTTGAAATGATGAATACACCGGAGCTCAATGAATTTATAGAAGCGGAGCGCATCCGAGGATCCGAAAACATCAATCACTACCTCATCCAAAAATACCAGCGAACCTCTTGGCCCTTTGCCACTTATATTCTAGTTCTCATTGGTGTAAGTATCTCATCACGAAAAACACGAGGAGGCCTGGGATTAAATGTAGCCATCGGTTTGGTGCTCTGCGTAACCTATATCTTCTTTATGCAGATTTCCACCACTTTTGCGACAGTTGGAAGCATGAGCCCGCTCTTAGCCGTGTGGACCCCCAACATATTATTTGCAGGGATTGCCGCCTATCTCTATTACATCGCACCCAAGTAAAAGCCTTAGCCACATGGCTTTAGGAAGCACCACTTTTTCCACAACGCTTTTAAATTCGGAGCGGGGATACTAAAGCTTTGGCTCAGTCTCTTTTTTCTTCATCTTTGCATCTTCATTAAGAGGGAGTACATATGGATTATTTGGACTTTGAAAAGCCTATAAAAGATATCCTCGATCAAATCGAAAAGGTTCGCGCCTTGGAAAGCGAGTCCGAAGTAGATATGTCTGATAAGATCAAGGAACTCGAAAAGAAACTCGATAAAAGCCGCAAGGACATTTATAAAAACCTCACTGCCTGGCAGGTAGTTCAATTGTCTCGTCACCCCCAAAGGCCTTATACCATGGCCTATATTCAAGGGATGACCGAAGGGCAGTTTATTGAACTACACGGCGATCGCAATGTAAAAGACGACAAAGCCATGGTTGGTGGCTGGGGATTACTCGGTGAAGAGCCGGTAATGTTTATTGGTCAGCAAAAAGGGGTTAACACCAAGATGCGTCAATATCGCAATTTCGGTATGGCCAATCCCGAAGGTTACCGCAAGGCTTTACGCCTGATGAAAATGGCGGAGAAATTTAACCGCCCGGTAGTAACCTTAATCGATACCCCCGGAGCCTTTCCTGGATTGGAAGCGGAGGAACGTGGACAAGGAGAAGCGATTGCTCGCAATATCTATGAGATGTCGAAACTTAAGGTGCCCATTATCTGTGTGATTATCGGAGAGGGTGCTTCTGGTGGAGCCTTAGGTATTGGAGTAGGTGATCAGGTTTTGATGTTGGAAAACACCTGGTATTCGGTGATTTCCCCAGAAAACTGTTCCACCATTCTTTGGCGCTCTTGGGATTATAAGGAACAAGCCGCCGAAGCCTTAAAATTGACAGCAAAGGATATGTTAGGCAATAAGCTTATCGATGGGATCATTAAAGAACCTATGGGTGGAGCGCACAGCAATCCTGAAGAGATGTTCGGAATTTTGAAAGAAGAATTACTGAGTCACATTTCCAAATTAAAGAATACAGAGCCCGATAAACTCATCGCCAAGCGTATGGCGAAGTTTGAACGCATGGGCGTTACCAAATAAGAAAAAGCCGCTTCTTAATCGAAGCGGCTTTTTTGTTTCATATAAAACCGGATTGCTATATCTCTAATAACTGTCGAACTTCGGCATAGCTTTCCGGAAGCCCACCACTATATTGTTCGAGGATCATATCGGTCTTAGCTCCCTGAAATTTCAACTCCTTAACACTAGTACTTTTCAAGTAGTAAAAATGATTCTCATCAAGAGAAAAAACAAAAAAGGATTGATCCTTTGGAAGAGGCACTAGTCCGAAACCATTATAATTAATTATTGAATTGCTTTGCATCATCACAAAGCTGCCCGATACTAAAGTATCCCCACTACTTGCAGCATTGATCATAATAGGCTCAACTCTAACTGAAGGGGCATTCCAAATTCGATCACAATTATAGACTCCAAAATATTGGATTCGAAAGCTTCGCATTAATCTACTTCGTTTTTCAGCAATTTTGGCCGCCCGCTCTTGTTTGCGACGCCATTCTTGCCTTCTCTTCTCCTTCTGCGCTTGTATATCCTCATAAACTCGCATCGCTTCATTAAAGTCTTCGCCAGTAAAAACCGGTCGCACCAAAAAAGAACGTTCTTCTTTGAATCGGGAAAACTTAAGGAAGTACTTCCCATCAAATGGACTTCTATTAAGCTGAACCCAATCCCACTCCACTTGAGCATATTCCGGTTTATAGGCAGTATCCTGATCATCTACTTCAAATTTGGCATTCTTAAAGACTTTCAATTCTTTTAGGAGTTGCGATTCAGGGATTACTACTTCAATGATGTCATTGCCTGGGCTAGGCTTTTTAGGTTTAGGAACTGAGATAACATCAACTACACTTGAATCTGCTTCAATCTCAAATCTGGCCCCTGCATTAGGATCAGTACCTGGATTTAATTCTAAAAGCTCAGGTTTGTTTTCAAGATAAGTCCAACCCTGACTTACCGTATCATAGGTATATAAGTTAAAATTCTTCCCTTCGGCGGTAGAAACTAATTCGATGGTCATACTTTCCCCCTCAGTCAGGAACAGTTCCTTCCCATTTTGAAAGGCACGCACTTCACACATTCCTGCAGACTCCAAGCTATATTGAGTTCCAGATGAATCGTAGGCCATATTAATGCCCGCAATGAAATAGTCGATAGGATCTTTATACTCGCGGAGTCTAATTTCCACCTCCCCTTGAATTAATTGGCCATCTGAATCTTGAATGGCATTGGCCGGAATAATAATGCGGGTTCCACTTTCAAATTTAAGAGTAGCTCCGGCCTCAGCTTTAAATGCTTGCCTCTTAGCAGGAACAGTAACATTTGGGAAAGGCCTTTCAATAATTAAGGCTAATTCCTTTTGCTCTGGGATAGAGTCCTTGGCTATCCCTGTTTTTTGAGATGTTGATGGTTCTTCTGATTGCGGTCCATTTTGACATGCTGCCAAAACCATTAAGAGCGAATAGCGAAATAGGTTTTTAGATGAAATCATTTATTGTTAATTGGTGAGTTTATTGAACGATAATTTAAAGTCTTCTAGTACAAGGCTATTGATAATCTGAATTCGAATTAAAATTTTGGAATCCCTCCTTGCATATTTCAAAATATTAGTCAACTTTGTGCTGCAAAGTACTTTCCTATGGATCAGAAAGAACATATTGAAGCCCTCAAAGACATTCGTCAGATGATGCAGCGCTCGGTGCGCTTTCTATCCTTAAGTGGTTTGTCTGGAATTTTTGCCGGTATCTATGCTTTGGCGGCAGCCTATTTGGCCTACCTAAAATTAGAATCGGGCGCCGGTAGAACGGATGCCCGCGGTACTTTGATCTACTTAATGGCATTGGCATTAGGCTGTTTAATCCTGGCCATTGGTACTGCCTTTTTCTTTACCCGTAAAAATGCTCGTAAAAAGGGTTTAAAGCTTTGGGATGAATCCGCTCGCTTAGCTTTCATCAACCTTAGCATTCCCCTGGCCACCGGAGGACTTTTTGCCATTGCTTTGATACGTGCCGGAGCAATTGGCTTTGTAGCACCTGCCACTTTGGTATTTTACGGATTAGCCTTAATTAATGCCAGTCGCCATACCTTCCCGATGATTCGCCAGCTTGGAATCCTGGAAATTCTACTTGGCTTGATAGCTGCCTTCGTTTGGGGGCATGGTTTGTTATTCTGGGCTATAGGCTTTGGGCTTTTACATATTGTATACGGACTCTTCATGTACTTCAAGTTTGAGCGGGCATGAAAGAATGGGTCCATCAGCTTAATAAAGCTTTTGAAAACCGAGTGCGCTTAGGCATTATGTCGGTCTTAATGGTGAATGAAGCGGTGAGCTTTAATCGACTTAAAGAGCTTTTGGGGGTAACCGATGGGAATTTAGCCAGCCATTTACGTGCCCTGGAAAAATTGGAGTACGTAGAAATGAAAAAAACCTTTCTCGATCGAAAATCGCATACCACTTATGATGTATCTACTCTCGGCCGCAAGGCCTTTACTGAACATTTGAATGCTTTAGAAAGCCTCTTGAAGCCCTAATATTTTTTTATTCATTCACTTTGAAATTCAAAGTACTTTTAAAACAAACAAAATGAAAACTAAAATTCGTCCTTACCTCTCCTGGACCCTGGCTATAAGCGCCGCCCTTCTTTTTGATGATGTTAGCTATGGCCTAAATGCCAGCATTTTCAGTAGCCTTTCAGTTTTAGCCCTTCTCTTTCTATACTCTGAAATTCCCCTACAAAGAAAGGCCCTGGCCATTCTACCCCATTTATGTATCGCATTATACCTGAGCCTGTACCCGCAAGCACTAAGTGTCTTTTTCTGGTACCTGAGCTATCTGCTGATGTGGAGCATGGCTGCTGTTTCTAACAGTAGCCTGCTCCTTCCTTTTCAGGGCATCGCCGCTATGGTGGGCAGTCCTTTTAAGCACTGGGCTCCTAAACCCAGTCCTCCCCAATCCGAGACCCTGCAAGAACAAGAAGCCAAGCGGGTTCAAAACACTAATCGCTGGGCTGTTATTCTGTTGGTGAGCATTATTGCCCTGACCTTCGCTTTCCTTTATGCCCTCAGTAATCCTATTTTCAGCAATATATTGGAAGACATCCAATGGCCCGAAATTGAAGCGGATTTAGTTTGGAGCAGCTTGGGCATTTACCTCTTACTTTATGGTCTACTGCGCTTTTATAAAATAGACGCCATTGACCGAATCAATGAATTGCCTAAGAGTTTAGTCTCCGCGGATTACCCCAAAGAACATCCTGAATTTCCAATCGCCAAATGGAGCCTTCTCATCGTCTCTGGAATGCTGCTTGTAATGAACCTGACCGATTTAGTGGTAATCTTCAGCGGGAAACTACCCAGTGGCATGAGCTATTCAAAATATGTGCACCAAGGCTTTTACTCTTTAATCTTCTCCATGGCTCTTGCCTTAGGGCTGATGATGATCTTTTTCAGAGGCGCTTTAAACTTTCATGATCATGTTCACCGCATTCGCCAAATCGCCCGTTTCTGGATAATCCAAAACCTGGCACTCGCTCTGATTACCGCCTACAAAAACCTACTTTATGTAGAAGTCTATGGACTTACCTATAAACGAATCGGAGTCTTTGCTTGCCTACTGGCGGTAAGCTTAGGCTTGGCCTTAATGATTCGCAAGATCAATCATGCCCGCAGTAATTGGTATTTCTTTAATCGCTTAAGTGCTTTAGGATACGCACTAATTATGATCTATGCCCTAATCCCCTATGACCTGTGGATCACTCGTTATAATCTGCGCTATGCCCAGTCCAAGGACCTTTATTATATCCAAAGCTTAGCCCGTCCGGATTTAGTGGAATTAGAAGCCTATATGCAAAAGATGCCTGAAGGCCCGGAAGAATATCGTTATACCCGAGAATTTCTGAACCGCATGCAAGAATCAGTTGAGTATAAAGCAGCCATTCAAAGTTGGCGGGAATGGAACTGGTATCAAAACAATGTATTTAGGACTTTTAAGATAAAGAAGTGAGCTTTCTCCTTTTTAGCAGATACAATAGTAAATGCAGGAGCCATGCAAATTGCCCAATAAGAAACAGGCTTCCCTCTGCAATGGAATACCTCCTATCATGAAAGCTGAAATCCAATACCCTAGCTGTATCCTGATAAAAATATAGTATGACCAATATGCCAGTCAATACTAGCCAGAGAATACCTGGAAACTTTGCCTGTGGAAATTTCACTTTATTCTTTTATGCATCGCACATAATGTCCCGCATAATTAGGACTGGTTTTACCCAACTCCAATTGCATGCTACCAAAATTTTGTTTGATGCTCCAAACCATTTGCAAATTGGGTGTTGCTGCGGGAGTACTGCGCGTCCACCAGCGGGCCAGAGTACCCTCACCTACAAATTGCACCAAATTGGAAGAGTCGAAAACGACCAACTCCCCTGCCGGTAAAGCACTAAATCCATATTGGTCCTGCCGTTCTGTAAAAGCATAGTGCTTGTGCAACCAGGCGCCATCGCCATCCTTTTGATTACCCTTACTACGCAGGGTATAAGCCAACTGGGGGTCGCTTTGTTGCAATTTGTTTAAGTCTTGAAGAACCGGAAGTCGCCAACCCTCCGGTGCCAGGGGTCTGCGATCGGCTACTGCAAATTGATTGTAGATACAGCCGTAGTGGGCCCCTTCTTTAGGATCGAAATTATAATAGGTATAAGCAGGTCGTTTATTCTCTATTGCTTTAATCCACTCTTCCTGATTCCAGCAATATTTCAAAGGATCTCCATTGCGAAAGGAAGTCACCACCAGATTTTTATTCATCCAAATCTGACTACCTATACTTACCTCCTGATATTGAGATGGAGCCTTCGCCCCGCTTAAGAACAATAGGCAGAAGGCACTGAATAGTAGTTTTTTCATAAGCAAAATTGCCTTCTAAAATAATCAATTAGCTGATTGGAGGCAGTTTAGCCTATTTAAGACAGCGTACATAATGACCCGCCGCCGCATCAATCCTCGCTCCAGCCATTTGACCATGGAAATTTCCATGCCGCCCTTGATAGAGAGTCCAAAACCGTAAAACGTCTGGATGATTTTCAAGTGGGCTGGCGGTCCACCAGGAAACCCGCTCCCCCCAGGCATTAAAAACCACCTCATTAAGGGCTTCCACATAGCCTGGTACTTCACCTACCGGTTGGGCATTAAAACCAAAAGTATCTTGCTGTGCGGTAAAGGTATAAGAGACCTGTTTCCATAAGCCGCTGCCATCGTGCACTGAGCCCTTAGATCGCAAGAAATAAGGGATGCTCTGATCCTTAAATAAACTATCGATATCTTCTTGCAAAGGAACTCGCCAAGCATCCGGAGCTAAACCGCGCTCGTCTAACAGGGCCCACACATTATAAAGGGCCCCGTATTGGGCATTGGCATCTTCATCGAAATTAAAATAAAGTAGGGCTGGCTTTTTATTACGATAGGCTTCAATCCAACATTCTGGATCTTGGCAAACTTCGATTGCATCGCCATTGCGAAAGGTTTTTTCATTGAGGTTGTGATCCATCCAAACCTGATTGCCCACACGCACTGTACCTTCAGGCAGTACTTCCTCTTGTGCTGTAGTACAGGATAATAAGATTAAACTTAGACCTAGAAGCCCTAGCGTTCCTTTGATTAGTTTATTCATTTCTCTTCGTCGATTATTTCAGCTTCTACTTCAATGGCCTGGGCTTCTTCCATAGCCGCTTCTGCCTTACGCATATTGGATTCTAAAAACCTGGGCACAACTACGATCATGGCTAAGCCCAGTAAATTAATAGGCACATAAAACCACAGGGTATAAGGCACCCAGCTTACTGACCAAAAAGCCCAATATAAAGCAATGGCAATGGCGGTGCGAATGAAATACATCCGCAGTTTCCTTTTCCGAAAAGCGGGATCCAGGATGCCTTGTTTCGAAATTTGATCTTGAATATCTGACATAAACATTTTCTTGGCTTTCGCCAGATCAGGCTAAAATAAGGACTTTCCTACTGAATGATAATTCGCTCTTGATGCGCAGTAGTGCTTGATTTTAACGTATAGATCAAAGTGTAGACTCCCGGAGCAAAAGCACTCAAATCAATTTGATCTTCTAAGGGCAATGAAAGTAAGGCTCCAGCCGCATCAACCATTTGCAAAGAACTGATCTCATCTACAGACTGTACTTGTAAAAGCCCTTTTACGGGATTAGGATAAAAGCGAATGGATGGCGCATCGGCGAAAGCCAAAAGCGATAAGGCAGGACCTGACAAAATAGGAATGGTGATGGAATCTGAATCCCCTAATTGACGGAAGGCCATACTCGCTTGATAATTCTTCTGAGATTGAAACTCAATCTCAATCACCTGATAATCGCCCGGACTCAATAAAAAGGTGGTTGGAGTAGAGGAAGTAAAATTCAAATCCGGATCACTCAAAGCTAGATTCTCTACACCCATGTCCTTATTGCCATCATTATAAATCACAAAGCTATAAGTACGAGTTAAAGCCGGGCCCTGAGCCAAAAAGATGGTATCATCCGAATAGTATTGCACAAAACGATCTGAAGCGGAAGCGGTACCGTCTACATCACTAATACGCTCAATAAATTGAGGATAATCAACAAAGGGATTGCGGTTATTCTGCACATTGTAAATGGCAGTATTACGCGCTTGCTCTGCGGCCGATGGCGGGAATTGATCGTGCCACTGTCTCAGAATTGTTTCTTGTCCTGAAAAATGGCCGGCATAATCTTGATAGCGAATTACGAAATACATCATGGCCCGAGCTACTGCTCCCTTATGTGCATCGCGAGGTTCAAACTTCCCACCTCCCGATTTGGAACCACCTTGAGTCCAGGATGCAGTTCCCACTACCCCAAAAGGATCGTTACCGCGGCGACTATTTGCAGTGGCATCGGTAGGAAACAAATGATGGATATCGCTACGCATGGGCACATTGGAGTTAAAAAAGCCCTGCGGAAAAGTATGCTCGCAATTAAAGCTGTTGTTATTAGCCCCACTCCGGGTATTAAAGGTGGCAGTACGACCGGTATAAACACATTCTACCTGTCCCCCTACATTGTCAATGCTGCCATACATTAAATCGCGAGCACCATTATACCCCTGATCACTATAGCCTTGAGCCAAGCGCGTGTTTAAAGCATTTTTCAAAGCCTGCTGCTCCTTGTTTTGAGTAGTGCTATAATAGCTTTTTGAATAGGTGCCTTGAGCGCTTAAACCCACTGCAGTATGACCAAAGCCATTGGTGCTTTTAAAAACCAAAACCTGCTCATGCTGAATATTATGTTCGGGTAAAAAACTCACCGTAAGGCTAAAAGTATCGCTGGGCATCACTGTGAAAATGCTATCGCTAAGGCTAAACACCTTATTGCCATAAATCTCAAAACGATCTACCGCCTCTACACTGATGGGATAACTATTAGGATTGTATAATCTTAAAGTTTGGGTACTGGCTTGCAATTCATTGGTGGCCGGGAAATTCAAATCACCATCCACAGAAACCAGACTTTGCGCCGTGAGGCCAGTCGTCAATAAAATGCTAATTGACAAAGTGTTAAAAGCCTTCATCTTACTTATTATAGAGAATTTCATAGTCTTTTAAGAGCTTGGAACTTGAGGCCGCAAATTGCAGATTATTATTGAGAAGCAAGCGCTGAATAAGGTTGCCATTTTGTAAATACAAGGCACCATTAATTTTCGAAATCTGAAAATTCTCAAAGTGCCGCGGATCTACTAATTGGGCATTGCCTCCTCCCAAGCTCGAATAGCGATATAAACCCGATGCGCTGCTGAAAACCAATTCTGAGGGAGCGATGGCGGCCGCATCATAAAGGGCCTCATCGGTAAAGGTTTCCAGATTAGTATAGGTTTGATCTGATTTGCGATAGCGATTCAGCTCCCAAACACCAGCGCCAGGCTTGCGAATTAATAGGGCCAATTCATCCTCATTTAATGCCGCTAAAAGTGGACTGCTTCCCACCAAAGGATAGGTGTACAATTGCCCCAATAAATTGGAACTATAAACTTCCAACTGGGCATTGCTACCATCGCCAAAAGCACTAAACACCGCTAATTGCTCATCGAACCAAGCGGCAGTGCGAGCATAGTATTGCTGCCCATTCACGCCAATAAAACGGCTACTTTGAATAGAACCTTCCCCTACTTTCTGGATATAGCCATTTCGCTGCAAGAGATAAAAGTTGCGGTCCCTTTTAAGTACATCGGTAAAAGAATTTTGATTGGCACCTAGAGGGGCTGGCATAAAGGAAACTTCGCTAAAGTCACGCAGATGCCGAACTTCAATCCCATTATCTGCAAGGGAGATTAGGTAGATTAGCGAATCCCGAGCAGACACCTTTACACGATCGAAAGATTGGTTTACTGAAAACTCCCGGAGCTTAATGCCATCTGCATCTAAAAACTCCAGACTTTGATCGCTTAGTAAAGCGAATCCCTTTTGCTCCGCTTCCAATTCAGCATAGCGAAAGGGATGAAAATTACTTTGGTATTGACCTTGATTATAGGCTGTGATCCGCAAATCGTAATTCCCGGAAGCAAGGTAGCGATCATTGAACATAACTTCAGCTTCAAAGAAATTCCCTTCCCGATAGAGTGGTCTGAATTGAGAGCCCACTACTCGATCGCCTTGCAAAATATTGATTCGATACTGGTTAATTGGCTCTGCCTCAAACTGAAGAATGAGGGTATCGCCATAGGCAATATTAGAAGGTAGAGAATTTAGAATTTTTAGTTCCGGATATGCAGGCTCTTCCTCGCTGCATCCCAGAGCCAGCAAGAGAATGGAAAGGATTCCAAAAGAAGTCGTGAAAAATGAAAATAAGCGTTTCACAATTGGTATTTTTGGAGGCTCAGCATTAATGTACAGAAGCTCTCTATTCAAGTATGGACGCGAACAAAAATCCGCAAAATTCTTTTAGGCCTCAAGCAAAACAATCAGTGGTAGCTCTCGATCAAGGTCGAATTCCTCCACAGGTAGTAAGTTTTGAAGAAGCGGTTTTAGGTGCGGTCCTTATCGATAACAGTGCTATTAACGCCGTAATCGACATCTTAAGTCCGGAAAGCTTCTATAAACATCAGCATGGCCTCATCTTTAAAACGGTAAAAGAGCTCTTTGGGCGAAGTGAACCGGTAGATATTTTAACCGTAGCCAATGAGTTGCGTGTTAATGGTGAGCTGGAAGCCGCTGGTGGTGAGCATTATCTGATTGAGCTAAGTAATAAAGTTTCTTCTTCGGCTCACTCCGAATACCACGCCCGGGTAATTGTGCAAAAGCACATCCAAAGGGAAATGATTAAGGTGGCCAGCAATATCATCGATAAGAGTTTTGATGAAACCACCGATGTATTTGACTTGCTGGATGAGGCGGAACAAGATCTATTTGAAGTTGCTCACAGCAATATTGTAAAGAATTACGAGAGTGCTCGAGATCTGGTAAAAGAGGCCATTAACCGCATTGAAGAGATTTCGAAGAAAGAAGGTTTAAGTGGTGTTCCCAGTGGCTTTACTGAAGTAGATCGTATTACCGCGGGTTGGCAGCCCTCGGATTTAATTATCCTCGCGGCTCGTCCTGGTATGGGTAAAACAGCCTTCGTATTGAGTATGGCGCGTAATATGGTAATCGACCATAAAACACCGGTTGCCGTATTCTCTCTAGAGATGGCAGCAGTGCAGTTAATTACGCGTTTAATCTCCAGCGAAACAGGCTTGAGCTCAGAGAAATTACGAAAAGGTACTCTTAATGATGCAGAGTGGCAGCAATTGCTCACCAAGGTACGTGCCCTGGAAAATGCTCCGCTCTTTATTGATGATACTCCAGCTATTTCAGTATTTGACCTTCGCGCTAAATGCCGCCGTTTGGTAGCCCAACACGGTGTTGGAATGGTAGTTATTGATTACCTACAGCTGATGACTGTGGGCGGACAAAAGAGCTCTGGTGGTAACCGGGAACAAGAAATCTCGACCATATCACGTTCTTTGAAGAGTATCGCTAAGGAATTGAACATTCCGGTAATTGCACTATCGCAGTTGAGTCGGGCCGTAGAATCCCGGGCCGGTGATAAGCGACCCCAGCTTTCTGACTTACGGGAATCTGGAGCAATCGAGCAGGATGCGGATATCGTATGTTTTATCTACCGTCCTGAATATTATGATATAGAAACCTTCCGCGACGGTGATCCGGCCGAGGGCAAAGCCGAACTAATAATCGCTAAACACCGTAATGGTAGCTTATCTGACGTTCGTCTGCGCTTTGAAGGCGCCATGGCCAAGTTCTCGGATTTGGAAGATATGGACAATGGTCCGCTGGTACTGGAATCCAAGTTGAATAATGACCAGTTCCTGGGCGGCGACCACTCCATGGATAGCGGTGGCGGTTTTAGTAATGACCCTAATGATGATGACATTCCTTTCTAGGAAAACCGCGCTTCTCTTTCTTTTGCTATTAGCCCTGCAGGCCCAGGCTATTCAATTGCTCATTCCCATGGATGAGGAAGGGCAAAAAGAACATCTCAAAGCTTATGGCATTGCCTATTACGCGCTGGAACGCGGCGTAGAAATTGAATGGCTTCTCAATTATCGAGGAGGTAGTTTTCTTATTCCTTTTGATGAAAAGCTCAAACTGGAATGCCGCATTCGCAATGTTTCCTATGAAGTTATTGATGATGCCACAGCTAACAGTATTCGTGAGGCCATTAGCAGTCCGGCAGTAAATCAATCCATTGTAAAATTAGAAACCGCGCCTAAAATTGCTGTTTACTCACCCAAGAGTAAACAGCCTTGGGATGATGCCGTAACGCTGGTTCTTACCTATGCCGAGATACCTTATGATGTGGTTTACGACCGAGAAGTTATTAATGACCTTTTACCCAAATACGACTGGCTGCACTTGCATCACGAAGATTTCACCGGACAGTACGGGCGTTTCTACGCGGCTTTTCGCACTGCTCCCTGGTATATTGAACAAAAACGTGAACAAGAAGCCCTGGCCGCCGAATTAGGTTTTGCCAAGGTTAGTGAATTGAAAAGTGCGGTAGCCGAAAAGATCAGGGAATATACCATTGGAGGAGGCTTTCTCTTTGCCATGTGTTCTGCAACCGACAGCTATGAAATTTCCCTTGCCGCTCTAAATGTAGATATCTGTGAACCTATGTTTGACGGTGATGCAGCAGAGCCTAATTATCAAAATAAACTGAATTTCGACCGTTGCAATGCCTTCGAGAATTTTCAATTGGTACAGAATCCCAATGTGTATGAGTTCAGCAATATTGATGTTACCAATGGACGGAAAATTGCCGAAGAAAGGGATTATTTCAGCCTCTTTGAGTTTTCTGCCAAATGGGATATTGTACCTACTATGCTTACCCAAAACCATGTGCAAATGGTAAAGGGCTTCATGGGACAAACTACCGCCTTCCGAAAGGATTTAATTAAGAGTGATGTCTTAATCTTAGGAGAGTTTAAAGCGGCTGGTGAAGCGCGCTATATTCATGGTGAGCTGGGAATGGGCACCTGGACCTATTATGGCGGACATGATCCTGAAGATTATCAGCATCGAGTGGGAGATCCGAAAACAGAATTAGAACTCTACCCCACTTCACCGGGCTACCGCCTAATCCTGAACAATATTCTTTTTCCTGCCGCCAAGAAGAAGAATCAGAAAACCTAGTTAAAGAAGCGCCAATTTACGCCCACCCGGAACACCCTGTCATTTAAAGGATAATGGGGAGCGGCCCAATAATTATAGGCCACCATTCCCTGAGTTAGGTTTTGCATCTTAAGGAAGATCACGGCTTTAGCCACTTTAAATTGGGCAAAGGCATCTACCATAAAATAATCGCCAATTGGATATTCGTTTGCAACATAAAGCTGGCCTGTGGCAGTTGAGTAAGATGGACTTTGGAAAGCACTGAAATAAGAGGCTTCTGCACCAATTAAGACCTTTAAAGCCCGCTTAAACATTGGAAATTCGAAATACAAAGCATGACGATTTACCCATTCTGGAAGGGGCATATATCGATCGGCATTATTTAATGCAATCTGATAAGTTACCTGATTATCCAAATGCAGTAAATTCCAGAAATAGAAATCCTGTTTAAGATCAATACTTTGATAAGCTACTAAATCCGGAGCCACAATTGGCTTAAGATCTGCACCGAAATATACATAATCAGAGGCTCCAAAGGTGCGGAAACGAAGGTAATTCGACCTTCCCCATTGCAAACCAAATTGCAGTTCATTGGATAGAACCGGACCTAAGTCTTGATTCCAGATTACATTGTTACTAATATAAACTTGCTGGAAAAAGCCCGGTGTCTTATTCTGAATACTATAACCTGCAAAGGCACCTAAGCTGTTAAAGAAGGTTCCCTGCACTCGGGCTTTCAATTCGAAGTTATTAGCGAATGGACCAGTCAGGATGTATTTTCCTTCTGTTTGTAAATCGAAATACTGTTTATAGTTCCCTTGTAATTGGGCATTCACGCCAAAATGCTGGGCTCCGGTTTCAAAGTAGGCATTACTGTACTCCAGATATTGATGAAAAGCTCCGGCCTTTAAATTAAAGCGGCTACTATCCCCAATAATAGTTTGTAAATAAGCTTCATTGTATAATGATGCGTAGCGTAGACTATCGGTATAAACCCCATCTTGATCGAAATAATACTGATCATACACATCATTCGACCTGCCATAGTAAGCCAATGCCCGACGGTTAAAGCGTGCATTATGTCCTAAGATAATACTGCGTTTTTTTTCTGGCTGCGGACTTTTAACTTGTAATGAATCCGGCAATGTATCCATTGGAGCCTTTACTTTCCCCTTGAAGAGTTTCCAAAAGTCGATCTGATGGTCTATGAAATAATCACGATTGTAAACGGCCCGCTGGTCCTGATCAAAGCGGGTAATCAATAGTGTTCTTGAAGATTCGAGATTATCGGTAAAAACAGAATCATGAATGATTCCACCATTTTCCTGAAGTTCCAACTTTTCACTCGCAAAATAGGCCCATAGCTGGTATGCTCCTTTTGGACTTTGATAATGACTGTTAATTAAAAAGCTGGATTGTTTATTCTGGTCATTGATATAGAAGCTCAAACTATTTAAGCGACGGTATTGCACCGAAAAGTTCCAATTCTTGGTGATATTCTGACTGTGGTAGATTCTAAACAACTGACCACGCTCATAACCATTTACGTAGCGGGCTCCAGTTAATGGGGAGCGTACCTGATAATAGGCCACTCTTTCGGGACTCACAAAATAATCTTGAAAGGGACCAAAACTTTGAAAGTCTTCCAATGGTCGTAGCCCTTGGAGGAGTAAATTATTGCGTGGCCCCCCAAGGTTCATCAAGACTAGTTTTCCATAATCATCCGAAAGGGCATTATTAAGCTGATGGTACCAATTGAGGGAGCTGAGGCTGGTATCAATGAAATAGTAACCTTGTTCTTGCCAGTAGAAATACTGATGGCTAAACTGGGGCCTAAGAGCATCGGGACTAGCTTTCTGAGCGGCCAGACCGAGACTGAGTAAAAGTAGAAAGATGATATTTCGCATCATGCCGCGAAGGTAGCTAATTGGTGAACTCGCACAGCACATTAAAATTGCAAGGAGGGTGCCAAATATGAGGCATAGGGGAGAAAAAAGGCAAAAAAAAAGCCTCTACGCTAAACGTAGAGGCTAGATTAAAGATTGGCGACGACATACTCTCCCAGGTGTTACCCTAGTACCATCTGCGCAAGTGGGCTTAA
>MDTD01051056.1_pt1 | contig 233945 bp, 212 predicted proteins | sample 811221 | NCBI WGS metagenome assembly MDTD01 (sample SAMN05326646, study PRJNA326480) | marine metagenome | isolation source: seawater | place: Pacific Ocean: South West | collected 2011
CCATCTGGATCGGGACGCAGGTCAGCGGACCTGAAATCATCGCCCCACGGACGAACTCTCGATCTCGCAGCTACTAAATCAACAATATCGGCGCAAAGCGGTCATGCGTGCGAGGCCGAGTTCTTTACCCGAACTAATCTTCAGCTCTCACTTTGTTGACCGCCGTCTTGAGGTCTTGGCTAAACTCTCGTCCCGCTCCGGTTCGGCCGCGCGATTTTGCTGATCAAATATCAAGGCCGCAAACACCCCCATGAACAGCGTTGCGGCTTCGGCGCCTGCGTCAATTCTTTTAGCCAGATTCTCGCAGTACACTTTGATGGTCGCAGCAACGTTCTGCGCCTCTGAATGTGGGTTTCCCATACTCCAACCGACAAGATTGATCAGCTCCGGCTGACTCTGGATAACCTGATACAGCTTTGATGCAGCACCAGAAACGCGTTCAGAGGTGCTCATATTGGCGTCACACTCGGCGCAAGATTCTGCATCCAGAAGTTGTAGGCGGGAGCGGATGGCGTCATCGACCAGCGCTTCTACCGAACCAAAATGCTTGTAAATGAGAGCTTTGGAAACTCGTGCATGCCGCGCAATGTCGGATGGGCTTACAAGGCGGGCGCCGCTCTCGGCCATTGCTGCAAAGACCGCACTTCGAAGGCGTTCTTCCCTCTCCCCACGATTCCACTTTCGGACGCCTAGCGGCGCGTCCGGGGCGTGGTGTAGCGATGGCCTAGACATACAATTGCAATCCGGAAAACGGAAAAAAGCATATTGAAAGATGTGATGTATTTCGAAAAGAGCTGAAAGCAGGATTTATGGATTTGCGCGTAGTCAAAGTGCAGCGGCAATCGCATCAAGCGGTAGGGAGTCAGCTTAAACCCGTGAAACAATCGCTCCTACTCCGCCTCGGCATGTCGATTTCAGCGGCTCAGCCATCTTGGCGGCTCGCAATAGAGTTACAGCCGGAGGCTACTGACTAGGCCCGTCCTACACTCGAAGCTTAGTGCCCACAAAAGATCAACGGAATTTCTTGTTATTTTTCAGATCCTTAAGTGAACGAGATCGTCTTTTCTGCGCTTACTATCTTTGACTCGTTCTAAACTTGAATCACTTTATCTTGGATATGAGTCACATGAAAGCTGTGACGTCAAAATAGGCCTTGCTCCCAAGGCCGTTTTTTATATAATCACGATTATGCCAAAAAAGATCGACCATGATCAGCGCCGTCGAGACATTGCCAGAGCCGCCATTTCGGTGATCGGCGAACAGGGCATCGACAATACGAGGCTCGTCGATGTCGCCCGCGCGGCCAATGCGACCACGGGCACGATCACGCATTATTTCGAGGACAAGGACGCGGTGCTCCTCGCCGCGCTCGATCATGTCGCGCAGAACATTCTCTTCATGCTCAGGAGCCCGGACAGGCCGGACGATCTCGTCGAACTCGCCAGCCTCATCCTCCCTCTCGACGAGGACTCCTTGCGCGACTGGCGCGTCTGGATGAGCTTCTTCGGCCGTGCCGTCGGCGATCCCGCCCTCGCCCGCATCAACAAGGCCTATTACGACGAGTTCCGCGACGGCCTCGCCGCGATCATTCGCCGCCAGCAAGCCGAAGGCAGACTGAGCCCCGGCATCGACCCCGCCATGACCGGCGACGCCATCATCTCGATCATCGACGGCTTCTGCATACGCGCCACGCTGGAGCGCGAGGAATGGCCGGAACACCGACAGAAAGCCCAGCTCGAAGCCATGCTGCGCCCGCTTCTTCCGAAGGCGGAGAAGCGGCGTTCAAAGGGAGGATAGGATGCCTAAGCTTGAAACGCTGCCCGCAACGGCAAGCACGGATGAAATCCTCACCGTGCTCAAGCGCGATGGTGCGCTCATTCTGAAGGACGTGCTCAGCCCCGCCGAAGTCTCGCAGGTTCTCGCAGAGACCATGCCCTATATCGAGGCGACGGAGCCGGGCCGCGACGATTTCACCGGCCGTATGACGACGCGCACCGGCGCGCTCGTAGCCCGTTCCGAGGCTTGCCGCGGCATGGTCGCGAACAAGACGGTCGTGGACGCTGCCGAAAGTTTCCTGAAACCGTTCTGCGAGCGCATCCAGCTTCATCTCACGCAGGTGATCCGTATCCGTCCCGGCCAGCCCAAGCAGCAGATCCATCGCGACCGCTGGGCCTGGGGAACCTACCTCAAGGGGCTCGAGCCGCAGTTCAACACGATCTGGGCCATCACCGACTTCACGAAGGAAAACGGCGCGACGCAGGTCTGTCCCGGCAGCCTCGACTGGCCGGACGATTATCAACCCTCGGATGAAGAGATAGGCTATGCCGAGATGAGCGCCGGATCGGTGCTCATATATTCCGGCGGCGTCTTCCATGGTGGCGGTGCGAACGTATCGAATGGCGACCGCATCGGCATCAACATAACCTATACGCTCGGCTGGCTTCGCCAGGAAGAGAACCAGTATCTTTCCTGTCCGCCCGAGATCGCAAAGACGCTCTCGCCCGAGTTGCAGGCGCTGATCGGCTATTCGATGGGAAGCTATGCGCTCGGCTATTACACGCCGCCGCTCCCTGCCGGTCAGGGCCCGGAGGTCGTGCCGCCGGAATTCGCGCTTGGAAAGATGGATGCCGATGCCGCCCAGTTCGGCAGCGCCGAATTGCTGGCCGAGGTCTCGGCATCGATCAGGGGCGAAAAGCAGACGGCGTAAGCCGTCTGCCCTTTCCCGTCAGACCAGCCGGCTCTGCTCCACCGCCGCTTCCACGAAGGAGCGGAACAGCGGATGCGGATCGAAAGGCTTTGACTTCAGTTCGGGGTGATACTGCACGCCGATGAACCAGGGATGCTCTGGGATCTCAACGATCTCCGGCAGCAGCCCGTCCGGCGACACGCCCGACATGACGAGACCGGCCTTCTCGATCTGGTCCCTGTAAGTCATGTTCACTTCGTAGCGATGGCGATGCCGCTCGCTGATCCGCGTCGAGCCGTAGATCTGCGCGACGCGGCTTCCCTCTTTCAGCACGGCCTCGTAGGCGCCAAGGCGCATCGTGCCGCCGAGGTCGCCATTCGCCGCGCGCTTCACGAGTTCGTTCTCGCGCATCCATTCGGTCATCAGGCCGACGACCGGCTCGTCGGTCGGGCCGAACTCCGTCGAGCTTGCGCCCGTCAAACCGCCGATATTCCGCAAGGCTTCGATCACCGCCATCTGCATGCCGAAACAGATGCCGAAATAAGGCACGTTCCGCGTCCGCGCGAATTCGGCCGCGCGGATCTTGCCCTGGCTGCCGCGCTCGCCGAAGCCGCCCGGCACCAGAATGCCGTTCACATCTTCAAGATAATAGGCGGTGTCTTCCGTATCGAAGATTTCCGACTCCACCCACTTCACGTTCACGCGCACCTTGTTCGCAATGCCGCCATGAACGAGCGCTTCGGTGAGCGACTTGTAGGCGTCCTTGAGGCCCGTGTACTTGCCGACGATGGCAATGGTCACGTCGCCTTCCGGCTCGCGAATATTGTGCGTGATGTTCTGCCAGCTTGCGAGGTTTGGCGTCTCCGCATCCTTGATGCCGAAGACGGCGAGCACTTCGTCGTCCAGTCCCTCGCGGTGATAGGCGTTCGGCACGTCATAGATCGTGTCGACATCCATCGCCTGGATGACGGCCGTTTCTCGCACATTGCAGAAGAGCGCGATCTTGCGCCGCTCGTCTTTCGGGATCGGCCGGTCGCAACGGCACATCAGCACGTCGGGCTGAATACCGATGGAGCGCAGTTCCTTCACGGAGTGCTGCGTCGGCTTCGTCTTCATTTCTCCCGCAGAAGGAATGAAGGGCATCAGCGTCAGGTGGATATAGCAGGTCTGGCCGCGGTCGAGCTCGTTGCCGAGCTGGCGGATCGCTTCGAAGAAAGGCAGCCCCTCGATGTCGCCCACCGTGCCGCCGATCTCGCAGAGAACGAAGTCCACGCCCTGGTTGCCGGAGAGCACGAATTCCTTGATGGCGTCGGTCACATGCGGGATCACCTGCACCGTACCGCCCAGATAGTCGCCGCGGCGTTCCCGCGCGATGATCTCCTGATAGATGCGGCCGGTGGTGATGTTGTCGGCCCGGCTCGCCGGCACGCCCGTGAAGCGCTCGTAATGGCCGAGATCTAGGTCGGTCTCCGCCCCGTCATCGGTCACATAGACTTCGCCATGCTGGATCGGGGACATGGTCCCCGGGTCCACGTTGAGATACGGGTCGAGCTTCCGAAGCCGCACGGAATAGCCACGCGCCTGAAGCAACGCGCCGAGCGCCGCAGAGGCAAGACCTTTACCGAGGGAGGAAACCACGCCGCCGGTGATGAAAATGTACCGCGTCATGGGCCCCTAGATTACACCAAGCAGAACGATTCGAAGCGGCAATTGCAGCTCCGGGCAAAAATAGTCCAACCGGCGGAAACCGGCCTTTCGGGCCGGGCTCTGCCGGGAAATCACGTTATTGAGCGCGCGGGACGCTGGGTTCGGCGGGTTCGGGCGCTGTGTCCGTGCTCTCGCTGCCGGAGGGCGCCTCGGCAGGCGCCGTCGGCGGGATGGCGTCGGCCTCTCCCGCGGGCGGAACTTCGGGAGTCGAGAAATCCGAACCGATTGGCGCCGGAACGGCCACATCGCCCGTATCTTCCGTCTCGCCGGGTAGCGTCACGCTGTCGAGAACGCTGTCGGCCGAGCCGCCATGCGTCGCGATGATGCCGAGGGCGAGGCTTGTCGTCATGAAGAGCGCCGCGAGAATCGCCGTGGCCCGGGTCAGCGCATTGCCCGCGCCCCTGCCGGTCATGAAACCGTCGCCACCGCCGCCGATGCCAAGCGCGCCGCCTTCGGAACGCTGCAGCAGAACGGTCGCGACAAGCGCGACCGCGAGCATCAGGTGAATGATCAGAATGATGGTCGCCATGAGACCTCGGGCCGCCCGTATCGGGGATTTGAACGAGAAAAGAGCCAAGGCCGTCGCGGGGACGGCCGGGCCGGTCGCGGCGCGTTGTACCCCATGAAGCGTCCCGTTTCCAGCCCCTCCGCAAGCTCCTTGCGTCAGGAACCGCATTGAGGCCGCGGGAGCCTGTTTTCCGGCTTCCGGTTAACCGAGCTGGCCTTCGCGGACCATGCGTTCATGGCCATCCGCGAGGCTCTTGATCCGGTACTGGTAGCCGTCACCCTCGGAGGGAAGCTGCCGCACCACGGTGTACTGCCCGCGCGCCTTGGGCGGGTAGGAGCCGCCCGCCACGAATTCCACGGTTTCGCCGATTTCGTATTTGTGTTTCTGCATGGTTCAGCCGTTCGTCGTATCGCCGGGTTCCAGGTCTTCTTCGCGCCGGACTTCCTTGCGGAGTGCCGCTTTCTCTTCGCGTTCCTGCAATTTTTTCTGCGCCTTGGCCGCCTTGGAGCGGCTGCGTTCCGCGCGTTCTTGTCCGTAGTTCGGTTTGAAAGCCATATCCTACTTCCGCTTCACGCGTTCGATGGATTTGATGCGCCCGCGCGGCCGGCCGGACTTTCCGGCGATGTCGCGGTCCTGGGCTTCGATGCTCGCCTTCGCATTGGCGGTGTCGGCCAGCCCGTCGAGAATCGCTGTCGGCACTTTCCGGTTCGAACTCAGCGAACCGTCCTCATAGACGACATTGAACGCGATGAACTCGCCGTCCATGGGTTTCTTGCGTGCCATTTTATCTCTCTGAAAAAAGAAAAGGGGCGCCGAAGCGCCCCTTCCCCAAGCCGTTGGTTCAGGCAGCGCGAAGATTCGCTGCCGAGACCTTGCCGCTGCGCTGGTCGGTCTCGAGGTCGTAGGCAATCGCCTGACCTTCGTCGAGACCGCGCATGCCGGCGCGTTCAACCGCGGAGATATGGACGAAGACGTCCTTCCCGCCGCTTTCCGGCTGAATGAAGCCGAAGCCCTTCTGGGAGTTGAACCACTTGACTGTGCCGTTTGCCATGTGAGGCATTCCTTATGACGTGAGTAAATGCCGCCAGCGCTTTTGCGCCGGAGGATCAAACTTTAGTTAGGATCGGGATAGACAGGTCCGGCGCTCGATCACGAGCGGGGAGAGCAGCCGAACCGGTAAAATTCGATAGGTCGTATATAGGCCCATCCCGGACAAATTACAAGGATCATCGGCCTGCCGTCGCTCAGGCCGCTTTCCCGAGGCTTCTCACGAGCCTCGCCGGTGCTCCTCCGGTAGAACCGGCTCTATGGCTTGGGGCATGTCGGAACTCGCGGAGGGCACAGCCCCAACCGCCGGAAAAGGCGCGGTAACCGGCGCCGCCTCGATGGTTTGCGCGGCCGGGACAGACGTGTCGCTCGCAGTCAGCATCCAGTTCCCATCCGATGAGGCGAGCCTTGCGAGCGCGCCGAGATCCGGCTGTCCTTCGCTAGCCTTCAGTCCGTAGGCGAGCAGGCCATCGGACCAGAATATCCGGCCGCCACCTCCTTCGGCTCCCTTCTGCGGCGGAACCGGCATCTGCGGCATGGGCATCATCGCAAGTTCCACGATCTCGCCGGACTCAGGATTCCTGTATTGCGCCGTGACCAGCGATTGCCCTTCTCCGGCAAGTGTCCGGGTCACATCGAAAAGGGTAAACCCGGCGCCCGAGAAATCCGGCAGACCGCGTCCCATCTCCAGCCGATCGGCCTCCGCTACCGCCCGGGCGGCCTGCACGCCCGCCATCGCTGCGTCCGCGGCTACACGTCCCGGATCGGATTGTCTCTCCGTCAGGAAAGCGATCGTTGCCTCCGGAATCGACGTCCGGCTCGATGCGCCGATCAAATGTCCGGCAAAAAAACCCACGACGAGCGCCGCCGCGACTGCAGCCGCCGCGTGACCGATCCTGGGAAGCACCGGGCGCTTGTGTGGACGGAAGGCTTCGCGCAACCGCAAAGGCAGGTCCGGGGAAAGCGGTGCCGTCTCTACGATTGTCCGGTTGATTGCGCGAATATCCTCGACCATTCGGCGCGCCTCGGCATCCTCGGCGATCAACCGCTCGGCGGTAGCAGCCAGATCCGGGTGCCGGCGGATCAGACCATCGGCATAGAGGTGCAGCAATTCCTCCTTCCATCTGCGGCCGCCCTCGATCTCTTCCATTCCCGTCATTTCACTCTCCTCAAACGGGCAGGCATTCGCTCGACATCGCTCATCGTCCTGCGCAGCGCCTCACGGCCGCGGAAAAGCCGGGAGCGCAGAGTTCCTATCGGCACATCCAGCATCGAGGCCGCCTCGTCATAGCTCACACCTTCAAGCGCCACGAGGAGCACTGCCGCACGCTGTTCGTCCGGCAGGGCTTCGAGCCCTCTGCGCAGATCGTCGGCAGTCAGGCGCGCTTCCTGCGGCGAGAGCCGTACATTCGCCGGATCCGCAAGTGACTCCGCATCGACATCGGCGGCGGCTGGCTTCCTCGCACGCCGTGAATTCAGAAACACGCGATAAAGAATCCTGAAGAGCCAACCGCGTATGGAACCTTCGCGCCGCCATGAATGTCTTTTGCGCCAGGCGCGTTCGAGTGCGTCCTGCACCAGATCATCGCCCTCTTCCGCCGATCCGCACAGCGAGTGCGCAAACCGCCGCAAATGCGGGATTTCCCTTTCGACATAGTCTTCAAGCTCGTCCATGCGCCGGCTTTTCTCTCAAGGGCTGGGTGCCCTTTATCCAAACTGACACATGCAGCGAGAAAAAGTTCCGGCAGAAAAAAGTATTTCTGCGGGGAAACTTTCCTCGCTCCCGGCCTGTCCTTGTCATGAGCGCACCCGCTGCGAAGGCGGAGCGTCCTGAAACGACCAAGGAGTTCGCAATGAGAAATCAGAAGAGCAAAGCCCGCATCGCCATTTTGAGTGCCGTCGTACTGGGCGTCTCTTCCACCGCGACCGTCGCGCCTTCGTTCGCGGCCGATCGGCTCGCTCAAGCCACGCAGGCGCAAGGCGATTTTTCCGACGAGCAGTTGCAGGCTTATGCAAGAGCCGCCATGCAGGTGCAGCAGATCAACATGGCGATGGAGCAGGCAACGCAAAACACCTCGGATCCGGATCAGATGCGGAATGTGCAGCAGCAGGCCTATGCCGATCTTGAGCGCGCCATCAAGAGCAACGGCCTCACGGTCGAGGAATACAACGCCATCGGCCAGAAGGCGCAAACCGATAAACAAACCCGCGACACGGTCACCGAGTATTTCCAGCAGATGCAGCAGCAGGGCAACCAGCCGGCGCCCACGCCGCCTGCTCAGTAACGGCTCAGCGGCCGTAAGGGACGCCGTGCCTCCGTCCGGCGTCCCTACCCCTCGCGGCTCCCGGCATCCCTCCGCCGGGAGCCGCTTTCTTCAACGTCCCTTCGAGATCGAACCCAGCACGCCGCGAACGACGGCCCGGCCTATGGCATAGCCGATGCTCCGCACCATGCTCTTGGTAAAGGCTTCCGTTGCCGTCTGCCGGTTGCTCGCCCTTGGCCCGCGCTTTGCCGCTCCCTTCTCATTACCGGCACGGGCTGCGTTCCGTGCCGCCTCCTCCGCCCGCCGGCCGAGAATCTCATGCGCGGATTCACGATCGACCGGCTTGTCGTAGCGGCTTCCCACCGGGCTCTTCCCAATCACTTCGCGACGCTCATCCGGCGTTATCGGGCCGAGCCTTGATGAAGGCGGACGGATCAGCGTCCGTTCGACAATGCCGGGCACGCCCTTTGCCTCCAGCGGCGAAACCAGCGCCTCGCCCACGCCGAGTTCCGTAATAACCGTGCTCACATCGAAGGCCGGGTTTGCCCTGAAAGTCTCCGCCGCCGATTTCACCGCCTTCTGATCGCGCGGCGTGAAGGCACGCAGCGCATGCTGGACCCGGTTGCCAAGCTGACCCAGGACACGGTCCGGCAGGTCTATGGGGTTCTGCGTCACGAAGTAAATGCCGACACCCTTGGAACGGATGAGCCGCACCACGCTTTCGATGCGGTCCACCAGCGCCTTCGGCGCGTCGTTGAAGAGGAGATGTGCCTCATCGAAGAAGAAGACGAGTTTCGGTTTGTCCGGATCGCCCACTTCCGGCAGTTCCTCGAAGAGCTCCGACAGCAGCCAGAGCAGGAACGTCGCATAAAGCTGCGGCGTCTCCATGAGCCTGTCCGCCGCAAGCACGTTCACGCAACCCCGCCCATCCCATGTGGTGCGCATGAGTTCCGGGAGTTCGAGCGCCGGTTCTCCGAAGAAGTGCTCGCCGCCCTGCTGGCGCAGCGTCAGCAGCTTGCGTTGAATCGCACCGACAGACGCGCCCGAGACATTGCCATAGCGTGCGCCGATCTCCCTCGCATTCTCCGCCGCGAAGGCAAGCAGCGATTGCAGATCGTCGAGGTCGAGCAGCAGCCACCCCTCGTCATCCGCGATCTGAAAGATGATGGAGAGCACGCCTTCCTGCGCTTCGGAAAGATCGAGCAGCCGCGACAGAAGCAGCGGCCCCATCTCCGAAACCGTCGTCCGGACCGGATGCCCCTGTTCGCCGAAGAGATCCCAGAAGACGACCGGCGATGGCGCATAGCCGATATCGCCAAGGCCGATCTTCGCCGCGCGGTCCGCGAATTTGGGGTTCGGCGTTCCGGCCTGGGAGAGGCCCGCAAGGTCGCCCTTCACATCGGCAAGAAAGACCGGCACGCCAGCCCGCGAGAATCCCTCGGCGAGGATCTGCAGCGTCACCGTCTTGCCGGTGCCCGTCGCCCCCGCGATCAGCCCGTGACGGTTCGCATATTTGAGAAGAAGATTCTGCGGGCGTTCTCCCGCGCCGATGAAGATGCTTTCAGCTGTGTCCATGCGCCCCGCCGCCACTCAGATCCGTAACAGGCGGGAATCATACCCCAGAAAGGCGGAGGTCAGGATTCGGGAATTCCCGCGCCGAGGTCGATCCAGCGCCCCTTTCCGATTTCGAGGATCTTGAAATCGTTCTTCCCGTGCATGCCCGAAATCTCCATCACGCTGATCAGCGCGAGAACGATCCAGCTTCCGGCCTTTTCGTTGTAGAGCGGCAGATCCAGGGCTTCGCATTTGAGCGTGTAGCCCGTCGCGGCCTGCACGGTAACGGGAAAACTTCCGCCACAGGGGATGGTGATGAGCGGTTCGCTCGCCGCCATGAATCCGCCAAGCGCCTGCTCTTCCAGAAGGTCGAGATATTTTTTCTTCGTGGGATCGAAGCCGAGAATCTCGACCAGCTTGGAACCGGCGAAGCGGAAGGTGGCGGCTTCAAGTCCGTCATATTCGACCATCACCGTCATCGGCATCAGCCGCCTTATGGCCAGCGGATCGAAATCCTTCCTGTCGGGCACGACGCGGCCGTGCCGTGGCAAGCCTTGCCAGTAATCGAAGAAACTGCGGCTTTCATCGGCGTGAAACGGCGCAAGCGCATCCATGGTTCTCACCATCGATTGAACGTCCCCCGCCGAGCCTTTGTGGCAGCGTAAGCCCGTTGTGGCAAGCACTCAGGACAGGCTCAGAGATAGGCGGATATGATTCCCCAGAAATCTTCCGCCTTGAGGCTCGCTCCGCCGACCAGCGCACCATTCACATTCGGCACGGACATGAGTTCCGCCGCATTCGAGGGCTTCACGGAGCCGCCATAGAGAATACGCATTTTCGCGCCTTCCCCGCCGAAGCGGGCTTCGAGCGCCTTGCGGATCGCGCCATGAACTTTCGCCACGTCGTCCGGCGTCGGCGTGCGGCCCGTGCCGATGGCCCAGACAGGCTCATAGGCGATAACGGTCGTCCTGGCCGAGGCGCCATCGGGCAGCGAGCCCTTGAGCTGCCCCTTGATCACCTTCAGCGTCTGGCCCGCGTCGCGCTCGGCCTCTGTCTCGCCGACGCAGACGATAGCGGTAAGCCCGGCGCGGTGCGCCGCCTCCGCCTTCGCCTTCACCACTGCATCCGTCTCGCCGTGATCGGCACGGCGCTCCGAGTGACCGACGATCACGTAAGCGGCGCCCGCATCCTTGAGCATCTCGGCTGCGATGTCGCCCGTATGCGCGCCGCTTTCCTTCGCGTGGCAGTCCTGACCGCCAATGGCGACCTTCGTGCCCTTCGCAGCTTCCTTCAGCGTGGAGATCAGCGTCGCCGGCGGGCAGACGAGCACGTCGCAGGCAGGCTTCTTCTTCGCAGCGGCAAGCTTCCTCGCCAGCGCCGCCACTTCCTTCTTCGAGGCCTTCACGCCGTTCATCTTCCAGTTGCCCGCCACCAGCGCCTTCACGCGTGCCGCCATCTTTTTCACTCCGCTGAATGCTCTCTCGTCAGTCATCTGACTGACTGTGCTGCGCGTCTTTAGCAGAACGCTCCCCACCCGCCAACAAGCCCGCCGCGCATGGGTGAATTACACCTGAGTGAAATAGAACACAGTCACTTCGAAATTCTCATTCCCATGACTATTCATTTGGCAAGTAAACGAGTCGGGTGTAGCTTCCGCGCCATGGCACACCTTCGATATCAATCGGTCGAAAAGACCTTCGGTTGGAACTACTCGCCTTCGGGGCCGGGTCGCTTGCGCGCGCGCTGATTAAAGCCTGCCAGATCGACACTTGAGAGCCCCATCCACCAGATCGGGGCTCTTGTGTTTTAGGGAACTCCGGTCATCGCGAAACCCTCGCGTACCAGGAGTCCGTCATGTCCCACGAATACTTGTTTCTGTCCGCCGCTCACGTAAGCCGCCTCAAGGCGGCTTCGGCTGCCCCTTTGCGGGAAAGCCGCGGCCCACCGCCGCGAAAGCGCCGCTGACAGCCAGCCAAACCCGGGTTTCGCATCCGGCATGACGCTCCCTCTCTGTCCGTGAGGGAGTGAACGGGAAAGTCATGCTTCCCGCCGGATGAAGGAAATACTCATCGAATACTTGGTCGCTCTCCGCATCGCGGAGAGAGAAGGAGATTGCTCATGCTTGCCGCCGCCGCGTCCTGGCCCATTCGCAATGCCCGCTCCTCGGGTGTCATTGCCGCCATGGCCGCATTCACCGTCACCGCCCTGCAGACCATGCCGCCCGAGGACCTGCTGCATGGGCTCGCCATCTTCCTGCCGGCGCTTGAGGCCGCGCTTCCCGCGCTTCTCTTCGCCATCGTTCGCGACGAGGAGCGCCACATGCTCGGCCCGGTCTTCGCCCTGCTTCTCTGGGGCGGCGTCGCCTTCGCGGCGATGTGGCTTCTCGTTGCGATCACGCTGGCCGGGATCGACGCCTATGTCCGGCTCGGCGCTCCGCCCGTCTTCCAGACCATGCCTTGAAGGCGGGCGGCGGCGTCCCCCGGTTTTCGTAAGGAAATCAAGCCGGAAGCCCGTCCGATCCGCTTGCGGCCCCCTGCCCCCGCACCTATCATGCCGCCCTCTCGCGGGGAGGGGTGGGCGGCATGCCGGGCGCCCGACAACGCAATACCTTGAAGAAAGACGTCCCATGCTCGATTCAATGCGCAGCGCAGCCTCAGGTTTTCTCGGGAAGGCCATCATCGGCGTGCTCGTCGTCGCCTTCGCCGTCTGGGGCATCGCCGATATTTTCACCGGCTTCGGCGGGGATACCGTCGCCCAGGTGGGGGACGAGGAAATCGACCTGCCGACATTCGACCGCGAGTTCCGGGTCGAGGTCGACCGTTTCTCCCAGCGGATCGGCCAGCCGCTCACGCTCGAGCAGGCGCGCGCCTTCGGCGTGGACCGCTCGGCCCTGTCGCGTCTCGTCAGCGTGGCGACGCTCGATGCCGCCGCGAAGGAAATCGGGCTCGCCGTGGGCGACGAGGCGGTCGCTCTCGATATCATGACCGATGAGAACCTTCAGGGTGCCTTCGGCCGCTTCGACCGCGAAATCTTCCGCCAGACGCTTCGCGCCAACGGCATCTCCGAGGAGCGCTTCATCGAGCAGCGCCGCAAGGGCATGGTGCGCGAACAGCTTGTGGACGCCATCTCGGCGGGCGTCGCCGCGCCGGAGTCGATCGTCGATGTCGTCGCCCGCTTCCAGGACGAAACCCGCGTCGCCGGTTACATCATCCTGCCGCCTTCGCTCGTCGGCGACATTGCAGAGCCTGACGAGGAAACGCTCCGCACCTTCTATCAGGCCGGTGCTTCGGCCTTCACCCTGCCCGAGACGCGCGATATCAGCTTCATGGTTCTGGAGCCCGAAGACATTACCCAGACCATGACCATCTCAGACGAAGACCTGCAGGCGGCCTATGAGCAGCGGCGCGGCGAATATGACGTGCCGGAACGCCGCGAGGTCGAACAGGTCACCTTCGGTTCCGAGGAAGCCGCGAAGGAAGCGCTCGCGAAGCTGCGCAGCGGCACCGCGACCGAAGAGATCGTGAAGGAACTCGGCCTCACGATGGAGGACATCGAGCTCGGCACGGTTTCGCGCGCCGAGATGCTCTCGCCGGATCTTGCCGAGGCTGCCTTCTCGGTCGAGAGCAATTCATGGAGCGAGCCGGTCAAGGGGCCGCTTGGCTGGTCGATCTTCCATGTCGGCGAGATTTCGCCCGCGAAGCCCAGCACCTATGAAGAGGTGAAGGACGATCTGCGCCGCAAGATCGAACTCGAACTGGCGCAGGAGCAGATCTACGACATCCAGAACAACATCGAGGATGCACGGGCGGGCGGCGAGACGCTCGCCGATATCGCGGCGCGCTACAATCTGACGCTGCGCGAGATCGACGGCGTGACCGAAGACGGCAAGACGCGCCAGGGCGCCGACGTGGAAATGCCGGAGGATTTGCCCAACCTTCTCGAAACCGCCTATGCGAACGGCGTGGGAGAGCAGATCCCGCCGCTGGCGACATCGCGGCAGGGTTACTACTGGGTTCAGGTCGATGCCGTGACCCCGGCCGAGGTGCAGCCGCTCGACGATGTGCGCGAGCGTGTTCTCGAACTCTGGAAGGAAACCCGGCGCACGGCCGAACTTCAGGCGCTGGCGGAAAAGCTCGCCGAGCGTGGCAATGCGGGCGAGAGCTTCGAAAAGATCGCCGGCGAGTATGGCCGCAGCGTGCTCGCCACCCCCGGCATCGGCCGCAATTCGCGTAACGACACTTTCTCGCGCACCGCCGTCACCAAGCTGTTTGCGACGCCGGAAGGCGGCTTCACCTGGGGCCCCGTGGGCGTGGGGGACAGCCTGCTCCTCATGCAGGTCAAGGAAATCCGCGAGCCCGATCTCGCAAAGGACTCCTCGCGCTATCGTGAGATTGCCGCCAATGTCCGGGATTCGATCCAGGCCGACATGCTTCAGGTCTTCGTCACCGGCTACCAGAGGGAAATCGGCGTCGAAGTGAATACAGGGCTCATCGCTCAGGTCACGGGAGCGGATGTCGCGCAATGATCCTGCCCGAATTCGCCTCCTTCGAAGCCGCGTATGACGCGGGCAAGGCGCAGGTCGTCTATACGCGTCTTGTCGCCGATCTCGATACGCCCGTTTCCGCCATGCTCAAGATCGCTGAAGGAAAGCCAAACAGCTTCCTTCTCGAATCCGTCGAAGGCGGCGACAGCCGCAATCGCTATTCGATCATCGGCCTGAAGCCGGACGCGATCTGGCGCACGATGGGCGACAAGGCGGAAATCAACCGCAAGGCCCGTTTCGACGACGATGCTTTCGAGCCCTGTGCGGACGGCGCCCTCAAGAGCCTTCGCGCCTTAATCGAGGAAAGCCGCATCGACCTGCCCGAGGAGCTGCCGCCAATGGCCGCCGGCGTCTTCGGCTATATGAGTTACGACATGGTGCGCCTGATGGAGCACCTGCCAAACCAGAATCCCGATGCGCTCGGCCTTCCGGACGGTATCTTCATCCGCCCGACCGTCATCGCCGTCTTCGACTCGGTGAAGGACGAAGTCACCATCGTCACGCCGGTGCGCCCGGAAGCGGGCGTCAGCGCCCGCGCCGCTTATGCGCGAGCGAGCGAACGCCTCTCTGACATCATCGCCGATTTCGATCGCTCGCTTCCGCATGGCGCGCAACAGGCCGATATCGCTGCGCTGCAGGAACCGAAGTCCAATACGCCCCGCGACACCTATTACGGCATGGTGGCGCGCGCGAAGGAATACATCGCCGCCGGCGATATCTTCCAGGTCGTGCTCTCGCAGCGTTTCGAGACGCCCTTCGAGCTGCCGCCCTTCGCGCTTTACCGCGCGCTTCGCCGCATCAACCCCTCTCCCTTTCTCTATTTCCTCAATTTCGAGAATTTCTCCATCGTCGGTTCCAGCCCGGAAATTCTCGTCCGTGTCCGGAACAACAGGGTAACGATCCGGCCTATCGCCGGCACGCGCCATCGCGGCAGGAACAAGGCGGAAGACGAGGCCATCGCAGAGGAGCTTCTTTCCGATCCCAAGGAGCGCGCGGAGCATCTGATGCTGCTCGATCTCGGGCGCAACGATGTCGGCCGCGTATCGAAGATCGGCACCGTCGAGGCGACGGAGCGTTTCGCGCTGCAGTACACATCGCACCTCATTCACATCGTCTCGAATGTCGAGGGCGAGCTCGATCCCGCCTATGACGCCATTTCCGCGCTCGTCGCGGGCTTCCCCGCAGGCACGGTCTCCGGCGCACCAAAGGTCCGTGCGATGGAGATCATCGACGAACTTGAGCTCGAAAAGCGCGGTCCCTATGCAGGCTGCGTCGGCTATTTTTCCGCTGCGGGCGAGATGGATACCTGCATCGTGCTGCGCACCGCCATCGTGAAGGATGGCACCATGTATGTGCAGGCGGGCGGCGGCGTGGTCGCGGATTCAAGCCCCGAAGGCGAGCATCAGGAAAGCGTCAACAAGGCCAAGGCCCTCTTCCGCGCGGCCGAGGAAGCCGTGCGCTACGCCTCGCAGGCCGGAAAGCGGCAATAGGGCTTCCCGCTCAGAAAGCGAAAGAGAAGCCCGCGCCAACGGACAGGCCGCTCTCGCCCGCGCCGTTCACATTCGTATCCACGAGATCGAGCATGAGCCCGAAGGTGCCGTAACCCGTCTCCGCAACATAGGTCACGCCCGCCTCCAGCGGCATGACGCTGCCGTCGAACGCCGCGCTCCGGTTCACATAGTTCACCGTCCCGTCGAATTCGCGGCTCACGGGCACACGCAGCGAAAGCGTGCCGCTGGTGATCTGCAGCGGCTTCACGAGCGAGAAACGCAACAGGCTTCCCTCGTCGACGAGATTCCGCGCATCCACCATCAACCCGTAATGATCCCCGCCCCAGTCCCTCGCGGGGTCGAAAAGCGAGGCTCCCGTTCCGGAGCTGTTGATGGTCGCGCGCGTGTAGAAGGCCGCCATGGACCAGGTCTCGTCGAGAGCGCCCGTCACGTTGAGACCGCGGAACTCGGTCAAGGCTTCCTCGCCGAGCGAAAGCGCCCCTTCGGACAGCATGCCCGCAACCGAACCCCGCTCGCGCAGAACCGCGTATGACGCGCCCACCGACCAGTCCTCGGTCAGGCTGTAGGAAAGGCCGATCGCCGCGAAATCGGCTTCGGCCTCATCCTGTTCGCGAGGATCGATGACGGCCAGCCCCGCCCTGTTCTCTTCCACCACCGTTTCGGTGATCGCAAAGACATTGCCGCTCAGACGATCGGTGAGTTTCGTGCCCATCCCGAGCGATACCGAGGAGCCGAAGAGTTCGCCCGCCTCGCCGAGAGATGAAAACATGATCTGCGAAAAGCGTTGCGGCGCGGCCGCCCGGTTTTGCGAAGGCACGTCGGACAGGAAAAGCTCCGGCGCGCCAACGCCAATGCTCAGTTCCGTCCCTCCCGTCACCATGCGCAGCGCGGAGGAGGTTTCGCCGTCCATGCCGGTCGCGCGCCAGGCGAAAACCGCCTCGTCGCCATTGTCGAAATCGGCCGTCTTCCATTGCGACACGAGGCCGAGAGCCTCCATTCCGCGCTCGGAAAGCGCATTCCGCCGTCCGTCCAGGAAGGCGTTCGTGTTCGCCTCGAAGGGGCGTCCAAAGGAATCGAAGACCACCATGTCGGAAAGCAGCGATGTTCCCGAAACGCCCATGCGGGAAAAGGACCAGCTACCGAGGAGCGATGTCGTCTGCGTCTTGGTGGAGCTGGACGAGACCTTTTTCGTCGTGGCGAGCGACGTTGGCCCTATCGGCGACAGCGCCGCGGGCACATTCAGCAGCCCCCATCCATAAACGGTGTCGATCCCCGGAGCGCCGAGATCGGTCGCGGATTGCTTGATGATCCGCGCGATCTGGGAGGGTGTGAGTGAGACATTCTTGTTGGCTGCATGCTGCGCAACGAGTGCGGCGGCGCCGGTCACATGCGGCGCGGCCATCGAGGTTCCCGAAGACCAGTCGACATCATTGCCAGGTATATCGGAGAGGATGTCCTCTCCGGGTGCGACGATGAAATAGTACCGGACCTTCTGGTTCAGATTGCACGTTTTCGTTTTCGCAATGCAGCTGTTGCCGGCACGGTTGGAGAAGCTCGAAATCTGGTTGCTCGAATCTACGCTGCCGACGATCAGCAAACTGCCGAGCTGATACGGCTTGCCCGGGTAATATTCCCGTTTGACGCGGATTCCGTCGTTCCCCGCCGCCCGCACGAGCACGAGCTCGTTCCGGTAATTGTCCAGCATCTCAAGTTCGCCCCGCGAAAAGGTGTCGCCGGGCGTGGTCTGTCCGTAGCTCATGTTGACTGCGACCACCTTCCCGCCCAGGGCGTTGATCAGGTGGATGTGGTTGAGCGCCTTCTTTCCCTCGTCATAAGCCACCCAACCGTAATCGTCGAAGAGCGGGTAACCGTAGACGCGCGCACCCGGCGCCACGCCCACGATTCCGTCATCGTTTGCCGAAGCGGCCGCCGTCCCCGCCACATGCGTGCCGTGAAAGTCGGGAATGTCGTAATCACCGGGATAGCGCCTGAATGACCAGCTTTTGCCTGTGAGGTCGAAATGCGAAATATCCGCCTCGCCATCCATCACCGCGATCCCGAAGCCGCTGCCGTCGATCGTCTGGTGGAGCAGCTCGGTAACGCCTATCTGGGCCAGGTTCGGCTGGGCGAAAGGGGAGTATTCGAAATCGACCGCCCATGCCTCGCCTGATGCGAGTAAAGAAGTGGCGCAGACCGCCGCGACTATCGATTTGCCAAATTTCATGGGTACCCCTCCCCTTTTTTCCGGGCCTGCGACCGGGTTTCGCCTTGTGCGCCTCAAACCTTCAGGCGGGAATGTTCCAATCCTGCGTTTCCATGGTTCACGCATGGTAAACGAATTTCCCATTCATTACGCGTCATTCACACAACGCAGGGAATAAGGCGCCCGCTCGCGGAGGGTGCGCCGGTCCGGCGCACCAGCGGGCAAGAAACCTTCGAATCGCGGGAAAGGTTGGGACGAGGCGCCAAGCCTTGCCCCGGCGGGGCCCGGAAGCCTATATAGAAGCCAGCGCGGCGGCCCCTCCGGCCGCCGTTTTTCAGGGTTCCGGCGATGCTGCTGCTCATCGATAACTACGACAGTTTCACCTACAACCTCGTCCATTTCCTGGGCGAGCTGGGGGCGGAAGCGCGCGTCCACCGGAACGACAAGATCACGGTCAACGAGGCGCTCTCGACACGGCCCCAGGCGATTGTCCTTTCGCCGGGTCCCTGCGACCCCGACAAGGCCGGCATCTGCCTCGATCTCATTCAGGCTGCTGCGGCGCATCGCATCCCCCTTCTCGGCGTCTGCCTCGGGCATCAGGCCATCGGCCAGTCCTTCGGCGGCAAGGTCGTGCGCGCGCCCTCGCTCATGCATGGCAAGATGAGCGCCATCCATCACGGCGGCAAAGGCCTCTTCCAGTACCTTCCGAGCCCCATCGAGGCGACCCGTTATCACTCGCTCATCGTCGAGCGCGAGAGCCTGCCGGACTGCCTCGAAATTACGGCCTGGACCAATGACGGCATCATCATGGGCATGCAGCACAAGGAGCTGCCCATTCATGGCGTCCAGTTCCACCCAGAGAGCATCGCGTCCGAACACGGGCATGACATCCTGCGCAATTTCCTGCAGCTTGCGGGCATGAACACGCGCGAACTGGCCTGAGGGAAACGCGGGGGCAATGACAGACTTCAAGACCATCATCGCGCGGCTCGCCGAGGGCCAGCCGCTCGACGCTGCCACGGCGCGCGCCGCCTTCGAAACCGTCATGTCCGGCGAGGCGACGCCGGCTCAGATCGCGGCCTTCCTGATGGGGCTCCGCGTCCGCGGCGAAACCGTCGAGGAAATCACGGCAGGCGCAACCGTCATGCGTGAGCGCGCACTCCGGGTGACTGCGCCCGCCGATGCCATCGACATTGTCGGCACCGGCGGCGACGGCATCGGCACCTGGAACATCTCGACGGCCACGGCCATCGTCGTCGCGGCCGCGGGCGTTCCCGTCGCGAAGCATGGCAACCGCAAGGCCTCTTCCCTTTCCGGCACGGCGGATGCGCTGCAGGAGCTCGGCGTCAATCTCGATATCGATCCGGCCACCATCGCGCGCTGCATCGAGAAGGCCGGCATCGGCTTCATGTTCGCGCAGGCGCATCATTCCGCGATGAAGCATGTGGCGCCGGTCCGCGCCGATCTCGGCATCAAGACCGTTTTCAACATGCTTGGGCCGCTTTCCAATCCTGCCCTCGTCAAGCGCCAGCTTCTCGGTGTCTTCGCCGCTTCCTGGGTCGAGCCCTTTGCGGAAGCCCTTCGCAATCTCGGCTCCGACAGCGCCTGGGTCGTTCACGGCTCTGACGGCATGGACGAGATCACGACCACGGGTCACTCCACGGTCGCGGAATTGAAGAACGGCAAGATCCGCGTCTTCGAGGTAACGCCGGAGGAAGCCGGTCTTCGCCGCGCCTCCATAGAGGAACTCAAGGGCGGAAACCCTGCGGAGAATGCAGCCGCTATCCGCCGCCTCTTCGATGGCGACGCTGGCGCCTATCGCGACATCGTCCTTCTGAATGCCGCAGCCGCGCTGATCGTCTCCGGCAAGGCATCGAGCCTGAAGGAAGGTGTCGCTACTGCCGCGAATATCGTCGACGGCGGCGGCGCGAAGGAAACGCTTGCGAAACTCGTCGCCGTCTCGAACGGAAAATCCGATGGCTGACATTCTCGAAAAGATCGGCGCCTACAAGCTCGACGAAATCGCCGCCGCGAAGCGCGAACATCCACTCGCCTCGGTAGAGGACGCGGCCCGCGCCGCTTCGCCCGTCCGCGGCTTCGCTTCTGCGCTCCGCGCCCGTGTCGATTCCGGGGCCTATGCGCTCATCGCGGAGATCAAGAAGGCAAGCCCTTCAAAGGGTCTCATCCGTGCCGATTTCGATCCGCCTTCTCTGGCGCGCGCCTATGAGGCGGGCGGCGCAACCTGCCTTTCCGTTCTGACGGACGCGCCTTCCTTCCAGGGCGCGCCGGACTATCTCGCCGCCGCGCGCGCCGCAACCTCGCTTCCCGTCATTCGCAAGGACTTCATGTACGACACCTATCAGGTGGCGGAAGCGCGCGCGATGGGCGCGGACGCCATCCTGATCATCATGGCCGCCGTGTCGGACCAGCAGGCGACAGAACTCGAGGAAGCGGCCTTCGGCTGGAAGATGGACGTGCTGGTGGAGGTGCATGACGAAGAGGAGCTTGAGCGGGCCCTCGCCCTCAAGAGCCCCCTGCTCGGCATCAACAACCGGAACCTCAAGACGTTCGAGACCACGCTTGAGACGACGGAGCGGCTCGCGCCCCTCGTCCCGAAGGAGCGGCTCATCGTCGGCGAGAGCGGCATCTTTACCCATGCCGACCTGGCGCGTCTGTCGAAAGTCGGTGTACGGACATTTCTCGTGGGAGAGAGCCTGATGCGGCAGCAGGATGTGGAAGCGGCAACGCGCAGCTTGCTGTCCCCTTCCGCCTGACCGATGTTACATGCTCGCCGGCGCGGAAATCCGAGGACAAGTTTTCTTCGTTCCGCCGCTGACCGGCAACCTTATCCCCGCCGCCGGGGATAAGTGAGCTGAATATAACGGTTTGATGACGTTTCAATGACGGTCACCCGTCTGGATACCCATAATGACCCATAATATCCGCCCCGCCGAGCCGAGCGATTTGCCTCATTTCGCCGCTATCGAGCAAGCCGCCGGAGCGCTTTTTTCGGAGGCGGGCCTTCCCGAGATCGCCGCACACGAGCCGACCGATATCGAATTCATCGAAGCTGCAGCACGCACGGGCGCCGTCTTCGTCGCAACGGATGACGACACACCTGTCGGCTTCATTCTTTCCGCGCCGCTTGACCGCGCGATGCATATCTATGAATTGTCCGTACACCCCGCTCATGGCCGCAAGCGTCTCGGCCGCAGGCTTGTCGAGGCCGTCTGCGGCTGGTCGAAAGACAAGGGTTATCCGGCCGTAACTCTTTCGACCTTTCGCGACCTGCCATGGAACGCTCCCTTCTATGCTTCATGCGGGTTTCGCGAGCTTGAACGACGCGAGTGGACGCCGGCCCTCCTTCTCGCTCATTATCACGAAAGCGATATGGGACTGCCGCTGGAACGGCGCTGTTTCATGCGCAAGGATCTCTGACTCAGAATGCCAACAAGGAAAGTGACGACAGATCATGACCGTCCTCAAGCTGCCCAAATGGAACATGGCCATCGGCGACGGCGAGCCGCTGCTCTGCATCGCCGGCCTCAATGTGCTTGAAGACCTGGATCTGACGCTTTCCACGGCCGCACACCTGAAATCCGTGCTCGACGGTCTGCAGCTTCCCTTCGTCTTCAAGGCCAGTTTCGACAAAGCCAATCGCTCCTCGATCAAGAGCTATCGCGGTCCGGGGCTGAAGGACGGTCTTGCGATGCTCGCTGAAGTAAAGCAGCGCTTCAATGTTCCGATCTGCACCGACATTCATGAGGTCGAACAGGCGGAGCCGATTGCTGCCGTTGCCGATCTCGTTCAGATACCGGCATTTCTCTGCCGCCAGACGGACCTGGTCGTTGCCACGGCGCGCGCGACGCAGAAGGCAGGTGGTCTTCTTCATGTAAAGAAAGGCCAGTTCCTCGCGCCATGGGATTGCCGCAACATTCTTTCCAAGATCGCGGAAGCGGCAGCGCCTGACATGACGATCCTCTGCGAGCGTGGAACATCCTTCGGCTACAACAATCTGATCGTCGACATGCTTGCCTTCGACGAAATGAAGAAGCTCGGCGCACCCGTCACGATCGATGCAACGCATGCCGTACAGCTTCCAGGCGCCGATCCCCGCACGCAAGGCGCGTCGACTGGCGGCCGCCGCTCCGGCGTCTCGGTGATCGCGAAAGCATCCGTCGCAGCAGGCGCCAACGGCGTCTTCCTGGAATTTCATCCGGAGCCGGACAAGGCGTTGTGCGACGGACCGAGCTGTCTCCCCCTCGATGGCGCGGCCGATCTCTTCGCGAAACTCAAGGCCATTCATAAGGCCGCAACCTCCTGAGAGGCATGAATCCTTGGCCGGAAAGAAACTGACGCATCTCGACGATAAAGGCGCGGCCCGCATGGTGGACGTGTCGGAGAAGCCCGTCACTTCGCGCAGCGCGACGGCAAAGGGCCGCGTCAAGATGAAAGCGGCGACGCTGAAACTCATTCTGGATGACGGCCTCAAGAAAGGAAACGCGCTCGAAGTCGCGCGCCTTGCGGGGATCATGGCGGCCAAGAAAACATCCGATCTCGTTCCGCTCTGCCATCCTCTCGCCATTTCCAAGGTTGAAGTTGAACTTCGCCCCGACAGGAAATCGAATGCCGTCGATGTCGAGGCGACCGTAAAAGTGTCGGGTCAGACCGGCGTCGAGATGGAAGCGCTTGCGGCAGTCAGCGTCGCCTGTCTTACGCTTTACGACATGGCCAAAGCCGTCGACCGTGGAATGGTAATCGGCGATATCCGCCTTACACGGAAGTCGGGTGGCAAGTCGGGCGACTACAAGGCGAAGTAGGAGATGTCGAAACAACCTCTTCTTCCTGTCGATGAAGCACGCGCGCGCATTCTCGCCACGCTGCATACGACACCTGTCGAGCATGTTCCCCTGGCTGAAGCTCTTGGCCGCGTGCTCGCGGAAGAAGCCATCGCGCGACGTACGCAGCCGCCGGCCGATCTGTCGGCGATGGATGGATATGCGGTGCGCGCCGAAGACGTGGCCTCCGTTCCCGCAACCCTCAAGCTGGTCGGCGAAGCGCCTGCGGGCGGTTTCTACTCCGAACAACTAAACAAGGGCGAGGCCGTTCGCATCTTCACCGGTGCGGCGCTTCCGCGCGGGGCCGATACTATCGTCATTCAGGAAGACACCGAGCGCGACGGCGACAAAGTCGTCGTCAACGAGGCGTCGAAACCCGGACGGCATGTACGCGCATGCGGGCTGGACTTCCGCACCGGCGATGCCGGAATGCCTGCAGGCCGAAAGCTCACTCCCGCAGATATCGCTTTCGCCGCCGCCATGAACCTCGCGACGCTCAGCGTTCACAAGCGTCCCGTCATCGCCTTCTTCTCGACGGGCGATGAACTCGTGCCGCCGGGAACGGAACCCGGTCCGAACCAGATCATCTCCGCCAATAATGACGGGATCGCTGCCCTCATCCTCGAAGCGGGCGGCATACCGCTTGATCTTGGCATCGCACCCGACCGAGTTGGCGCCATTCGAGAAGCCGCGGAACGTGCTAGAGATGCCGACATGCTGGTGACGCTTGGCGGCGCTTCCGTCGGCGATCACGATCTCGTGCAGGAAGCACTCGCGCCGCTCGGTCTCGAGATCGATTTCTGGAAGATTGCGATGCGGCCGGGAAAACCGCTGATGTATGGCGCGCTGGGCGACATACCCATGCTCGGCCTTCCCGGGAATCCTGTCTCGGCTCTCGTCTGCGGTACGCTCTTTCTGCAACCTGCAATCCGTCGCATGCAAGGCGGAGACAGCGCGCTGCATACGACGGTTGCGAGGCTCGGTCGCGACATGCCGGCCAATGACGGGCGCGAAGACTATGTCCGCGCCGGGTTCGATCACGTTCCAGGCGAACTCCCCGTCGCAACCCCTTTCGATATCCAGGACAGCTCAATGCTTTCCGTCCTTGCAGATGCCGGATGCCTCATCATCCGCGCGCCGGGGGCCGAAGCAGTCCAGGCGGGCGGTATTGTGAGCGTTCTGCCGCTGCGCCTCTGACTTATCCACAATTGCGCTTGACACATGCAGGAGAACTAAACTAGAACAGCTGCGAACGTTTTTGTTTTGTTCCGAGGGTCGAAAGGCCCCGAAGCAGACGGAGGGGCAAGGGCCTATGCTGACGCGCAAGCAACATGAACTGCTGATGTTCATCAACGAGCGTATCAAGGAAGGCGGCGTTTCTCCGAGCTTCGACGAGATGAAGGAGGCCCTCGACCTCCGCTCCAAATCCGGTATTCACCGGCTTATTACGGCCCTTGAAGAACGTGGTTTCATCCGCCGCCTGCCCCACCGGGCCCGCGCTCTCGAAATTCTCAAGCTCCCCGAAGCAGCTTCGCCAAGCCTCGCCATTTCCCGGGGCAAGGGCTTCTCGCCCAGCGTCATCGAAGGTGGCGCCCAGGCGAGACCAGCAAGCAGAGACCTCGCCCCCGCGCGCGAGACAGGCGACACCATGACTCTGTCCGTCATGGGACGCATTGCTGCGGGAACGCCCATCGAAGCCCTTCAGGAAGAAAGCCATCAGGTAAGCGTACCGCTCAGCCTGCTCGGCTCAGGCGAGCATTATGCGCTTGAGGTAAAGGGCGACTCGATGATCGAGGCGGGCATACTCGATGGCGACACCGTACTCATCCAGCGCTGCGACACGGCTAACAGCGGAGATATCGTCGTTGCTCTCGTCGACGGCTATGAAGCGACGCTGAAGCGGCTCCGCAAAAAGGGCGACTCGATCGCGCTGGAGGCCGCAAATCCGGCTTACGAAACCCGCATCTTCGGTCCGGACCGTGTCAAGGTTCAGGGCAAGCTGGTCGGGCTCCTGCGCCGTTACTGATCCGTCCGTTTTCTCTGTACCCAGGGCCGGTTTCCCCTCACCTCCCGGGCGGTCAGTATCTGCACCGAACCGTCCGTCGATAATGTGAGTATGGTCGCGCCATTTCGCCAGAAATAGAAATAGTCAAGCAACAACTCCGCCGCGCATCCGTCGCGAATTCCTCGCGGAACCGGCACCGATGCGATGAGGATGTCGGCCCGTTCGCAATCCTCGACGACCGCGCCCAGTGTTTCCGGGAAAGTGATGACGGGACGCCCTTCCTCGCGATAGACACATCCGCGCGTGTCGCACTTCATTGAGGGAGAACGCGCCGCGTCTCGCGCTGTTCTTCCGTCCCCCTCATATCTCAGCCATTGCTCCGCAGTGTATGAGGGACGAGACGATGTAAGCACGATTTCATCGTCTGACTGGCGTACCGCGAAGAGCGCCGCATCCCGGTCTATCAATATGTCGGGCTTCGGCCCGCTGCCCCACAGCATCAGTCCGGCAGCGATCGGCAGAATGCCGGCATATCGCCAGTTCGCACGCCAGAGTGTCAGCCACAAGGAGCCGAAGACTGCCAGCACCAAGGCAGACATGGGCGCGGCAGGAACCATTCTGTCAGCACCTCGCCAAGCGGCGACCTCATGGGCGATCGCAAGCATACCGTCGACACCCTGCCCCATGGCCCACAAAGCCGGGCCGTCGAGTCCGAAAGGCATGAGTAGAAGCGAGAGCAAAGCCATCGGCATGACGACGATACCGACGAGCGGCATGGCGGCCATGTTACCGGCAAGCCCGTAAACGGCGATCCGATTGAAATGGAAGGCGGCGATTACGCCTGTCGCCGTGCCCGCAACGATGCTGGTCAGGGCGATGCCCAGAATGTAGGTGAAAGAGCGGGAAATGATGGCTTCGAAGCCTGAACTGCGGGGTCTCAATGTCCAGTTTCTTACGGGCTCGCTTTCGTAGAATGCGATGAGTGCAATAACCGCGGCAAAAGACATCTGGAAACTTGCCCCGATCAGGCTCTCCGGACGCCACAGCAAGATGACGGTCGCGGCGAGCATGACGTTCCTCATACTGAGCGCTGGACGGTCGAGCAGAATGGCAAGGAACATCAGACAGATCATGATCCAGGCGCGCTGCGTGGCGACCGCAGCGCCCGAAATCGTCAGGTAGAATGTTGCACCGAATATCGCGATAAGCGCGGCCCACTTCTTTACGGGGTATCTCAACGCCAGTCCCGGTATCAGCACGAGCGCTGCGCGAACGACCCAGAAAAGCGAGCCCGCAAAGAGCACCATGTGAAGACCTGAAATGGAGAGCACATGATAGATGCCAGCGGCCCTCAGGTCGGCGGATATGCCGTCGGGAATGCTGGCCCTTTCACCCGTGATCAGGGCGGCCGCGACTGCCCCTGCGGTCCCACCGATGCTCGAGCGTATGCGGTCTCCTATCGTCATCCGCAGCAGGGCAAGACGTTGACCGAAGCCCGATGGCGGAGAAATTTCTTCTGGGGCCGTATAGGCGAAACCCACTGCCCCCAGGGAGGAGAACCAAGCGTGCCTGGCAAAATCGAATCCATAGGGCAGCACTGGCTCCGGGGGAGGCATGAGCCGTGCCCGGAGGGAAACCACCGCTCCCGGCCTCAGCACCGCTTCGCGTAATCGGATATTGAGCCTCACTCTGGCTGGAAGCGCCGACTGGGCGAGATATCCAAACGAACTGGGCTCGAGAACGGCGGATAGCGAGCCGGTTTCAGTCGTCTCGACCGAAACGACTCGTGCCACAAGGACCCCGCCCATAGGCCTCTCGAGTACTGGGGCGGCCACCATGTACGACCGAAGAACGGCCGCCCCAAAACCCGTCACCACGCAAAGGATCATCACTGAGAGCGGAGCCAATAACGGCCTTTGTCTTAGAACCCACGCGCTCCATGCGACCGGTAGTAACAGCGCCACTGCACTCCACACAGGCGGCTCAAAGGGAAGGCCGAAATAGGCCGCTACGCCGCCCCCCAAAAGCACAGGTATCCAGAGGAACAGGCGGTCGCTGTCGGCAGTGTAGGCACGCCGAATCCATAGAATGCCGACCGGCGCGGCCTCGCCCAGCCCCGCCGCCCATCTCCCTGCCGCCGACCGATGGCCTCGATCTCCCGCAATCGTCACGCCGTCCCCTACCCGGATTGCCGGAGCCGTCAAAACCCCTCAGGACTTCCCGCTAACCCCAATACATCAAACAGTTTTTCGAGACCCTGGCGGCCAACATTTCGGGCTTACGCTGCGTTGCCGCAATGTGCTAGAAATCCCTGCCCCGCAGCTGATCCACTAGGCTTGATCGCCATAATCTGGATCAAAGCTTGCCAACATTCATTCGAATTGCCTACCCGCGCGGCTGCGGAGCCGGATCGCAGGAGATCATGACGGAACACAAGACAATTATCACTCGTTTCGCACCGTCCCCCACCGGCTACCTGCATATCGGCGGGGCACGGACGGCGCTGTTCAACTGGCTTTTCGCCCGCCATCACGGGGGGCGCTTCCTCCTTCGTATCGAGGACACCGACAGAGAGCGCTCCACCCAGAGCGCCATAGCTGCGATCTTCGAGGGGCTGAAGTGGCTCGGCCTCGAGTGGGACGAGGATCCGATCTATCAGGCTTCCCGCGCGGCCCGTCACGTAGAAGTCGCCCATCAGCTCCTGCAAAGCGGCAACGCCTATCACTGCTATGCGAGTCAGGCTGAACTTGAGGAAATGCGTGAAAAGGCCCGCGCCGAGGGACGACCGGTTCGCTATGACGGCCGCTGGCGCGATCGCGATCCCTCCAAGGCTCCTCCCGGGATAAAACCTGTCGTGCGCTTCCGTTCGCCCGATGAGGGCGAGACCGTTGTTCGAGATCACGTGATGGGCGATGTCCGTTTTCCTAACGAGCAACTCGACGATCTCATCATCCTGCGAAGTGACGGCACACCGACCTACAATCTTTCGGTTGTTGTGGACGATCACGACATGGGGATAACCCACATCATTCGAGGCGACGATCATCTGACGAATGCCGGGCGCCAGAGTCAGATTTATGCCGCTCTGGGATGGGACATCCCCGAATTCGCGCATGTTCCGCTCATTCACGGGCCAGACGGCGCAAAACTCTCGAAACGACATGGCGCGCTCGGTGCCGAGGCCTATCGCGACATGGGCTATCTGCCTGAAGCCATGCGCAACTATCTTGTGCGTCTCGGATGGAGCCACGGGGACGACGAAATTTTCTCGACCGAACAGGCCATCGAGTGGTTCAACCTCGAAAGTATTGGCAGATCACCCGCGCGTTTCGATTTCGCAAAGCTCGAAAATCTCAATGGGCACTATATTCGCGAAACGGACAACGAGCGTCTCGTGGACGACACGATCGCACTGATGACTCGGCTGGAAGGCTGGCATACGGACGAAACATTCCGGGCCAAGTTGCTCGCGCTCATGCCTGGCCTTAAAGAGCGCGCCAAAACACTTGTGGAGCTCGGCCGTGGCGCCGCATTTCTTCTGGCTCGCCGGCCGCTGACCTGCGATGAGAAAGCAAATCAGCTTTTGACCGGAGAAACACGGGCGCTTCTGACCCGTCTCGCGCAACGCCTCGAAGAACGCCACGACTGGGCGCTTGAGGACATCGAAGCGACCGTTCGTGCTTTCGCAGAGGAAGAAAACCTGAAACTCGGCAAGGTCGCGCAGCCACTGCGTGCCGCCGTGACAGGCAGTACGGTATCTCCTCCCATTTTCGACGTTCTGGCAACGCTGGGACGTGAAGAAACGCTTGGACGGATAAAGGATCAGGCTGCATGACGGGCCGTGTGCCGGAAGTGCCGCAAAATAATGATGTTTAACGAAACTGCCCGGCTTTGCCGCTCGCCAGCGGCTCACCGGCCAGCCAAACAGGACAGGTAGGCAGGCATGACAGAATACGGAACCAAAGCCGGCGCGAAGTCGAACGCGACCCTTACGGTGGATGGAAAATCCTACGAGTTGCCGGTCTATGGCGGCTCTCTCGGACCCAGTGTTGTCGACATCTCTGCCCTCTACGGCAAGAGCGGCGTCTTCACCTACGATCCGGGCTTCACGTCCACGGCAAGCTGCGAGTCCGATATTACCTATATCGATGGCGAGGAAGGCACCCTGCTCTATCGGGGCTATCCGATCGATCAGCTTGCGGAGAATGGCAACTTCATCGAAACATGCTATCTGCTGCTCAATGGAGAACTTCCGACTTCCGAAGAGTATCGCGAGTTCGAACGCGCCATAACCATGCACACAATGGTGCATGAGCAGATGCAGTTCTTCCTTCGCGGCTTCCGTCGCGATGCGCATCCAATGGCGATCATGTGCGGTATGGTCGGAGCTCTTTCCGCCTTCTATCACGACTCGACGGACATCAACGATCCGCTTCAGCGCATGATCGCGAGCCGCCGCCTGATCGCGAAGATTCCGACTATCGCCGCCATGGCATACAAGTATTCGGTCGGTCAGCCTGTGGTCTATCCCAAGAACAGCCTCGACTACGCCGAGAACTTCCTGCACATGTGCTTCTCCGTTCCTGCGGAGGAATACAAGGTCGATCCGATCCTTGCCCGTGCCATGGATCGTATCTTCATTCTTCACGCCGATCATGAGCAGAACGCATCGACGTCGACGGTCCGCCTCGCGGGTTCATCGGGCGCAAATCCCTTTGCCTGTATCGCCGCCGGTATCGCATGTCTCTGGGGGCCTGCCCACGGCGGCGCGAACGAAGCGGCACTCAACATGCTTCAGGAAATCGGGACGGTCGACCGCATTCCGGAATTCATCAAGCGCGCGAAGGACAAGAACGATCCCTTCCGCCTGATGGGCTTCGGACACCGCGTCTACAAAAACTACGATCCCCGCGCGCGGGTGATGCAGCAGACTTGCCATGAGGTTCTCAAGGTTCTGGGCATCAAGGACGATCCGCTTCTGGATGTTGCCCTGGAACTCGAAAAGATCGCTCTCAACGACGAATACTTCATCGAAAAGAAGCTCTACCCGAACATCGACTTCTATTCGGGCATCACGCTCAAGGCGATGGGTTTCCCGACCACCATGTTCACGGTTCTCTTCGCTCTCGCGCGCACGGTCGGCTGGGTCGCGCAGTGGAACGAGATGATCGAAGATCCGGGCCAGCGCATCGGCCGTCCTCGTCAGCTCTACACCGGCGCCGCGCGGCGCGATTATGTCGACATCGGCAAGCGGAAATAACTCTCCGCGAACGCAAAAAATCAGAGGGCGCTCCCACAGGAGCGCCCTTTTTATTGCCCTTCAGAGAAGCTCCAGGACCGCCTTTGCAGCCCGGTAGCTGGGCTGTTCCCCATCCACATCCATTCGTGCACGAAGTTCGTCAAGATCGGCAAGCGCACGGCGCCTCTCGGCAGTCTCCTTCAAAAGCACCTGCAATCCTTCGGCGAGGTCTTCCGCTGTACAGCGACTCTGGAGGTATTCCCGCACGGAGGGCCTGTCGAGTATGAGGTTCACAAGAACGACTGATGGGATCTTCAAGACACTGAGCGCGAACCATCCAACCAAAGCCTCCGCGCGATAGGCTATGACCATGGGAACGCGTGCGAGGCCGAGTTCCAGCGCCACGGTGCCCGAGGCGGCAAGCGCCGCCGTCGCTGCACCGAAGGCCGCCCGTTTTTCCATTTCGTCCTGCACCAGGATCACATCTACGGGCCAGTCGGCGATTGCCTGCTCAACCAACTGTCTCACGTGGGGGACCGTCGGCAGCACGACGCGCAAGTCCGGCACTTCCCCTGCCAACTTCCGGACAGCCTCGCCAAAAATCGGCAACAGATGCTTCACTTCATTTACCCGACTTCCCGGCAGAACGAGTAGAAGCGGCTGGGTTCCATCAATCCCATGTGCCTGACGAAAACGGTCACCCGCGCCCTTTTCCGGCACTCGGTGAATGGCCGGATGTCCGACATAAACGCAATCGACCCCCACGCTACGCAGAAAGGCGGGTTCGAAAGGCAGGAGCGCCAGCACGCGGCGTATGTATTTTCTCATGGCCCTGGCGCGTCCCTGCCGCCACGCCCAGACGCTGGGCAGCACATAGTCCACGATAGGAACTTCAGGAGTTCGCCGCGCGATACGCTTCGCCACCATATGGGTGAATTCCGGACTATCGATCACGACCACGATATCGGGGCGGACCTCAGTCGCATGACGCACCGTTTGCCATATCCGGCGAAAAATGAGAGGCAGACGAGGAATGATCTCGCGCGGTCCCATCACGGCGATATCCGTCATGGGAAAAATCGACGACAGCCCTTGCTTCTCCATCGCTTCGCCGCCGACGCCGGAGAAGACAATCGGGAAGTCGGCAATGTTCTTCATGGCGGCCATCAGCTCGCCGCCAAGAGCATCACCGGAGGTTTCCCCCGCGACGAGCATGACGTGACGCGGGCGCACCTGTTCCATCAATGCCCCAAGCTCTCGATGCGGGATGGGGCGAGACCGATGACAAACATCCCTCTCGCGTTCGCCGCACGGGTGACAGCTTCAATATCCGCGATCAAGGCACCATTTGCTTCAACGGCAATACCGGCCAGTCCGGCTAAGGCTGCACGCTCGACAGTCTCCACACCTATCGTCGGCAAATCGAGACGCCGCTCCTGGCCTGGTTTCGTGAGTTTCACGAGCACACCTTCTCGCTTCTCGGTCCCCCCCCTTATGCTTTCGGGTAATCCAGCGACACGCCTCAGCATTTCGTCGGTCCCCTCTACAGCTTCAAGCGCAAGCACGATCCTGCGGCAAGCAACCGCCCCCTGGCCGATATCCAGGGCACCGATGGCCAAGGCGGCGCGGGCGGCGGTCTCAATGTCTTCTTCATCCTGCTTGGAGGGCATTCGCGTCGTGAGAATTCCTTCCGGCGCTAACAGGCTATCCGCGATCTCATGCGCTCCACGCAACTTGAAGCCGTGATCCTTTTCGAGAAAATCGGCCAATCCCCGCAGCAGACCGTCATCACCTGCCTTCATCCATGCGGCGACTCTGGGCAGAAGCTTTATTGCGGTCATATCCAACCCAAGCTTGCCCAGATCTGGGCGCTTGATACCGCCTATCAGAACAATTTCCTTGCAGCCCTCTCGCTTGAGAATGTTCAGGAACTCTCCCATTGCCCCGATACGGATCCAGGTATGGGGAAAGTTCTCGATCTCTCTGGCCGCTGCGCCTTCAATCCCGATGAGGAATATCTCCCGTCCCTGCGCTTCTGCAGCCTTCGCTATTGCGAGGGGCAAGGGGCCACCACCTGCGACGATGGCGAGCTTCGGGGAATGAGCCGAGGTGCTCATCGAATTTTTGTTCAGGCCGTGCCGGACCGCGGCATACATATCGCCCGATCCGCTTCCGTGCGAATGAAGTCAACAATCTCCATGACTTCCGGTTTGTCGCCGAACCTGCCTGCGACGGCCTCAACCCGATCGCGCAAGGTCCCGCCTTCCGCAAAAAGAAGGTTGTAAGCTTCGCGCATGGACTGCATCTGATCGCGCGTAAAGCCGCGGCGACGCAAACCCACTAGATTCAATCCCACGAGGTGAGCGCGATTCCCGATGACGAGCCCGTAGGGGATCACATCATTCTCCACGGCGCTCATGCCGCCAATGAAGGCGTGCTTGCCTACCCGACCGAACTGGTGAAGAGCAGCACCGCCACCGAAGATAACATAGTCGTCGATCTTGCAATGGCCTGCGAGCATGACGTTATTCGAGAAGACGACATGATTTCCGACGATGGAGTCGTGGCCGACATGCGAGGCGGTGAGAAAAGCGCAATGATTTCCCACCCGGGTCACCATACCGCCTCCTTCCGTCCCCGGATTCATAGTGACATGTTCGCGGATCAGATTGTCCGTTCCGATCTCAAGCGTGCTCGGCTCACCCTTGTATTTCAGATCCTGCGGCTGGTGGCCGATTGAGGCAAAAGGATAAATCTCGGTACGCGCGCCGACGCTGGTACGCCCCTCGACAACGACGTGCGAATGAAGAACCACGCCTTCTCCCAAAACCACATTCGGCCCCACAACGCAGTAGGGCCCAACCTTGGCGCTGGGCGCAACATCTGCCTTGGGATCGACAAGAGCTGTCGGGTGAATCTCCGTCATTTCCCAGCCTGGCCCGCAATCATCGCCCCGAGATCGCACTCGGCGACGAGTTTACCGTCTACTCGTCCCTCGCCATGGTACTTCCAGACGTTTCCGCGGCTCTGCAATTTGGTGACGTGAACATGCAGCACGTCTCCGGGGACAACGGGTTTGCGGAAACGGGCGCGATCAACCGTCATGAAATAGACGAGCTGGTTGCTTCCCGACGTGCCAAGATGGTTGATGACGAGCGCACCGGCTGTCTGCGCCATTGCCTCCACAATCAGGACTCCAGGCATGACCGGGTGACCGGGAAAGTGGCCCTGAAAGAACGGCTCATTATTCGTCACATTCTTGATACCGATACCCGACTCGTCACCCTTCATTTCGATGATCCGGTCGATCATGAGCATAGGATAGCGATGGGGAAGCAGTTCAAGAACCCTGTTGATATCGGCAGTGCCGAGTGTTTCCGATATCTCAGCCTCGCTCATTTCCTCTTCCTTCCAAGACTGCTCAATCCATCGCCTATTCGCCGGAGTCGCCGGACTGTTTCTTTCGGCGCCCCAGTTTACGCAGCTCAACGACTTCGCGCCGCCATTCAGCTATCGGTTTTGCCGGCACGCCGCCATACTGCTGCCCAGGCGGCACATCATGCACTACCGCGCCTCTTGCAGCGATCTGTGCTCCTGAGTTTATCGTCAGGTGGCCCGTAACACCGACCTGAGCCGCCAATACGACAAAATCTCCCAGCTTCGCACTACCGGCTACACCGGTCTGGGCGACAATAATGCAGCCACGACCGATTTCCACGTTGTGGCCGATCTGTACCAGATTATCAATCTTGGTCCCCTCCCCCACAACCGTATCCGGACCGGCCCCGCGGTCTATCGTGGAGTTTGCCCCGATCTCAACATCGTCCTGCACAATAACCCGACCGAGCTGCGGCACCTTCTCATGCCGAGGCAGACCCATAGCAAAACCGAACCCATCCTGACCGATGCGGACGCCAGGATGCAGGATCACCCTGTCCCCGATATGAGCATGGCTCACCGTGACATTGGGACCTATGAAACAGTTCTTTCCGATGGTGCATCCTTTGGCCACGGACGCGTTTGCGCCGACCATCGTTCCACGTCCAATCTCGACGCCGGCGCCAATCACGGCCCCGGGCTCTATCGTCACGTCCTCACCGAGTCTGGCCGAAGGATGAACAATGGAACCCGCATGGATGACACCCCTCTCGCCGTAGGTGTCGCCACCTGTTGCTTCCTCTGGATGAAACATTTGGGCGGCCAGAGCATAAGCTCGATAAGGCTGTTCCGAGAGAATAAGAAGAAGCCCTTCGGGAGCGCGGCTGGCCAATCGCGGATGAACGATGCAGGCACCCGCCCGCGTTCTCTCGAAAGCTGTCGCATATTTCGGATTGTCGAGAAAACTCAGATCGCGAGGTCCGGCCAAATCGAGAGGCGCAACCCCCTCAACAGTCAAAGTCTCATCGACGCCTTTGGCGAGATTGCCCCCGATCTTCAGGGCAATCTCACCCAGCGACAAAGGACCCCTTGCCGAGAAAAAGCGATTGTCTGCCATGGCCGTCGCATTCAGGCGGCCGGACGGCGCGCCTCCCGATTGATTACTGTGCAGCCTCGGCCTGAAGTTCCTCGAGCGAGACTGGCTTAACCTCAACAGTAGCCATTTGTTCGTTGAGCCTCTTCAGAACTTCAGCGGAAATATCGAGGTCGGCGCCACCCGCCAGCACTACCGACTGATCGAACAACACCGTACCACCTTTTTCCTTCAGGACCTGCGCAAAGATTGGACGAAGCGCTGCCTCGACCTTTGCGTTGGCCCGCTGCAAACCAAGCTGCAGCGCCTGGCTCTTCTGCTGCATCGACTGGCGGAACTCAGCCTCGCGCTTCTGCAATGCTTCCACCTTCTTCTTGAGATCTTCCTGCGACAGCAGAGCGCGCTCTTCCGTGAGCTTCTTTGCATCGGCTTGCAGGGCATCGTCCGTCTTCTTGCCTTCGGCGCGGAGCTTCTTGGCCTGGTCTTCAAACTGACTGCGGATGCTTTGTCCGACCTTTGACTGAGAGAAAACAGCTTCCGTGTCGACAATGAGAACAACAGCGGGCCCCACTGCCATGGCCGGCGTCAGGGTCAAAGGCAGATAGGCGGCAAAGGCAAAAGCGGCGGCGACCGCAATACGCTTGCAACTCAACTTGTACTTCATTTTCCGAACGTCCCTCTGATCTCTTGTTGGATCGCCATCCCCCGAACGGCGATTAGAACGATGTACCGGCGCTGAACCGGAAGGCTTCCTTCTCGTCATAAGGCTCATCGAGAAGTACCTGCGCAAAATCCAGCCGGATGGGGCCGAATGGCGATTGCCAGTAAAGGCTCACACCCACCGAAGCACGAGGCGCGAAGTCGTCGACAATACCCGGATAGAGCGCCTGATCGTAGTCGGTCAAACCGATATAGCCACCATCGGCGAATACGGAGGTCTTGATGCCCAGAGCCTCTGGAAGCCCGTTGGGGAAAGAAAGCTCCGCTGTGCCGAACACATAGGCCAACGCACCCACGGCATCCTTATTGGGAGACGTAATGTCGCGCGGACCGACACCACCCCTCGCGAAGCCACGAATAGTGTTACCGCCCTTGAAGAAGTGGTCGTTCAGCGGGACATCGTCGCCCAGCCCCTGAACATAGCCGCCGTCAAGACGCCAGCTCGTCAGGAAGTCATCGGACAGCGGGAAATAGTAGCGAGCCAGCACTTCATTCGAGATGAAGCGAACGGTACCACCAAGGCCCGCGAAATTCTGAGTGAACAGGAAGTCCCAGCCACCGGTCGGCTCAACCGGATCGTTCCGGTTATCGTAGTAGTAGTCATAGCCGATGATCGAGCGGTATTCCTGACCTTCAGCCGCCTTGACCGCCAGCGACGCAGCCGGATCGACGTCGAAGATCTCATCGAAACGGAACTGATAGCGCGTCAGCAGCCGGCTCTTCTCCGAAAGCGGGAAGCCGAAACGAAAACCGAAACCCTGAGAGCGCGAATTGAAGGACGACTCGTTCTGGTAGTCCGTTTCACTGCCGAAAAGGTCGATACCGCCAACGAGATCCCTGTCGAGGAAATAGGGATCGGTGTAGTGGAACTCGATCAGCTGGCGGCGCTTTGAAATCGAAAGTGCCGTGCTGAGCTGAAGTCCACGACCAAGGAAATTTCGTTCCGAGAGCTGAATACCCGCGACGGCGTTATCAAGCGTCGAGAAGCCTGCGCTAAGGGAGAGCGAACCGGTAGACTGTTCCTGAACATCCACCCCAAGAACGGTCTTGTCCGGTGCAGAGCCCGGGTTCTGCGTCACTTCAACCTTGCTGAAATACTGAAGGGCGCGGATGTTCTTTTCGGACTTGTCGAGCAAGACCTTGTTGAAGGCATCGCCCTCGGACATGCGCATCTGACGGCGGATAACCTTGTCGAGTGTACGCGAATTGCCCGTGATGTTGATCCGTTCGACGTAGACCCTCGGGCCCTCCGTGATCTGGAACGTCAGATCGATCACGCGCTCATCCTTGCGGCGCTTGATACGAGGACGCACTTCGGCAAAGGCATATCCCTGCGTGCCAGCAGCGTAGGTCAACTCGTCAATTGTCTTGTCGATAAGCCCCGCATCGTAGGTCTCGCCAGATTTGGGCAGAAGCAGAGCTTCAAGCTCCTCCTGGTTGAGCTTGGCCAGTTCGGTAACCACCTTGATTTCGCCGAACTGATAGACCTCACCTTCATCTACCGTGAAGGTGATATGGAAGGCCGAGTCGTCGCGACTGAGGTCGGCCACCGCCGAGACGACGCGGAAATCCGCATATCCTCTCTGCAGATAATAGCGCCGCAGCAATTCACGGTCATAGGTCAGCCGGTCGGGATCGTAGCTGTCGGACGAAGAGAGGAATTTCCACCAGGCGGATTCGCTGGTCGAGATGACCTCCCGAAGCGTGCCGTCGCTGAATTCCTTGTTACCAATGAAGTTGATGGAGGCGATTTTGGTCTTGGGACCTTCGCTGATTTCGTAGACGAGATCGACGCGGTTTTGAGGGAGCTGGATGACCTTGGGCTCAATCGTCGCCGAGAACCGGCCGCCACGGCGGTAGAGTTCGATCATACGCGTCACGTCGGACTGCACCTTCGCACGCGTATAAATGACGCGCGGCTGAAGCTGGACCTCCTTTTGAAGGTCCTCTTCCTTGATCGCGCTGTTGCCCTCGAACGCAACACGATTGATGATCGGGTTTTCCACCACCGAAACCACCAGCGCCGTCCCTTCGAGGCGCATCGTGATATCCGCAAAAAGCCCCGTAGCGAAAAGTTGCTTCAGTGACTGGTCGGCCAGCTCCGGGCTGTATCCCATGCCCGGCTTGATCATCGTGTAGGAACGGACGGTCTCCGCTTCAATGCGTTGATTGCCACGCACCACAACTTCCGTGACGACGGTTTGTTCTTGCGCGAGAGCGGGATTCGATACGCTTGTCGTGGCCATCCCCACGAAAGCAAGCGCCAACACCAGTGCGCATGTCCGCGAAACAACCGCGACACGTGCCGTGAAGGTCAACCAATTGGCAAGCTGCCCCATTCCGTCCCCTAATCTCTCACGCCGCACGATCCATCGGAGCCGAGCGCGCGAACCATTCCTTACCGATGCACCGCAATCGCGCATCCGGCGATCAACTGAACAAATCACTCAGAAAGGAAAAGACCTGCAGATGAACAAGGTCGTTCCATGTAGCGAAAATCATCAACATCATGACCAGCGCAAGGCCGATTCTGAAACCGTATTCCTGCGCCTGCTCGCCCAAGGGACGCCCTCTCACGGCTTCCACCGCATAGTAGAGCAGATGCCCCCCATCGAGCATTGGCACCGGAAATAGATTGAGAAGACCAATGCTGACCGAGAGCATTGCGGTCATGCTGATCAGTGCTGCGAAGCCGATTGTTGCGACCTGACCGGAGACTTGCGCGATACGCAACGGTCCCCCCAACTGGTCCGCATCTTCCGTTCCCGCGAATATACCGCCGATGTAGCTCAGCGTCCGCTCGGTCACGAACCAGGTTTCCTTGGCCCCCAGCCACACTGCCGTGAAAGGATCGCTGCGAACGACTTCAATATTCGCGCTGTCTACCTTTCGCACGATGCCGAGCATCGGAATGCGGTGCACATTGCCAAAACGATCGGTGATTTCCTGAACCCGGGGAGTAGCATTAAGCGTGACGCGCTCCTCTCCCCGCATGACTTCGAAGACAAGTTCTTCTCCGCCATTGGTGGATACGACGCGCTGCATCTCCTCAAAACTTGCAATCGGTGACCCGTCGATCGCCACGATGCGATCCCCGGCGACAAAACCCGCCAGGGCGGCCGCGCTGTTCGGTGTGACCTCGTCCGCAACCGGCGTAGCGACTGTCCGCCCGACAAAGGTAAAAATGCCGGCAAAAATGAGGATCGCCAGAATGAAATTTGCCGCCGGTCCCGCCGCGACCACAGCGGCGCGCTGCGACAGCGGCTTGAAGTGGAAAAGGCCCGCCCGCTCTTCCAGCGGGATATGGGAGAGGCGCTCCCTGTCCGGTACGCTGGCGGCGTTTTCATCGCCTGCAAACTTCACGTAGCCGCCGAGGGGAATCCAACTCAGCTTCCAGCGGGTTCCGTGCTTGTCGTTCCAGCCGAAAATCTCCCGGCCAAAACCGATGGAAAACACGTCGACCTTCACACCGCACCAGCGTGCAACGGTGAAGTGGCCGAGCTCGTGGAAAAAGACCACGACGGTCAAAACGAACAGGAAGGGAATAAGGTAGCCCCAGATCGATTCTCCGAAGCCGCCAATACCCGCAAGCAAATCCATAGCGTTCAAGCTGCTATCCCACACATAAAGCACTTCCGGTGCCTTGGCGGCTCCCGGAACACTTCCCCCGTCGTTCGGTGCGCCCCGGCCGACCCCGATTTACCGGGCGCGAACGGCTCACAGACTACGTCACCGCGCACGATTTTGCACCCATTCCTCAGCGCGAATCCTCGCAATTCGGTCGATTTCGTAAACCGATTCCAGGTCCGCCGGCTCGGTCGCGATGCCCTCCCCCGTATCGAGAGCCGATTGCGACGCAGCAACGATATCCATAAACCCGATCTTTCCGGCCAGAAAGGCCGCAACAGCCACTTCGTTGGCAGCATTGAGCACCGTTGGCGCCCCGCACCCGGCACGCAAAGCCTCGCGAGCAAGGTTCAACGCAGGAAACCTATTAAAATCAGGTGCTTGGAAGGTTAACTGCGCAATCTGGGCAAGGTCCAGCCGCGCTGCCGGAGTTGTCATCCTTTGCGGCCAAGCCAACGCATATGAAATTGGCGTTCGCATGTCCGGAGAGCCGAGCTGGGCAAGCACCGAGCCATCCACATAGGCGACCATGCTGTGCACGATGGATTCCGGGTGAATTATGACATCCAGGCGCTCGTCACCAACCGGGAACAGATAGTGAGCCTCAATGAGTTCCAGCCCCTTGTTCATCAAGGTAGCCGAGTCGACCGAGATCTTCGCCCCCATTTCCCAGCGAGGATGGGCTACTGCCTGCGCTGGCGTGGCCCTCGCCATTTCCTCGGTCGTCCAGGTCCTGAACGGGCCTCCGGAGGCCGTTAGGACGATCTTGTCCACCGTATCGAGCCTGTCATGTTCCAGAACCTGAAAGATGGCGTTGTGCTCCGAGTCGACCGGCAGCAAGGTCGCGCCTGCTCTTTCGACCTCCGCAAGAAAAAGTGGACCGGCGGAAACGAGACATTCCTTGTTGGCGAGAGCGACGCAGGCACCGCGCTCAACCGCGGCCAATGTCGGGGCAAGCCCGGCGGCGCCCACGATCCCTGCCATCACCCAGTCTGACGGGCGTTGCGCCGCATCCACGACCGCTCGGGCGCCGGCCGCGACTTCGATGCCACTGCCGGCGAGAGCGGATTTCAGCCGCTCATACCGGCTTTCATCGGCAATGACCGCGAGGCGCGGGTTGAGCTCCCTTGCCTGTTCGATAAGCCCCTCGACATTCCGATGAGCGGTCAAAGCCACGAGTTCGAAATGTTCCCGGTGACGGGAGATGAGATCCAGCGTCGAACAGCCTATCGACCCGGTTGACCCCAGAACCGTTACCGTCTTCACGCCTGTAAAGGGCGCGGCGACATTCCGTTCGTTCTGCGCTTCCAGGATCAGGGCCAAATCATAACTCCTGCGGCAGGCTGGGCCGGATTGTGGATCATGCCGAGAAGAGCGGCTCCCAGAATGACCGCAATCAACCCATCGACACGGTCGAGAATGCCGCCATGTCCAGGAATGAGCATGCCGGAATCCTTCACCCCGGCGCGCCGCTTGAGTGCGGATTCCGCAAAATCTCCTGCCTGCTCAAGCACGGTCAGACAGACGGCGATGACTGCCAGAATGGCCGGCGCTCCCTCGCCCAGCCAGAACGAAAATCCGAGAGACACGACGACCGCGCCAGCAATTCCTCCGATCAGGCCGGCCCAGGTCTTTTTCGGCGAGATGCGTGGCGCAAGCTTCGGTCCGCCAATGAAGCGGCCGGCGAAATAGGCGCATATGTCGATGGCCCATACGATCGCGAGCAACCAGAAAATGACGATGAGCCCATAAGCCTCGTCGCCACGCATCCAGATCAACGCAATCAGCGGCAGCATGACATATGGATAAGCGATGAGCGCAGGCCAAAGCGGCTCGCCCTTCCAGCTTCGCGCAGCCAGCGAAAAGGCGATACCTGCGGCCGCCAGTGCTACAGCCGCAGCAGACAAACCCATCGAAGCCAGAAGGATGGCGAGCAGCGCCATGGTTGCAAGCGGCGCAAAATCAGCAAATCGATCGCTTCCGAAAACGAGGCGAGCCGTCTCGACCGACATGAGAACCGCCGCCACCGCCAGCAGCAGCGAAAATATCCAGCCGCCGAACCAGACTGCCGCAAGCGCCACGGGCGCCAGCACGAGCGCCGAAACGATACGTACCCCCAAATCACTTGCGCGCGAAGACGCCTTGACCTGCTCCCCACTCTCCTGGCCTACCGCCATTTCTCTAAGCTCCCGAAGCGCTGCGCCCGCCGAAGCGGCGTTCCCGCCGGTCATACTCGGCAATTGCTTCGCGTAACCGGTCTGGCGTGAAATCCGGCCAAAGGGCTTCCGAGAAAACAAGTTCCGAATAGGCGCTCTGCCAGATCAGGAAATTGGAAAGACGCTTCTCGCCGCTTGTCCGGATGATGAGATCGGGGTCGGGCACACCGGCGGTATCGAGAAACCTAGCCACCGTATCCGGCGTAATTTCGTCCGGCTCGATACGCCCGGCCTTCACCTCGCGCGCGATCTTGCGGACGGCCGAGGCGATCTCATTCTGACCGCCATAGTTGAACGCGATCACGAGTTGAAGACGGGCGTTATTTCGGGTCAGCGCTTCGGCCTCTTCGATCAAGGCGACAATGTCTGCCTCGAGATGATCCCTTTCTCCAATGATGCGGATACGGACGCCGTTCTGATGAAGCTCAGCGAGATCCCTGCGGATATAGAGGCGAAGCAACCCCATGAGGTCATTCACCTCATCGGCCGGCCTCTTCCAGTTTTCCGAACTGAAACCATAAAGGGTTAGATACTCGATCCCGAGTTCACCCGCAGCGCGCACGATGACACGCACGGCTTCAACGCCCTGACGGTGTCCGGCCGCACGAGGCAGATGACGTTTCGCTGCCCAGCGTCCGTTGCCATCCATAATGATCGCGACGTGCCGCGGAGGCCTTCCCGGCGCAGCATCGCTCATTGTCTGGCCGGAAGAGAGGGTCATCATCCTTTGCTTTCAAATATGCGGTAAACCGTGGGCTGAAGCCCTCAGCTTATACCTGCATGATTTCCGCTTCCTTGTGGGCGAGCGCGGCGTCGATTTCACCGATTATCTTGTCCGTCAGCTTCTGAACCTTGTCAGCCCACGCCTTGTGGTCGTCTTGACTCATCTGTGAGTCTTTTTCGAGGCGCTTGAGTTCGTCCATTGCATCGCGCCTAACATTGCGAACGGCGATGCGCGCCTGTTCGGTATATTTCGAAGCAATTTTCGTAAGTTCGGTGCGGCGCTCCTGGTTGAGTTCCGGGATGGGCAAGCGCAGCAAGGTTCCGTCGACGTTCGGGTTCAAACCCAAACCCGAATTACGGATCGCCTTTTCGACCGCAGACACCATGCCCTTATCCCAAACCTGAACCGTGAGCATACGAGGTTCCGGTACGCCGACAGTCCCCACCTGATTGATGGGCATGGTCTGGCCATAAGCTTCCACGACGATCGGATCGAGCAGGCTCGCTGTCGCGCGACCGGTCCGCAGCCCCGCAAATTCCTGCTTCAGGGATGTCAGCGCACCACGCATCCGGCGTTCGGTATCATCGATGTCGAAACTGTCGTCTGCCATTTTCTGTCCTTCTTTTTCCTGCGTCTCAGGCAGCATCCGAAATGACCGTGCACCGTCCGGCACCGGTCAGAACGTCGGCGAAACCGCCCGGTTCGTCGATCGAATATACGATGATGGGAATGCCATTCTCACGTGCGAGCGCAATGGCGGAAGCATCCATGACCTTCAGGTCTCGCGACAAGACATCCATGTAGGTCAGCCTGTCGTAACGCTCCGCATCGGTCACTTTGTGGGGGTCTGCGGAATAGACTCCGTCGACCTGCGTTCCCTTCAACAGGGCGTCGCACCCCATCTCAACGGCACGCAATGCAGCGGCCGTGTCGGTCGTGAAGAAGGGATTGCCGGTGCCCGCAGCGAAAATGACGACGCGGCCCTTTTCCATGTGCCGGACTGCCCGCCTGCGGATGTATGGTTCGCAGACCGTCATCATCGGAATTGCCGATTGCACTCGCGTGGGAACGCCAATCGCCTCCAGCGCGGTTTGCATGGCAAGAGCGTTCATAACGGTCGCGAGCATGCCCATGTAGTCGGCACTGGCACGCTCCATCCCCTTGGCCGCGCCCGACAATCCCCGAAAGATATTGCCGCCGCCGATCACCAGGCAGACCTGCACCCCTTTTTCGATAGCCTGCTTGATGTCCCTGGCGATGCGATCGACCGTATCGATGTCGATCCCGTATTGCCCGGCGCCCATCAAGGCTTCGCCGGAAACCTTCAGGAGGACACGGGCATAGAGAGGTTTTTGCGGCATCTTACTCATTCCATGACGGTCAGCCCGCGGGCCAGCCGATATCCGGGGTCCGGGACCGAATCCCGGAAGACAACCGAGACAATAACGCCCCCGACGCCATCTGGCGAAGGGGGCGTCATTTCAGTAGCAAGAAGACCGCGTCAGCCGCGCGCAGCCGCCACTTCCGCAGCAAAATCCGACTCTTCCTTCTCGATCCCCTCGCCCAGGGCGAAACGAACGAACCCGACGACATTGATCGGGGCGCCGATATCGGCTTCGGCCGCCTTGACGGCCTTCTCGACGGTATCGTCCGGGTTTACGACGAATGCCTGCGAGAGGAGCACGACTTCCTCGAAGAACTTGCGGATACGGCCTTCCACCATCTTCTCGATGATGTTGTCGGGACGGCCCGACTCCTTCGCTTCCGCAATGAGCACATTGCGCTCGCGTTCCACGACCGCCGGATCCAGCTCTTCCTTGCGGGTAGCCAGCGGGTTCGTTGCGGCAATGTGCATCGCGATCTGGCGGCCGAGTTCCGCGAGCTTCGTCTTGTCACCAGCGGACTCGAGCCCTACGAGAACACCGATCTTGCCGAGACCGGGAACGACCTGGTTGTGCACATAGGCGGCAACGGCGCCCTCGGATACCGAGATGTAGCCCGCGCGGCGAACATTCATGTTCTCGCCAATTGTGCCAACCATTTCGGTTACATAGTCCTTCACGGACTTGGAAGCGCCCGGGTACTCCGCCGCGACCAGCTTGTCGAAATCGCCGTCATTCGCAAGTGCGACCGACGCGATGTCGGAAACCATCTTCTGGAACTGCTCGTTGCGAGCGACGAAGTCTGTCTCGGAATTCACTTCGACCACAGCACCGGCATTGCCGCTGGCGACCACGCCGATAAGGCCTTCGGCTGCCACGCGGCCGGCCTTTTTTGCCGCCTTGGCAAGACCCTTCGTGCGGAGCCAGTCGACCGCCGCTTCCATGTCGCCGCCGGATTCGTTGAGCGCGGACTTGCAGTCCATCATGCCTGCGCCGGTTTTCTCGCGCAGTTCCTTCACCATGCTCGCGGTGATCTCAGCCATTTTGTCCTCGATTTTCTGTCGCCCCGACGCGTGTCGTCAGGGACTTCAAAAGCCTGAAAGGGCCCGGACGCACCGGGCCCTGTCCGAAAGGCGAATTACTGGGCTTCCGCCGCCGCCGGGATTTCCTCGGCAACGGGCTCGGCCGCCGCACCGACATCGACGCCCGCGCCGATCTGGCTCTGCGAAATGCCGTCGATGACAGCGCGAGAAACCAAGTCGCAATAAAGGCTTATGGCGCGAGCCGCATCGTCGTTACCAGGAACCGGATAGGCAATGCCGTCCGGATTCGAGTTGGAATCGAGAATGGCGACGACCGGAATACCGAGCTTGCGGGCTTCCTGAATCGCGATCTCTTCCTTGTTGGTGTCGATCACGAAGATGAGGTCCGGCAGACCACCCATGTCCTTGATACCGCCGATGGCGCGCTCAAGCTTGTCGCGCTCGCGGGTCAGGTTCAGAATTTCCTTCTTCGTCAAACCCTTAGCTTCACCGGCGAGCATCTCATCGAGCTGACGGAGGCGACGGATCGAGTTCGAAATCGTCTTCCAGTTGGTCAGCATGCCACCGAGCCAGCGGTGGTTGATGTAGTACTGGGCGCACTGGCGGGCAGCCTGAGCGACGGGGTCCGACGCCTGGCGCTTGGTGCCGACGAAAAGCACGCGGCCACCGCCCGCAACGGCGTCGCGAACGGCCAGAAGAGCCTGATGCAGAAGCGGAACAGTCTGCGCCAAGTCAATGATATGAATGTTGTTTCGGTCGCCGAAGAGGAAGGGCTCCATCTTCGGATTCCAGCGGTGGGTCTGGTGGCCGAAGTGAACGCCGGCTTCCAGCAGCTGACGCATAGAGAATTCGGGAAGTGCCATCGCACTTTGCTCCTTTTTCCGGTTGAACCTCCGCGGGGAGTGAACGACAGATGTCGCACCGGACCGACTAACCCTATGTTTTCCTTATGAGAAGGAAGGTGGGTGAGCCGAACCCCGCGTGTGGAATGGCGCCTCTATAGGCGCAAAACAGCGAAAACGCAAGCAAAACAGCCGATTAGACGGGAAACCGGGGACAAGTCCGGCCGACCGTCATCGTAACGTCATCAAACCGTCAAATATCGCGAACCTCGACCACGCCGGGGACCGACTTGATGGCGCCGCGAATCTGCGGGGTGACCTTGTAGCGATCCTTGAGACGAAGTTCGACCTCCCTGCCCCCGCCGCACATGAGGACGAGGGAGACGAGCCCCTTGCCCTTCTCGGCCAGACGGGATTTCACCGCCTCCAGACTCTCCTTCTCCTCGACGAAGACCTTGAGGCCCGCGCCCGTGTCCTTCACGACATCATCCACGCTGCGAACGGACTGGGCGCGGAGCTTCACCTCCTCGCCCGTGCGCTCGATCTCGACGCCGACAACGACGGCATTGCCCGGCTCCATGAGCTGGCGCGCCTGATTGAGGGTCTCGGAGAAGACGACCAGCTCGAACTGGCCCGTGGGATCGGACAACCCCAGAAAGGCGAAGGGATTGCCCTTCTTGGATTTTCGCTCCTGACGGGAAGTGACGGTGCCCGCAACCTTCTCGGCAGTGCTGTTGCGCTTCAGCAGCTCCGCAAAGGTGACGACGCCAGCGCGCTTCAGATCGGTCAGGTAATCATCCAGCGGATGGCCGGAGAGGTAGAAACCGACGGCATTGAACTCCTCGGTGAGGCGCTGCATCGGCAGCCAGGACTCGACCGCGGGAAGAGCCGGCCTCGCCGCCTCGACGCCCGCATCGCCACCGAAGAGGCTATCCTGCTTGCTCTCACGCTCCTGCGCGGCGGCATTTGCCGTGCCGAGCAGGAGATCGGCGGAGGCGAGCACCTGCGCGCGGTTCGGATTCAACGCATCGAAGGCGCCCGCGCGAGCGAGATTTTCGAAGGTGCGCTTGTTGATGAGGCGCGGACTGATGCGGCTCGCAAAATCGAAAAGGTCGCGGAACGGGCCATTTGCACGGCGCTCTTCAACCAGATGCTCCATTGCCTGCCGGCCGACATTCTTGACCGCCGCAAGCGCATAAAGGATCTCGCCATCCTCCACGCCGAAGAGCGCTTCCGACCGGTTCACGCAGGGCGGCGACACCTTGATGCCGAGGCGCTCGGCCTCCTGCTTGAAGATGCCAAGCTTGTCGGTGTTGTTGAGATCGAGACTCATCGAGGCGGCCAGGAACTCGACCGGATGGTTCGCCTTCAGCCAGGCCGTCTGGTAGGCGACGAGCGCATAGGCGGCGGCATGCGACTTGTTGAAGCCGTAGCCGGCGAACTTGTCGACCAGTTCGAAGATGTTGGCGGCGTGAGTCTTGTCGATGCCCTTGGCCACGGCGCCGGTGACGAAGCGCTCCTTCTGCGCCTCCATCTCGGCCTTGATCTTCTTGCCCATGGCGCGGCGCAGAAGGTCGGCTTCGCCAAGCGAGTAGCCCGACAGGATCTGCGCGATCTGCATCACCTGCTCCTGATAGATGATGACGCCATGCGTCTCCTTCAGCACAGGTTCAAGCAATGGATGAAGATAGTCCGGCTTCTCCTGCCCGTGCTTGCGCCGGACATAGGAGGGGATGTTGTCCATCGGGCCCGGACGATAGAGGGCCACGAGGGCGATGATGTCCTCGAAGCGGTCGGCTTCCAGTTTGCGGAGCACATCGCGCATGCCCGAACTTTCAAGCTGGAACACGCCGACCGTCTCGCCCCGCCCCAGCATCTCGAAGGTCTTCTCGTCCTGCAGCGGCAGGTGCAGGAGGTCGATCTCGATGCCCCGGCGGGCGATGAGCTTCACCGCCCGCTCCAGCACGGTGAGGGTCTTCAGGCCCAGGAAGTCGAACTTCACGAGACCCGCAGGCTCCACCCACTTCATGTTGAACTGGGTGACCGGCATATCGGAGCGCGGATCGCGATAGAGCGGCACCAGTTCATCGAGCGGCCGGTCGCCGATCACCACGCCCGCAGCATGGGTCGAAGCATGGCGGTAGAGCCCTTCGAGGCGGCCGCCGATTTCGAGAAGCTTCGCAACGGTCTCGTCGTTGCGCTGCTCTTCCTGAAGGCGCGGCTCGCCGTCGATGGCCTGAGCGAGGGTGACCGGGTTGGCCGGGTTGTTCGGCACCATCTTGCAGAGACGGTCGACCTGGCCATAGGGCATCTGCAACACGCGGCCGACATCGCGCAGCACGGCGCGGGCCTGCAGCTTGCCGAAGGTGATGATCTGCGCGACCTGCTCATAGCCATAGCGGTCCTGCACGTAGCGGATGACCTCGTCGCGGCGGTCCTGACAGAAGTCGATATCGAAGTCGGGCATCGATACGCGTTCGGGGTTCAGGAAGCGCTCGAAAAGGAGGCCGAAGCGCAGCGGATCGAGGTCGGTGATGGTGAGCGCCCAGGCGACGACCGAGCCCGCGCCCGAGCCACGGCCCGGCCCGACGGGAATGTCGTGCGCCTTCGCCCATTTGATGAAGTCGGCAACGATGAGGAAGTAGCCCGGGAAGTCCATCTTGATGATGACGTCGAGCTCGAAATCGAGGCGTTGGCGGTATTCCTCCTCCGGGGCGACCGCCTCCTGCGAGGCGAGGCGCAAGGTGAGGCCCTCATGGGCCTGACGGCGCAGCTCGTCCGCCTCGGAGGTGCCGGCGGCGAATTTCGGCAGGATGGGCTTGCGGGTGCGCGGGCGATAGGCGCAGCGGCGCGCGATCTCGATGGTGTTCGCCGTCGCCTCCGGCAGGTCCGAGAAGAGGGCGAGCATCTCCGCCTGGCTCTTGAAGCGGTGCTGGGGCGTCAGGCGGCGGCGATCCGCCTGCACGACATAGGCGCCCTCGGCGATGCAGATGAGCGCGTCATGCGCCTCGTATTCGTCTTCCTTCGTGAAGAAGGGCTCGTTGGTCGCGACGAGCGGCAACTCGTGCTTGTAGGCGAGATCAACCAGCGGGCCTTCGGCGATGCGCTCGCGCTCCGTGTCGTGACGCTGGAGTTCGACATAGAGGCGGTCGCCGAAAATCTCCTTCAGTTTCAGGAGAAGCGCCTCGGCAGAATCCTTCTGGCCCTGCTCGATCAACTTGTTGACGATGCCATCCGGGCCGCCGGTGAGGCAGATGAGGCCCGCACCATATTCAGCCACGCGCTCCAGCGGAATCTGAGCCGCCTCGCCCGCCTCCGGCTCCAGGAAGGCCTTGCTGGAGAGCTTCATCAGGTTCTCGTAGCCCTGCTCGTCCTTCACGAGGAAGACGAGCGTGCCATCGGGCTCCCGGCGGGCGGGACCGCGCGTGGGCTCCTCCGGGGCGTCGAGGCGGATGGGCAAGGTGCAGCCGGTGATCGGCTGGATGCCCTCCTTCGCCATGGTTTCCGAGAATTCGAGCGCGCCAAAGAGGTTCGCCGTATCGGTCAGCGCGAGGGCGGGCATGCCCTCCGCCTTGCAGAGCCTAGGCAGATCCTTGATGCGGATCGCGCCTTCAAGCAGCGAATAGGCGGAGTGGAGACGGAGATGGATGAACTGGGGCATAGAGTCGGCCATGGCCCATTGTCGGGCGGCACGCCCGCGGAGTCATCCGCAGAGGCAGCCCTGCGACCCTTCCGGGCCATCAAACTTGTGGAGAACTTCCGGCCCTATCCTCCGTATGAGGCATCTCCCCCGCCCCGAGAAATTCTTCGCGAGCTCGAATTTCTCGACCCGCCCCACTCCTTGGTGGCTTGTCCACCAAGGCGGACAAGCTGGGCGGGTGGGAAGAAGAGGACTTGCTTCGGAACGCCCTCAGCCGACGAGAGCTTCGGCGATGGTGACCCAGGTGGCCGCGACATAGATGAAGGCGCCGACGGAGAGGAGCGCCGCCACGTCCTGAACCCAGCCATTGCCCGAATTGCCTACCGTTTTCATCAGCCCGCGCATTTGCCGCTCCCTTGTTCACCAAATGTTCCTGCAGCTAATGTTTCTTTTTTGTTCTCTTCTGTCAAGCGGCTTGGGGATAAGTTTTTGATCCAATCCGGCGATTGATTGCGGGCGAGCGCCCATGAATCCCGACTTTCCCCCTTCGCTCCTCCGGAGCTTGGGAGGACAGGTCGCCGGGATGACAAAGGCCGGGAGTGAAACCGCGGATCAGTAGCGGGCGAAGGTTTCGCGGGTGCCGGAGCCGAAGAGGACGACCTCGTAAGGGTCCTGCTCGCTGCCCATTTCCATGCCGGGGGAGCCGACGGGCATTCCGGGCACAGCGAGGCCCGTGGCCTCCGGACGTTCCTTCAGGAGACGCGCGACGTCGGCGGCCGGGACATGGCCTTCCACGACATAGCCGCCGATGAGAGCGGTATGGCAGGAGGCTAGTTCCGCCGTAACACCGTAGCGGGCCTTCAAGGCGGCGAGGTCTTCCATCTCCGTGACGCGGACGGAAAAGCCCGCATCGCGCATATGGTCCACCCAGGCGGCGCAGCAGCCGCACCAGGGCGTCTTGTAGACCTCGAGGATCTCGGATGCGGCATGGGCGGGAAGGCCCGTCGCAGCGAACATGCCTGCGGCAAGCGCGGAGAAAACGAAAGAGCGGCGGGTGAGCGGGTTCTTCATGGGTGGCCTCCTGATCGGGCTCCAGAATAGACCTTCCAGCAGGTGGAGACTCAAACCGTTTCAGACGTTCGCGCAGACCTTTCCAGCGAAGCCGGCGTTCTTACCATGGACGACATAGTCACGCTCGTTACAGCCCAAGCGCTTGGCTGGGAAGGCCTTATCGGCACCGAAGGACAAGACCCCCTGCAGCGGGCCTTTTTTCCAGGCGGCCTGTTCGGCGATGGTGGCGCCGAAGGCGAAGCCGGCTTCTTCACCGACCCACAAAGAGCCGGTTTCTTCTTCGCTCCGGTAGGAACCGACACGCTGGAAACGAATGGCATGTTTGGCGGCTACGCCGCGCTTTTCGGAAACGCCCTTCTGTCGCTCAATCAGGTTCCAGATGGATTGTTCTTTGACAGCGATGACGACCCGACGACCGAAGCTTCGTTGATCGCCTGGCAGAATGCCGGTCAATGGTATGACACCAATGGAGTTGTGATATCCGACGAGGACGTTGCCACGCTGCTCGACAACCCGGCTTATGAAATCGCGCCGATCGAGGACCTGGCAAACTCGAACGTGAACTGGTCTTTCGACATCGGCGACCTTTCGACCGGCGAGTTCACTATTCGATTCGTACCCGTCTTCGCTCCCATAGTGGCTGCAGCCGGAACGGAATATCAGTTCAACGTCGCCGCCGCACTCGACTCCGCAAATATTCCGTATCTCGCCGCAGACCCGGAATACCTGGCCATCATCGCGGAAATCGAAGGCTTGCCGACGGCAGCTGAACAGCAGCTCGCGCTGGAGCGTGCCGGTACGAGCTATCTCCGGAATTTCGGGACGCAGGGAATGTTGCTGACGCGTATGCAAGCAGAACAGCTCTTCCAGATGCTGGCTGGCCGGCGTACAGGCAATCCCAACTCCAATAACGCTATAGCTGGATCGGACCACGACGACTCAATCGCATCAATGACCAATTCTCTCGCGAGCGTTCAGGTCGCTTCAAACGATCCGATGCGGGATGTAGCCATGATGGTGGCCAATGCCGAGAATGGAGGAGTGGCCCAAATCTCGGAAAAGATGACAGCCTTCATCTCCGGAGCAGTATCCACCGGCAACATAGACGGGACTGTCAACGGAGCTGGGGCCGATTATACGGGATACGCGATCACAGCCGGGCTCGACTACGAAGTTGCCCCCAATCTCCTTGCAGGTGCCGGTCTCAGCTACGGCGCAAATGACGGCGATATCGACGATAGTCGCGGCGAGTTGAACGTAGAAGCCATCAGTGTAATGACGTATCTGAGCTATGGTTCAGAAGTTGGCTTCAATGCCGACGTGATGCTCGGTTATTCATGGCTCGACTACGACAACGAACGTCGTATCGTCTTCGGCGGCATCAACCAGACCGCGAGCAGCAATACAGACGGCACACAGACGACAGCCGCTCTTCGCGCCGGTTACAATTTTGCTTTCGGAGACGTCATCGCCGGCCCGAGCGCACAATTGCAGCATCTGGACCTTTCTGTGGACGGATATACAGAGACCGGCGCTGGCGTGCTTTCAATGACCGTCAACGATATGGATTTCGAGTCCACCACCTTGTGGCTTGGCGGTCAGGTTTCCATGCCGGTTGAGGTTGCAAGCGGCACACTCCGCCCGAGCGCGCACCTGCACTGGGTGAAGGAGTTCGAGGACGGGAGCAATTCCGTTGGCACAACCTTTACAGGAGGTACCGTCCCTTTCACGACGCCCCTCGACAGCAGGGATGAAAACTACATTCGCGGAGGTGTCGGCGTGAGTTCGTCACTCGGGAATGACGGCATGAACGTGGCGTTGAACTATGATGGCACCTTTGCTCATGATGATTACAGCGAGCATAGGGCCACACTGAGCGTTCAGGTCAAATTCTAGATTGCAGAACTTCCCGCGCTAGGGACTGCACCAGGAAAACAGAAGGCCCGGCATTCATTGAATTGAATGCCGGGCTTTTCCTTTGGCGACCCATCAAGATGAATATTCAGCGTCACAAGCTCTGGTAGGCGGCGGCGATGTCCGTGCCTTCGTGGAGCCTGCCCTCATGGAGGAGGACGACGCGGTCCATGTGGCTCGCGAGGTCGAGATTATGCGTCGCGACGAGGGCGGCGACGCCTTCCGAGCGGCAAATCTTCAGAAGCTCGTTGAAGACGTGGCGGGAGGTCTTGGGGTCGAGATTGCCGGTGGGCTCGTCGGCCAGCAGGACATGCGGACGGTTGGCGAGCGCGCGGGCGATGGCGACGCGCTGCTGCTCGCCGCCGGAGAGCTCCGCCGGGCGATGCTCCGCACGCTCGGCAAGGCCCATGCGGCCGAGAAGGTCCATGGCGAAGGTGCGCGCCTCGCGCTTTCCTATCCCTGCGATCATCTGCGGGAGGATGACATTCTCCACCGCCGTGAATTCGGGCAGGAGATTGTGGAACTGATAGACGAAGCCGAGATCGGCGCGGCGGATGGCCGTGCGCCGCGTATCGGAAAGGCCGACGGCTTCGACGCCGCCGATCCAGACCTCGCCTTCGTTCGGCGCTTCGAGAAGCCCCGCGATGTGGAGGAGTGAAGACTTTCCGGAGCCGGACGGGCCGACAAGGGCGACGACCTGACCCTGCCAGACATCGAGATCCGCGCCCGCGAAGATGCGAAGCTCCGCATCGCCCTGACGATAGGTGCGGGTGATGCCGCGAAGGGAAAGGACCGGTGCATCACTCATAGCGGAGCGCCTCCACCGGATCGAGCGAAGCCGCACGCCAGGCGGGATAAAGCGTGGCCGCGAAGGAGAGGAAGAGCGCCATGAGAACGACGGCCGTGACCTCGCCCGCGTCGACCTCGGCCGGCATGTGACTCAGAAAGTATACTTCCGGCGAGAAAAGCTCCGTACCCGACAGATCGGAGAGCCATTGGCGGAGCGTCTCTATGTTGAGGCAGAAGACGAGGCCGAGCAGGAAGCCTGCGAAAGTGCCGACGACGCCGATGGAGGCGCCGGAAATGAAGAAGGCACGCATGACGGCGCCGCGCGTCGCGCCCATGGTGCGCAGCACCGCGATGTCCCTGCCCTTGTCCTTCACCAGCATGATCAGGCCGGAGATGATGTTGAGCGAGGCGACGATGAGGATGAGCGTGAGGATGAGGAACATCACGTTGCGCTCCACCTGAAGCGCGGAGAAGAAGCTCTCGTTGCGCTGCTGCCATGTCACCACGGCGCAGCACGGACCGGCGGCGACGGCGACGGGCTGCACATAGGCGTTAACGCGGTCGGGATTTTCGATGCGTATCTCGAGCGCGCTCACGCCTTCATAGGTGCGGAAGAAGGCGCGCGCCTCGTCGAGCGACATGAAGACGAAGCTCGCATCATATTCCGACATGCCGAGTTCGAAGATCGCCTTGATGGGAAAGGCGCCGACCTTGGGCGCGGTGCCGAAGGGCGTGATCGCGCCCCTGGGCGAAAGGAGCGTGATATTGTCGCCGACGGTGAGGCCCAGATTTGCCGCAAGGCGCGAGCCGACGGCGACGCCACCCTCGTCCAGCCCGTCGAGCGAACCGACCACGACATTGCCGGAAACAAGGGAGAGACCCTTCAGGTCCGCCTCGCGCATGCCGCGGACGAGAGCGCCGCTCGCGGTTCGCGCGCTTTGCACCATGACCTGACCGTCGACCAGCGGGATGACGCTCGTCACTCCATCTACGCCGCGGATGCGCGCGGCGACCTCGTCGTAGTTCACGATATTGGCGCCGACACCCTGCACGAACATGTGGCCGTTGAGACCGAGGATGCGGGAGAGAAGCTCGGTGCGGAAACCGTTCATCACCGACATGACGATGATGAGGGTGGCGACGCCGAGCATGATGCCCGCGAAGGAGATGGCGGCGATGACGGAGACGATGCCCTCGCGGCGGCGCGAGCGCAGATAGCGCATGGCAAGGAGCCATTCGAAGGCACCGAAGGCGCGGGCGCGGCCGGTTTTCTTTTCAGGGTATGTAGCGTCCGTCATTTTTCTTCCTCTGGGCCATCGGCTTCGCCGATCGCCCATCGTTGTTTGGCCTCAAGCGCCGGCGCCGCCATCCGGCGGCTTGGCTTACGCGCCATAAGGCGCGGCGGCCAGTCGGCCTTGCCGTTTTTCGCAAGCGAAAAACGGATAACGGTCGTCCCCCGCAAACTTGCCTACCCCACAATCTTCGCGAGCGCGGCTTCGGGCGAGAGTTCTTCCTTCTCGCCGGTGGCGCGGCGCTTCAGCTCGACCGTGCCGGACTTGAGGCCGCGCGGGCCGACGACGAGCTGCCAGGGCAGACCGATGAGGTCCATGTTCGAGAACTTCGCGCCCGCGCGCTCGTCCGTGTCGTCATAAAGGACGGAAATGCCCGCCGCTTCGAGCTTCGCATAAAGCGCGTCGCAGGCGGCATCGGTTTCGGCATCACCGCTCTTCAAATTCACGAGACCGACCTTGAAGGGCGCGACCGCATCCGGCCAGACGATGCCATTGTCGTCGTGGCTCGCCTCGATGATGGCGCCGACGAGGCGGGAGACGCCGATGCCGTAGGAACCCATCTGGAGGGCCACATCCTTGCCGTCCGGCCCCTGCACGACGCAGCCCATGGACTGCGAATATTTCGTGCCGAAGAAGAAGATGTGGCCAACCTCGATGCCGCGGGCGGAGAGGCGCTTGTCTTCGGGGATGGCCTCGAAGGCGGCAGGGTCGTGCTTCTCGTCGGTCGCGGCGTAGAGATCGGTGCGCGCGGAGATGACGGGTTCGAGGTCGCCCTCATAGTCGATGTCGTCGCCGGGGACGGGCATGTCGACGAGATCGCGGTGGCAGAAGACCGCGCTCTCCCCGGTTTCGGCGAGAATGATGAATTCATGGCTCATGTCGCCGCCGATGGGGCCGGTGTCGGCGGCCATGGGGATGGCGCGCAGGCCCAAGCGGTCGAAGGTGCGCAGATAGGCGACGAACATCTTGCGATAGGCGCGGCGCGCCCCCTCGACGTCGAGATCGAAGGAATAGCCGTCCTTCATGAGGAATTCGCGGCCGCGCATGACGCCGAAGCGGGGGCGGATCTCGTCCCGGAACTTCCACTGGATGTGATAGAGGTTGCGCGGCAGGTCGCGATAGGACTTCACCGCGCCCTTGAAGATGTCGGTGATCATTTCCTCGTTGGTGGGGCCATAGAGCATGTCGCGCTCGTGGCGGTCCTTGATGCGGAGCATCTCGGGGCCATAGGCGTCGTAGCGGCCGGACTGGCGCCAGAGATCGGCGGACTGGAGCGTCGGCATGAGAAGCTCGATCGCGCCCGCGCGCGCCTGCTCCTCGCGAACCACCTTTTCGATGTTGCGGAGCACGGCGAGGCCGAGCGGCAGCCAGGCATAGATGCCGGCGGCGGTCTGGCGGACGAGGCCCGCCCGCAGCATCAGCCGATGGGAGACGATCTGGGCTTCGGCGGGGTTTTCCCGGAGGGTGGGCAGGAAGTATCTGGAAAGGCGCATGGTGACCCTGAAAGCGGCCGGCCGGAGGGATCGCGGGCGGCGCGAGGCGGGCCCGGAGGGGCCTGCCGGAGCTTGAAAAACAAGGCTTCGTTTTAGGGGGTCACGGGCGGATTCGCAATCTCGCCGCTCGCGGTCTGCCGGGAGCGGAAACCTTCGAGCCAGGCCCGGATATCGACCTCGGGGCCCTGTTCCACGCCCCTGCCCGTCCTGAGGCCCCAGGGGCCCCTTTCGAGGTCCTCGACGGTGTAGCCCATATCGACATCATAGGTGCGGTCGATCTGGTTGCGCAGGTAGCGCTGGGCCTCGTACCAGCGGGTCTTCTCCGCCCCGTCGCGGCAGGTGGCGGCCTCCTCGCCTTTCGCGCCCCAGCGCCGCTCGACGCATTGATAGGGGTCGAAGGAGAGGTCGTAGAGACGGTCCACGATCATGTCGATGGAGAGTTCCACCGTGCGGCCGGCGGAATTCACATAGGAGATGTCGCAGGCGGCGTTCTGCTCCCACCAGGCGGCAAGGAGGTCGCCGGGCAGATCGTCGCCGTCATAATCGAGGCGCGGGGCATCGACCATGTCCATCTTCACGAATTCGACGACGAGCTCGTACATCTCCCTAAAGCCGGTCTTGAGGCGGGCGTCGCGCGAGGGCGTCGAGTAGAGCTCCCAGACGCCATGCGTCCCGTAGATGTTGTCCGGCAGGCGATGCGGCGGGTCCATGTTCTGGATGCCGCGGCCGAGCGAGATTTCCACCGCCTGCTTGCGCGAGCGCAGATCGAAGCAGAGCGACTGCATCATCGCGCGCAATTCGTCGACGGGCTTGTATTCGAGTTCGCCCGCGGAAAGGCGCGAGCGGAGATAGGTGTAGAAGTCGAGGTTCTCGCCATTCCACATCCATGAGGCCGTGCGCCAGCGATGCGGATCGCCGGGCGGGTTGCCCTGATACTGCTCGAGCGAGAAATCCGGGATGTCGGCATTCGAGGCGGCGACGATTGAGCCGCCGACAAGCGCGCCATTTGCCGCGCGCTTCGCACCGACAACCTCGATGGGGCGGAACTTCTGGAAGATCGAGCCGAGCTCCGGGCCGGTACGCAGGAACTCCTTGCCGAGATGGCTGCGGCTCAGCGAATGGTCGGGATGCGACGAAAAGATGAGAATGCGCCCGCCGGACTCGACGCGCCAGACAAGCGAGGCGTGACCGTTCACATCATAAGCGATGGTGCCCGGGACGATCGCGTCACGATCGAGACGCGGCGAATAGGTGTCCGAAAACATCACCGGATCGTCATGCATCGAGTGACGCCGGAACATGGCGGTCGAGACGACATTCACGAGATTGTGCAGGATGGGGATCGCATTCACACCGGATGCGGTGCGCGGAACGCTGTCGCGCGCGACGACGACATTTCCGTAGGAGGAATAGCGGATGTCGCCGCCGGGACCGTCCGAGGACTGCATCGCCGATTGCCAGGCGAAGGGCAGCCCGTTCTTCCAGGCAAAATAGGCGCGAAGGACATAGGGCATGTCGGCGCAATCGACATAGAAGCGCGTCTTCGGGTCCGTATGGCGATAGGGATTGGCCGGGCTCTTGATGCATTCATCGAAGGTCCAGCAATCGGCGGCGCCGAGGGCGGCGACAAAATCCTGCCAGGCCTTTTCGTCGGATGCGCTCCAACGCTCCTTGGTGATGCGCCAGCGCGCATCCTGCGCCTGAGCGGCGCTACCCAGATCGAAGATGGCGAACGAGACGCAAACGAAAAGGAACGCGGCCTTGCGCCAGCGAGACATCATCAGCCCATATCTTGCCCTTACCCGGTTGAAGGGTGCGGGCGGCGGCGGAGGCTGTCAACGAAAGCGGCGGTTTCCGGCAGGCTGCGAGGCTATTTCGGGCCGACCTGATGCAATCTTGCACAGGCTTCGGCCAGCGCATGATCGACGCCGGAGACATCCTGACCGTCAATGGTCGTGCGGCCGGTGCGGCTGTCGACGCGGACAAGGGCAACGGGGACCTCGGCCTTGGCGCCGAAGGAGGGGCTGAGGCCGGTCGAGGGGAAGACCGTCACGTAGAATTCATAGACGGGCCAATGGCCGTAGCCATAGCCGCCATCGACATCGGCGGGGGCAACGGCGCTGCCATCCGCGGCCACACCCGGCACATAGTCCGCCCCGCCCGGCAGATAAGGCGCGATGTGGCGGCAATCGGCCTCCGAGATTTCGACGATGCGCGGGGCGGCGGCGCCAGCCAGTTCAGCCGCATGGGTAGTTGAAGAGAGGGAAACACTCCAACTTGCCGTCAGCACCAAAAGCCCAACGGCATAGCCACAAACTTCAAGATTTCTTCCATACACTTGTGTCGTCCTCAAGTAGCGCCAGTAAATGACGACAGGCTTCGTCCTCTTCTGCGAAACGCTTCAGACCGCTCTTCTGCCCGCGTTCTGCGTAGTAGACTTCCCAAACCAGACCAGATCTCTCGATACTGTATTTTTCCGCGCCTATTTCGCCTCCCATATCCAAATAAACCGCCTCCGGCTTAATGTTTCGTTGGATTAGCAAATGGCGGAGTTCGTCAAGGTTCATCAGCGTGCGTGTCCATGCCGGAACATTGCTACTGAGCGGGGGGACGCATTATGGAGTAGATTTCTTCCAAACAAAAATGTCATCCCGGCACTCGTTGCCGGGACCCAAGCCACGCTCCTACAAAGCGAGAGGCCAATGGGTCCCGGGAATAAATCCCGGGATGACATTTCTATTTCTGGCTGGCGTATCAAGACATCGGGGGAAGCAGGATGGCAGATGGGGGAAGCGGGATTTTCGAGCGATTGTTCGCGCTGAAGGCGCATGGGACGACCGTCCGTACCGAGATCGTCGCCGGGTTAACCACCTATCTGACGATGGCCTATATCATCTTCGTCAATCCGGCGATCCTGTCGAAGGCGGGGATGGATTTCGGCGCGGTGTTCGTCGCGACCTGCCTTGCAGCGGCGGCAGGCTCTCTCATCATGGGGCTCTATGCGAACTATCCCGTGGCGCTCGCGCCGGGCATGGGGCTCAACGCCTATTTCGCCTTTTCCGTCGTGCCGCAATTCGGCGGCGACTGGCGGCTTGCGCTTGGCGGCGTGTTTCTTTCAGGCGTGCTGTTCCTGCTCATGTCACTCTCTCCCTTGCGCGAGAAGCTCGTGAATTCCATTCCCCGCTCGCTCAAATACGGGATCGGCGCGGGCATCGGTTTCTTCCTCGCGCTGATCGGACTCGAAAATGCAGGCGTGGTGGCGGATCACCCCGTTACGCTCGTGACGCTCGGCGTTCTTGCCGTACCGGGAACGCTGCTTGCGATGGCAGGCTTTGTCGCGTTGGTCGCCGCGCAGTACAGGCGCGTGCCCGGCGCGATCATGGCGACGATCCTCGGCGTGACCGCCGTCGCCGTGCTCCTCGGACTGCAACCGCTTCACGGGATCGCGTCGACGCCCCCTTCCCTCGCACCGACATTCTTCGAGATGGACCTTGCGGGCGCGATCAGCGCCGGGTTCGTGACCATCGTCTTCGTGTTCCTGCTGGTCGATGTGCTCGACACGACGGGAACGCTGCTCAGCGTCGGGCAACATGCGGGCATGGCGGATGAGGAAGGGAAACTGCCCCGTCTACGCAAGGCGATGGTGGCCGATTCCTCTGCGACAATTATCGGTGCGGTGCTCGGCACCTCCTCCACCACCAGCTACATAGAGAGCGCTGCGGGTGTCGAGGCTGGCGGAAGGACGGGGCTGATGGCGGTGACCGCCGGTCTTCTCTTCATTGCGAGCCTCGTTCTCGCGCCGCTTGCCGAGACTGTGCCTCTCTATGCGACGGCCCCTGCCCTCGTCTTCATCGCCTGCCTGATGGCACGAAGCCTCGCCCATCTCGAATGGGGCGATGTGACGGAGACGGCACCCGCGCTCATCACCGCGCTTGCCATTCCCTTCACCTATTCGATCGCCAGCGGGATCGGGCTCGGTGTGATCTCCTATGCGGCGATCAAACTCGTCTCCGGACGGGCGCAGGACCTCAACTGGGCCGTCTCGATCATCGCGCTGGCCTTCATGGTGAAACTCGCCCTGCAATGAAATGCCATTCGGAGACGCGAGGCGGACCGGAAGTTTCGCGCCGCGACTCATAATGCTGCAAAAATTTCCCGAGGGGCAAAAAGGGGCGTGACACCTCGCCGCAGGGTGGCTATAGTCCCTTCCACAAAAAGGGAAAAGCGCACAAGCGCAGCCCAAGTTTAGGGAGGGAACGCTGACTTCGACGATCCGCAAAGGATCGCGGAGGCGCGACACGAGGGAACACTAAAGCAAGCAAGGCAGCGAAAGCTGACCTTGCTTTTTTTTGGCTTTTTTGTCCCGAAGGCAGGGCCGGTTATATCGCCCTTCGGGCGGTGCGCGGGGCGGGCTCGCCCCGCGAAGCAATCCCAGAATCAGTACCGCCGAGCAAGCGGCCCCTGGATTGCTCCGTCGGCCTATGGCCTCCTCGCAATGACGATGAATGGAAACCGGGACAGGCGACTCAGTATTCGGCGCTGAGGTCCGGCATGAAGGGAATGTCGTCGAAGGAGATCGGCTGGTAGATGTAGATCCAGGCGACGAAAAGCCAGAGGATGCCCGCGATGAGCGTGGTGGCGAGCGCCTTCTTCCAGAGGGCGGGCGCGACGGGGGCACCCCGCTCCGTGCCGGGGGTCACACTATCGGCCTCGTGCTGGGAGCGAACACCCCAGGGCAGCACGGCAAAAAGCGTGACCCACCAGAGAACGAAATAGATCGCGATGCCGGCTATCGGATCCATGCGGCCGCGCGCCTCAGGCCTGCTCGAGCTCGACAAGGGTGCCGTTCATATCCTTCGGGTGAAGGAAGACAACGGGCTTGCCATGCGCGCCGATCTTCGGCTTGCCGGTGCCCGTGATGGTGACACCTTCACTGTTCATCTTCTCGCAAGCGGCGTCGATATCTTCCACCTCGATGCAGATGTGATGAATGCCACCCTTCGGATTCTTGGCGAGGAAACCGGCGATGGGCGAGTCTTCGCCGAGCGGCTCCAGCAGTTCGATCTTGGTGTTGCCGAGATCGACGAAGACGGTGGTCACGCCGTGGTCCGGCTGCGGCACGGCTTCCGAGACCTTCGCATTGAATTTCTTGCGGTAGGTCTCCGCGGCCGCCTTGATGTCCGGAACGGCGATGGCAACGTGATTGAGCGGTCCGAGCATGGTTTATCCCGTGGTTTAGAGCGGTTTCAGAATTCTGCTGGCTTCATGTTTAGGCCGGATCAGAGGTGCGGGCAAGGGAGCTAGATGCGGGTAACGACCACGGCTACCTGGGGTTTCTTGCCCCATTCGCGGCGGAGCGCGCCGCGCACGGCGCGACGCAAGAATTCCGCTACGGCATCGTCGTCCTTGCGGCGCTTGGCGGGGAGCCGGTCCAGCGCGTCGTCCACTGCATCGAGCGCCCTGTCCTCGAAGGGGACGCCGAAGGAATCCTCCTCCGGCAGGCCCATGAGACGGACCTGGGGATCGCCCCGAACCTCGCCCTTGCCGTCCAGCACGACGGAGACGAAAACGGAGCCCGCGAAGGCCAGACGGCGGCGCTCCTGCACAGCGCCCTCGTCCTGATCCGTCAGCACATCCCCATCGAGATAGATGCGGCCCGAGGGAGCCTCGTCCACGACCTCGGCTGGGCCCGGCGCGAGGCGGACCATCAGCCCGTTTCGCACCACCACCTGTTCGGGCACCTGAAGCTCGCGCGCGAGGGCTGCGTGTTCGGCCAGATGGCGGGCCTCGCCATGAACCGGGACCGAGACTTCCGGTCTGATCCATTGATACATGGTGGCCAGTTCGTCCCTGCACGGATGACCGGAAACATGGACGAAGTGGTCTTTCTCGGTAATGACGCGGATGCCGCGCTCGGCAAGAAGGTTCTGCAGGTCGAAGATCGAGGTTTCGTTTCCCGGGATGACGCGGGAGGAGAAGACGACAGTATCGCCCTTTTCCAGAACGAGATGGGGGTGACTGTCCTCCGCGATGCGGGCAAGCGCGGCGCGCGGCTCGCCCTGGCTGCCCGTGCAGACGAAGAGCACCTTGTCGCGCGGGAGGTAGCCCGCATCATCCTCGGAGACGATGCGCGGAAGGTCGGTCAGATAGCCTGCCTCACGCGCGGCGGCAACGACGCGATGCATGGCGCGGCCGACGAGAACGGGATGGCGGCCGCAGGCATCGCCCGCGCGGATGATGCTTTCGAGGCGGGCGACATTCGACGCGAAGGTCGTCACCGCCACCCTGCCCTCGCAGTTCTTCAGGAGCTCGACGAGGCTCGCCGCGACATCGGCCTCGGAACCGGAGGTGCCGGGCGAGAAGACATTGGTGCTGTCGCAGACGATGGCGCGCACGCCTTCATCGCCGATGGCGCGCAGACGTGCCTCGTCGATATCGCCGCCGACGACGGGATCGGGATCGATCTTCCAGTCGCCCGTATGAAGGACGAGGCCGAGCGGCGTCCGGATCGCCAGGGCATTGGGTTCGAGGATCGAGTGCGTGAGCGTCACGAGTTCGATGTCGAAGGGGCCGAGATCGAAGCGGTGGCCGAGGGGAATGATGTGCATGGGCACTTCGGCCTCGATGCCGGCCTCGATGAGCTTGCCGCGCACCATGGCCGCGGTGAAAGGCGTGGCATAAACCGGGCAGCGCAGGCGCGGCCAGATATGCGCGACGGCGCCGATATGGTCTTCATGCGCGTGAGTGAGGACGATGCCGAGAAGCTCGTCGCGCCGCTCCTCGATGAAGACGGGGTCCGGCATGATGAGATCGACGCCGGGCGTGCGATCGTCGCCGAAGGTCACGCCGAGATCGACGATGATCCAGCGGCGGTCATCCTCGGGGCCGTAGCCATAGAGGTTCAGGTTCATGCCGATCTCGCCGGACCCGCCAAGCGGGAGGAAGACGAGTTCATCGCCCGGTGTTGCGGCACGGGGCCGGGCGGCGCTGGGGGACTCGGAGATACTCATGTTCTGCAATTATTGCACGGGCGGCCCAAAGAACACATCCCCGGCGGAGACGAGTTCCAGGCGGCCATCGGGCAAGCGGAGCTGGAGGCCGCCATCGGGGGCGAGGCCCTCGAAGGTACCCTCGATATTGCCGGCAGAGAGGCGCACGGTTATGGAACAGCCAATGCCCTCGGCGCGCTTCAGCCAGGCCTCGCGAATGGCGGCGAAGCCCTGCACGCCGCGCCAGACAGCCAGCCAGTGCTCGAAGGAAGCGTCGAGCGCCTTGAGCGCGTCATCCGGCGTGACGCCGGGGACGCCCATCGCCGCCAGCGACGTGGCGGGATATTCGAGGCCTTCGGGATGGACCGCGAGGTTCACACCCATGCCGATGGCGACCCAGGCGACCTCCGCGCCAGCAACGCCCGAGCTTTCCAGCAGGATGCCCGCGAGCTTGGCACGCTCATGGAGAAGATCGTTCGGCCATTTGAGGCGGAGCGCGGGCCGGAGCGGCGGCGGGAGGAGCGAGGCCACCGCATCATGGACGGCGAGCGCGGCGACGAAGGAAAGCTCCCCCGCCTCGCGCGGGCCGCAGCGCGGCGTGAGATAGAGCGTGCCCATGAAATTGCCGGTGGGGCTTTCCCATGCCCGGCCCCGGCGGCCGCGGCCCGCCGTCTGCCGGGCGGCGACGATCCAGACCGGCCCCTCCTGCCCCGCATCGCCGAGACGGCGCGCCTCTTCGTTGGTGCTGTCGATCTCGTCGAAGCGGCGGATATCGGCGGTCATGCTTTAAGGCAGGAGCGCGCCGACGGCCGCCTGCGCACCGATAATGAGCGGCGCCGGATAGACGAAGAAGAAAAGCGTGAAGACGCTGGAGACACCGAGAATGGCCGCGAGCTCGCCGGGCATGGGCTGCTCGAAGGGCTCGGCCGGCTCGTCGAAATACATCACCTTCACGACGCGCAGATAGTAGAAGGCGCCGACGACGCTCGACAGCACGCCGATGACGGCAAGCGGATAGAGCCCCGCCTCAATGGCGGCGAGGAAGACATAGAACTTGCCGAAGAAGCCCGCGAGCGGCGGCACGCCCGCCAGCGAGAACATCAGCATGGCGAGGAGGAAGGCCATCATTGGCTGATTGCGCGAAAGGCCCGCGAGATCGGAGATCGACTCGACATAGCCTTCCTTGCGGTTCATCGCGAGGATGCAGCAGAAGACGCCGACATTCATCACCACATAGATGACGAGATAGATCAGCACGCCGCGCACGCCTTCCGGCGTTCCGGCGGCGAGACCGACAAGCGCGAAGCCCATATGCGAGATCGAGCTGTAGGCCATGAGGCGCTTGATGTTGGTCTGGCCGATGGCGGCGAAGGCGCCCAGCACCATCGAGGCGATGGAGATGAAGACGATGATCTGCTGCCACTGATCTTCCATCGAGGGGAAGGCGCCGAACAGAATACGCAGGATGAGCGCCATGGCGGCGACCTTGGGCGCGCCGCCGAAGAAGGCCGTGACCGGCGTCGGCGCGCCTTCGTAGACGTCCGGCGTCCACATATGGAAGGGGACAGCCGAAATCTTGAAGGCAAGGCCAGCAAGCACGAAGACGATGCCGAAGATGACGCCGATGTTCATGCCCTCGGCGGCGAGGACGCCTGCAATTGCCGTGAATTCGACGCTGCCGGTGAAGCCGTAAACGAGCGAGGCGCCGTAAAGCAGCATGCCGGAGGCAAGAGCGCCGAGGACGAAATATTTGAGGCCCGCTTCCGTGGCGCGCGCATTGTCGCGATTGATGGCCGCGATGACATAGAGCGACAAGCTCTGCAGCTCGAGACCCATATAGAGCGAGATGAGCCCGTTCGCCGAGACCATCATGAACATGCCGAGCGTCGCAAGGACGATGAGCACGGGGAACTCGAAGCGATCCATCTTCTCACGGCGGATATAGCCGAATGACATGATGATGGCGGCGATGGCGGCGAGAAGAATGAGCAGCTTCATGAACTTCGTGAAGCCGTCGACCACGAACATGCCGCCGAAGGTCTGCACGGCCGCGTTGGGCTCGATCACGAGCAGCGCGCCGACAAGCACGAGAAGGCCGATGGCGCCGATGCCCGTTTCGCGCGCGTCGCACTTGCGGAAGACACCCCACATGAGAAGCGCCATGGCGCCCGCCGCCATGAGGATTTCAGGCAAGGCGGGCAGGAAGTCCGGGACGTGGGTCACTGCTTGTTCCATGTTCTTTCGTTCCCGAGACCTAGCGACCGGTGAAGAGGCTGGCGACCTGGGTCAAAAAACCCGTATCGCCCGCGAGGCGATGCGCCTCTACGGCGGCCTGGTAGTTCGTGACGAGATTGTCCACCGACACTTCCGTCACATGCATGATCGGAGCCGGATAGACACCGAAGAAAATCGTGGCAGCGAGAAGCGGCGCGAGGGTGATCATTTCGCGGCGGTTCAGGTCCATGATCGACTTGAGCGTGTCCTTCTCGATCGCGCCGAATGCGATGCGGCGATAGAGATAGAGCGCATAACCGGCGGCAAGGATGACGCCCGTCGCGGCGATGGCGGCAACCCAGGTGTTGACCTGGAATGTGCCTACGATGGTGAGGAACTCGCCGACAAAACCGCTGGTGCCCGGCAAGCCGACATTCGCCATGGTGAAGACCATGAAGGCGACCGCATAGAGCGGCATGCGGTTCACAAGACCGCCATAGGCCGCGATCTCACGCGTGTGCATGCGGTCATAGATGACGCCGACACAGAGGAAGAGCGCCCCCGAGACCCAGCCGTGAGAGAGCATCTGGAAGATGCCGCCCTGCACACCCTGATGGGTGGCGGCGAAAATGCCCATGGTGACGAAGCCCATGTGAGCGACCGACGAATAGGCGATGAGCTTCTTCATGTCCTCCTGTACCAGCGCCACGAGCGAGGTGTAGACGATGGCGATGACGCTCATGCCGAACACGAGCCAGGCAAGATCCGCCGAAGCAACCGGGAACATCGGCAGCGAGAAACGGAGGAAGCCGTAACCGCCCATCTTCAGCAGGATGCCGGCAAGGATGACCGAGCCGGCCGTCGGCGCTTCGACGTGAGCGTCCGGCAGCCAGGTATGGACCGGCCACATCGGCATCTTTACCGCGAAGGAGGCGAAGAAGGCGAGCCAGAGCCAGAACTGCATGTCCACGGGGAAATCATGCGCGAGAAGAACCGGGATACTGGTCGTGCCTGCTTCCCAGTACATCGCCATGATGGCGAGGAGCATGAGCACGGAGCCCGCAAATGTGTAGAGGAAGAACTTGAAGCTCGCATAGATGCGCCGCGCGCCGCCCCAGACGCCGATGATGAGGAACATCGGGATCAGGCCTGCCTCGAAGAAGAGGTAGAAGAGCACGAGATCCAGCGCGCAGAAAACGCCGATCATCAGCGTTTCAAGCACCAGGAAGGCGATCATGTATTCCTTCACGCGCTTCTCGATGGAGGTCCAGCTTGCGAGGATGCAGGCCGGCATCAGGAAGGTTGTAAGGATGACGAAGAGCATCGAAATGCCGTCGACGCCCATGTGGTAGTTGATGGCGCCGCCGAGCCACTGCGTCTCCTGCACGAACTGGAAGTCCGCCGTGGTGGGGTCGAACTTCCACCAGATGTAGAGGGAGACGAAGAAGGTGATCGAGGTCGTCCAGAGAGCGACATAGCGAGCATTGCGCGCGACCGACGCCTCGTCACCGCGCGTCACCAGGATGATGAGCGCGCCGACCAGCGGCAGGAAGGTGATGAGCGAGAGAATGTTGCCGTCGGTCATCAGTGCGTTCCCCCGACCATGAACCAGGTCACAAGACCCGCCACGCCGAGCAGCATCGCGAAGGCGTAGTGATAGAGATAGCCGCTCTGGAGGCGCACGACGCCGCGCGTGATATCGAGCACGCGTGCGGAGATGCCGTCAGGTCCAAGACCGTCGATGATGCGGCCGTCACCCTGCTTCCAGAGCCCCCTGCCGAGCCAGAAGGCGGGGCGGACGAAGATGAAATCGTAGAGCTCGTCGAAGTACCACTTGTTGAGCAGGAACTTGTAGAGCGGCTCATGCGTCTTCGCGAGCTGCTTCGGCATGTCCGGCCGCGCGATATAGAAGAGCCAGGAGACGGCAAAGCCGACGATCATCATGAGCGTGGGCAGGTAAGGCACCCAGGCAGGCACGTTGTGGAATTCGTGCATGATGTGGTTTTCGGCGCCGCGATAGATCGCCTCCAGCCAGAATTGCTCATAGGCATGGCCGATGAAGAGTGGCGCAAAAACCATACCCGCGCCAATGGCGCCAACCGCAAGGACCACAAGCGGGATAAGCATGACGAGCGGGGACTCGTGAACGTGCGAGAGCGTTTCGTTGGAGGCGCGACTCTGCCCGTGGAATGTCATGAAAATCAGACGCCATGAATAGAAGGAGGTGAGCAGCGCAGCGATAACCGTCAGCGTGAAGGCGAACATATGCGCCGGGTTGTGACCGGCGAAGGCCGCTTCGATGATCGCATCCTTGGAGTAGTAACCGGCGGTGAACGGGAAACCGGTGAGCGCGAGCGTACCGATCACCATCATCACCCATGTGACGGGGATCATCTTGTAGAGACCGCCCATCTTGCGCATGTCCTGCTCGTCGCTCATGGCATGGATGACCGAGCCCGAGCCGAGGAAGAGGAGCGCCTTGAAGAAGGCATGAGTGAAGAGGTGGAACATCGCCACTTCATAGGCGCCGACGCCGAGCGCCACGAACATGTAGCCAAGCTGCGAGCAGGTCGAATAGGCGATGACGCGCTTGATATCGTTCTGGACGAGACCGACCGTCGCGGCAAAGAAGGCCGTGATGGCGCCAACCACCGTGACGACCGTCAGCGCATAGGGCGAGAACTCGAAGACCGGCGACAGGCGCGCAACGAGGAACACGCCCGCGGTGACCATGGTCGCTGCATGGATGAGGGCGGAGACCGGCGTCGGACCTTCCATCGCGTCCGGCAGCCAGGTGTGGAGCAGGAACTGCGCCGATTTGCCCATGGCGCCCATGAAGAGCAGCAGACAGGCGGTCGTCACGATCGGCACGTCGTAACCGAGGAAATTGAAGCTCTTGTCCGCAATTTCCGGAATGGCGGCGAAGACGGTGTCGAAGTCGACCGAGCCGATGGTGAGGAAGAGCGTGGCGATGCCGAGAATGAGGCCAAAGTCGCCGACGCGGTTCACAACGAAGGCCTTGATCGCCGCCGCATTGGCGCTGGGACGCTGATACCAGAAACCGATCAGCAGATAGGACGCAAGGCCCACACCTTCCCAGCCGAAGAAGAGCTGAACGAAATTATCCGCCGTCACCAGCATGAGCATGGCGAAGGTGAAGAGCGAGAGATAGGCGAAGAAGCGCGGCTGATGCGGATCGTGGCTCATATAGCCTATCGAATAGATGTGCACGAGCGCTGAGACGGAGGTCACGACGACCAGCATGACCGCGGTAAGCGTATCGACCCTCAGCCGCCAGTCGGCCTCGAAGCCGCCGGAGTCGATCCATGTGAGAACCTGGACGCGCGCGGTTTCACCCTCGAGACCGACGGAAACGAGCGCCGCAATGGACAGCAGCGCGGAAACGACAAGGAGGCCCGACGTGATGATCTGCGCGGCGCGAGCGCCGATCCAGCGGCCGAAAATGCCGGCGATCAGAAAACCGATCAGAGGCAGGAAGACGATTGCAGAGTACATGCCCCCTTACCCCTTCATCATGTTGATGTCCTCAACCGCGATGGAGCCGCGGTTGCGGAAATAGACGACCAGAATGGCGAGACCGATCGCCGCCTCGCCAGCGGCCACCGTCAGCACGAAGAGAGCGAAAACCTGCCCGACGAGGTCCCCCATATGAGTGGAGAAGGCAACCAGATTGATGTTCACGGCGAGCAGCATCAACTCGATCGACATGAGAATGACGATCACGTTCTTCCTGTTGAGGAAGATACCGAAGATGCCCAGCGTGAACAGGATCGCCGCCACGGTGAGATAGTGTGCGAGGCCGATTGCCATCATTTTCTCCTGCTCCCTTGCGCCGCCGCTTGGAAGCCAGTCCCCTTACATTCGTTTGGCCGCACGGCGGGAACCGCGCGCGCCGGGATTTCTCAGAGCCCCTGCCCGGGCTCGACCTTCTTCAGTTCGACCGCATCTTCGCGCTTGCGAGCCACCTGGTTCGCAATCACCTGCCGCTTCACATTCGGCTTGTGACGGAGGGTGAGCACGATCGCGCCGATCATGGCGACGAGCAGGATGAGGCCCGCCGCCTGGAACAGATAGACGTATTTCGTATAGATGATCTGGCCGAGAGCCCGCGTGTTGTCCACGTCCGCTATCGCAGGCGCCGGAGCAGCGGCGATGCCAGCCGCTTCCGGCGAGATGACCCAGGCTCCGACGACGAGCAGCAGCTCGATCAGCAGGATAATGCCGACCAGCGCGCCAACCGGCAGATATTGCAGGAAGCCCTGGCGCAGCTCCGAAAAATCGACGTCGAGCATCATCACGACGAAGAGGAAAAGCACGGCCACGGCGCCGACATAGACGATGACGAGAATGAGGGCGAGGAACTCTGCCCCCATGAGCACGAAGAGGGCAGCCGCATTGAAGAAGGCGAGGATGAGGAACAGCACGGAGTGAACGGGATTGCGCGCCGCGATCACCATGAAACCCGCAGCGACTGTAATCGCAGCGAAGAGATAAAACGCGATGGCGGTGGCAATCATCTGGAGTCCCTCGACCCGTCGTTCAGCGGTATGGCGCGTCGAGCGCGATATTCATCGCGATCTCGCGTTCCCAGCGGTCGCCATTCGCGAGCAGCCGGTTCTTGTCGTACATCAGTTCTTCGCGCGTTTCGGTGGCGAATTCGAAATTCGGCCCTTCGACGATGGCATCCACCGGGCAGGCCTCCTGGCAGAGGCCGCAATAGATGCACTTCGTCATATCGATATCGTAGCGCGTGGTACGGCGCGTGCCGTCGTTGCGGCGGGGGCCGGCCTCGATGGTGATGGCGAGCGCGGGGCAGATCGCCTCGCAGAGCTTGCAGGCGATGCAGCGCTCCTCGCCATTCGGATAACGGCGAAGCGCATGCTCGCCGCGGAAGCGCGGAGAGAGCGGCCCCTTCTCGAAGGGATAGTTCAGCGTCGCCTTCGGCTTGAAGAAGTACCGCATGGCGAGGAAGAAGCTCGAAACGAATTCGGCGAGGAAGAGAGACCGCACCGACTGATCCAGCCAGGCCATAATCTCAGTCCTTTCCCTTGTAAGCGTTCATTGTCCCCTGCCCCTACACGAGATCGAAGCCGACGAGAACGCCCGCGGTCAGCACGACCCAGAAGAGCGAAATCGGGAGGAAGACCTTCCAGCCGAGGCGCATCAGCTGGTCGTAGCGGTAGCGCGGCACGAAGGCCTTGACCATCGCAAACATGAAGAAGACGGCGAAGACCTTGATCAGGAACCAGACGACGCCGGGGATCCAGTTGAAAGGCGCGATGTCGACCGGCGGTAGCCAGCCGCCAAGAAAGAGGATCGTCGTCATGGCGCACATGAGCAGGATCGAGACGTACTCGCCCAGCATGAACATCATGTAGGTGGTGGAGGAATATTCCACCATGAAGCCCGCGACGAGTTCCGATTCCGCCTCCACGAGGTCGAAAGGCGGACGGTTCGTTTCCGCAAGCGCCGAGACGAAGAAGATCACGAACATCGGCAGATGCGGGATCACATACCAGATGGTCTTCTGGGACTCGACGATCTCCGAAAGATTGAGCGTTCCCGCCGTCATCAACACGCAGACGATGACGAAGCCGATGGAGACTTCGTAGGAAACCATCTGAGCCGCGGCGCGCAGAGCGGACAGAAACGGATATTTCGAGTTCGACGCCCAGCCCGCCATGATGACGCCGTAAACGCCGAGCGACGAGATCGCGAAGATATAAAGGATGCCGACATTGATGTCGGAGATGACCATCTTCGCGTCGAGCGGAATGACGGCCCAGCCGGAAAGCGCGAGCGTGACTGTGACGAGCGGCGCGATCAGGAAGACGCCCTTGTTCGACCCGGCCGGAACAACGACTTCCTTGAAGACGAATTTCAGCAAGTCCGCGAAAGATTGAAGGAGGCCAAAGGCGCCCACGACATTCGGACCGCGGCGAAGCTGCACGGCCGCCCAGATCTTGCGGTCGGCAAGCAGCACATAGGCCGTGACGAGCAGGATCGCGACGATCAGCGCAAGCGACTGCGCAACGATGATCGCGAGCGGTATGCCATATGCGACGAGAATATCAGTCATTGCCCCTCTGCCCCCGTCACTCCGCGGCCTGAATGCGCGCTGCCGCTGCCCGTCCGGCCGAGCATTCGGCCATGACGGCGCTTGCGCGCGCGATCGGATTGGTCATGAAGAAATCGCGCACCGGCGTTTCGAAGGGCGCGGCATCGAGCGCGCCTCCCGGCAGCGACGGCATTTCCGACGCGGGCGTCACGATGTCCGTCACCGCGAAATGCGGCGCATCCGCCTGCATCGCCGCGCGGACTGCCGCAAGATCGTCGTAAGGCAGGGTCTTGCCGAGAACGCCGGAGAGTGCCCGCAGGATCGCCCAGTCCTCGCGGGCGGAACCCGGCGGGAAGACGGCACGGCGGCCGAGTTGCACGCGGCCCTCGGTGTTCACCCAGGTCGCATCCTTCTCCGTATAGGCGGCGCCCGGCAGGATCACGTCAGCACGGTGCGCGCCGGCATCGCCATGCGTGCCCTGATAAATCACGAAAGCCTTGCCCAGACGGTTCATGTCGATTTCGTCCGCGCCAAGCAGGTGCACGAGGTCGATCTCGCCGCTCGACGCGCCTTCGAGGATGCCCTCGACATCGCGGCCGCCCTCACCCGGCACGAGGCCGAGATCGAGACCGGCGACGCGGGCAGCAGCGGTGTGCAGCACGTTGAAGCCGTTCCACTCGCCGGAGATGGCGCCGATGGATCTGGCAAGGCTCAACGCTTCGGCCAGAACGGCGGCGCCGTCCTTACGGGAGAGCGCGCCCTGCCCGACCACGATCATCGGACGCGAAGCGTTCTTGAGCACATCGCCGAAGGAGCCGAGCTCCTTGAGAGACTGCGGACCGGCGCCGATATATTCGTATTCGTAGGTGAGATCGGTGCGCGGACCAATGACGCCGACTTTCAGGCCGCCCTGCTTCGCGCGCTTCAGAATGCGCGCATTGACGATGGGCGCTTCCTTGCGCGGATCGGTACCGACGAGGAGGATCGCATCCGCCTCTTCGATGCCCGCGATGGTCGTATTGAAGAGATAGGCGCCGCGGCTCGACGCATCGAGCTTCGCGCCGTCCTGACGGCAATCGATGTTCGGCGAGCCGAGGGAGGTGTAGAGGTCCTTCAGGGCCTTCATGCTTTCGGCGCAGGCAAGGTCGCCTGCAATCGCGGCGATGCGCTTGCCGTCCACATCCTTCAGGCGCGCAGCAATGGCGGCGAAAGCTTCGTCCCAGGTAGCGGGCTGGAGGCGGCCATTCACGCGGACATAGGGCGTGTCGAGGCGCTGAGTCTTCAGCCCATCCCAGACGAAACGCGTCTTGTCCGAAATCCACTCCTCGTTCACGTCGTCATTGAGACGCGGAAGAATGCGCATGACTTCGGCCCCGCGCGCATCAACGCGGATATTCGAGCCGACGGCGTCCATGACGTCGATGGACTCGGTCTTCCGCAATTCCCAGGGACGCGCCGTATAGGCGAAGGGACGGAAGGTGAGAGCGCCGACCGGGCAGAGATCGACGACATTCGCCGAGAGCTCGGAGGTGAGAGCGTGCTCGAGATAGGTTGTGATCTCCATGTCCTCGCCGCGGCCGATGGCGCCGAGCTCCGGCACGCCGGCGACTTCCTGCGAGAAGCGGATGCAGCGCGTGCAATGAATGCAACGCGTCATCACCGTCTTCACGAGGGGACCCATGTATTTCTCTTCGACGGCGCGCTTGTTCTCGTGGAAGCGCGAGCCGTCGACGCCATAGGCCATCGACTGGTCCTGAAGGTCGCATTCGCCGCCCTGATCGCAGATCGGGCAATCGAGCGGGTGATTGATGAGGAGGAACTCCATCACGCCTTCGCGTGCGCGCTTTACCTGCTCGGTCTTCGTGTGGACGACCATGCCGTCCGCCGCGGGCATGGCGCAGGACGCGACAGGCTTGGGCGATTTCTCGACCTCGACAAGGCACATGCGGCAGTTGCCCGCGATGGACAGCCGCTCGTGATAGCAGAAGCGCGGGATTTCAGCGCCCGCCTCTTCGCAGGCCTGCAACAGCGTGGCGCCGTTTTCGACCTCGACCTCAATGCCATCGACTGTGAGTTTCGGCATGACCTACTCCGCCGCCCTTGCCGCGCCGCCGCCACGCTTGGCCGCGATGCGCTCTTCGATCGTTCCCCGGAAATGGCGGATGAGGCCCTGAACCGGCCAGGCCGCCGCGTCGCCGAGCGCACAGATCGTGTGACCTTCGACGCGCTTCGTAACGTCGAGCAGCATGTCGATTTCCTCGACCTCCGCTTCGCCCGCGACGAGACGCTCCATCACGCGCCACATCCAGCCCGTACCTTCGCGGCAGGGCGTGCACTGGCCGCAGCTCTCGTGCTTGTAGAAAGCGGAGAGGCGCGCGATCGCCTTGATGACGTCGGTCGACTTGTCCATGACGATGACGGCTGCCGTGCCGAGGCCGGACTGCACGGCCTTCAGCGAGTCGAAATCCATCAGCACGTCGTCGCAGATCGACTTCGGCAAAAGCGGCACGGAAGAACCGCCGGGGATCACCGCGAGAAGATTGTCCCAGCCGCCGCGTACGCCGCCCGCATGCTTTTCGAGGAGCTCGCGGAGCGGGATGCCCATTTCCTCTTCGACATTGCAGGGCTTGTTCACATGGCCCGAAATGCAGAAGAGCTTGGTGCCGGTGTTGTTCGGACGGCCGAGACCGGCGAACCAGTCGGCACCACGGCGCAGGATAGTCGGGGCGACCGCAATCGACTCCACGTTGTTCACCGTGGTCGGCGCGCCGTAGAGACCGACATTCGCCGGGAAAGGCGGCTTGAGGCGCGGCATGCCCTTCTTGCCCTCAAGGCTTTCGAGGAGGGCGGTTTCTTCGCCGCAGATATAGGCGCCTGCGCCGTGATGAACGTAGAGATCGAAGTCCCAGCCGGAGCCCGCCGCGTTCGGCCCCAGGAGACCGGCTTCGTATGCCTCGTCCACAGCAGCCTGGAGCTGCTCGCGCTCGCGGATGAATTCGCCGCGCACATAGATGTAGCAGGCATGCGCGCCCATCGCGAAGGAGGCGATGAGGCAGCCTTCGATGAGCTTCTGCGGATCGTGACGCATGATGTCGCGATCCTTGCAGGTGCCGGGCTCGGACTCGTCCGCGTTCACCACGAGATAATGCGGACGGCCATCGGACTCCTTCGGCATGAAGGACCATTTGAGGCCGGTCGGGAAGCCCGCGCCGCCACGACCGCGCAGACCCGACTTCTTCATCTCGTCGAGAATCCAGTCACGTCCCTTGGCGATGATTGCCGCCGTACCGTCCCAGTCGCCACGCTTTTTCGCGGCTTCGAGACGCCAGTCATGGAAGCCGTAAAGATTCGTGAATATGCGGTCCTTGTCTTCCAGCATCAGTTACTCCCGCCCGTCTGCGGCTCGCCAACCGTGGTCAGGCTCGTGAGGCCGCCAGCCGGTTCGGATGCATGACGCTCGTTCTGAGGGCCGGGCTTCACGTCCCTGCCCTCGCGCAGATCGTTCAAGACGCGCTCGAAGGACGAGGCATCGAGATCCTCGAAGAAGTCGGCATTGATCTGGACCATCGGCGCGTTGACGCAGGCGCCAAGGCATTCGACTTCCATCCAGGAGAACTTGCCGTCAGCACTCACCTTGCCCTCGGGGCCGATATGCTTGCGGCAGACTTCCTTCAACTCGTCCGCACCGCGCAACCAGCAGGGCGTCGTGCCGCACAGCTGCACGAAATGCTCACCGACCGGCGAGAGATTGAACATGGTGTAGAAGGTCGCAACTTCGAGCGCGCGGATGTAATCCATACCGAGCATTTCGGCGACATAGCGGATCGCGGGCTCGGGCAGCCAGCCGTCATGCTGTTCCTGAGCGCGCCAGAGCAGCGGAATGATCGCCGAGGCCTGCTTGCCTTCCGGATATTTCGCGATCTGCTTTTTCGCCCATTCGACGTTCTCCGCCGTGAAGGCGAAGCTCTCGGGCTGATTGGGATCGAGACGCCTGACGCTCATCGGTCCACCTCTCCGAACACGATATCGATGGAGCCGAGAATGGCCGCCACGTCGGCCAGCATGTGGCCCTTGCAGAGATGATCCATCGCCTGAAGATGGGCATATCCCGGCGCGCGGATCTTGCACTTGTAGGGTTTGTTGCCGCCATCGGAGACGAGGAAGACGCCGAACTCGCCCTTGGGGGCTTCAACCGCGGCATACACCTCGCCCTCGGGCACATGGTAGCCTTCGGTGTACAGCTTGAAGTGATGGATGAGCGCTTCCATCGACCGCTTCATCTCGGCGCGGGAAGGCGGCACGATCTTGCCGTCGTCGGAGCGCACCGGCCCGCCGGGCATCATCTCGATGCACTGCTTCATGATGCGCAGCGACTGGCGCATTTCTTCCATGCGGATCAGATAGCGGTCGTAGCAATCGCCGTTCTTGCCAACCGGAATGTCGAAGTCGAGTTCGGAATAAACTTCATAGGGCTGCGAACGACGCAGGTCCCAAGCCATACCGGAGCCACGCACCATGACGCCGGAGAAGCCCCAGTCGAGCGCTTCCTGCTGGCTGACGACGCCGATATCGACGTTGCGTTGCTTGAAGATGCGGTTATCGGTGAGAAGACCTTCGAGATCGTCCAGCACCTGAGCGCAGGGGTCACAGAAATTGTAGATATCCTCGAGCAGCTTCGGCGGCAGATCGCGGTGCACGCCGCCTACACGGAAGTAGTTCGCATGCATGCGCGCGCCTGAGGCACGCTCATAGAAGATCATGAGCTTCTCGCGTTCCTCGAAGCCCCAGAGCGGTGGCGTCAGCGCGCCGACGTCCAGTGCCTGCGTGGTGACGTTCAGCATATGCGCGAGGATGCGGCCGATCTCGGAATAGAGAACGCGAATGAACTGGCCACGGCGCGGCACTTCGAGACCGAGCAACTTCTCAGCCGCGAGCACGAAGGCGTGCTCCTGATTCATCGGCGCCACATAGTCGAGACGGTCGAAGTAAGGCGTCGCCTGAAGGTAGGTCTTGTATTCGATCAGCTTCTCGGTGCCGCGGTGGAGAAGACCGATATGCGGGTCCACACGCTCGACGACTTCGCCGTCGAGCTCCAGCACGAGACGCAAAACGCCGTGGGCCGCCGGATGCTGCGGACCGAAATTCAGATGGTAGTTGCGGAGTTCCTGTTCGGCCATTGCCTCAACCTTCCGCCTTCTCGTCACCGGGAAGCAGATATTCCGCTCCCTCCCAGGGACTCATGAAATCGAAGCTGCGGAATTCCTGCACCAGCTTTACCGGCTCGTAGACGACACGCTTTTCGTCGTCGTCGTAGCGCACTTCCACATAGCCCGTCAGCGGGAAATCCTTCCGCAACGGATAGCCGTTGAAGCCATAATCCGTGAGAATGCGGCGCAGGTCCGGATGGTCCGAGAAGAGCACGCCATACATGTCGAACGTCTCGCGCTCATACCAGTTGGCCGCGGAGAAGACAGGGACGACACTCGGCACCGCCGTATCTTCGTCGGTTCGAACCGTCACCCGAATGCGCTGATTCTGATACATCGACAGAAGGTGATAAACGACGTCGAAGCGCTGGGCGCGCTCCGGATAGTCAACGCCCGTGATGTCGATCAGCGTCGAGAAACGGCAGGCCGGATCGTCACGCAGGAATTTCAGCACCCGAGCGATCGACTGGGCCTGAGCCAAGATCGTGAGTTCGCCGAAAGCGACGTGAAAATCGAGCACGGAATCCTCGAGCGAGCCGAGAATGTGTTCGCCTAGTTCTGCAAGACTTTCGTCCATAGGTGCGGTCTCGAAGTTCGTTTGAGGCGTGCGGAACCGGCAGGAAGCCACACACCCTGTCGTCGAAATCAGCGGTCGAGCGTTCCCGTCCGGCGGATTTTCTTCTGAAGCGCGAGGATGCCGTAGAGAAGGGCCTCGGCTGTGGGGGGACATCCGGGAACATAGACATCGACCGGAACGATCCGGTCGCAGCCGCGCACCACGGAATAGGAATAGTGGTAGTAGCCGCCGCCATTCGCACATGACCCCATGGAGATCACATAGCGAGGCTCGGGCATCTGGTCATAGACCTTGCGCAGCGCGGGCGCCATCTTGTTCGTGAGCGTACCGGCCACGATCATCACGTCGGACTGGCGCGGACTCGCGCGCGGCGCGACACCGAAACGCTCCGCGTCGTAGCGCGGCATCGACGTCTGCATCATCTCGACGGCGCAACAGGCCAGACCGAAGGTCATCCACATGAGCGAGCCGGTGCGCGACCAGTTGATGAGGTCATCCACGGTCGTGAGCACAAAGCCCTTGTCCGCGAGCTGGTCGGACGCCTGACGGAAAAAGGCATCGTCCCGCCAGGCCGGCACGGAAACTTCCCGCTCGACCACGCCGGGCGTGTTGGAGATCACTTTGTCGGGGTTCGTCACTCCCATTCCAGGGCACCCTTCCGCCACTCATAGGTGAAGCCGATCGTCAGCACGCCAAGGAAGACGATCATGGACCAGAAGCCGAAAAGACCGATGTCGCCAAGGGCAACCGCCCAAGGAAACAGGAATGCGACTTCAAGGTCGAAAATGATGAAGAGGATCGCGACGAGGTAATACTTCACGTCGAATTTCATACGCGCGTCATCGAAGGCATCGAAGCCGCATTCATAGGCCGCGAGCTTTTCCGGATCGGGCTTGCTTGGAGCGATGATGAAGGGCGCGATGAGGAGCGCGAGACCCACAACGAGAGACAGGCCCATGAAGATCAGAATGGGCAGGTACTCGAGCAGCAGGTCTTCCATCGAATTGTCCTCACAAGGTACCGGATCGAACCCGGCCGGGACTGCCTCTAACTTCGCACCGCCGATGCGAATCGGGTTCCCTAAATCACCCGTAAGCGGCCTCCCAATTCGGCGCGCAGTATAGACCTCGCATCCGCAAAATCAAAGACCGGCAGCCGCTTTGCGGGAGCAAAAAGCCGTTGATTTTCCGGCCCTTGCGAACGGCTCCGAACAATGCATGCAAAGTGCGACGAAGCGGAGTCGCAGGGGGCGTCGAAGCCGGCGATTGGGAGAAAGTGGCGGGAGTGACGGGACTCGAACCCGCGGCCTCCGGCGTGACAGGCCGGCGCTCTAACCAACTGAGCTACACCCCCTTGCCGACGGCGAAGCCGCCCGAAAGGTGGGCGTCTCGTAAGCCAAGGTACCCGCCCTGTCAAGGCGGGTTTCTGCGCTAAATGCATTTGCCGATCTGAACGCGAAACCGGCCGGGCCATCGGGCCGTCATTCGGAGCCGCAAGAGGGATGGTGGGCGGTGACAGGCTCGAACTGCCGACCCTCTCGGTGTAAACGAGATGCTCTACCAACTGAGCTAACCGCCCGCACACAAAACCTCATGCATGCGCGGCGAAACTCCTATCGGATGCCCCTGCCGATTGCAATTGGAAGTGCAAGAACGGCCCAATGCGGCCATTGCATTCCCATGCCAAAACCGCAAACTGGGGACGAGCCGCACCACGCCACGACCGCCGGAATTTGCCTTGCCCCGCACGATCGCGCCTGTCTTTTCGCTGCTGCTCGCCACCGCGATCCTGCTCGTCGGCAACGGAATGCTCGGCACACTCATACCGATTCGTGCCGGCATCGATGGGTTCGCGACGGCGACCGTCGGCATCATCGGTTCCGTCTATTTCGCGGGCTTCCTGCTCGGCTGCATCGCGACGCCTTATGTCGTGCGCCGGGCAGGCCATATCCGAAGCTTCGCGACCTTTTGCGGCCTGGCCTCCGCCGCACCCCTCATCCATGCGCTGTCTGCCGATCCCTTTGTGTGGTCGATGATGCGCGTTCTGACCGGGTTCTGCTTCGCGGGGCTCTACATGGTGATCGAAAGCTGGCTCAACGAGCAGTCCACGAACGAGACGCGCGGCCGCCTCTTCTCCGGCTATCTGATCGTGAACCTTTCCGCGCTCACCGTGGGACAATTGCTCCTCAACGCCGCCAATCCAGCGGGGTTCGTGCTTTTCGCGGTGGTCTCGATCCTGACCTCGCTTGCTCTCGTGCCTGTCGCGATGACGACCTCGGTGCAGCCCATGCCGATCCAGAGCACGCGGATCGACATATGGGCGCTTTACTCGCTCTCACCGGTGGGGCTCGTCGGTTCCTTTGTGGTCGGGCTCGCAAACGCGCCCTTCTGGACGCTCGCTCCGCTTTATGCGAGTGACAGCGGCCTCGACACGGCCGGTGTCTCGATCTTCATGGCCGCCGCGATCATTGGCGGCGCCGTCGCCCAGTGGCCAATAGGACGCATTTCCGACCGAATGGACCGGCGCCGCGTCATCCTTGCTCTCAGCCTCGGGGCCGCAGCCGGCGAAATTGCACTGGCGCTTGCGGGCATGAGCGGAAGCATGCCGGCGGTTCTCGCGGCAGGGTTTTTGTTCGGCGTTTTCGGGCTGACGCTTTATTCCGTAGTGGTCGCCCATATGAACGATCACGGGCAGAGCGAGAGCTTCGTCGCTATTTCGGGCGGCATGCTCATCGTTTTCTCCGTCGGTTCGATCATCGGTCCGACGGCGGCTTCCATCGGTGTGTCGAGCTTCGGCATGGCTTCGATCTTCGTCGTAACCGCAGCCGTTCACATCGTGTTTGCAGGCTTCACGCTTTACCGCATCACCTTCACGCCCGCCCTTTCCGAAGAACAGCGGGCCGACTTTGTCGCCGTGCCCGTGGCTCAGGTGCAGCCGTTGCCAACCGAACTGGACCCGCGCGCCGCCGACGAACCGGCCCAGGAATATCCTTCCGGGGAGGCGCAGGAAGAGAGCCACGAAAAGGTCGACTGAGCGAGCCCCCGAACAGCAAAAGACCGGCTCGCCCTCACGGACGGCCGGCCCTTTGAAAATCCGCCGAACCGAATGATCAGCTGTTAACGGCGTCCTTGAGGCCCTTGCCAGCCTTGAACTTCGGCTGCTTCGAAGCCGGAATCTGGATGGTTTCACCAGTACGCGGATTGCGGCCCTCTGTGGCCGCGCGGTTCGACACGTTAAACGTGCCGAAGCCTACCAGCCGGACCTCCTCGCCCTTCTTCAGCGATTCCGTGATGATGTCGAACACATAGTCGACAGCCTTGGTGGTGTCGGCCTTGGACAGACCGCTCCGTTCGGCCACTTCTGCGATGAGATCGTTCTTGTTCACGTGAGGCCCCTCCACATGCGATGGCGGGAATCTGAGGATTCCCCTGAGACTCGGGAGTCTACCCGTCGGCCAAGAATGGGGTCAAAGCAAAATCGCAGGATTTCTGCGGAAAATCGGGAATTCCCCAAATGAGAAACGGGAGCCCGCAGGCTCCCGTTTTCGTCATTTTGACCTTAATCGGGCCGATTCAGGCGCTTAATGCGCCATAATCTGCTCCGAGGAGTCCGAAGAGCGCTTTCCCGCCTGCTCGGCGAGCCAGGCCTCCTCGTCCCATTCGATGGGGTCCGGCATGCGGGTCAACGCATTCTTGAGGACCTCGTCGATGGTGTTCACAGGCACGATCTCCAGAGCGTTCTTCACGTTATCCGGAATATCGGCCAGATCCTTGGCGTTGTCCTGTGGGATCAGCACCTTCTTGATGCCGCCGCGCAGCGCCGCGAGGAGCTTCTCCTTCAGGCCGCCAATGGGCAGGACGCGCCCGCGGAGTGTCATCTCGCCCGTCATCGCCACATCCTTGCGGACGGGGATGCCGGTCATCACCGAGACGATGGCCGTGGTCATGGCCGTGCCCGCCGAGGGACCGTCCTTCGGGGTCGCGCCTTCCGGCACATGGACGTGGATGTCGCGCCGGTCGAAGAGCGGCGGCTCGATGCCGAAGCGGGGCGCACGGGAGCGGACATAAGAGCTCGCTGCCGAGATCGACTCCTTCATGACATCGCGCAGGTTGCCCGTGACCGTCATGCGGCCCTTGCCGGGCATCATGACGCCTTCGATGGTGAGCAACTCGCCGCCGACTTCCGTCCAGGCAAGACCCGTCACGATGCCGACCTGGTCTTCGCCCTCGGCCTCGCCGTAGCGATACTTCGGGACGCCGGCATAATCCGCGATGTTTTCCTTGGTGAGCGCGATCGACTTCTTGCCAGGGGTCGTGAGAATTTCCTTCACGGCCTTACGGGCAAGATTGTTCAGCTCGCGCTCGAGATTGCGGACACCGGCCTCGCGCGTATAGACGCGAATGAGATGACGCAGCGCCTCATCGTCGATCGACCATTCGCCCTTTCTGAGACCGTGAGCCTCGACCGCCTTCGCGATGAGATGGCGGCGTGAGATCTCGACCTTTTCATCCTCGGTGTAGCCTGCGATGCGAATGATCTCCATACGGTCCATCAGCGGCTCGGGAATGTTGAGCGTGTTGGCCGTCGTCACGAACATGACGTCGGAGAGGTCGTAGTCGACTTCGAGATAGTGGTCGGCGAACGCATTGTTCTGCTCGGGATCAAGCACCTCGAGCAATGCCGCAGAGGGGTCGCCACGGAAATCCGCACCCATCTTGTCGATCTCGTCGAGCAGGAAGAGCGGGTTCGTGTGCTTCACCTTCTTCATCGACTGGATGACCTTGCCGGGCATCGAGCCGATATAGGTGCGGCGGTGACCACGGATCTCGGCCTCATCGCGCACACCGCCAAGCGACATGCGCACGAAGTCGCGGCCGGTCGCACGCGCGATCGACTTTCCGAGCGAAGTCTTGCCGACGCCGGGCGGGCCGACGAGGCAGAGGATCGGCCCCTTGAGCTTGTTGGACCGGCTCTGCACGGCGAGATACTCGACGATGCGCTCCTTCACCTTCTCGAGGCCGTAGTGTTCCTTGTCGAGAATCTCCTGCGCGTTCAGAAGATCCTTCTTCACGCGGCTCTTCTTCTTCCAGGGAACCGAGAGCAGCCAGTCGAGATAGTTCCTCACGACCGTCGCTTCCGCCGACATGGGGCTCATCTGCTTGAGCTTCTTCAGCTCCGCCATGGCCTTTTCATGCGCTTCCTTCGAAAGCTTGGTCTTCTGGATGCGCTCTTCGAGCTCGCGCATCTCGTCCTTGCCTTCGTCGCCGTCGCCAAGTTCCTTCTGAATGGCCTTGAGCTGCTCGTTCAGATAGTACTCGCGCTGCGTCTTCTCCATCTGGCGCTTGACGCGCGAACGGATGCGCTTCTCGACCTGGAGCACGCTGATCTCGCCTTCCATCAGCGAATAGACACGCTCCAGCCGTTCGGTAACGGACGGCATTTCGAGAAGCTCCTGCTTCTCGGGAATCTTGATATTGATATGGCTCGCGATGGTGTCGGCCAGCTTCGCCGGATCGTCGATCTGACCGATGGAGCCGAGAACTTCCGGCGGCACCTTCTTGTTGAGCTTCACATAGCCTTCGAACTGCGAGACGACGGAACGCGACAGCCCTTCGAGCTGCTCGCCGTCATCATCCCTTTCCTCGACGACTTCGATCTCCGCTTCGAAGAACTCGTCATTCGGCGTGAACTTCTTGACGCGCGCCCGGCGCACGCCTTCGACCAGCACCTTGACGGTGTTATCGGGAAGCTTGAGCAGCTGAAGCACGGAGCCTACCGTGCCTACTTCGTAAATTTCGTCAGCTGACGGATTATCGTCCGCCGCGTTCTTCTGGGCGACGAGCAGAATCTGCTTGTCGTCCTGCATCACGTTTTCGAGGGCCCTCACGGATTTCTCGCGCCCGACGAAGAGCGGCACGATCATGTGCGGGAAGACCACGATGTCGCGCAGCGGGAGCACAGGGAGGACGAGCGTCCCTTCCTTGCCCGCATCGCCGGCTGGAGGCTTGTTGCTCTGTTCGTTGTCGGTCATGGTCTGCTACCTGCCTTACTAATATCTGCCGCCCGCAGCGAAGCATCAGCCTAACATCCGATTCTGAACGAATGCTGATCTGCCGGTCGTCCACCAGAATAACGGGATTCGGGCTTGCCGCGCCTCTTTCGGCGCTGCTTTGGACGAGAAGGCTGCGGGGTTACCCTGCGGAACCCCGGCTCGCGGCTTGGGTGGGCCTACTGGTTAAAATGAAAATGGCCCTGAAAGCGCGTGCTTTCAAGGCCACCCACAAATTTCGAAAAAGCCCGATTTTCAGGTCTTTCCGGTCACGCTCCCGTGCCGATATCGCCCTGCCGCTCGGCGTAGATATAGAGCGGCCGCGCCTTGCCCTCGACAACCTCGGCGCTGATGACGACTTCCTCAACACCCTCAAGCGTCGGAAGATCGAACATCGTGTCGAGCAGGATCGACTCCAGGATCGACCGAAGGCCACGGGCGCCGGTCTTGCGCTCGATCGCCTTGCGGGCAACCGCGCGAAGCGCCTCATCCGAGAAAGTGAGCTTCACATTCTCCATCTCGAAGAGACGCTCATACTGCTTCACGAGCGCATTCTTGGGCTGAGTCAGAATGGTGACCAACGCCTCCTCGTCGAGATCCTCAAGCGTCGCCAGAACCGGCATACGGCCGACGAACTCAGGAATGAGGCCGAACTTGAGCAGGTCCTCCGGCTCGAGATCCTTCAGGACATCGCCTGTCCGGCGATCCTCGACCGCCTCGACCTTGGCGCTGAATCCGATACCTGCGCCCTTGCCGCGCTGACCGATGATCTTTTCGAGCCCGGCGAACGCACCGCCACAGATGAAAAGGATATTCGTCGTGTCGACCTGCAGGAATTCCTGCTGGGGATGCTTGCGGCCTCCCTGCGGCGGTACGGAAGCAACCGTTCCTTCCATGATCTTCAGCAGCGCCTGCTGGACGCCCTCGCCCGACACGTCACGCGTGATCGAAGGATTGTCAGACTTGCGGCTGATCTTGTCGACCTCATCGATATAGACAATGCCGCGCTGCGCGCGTTCGACATTGTAGTCGGCTGCCTGCAGGAGCTTGAGGATGATGTTCTCGACGTCCTCACCGACATAACCGGCTTCGGTCAGCGTCGTCGCATCCGCCATGGTGAACGGCACATCCAGGATGCGCGCCAGCGTCTGGGCGAGAAGCGTCTTGCCGCAACCCGTCGGACCGATCAGCAGAATATTCGACTTCGCAAGCTCTACGTCGTTGTTCTTCGAAGCGTGGTTCAGACGCTTGTAATGGTTGTGTACAGCAACCGAGAGAACGCGCTTTGCGTGCTTCTGTCCGATAACGTAATCGTCCAGCACCGCGCAGATCTCCTGCGGCGAAGGAACACCGTCACGCGACTTCACCAGCGAGGACTTGTTCTCCTCGCGGATGATATCCATGCAGAGTTCGACGCACTCGTCGCAGATAAAGACGGTCGGTCCCGCGATCAGCTTCCTGACTTCATGCTGGCTTTTGCCGCAGAAAGAACAGTAGAGCGTGTTCTTGGAGTCGCCGCCGCTCACCTTGCTCATAAAAACTCCTTAGTAACCTGCAGGCCCTGACCGGTACGTCCAGCCAATGCACCAACCGTGCCTGCCTTGTAGTAACCGATCAAGCCATCCGTTTCAGTACGCCCGGACGAGATAAACGGATGACTCAACCTGTCACCTAAGCTCCATACGAGCATGTTATTCGGCGAGGGATCAACATTTCATTACCCCTCGATTACGCCGGAACCCGCCTGAAAATAACGGGATCACGCATTTTTCAGGCCCGTTTCTTGTGCAAACGGAGCCTGTTTACCGGGCATGCCGCCTCGCCGAATACGTGCAAAGTGAAGTCAAATCAGCCCTTTTTGGCGCTATCGCCGGGAGCAGCCGGACGTTCGACGCCGACATGGTCGACGATGCCGAACTCCTTGGCGCGCTCGGGGCTCATGAAATTGTCGCGCTCCAGAGCGTCTTCGACATCCTTCAGGCTCTGGCCCGTATGCTTCACGTAGATGTTGTTCAGGCGTTCACGAATCGCAATCGTTTCGCGCGCGTGAATTTCGATGTCCGTGGCCTGCCCCTGGAATCCGCCAGAAGGCTGGTGGACCATGATGCGGGCGTTCGGCAGCGCGTGACGCATACCCTTTTCACCGGCGGCAAGAAGAAGCGAGCCCATAGAAGCGGCTTGCCCCATGCAGACGGTCGCAACCGGCGGACGGATGTGCTGCATGGTGTCGTAGATCGCCAGACCCGACGTCACCACGCCGCCCGGCGAGTTGATGTACATCGAGATTTCCTTCTTCGGATTCTCCGCCTCTAGGAAAAGCAGCTGCGCAGTCACAAGCATCGCCATGCCGTCTTCGATGGGGCCGGCGACGAAGATGATGTGCTCCTTCAGCAGGCGCGAGAAAATGTCATAGGCCCGCTCACCACGGTTGGTCTGCTCGACCACCATCGGCACGAGGTTCATGTAAGTTTCGATGGGGTCTTTCATTGTCTCTCCTGAGCGTCGGATGTTTCAGGCGTTTTAGCAGGGAGCGCTGCCACCCGGCAAAGGGCGCAAGCGTCGCTTACCCATGCAAGCGCATGAATCTGGACATCCGACGTGTTTAGGCCGATTCGGTAAATGGACAGTTCAGAACACTAGCGCAACCAATATAGGGGCTGGAACGGCAGATTTCGCCCCCTCGCTGCACCGGGTCTTTTGCCGCAGGGTCAGGCAGCCCGTTTTACCCTTGCCGATACTGGAACAGCCTCGCCCGGACGCCCGATTACGCCCGAAACGCCCGCGAGGGCGCCCGAAGCGAGCTCCCGGGCCAGGAAGCGGCCCTCGTCCACCCAGCCCGGCAGTTCCAGCCTGCGGGCAAGCGCGCGGGTAAATCCAAAACGGCGGTAATAGGGCTCGTCGCCGACAAGCACCACGATCCTGTGTCCCTGCTCCGCCGCGCGGGCAAGACCGGCCTTCATCAGCCGGCTTCCGACACCCTCGCCCTGGCGATCAGGCGAGGCGACCAGCGGCCCCAGCAGGAGCGCCTGGACCCCGCCTTCAATCTCGATCGGCCAGAAGCGAAGCGTGCCGACGACCTCGCCCTTGTCGAGAGCGACCAGGGCAAGCGAGGCGTCGTGTTCCACGCCGTCGCGAAGTCTGTAGACGGTCTTCGCGAAGCGGTCCGGGCCGAAGGCTTCAGCCACCAGCTTCTCGACGGCAGGCGTGTGTGAGCCGGATTCAGTTACGATCTTCATGTCCGTTTCCATGCGAGGAGACGGCGGCAGCGACATGCGCGCCCGGCCGCTCCTTCCTTCCTTCATTATGTGTGTGAGCCAGCCTAACGGGCCTCAGATGCAGACGCTCGCCAGCGGCGGGAAGCCATTGAAGGCGACGGCGGAATAGGTCGTCGTGTAGGCGCCCGTGGCGAGGATCCATACCTTGTCACCCGCCTGAAGCGAGACTGGCAGACGATAGTCCGTCTTCTCGTAGAGAATGTCGGCGCTGTCGCAGGTCGGCCCAGCAAGAACGACAGGCGAGGTTTCGCCGCCGTCGCGCGAGGTCAGGAGGCGGTAGCGGATGGCTTCGTCCATGGTTTCCGCAAGACCGTGGAACTTGCCGGCATCGAGATAGACCCATCGTCGCGTGTCGTCGCCGCCCTTTTCCGAGACGAGAACGACTTCAGCCTGAATGACGCCGGCGTCGCCGACGACGCCGCGGCCCGGCTCAACGATCACTTCCGGCTGACGGTCGCCAAAGTGACGAACCAGCGCCTCGCGGATCGCTTCACCGTATGCAGCAATCGAGGGGACGTCCGTGCGATAGCGTGAGGGGAAGCCACCGCCCATGTTGACCATGCGGAGGTTCACACCGCGCGCTTCAAGCTGACGGAAGAGCGAGAGTGAGAGCGCGAGCGCCTTGTCGTACTGCGAGAGATCCGTCTGTTGGGAACCGACATGGAATGACACGCCATAAGCATCGAGGCCGAGCTCCTTCGCGCGAACGAGAAGGTCCGCCGCCATGTCTGGTTCGCAGCCGAACTTGCGCGAGAGCGGCCACTCGGCGCCTTCGCATTCCATGAGCACCCGGCAATAGACTTTCGACCCGGGCGCGACGCGCGCGATCTTGTCGAGTTCGGCACCGCTGTCGAAGGCATACATGCGCACGCCCTTGGCATAGGCCTCGGCGATATCTCGCTCCTTCTTGATGGTATTGCCGAAGGAGAGGCGGTCCGCGGAGACACCGTGGCTCAAGCAGAGGTCGATCTCGCCCATGCTGGCGGTGTCGAAAGACGAGCCGAGGCGCGCCAGGCGAGAGACGATCTCGTCGGCGGGATTTGCCTTCACGGCATAAAAGATGCGCGCCTGCGGGAGCGAGCGGGCGAGTTCCTCGAAGTTATGGGCGACGATATCCACGTCGACCACAAGGCAAGGGGAAGGAAGCTCGGCGGCGGCAAGATAGCGCGCGATCTTGGGCGGCAGCCCGCCGCGATCCAGCGGGAGCTCGGCTGCCTTGGGCACCAGACGCAGGCGCGGCTTGCGGCGCGCAGGCTGCTTGCCCGGCGTAACCGGCTTTGTGGCCGGGACCGACTTGGCGGCGGATTTCATGGAAATACGCGAACGGGCACGGCGGCCCTGCTCGGAAGCGAACATCGTAAACACCCTTTTTCAGACCCGGCTCTTTCAGAGTCCGGCGTGATCCAAAAAGGACGCTTTCCGTCGTTGCATAAACCTGCGATGGGCCAGCGGCACGTGCGTTGTGCGTCTTGTGATGCGCGGGGATATAGGTATCGCCGAGTCCGCGCAACAGGTTTTTCTTCTTTCGGGGAAAAATTTTTTACTAATAAAACCTCAAGAAATCCGTCGCATTCGCACCACAGTTCAATAATGCGGAAAGAAAAAGGCCCGAACCAAGGTTCGGGCCTTTCGAATGTCTCGCCGAGGCGCCGATCAGTCTTCTTTCTTTTTCTTCGCGGGCGCCTTCTTGGCGGCGGGCTTCTTCTCGCCTTCCTCGTCCTTCTTGGCAGCGGTCTTCTTCGGCGCAGCCTTCTTCTTTGCCGGCTTCTCTTCGCCGTGATCATGGTCGTGGTCGTGGTCATGATCGTGGTGATGATGCTCGTGCTCGTCGGCATCGGGGTCGGTGAAAAGCTCGTCGCGGCTCACCACCTTGTCCGAGACCTCAGCCAGCTCGGCGATGAAATCGACAACCTTGTCCTCGAAGATCGGCGCACGCAGTTCCTGCACCGCCTGCGGGTTCTGCTGGAAGTACTGATAGAGTTGACGCTCCTGGCCGGGGAACTGGCGCGCACGCTCGGCGAGCGCCTGGTTCAGCTCCTGCTCGGTGACGGAAATGCTGTTCTTCTCGCCCACTTCCGCGAGCACGAGGCCGAGACGAACCCGGCGTTCCGCGATCTTGCGATATTCGCCGCGCACTTCCTCTTCCGGCTCGTCGAGGTCGGCAACCGTCTTGTTCTGGTGCTGCAGCTCGTGCTCGAACTGGTGCCAGATCTGGTTGAATTCCTGCTCGACCATGGAAGGCGGCAGTTCGAAGTCATGCAGTTCGTCCAGCTTGTCGAGCATGGCGCGCTTGAGGTGCATGCGGGACATGCGGGCGTACTCGCCCTTGATCTGCTCGGCAAGCGCTTCGCGCAGCTTTTCCAGGCTGTCGAAGCCGAAACGCTTGGCCAGCTCGTCGTCGAGCTTCACCTCCGCGGGCGCCTTCACTTCCTTGACCTTGACCTCGAAGACGGCATCCTTGCCGGCGAGATGCTCGGCACCGTACTCCTCGGGGAAGGTGACCTTCACCTCGACATCGTCGCCAGCCTTGGCGCCAATGAGCTGTTCCTCGAAGCCGGGAATGAAGCGGCCCGAGCCGATCTCGAGATTGGCGTCTTCGGCAGAGCCGCCTTCGAAAGCCTCGCCGCCGATCTTGCCGACGAAATCAAGGGTAAGCAGATCGCCCTCTTCCGCCTTGGCGCCTTCTTCGCGCGGCTCGAAATTCTTCTGGTTTTCTGCCAGACGCTTCAGCGACTCCTCGACATCCTCGTCCTTCACCTCGGCCGTGAGGCGTTCGAGCGACATCTTCGAAAAGTCGGCAAGTTCGAAGGCCGGGATCACCTCGAAGCTCATCTTGTAGGTGAGGTCCGCCTTGCCGTCGATCACGTCCTGGATTTCACCCTCCAGATCAATTGAAGGCTGAAAGGCCGGGCGCAGGGACTCGTCCTCGATCGCCTTCTGGCTGGTCTCCCCGACGGTTTCCTGGATGACCTCGCCCATGACCTGCTTGCCGAAGGTCTTGCGCAGGTGGCTGACCGGCACCTTGCCGGGGCGGAAGCCTTTGAGGCGCACCTGGCCCTTCATCTCATCGAGCTTGGCGCCAAGCTTCGCTTCCAGATCCTGCGCGGGGACCTGAATCTTCAATTCGCGCTTCAAACCGTCCGCGTTCGTAACCGTGACCTGCATCATCCAATCCGTTCTTTTTCGGCCATTCCGTCAGCCGGGCTTCCGGCCTGGTGCGGGCGGAGGGACTCGAACCCCCACGCCTTGCGGCACTGGAACCTAAATCCAGCGCGTCTACCAATTCCGCCACGCCCGCAAGAAGGGCTCTGGCGAAGCCTGTTTAAAGCCAGCCTGTCCCTGATTTGGCGCACTCTATATCAAGGGCATAAGGCGATTGCCAGCAAAAGCCGCGGAACGGCGGACCGCTCTCAGATATGCCGCAGGAGATCCCTAAGGACGGCGGGAAGCATTTCAGGCAGGTCCTCGGAAATGAGGCCGGGACCGAAACAGTCGCCAGCCTCGCCATGGAGCCAGACGGCGGCGCAGGCGGCCTCGAAAGGTGGCATCCCTTGCGCCAGAAGCCCCAGAACGATGCCGCCCAGCACGTCACCCGACCCCGCCGTGGCAAGCTCCGGCCCTGCATTGCGCGTGATGGCGGCGCGTCCATCTGGCGAGGCAATGACCGTGTCGGGGCCCTTGAGGATCACAATGGCTGCGGCTTCCGCCGCGGCAAGGCGCGCCCGCTCCAGCTTGTCCGCCCCTCCCGCAGCGAGCGCAGGGAACAGGCGCGCGAATTCCCCTTCATGAGGTGTCATGACGACGGGACCGGCGAAGTACCCTTTGATGGCGACGAAAAGATCGCGGGGAATCTCCGCAAAGGAGGTCAGCGCATCGGCATCGAGAACCATCGCAGCGCCGGAAAGAAGCGCTGCAAGGACATTGTCCCGGGTCTCCCAGCCAATGCCCGCGCCCGGCCCGATGAGAAGTGCATTCTTGCGCTTGTCTTCCAGAATCTTCGTCAAGGCATCAGCGCCTTCGAAGGGCGTCAGCATGATCGCGGTGAGATGCGCGGCATTGACCAGCATTGCCGATGGGGGCGAGGCCAAGGTGACGAGCCCCGCGCCTGCGCGGAGAGCACCCCGGGCGGCGAGGCGCGCCGCGCCGGTATGCGCGGCATCCCCAGAGACCACGACGGCGTGTCCGCGCGTGTATTTGTGGCTGTCGAGGCGCGGCCGCGGAAACACGGACGACCAGAGAGGCGGATCGTTGACGAAACTACGCGGCGCGATCTCATCAAGGACCCGCCCGTCGATGCCGATGTCGCGCACGAGAAGCTCGCCGCAATGAAGACGGCCCGGCAGCAGGAGGTGGCCTGGCTTCGCGCGGAAGAAGGTGACGGTGAGCGAAGCGGCGAATGCCGCGCCTCTGACCCTTCCGGTGTTGCCGTCGATGCCGGTCGGCATGTCCACCGCGACGACCGGCGTACCTGTCTCGCCGATCCGGCGAATTACGTCAGCAGGAAGGCCATCCACGTCACGCGAAAGCCCGGCGCCGAAGATTGCATCCACAACAAGGGATGCGCCCTTTCCCGCATCGGCGCCAAGCGGGTGAACGGCCCCCGGCCAACGGTCCGCGGCCTCGGCAGCATCGCCCTTCAATTTGTCGCGAGGACCCAACAAGAAAAGCGTGACCGGCCAACCCCACTCGGCCAGAAGGCGGGCGACGACAAAGCCGTCGCCGCCATTGTTGCCGGGGCCGCAGAGAACGGAAACCGGGCCTTGAGGGAAGCGAGCGACGATCGCCTCGGCGACAGCCCGGCCCGCATTCTCCATCAGCAGGATACCCACCGTGCCGCTCCCAATAGTAAGCGCATCGGCGCGGCCCATCTCTTCGACGGTGAGAAGCTCGGTAGAATCGGTCGCGTCTGTCATGGCCGCCACTATAGCCACGCGATTGCGGCGGGGAATTGGCGATTTCCCGTAGATGTCAATTCACCTTGGTTTCCGCCTCGCGGCCCTTTTCGACGAGGGAGAGAGAGGAACCCTTCGCCTCGAAAACGGTAACCGAACAATTGTCCGGGCGGAACGTGACAAGGCGATTATCCTCCATCGCCGCCCCGGCCGCGACGTTGATCGCGATGAAATGGGAAAAGACGACCGTATCCTCCTGAAGACCTGTCAGCGCATCGATCACCGACTGGCGCCAGGCGAGGAGATCGATCTTGTGTCCTGTATGCCCGCCGTTACCCTCTCCCGCGACCGCCTCCGCCCAGGTACCCGCCATCAGGCGACGCAGCCAGACGCCACGCGCCTCAAGATCCTCGATCGGCGACGGGACCTCGGCAACACGCGTCTCAATCACTGGCTCGCATTTCCATGCTCTCGATAGCGGCATGGCCGTTTCTCGGCAGCGGCGCAGCGGCGATGAAAGGATCGGAAGCTTCCTTCCCACCCGCTGCTCGATTTCGCGGGCCACAGCTTCGGACTGCGCCCTGCCCTTTTCAGACAGGCCGGGATCGGTATCGGCGTCCCAGCCTGCAGCGGCTTCGCCGTGACGGATCATGTAGATGACTGGCATGGAATCTCTCTCCCGAAACGGAATGGCCGGGTGGCCGTTTGTCTATGAGGGCAAGGACGAATGCAAGGCGGATGGTCACGCCCTGCCCGAGCCGTTAGCCTAGTTACGGTGATTCTCGAGGAGGAGGCATTCCATGACCGAGACGCAACCGCCGGCGACACAGCCGGTCAATGAAATGGACGGTCCGAAGCTCGTCTACATTCTCTATTTCATAAGCCTCGTCGTAGGCATTACCGCTATTGCAGGCGTGATCGTCGCCTATCTGAAACGCGGAGAGGCAGGGGCCAAGCCTGCCTCGCACTACACATTTCTGATCCGTACGTTCTGGATTGGCCTTCTTTTCGCTGTGATCAGCGCACTCACGGCCGTGATCGGCATCGGCTTCCTTCTCGCGCTTGCGACAATCGTCTGGTTCCTGATCCGCACCATCAAGGGCTTCATGATGGCGATGGACGGCAAGCCTGTACCCGACCCAGAAACCTGGCTGTGGTGAGAGGACGTTTTTCAGACGCTTCGGAGGCACTTGCGGATTGCCGGGTCACGGACCTCTGGTCCGGCCCGGCAATGACTCTCCTCATTCAGGCGTGAAGATGTTGACGCTGCCGTCGGCGAAGGATTGAACGGTTCCGGACCGGCCCAATTGCTCACGCTCAACCATGTCGGCAAGCGTTGCCGGGTCATTCGGCGTGTGGGCGACAAAGCGGGCGTCAGTGTCCGCCATGCGGCCAAAGACGATGGCGAATTCCGCCCCGCCACGGCCATGCACAACCGTGTATGTCTCGATCTTCGCCTTGCCGTTCGGCTTTTCCTCGACCTTCGGATGTTTCTCCGCGTCTATCTCGGCCTGATAGGTGGCCGGGTTCTCGCGCTCCCACTTACCTTCACGCGGCGTGGTCGAATAGAGGCCGAGGCCATGCTTCGTCACATACCAGCCATTCGATGTGACGAGGCCCTTGGTGCCCGGTTTGGCGCGGAGCTTCTCGATCATGGTGGCGATGGAGTGCATGACGTAATTGTTGCCGGCGCCACCGAAGTAAGGAAGGCCGCCGGTCACGGTCAGCGCGCGCGGGTCGTCCTCGGCAATGCCCAGTTCGTTGCGGCCGATCTGAACGGCGGAGGGGAAGCAGGAATAGAGATCGAAATAATCGATCTCGTCGATCGACCAGCCGGACATCGCGAAAGCCTTCTTGCCCATCATGCGGATGGCAGGCGAGGAATGATAGTTCACGCGTTCTGTCGGATACCAGAGATCGTTCGCATCGGCGCAGCCATGAAGGAAGACCCATTTTGACTGAGGCACACCGAGTTCGCGGGCCTTCTTTACCGACATCATGACGACGGCCGCGGCCTGATCGACCTGCATGATGGCATTCATATACTTCGTGTACGGAAAACCGACATAGCGGTTGTCATCCGTCGGCGTAGCGATTTCCTCCGCCGTGCGGGCAATCGGGAACCAGGCCTGCGGGTGCTTCGCCGCAATCTCCGTGAAGGGTGCCATGAGCTTGCCGATCGCGAGCTGGTGATCCTTCACGCTGCGCCCCGCCGCGCCCCGAATGGCATTCTCGAACATTGGGTAGATATTTACCGGGAACTGAAGCTTGTGACGCTTTTCGACTTCGGTAACGCCGAGTTTCTCGACGCCGATATCGATACGTTCGCCGCCGGGATTCTCGTCATGCCAGGGAAGCACCTTGCCCTGCCCCAGCGCACGCATCATCGTGCCGAAACATTCGGAACCTGCGACGAGCGCGACATCCGTCTCGCCATTGGCGATGAGTTCCGCAGTGTGGTTCACGAGGAGCTGGGGCGTGTTGCCGCCGGTCGGGCCGTAGCAGGTCTTGGAGGGGTTCGCACCGATCATGTTGGCCAGCGTCTTGGCCGAATTCGGATAACGGCCAAAGGGAAGCTTCGCCGAGTCAGGGCTGTCAGTGATGAAGCGGACGGTGGTGACGTTATCCACGACATCCCAGAGTTTCTTGCCGAGTCCGGTGTCTGCGGCGGCGGCTTCCGCCGCATCCGCCATGAGATGCATTGGCGACTTCGCCTTCTCGACATCCTTTTCCTTCTGGACGAGCTGGCCGCAGCCCACCAGCACGGGCATACGGTCGTCGATTTTGATGTCGGACATCGGAAGTCTCCCTGATACTTATTAGTTCGCGGCGCTAACCATTTGCCGGGAAGAATAGCGGTTGCATCCGGCCTGTCCAGCGGGCCTTGAGGCAGCCCGGCGCCGCTGCGTCAGGCGCCGTGCTTCTCTCGATAGGCGAAGGCAGAGAGAAGAAAGCGCGCACCATAGACAAGCGCGTTCGCATCGACTGCATGACCGAGGCCGGGAAGCGGCAAACCCTGGCAGGCGACGCCTGCTTCGGTCAGCACCTTTACCGACGCCATCATGCCGTAGAGGGGCGCGAGTTCATCCTGCTCGCCATGAACGAGCATCACCGGTGGCTTCGAGGTGATCTCCGCAGCAAGCCTGTCCGCACCGACAAGACCACCGGAATAGCCGAGCACCGCAGCGGGGGCGACGGCACGGCGAAGACCGAGATGCAGCGCCATCACCGTGCCCTGGCTGAAGCCGACAAGCGCGAGGCGCGAGGCGTCGAGATTTTCGCGCGCAAGCTCCGCGTCGATGAAGTCATGCACTGGCGGCGCGACGGCGACCGCATCGTCATAGAGACGCGGGTCACCCGCGGGGCGCTTGCCGATCCACTGGAAGCCGCCATCCTTCGTGGCCTCCGGCCCATCCGGCGCGACGAAGGCCACGTTCTCCATGGAGGACTGCCAGTAGTCCGCGAAGGACATGAGATCCGCGCCATGCGAACCATAGCCGTGCAGGAAGACGACAAGCCATTCGGCCTTGCCTGACTGCGCGGAGCGTCGGGCGGCAGAGAGCGTCACGCAGCCCCACCCCGCGCAAAGGCCTTCAGACGCGCGCTCGCTTCCTCGAGGATCGCGTCCTGTTTGCAGAAGCAGAAGCGCGCGAGGTGGCGCGGCGCATCCGGCGAGGAATAGAAGGCGGAGAGCGGAATGGCGGCGACCTTCGCCTTCATCGTGATCTCGCGGCAGAACTCTTCGTCGGTGCCGTTGAAACCGAGAGGACGGAAATCGGCGCTGATGAAGTAAGTGCCGTCGGCGGGAAGCACGTCGAAGCCTGCATCGGCGAGACCCTTTGCGAGGATGTCGCGCTTCGCTTCGAGACTGGAAGCGAGGCTCGCGAAATAGTCGTCATCCTTGGCCAATCCATAGGCGACGGCGGATTGCAATCCGGGCGCGGTGGTGAAGGTGACGAACTGGTGCGTCTTCGCGACCGTTTCCATCAGATGCGCGGGACCCGTGACGTAGCCGATCTTCCAGCCCGTGAGCGAGAAGGTCTTTCCCGCAGAGCCGATGCGCAGGCAGCGCTCGCGCATGCCTGGCAGCGTCATCAACGGGATGTGTATGTGGCCGGAGAAAACCAGATGCTCATAGACCTCGTCGCAGACGGCATATGCGTCGTGGCGCTCCATGAGCGCGGCGATGGCGGCAAGCTCATCGCGGGTGAAGACCTTGCCGATGGGGTTCATCGGCGTGTTGACGAGGACGAGCTTGGTACGATCCGAAAAGGCCGCTTCGAGCCGGTCCAGCGGCAGCGACCAGTGCGGCGGCTCGAGGGGCACGGCGACGACCTTCGCACCCGCCGCCTCGATCACGGGCCTGTAGCTGTCATAGGCGGGTTCGAAGATAATGGCCTCGTCGCCTGGATTGAGCAGTGCCATGAGGCAGTCATGCAGGGCTTCGGTGGCGCCCGAGGTCACCATGACTTCCTTCTGCCAGTCGACGTCGAGACCGTAGAAACGCTTGTTGGCGGCAGCGACGGCCTGGCGGAGCGCGGGGAGACCCATCATGGGCGGATACTGGTTCGGCCCGTCGAGAAGCGCCTTCGCGGCGGCGGCGCGGACATCGTCCGGCCCCTCGTCGTCCGGGAAGCCCTGGCCGAGATTGATCGCACCGTGCTCCGTGGCGAGCGCGGACATGACCGTGAAGATCGTCGTGCCCAGAGCCGAATAGACCTTGTTCGCCGGCCGCATGCAGAACACCCTCGCCTTTTCCACAGGATTCGTCTGGCGGCGTTGTCGCGGGCATGGCGGAGACTGTCAATCTCCGCTCAAATAGCGCTTCCGGGACCCCGCAGGACCTCCCACGGCGTTTTGGTTAAAGCAGTGCCTTTATTTTGTCCAATCTGCCTATATTGTGGGCAACAAAGCTGCCCAAACTGAGGGCATCCTGCTGAACCGAAAGACGCAAGCCACTGGATTCAAAGAGCTTTTCCTCCCGCACAAGGTTGGCACGGGCCGTGCTATTCAACAAACACGTGGATGCGGGCGGCGAGCCCCGTGATTAAGGAAGTCAGAAATGAAAAAGATCGAGGCGATCATCAAACCGTTCAAGCTCGACGAAGTGAAAGAAGCGCTGCAGGAAGTGGGACTCCAGGGCATCACTGTGACGGAAGCCAAAGGCTTCGGGCGCCAGAAGGGTCACACGGAGCTTTATCGTGGCGCGGAATATGTCGTCGATTTCCTGCCGAAGGTGAAGATCGAGGTCGTGCTGAACGATGACATGGTCGCCAAGGCCGTGGAAGCGATCCAGCAGGCCGCGCGCACGGGCCGCATCGGCGACGGCAAGATTTTCATTTCCAATATCGAAGACTCGATCCGCATCCGCACGGGCGAAACCGGCGCCGAGGCAATCTAGGGGGCTTAGTTGACGACCATCAAATAAGACGACCTTCGAGGGTCCGGCGCGCGGCAGCCCGAAAGGCACGCACGGCGCCAACAGGCGCGGACCCAAAATCGAAACTTCAATGCTGGGCGCAAGCCCATCCGAACGAACCCCTAAAGGACAACAGGGAAAAGAGGACCAAATGGCTGGCAAATCTATTCAGGACGTCATCAAGGAGAAGGACGTCAAGTACATCGACCTGCGCTTCACCGATCCGCGCGGCAAGATGCAGCACGTCACCTTCGATATCGGCTTCTGCGATGACGACTTCTGGGCCGAAGGTACGATGTTCGACGGCTCCTCGATTGCCGGCTGGAAGGCGATCAACGAGTCGGACATGGTTCTGCTGCCCGACACAGCGACGGCGACGATCGATCCGTTCTATGCGCAGACGACGCTCGCCGTCTTCTGCGACGTTCTGGAACCGTCCACGGGCGAACCCTATGCCCGCGACCCGCGCGGTACCGCCAAGCTCGCCGAGGCCTATCTCAAGTCGACCGGTATTGGGGACACGATCGTGTTCGGCCCGGAAGCGGAATTCTTCATCTTCGACGATGTGAAGTTCTCCGCGAACCCCTACAAGACGGGCTTCGAGCTCGACTCCGTCGAGCTTCCGACGAACTCCGACACTGCCTATGAAACGGGCAATCTCGGCCACCGTCCGCGCACGAAGGGCGGCTACTTCCCCGCCAACCCGATCGACAGCTGCCAGGACCTCCGCGGCGAAATGCTGACGGTCATGGAAGAGATGGGCGTGAAGATCGAAAAGCACCACCACGAAGTGGCGGCAGCGCAGCACGAGCTCGGCACCAAGTTCCAGACGCTCACCACGGCTGCCGATCACATGCAGATCTACAAGTATGTGATCCACAACGTGGCTCAGGCGTTCGGCAAGACGGCCACCTTCATGCCGAAGCCGGTCTTCGGCGATAACGGCTCGGGCATGCACTGCCACCAGTCGATCTGGAAGGACGGCAAGCCGCTTTTCGCCGGCAACAAGTACGCCGACCTCAGCCAGGAATGCCTCTGGTACATCGGCGGTATCCTGAAGCACGCCAAGGCGCTCAACGCCTTCACCAACCCGTCGACGAACAGCTACAAGCGTCTAGTCCCCGGCTATGAAGCGCCGGTGCTTCTCGCCTATTCGGCGCGCAACCGCTCCGCCTCCTGCCGTATCCCGCATGGCACGTCGCCGAAGTCGAAGCGTATCGAAATCCGCTTCCCCGATCCGACGGCGAACCCCTATCTTGCCTTCGCCGCGATGATGATGGCTGGTCTCGACGGCATCGAGAACAAGATCGATCCGGGCGGGCCGATGGACAAGAACCTCTACGACCTGCCGCCTGAGGAGCTGAAGGAAATCCCGACCGTTTCAGGCAGCCTGCGCGAAGCCCTGACGGCCGTCGATGCGGATCGCAAGTTCCTCACGAAGGGTGGTGTCTTCACCGACGAGCAGATCGACGGTTACCTCGAACTCAAGTGGGAAGAATGCCTGCGTTACGAAATGACGCCGCACCCGGTCGAGTTCGACATGTACTACTCGGTCTGATCCGTCAGACGAAAGAACGAAACGAAAGGCCGGAGCAAAAGCTCCGGCCTTTTTTCATGCATGGTCAGGCGGCATGAAGAATGAAGCGGACGCCGCAGATATCGACTGCTTCACGGGATACCGGAAGACCAAGCTTCTTCGCTTCGGCAAGTGCCGTCTTGGGATCGGCCAGCGCGATATCGACACCGACAACACCGGTGCCGTCCTCATCCACCGGTTCGACGAAACGAACGAAGCCTCGCGTCAACTGCAATTCCGGACCGAACTTACCCTCTTCCACCCGAACGTCGAGCAACTCTCCCCAGCGGGCGGCGAGCGCCGCAGGCGCTTTCGTCTGCACCGTCGCGCCGAGAATGGATGTTGCGTTGGAGCTTTTTGCGTGGCGCCAATCGGAACCAGCGGGCGGCCAGTCACTGTCCGGATCGAGCCAATCGTCGACATCCCTTACGCTATCGATCGACGTCAACACACCGCCAAAATCAGCTGGGTGGAAATGCGTAAAGACATAGCGTTTGTCCATTGCCGCAATCTGGCGCGCGCCGAGACCCAGCACTCGTTCGCGATGCGCCTTTGCGTCCCCGACTTCGAAGATGAGCATATAACCGGCGTCGCCGCCACGGCGATGGAGGTAGCGCAGCGCGGAAGCATCCTCCTTCACGGGCTGGACGACCTCCAGAAACTCTCCGCCGACAGGTATGACAGCATTGACCAGACCGAAAATGCCGACCTCTGGGTCCCTATAGGCGACCCTCAAACCGAAGACCTTTTCCAGCCGATCAACCACCGGCTCAAGCTCGTGCGCAACCAGCGCAATCTGACGAAGCCACATCCCCTCTTTCCTCCCCTCGAACTCCATTTCCAACGGCGCGGAGATTGACCGCCGCCTCAAGTTCCGTCAAGCAATCCCCACTCCGCCCGTCATAGCTCCCCCCATTCATCTGCCTACGGATTATTTTTGACCGGTCAACATTGCTGACATTTGGCGTATTACGGAAATGCCTATTCCAGTTGACGCTTTCGCAATTTCGGGCGTAGCATTTTCATGTCTAACGAAGGAGGAGGTTTAAGAAGATGGCTCCACCGACGCAGGTCTTTCTCTGAAAGAAAGACAATTGAGACACATAGCCAAGACCTGATGCAGTTCACAGGCGCGACCGGTCAGCAAATCTTATAGGCCAAAAGAAAAGCGCGAAGACAGACTGACGCCCAGGCCGCGCTGATTGAGCGCACAGGCAAAAAGGCAATGGAGACAGGCCCGGCTTTTCAGCACGGGCGAGTGCGAGCAGCACTTCCATAAGCAACCCCGCAAGGAACGCCCGACAGGAAACCGGGGCTTCCGTCTGAGCGGGGTTGCGCCGGTTGTATACCCTCCCCTCTTCCCCCCAGTCCCACTATCCGAACCATGATGCTGACGCGGAGAAGCGCGCCGCGCTTCGGCGTGAACCATATCCACTGCCTTCAGGGGAAAATCACGATGAATTACCAGCAGAATTTTATCGTCATCACGGGAGGACCGGGCGGCGGCAAGACGACCCTGGTCGAAACGCTGGCTGCCAGTGGATTTCTCGCCGTGGAAGAAGCCGGGAGGCGCATCATCCAGGAGCAAAGGTCGTGCGGCGGCAATGCGACGCATGATGGAGACCGCATTGCCTTCCGGCGCCTTATGTTCGAAGACGCCCTCCAAACCTATCAGCGGATGACAGATTTCACCGGCCCTGTCTTCTTCGACCGGGGACTGCCCGATCTCATCGGCTATAGCCGGCTTATTGGAGCTCCGGTCCCCTCATGGTTGCAGCAAGCCGTCGAAAACTACCGCTACAACGAAACCGTTTTCATCGCACCTGCGTGGCAGGAAATATTCCGGCAAGATGATGAACGGCAGCAGGACTTCGCCGAAGCTGCCGCCACCTGCGAGGCAATGCGGGCCGCCTATGAAGAGACGAGATACCGCCTCGCCGAACTACCAAGATCGACGATAGGTGAACGGGTCGCTTTCATGCTTGAACGCATTCAGGATGCCGGAGGATTTACCGCCCAGTCCGGCAGAACGCCAAACTCGATACCGAAGACGAGTGGCCCGAGCGCATAGACCATCGCGACGATCAGGAAAACGAACGTCACATTGAGCCAGATGCCCGCCTTCGCCATCTCGGGCAGAGCTATCCGTCCGCTACCAAATACAATGGCGTTTGGCGGCGTTCCCACCGGAAGCATGAAGGCGCAGTTCGCGGCCATGGCTGCCGGCACGAGAAGCAGTAGAGGATGCTCCCCGACCGAAATGGCGACAGCCGCGATCACGGGAAGGAAAGTCGCAGCCGTGGCGGTGTTGCTCGTGAGTTCGGTAAGCATCAGGATCAGAGCGCAGACAAGTGCGACGAGCAACAAGAGGGGAATTGCCTCGGCCCCAGCGAAGAGTGTGCCGATCCACTCCGCGACCCCATGCTTCTCGATCATGCTGGCGAGACTCAAGCCTCCACCAAAGAGAAGGAAGACGTCCCAGGGCGCCCGCTTCGCGGTTTCCCAGTTCATGAGGAATTCGCCCTTGCGGAGGTCGACGGGTGTGATGAAGAGTAGCAGCCCGCCGAGCAGTGCAATGCCGGTGTCCGAGATGAAGGGAAAGAATCCGGCCAACAGCGGCTGGGTCACCCACCCAAGCGCAGTCAGGGCAAAGATTACTGCAACCTTCGTTTCAGACGACGAAAGAGGTCCGAGCTTTCCGCGCTCATGGGCGATGGCTTCCGCGGCGCCCGGTATTTCCATACCTTTCAGATGGAAGATCACCCGCGTCATAAGGAACCAGGCAAGCGGAATACCGACGATCACCGTAGGCACACCGATCAGCATCCACTCGCCGAATCCGATCTGGACGCCATAGGTTTGGCTGAGAAACGCGGCGAGCAGAGCATTCGGCGGCGTGCCGATCAGCGTACCCAGCCCACCAATCGTAGAGCTGTAAGCGACGGCAAGCAGGAGAACGAGCGTGAAAGTGGCGGCATGCGCCTTGTCCTCCTGCGTTCGCGCCTGCGTCTCCAGCAGCGCGGTGACGGAAAGCGCGATCGGCAGCATCATGAGCGCCGTTGCCGTGTTGCTTACCCACATGCTGAGGAAAGCCGCAGCGACCATGAAGCCGCCGACAATTCGCGATGGCTGCGTTCCCATGATCCCGACAAGACCGAGCGCGATGCGCCGGTGAAGGTTCCATCGCTCCATCGCCAGAGCGATGAGGAAGCCGCCGAAAAAGAGATAGATGATCGGGTGCGCGTAAGGCGCTGCAGCGCCACGTATCTCCACGATACCGAGAAGCGGGAAAAGCACCATCGGCAAAAGCGAAGTAGCCGGGATGGGGATCGGCTCGCATATCCACCAGCCCGCCATCAGCGCGGCCACGCCTGCCGTTCTCCAGCCGAGTTCGTTCAGACCCTCGGGCGCTGGAAAAACGAATGTCAGCAAAAGGAGCGCGGGCCCCAGAATCCAGCCCAGGATCTGACGCCGGCCGAAACCGATGCTGTGCCCCTCGATCCGCTCCATGCTGGCCACCTGCCTTCAGCGCTGCATTGCAGCGGCGGCGCGGGCTTCGTTTTTCGCATAGTTACGAAATGCGGTGAAAACGCCCATCTTCGGATCGGGGTTCTTGCCCTCCCCCATGCGCAGGATCTGGAGGCAGAACCAGCCCTGCTGGCCCCAGCCGTTGAGCGCCTTGAGCATGTTGATCGGACTGTGAGGTCCCAGAATGCCGGGCCCAAGCCTGAGCGTTTTTTCATAAGCAGGCGTTTCTGCGGCCGCGCCGGACAAAAGCTTCCCGGGTATAGCGGGGTCGACGCAAAGCGGGCGCGCAATGCCCACTAGGTCCATCGTTCCGCTCGCCAAAGCGGCGTTCATGCCGGCCACTGTGCGGAAGCCGCCCGTTACCATCAGAGGCATCTTTACCGCTGCTCGAATATCCTTCGCATATTCGAGGAAGTAGGCCTCACGGGCGATGGTGCTTTCGCGCCGTACTTCGGCCTTTTCGGGATGAAGCGTCATGTCGTCGAGGCCAACGAGGCGCGGTTGTTCATAAGTACCGCCCGAAATTTCCAGCAGATCGAGCTTTTCCGCATCGAGCCATGCGGCGACGCGGATCGCATCTTCATGGCTGAATCCGCCACGCTGGAAATCAGCCGAATTGAGCTTAACCGAAACGGGGAAATCATCGCCAACCGCGCGACGTACCGCACGGACCGTTTCAAGCAGGAGGCGCGCCCGGTTCTCCAGCGAGCCACCCCATTCGTCGGTACGGGTGTTCACATCGGGCGAAAGGAACTCGGAAATGAGATACCCGTGGGCGCCATGAATCTGCACACCAGTGAAGCCGGTATCCCGGGCGATCGTGGCAGCATGCGCGAAACGACGGATGACGTCCTCGATTTCGACGCCGGTGAGGGGGCGTGGCTTGCCGAACTGGCTGCCTGGCATTTCAAGCGCCTTGTCCGAGGGGCCGACCGGCTCCTTGTTGACCGATGCAGGCGTCTGCCTTCCAGCGTGGGATATCTGCATCCAGAGATGTGTGCCGTTCTCCGTTCCGGCACGGGCATAGGCGCGCAGCGCAGCGATCGCCTCATTCGATTGCGGACCGTCTATCGCGACATTGCCCGGGCGTTCGAGATAACGCCGGTCGACCTGCACATTGCCCGTAAGCAACATGCCTGCACCCCCTTCGGCCCAGCGCTTGTAGAGACGCACATGGCCCTCCGTGGCGCGGTTAAGAGGATCGCCGAGTCCCTCCGTCATGGCGCCCTTGGCAAGGCGGTTCTTCAGCGTGGCGCCACAAGGCAGCGCTAGCGGCGATCCGATATCCACAGTCATTCGATTTGTCCCCTCCAGCACGACAAGCGGGGCCAAATGTGGCATATCCAGCCCCAAGCGCAAATCCTGCAAGAGAGAAGCAGCCGATTGGCGCTCCCGCTGCCCCGGCCCTACAATCCGGGTGATTCTCCTTCACGAAGTTCCGAGTTCATGGCCGCCCGCAAGACGAGCAAATCCAACGATACCGACGATCTCTTTTCCACCTCTGCCGGCACGCCCAAGGCCGCGCCGAAGGAACGCAAGGCTGCGTCCAGGGGCGAGAGCGGAAAAGGCGAAAGCTACTCGGCCAAGGATATCGAAGTTCTGGAGGGGCTCGAGCCGGTGCGCCGGCGTCCCGGCATGTATATCGGCGGCACGGACGAGAAGGCGCTCCATCACCTCTTCGCCGAAGTTCTAGACAACTCCATGGACGAGGCCGTTGCCGGCCATGCGAACTGGATCGAGGTGACGCTTTCGGAAGATGGCAGCCTTACCGTCGCCGACAATGGACGCGGCATTCCGGTGGATCCGCACCCCAAGTTCAAGAACAAATCCGCGCTCGAGGTCATCCTTACGACGCTGCACTCGGGCGGCAAGTTCGGCGGCAAGGCCTACGAGACATCAGGCGGCCTGCACGGCGTCGGCATATCGGTGGTCAATGCGCTGTCCGACCGTTTCGAGGTGGAAGTCGCGCGCGACCAGACACTCTACGCGCAAGCTTACGAGCGCGGTAATCCGAAGACCAAGCTCGAGAACAAGGGCCGTATTCAGAACCGGCGCGGCACGAAGATCACTTTTCATCCCGATGCCGACATTTTCGGCAAGGGCGCCCATTTCATTCCCAAGCGCCTTTACAAGATGGCGCGTTCCAAGGCCTATCTTTTCGGCGGCGTCGAAATTCGCTGGTCCTGCGCCCCTTCTCTCATCGGCGAGAAGGACGACACACCGGCAAGCGACGTCCTGCACTTTCCCGGCGGCATCGTCGACTATCTTCGGGCATCCATCGAAGGCTACGACACTGTGACGGCCGATCCTTTTTCGGGCAAGGTCTCGCGGGCGGGAAGCCACGGCTCGGTCGAATGGGCGATTTCCTGGTTCGGCGGCGGCGACGGTTTCATCAACTCCTACTGCAACACCGTGCCGACGCCAGAGGGCGGAACACATGAAGCGGGGCTTCGCGCGGCGCTTACCAAGGGCCTCAAGGCCTACGGAGATCTGATCGGCAACAAGAAGGCATCGCAGATTCAGGCCGACGACGTTCTGGGCACGGCGGGCGCAATGCTTTCCGTTTTTATTCGTGAGCCGGAATTCCAGGGCCAGACGAAGGAAAAGCTCGCCAGCGCCGATGCGCAGAAGCTCGTCGAAAAGGCAATCGGCGACCATTTCGATCACTGGCTTACCGCCGCTCCACAACAGGCTAACAAACTTCTCGAATGGGTGATCGACCGGGCGGATGAACGCCTCCGGCGGCGTCAGGAGAAAGACGTGGCGCGAAAGACCGCGACACGCAAACTGAGGCTTCCCGGCAAGCTGGCCGATTGCAGCCAATCGGCCGCGGAAGGCTCGGAGATTTTTCTCGTTGAGGGCGACAGCGCCGGCGGGTCGGCGAAGCAGGCCCGGGACCGAGCGAGCCAGGCCATCCTTCCGCTTCGTGGCAAGATACTGAACGTGGCAAGCGCCAGCGGCGCAAAGCTGGCGCAAAGCCAGCAGATTTCGGACCTGATGCAGGCACTCGGCGTCCGCGCCGGCTCGCATTACCGCGACGAGGACCTGCGTTACGACAAGGTCATCATCATGACGGACGCCGATGTCGACGGCGCCCATATCGCTTCGCTGCTTATAACCTTCTTCTACAGGGAGATGCCAAAGCTCATTGCGAACGGCCATCTTTATATGGCGGTACCGCCGCTATACAAACTGACGCAGGGCGGAAAGACGCTTTATGCGCGAGACGATGCACACAAGGACGAACTTCTGAAAAAGGAGTTCAGCGGCAAGGGAAAGGTCGAGATCAGCCGCTTCAAGGGGCTGGGCGAGATGATGCCGGCACAGCTGAAGGAAACCACCATGGCGCGCGGCAAGCGAACGCTGATGCGAGTGGTCGTGCCGGAAAACGAGATCAAGGAAACGAGCGGTACGATCGAACGGCTCATGGGCAACAAGGCCGAGCTCCGCTTTCAGTTCATTCAGGAGCACGCGGCCTTCGCACACGACCTCGACATCTGATGCTACGACCAGGCTTCAGGAGACCTGCGAGATTGCCTTCTCGCCGTCTACGGCCCTGACCCGTTCCGGCGGGAAAACGAGAATGATGCTCGTGCCCTTTCCGGGAGCACTTCGGACCAGCAGGCGTCCTCCGTGAAGCTCCATCATTGCCTTTGCAAGGGGAAGGCCGAGGCCCGTACCCTGATGCTTGCGGGAAAGCGCGCTATCCGCCTGCCCGAAAGGCGTCAGCGCGATCTTGATCTCTTCGGGCGTCATGCCGATCCCTGTGTCCTTCACCGAAATCACCAATGCGCCGCTGTTTCTCAAGGACGTGGTCAGGTAGACGGCACCGCCGGGTTCGGTGAATTTCACTGCGTTCGAAAGCACGTTCACCAAGATCTGCCGAACCATCCGTTCGACGCCGACGAGACGGATGTCGGATTCAGGCGGTTGAACGACAAAGTCGATCTTTCCGCGCTCCGCCAGCAAACGAACCATGCGCTCCGCACTTTCGAGAATGGCAGCCACCTCGAATTCCGTTTCGCTAGTGGTGCTGGCATGGCCGGAGTCAATTTTCGCGAGATCGAGAATATCGTTGATGATGCCCAGCAAATGGACACCGCTGTCGTTGATGTCCGCAGCATATTCCCGGTATCGAGGGTCCCCGACGGCACCGAAGCGCTCGTTTCGGAGAATGTCGGAAAAGCCGATAATTGCGTTCAACGGCGTTCGCAATTCATGGCTCATATTCGCTAGGAAGTGTGATTTCGCTTCGTTGGCGCGCTCGGCATTGTCGAGCGCCCAGGCCAGCCGTTCCGTCATCTGGCGAAGCGTGCGACGGGAGGAGTTCAACTCCCTGATAATGAGCAGCGCATAGACAATGATGGGAAAGCCGACCAGCACCGTAACGATCACGGAAGCCAGCAGGATTCGCCGATCGAAGCCGATCAGCCCCAATTCGCCGAGAATCCAGTTGAACAGGATGGCCAGAACGACAGCAAAGCCCGTCAGAAGGAGCGCGGCGCCCATGGTAGGCAGACGACTCACGAAGCGGTTGATTTGCGACAGCTTTCCCCGCCGGTAGGGACGTCTTGCCTTTCCGGTTTGCTGGCTCCTGGCCAGAACTCCGCTCTGTCGCTCCTCGGACATCTTCCTCCGAAGATATGCATTAACTCAGGTTCGAAAATGCCTCGAAAGCCTTAACGCCAGTAAAACAAGGTACCGCGGGGAGAAGCCCGGGGCCGGCGCGAAACCACCACCATGTGAGCCGTCTTCAGCATACCGGACCTCCGCGGCGCGGCTGCCCGTCTCCCGAGGGAAATGGTCGCGGCCGGGATCTGTTGACAAATTGTCGATTATGCCTATGGTCCGGCACATGTTTAGCGGAGTCGCGCGACCGCGGAAAACGCGCGCTTGCTGCCCTTCCCTACCGAACCCGTTCGGCAGGCTTCGTCCACGGGCCCTTGAAAGTGGGCCACCACGGGCAGCTTCATTAACGGTGTACAGGGCTTCCTGAATGAAATTCGACGAACTCGGCCTCGCGCCAGAGGTACTGAAAGCTGTAGCCGAAACCGGCTACACAGAGCCGACGCCTATTCAGGCACAGGCAATTCCCCATGTTCTTGCCGGACGCGATGTTCTTGGCATAGCTCAGACCGGCACCGGCAAGACCGCTTCCTTTACCTTGCCGATGATCGACAAGCTGTCGCGCGGAAGGGCTCGAGCGAGAATGCCCCGCTCGCTCATCCTTGAGCCGACGCGCGAACTCGCCGCACAGGTTGCCGAGAATTTCGAGACCTATGGCAAATACAACAAGCTTTCGATGGCCTTGCTCATCGGCGGCGTTTCTTTCGGCGACCAGGACAAGAAGCTCGACCGCGGCGTCGACGTGCTGATTGCGACGCCTGGGCGGCTGCTCGACCACTGCTCGCGCGGCAAGGTACTGCTGACGGGCGTACAGATTCTGGTGATCGACGAAGCCGACCGCATGCTCGATATGGGCTTCATTCCGGACATCGAGGAAATCTGCAAGAAGCTGCCCTTCACACGGCAGACGCTTTTCTTCTCCGCGACGATGCCGCCGGAAATCCAGCGCCTCACTGACACCTTCCTTCACAATCCCGAGCGCATCGAAGTCGCCCGCGCCTCCTCGACAAACGCCACGATCCGTCAGGCTCTCGTTAAAACGAGCCGGGACGGGAAGCGCGACAAGCTTGAGGAAATCATCGAGCGCGAGAACGTCAAGAATGCGATCATCTTCTGCAATCGTAAGCGCGATGTAGCGAGCCTCGAACGTGCGCTGCGCAAGAGCGGGCTTTCTGCAGGCGCCATTCACGGCGACCTCGACCAGTCGGTGCGAACGAAAACACTGGATGGTTTCCGCAAAGGCGAGATTCGTCTTCTTGTCGCCAGCGATGTCGCCGCGCGCGGGCTCGATATTCCGGATGTGAGCCATGTCTTCAATTATGACGTGCCGAGCCACGCCGAGGACTATGTGCACCGCATCGGTCGCACGGGCCGCGCGGGCAAGAGCGGAACTGCCTATACCTTCGCTACGCGCGAGGACAGCAAGTATCTCGCCGCCATCGAAAAGCTGATCGGCAATCCTATCCCGCCGGAAGAAGCGCCGGCCGCATCGGCCGAGGCCGAGGCTGCCGAAGCTTTAGCCGATAGCGAAGAAGGTCAGAAAGAGGAACGCCGCAGCCGTTCACGCCGCGGCGGGCGTGGCAGAAACAAGTCCGCGCGCGAGGAGACGAACGAAGCGACCTCTGCGGAGAAAGCCGAGACCTCTTCCAAGCAGGAAAGCCGGGAGCCCGAGGCAAGCAAGGCCGATGATAAGCCGGGCCGCAGGAGCCGCGGTCGGGACAAGGACGACGATCGGCCCGTAGTCGGTCTAGGCGATCATGTTCCGGCCTTTATTCTCCGCCCGGTAAAGCTGCCAAAGCGGGCTGCAAAGGAATCAGACGACGAGCTTGAGACGGAAACGGAAGACGCCTGAGCTCTTTTCAGCGGTCACGATCAATAAAAAAGGCGGCTCGAAAGAGCCGCCTTTCTTGTTGGGTCAAGCCCTCTCACTTCTTGATCTGCGCGGCAAGCAGCTTGCGCGTTTTCGCGCCATAGGGCGGGCGGAACATCTCGGCGACCATCTTTGCCTTCGACTGCGTATAGACGGCCTTGGCGTGGCTGAAGGTCTTGAAACCGTCGATGCCGTGATAGGCGCCCATGCCGGATGGCCCCACACCACCGAAAGGCAGATCTTCCATCGACACATGCATGATGACGTCGTTGACGGTCACACCGCCCGAGGTCGTGCGGTCGAGCACCTTGCGTTCTTCCTGTTCGTCCTCACCGAAATAGTAAAGGCCGAGCGGGCGCGCATGAGCATTCACATAGCCAACGGCCTCGTCCAGGTCCTTGTAGGTCTTGACCGGAAGTAGCGGGCCGAAAATTTCGTCCTGCATGATTTTCATGTCGTCGGTCGGATTCAGCACCAGCGTAGGCGGAATCTTGTGGGCCTGCTGCTGGCTGAAATCCTCATTGGCCGGATTGATCTCGACGATTTTCGCGCCCTTGCTTCTCGCATCGTCCAGATAGGAGTTCAGGCGATCGTAGTGGCGCTGGTTGATGATCGAGGTGTAGTCCGGATTGTCCTTCATGGTCGGCAGCATCTTCGTCACCGACTTTGTCGCTTCGGCGACAAACTCTTCTACCTTGCCTTCCGGCACGAAGACGTAGTCCGGCGCCAGGCAGATCTGACCGGCATTCAAGACCTTGCCGTTCATGATGCGCGCCGCCGCATCATCGATCTTCGAGGTCTTGGAAACGATCACCGGCGACTTTCCGCCCAGTTCCAGCGTCAAAGGTACTAGGTTCTCCGCAGCCGCGCGCATGACGTGATAGGCAATGGAGGTAGCGCCCGTGAAGAGAAGATGATCGAACGGCTGACGGCTGAACGCTTCGCCGACCGCCGCACCACCCGTTACGACTGCGACTTCCGTTTCGTCGTAAGCCTGACGCAGAAGGCGCGCCATCAGCTCCGAGGTCGCCGGCGTGAACTCCGACGGCTTGATCATCGCGCGGTTACCGGCAGCAAAAACACCTGCAAGCGGCGTCCAGGTAAGATTGATCGGAAAATTCCACGGGCTGATGATGCCCACGGTGCCGAGAGGCTGATACTCCACACGGGCCTTTGCACCAAGCAGACCAAGCGGGAACTGCACCTTCCGCTTCTCGGGCTTCATCCACTGGCGCAGGTGCTTCTTCGCATGCTTGAGCGGCCCTATGGAGCCCATAACGTCGGTCAGCAGGGATTGTTCGTGGCTGCGATGCCCAAAGTCGGAAGCAAGCGCCTCGACAATATCCTTCTGATTGTCGACCAGAATGGCTATGGCCCTGTCGATCCAGTCGATGCGGCGCTCGGCACTGGCCGGGCCTTCGGCGATATGGGCCGCCTTCTGCTTGTCGAGAATTGCGCGGATCGAGGACGAAATGGTCGCCGAATCCGCTTCATGGGTGGTCTGCTCCGCCAAGCTCATTTGTATCCTCCTCGTCTGCGGCCATGCCGGGGAGCTGCCGCATGATTATGTTCGTCAGAAGCCGCCTCTGAAACGGCCCGCCAAGGGCCGGACAAGCCGGCCCGGATTCCTTGATTTTCGTGAAATATACATAATAGAGCCGCCTTTGAGAGCCCCCCTTCCCATTGCCTGCCGGGCATTTGCGGGCGCACCCGAAAAACCACCATTTTCCGCCGAATTTACGCTGAGGTAACCCAACAGTCCTAGGTTGCACTTGAGAAATGACGATCGGCTCCAAGATAGAGCCTGGCGGGGAACTTACTTGTGATGCAGGTGGAAGATATCGAATTCGCAACCGAGTGGAGCGAGCGAGCGCTCCAGCTCATGGCGCAGCATGGAATACCGCCAGCGCCTGACAACTACTCGGTCTGGTTCCGTTATGCATCCGGCCGTGTTCCCGAACTCAACCAGGAAATCGATGGCCGCATCGCGAGCGCGCTTCCGATCGATCTCGACACGACTGTCTCACTGCAGAAGAAATATCTTACCGAAGGCAAACTTGCCGACGTGACGCTCAACACCGGCGCAAGGCTGAACACGGAACTAGACCAGATTCTGAAGATCATCGAAGAATCAGTCGGCAACTCGACGGCCCTCGGCACCACCGTGCGCGAGGCGAGCGAAGGTCTGACCAGTCAGTCGTCCGCCAGCGACGTACGCAAAGCGGTAGAGGCGATCGTGAATGCTTCGCGCAAGATGGAACAGCGCAGCACCGAACTCGAAGAACATCTGCAGGCGACAAAGAAGGAACTGAACGAGCTTCAACAGAACCTGGAGAAGGCGCACACCGAGGCCCGGACGGACGGCCTGACCGGCGTGAACAATCGCAAGGCATTCGACGAGGCGCTGGCGCGCGAACTGGACAAGGCAGGCAAGAGCGGCGAACCTCTTTGCCTTGCAATCGGCGATATCGACCACTTCAAGAAATTCAACGACACATTCGGTCACCGCACCGGCGACCAGGTTCTTCGCCTCGTCGCAAGCTGTCTGAAGTCCGGCGCACTCGCCGGTCACTTCGTTGCTCGCTATGGTGGCGAGGAATTCGCCGTGATCATGCCTGCTACCGAGCTTGCCTCTGCGGAAGCCGTGGCGAACGGTGTCCGCGAAACGGTGCAGGCACGCGAACTGGTGAAGCGCTCGACGGGCGAGTCGCTCGGTCGCGTCACGATGTCGATGGGCATCGCGCAGTTCAAGCCGGGCGATACCGCAGCCTCGCTCATCGAGCGGGCCGACGCTTGCCTCTACGAAGCAAAGCGCGCAGGGCGCAATCGCGTGATCACCGAGTTCGCACCGGACCAATTGCCGAAGGCCCAGACCGGCTGACCCGCCCGGATCGGGTCGTTCAGCAGATCGCCAACTTTGACGCAACGTAATGCTAGGCTGCCCACGAGCACTTCGGGGCGGCCTTTCGTATATCTGGACTCGGGGTTATTTTCGGCGCGAATCCGGCGGCGGAGGCGCCGCCCATGCTCTAAGCTGCCCGCAACCAGAACAACTACCGGACAGGCCCATGGAAACGCTCACTCTCGCCGTCGAAGACGGCATCGCCCTGCTCACCCTCAATCGCCCCGACGTGCTCAACAGCATCAATACACAGCTCATCGCGGATATGCGCGAGGCGGTTGCCGAGGTGTCTCGGGACGACAAGGCACGGGTACTTCTCATTACCGGTGCTGGACGCGGCTTCTGCGCGGGAGCCGACCTCGCCGCACAGGGCCAGCGGCAGGAAGGAATGAGTATCGGTCAGGGCGTCGCTCATGGCATGACCGTGGGTTTCAATCCCATGATGCGTGAGCTCTACGCATTGCAGAAGCCGATCGTCGCGGCGGTTAACGGCGTAACTGCAGGGGGCGGTGTCGGGCTCGCGCTTGCCGCCGATATCGTGATAGCTGCCAAAAGCGCTTCCTTCGTTCAGGTCTTCGGCCCAAGACTGGGCCTTATCCCCGATCTCGGCTGTACGTGGCATCTGCCGCGGCTGGTCGGCCGCGCGCGGGCACTGGGCCTTGCGCTGCTTGGCGACAAGCTGCCTGCGGAAACCGCCGCGGAATGGGGCCTTATCTGGAAGTGTGTCGAAGATGAAGCGCTCATGACCGAGGCGCGCGCCGTTGCAGGCAAGCTTGCCAAGGGTCCGACCAATGCCTTTGGCGAAATCCGCAAGGCAATCGACGCAGCAGGCAACAATGATTATTCAGGGCAACTCGATTACGAACGCGATGTTCAGGGCATGCTTGGCGACCATCCAAATTTCAGCGCGGGCGTGAAGGCGTTTCTCACCAAGAAGGAACCCGAGTTCACGGCCTGACAACCAATCCGAACCGAAACAGAGACAGCAGGGAGAAGATCATGGAATTCGAGAGAGTGAAGCTCGACATCGACGGCGCAGTGGGAACACTTACGCTCAATCACCCCGAGGTGATGAATGCGGTATCGCCGGAGATGCTTGGCGGCCTGATGCAGGCCATGGACGCGGTGGAAGACCCGAAGAACGGTATCCGCTGCCTCGTCATGACAGGCGAAGGGCGCGGTTTCTGCACCGGCGCCAACCTCCAGGGACGCGGCGACAACTCCGGTGCGCGGCCCGATGCGGGCTCGGCACTCGAGACCATGTATCATCCCTTCCTCCGCCGTCTGCGCAACCTGCAGATGCCCTTCGTGACGGCCGTGAATGGCCCGGCTGCCGGCGTCGGCATGAGCTTCGCCCTGATGGGCGATCTCGTGCTCTGCGCCCGCTCCTCCTACTTCCTGCAGGCCTTCCGTCGCATCGGCCTTGTGCCCGACGGCGGTTCGACATGGATTCTGCCGCGCCTCGTCGGCAAGGCGCGGGCGATGGAACTCTCACTGCTGGGCGAGAAGCTTCCAGCGGAAACGGCGCTCGAATGGGGTCTCGTGAACCGCGTCTATGACGACGAAAAGCTGCTTGAGGAGGCCAGGAACCTCGCAAAGGACCTCGCCGCTGGCCCGACGAAGACTCTCGGCATGATCCGCCAGCTTTACTGGGAAAGCACCGACAACACCTATGAGGAGCAGCTCAATCTCGAGCGTCAGCTTCAGCGGACGGCAGGGTATGGCGAAGACTTCAAGGAGGGGGTGCGTGCCTTCCTTGAGAAGCGCCCTGCCCAGTTCAAGGGCAACTGATTTTCGTCAGCCCATGAAACAACTCGCCAGTAGGGCAAGAAACATCAGGGCTATGAAAAGAAGAACATAAGGCATGACCGCGCGCTTCAAATTCCGGGGCGCGCGGTTTTCTTTCGCGCAGACTTTTCGTGCCCGGACGGCCCATCACTGACGGCCACGAACCTCAAACCGAAGCCGGCGTGATCGACACGCTTTCTCCGCAACCGCAAGCATCCGTCTGGTTTGGATTGTTGAAGCGGAAACCGGATGAGAATTTCTCGGTCGCGTAGTCCATCTCGGTTCCAAGGAGAAACAGGATGGCCTTGGGATCGATCAGGATCTTCACGCCACGATCCTCCACGACTTCATCCAGCGGTTTCTGCTCCTCGGCATATTCCATCGTATATTCCATGCCGGCGCAGCCGCCATTTTTCACGCCAATGCGCACACCGATATATTTGCCGCCTGAGGCCGCCATGATTTCCTTCATGCGCTCGGCTGCGGATTCGGTCAGAGTTATCGCTTTCGGTATGGATCTCGCCATTTCCCGCACCTTCAATACATGTTGAGCGCAACGCGCGCTTCGTCGGACATTCTGCTTGGATCCCAGGGCGGATCGAAAGTCATGTTCACATGCACATCCGCGATACCCTCGACGGTACGGATCGCATCCTCGACCATCACGGGCATCGTGCCGGCCACCGGACAGCCCGGTGCTGTCAGAGTCATGTCCACGACCACATCGCGATCATCCGAGATATCCACCTTGTAGATGAGACCCAGCTCGTAGATATCAACCGGAATTTCCGGATCATATACAGTCTTCAACGCAGCAATGATGTCATCGGTAAGCTGCTCCAGCTCCTCCGGAGGTATAGCGGACACAGGCGCAGATGCGTCCTTTGCGCTTTCCGTCCTCTCTTCCGCTTCAGCCATGTTTGCCTCTTCGGACATGCCGCAGTCCTTATCCAAAGAATTTCTTGCTGTCGATCAGCGCATCGGCAAGCCGATCCACTTCCTCAAGCGTGTTGTACATTCCAAAAGAGGCTCGAGTCGTCGCCCCGACGCCGAAGCGCTCCATCACGGGTTGCGCACAGTGATGACCGGCTCTTACCGCGACGCCCGCCCTGTCTATAACGGTTGCAATGTCGTGCGGGTGCGCGTTCTCCATCACGAAGGAAACGATACTGCCCTTGTTCTTCGTGGTTCCGATGATGCGGAGACTGTTGATCTCCGAAAGGCGGCGCGTCGCATAGTCTCTCAATACCGTTTCGTGGGCAGCGATCCTGTCACGCCCTACGGACTGGATATAGGAAAGCGCGGCGCCAAGACCAATGGCCTGCACGATTGCAGGTGTCCCCGCTTCGAAACGATGGGGCGGTGCGGCATAGGTCACCTTGTCGGGGGAAACTTCGCGGATCATCTCGCCACCGCCGCGATATGGCCGCATGGCTTTCAGATGTTCGGATTTTGCATACAGGAGACCAATGCCTGTCGGGCCATAGAGCTTGTGCCCCGAACATACAAGGAAGTCGCAATCCATATCGCGCACATCTGTGGGCATATGCACGACACCCTGACATCCATCCACGAGAACGGGAACGTCGCGCTCATGGGCGATCTTTATCATCTCCCTTATTGGCGTGATCGTGCCCAGAGCGTTCGACATCTGGGTCAGCGCGACCATTTTCGTGCGCGATGTAAAAAGCTTTCTGTAAGCCTCCACATCGAGATCGCCTGTATTTGTAACGGGCACGAATTTCAGAACCGCTCCATGGCGCTCCCGAAGAAAATGCCAGGGAACGATATTCGAATGATGCTCCAATATCGAAAGGATGATTTCGTCGCCGGGCTCGATCCTCGGCTCCGCAAATGAGGATGCGACCAGATTGATCGCATCTGTCGCTCCAGAGGTGAAAACGATCTCGTCGCTGGACTCCGCATTCAGGAACTCGCGCGCGGTCTCCCTTGCCTGTTCGAATCTCTCCGTCGCGATGTTCGAAAGATAATGCATCCCGCGATGGACGTTCGAATATTCCTTCGCATAAGCATCCGTGATCGCATCGATCACTACCTGCGGCTTCTGCGCCGAAGCCGCGTTGTCCAGATAGACCAGCGGCTTGCCATATACCGTGCTCGACAGGATCGGGAAATCCTTGCGAATCCGGTCCACATCATAGCCGACGTCTGCGAGAGCCGGTCCGTTCATATGTCTGCCTCCGCAAACCAATCCGATACGAGCCGCCTGAGAGATTCCCTTGCCTCATCGTGGGGCGCCAGGTCCAGCGCCTCGTCGAGAAATGCGAGAACGAGGAGACGGCGCGCTTCCGCCTCCGGTATGCCACGCGACTGCAGATAGAATAGCGCGTCCTTCGAAAGCTCTCCTACCGTGGAGCCGTGGGCGCACTGCACGTCATCAGCGTAAATCTCGAGCTCGGGCTTGGCATTCATCGATGCATCGCGCGACAGGAGCAAGGCGTGTGTCATCTGGCGGCCGTCGGTCTTCTGGGCATGTGGGCGCACGATGACCTTACCCTGGAATACGCCTTCCGATTCACCGTCCAGAACGCCTTTGAAGAGTGTGTGGCTGTTGCAGGACGGAACGGCGTGATCGATCACGCAGAACTGATCCAGATGCTGCGCGCCCTTCAGGGCATAAGCACCATCGATATTCGCCTCCGCACCTTCGCCGGCAAAAAGAACGAAGCTCTGTCCTCGTGATGTTCCACAACCGAGTGTCAGAGTGAAACTCGAAAGACGCGCTTGCGCCGCAAGACGTGCGCGCATGGTGGCAATATGGACCGAACTCTCCGCTTCGTCCTGCAGCTTGATGTGGTTGAGCCTTGCGCCTACGCCCAGGGAAATATCCAGCACGAGATCCGCGAGCGAAGCCTTCTCGCCAAGATGGGTTTCCAGAATCGTTGCTTCGGCCTCATCCTCGAGAAGCACCAGGTTGCGGCAATGCGATGCTCCTGCATCCGCAGAGAAGAAGAACAGATGCAACGGCTTGTCGAGTTTCACCCCCTTGCGAACCCGCAAGCAGGCTCCATCGCTCATCAAGGCCGTATTAAGATCGACAATGCTCTCCGCCTGGCGCTTTTCGTCGAAGCGACGCTCGACGAGATCTTTCGCCCATTGCTCATGAAGCACATCGCCGAGCGAATGAATTTCGACGCCCTTCGGGAGGCGCGCCGCCTTTGAGAGATCGGCGCGGTAGCGACCGTTCACAAAGACCAGGACATGCCTGTCAATCGTCTCGAATACGGCAGCAGACCGGGACTCCGGCAACAACACAGCGCCTTCCAGCAAAGGCGCCGGTTCAATCCCGGCCTTCTCCAGCACCCGCCCAAGATCGGTATATTTCCATTCCTCAAGGCGTCGGTGAGGAAGCCCCACGCCGGCGAAATCCCGTATCGCACCTTCCCGGTGGCGGGACAGCCAGCCATCAACACCCGGCAAGACTTCCCGTCTTGCCTCGTAGTCCTCGATGAACCGTCGTGTAGCGTTCTCGGTCATGGATCTGCTCACGCGGCGTCCGCGCCGTATTCGGCGTAACCGGACTTCTCGAGTTCAAGCGCCAGTTCCTTACCACCGGTCTTCACAATGCGTCCCTGAGACAGAACATGCACGACATCGGGGACGATATAGTCGAGAAGACGCTGATAATGCGTGATGACGATCATGGAACGCTCGGGCGAGCGCAAGGCATTTACGCCTTCCGCGACCGTTTTCAACGCATCGATGTCGAGACCGGAGTCCGTCTCGTCCAGGACCGCAAGGGATGGCTCCAGAAGCGACATCTGAAGCACTTCCGCGCGCTTCTTCTCGCCACCGGAATAACCCACATTGAGAGCTCGCTTGAGCATGTCGTCCGTTACGTTCAGCGGCTTCGCCTTTTCACGCACCAGCTTGAGGAAACGAACGGCGTCCAGTTCTTCCTCGCCGCGCGCCTTGCGCTGCGCGTTGAGTGCCGTCTTCAGGAACGTCATGGTCGTGACACCGGGAATTTCCAGCGGGTACTGAAAAGCGAGGAAGACGCCCGCAGCGGCGCGCTCGTCAACGCTCATCTCCAGCAAGTCCTTCCCCTTGAACCTTATCGAACCTTCCGTGACCTCGTACCCGCCGCGCCCCGCGAGAACATAGGAGAGCGTCGACTTGCCCGAGCCGTTCGGCCCCATGATGGCGTGAACCTCACCTGCAGCGATACTGAGGTCGATCCCCTTCAGGATCTCCTTGCCGGCCACATTCACATGCAGGTTCTTGATCTCAAGCATACTCATTTCTTTCTTTCTGACGGTCAGCCGACGCTGCCTTCGAGGCTGATGCCGACGAGCTTTTGGGCTTCGACGGCGAACTCCATGGGAAGCTGTTGCAGCACGTCGCGACAGAAACCGTTCACGATTAGCGCTACTGCCTCCTCCTCTCCGATCCCGCGTTGCATGCAATAGAAAAGCTGATCGTCGCTGATCTTCGAAGTGGTCGCCTCATGCTCCAGGATGGCAGTCGGATTCTTCGTTTCGATATAGGGCACGGTATGCGCCGAGCACTTGTCGCCGATAAGCAGGCTGTCGCACTGCGTAAAGTTGCGCACGTTCTCCGCCTTGCGATGGACGCTCACGAGGCCGCGATAGGTATTCGACGACTTTCCTGCCGAAATACCCTTCGAGATGATGCGGCTTGTCGTATTGCGGCCGAGGTGGATCATCTTCGTCCCGCTATCCACCTGCTGATGTCCGTTCGATATCGCGATCGAGTAGAACTCGCCACGCGAATTGTCGCCGCGCAGGATGCAGCTCGGATATTTCCAGGTGATCGCGGATCCCGTCTCGACCTGCGTCCAGGAGATCTTCGAATTCGCGCCGCGGCAGTCGCCGCGCTTCGTGACGAAGTTGTAGACACCGCCCTTGCCTTCCTCGTCGCCGGGGAACCAGTTCTGAACGGTCGAATATTTGATCTCTGCGTCTTCGAGCGCGACCAGCTCGACCACGGCGGCATGCAGCTGGTTCTCGTCGCGCTGAGGCGCCGTGCAGCCTTCGAGATAGCTCACATAAGAACCCTTGTCGGCGATGATGAGCGTACGCTCGAATTGGCCGGTCTGCTTTTCGTTGATACGGAAATAGGTCGAAAGCTCCATCGGGCAGCGAACACTCTCCGGGATGTAGACGAAGGACCCCTCCGAAAAGACCGCCGAATTCAACGTGGCGTAGAAGTTGTCCGAGGTCGGCACCACCGAGCCGAGATACTTCTTCACGAGTTCGGGGTGGTTCTTCACCGCCTCCGACATCGGGCAGAAAATAACGCCTGCCTCCGCAAGTTTTTCCTTGAAGGTCGTGACGACCGAAACACTGTCGAAGACGGCGTCGACCGCCACGCCCGCAAGCATCTTCTGCTCGGTGAGCGGGATACCAAGTTTTTCATATGTTTCGAGGAGCTTGGGGTCCACTTCGTCCAGGCTCTTCGGCTGCACCTTCTGCTTCGGCGCCGCATAATAATAGGCATCCTGGAAATCGATCGGCGGATAGCTGACCTTCGCCCAGGTCGGCTCCGTCATCGTCAGCCAGCGCCGGAAGGCATCCAGACGCCACTGAAGCAACCATTCGGGTTCGTCTTTCTTGGCCGATATGAAGCGAACCGTGTCTTCCGTCAGACCAAGCGGAGCCTTTTCGGACTCGATGTCCGTAAAGAAGCCATACTTGTACTTCTCCGCTTCACGAACCGTTTCGACGGTTTCCTTCACCGCAGCCATGTCAACTCTCCACTGCCGCCAGCGGCACTTCTCGTGTGCCGCCCGCGGTTACGCCTGTATTCATGTTTGCCGTCCTGACGCGGACACGCTCGTAAGCGCGCAACCAGCTTTCCAAGAAGCGCTCCACATCCGCCTTGTCACTTGTCCAGCCAAGGCTCACGCGGATGGCTCCACGCGACAATTCATCCGGTATGCCCATCGCATCGAGAACACGTGGCTTGCCGATCTTGCCCGAAGAACAGGCCGCGCCCGCGCTTACGGCAATGCCGTCCAGGTCGAGCGACATCAGCAGCGTTTCCGCATCCATCCCCGGCGCCGAAAGATAGCTGGTATTGGGCAAACGCTCCGCGCCAGCGCCAAAGAAAACCGCATCGGGAGCGCGCCTCGCGATCCCCGCTTCCAGTTCGTCGCGCAACAAGGAAAGAGCACCCAGCCCGTTTATGCTCGCGCCTGCGGCGGCGCCAAAACCGGCAATTCCAGACACATTCTCGCTCCCCGCGCGACGTCGCGCTTCCTGTCCGCCGCCAACGCTTCGAGCCGCGAAGGGAAGACCAGTGCGCACAACAAGCGCGCCCACGCCCGTCGGCGCTCCGATCTTGTGGCCGCCGAGCATCATCATGTCGGCGCCAAGTGCATCGAAATCGAGAGCGACCTTCCCTGCCGCCTGAACCGCATCGCAAAGGAGATATGAGCCTGCCGCATGAGCAAGCGCCGAAGCCTCCGCAACCGCTTGGAGAACACCGGTCTCATTATTCGCATGCATCAGCGCGACGAGCGCGGGACCGCCGGAGGCAGCAAGCATCGCCTCAAGAACAGCCATGTCGGCGCGGCCTTCGCGGTCGACCGGCAGCAAGGAAACGGGAAGACCGCTCGCTTCGGCCGAAGAGAGCACGGCATCGTGCTCCACCGCGGAAACGATCAGCCTCTTTACACCCAGAGCGGCCCCTGCGGCATGAATGGCCATCGCAGCCGCCTCGGTGCCGCCGCTCGTGAAAACGATCTCCGCAGGCCTTGCGCCGACAAGCGAAGCAACGTCGCGCCGCGCCCGCTCCACTAGAGCGCGCGCCGCCCTGCCCTCGGTATGCACCGAAGACGGGTTACCAAGGACATCCAACGCCTCGATCACGGCCGCGCGCGCCTCGGGGCGCAGCGGTGTGGTTGCGTTATGGTCCATATAGGCGCGCTTGATGGTCATCGCCTCTGCGTTCTCACGGGTTTCAAGACGTTTCAGTCAGCGGCGTTCGCAGCCATTGCGGTGGCGGCCGGCCGGCCTTCGAAAGGCAGTCGGCCAGCAATCCGGCCATTGATCACATCGCCAAGGGAAACCGAGCCGAGATAGAGCTGGATGTGGTGGCTAAGGCCTTCCCACAGGTCATGGGTGATGCAACGGCCGGCCGATGGCATGCACCCCTTCGGCGAGCCCAGCTCGCAACGGGTCGCCTTGATCGGTTCGTCGACGGCCAGAATGACGTCGGAAATGCGAATATCGTCCGCATCACGCGATAGAAGATAACCGCCGCCTGGGCCCCGGACGCTTTTCACGAGATCGCCCCGGCGGAGCTTTGCAAAAAGCTGCTCCAGATAGGAGAGCGAAATCTCCTGACGGTCGGCAATCTCGGCGAGCGCAACGGGGCTGCCGCTCGAATGGCGGGCGAGATCGGCCATCGCCATCACCGCATAGCGTCCCTTCGTGGTGAGCTTCACGACCTGCTCCTTCATGACAGGGGCAATGGCGGTCAAAAGCTTGCACAACCGGCCATTGCCTGTGTTAAGAACGTGCGCCCCAAGCCACCGTCCGCCCCGCCTTCCATCGATCGCGGTCAGCGGAAAGGAAACCGGTGTCCCAAGGCCTGGCGCTAGGCCATATGATCTCCGAGCGCCACAGTCAACTATTTAGCACCTCGCGACGGATTTTCCAGAGGTTTAGGCGCTTTGCTGCGGACAATTTTCCCGAGATCAATACTGGGAAATGCACCGTGGCCACCGACACCGCGTAGCTCGAGACAGACCCAGACATGCCCGAAGTGATTTTCAATGGCCCGGCGGGCCGCATCGAAGGCCGCTATCACCATAGCAAGAAGGCCAATTCGCCCGTCGCCCTTGTCCTCCATCCCCACCCGCAATTCGGCGGGACGATGAACAATCCGGTCACCTATGCGCTCTTCCAGGCGTTTGTGAACCGCGGTTTTTCCGTTCTTCGCTTCAATTTCCGGGGGGTTGGACGCTCGCAAGGCAGCTTCGACTCGGGCATTGGCGAGCTCTCGGACGCGGCGGCGGCACTGGACTGGCTTCAGTCCCAGAATTCCGATGCATCGCAATGCTGGATCGGCGGCTTCTCTTTCGGCGCCTGGATCGCCATGCAGGTCTTGATGCGCCGGCCCGAGATCGAGGGTTTCATCTCGGTTGCCCCGCCCGCGAACATGTACGATTTCTCCTTCCTCGCGCCCTGTCCGTCCTCCGGCATCATCATCAATGGCGGGATCGACCAGGTCGCGCCCCAGGCCGACGTGCTGAAGCTGGTCGAGCGGCTCAAGACCCAGAAGGGTATCACTATCGAGCACGCGACCGTGGACGGAGCGAACCATTTCTTCGAGAACAAGCTGGAACCGTTGCTCGCCACGGTCGGCGCCTATCTCGACAAGCGCCTCGCCGAGGGGCCCGAGAAGGGCTGAGAGCCTAGTCTCTTTTTCCGAAACCGGCCCGGTGGAGTTTGCCACCGGGCATCGGTTCCGGCACGCCGGTCGTACCGGGAAGGCTCAGAGGCAATCCGCGCAGGGCCCTCACCGCGAGATAACCGAAAGCCTCCGCTTCCACGTCGTCGCCTTTCCAGCCGAGATCTTCCGCCGGAAGAACGCCGCCCTGCAGACGCTTGCTCAACATCGACATGAGCACGGGATTGCGCCGGCCACCGCCGCAAACAACGAAACGCGAGGGCACGCCGGGTACATGCGCAAGGCCGCGCGCGATGGTCTCGACAGTAAAGGCGGTGAGCGTTGCCGCGCCATCTGCAGGCGAAAGATGCGCAACCGCCTCGGCGGAGAAGGAAAAGCGATCCAGCGATTTTGGCGGAGGGGCATCGAAAAAAGCATGCATCATCAGCTTTTCGAGTACTTCGATATCCACCTCCCCTGAAAGCGCCAACGTCCCGTCGCGGTCCAGCGGTTCGCCCGTATGAGCGAGCGCCCAGTCGTCGATCAGCGCATTGCCGGGACCGGTGTCGAAGGCGATGAGCGAACCGTCCGTTCCCACCCAGGTGATGTTGCCGACGCCGCCGACATTGATGATGGCAATGGGCTCCTTCACTCCGGCGCTCCGGGCCAGCGCCTGGTGATAGAGAGGCACCAGCGGCGCGCCCTGCCCGCCTGCCGCCACATCCGCGCTGCGAAAGTCGCTTATGACGTCGATACCTGTGAGCCGCGCCAGCACATCGCCGAGACCGATCTGAACGGTGCGGCGGCGTTCGGGCTGATGGAGGACGGTCTGGCCGTGAAAGCCGATTACCGAGATATCCGCGGGTTTCAGTTCGGCATCGGCCAGCAAGGCCCGGACAGCGAGCGCATTGGCTAGCGTGAAATGCCGCTCGGCCTCCGCGACCTCCTCCGGCATGATTTCATCCGGTTCCCAGCTCTTTGCAGCCTCCAGCGCCATGCTCAGGAGCTTGCGTTCTTCCGGCTTGTACGGCACGGAAAGCGATGGGCCAGCGCGCACGACGCCTTCGCCGTCGGTTTCGACAATCGCGGCATCGATGCCGTCCAGAGAGGTGCCGCTCATAAGCCCAAGTGCACGAATCATGGGTCTTTATCCGTTTTTCCCCCGACGAAAGCGTGATACACCAGCCGCGCTTTCAAGCCTATCCGAAACCCCGAGCGCCCGAGATGTCCAGCTTCAAATCCGATTTCCTGCGCGAACTGCAAGCGCGCGGCTTCATCCACCAGCTTTCCGATGCCGATGCCATCGATGCCGACGCCGTGGAGAAGATGCTGACCGGGTATATCGGCTTCGACGCAACGGCGCCGAGCCTCCACGCGGGCAGCCTTGTCCAGATCATGCTGCTGCGCTGGCTGCAGAAGACCGGACACAAACCGATCGCGCTGATGGGCGGCGGCACGACCCGTATTGGCGATCCGAGCTTCCGCGACGATGCGCGCCCGCTGCTGACCGACGAGAAGATCGACGAGAACCTCGCGGGTATCAAGAAAGTCTTCGCCAGATTCCTGACCTTCGGCGAAGGCCGAACTGACGCCATCATGGTCAATAATCGCGATTGGCTGGACGATCTGCGTTACATCGATTTTCTTCGGGACTATGGACGCCACTTCTCGGTGAACCGGATGCTCTCCTTCGAGAGCGTAAAGATCCGGCTCGAACGCGAGCAGAACCTCTCCTTCCTCGAATTCAACTACATGATCCTGCAGGCCTACGATTTCGTGGAGCTGAACAGGAAATATGGCTGCTCGCTGCAGATGGGCGGATCGGATCAGTGGGGCAACATCGTCAACGGGATAGAACTCGGCCGTCGCGTGGATGGGGCAACGCTGTTCGGCCTCACCAGCCCCCTTCTGACGACATCCTCCGGTGCCAAGATGGGCAAGACGGCGAATGGCGCCGTCTGGCTCAACGCGGAAATGCTTTCGCCCTATGACTACTGGCAGTACTGGAGAAACACGGAAGACGCCGATGTCGGCCGCTTCCTGAAGCTCTTCACGGAATTGCCGCTCGACGAGATCGCCCGCCTCGAAAAGCTCGAAGGTGCGGAAATCAATGAGGCGAAGAAGGTTCTGGCAACTGAAGCGACCGCGATGTTGCACGGGCGCGAAGAAGCCGAGAAGGCGGCGAATGCGGCCCGCACCGCGTTCGAGGAAGGTGCGATCAGTGCAGATATGCCAACGGTTGAGATCGAGACTGGCTCCCTTGAAGCGGGATTGGGCTTGTTGACCGCGCTCGTGCAGGCGGGGCTTTGTTCTTCCACCAGCGATGCGCGCCGCCAGATCAAAGGTGGCGCCGTACGCGTCAACGACGCTCAGATCGGCGACGAGAAGGCCGCGCTGACCGGTAGCTCTCTCACGGCCCAAGGCGTCATCAAGCTTTCACTGGGCAAGAAGAAGCACGTTCTTCTGAAACCGAAGGCATAAGGAAATCAGGCCCTCCCCGTTCCCGGAGAGGGCCTGTTCCTGAACGCTCCCTTATTCTTCTCTTTTTTCTTCTTCTTGTTTGGCGTTCCGCGGCTATTGGCTGCCGCTTATTCTCATATCTACTCGGCAGCGGTCGTTGCGCTCAGCGCAAAGATGGCGGCGTCGCCGCCTGCACCGTTGAGCTGCTGGAGATATTTAATCCCCTCTTCGGCAATGTCGTCTCCGACCATGCGATCGCCTTCGCCGTAAAGCTCGGCCATGTCGACATAGGCGGCATACATCGGCGCGGTACGGTTCGTTATGATGCCCGCCTTGACCAGCGTCTTGATGAGAACCCGGAAGACGTTGGTCGATTCCTGCAGCTCCTTGCGCATGTTCCTGTCGGTCAAGGCTTCCGCAAGCGCCCCCTGCACCCAGCGCCAGTCGAGACCGATGCGCTCGTAGATTTCCTTCTTCTGCTCGGGGCCGGTGGAATTGCGCATCAGCGTCATGAAGACCTCAAGCGCCCAGTCCTCGATCAGATCGCGTTCGGCTTCCGGCAGGTTCGGCACCGTGCGGTCGGCCCATATCTTGCCGAACTTGTGATGGAAGGCTTCGTCGGTCATCACCAGCTGCATCAGGCGGCGCAGCAGCGGATCGTTAGTCTTTGCATAGAAGGTCGCGAAGGTACCCATGGCGAGGCCCTCGACGATCATCTGCATGCCGACAAGCTTCTTCCAGACGAGCGGCGTAGCGACGATCTCGCACAGAAGTTTTTCGAGCACCACGCCGCAGGGTTTGGGCTTGCCCCAGCGCGCCTGAACATATTTCGCGAAGCCCGTCACATGGCGCGCTTCCTCGCGTGTCTGGTTTGCAGCGTATTCCTGAGCGCCCGGATCCTTCAGGATGTGGCAGAGGCTCGCCGAAAGTGCGAGCGCGCCCTGCTCGCCATGCAGGATGGACGACATGGTCCAGCGCACGCTCTCGTTCACGAGATAGATTTTCTGCTTCTCGTCCAGCTTATCGGAGACCGCCGTCTTCAGTTCCATGTTGAAGTCGGCCGGCATGAGGAGCTCATTGTCGAGATCCCAGGGCTGCGAGTAGTCGATGTACTTGCTGTCCAGCGGGTCCCAGAAGTGATCGTGGGTCGCCGAAATGATCTTGTCGAAAGCGGTCGAACGGTTGCCGTAGCGGTCGACATCCATCATCGCCGGAAAGTCGTCCGGCGCCACAGCCTCATAGGCTGCGTCCGTCGTCATCTTCTGATTGGTGGACATGCTCTCCCTCCTCCCAAAGCTGAGATCAATGCCGTTGGGTCAAATCATATCTGCGGAGTTGAACTCCGCAATCCAAATTTGCTTAGGGAGCCTAATTTTGCGGTGCAGCAGGCCCGGTCTGGTCGCCACCGCCAGGGATTTCCATGGTTTCCGCAGCCCCTGGGACCACCGGGGCGGCCTCCGAAGGAGGGTTTATTTCGCTTTTCGCCGCCGGGCTTTGGGGCTCCGGAGGCATGTTTTCGTCGAACTCGAAGATTCGGCGAAGGAAACCCGGCGCTATGGCGGAGAGCGGATTCACAACGACCGTGGGGTCGTCGGTCTGACCGCGAACGCTGTAGGTGATCGCGAAAATACCTTCGCCCTCTCTGCCCACAATGATCGGGCCTAGAACCGGAACCTGCCCGAGGAATGAGTTGATCGTATAGGCGGGCACCAGCGTTCCCTCCATGTCGATGCTATCGCTCGCGCGATCGATCTGTCCTTCCATTGTGAGGCCGATTGCCGGGCCGGACATGCGCCCCTCCTTCAGGCGTATGCGGCTTTGCGTCATCGTGAAGGGCGCATCGAGGCTGGTGAAAAGAATGCCGTCGCCGCGCAGCGTATCGCTTATGCCTGTAAACGACCCGAGAGTGAGGATATTCGCCAGCACCGGCGCATCCACGATGCGGAAATCTTCGATCGCAAGCGAGCCCGCAAGAGGAGATCCTTCGGCCGTATCGTCATAAATACCGGTTACGCTGAGCTTTCCGCCCCTGACACTTTTCGTGAAATCGAGAGCGCTGAAAATCGTGCCCGCGTCGTCCGATGTCATCTCGAGACGACGCACACCCTTGTCATCGGGCGCAACGGCAAGCTTCAACGGCTTGCCGTCAGCCGCTGTCGCCGCCACATCGAGCGACCAGAGGGCATCGTCGATTTCGACCATGCTTACGCGAACGCCGGTGAAGCTTGTTCCGTGATTTCCGATAGCCTTGCCGATATCGGCGCGGAATGAAGACCGCCGCAACGGATCGACGATATCCACGTCATCGAGGAGAAGCGCCGCTGCGCCTTCTTCCTCCGGACCGGTTGACGCCGCCTGTTCGTTGTCACCGCCTCCGAAGAGATTGCCAAGAACACCGCGCGCATCGAAGCGCGGGCCACGCACGACCATTTCAAGCGCTGCGTTCTCGGCGGGACCGGCCCTGAAGCTGAAATCATTGTCGGGGCCGAGTCTGACCGACGGAAAGTCCGCTGCCACGAGACGTCCGCCGGTTCCAATGGTGAAATCGCCTGCCGCACTTATTCCCTCCCCCGTCAGGGAGAAATCGGAGAGCCGGTAACCACCGTCCTCCAGCAGAAAAACGTCGAACGCCGCAAGGGCCGGAATACCCGGTTCCTTTCGCCATGCCGCATCGTCCAGTTTGGCCACGGCATTCGTCAAATCCGCCCGCACGGAGGCGCGATCCACATTGCTGCCGTTACCCATGATCGTCGCGTCGACCACAGCAGGTCCGGTCACGAACGCGTCAAGTTTCAATCCGATGGCCGCAAGCGCGGTATCGTCTACCTCACCCCGCAGGCGATAGACCGATCCCGGAGTCACTTCGGGTCTGAAATCCTCTTTCCATTCAAGGTCCACGCGGACTGCATCGTTGAGAACGATCGGGCCGGAAGCCGTGAGACCGGCCCTGTTCACCGTCAGGTCGAGTGTGCCGCCGGTCAGGGAAAGGTTTTCCCGCAAACCGGTGATAGACGCATTCTCGATATGCGCCGTGCCCGAAAACTCAACCTGGTCCATCTGCACATGCTTGACGAGCGGAAGGGAAATCCTCGCGTCGAGCGTACCCTGTCCACCGACATTGGAGGGGGCGATGCCGAAATCGCTGATGAAGTGAAGAGGGTCGTGATCGAGCACGCCGAGAACGTCCGAGGTTGCGCCCGAGGCCTTGAACGAAATATGTCCCGGCGCGCCTTTCCGGCTCAGTTCGTCATTGTAGAAATGGCCATCGCTTATGAGGACTTCGCCCTTGTTTTCCTGTCGAATGACTGCGGACGATATCCACGCATCGAAACGATCCCCGAGAATCCGGCCTCTCCCCTGAAGGTTCTCCATGGGCGGCAGATCGCCGAGGTAGCGCATTGTCTGCCCCGTCGCCGCGAACTCGAAGCGCAGACTCTCCTCCGGCAGCGGCACGTGATCGGCCGCATCCGCGATCATGCCGGGCGCAAGATCGATATCGAAGGAGCCGCTATCGACCATTCCGCCGAGAAGGTTCTTGCCGACCCATTCGCGCGCACCCTTGGCAAGAGGCAGCGGCCATATTGCCTTCAAAGCCTCGAAGGCCATGGGCTCTATCTCGCCCTTTATTTTCACCATCGGCGAGCGTGCGGCGTTCGCGACCTTGCCGGAGAGCCGGATACCGCCACCGCCCGCGCCAACGAACAGCTCGTCGATATCCGCACTAAGCACGTCGAAATCGATATCGGCCTTCAGGACCGCCTTTTCGAGATCAACCGGGCCAACGAAGAAGCCGGGAACTTCCGTGTGAAACCCGTCCACTTCGAGATCGGTGCGGATGGAAGAAATATCGAGCCCCTTCCTGACGCGATAATCGAGTGTGCCGGACAATGACGCCTCATGCAGTCCGGCTTTCACGGCGAACCTTTCGATCTTGATCCGCTGCAGAAGCCCATCGATTGTGATGTCTCCTTCGGCCTCTTCCAGCGGGATCGAGGTTTCCCAAGGTGCCGGAAGGTCGATTTCCCCGGCGCCTGCTCGAATGGAAAGCTGTCCAGAGCGAACCGCACCATTGCGGCCGATGCGAAGCTCACCGTCTGCGAAGAGCGGCGCATCGAAGATTCCATAGTCGGAAAGCGAAGGCGCCGTTTTCGCCAGCGCGGCCGGAACGAGATCGGCGACGCGCGCCTCGATATTCGCCTCGTCAGCGCCCACCGGCAGCTCCCCGTTCATCTCAAGTGTGGCCAGGGTATCGCCGATGGCGAACTTTGCGTGAAGAACACCTGCAAGCCCTCCATCGCCCCTGTAGATGACGAGGTTCGCTTCCGGTGCGTCGAAGTTGAGACCGTTCACCTCGTCCACGAAGCGAAGATCGGCGTTGCGGATACCGAGACGCGTCAGATAGCCGAGCGGCGAGGAACGGTCGTCATCCGAGACGATCGCTTCGAGCATGGGACCAATCAGGGAGCGCTCTTCCGACTCCGGTTCACGGCTTTCCGTCCCGGCCAGCGCAAGCGTGATACCCGTACCGGGGCGGCGCAGCACCGTAGCCCTCACGCCGAAGAGATCGACGGCGCTCGGCGCAAGCGTGCCGCGAAGAAGCGCGGGCAAGCTGAGTTCGAAAGCAAGTTCGGGTACCCGGGCGACCTCGTTGCCGTCCGCTCCGGTGAGCCGAACATCCCGAAGCCTCAGCGACAGCTCCCTGTCTTCCGCCGACCAGATGAGAACTGTGTCCTCGATTGCCAGCTCGCCGCCTTGAAGCGAAGGAGCGGCGGCGTCCTCGATCATCTGGTTGAGAAGGGAAAGGGACAGGGGGCCCGAGGAGAGCTGCCAGGCAAGAACGGCAAGGAGCGTTGCCGTTACGGCCACGGCTACCCCAACCACTTCCAGTAAAATCTTACTACTTCGACGGATCAAGAAAGGCTGCTGCTCCTCTCGCTTGCCGTGCCATGGAAACCGCACAAATGAGGCGAAAGCGAGTCAGGAAGGTTTTATCGTCTCCCCTCGGAGAAGTCTGCATTTTTGCCTGCCCCTTCGTCTCTTTCAGGATAAAGCCTTAACCCCTCTGGCCAGGCTGGAAACGAAAGACCATATTCGCTTCGCCGCTCAGGCTGGCGGCGCGTAAGGATCACAAGGAGGCAGGGACATGGCGAAGGCTGCACCCCCAAAGGGCACGAAGGTGGCGACGAAGACGAAACCGGCGGCAGCGGCAAAGACCGCCGCGAAGAAGCCCGCGGCGGCCAAGTCCTCCCCAAAGGCAAAGACAAGTGCGGCGGGTGACGCGCTGCCATCGGCCGGCAGCAAGGCCCCTGCCTTTTCCCTTCCCGCCGATGACGGCTCCACCGTTTCGCTGAAGTCTCTCGCGGGCAAGAAGGCCGTTCTCTATTTCTACCCCAAGGACGACACGCCCGGCTGCACGACCGAAGGCATCGCCTTCAGCGCGCTCAAGAAGAAGTTCGACGCCGCGAATACCGTGGTTCTCGGCATCTCGAAAGACTCCATCGAGAAGCACTGCAAGTTCCGCGACAAACACAACCTGACCGTCCGGCTGCTCTCCGATGAGGAAGGCAAGATGCTCGAGGCGTATGGTGTTTGGGCGGAGAAAAGTCTCTATGGCCGCAAGTTCATGGGGATCAACCGCACGACTTTCCTGATCGACGAGAAGGGCGTCATTCGTCAGGTCTGGCCGAAGGTCAAAGTGAACGGACATGCCGAGGAAGTGCTGTCGGCGGCGAAGGATCTCTGAGACCTATGACCGGCAAGGCTTCTCTGGCGCGCGCCGCGCGAGACGTTCTTCTGTGCGGCGATGCGCGCGGCAAGGCGGCCCTTGCACGCGAGGTCGCTGCACGCTGGCGCGCAGGCGAACTGGAAGCCGATGGCGCGGTGGAAATGCCCGACCGGCCAAACCGGCCGGAGAAGCCGGAACTGCTCCTGCCTCGCGACATGCCGCGCCGAAGCTTCAAGGGCGAGCGGGGCCGCGTCGCCCTGCTGCACTCCCTGGCGCATATCGAACTCAATGCGATCGATCTGGCCTTCGACATCGCTGGCCGTTTTCAGTCCGAGAAGCTCCCACGCGCCTTCTTCGACGACTGGATCGGCGTTGGCGACGACGAGGCGCGGCATTTCACGATGCTTGAGGACCGGCTGGCGGATTTCGGCGCGCAATACGGCGACCTGCCCGCGCATGACGGTCTATGGCAGGCGGCGGAAGAAACCGGACACGACCTCCTCGCCCGGCTTGCCGTCGTGCCGATGGTTCTGGAAGCGCGCGGACTCGACGTGACGCCGGGGATGATCGAGCGGCTGAAATCTGCTGGCGACGAGCGGAGCGCCTCCATCCTCGATACGATCTATACGGAGGAACAGGGCCATGTCGGTGCGGGCACGCGCTGGTTCATTCATCTGTGCGAGGAACGCGGCCTTGCCTCGCAGCGGGTCTTCCACGAGCTGGTGAAGCGGCACTTCCGGGGCGCACTCAAGCCGCCCTTCAATGAGGTTGCGAGACGCGCAGCGGGGCTCGAGCCCGGCTTCTATGAGCCGCTGGCCGGGTGAAGGCACCTCCATGCCGGAGGCACTTTCTGCGATATGGTGAATCCAAATTAACCATTAACATCAAAACTCTACACGCGTATGTTGTCAGCCTGTGCCAAATTGGGGTGGAATAGGCATACAAAGATGGGGGTCATGGGGCATTGAGGGGCATGCACCAACGGCATAGCTGGGCCGATAAATTCCGCAGTTTTCTGCGGCATATGTACGTGGAGCGGCAGATCTACATCCGCAGCCACGGCCATGTGCAATTCATCTCGTTGTCGCCGCTGACGCAGACCGCGTTCGCGGCGATTGCGTTCGTGTTCCTGAGCTGGATCGCATTCGCCTCGGTGAATGTCGTCTTCAAGGAACAGATCATCGCCGCGAAGGATCGCCGCTACATCAAGATGCAGGGCGGCTATGAGGAGAGGCTGGCGCAGCTTCAGTCGGCCTATGACGAGCTCAACGGCCAGCTTGTGATTACCGAAGAGCGCTTCCTAGCGACGACCCGGCAGCTCGAAGAAAAGCACAAGCAGCTTGCCGCGCTGATGAGCCAGCGGCAGACGGCGAGCTCTCAGCTCGACACGATGCGCCGCCGCTACGCCGCCACGCTGTCCGGCCAGAACGAAACCGCGAGCGAGGGCAACACGGTCCTCATGCGCGTCGACGGCGCCTCGGAAGGGCCGGATATCGTCCACACGACGGCGCGGCCGGAACGCGCGGAAGACCTCGAGCCATTTGTCATAGATATTAGCGAAGGCATTGATTTCGCTGGACTTGCCGGAAGCGGCGAGGACGACAATGCGGTCGTTTCCCTGATTGATACAAGGCTTGCCCAGATCGATACGGCACAGCAGAGCCTGATCAACAATGTCGAGGAAGTGACCGACCGCCGTGTCCGGGAGCTCAAATCGATCATCAGCATGACGAAGGTCGTCGACCCCGAGGAGATGCTGGAGCGGACAGCCGGCGATGGCGGCGAAGCCCAGGGCGGCCCCTTCATCGATCTCGCCGATACGGACGCCCTTGCCGGCGGCGGCGACGAGAGCGGCTTCGCGAAGCAGCTTTTCCGGGTAAGCCAGAATCTCAAGAAAATGGCCGATCTCGAGGAATCCATTGCCAGAATGCCTCTTGCCTCGCCGCTTGTCAGCTATCGCAAGACGAGCAGCTTCGGCTCGCGCCGCGACCCTTTCAACGGACGGATGGCCTTCCATTCCGGCGAGGACATGGCGGCCTATTACGGCGCTCCGATCTACGCCCCCGCCAGCGGAAAGGTGACCTATGCCGGCTGGAAAGGCGGCTATGGCCGGGTGATCGAAATCGACCATGGCAACGGATTCCGCACGCGCTACGGTCATCTTGGCAAGATCTCGGTCAAGGCTGGCCAGGAAATTGCATTCCGTGAGGTCCTAGGCAAAGTCGGGTCCTCTGGACGCAGCAGCGGACCCCATCTTCACTATGAGGTCTGGTTCGACGGTATCGTTCGCAACCCCTCCAAGTTTATCGAGGCAGGGCATTATGTTTTCGCGAAGCAAGGATAAAGACACCGACTCCAAGGCGGCGGCTCCGGCCGCGGCGGCTCCCGTCAGCGCCCCGTCGGGCGGCCGGCGGCCCAATGTGCGCACCGCGCCGTCGATCATCTCGAACGACCTCGTGGTGCATGGCAACCTGACGGCGACCGGCGACATCCAGGTCGACGGTACCGTCGAAGGCGATATTCGCAGCCAGTCGCTGACAATCGGCGAGAAGGCCTCGATCACAGGCGAAATCGTGGCGGAGGACATCGTGATCCGCGGCCGCGTCGTCGGCACGATCCGCGGGCGGCGCGTGCAGCTCGCCTCGACCTGCCACGTAGAAGGCGACATTCTCCACGAGGCGCTGGCCGTCGAAACGGGCGCGTTCTTCGAGGGCGCCTGCCGCCATTCCGACGACCCGATCAGCCAGCAATCGGCCTCGACCGCGCGCACCGCGCCCGCTCCGAAGCCCGCAGCGGCGCCGGTCAGCACCGGCACGGGCCTCGGCTCCGGCTCCCGCCCCACCGCCGGCAATGACAGCCCGGTCGTGGTGAATGACGGGGGCGTGGTCGTCAAGCGGCCCGCCGCGCAGTAAGCGCGAGAAAATTCGAGGGGAAGAATGGCCGGAGGCGCATGTCTCCGGCCTTTTTCGTTACGTGACCGTGACGATTGACGGAAACGGCGGAAAGCTGCGGTTTTTACGCCGGCCCCGGCTGACCGTCATCTAAACGTCACGCAAACGTCATATTGGGCGCAGTTATCCCCGCCACCGGGGACAAGCACCCTGCCCTCATCAAAGTCTCGGGAAGTCAGGGAGGATGCAATCCCGCACCGGGAAGAGTGCATTTCCCTGTGCTCAAAAATGTGCCGGAACTGGACTGGCCGCTAACCGTGTCCCGGCCCCGAACGGAGAGACGCATCCGGAGCGCGTTGCGGTGCGGAGCGATTTCCCCGGGTGATGGAGAGAAAAAAGTAATCCTCCCCCGCCCCGAAATTCGCGTCCGCAAATTTCGACCCGCCCCCAGGGGCGGGTGGGATGAGAATGAAGAGCGCGCTGCCCTAGTCGATGTCCTCGACGGGCTCGGCCGTGCCGTGGACGCGGGCGGCGAGCGCCGCGGCCATGAAGGGATCGAGATCGCCGTCGAGCACCTTCGAGGGGTCCGGGCTTTCGACGCCGGTGCGCAGGTCCTTCACCATCTGATAGGGCTGCAGTACATAGGAGCGGATCTGGTGACCCCAGCCGATGTCGCTCTTGCCCGCCTCTTGCGCCGCGGCGGCCTCCTCGCGCTTCTGCAGCTCCATCTCGTAGAGGCGCGCGCGCAGCATGTCCCAGGCGGCGGCGCGGTTCTTGTGCTGCGAGCGCTCGTTCTGACAGGCGACGACGATGCCCGTCGGAATATGCGTGATGCGCACCGCGCTGTCCGTCTTGTTGATGTGCTGACCGCCGGCGCCCGACGCGCGATAGGTATCGACGCGGCAGTCGCTCTCGTTGATCTGGATGTCGATGCGGTCATCGACCACGGGATAGACCCAGACGGAGGAGAAGCTCGTGTGGCGGCGCGCGGCGCTGTCGTAGGGCGAGATGCGGACGAGCCGGTGGACGCCCGACTCCGTCTTCAGCCAGCCATAGGCATTGTGGCCCTTCACGAGAATGGTGGCCGACTTGATGCCCGCCTCTTCGCCGTCATGGCGCTCGACGAGCTCGACCTTGTAGCCCTTGCGCTCCGCCCAGCGCGTATACATGCGCAGCAGCATCTGCGCCCAGTCCTGGCTTTCCGTGCCGCCCGCGCCGGCATGAACTTCAACATAGGTGTCGTTGGCGTCGGCCTCGCCGGAGAGGAGCGTCTCGATCTCGGCTTCGGCGGCTTCGTCGCGCGCGGCCTTCAGCGCGGCCTCGGCTTCGGCGACGATGCCTTCATCGCCTTCCGCCTCGCCCATCTCGATCAGTTCGAGATTGTCGGCAAGCGCGGCTTCCAGTTTGCGGTAGCGGCCGATCGCCTCTTCGAGGCGCGTGCGCTCGCGCATCAGGCCCTGCGCCTTCTCGGGATCGTTCCAGAAGTCGGGATCTTCGGCTTTCGCCGTCAGTTCATCGAAGCGTCGGAGAGCGGCATCCCAGTCAAAGATGCCTCCTCAGCAGTGCGAGCGACTGCTTGATTTCGTCGGCGACGGTCTGCGTCTCGGCGCGCATGGGCGTGAACTCTTCTCGGTATCTACGTGTCTCGGGCCGGATTCGGCCCCTTCGCTGGCGCGGAAAATAGGGGGGATGGGGGGAGGTGTAAAGGGAAAGGGGCCGCCTAGACGTCTAGTTCCTATTGTATGGAGCAGCCGGGTCCCCCTACCCTGGCTCTAGATTCTGCGGGGGATAGATGAGCGACAGCGCGAGAACCGGCGAGGACTGGAGCGATCAGGAGATCGACCTGATCGTCGCCGACTATTTCGCGATGCTCGACATGGAACTGAATGGCGAACCCTATGTGAAGGCGCGTCGCAACGCTGCACTTCAAGATCTGACCGGGCGCTCCAAAGGCTCCATTGAGTTCAAACATCAGAATATTAGCGCTGTCCTCGAAGTACTAGAGCGGCCTTGGATACCGGGCTACAAACCGATGCGGAATTTTCAACGCGCGCTTCTCGAGCGTGTTGAAGAGTTTCTCGATCATCAGGATACAGGAACGACGCTGTTGCTCCCGCGTAAAATGGAATTCGCCGAACACGGCATATTGTTCGTGGGAGAAGCACCGAAAAAGATTGAGCGCCCGGAGGCCTCAAACCCCGAACTTGCCCGGCTCGTGCGAAAATTTGACCCCGCGCTCAGAGACGAACGCAACCGGCAGCTTGGAAAGCTCGGCGAGGAATGCGTGTTCAACTCGGAGCGGGCTCGTCTCACGACCGCCGGGCGCACTGATCTTGCCGAGAAGGTCAAATGGGTTGCACGGGATGAGGGAGACGGCGCCGGGTTTGACGTGCTGTCTTTCACGGACCGCGGCGAAGAGCGCTTCCTCGAAGTGAAGACGACCGTCGGCAGCGAGCAGACGCCCTTCTACCTCTCCCGAAATGAAAAGCTGTTCTCGGAAGAACGGCAGGACGCCTTCCGCATCTTCCGGCTCTACGACTTCGCGCGGGCGCCAAAAGCGTTCGAGATCGCGCCGCCCCTTGAAAGCAAGCTCATTCTGGAAACGGCGAACTACAAAGCATCGTTTAGGTAAGCGTCGCCAAAGATAGGCGTCAACGGAATGCTATTTAGCTAGAAAGGGTGCTTCATGGAAAAATTTCTTCTTATTTCTTCCTTTCGGCACCTCAACATTGACGGCACGCTCCAAGCCCCATTCACGCTGCTTCCCGGCATCGACATCACAAATCAGAAATCGAAAAAGAACGAACTGTTAGCGGATCAAAACATTGTAGCGCTAATGGGACTAATCGAGGCCAACCATCTTTTAGATAGCCCAAACATTGTTTTCTGTGAGTTCGACGAGAAGGACCTAGGAAATTTAGATTTAGAGAAGTCCTTGTTGTTGATTTTGCTTTGGATAAAAGGGCTGTTCAGAAGCGCTTGGGTGTTATCCGACCATAACCTTGAATGCGACGCTGCTTATCTCTTCAAGTACGAGCACGGACAACTAGAACGAGGAACAAGCAATTTCCTCGCTCAACACATCACGAGGGCGGATTGCTCGAAGTCAGAAACCACACTTGATTTTGAAGCTCTCAAGAAATGGGAACGACTACATGACAACATAAGCTCATACCTTCACATGAAAAATTCGAGCGATCTACGTTTCTTCATGGAAAAGGGGTACTGCAGAATTGGACGAGCGTTTCAATTCATTGACAACGCTCGTGCGGCACCCAACACAAGCATCAAAATCGCTCACTACATGAGCGCTTTCGAAGCCTTGTTTTCGACAAGCTCCGCAGAACTGTCGCACAAATTGTCCGAGCGAGTAGCGTTCTTCCTTTCGGAGTACGGCAAGTCTCATACAAAAATTGAGGTCTTTAAAAACATCAAAACTGCCTACGAGATAAGATCGAAGCTTGTTCATGGAGACAATCTGCCTAAGGGCAAGATAGGTCAGCTACCTGAAGTTTCATCCACGTGCGATTCCTATCTTAGAGAAATCATGCAGATTATGTTTGGCGACCAGTCCCTAAAAGAACAGATAGATGTTACACCTGAAAAGCTCGATAACTTCTTTGAACAAATGATATTTGGCTAGCAAGAGCGAGGTATTTTATAATCTCGTCGCTTGATGATGGGCACGACGATCCCGGTTTACGCCGGGATGACACCTGTGGTTGAGGTGAGGCCCATGGGCCCCGGCTTTCGCCGGGGTGACACTTTTATTTTTGGCAGACGCCGAGCTTCAGAGGGCGTTTCCCGCCGCAAATCCCGATGCCCAGGCCCATTGGAAGTTGAAGCCGCCGAGGTGGCCGGTGACGTCGAGGACTTCGCCGATGAAATAGAGGCCCGGTATGTCGCGGGCTTCCATCGTTTTCGAAGAAAGGTCCTTCGTATCGACGCCGCCTGCGGTGACTTCCGCCGTGCGGAAACCCTCCGTCCCCTGAGGTTTGACGCGCCAGCTATTCACCTGCTCGCCAAGCGCACGGAGGCGCTTGTCGGAGAGGTCCGCGAGGCGGCCGGTGACCTCCGTCATTTCGCAGAGACGTTCGGCAAGGCTTTTCGGCAGGAGGCGCGAGAGCGCCGTTTCCACTTCCTGTTTCGGCTGGGAGGCGCGCGCCTCGCGCAGTTCCGCGAAAACATCGTGGCCGGGGCCTAAGTTCACCACGATCTCGTCGCCCTCTTTCCAGTAAGATGAAATCTGCAGGATGGCGGGGCCGGAGAGACCGCGATGCGTGAAGAGGAGCGCCTCGGCGAAGCGCGTCTTTCCGCAGGCGACTTCGGCATCGACCGAGACGCCGGAAAGCCCTTCGAGCTTCTCGCGCAGTTCCGGCCCGAAGGTGAAAGGCACGAGCGCGGGACGCGGCGGAACCAAGCCAAGCCCGAACTGGCGCGCGATGTCGTAACCCAGACCCGTCGCGCCCATCTTGGGGATCGACTTGCCGCCCGTCGCGACGACGAGCGAGGCGGCCTCGAAGCGGCCCTTCGAGGTTTCGACGGTAAAGTTGCCCTCTCCTCTCAATACGGATTTCACTTCCGTTTCGAGGCTGATAGTCACACCGCCCTTCTCACATTCATCGAGCAGCATGTCGATGATCTGCTGCGAGGAGCCGTCGCAGAACAATTGCCCGAGCGTCTTTTCGTGCCAGGCGATGCCATATGCATCGACCATGGCGATGAAGTCCGCGGGCCTGAAACCGGCAAGCGCCGAAATGCAGAAGCGCGGATTGTCCGAAAGGAAGTTCTTCGGCGTGGTGTGGATATTGGTGAAGTTGCAGCGCCCGCCGCCGGAGATGCGGATCTTCTCGCCGGGTTTCTTCGCATGATCGATGACGAGGACGCGGCGGCCGCGCCTGCCCGCCGTCAGCGCGCAGAAGAGACCTGCGCCGCCCGCGCCGAGGATGATCGCGTCATAGGTCGGGGAGGATGAAATGGCGGGCTCCGGAGACTCAAGGGGGTCGGAAGAAGGAATAGCACGACCGCGCCCCCGCCCCGAACGAGCTTCGCTCGCCCCACCCTCCCCGAGGGGAGGGTGGGTAGAAAGGTTCTGTCCTAGTAGAGGCCGCCGGTGCCGGAGTCGATATTTCCGCCGCCGTCTGACGAATATCCGCCGGAGGGGCCGCCGGAGGGGCGGTCGGGCTCGCTGCCGCCGGCGCCGGGAATCTCTTCCGTCGGTACGCCGCCTTCGGGAATGGTTCCACGCGCGATACCATCCGCACCCGGACGGCCGAAGGGGCTGTCCAGGGGGGCGGCGCCCGCGCCGGGCGCATCGCCATTTGCGGGCGGCGTCATGCCGTCATAATCCTCCGGCGCAAGCGGCGCGCCGCCATCGAGCACGGCGCCCTGTGGCGGGGCCTCCGGGCCGGAATCCGCGTCATAGGTATCGGACGGGTCCGGCACATTGCCGAAGAGGCCGACGGAGGGCGCGGAAGATTCGAAGCGCGGCTCCGTTCCTTCCCTGAAAGCCTCGAGGATGATGCCCGACCCCTCGCCATTGGCGAGCTGGCCCGTCTTCGCGTTCACCTTCACCAGCGTGATGCCGGGCGGAACGCGGAAGGGAATGGCAGGCTTGCCGCCCACCGCATCCATCATGATCCCGGCAAAGATCGGCGCGGCGGCGCGTCCGCCCGTTTCGGCGCGGCCGAGCGGCAGCGGCTCGTCGAAGCCGACAAAGACGCCGGCGACGAGATTTGGCGAGAAGCCGACGAACCAGGCATCGCGATTGTCGTTGGTGGTGCCGGTCTTGCCCGCGAGCGGCACACCGACCTTGCGCGCGGCGGAGCCCGTGCCGCGCTGGACGACGCCTTCGAGCATGGAAACCATCTGATAGGCGGTTTGCGGGCTTTCGACCTGTTCGCGATTGTCCGGAAGCACAGGCGGCGCGACCTCGCCATTCCCTGCCCGTTCCTTCGCCTCTTCCCAGCTTTCATTGCAGGCCGGGCAGTCGCGGTCGTCCTTTCGGTAGATCGTGCGGCCGAAGCGGTCCTGCACGCGGTCGATCAGCGTCGGCGTCACGCGCTTGCCGCCATTGTCGAGAATGCCGTAAGCGCCGACGAGACGCATGAGCGTGGTTTCGCCCGCGCCCAGCGCCATGGACAGCACGGGCGGCATGTCGTCGGTGATGCCGAAGCGGCGCGCATAGTTCGAGACGGTCTGCGGGCCGACATATTGCGCGAGGCGCACCGTCATCAGGTTGCGCGAATGCTCGATGCCGAAGCGGAGCGTGGACGGGCCGTTGAAATTCTTCTCGTAGTTTTCCGGCTTCCAGAGGCCGAGATCGCCGCCCTGATCGAGCACGAAGGGCGCATCGAGAACGAGGCTTGCGGGCGTGAAGCCCTTGTCGAGGGCCGCGGCATAGACGAAGGGCTTGAAGGCGGAGCCGGGCTGGCGGAGCGCCTGCACCGCGCGGTTGAACTCCGACAGGCCGAAGCTGAAACCGCCCTGCATGGCGAGGACGCGGCCGGTATGCGGGTCCATGGCGACGGCGGCGCCATTCACCGCAGGCACCTGCATCAGCGCATAGTGGACGGGGTCTTTCTTCTCATCCTCGAAAACGGGCGCGACCCAGACGACATCGCCCACAGAGACGACATCGGAAGGCGATTTCACTTCCGGCCCGAGATGGATGCGGTTCACGTTTTCGCGCGCCCAGGTCATCTCGGAGAAGGGAATTTCCGCCTTCTCGATTTCCTTCGAGAAGCTGCCATCGCCGAGGCGCTGCGGGCGAAGGCCGACCGTCACGCCATCCGTCCTCACATCGAGCACGGCGGCGAGCGTCCAGGGTTCGAGATCGGCGGGAACGGACAAGGCGGAAAGCGCCTCCTGCCAGTTCTGGCCGGGCTCCAGCCGGCTCACGGGACCGCGCCAGCCATGACGCCGGTCATAGGCGATGAGGCCTTCACGGAGCTCACGCGAGACCGTTTCCTGCAGCTTCGTATCGATGGTGGTGCGGACGGAAAGGCCGCCTTCGTAGAGCTTTTCCTCGCCATACATGTCGAGGAGTTCACGGCGGACCTGCTCCACGAAATAGGAAGCGTCGCGGATCTGCACGCCGCGGCGGCGAAGCGAGACTTCGAGATCGGTGCTGCGGGCTTCGGCCGCTTCATAGGCGGTGATGAAGCCCTCCTCCTCCATGCGGGAGATGACCCAGTTGCGCCGCGCGAGCGCGCGTTCGCGGTAGCGATAGGGGTGGTAGTTGTTCGGGCCCTTGGGAAGCGTGGCGAGATAGGCGGCCTCGGCGACGGAGAGTTCGTCGAGCGGCTTGCCGAAATAGTTGAGCGCGGCGGCGGCGACACCGTAGGAGCCGATGCCGAGATAGATCTCGTTCAGATAGAGCTCGAGGATCTGGTCCTTGGTGAAAGCCTGTTCGAGGCGGATCGCGATCAGCGCCTCTTTCAGCTTGCGGTCGAGCGTGACGTCGGAGGAAAGCAGGAAGTTCTTGGCGACCTGCTGCGTGATCGTGGAGGCGCCGACGAGGCGGCGGTCCTGCATGACGTTCACGACATTGTCGAAGACGGCGCGGACGATGCCCATCGCATCGACGCCGCCATGGCTGTAGAAATTCTTGTCCTCGGCCGCGAGGAAGGCATCGACCACGCGGGGCGGAATGGCGGAGATGGGAACGTAGAGGCGGCGCTCGCGCGCGAATTCGCCGATGAGTTCGCCGTCGCCCGCATGCACGCGGGTCATGACCGGCGGTTCGTAATTGGCGAGCCTGGTATAGTCCGGCAGATCCTGATTGAGGCGCCAGACCATGTAGCCGCCCGCCATCAGCCCGCCGAAGAGAAGCACCAGGCAGACGGCCGCAACGATAGAAAGAACTCTCAGCATCGGGCGTCCTGCCCCCACTCGATCAACATCCCCGCCCCGGATCAGTAGCTAGAAGCGAATTATGGCACGGTCGCGGCGGCGAAACGACCGGCGCGGCCCCGTGCTTACATAATAAAGCGCGTATTTACCAAGAAAGCGTTGCCGGATCGCGTGACAGTTTCGACAAGCGGGGCTTCAAGCGCCTAGCGGACCGACGAGGGGGCGGCGCTGCGAGGCGGAAGGTCCGGCGCGGAGTCCGGGGCAGGATTACGCTCCAGATCGGCGATGAGACGCTCCATTTCGCCGATCTCGCGGACCTGCGCTTCAATGATCTGGTCCGCCAGTTCGCGTACGCGGGGGTCCTGAATATGGGCGCGGCGGCTCGTCATGATCGCGATGGAGTGATGCGGGATCATGGCCTTCATGAAGGAGACGTCGTCCACTGTTTCCTGGCTGCGGACGAGCCAGAGCGTGCCCGCGAAGACGAGGATGCTGCCTGCGAAAATGGCCAGGTTGAGCTTCGTGCTGGTGTACATGCCGAGCATGAAGGAGAGCATGACGACCGCCATCGACGCGCCCATGAGGAAAGCCATCCACATGCGCGTCTGGCTGAACCAGAGGTGATCGAGCGCATAGGTGTTGAGATACATGAGGCCGAACATGACCAGGGTCGAAGTCAGGATCATGGCGCCGAAACGGGTGTAGCTCATTGTCGTCCTCCCTGCGGGGTCGAAAGGAAAACGACGGGAAAAACAGGAAGTTCCGTGAGGCGGCAGAAGGCTCAGTTGGGGCCTTCGGCCAGGCGGTCGCCGAAATAGCGGTCGACGGAGCGCGAGAGCGTCTTCGCCATGGTGGCGCGCCATGCGGGCGAGACGAGCTGCTTTTCATCCTCGGGATTGGTCAGGAAGCCGAGTTCGATGAGGACCGAGGGCACGTCCGGCGCCTTCAGCACCACGAAGCCGGCGAAACGATGCGCGGGATCGAGGGTGCGCGTCTTCTGGCTCGCATAATCGACGACCGTGCGCGCGAAACGGGAGGAATAGTTCTTGGTTTCGCGCTGGGCGAGATCGATCAGGATGCCGGTGACTTCAGGGCTCTCGCCCTGCAGGTCGAGGCCCGCGATGAGGTCGGACTGGTTTTCCTTGCGCGCGAGCGCCGCGGCTTCCTTGTCGGAGGCCGTTTCGGAAAGCGTGTAGATGGACATGCCGCGCACATTCGGCTTCTGGATCGCGTCGGCATGAACGGAGATGAAGAGATCGGCCTTGTGGCGGCGGGCAATCGCCACGCGCTCGCGCAGCGGGATGAAGATGTCGCTGTCGCGGGTCAGATGCACGTCATAACGGCCGGTGGAACGAAGCTCCTCGGCAAACTTCTTCGCGAAGGCCAGCACAACATCCTTTTCCTGAACGCCGGAGCGCCCATGCGTACCGGGATCGACGCCGCCATGGCCCGCATCGATGACGACGACGCGGCGGCGCTCGAGGCGCTCGGCCGGCGGGCTGACGGGAACGGCGGCAATTTCGGCGGCCGGAGCGGCGGGACGCGCGCTTTCCGGCAGGCCCGACTTCGCGTTGAAGCTCGCAAGATCGGTCGGGGCGAGGTCGAGCACGATGCGGCGCCCGAAGCCCGATTGGGGATCGAGCACGAAATCGCGCGAAATCTCGACCGGCAGTTCGGCATCGAGCACGACGCGATAGGTATCCGCCTCGAAGCGGCCATAGCGATAGCCGGAGACGAAGCCCTTGTGCTTGTCGGCCGGTTCCTCGACGAGCCGGAAGGGAACGCCCTTCACGTCGATGACGACGCGGAAGGGATCGGAAAGCGTGAAGACGCGATAGTCGGCGGGCGCATCGCCGGAGATTTCCATGACGAAGCGGGTCTGGCTGCCGTGGTCGCCGATGCGGATCGAGGTGACGGCGGGCCCGCCCTGCGCGGGCGCGGCCGAGGAAGGGGCAAGCGGAACCGCCCCGCCCTCGTCGAGCGCGCCGGTCGAGAGCGCGTCGTTTTCCTGCTGGATCGCGGCATCCTGCTGGATGGAGGCTTCCCGAAGCTCGCGCTCCAGAAGCTCGGCAAGATCGTCCGCCCGGGCCGGCGAAGAAGCGAAACCGGCGAGCAGGCACAGGACGGCAACAAGGCCGAAGCCTGCCATCACTCCCCGCTCAATCTGCCGGTGAAAGCCCATTTCCGCCTTCTTCCCCTAGCGACCTGCCCGATCCGCCCATACTCCCCGCGGTTCAGAACGGCCCGGCCCGAGGTCCGGGAGAACGCCACTGGAAGCGGGGGCAACCTGCCCGCCCTGACGGGGCTTTCACCCCTGCGACGCCCGCCGTTACTTAGCGGAGGCGGTAATCGGGTGCCAAACGAAGCACCCAAATCAGTAATAGGCCGAGATTACTCTAGAAATGGTTACCCCGCCAAAAATTTACGAAGTTTCAACGGGTAGAATGGTTAATAACGGGACAAACAAAGGGGCCAATCGGGCCTCGACCGTGCCGCTTGCCAAATCAGAGCGGCAAAAGGTAAAAACGCACGTTGCCGGACAAGAATCCCTGGAAGGGTTTCCGGCTCCCCGCACGGACCTCCGGTTCCTGGCGGTTTCATGAATTCGGGCATCCCGTAGCGCGCCGGCGCGACACCCCTCAAGGGCGATACCGGTAGCGGACCGCGCGGGCCCGGCGATTTCCAGGAAAGGCGTTGTCCCCGATCGGGCGTCGCCCGGTGACCGCCAAAGCGCGCATTCGAAAGTTACACGCTCGCCCCGCCGGCATGTCCGGCAGAGGGGAGCCCGCCGGCACCCGGCGCCTTGATGGGTGCACCAAAGGTAGAGATGCACGACGCAGTCAGACAGCATGCCGACCGGCCGATCCCGCGGGACTTTCCCGTGAACGGTTCCGGAGCGGTTGCGCGTCCGGCAGCGCGCGGTGTCCCCGCCCATTCACTGCTTTCATTCCAGACCCAGTCCGGATCCGCCGCGGTTCACCTCAATGGTACCGGCGCGGCGGCAAGGACCCAAACAAGCGGCGCACCCGCGCGGACCCCGGCACGCATTTTCATGCGACGGCCGTCACGCGCCGGATTGCGCCACGGAGACGTTCCATATGGGAAAGAAAATGCTGATCGATGCGGCCCACCCCGAAGAAACCCGGGTGGTGGTCGTAAGCGGCAATCGCGTTGAAGAGTTCGATTTCGAGTCAGAAAACAGAAAACAGCTTCGAGGAAACATCTATCTTGCCAAGGTTACGCGCGTGGAGCCCTCGCTTCAGGCGGCGTTCGTCGAATATGGCGGCAACCGGCATGGCTTCCTCGCCTTCAGCGAAATTCATCCTGACTACTACCAGATCCCCGTCGCGGATCGCGAAGCCCTGCTGAAGCAGCAGGCCGACGAGGCGCGCCGCGAGGAAGAGGAAGAAGACGAGGAAGAAGCCGCAGAAACGGCGAAAGCCGCCGAGGCGAAGGCCGACGAAGCGGGCGAGGACGACGCCGAGGAAAACGGCGACGAACAGACCGCAAGCGCCGACAAGGGCGAGACGGATACCGTGCAGTCCGACGAGACGGTCGAGAGCGTCGGCGCGGAAGATGCGATGGAGGAAGCGGCGCCGCGCAAGCAGCGCATCAATTACCGCTCCTACAAGATCCAGGAAGTCATCAAGCGGCGCCAGATCATCCTGGTGCAGGTCGTGAAGGAAGAGCGCGGCAACAAGGGTGCGGCGCTCACGACTTACCTCTCGCTCGCCGGCCGCTATTGCGTGCTGATGCCGAACACGGCGCGCGGGGGCGGTATTTCGCGCAAGATCACGGTCGCGGCCGACCGCAAGAAGCTCAAGGGCATCGCGGAGTCCTTCGACGTGCCGGAAGGCATGGGCCTCATCATCCGCACGGCGGGCGCGAAGCGCACCAAGGCCGAGATCAAGCGCGACTACGAATATCTGCTGCGCATGTGGGAAAGCGTGCGCGAACTCACGCTGAAATCCACCGCGCCCACCCTCGTCTACGAGGAAGGCAGCCTGATCAAGCGCTCGATCCGCGATCTCTACGACAAGGATATCGACAATATCCAGATCGAGGGTGACGAGGGCTACAAGGAGGCGAAGAACTTCATGCGCATGCTCATGCCGAGCCATGCGAAGAATGTTCAGCCCTACAAGGAAAAGCAGCCGCTCTTCCAGAAGTTCCAGGTGGAACAGCAGCTCGATGCGATGCTGAATCCGACCGTCACGCTGAAGTCGGGCGGCTATGTCGTCATCAATCCGACGGAAGCGCTCGTCTCGATCGACGTGAACTCGGGCCGCTCCACGAAGGAGCGCAACATCGAGCAGACCGCGCTCAAGACGAACCTCGAAGCGGCGGAAGAAATCGCGCGGCAGATGCGTCTGCGCGACCTTGCGGGCCTCATCGTGATCGATTTCATCGACATGGACGAGAACCGCAACAACCGCGCCGTCGAACGCAAGCTCAAGGACTGCCTGAAGACGGATCGCGCGCGCATCCAGGTGGGCCGGATCAGTCATTTCGGCCTTCTGGAGATGTCGCGCCAGCGCATGCGTTCCGGCGTGCTCGAAGGCTCGACCGTCATCTGCCCGCATTGCTCCGGCACGGGCCTCGTGCGCTCCGTCGAGTCGATGGCGCTGCATGTGCTGCGCGGCGTCGAGGCGGAAGCGATCAAGGGACGCGCCGCCGCCTTCACGGTGAAGGTGCCCGCGGAAGTCGCGATCTACATTCTGAACCAGAAGCGGGCCAACCTGCTCGATGTCGAGGAGCGCTACGGCACCTCCGTCTATATCGAGGCAGACGCCACTCTTGCCGGATCCGAACACAAGATCGAGACGGCGGAAGCGCGCGCGCTCACCCGCACAAGGCCGGCGCTGGGCGCGATCAACGTCGAAAGCGGCTACACCGAGGAAGAGGAAGAGCCCGTCGTGGAGGAGACTTCCGACGAGGACGAGACCGAAGAAACCGCCTCGGATGCAGGCGAGGATAAAGGCGACGGCCAGCGCCGCCGCAAGCGCCGCCGTCGCAAGCGCCGCCCCGGCAGCGAAGGCGATGCACAGCGCGAAGCCACCGGCAGCGAGGATGAACCGGAAGGCGAAGCAGCCGCCGAAGAAGCCGGGGCCACCAGTGCCGAGGCGGAGCAAAACGATGACGACAAGGGCGAGAGCGAGATTGGCGAAGACGGCCAGCCGCGCAAGCGCCGCCGTCGCGGCCGCCGGGGCGGCCGGCGCAATCGCCGCCGTCAGGAAGATGAACTGAGCGCCGAAGGAAGCGATGGCGAAGACCTGTCGCTCGAAGACGAGGTCGATCCGCTGGCTACCGGCGAGGCACCCGTTCTTCTCTCCTATTCGCGCTCCGTGCTCGAAGCGGAAGACCAGAGCGAGGACGACGAGGAGACCTGGGACGCGGAAGCCGCGATCGAGGGCGCCTATGACGAGCCGTCCGAACTGCTGGAAGCGGAGGCCGAGGCGAAGGAAGAGCTAGCCGAGGAAGAAGCCGCCGAGGAAGCCGAAGAAGACGGCGAGACGGCGGAAGCCCCCGGAGAGACCGAAGAACCGGAAGCGGAAGAACCGGAAGCGGAAGAGACTGCGCCGGAAGAAGCAGAACAGGTCATCGAGATGGCCGAGGCTGCCGCCGACGACGTGCCGATGCTTGGCGACATCAGGGAAGAAAAGAAGCCTTCCGGTCCCTCGCGGCGCGGCTGGTGGCAGCGGCGCTGAGCTTCGGCAAAGAACGAACAAAAGAAAGGCCCGGAGTTTCCTCCGGGCCTTTTCGTTTGTCTTCGCGCCGTTCGTCTTCGCGAAGCACTCAGCCGCCCGCGGCAATACCCGTGACGGCCATGCCGTTGCCGCGCGGATTGATGGCGAAACCGCAGGAGCCCGAGGCAAGACCGTCCGGACAGACAATCGCATTCGCGGAGGACTGAATATCGGCCGGTCCGGCTTCAAGCGCGGCTTCGGCGGCTTCGATCGATTGCGCATTGCGCGCGACATGCTGGATCGCCGCCGCGCCCTTGGGCGCGCCCGCGCCAGCACCGCTGACACGGACAAATTCGCCGCTCTCTCCGGTGACGATCACCGGCGCGAGGAAGGCCGAAGCAAGTCCCGCCACCGGGCTCGACGGGCTTGCGGCAAGCACCACGCCCGTTCCCTCAGCGACTTCACGCGCGCCGAAAGCGCCGTTCATGGTGACGGCGCAGGCGACCGCGCCGCCCCTGCCGTCAATCGCGGCGAAGGAGGTGGAGCCGAAATCGCGCTCGATATCCGCCGGTGCGCCAAGCTGCAGCGCCGTGCGGCGCGCGGCTTCGGCGAGTTCGGCGGGACCGGCATTTTGGGCGTTCGGCCAGAGCGCCGCCGCGAAGGCGCCCGCACCGAGCGAACCGGAAGGAAGCCAGACGCGCGAGGTGCCGCTGTCGAAGGACTGCGCCGGCACGACATCCGGGCGGTAGTTGCGCAGGTCTTCCGCGGAAAGCGCACCGCCGACCTTCGCGGATGCCTCGATGAGACGCTGGGCGGTCGCGCCGGAATAGAAGCCGCCAACGCCCTGACTGCGTATCTGGGCGAGCGTGGCCGCGAGATTGATCCGCGTGACGATGTCGAGTTCGCCCGCGATTTCGCCACGGTCGTTCGAGAAAATCTTCTTCAGCTCCGGCGATGCCTCTATGAGAGACGCGGAGGCGGCAAGGTGGCGGGCCGTGGCGCGGCTGACCGGCGTTCCCGTTGCTGCGAGGCGTTCCGCCGGGGCGACGAGCGAGCCCCAGGGCAGCTTGCCATAGCGCGCATGAATGAGCGCGAAGCCGCGCACATTTCCGGGAACGGCGATGGCGCCGCCCCCGGCGGGATTGCGCGTCAGGAAGGAAACCGTATCGACCGTTTTCTTGCCTGCCTCATGGACGAGGCAGACGCCGCCTCCGCCGAGGCCAGCCGCCGCGGGATAGGTGACCGCGAGGCCGAAATAGGTGGCGGCGGCGGCATCGGCGGCATTGCCGCCCTGCTCCAGCACCTGGCGCGCGAGAAGCGCGGCCGAGGGCTCATCCGCGATGGCGGCGCCCGCAAACCAGGGGTCGCGCGAGTCGGCACGCGCCTGACCGGCGCTTGTGAGGCGCGCGCGGCGCTCCGCGCCCGTTTCGACGCCGTGGCTGACCGCCGTAATGCCAATCGGATCGCGGGGGCCTTCATCGGCGCAGGCGGAAAGCCCCAGAATCATGGCACATGCGGCGAGCGTCACCCCCATGCGGCCCTTGCGACCCTCATAATTTAACCACATTCCGGCGCTTCTCCTGATGTTCGACATATCGACCTATTCGGCGCCGGATTCAGCGGTCAGCGCCGTTTCCTGTATGATGCGTTCCGCATGACGCGCTGGGGCAGTCCGCGAGATTGACGGGGTCAGGGCCCGCCCCTACCGTTTAGTCGCGAGAAGCCCATAACGTCAACGCAGCGCTGATTTCGGCGAGGCCCCCCTCGGGAACGCGAGAATGGCGAGAGTGACGCGAAAAGGGCCGCTGGGGAAGGAAAAGTGGAGCGGCAAGGCTCCACGGAAGGACTTGGAGGAGCCTCGGGGCTTCGAGTAAACGGGTTTAACGAGACATGCCAATCCTGAAAGCCTGCCTCAAAGGCAGCATCCGCGCCCTCGGCGCCCTGGCCATCGCCACCGCGCTCGCGTTCCATGCGGCTCTGCCCGCGGCGGCGCAGGGCCGCATCTCGATCATCAGCGATGCCGAGACGGAAGCGATGCTGCGGGAATATTCCGACCCGATCTTCCAGGCGGCGGGCATCGACCCCCGGGCGGTGAAAATCCATCTCGTGAACGACCGCAACCTCAACGCCTTCGTGGCGAACGGTCAGCAGATGTTCGTCCATACGGGGCTCATCACCATCGTCGACACGCCGTCCGAACTGATCGGCGTCATCGCTCACGAAACGGGCCATATGTCGGGCGGCCATCTCGTCAAGCGGCGCGAGGAATTCGAGAGCATGAGCATGCCGGTGATCGCCTCGATGATCCTCGGCGTCGGCGCCATCGCAGCCGGGCAAGGCGATGCGGGCATGGCGCTCATCATGGGCAGCCAGCACATCGCGCAGCGCAGCCTTCTTGCCTTCACGCGCGAACAGGAAGCAAGCGCCGACCAGGCGGGCGCAACATTCCTGCAGCGCTCCGGCCAATCGGGCAAGGGGATGCTCGACCTTTTCGGCTCGATGCGCGACCAGGAACTGCTCTCGGCGAACCGGCAGGACCCTTATGCGCGCTCGCACCCCATGTCCGGCGAACGCCTGGCGGCGCTCGAGGCGCGGGTGACGGCTTCGCCCTATTTCGACAAGCCGGATTCGCCCGAGCGCATCCACCAGTTCAAGATGGTTCAGGCGAAGCTGCACGGCTTCCTCGACGAGCCGGGCGTTACCTTCAACCGCTATCCGCCCTCCGACACCAGCGACTATGCGCTTTATGCGCGCGCCGTCGCCTATCACCGCACGGGACAGCTCGACAAGGCGCTGGCGGAGCTCGAACCGCTGCTGAAGCGCGACCCGGACAATCCCTACGTCTGGGAAGTGAAGGGGCAGATCTATTTCGAAAGCGGCAAGGTCGAGGACGCGATTGCGGCCTATCGCAAGTCCGTCGAGCTGAAGCCCTCCGACGAGCAGCTTCACCTCGGACTCGGCCGGGCGCTGCTGGCGCGCGAAGGCACGGGCTCGACCAACGAGGCCATCGAGCACCTGCAGATCGCGACCAAGAGCGGCGAGCAGGCCTTCGGCTATTACCAGCTCTCGATCGCCTATGGGCAGCTCAACGACATCGGCATGGCGGAGCTTTCGGCCGCACAATATTACGATGCGCTCGGCGCCGTCGGCGAGGCGAAGGGCCACGCCACACGCGCCTTGAAGCTTCTCAAGCAGGGCAGCCCCGAATGGCTGCGCGCGCAGGACATCGCCATTCAGCAGCCGCCCCAGCGCGGCTGACCGCACTCGCCTTTCCCTATCCTCCAGACGAAGAGCCTCATGACCAGATTTTTCCGCCTGCCCGTTTCCCCGCTGATCAGGGCGCTCGCCGCGCTTGCGCTTTTCCCACTGCTCTGGGCCGCGCCCGCCGCCGCGCAGACATTCGACACGAAGCAGAAGCGGGAAATCGAACAGATCATCCATGATTATCTGGTCGAGAATCCGGAAGTGCTGGTGAAGGCGTTCGACGAACTCGAACGGCGGCACGAGGAAGCGAAGCTCGCCGAGACGCAAGCCGCGGTCGAGAAGAACCGCAAGGCGATCTACGAGGACCCGGACGATTATGTCGCCGGCAATCCGAAGGGCGACGTCACCATCGTCGAGTTCTTCGATTACCAGTGCGGATACTGCAAGCGCAGCTTCGAGCCGCTGATGGATTTCGTGGAGGCGGACGGCAATATCCGTCTCATCCTGAAGGAATTTCCGATCCTCGGGCCGACCTCGCTCGAAGCGGCGAAGGCCGCCATCGCGGCGAAGCGGCAGGGCCGCTACATGGAGATGCACCGCGCGCTCTACGAACACAAGGGCGGGCTCGACAGCGATGCGATCGCGAAGATCGCGGAGGAGCTCGGTCTCGATGTCGCGAAGCTGAAGAAGGACATGGCCGATCCCGCGATCCAGGATCAGGTGAGCCGCACCTACCGGCTTGCCGAACAGCTCAACGTGGACGGCACGCCCGCCTTCATCGTCGGCGGCGTCATGTATCCGGGCGCGGCAGACGAGGAACGGCTCGACCAGATGGTGAAGGAAGCGCGCGGAAGCTGAGAGCGCTTCCACACTTCGCGGGGGAAGAGATGAAGAAGATCGTGCTCGACGCCTATGGCGTGCCCGAAGATGTGGCGCGCTGCGTGGATGCGCCGGATATCGGCGCGCCTTCCGCGGGCGAAGTCGTCTTCGACGTCATCGCCTTTCCGATCAATCCGGCCGATATCGGCTTCTGCCGGGGGAACTATCGCATCCGCCCGCCCCTACCGGCGACGCCGGGCGCGGAATGCGTGGGCCGCGTCGCCGCCGTGGGCGACGGCGTCACCCATGTTAAGCCGGGCGACCTCGTCATCAATCTCCAGCGCGAGAACTGGGCGGCGCGGCGGCGCGTGAAGGCGGAAGACGCGGTGCCTATTCCGGCGGGCCTAGATCTTCGCCAGGCGGCGATGCTGCGCATCAACCCGCCCACGGCACTGCTGATGCTTTCAGACCTCGTGCCGCTCAAGCGCGGCGACTGGGTGATCCAGAATGTCGCCAACTCCGCCGTGGGCCGCCTCGTCATCACGCTGGCGAAGGCAAAGGGCATCCGCACGGTGAACGTCACACGGCGCGAGGACGTGTTCCCCGAGTTGAAGGCGCTCGGCGCCGATATCTGCCTCACCGACGGGCCGGACCTCGCCGACCGCGTGCGCGAGGCAACGGGGGCCGCGGAGATTCCGCTCGGGCTCGACGCCGTGTCCGGCGCGGCGACAGCGCGGATCGCGGCATGCCTGCGCGATGAGGGCACGATCTGCACCTATGGCAGCATGACGGGCGAAGCGCCCGCCGTCTCGGTCGCCGATGTCGTCTTCCGGGGCATGACTTTCACCGGCTTCATGCTCGGCCGCTTCATGGCGGGGCGCAGCGCGGAGGAAATCCGCACCATCTACGCGGAACTCGGCGGTGAGATGCTGAAGGGCGCGATCCATGCGCCCGTCGACAGCGTCTATCCGATCGAGGATATCCGTGAGGCATTGATCCGGGCACAGACGGGCGGACGGCAGGGGAAGGTGCTGGTGAGTCCGGGTGGGGATAGAATGAGCGACGTGGATACTATTTGATTAACTGCCAACCGACCAAAGATATAAAGCCGCCCCACGTCTTGTATCTTGGCTGGCCCGTAGAATCATAATCAAGCGCACAGGCCACCACATCTATTTGAGAAGCGGCGGGTACTATTCCAAAGCCCCTAATCTTCAGCGCCGACCGCTCCGATGGATGGGCTATAAAGTTTCTGACCCATCGCAAATCGTTAATCAGCCAAGGCGTCACGCCCAACACTCCAGCAATCTTTCCGTAGTTTGATAATTTGAGCTTGCCTGCAGCGTCTATTGCCTGCGCTGTATCATACCAGTCGGGTTCCACACTTTTCTTCTTGTACTGAGCAATTAGCACCCTGCTGGCCTCCCCCCTGCTGCGAGGTGGCCGAGGTAGTTGGCTGTAAACACGTCCCGAAGAATCCGAAAAATTGCCGAGCGCACTGTCCAAAATTAACTTCCGCACGAATGCATCCCACTCAATTTGAAGCTGCATAACCGCACGTTCGATCAGCAAGCGATCTGTTTTGCTACTAGTATGCGCAACGGCCGCCGCGTCAATGATCTGCGTGACCTTGGACACTCGCTCACTTAGCTTCGCGGCGTGTCTATGCAGCCACATTTCTGTGCAATGCCTTCACCAATGCCTGAAAACGTGGCTTGCGAGAGGAGATTCGATGAGTAGTGCTTTTTGATGCCGCCACAAAAAATGCATATCTCTGCACTTCGTCGTCCTGCTCATCAAACGCTTGCGCAAATTCCGCCAGCCGAACTCTGCCGATCTGCCAGTCCACCCCGACTCCGGCTAACCCCTCAATCTCAATTGTAGCTCGAGAATTGGGTAGAAACCCACGGAGGAAGCCAACAGCGCAAAACAAGGCCAGAAAATTTGGAGCATCAAAGAAAGTCGTATCTTTGAATCCTTCCTCAGCATTGTCTAAAATTTCACGGATGATCAAATCCATCCGTTCCCTGAGCGGCTTAAAATACTCTTCTTCTTCGTCTTTTCTCGTCTTGTAGTATTTGTTTATCGCGTGCTCTCCACCGTCATCCAGACCGTCGTCAAGCGCCATAAACAACTCTGCAATTAGTGAAGTATTTTTGAGCCTAACGCTATCTCGGACAGAGACCAATTTATATGTGTCCCACAAGACGTGCCATTCACGGGTAGCATCGTATATCGCCCACTTTACCGGTTCCGAGTACTCAGCATGCCGAAGTTCGGCGGGAGTAACTTTCACACTATAGGAATTCAGCCGAGCGAATATTTCCAGAACGTCTGCATTGCTCGCATTGATCAGCTGCACAGCCGGAATTTTGTAAGATAAGAAAAGCTCCTGGTCTTCGACGTCTAGGTCTTGATAGGTTTTGCCTCGATGCCGCGGAGCTTTTGAAGTCAACTTCAACTTGCCGGACGCAAACTCTAAAATGGCTCTTAGCCGCTGCTGCCCATCAACTACTTCTCGAAGCATTGACTGCGAAACAGGATCTATGTTTGTTCTGAAATAGACTTGCGGAATTGGGTAGTCATTAAGAATTGTATCAATTAGGAAAACTTTGGCAGAAGGACTCCAAACAGAACCGCGCTGAAAATCCGGAGCAAGCAGGAGCTGCTTCTTCGAATTCCATTCAATGAAATCTGAAATTGTATACGTTTGCGGTACGCTCGGCATTCAGCCCTCCTTGCCGAAGTGGTTATAGGCAGTGTGGCGATCCACAACTGCCGCCAACATTCAAACTCATCTTACTTAAAATCAAATCAGCCCGCCCATGGGCGATGAAGGGTCGGCGTATTTTTTCCTCGGAATCCGTCCTGCGAGATAAGCAAGATGGCCAGCCTCGACCGCTAGTTTCATCGCGCGGGTCATTTTGATCGGGTCTCTTGCTTCGGCAATCGCCGCGTTCATCAGCACACCACCGCAGCCGAACTCTATCGCAACGGCCGCGTCCGACGCCATGCCGACGCCCCCATATCCCGCCCACCGCCTCTTTTATATTGCGCCGCAGCATAAATCGGTCTAACAAGCAGCCTCTCGACTGGACCCGGTACTAACCGGGTGGCTCTTCCGGCCGCCGACCCGCCGGACAACCCACAACACGATCGCCGCCTCTCCCGGGCCACGGAATCGACAGGATTCCGAGCGTGTTTCTCTTGTTGCGGAAATCTCCTTGTTGCGTTTCTCCGGTTTTTCCCTCGATACCTACCGCCAGCAGTGGTTCGGCAATATTCGCGGCGATGTGCTCGCCGGTCTCGTCGTGGCCCTTGCGCTCATTCCCGAAGCCATCGCCTTTTCGATCATTGCGGGCGTCGATCCGAAGATCGGACTCTATGCCTCCTTCTCGATCGCCGTCATCACGGCGATCACGGGCGGGCGGCCCGGCATGATCTCGGCCGCAACGGCGGCGACCGCCGTTCTCATGGTTACGCTTGTGCGCGACCACGGGCTTGAATATCTGCTTGCGGCGACGGTTCTCGCGGGCCTCCTGCAGATCGGCGCGGGGCTTCTGAAGCTCGGCTATGTGATGCGCTTCGTCTCGCGCTCCGTCATGACGGGTTTCGTCAATGCGCTCGCCATCCTCATCTTCATGGCGCAGTTGCCGGAGCTGATCGGCGTACCCTCGCTGACCTATGTCATGGTCGTGGCGGGGCTCGGCATCATCTATCTCTTCCCGATGCTGACGAAGGCCGTGCCCTCGCCGCTCATCTGCATCATCGCGCTCACCGGCATCTCGATCTATTTCGGTTTCGACATTCGCACCGTGGGAGACATGGGCGAGCTTCCCTCGACGCTGCCGGTCTTCCTCATCCCCGATATCCCCTTCACGCTCGAAACCCTCATGATCATCCTGCCCTATTCGGCGGCGGTGGCGGCGGTCGGTCTTCTGGAGTCGCTGATGACGGCAACGATCGTCGACGATCTCACCGACACGCCGAGCGACAAGAACCAGGAATGTATCGGCCAGGGCATCGCCAATACGGCGACGGGCTTCATCGGCGGCATGGCCGGCTGCGCCATGATCAGCCAGTCGATCATCAACGTGAAGTCCGGCGGCCGCGGAAGGCTCTCGACATTCTGCGCGGGTATCTTCCTGCTCTTCATGATCGTGGTGCTGGGCGAATGGGTGAAGCAGATACCGATGGCGGCGCTCGTCGCCATCATGATCATGGTGTCCATCGGCACGTTCAGCTGGTCTTCGATCCGGAATCTGCGCGACCATCCGCGCAGTTCCTCCGTGGTGATGATCGCAACGGTTGTCACCGTCGTCTTCACGCATAATCTCGCCATCGGCGTGCTCGTGGGCGTTCTTCTTTCCGGCATCTTCTTCGCGTGGAAGATCGCGCAGATCTTCCGCGTCACCTCCACCCTGTCGGAAGACGGGCGCGAACGCACCTACACCGTCGAGGGACAGATATTCTTTGCCTCGTCTGACGATTTTCTCGCCGCCTTCGATTTCAGGGAAGCGCTGGAGCGGGTCGTCATCGACGTCAGCCATGCGCATATCTGGGATATTTCAAGCGTGGCCGCGCTCGACATGGCGGTGCTGAAGTTCCGCCGCGATGGCGCGACGGTCGAGATCGTCGGGCTCAACGAGGCGAGCGAAACCATCGTCGACAGGCTCGCCATTCACGACAAGCCCGGCGCGCTCGAAAAGCTGATGGGCCATTGAGGGAGGAAATGCAGATGACGAAGAAAATCGTCGCGCTGGTGGACGGCTCGATCTATTCGCACAGCGTCTGCGAGAATGCAGGCTGGATCGCGGCGCGCACGGGCGCGAGCGTCGAACTTCTGCATGTGCTCGGGCGCCGCGAAGGCGCGGACAGCGCCGACCTCAGCGGCAGCATCGCTCTCGGGGCGCGCAGTGCGCTTCTGGAAGAACTGACGAAGCTCGACGAGCAGCGCGCGAAGCTGCAACAGCAGCGCGGCCGCGCGATCCTCGACGATGCGAAGGCGGTGCTTCAACAAGCCGGCGCGAGCGATGTGACGGCGCGGCTCCGCATCGCCGACATTCTCGAGACGGTCGCGGAAGCGGAAGCCGAGGCAGACATGCTGGTGATCGGCAAGCGCGGCGAAGCGGCGGATTTCGCGAAGCTTCATCTCGGCTCGAATATCGAACGCATCATCCGGGCGAGCCACAAACCCGTCTTCGTGGCGGCGCGCGGCTTTCGTGAGCCCAGGCGGCTCCTCATCGCCTTCGATGGCGGTCCGAGCAGCATGAAAGCGGCGGCCTATTGCGCGGAGAACCCGCTCTTCGCCGGGCTGGAATGCCATTTGCTCATGGCAGGCGAGAATACGCCGGAGCGCAGGCGCAAGCTCGACGACGCGACGGCGCTTTTTGCCTCGGCCGGGCGCGAGATGAAAGCTTTCCTCGCAAGCACGGCACCCGAGACAGCCATCGCCGAGCACGTCGAGGCGCAGGGGATCGACCTTCTGGCGATGGGCGCCTATGGCCATTCACGCATCCGCAGCCTTATCATCGGCTCCACGACGACCGAGATGATCCGCTCCTGCAAGGTGCCGGTCGTGCTCTTCAGGTGAGACGAAGTGGAGCAGAACGATGGACGAGCCGGGCGAGGACGAACTGAGGCGCATGTTCGGCCCGCGGCTTCGCGCCGAACTTGACGAGCTGCGTCAGCAATCCGACGACACTTCAGCCGACCGCAAACCCGTGACACTCGATCAGCAGAGCGTCGGCCGCCTGTCGCGCATGGATGCGATGCAGGCACAGGCGATGGCCGAGGCCGTGAATGTGCGCCGCAAACAAAGACAGACGCTCATTCAACAGGCGCTGCAGCGTATGGAGCAAGGCGAATTCGGCTACTGCCTCGCCTGCGGCGATTTCATCGGACTGAAGCGGCTGGAAATAGACCCCGCCAGCACGCATTGCGTGGCCTGCGCGAAGTGACGCCGCTTCAGATCAGCCCGCCCATGGGCGATGAGGGGTCGGCATATTTCTTCTTCGGCATCCGTCCCGCGAGATAGGCAAGACGGCCTGCCTCGACGGCGAGTTTCATCGCGCGGGCCATCCTGATCGGGTCTTTGGCTTCCGCAATCGCCGTGTTCATCAGCACGCCATCGACGCCGAGCTCCATCGCGACGGCGGCGTCGGATGCCGTACCGACGCCCGCATCGACCAGCACCGGCACTTTCGACTGCTCGACGATGAGGCGGATGTTGATCGGATTCTGGATGCCGAGGCCCGAACCGATAGGCGCGGCCAGCGGCATGATCGCGCAGCAGCCCATGTCTTCGAGCTTCTTCGCCATGATCGGGTCGTCGGTGCAATAGACCATGACCTCGAAGCCGTCCTTCAACAGGGCTTCGGCGGCGCGCAGCGTTTCGATCATGTCGGGATAGAGCGTCTTCTGGTCGCCCAGCACTTCGAGCTTCACGAGGTTCCAGCCGCCCGCTTCGCGCGCGAGGCGGAGCGTGCGCACGGCGTCTTCCGCCGTGTAGCAGCCGGCCGTGTTCGGCAGGTAGATGACCTTCTTGGGGTCGATATAGTCGACGAGCATGGGCTCGTTCGGATTGGTGACGTTCACGCGGCGCACGGCGACGGTGACGATCTCCGCGCCCGCGGCTTCCACGGCCGCCGCGTTCTGCGCGAGGTCCTTATACTTGCCCGTGCCGACGATGAGGCGCGACTTGAGCTTGCGGCCCGCGACGATGAATTCGTCCTCGCCTGCCGCCTGTTCCGCCATGCGCGCTGCCGCTTCCGTCACTTTTTTCACTCCGTTTCTGGTCGCTTTTCCGGACGGCGAACCGCAGCCCCGGATTTCGACACGGCGTTTCGCCTGGAAAAGCTCCTGTCAGCCGCCGCCGACGAAATTCACGATTTCGATGCGGTCGCCCTCTCCGAGCGCGACTTCCGCATAGGCCGAGCGGGGCACGATCTCGAGATTGCGTTCGACCGCGATCTTTTGCGGGACAAGTCCGAAGCTCTCGATCAGGCCGAGCACCGTCATCGGACCCGTCACCTCGCGTTCCTCGCCATTCACCGTGAGCTTCATGTCTTCCTTAACGCCTCCGCACTGGCCGGATAATGGGTTAGGGGGCCCCCGAGTTCAAGGAGGCCCATGGGCAATATCCCGCCCGGTCCCCCTCCCCTTACGGCAGGTCCAAGGCCTTGGCCCGACAAGGCTTTTACAGGCGGAGGGAGTTGCGTATAAAGAAGGCCGAGATTCGGGGGGCGGAAGCGGCCGGGGGACCACATTTTCGCCCTTTTGCCGCCCGATAGCTTCTCCCAAGAGTTCACACGCGCCCCAACGACCGAGACGGAAGTCCTCGACCCGATGGCCAAATCCAGCACCAGAGCGTCGGCCCAGAAATCATCCGCGAAGCCGGTCTTCGTGCTGAACGGGCCGAACCTGAACCTGCTCGGCCAGCGGGAGCCGGAAATCTATGGCCGCACGACGCTTGCCGATATCGAGAAACAGGTGCGCGCCAAGGCAAAGGCGCTCGGGCTTACCGCCGATTGCCGCCAGTCGAACCATGAAGGCGAACTCGTCGACTGGATTCACGAAGCGCGCGAAGGCGCATGCGGCGTGATCCTCAATGCGGGCGCCTATTCGCACACCTCCATCGCGATCCACGATGCGCTCGCGGCGCTCGACATTCCGGTGATCGAAGTTCACATCTCGAATGTCTACAAGCGCGAGAGCTTCCGCCACCATTCGACCATTTCATCCGTCGCCACCGGCGTCATCTGCGGTCTCGGCACGATCGGCTACGATCTGGCGCTCGAAGCCGTGAAGAGCAAACTCTAGAGGATACCGTCTTGGCATCGAAACCCACGCCGCCCGGAAGCGCTCCGAGGAGCAAAGGGAACGGCAAGTCCGCGAGTAAACAGGAAAGCAAGAAGAGCGAGATGAGCAAAGCAGGCGTCGACCAGGAACTGATCCGGCAACTCGCCGCCCTCCTCACGGAGACGGACCTCAGCGAAATCGAGATCGAAACGGACGGGCTGAAGCTGCGCGTCGCGCGGCAGGTAGCTCAGGCGGTCGCGCATGTGGCGGCTCCGGCCCCCGTGGCGCATGCGCCGGCGGCGGCGCCCGCAGCCGCCACCGCAGCCGAGGCGGCCTCCCATCCCGGCGCCGTCAGTTCGCCGATGGTCGGCACGGCCTATCTCGCGCCGGAGCCGGGCGCTGCCGTCTTCGCCCAGCCGGGCACGCAGGTCAGCGAAGGCCAGACTGTCCTCATCATCGAAGCGATGAAGACGATGAACCACATTCCGGCGCCGCGCTCCGGCAAGCTCACCGCCGTGCTGGTGGATGACGGGCAGCCGGTCGAGTTCGGCGAACCGCTCTTCGTGATCGAGTAAGGGACGGGCGGGCCCCAATGTTCGAAAAGGTTCTCATTGCAAATCGCGGCGAAATCGCGCTGCGCGTCCACCGCGCCTGCCGCGAAATGGGCATCAAGACGGTCGCGATCCATTCGACGGCGGATGCGGATGCGATGCATGTCCGCCTCGCGAATGAAAGCGTGTGCATCGGTCCCGCACCCGCCAGCGAGAGCTATCTGAACATTCCGGCGATCATCTCGGCCTGCGAGATCACGGGCGCGGATGCGGTTCATCCCGGCTATGGCTTCCTGTCCGAGAATGCGAAGTTCGCCGACATCCTGCATGCCCACGGCATCACCTTCATCGGTCCGACCGCCGAACATATCCGCGTCATGGGCGACAAGATCCAGGCGAAGATCACCGCCAAGGAACTCGGCATTCCCGTGGTGCCAGGGTCGGACGGCGCGATCCGCACCGACGAGGAAGCCTACAAGGTCGCCGAAGAGACGGGCTATCCCGTGCTCGTGAAGGCGGCGGCTGGCGGCGGCGGCCGCGGCATGAAGGTCGCGCGCTCCAAGGGCGAGCTTTCCTCCGCCCTGTCGACGGCGCGCGCGGAAGCGAAGGCCGCCTTCGGCGACGACTCGCTCTACATGGAGAAGTATCTCGGCCAGCCGCGCCATATCGAGGTGCAGGTGATCGCCGACAGTCACGGCAATGTGGCCCATCTCGGCGAGCGCGACTGTTCGCTGCAGCGCCGTCACCAGAAGGTGCTGGAGGAATGCCCCTCGCCCGCGCTCAACGCGCAGCAGCGCGAGGAGATCGGCGGCATCGTTTCGCGCGCCATCAAGAAGCTCGGCTATCTCGGCGTCGGCACGGTCGAATTCCTTTATGAAGACGGCCAGTTCTTCTTCATCGAGATGAACACGCGCCTGCAGGTCGAACATCCGATCACGGAAGCCGTGACGGGGATCGACCTCGTGCGTGAGCAGATCCGCATCGCAGCGGGCATGGAGATGAGCTTCAGCCAGGAAGATGTGCAGTTCAACGGACATGCCATCGAGTGCCGCATCAACGCTGAAGATCCCAAGACCTTCGCGCCCTCGCCCGGCACCATCAAGGATTTCCACACGCCGGGCGGCCTTGGCGTGCGCGTCGACAGCGCGGTCTATTCGGGCTATCGCATTCCGCCCTATTACGACAGCCTGATCGGCAAGCTGGTGGTGAGCGGGCGCAATCGCAACGAATGCATGATGCGGCTGCGCCGCACGCTGCATGAGTTCGTGATCGACGGAATCAAGACCACCATCCCGCTCTTCCAGGAACTGGTGAACGAGCCGGATTTCATCAACGGCGAGTACCACATTCACTGGCTGGAAGACTTCCTGAAGAAGCAGCAGGGCTGATCCGCGGCGGAATGCCCGGCCCTCTCCGTGTAAACGGTATCGCTTGCTTGCGGGCTCGGCTAGATTCCGCGGGAACAACTGCGACGGCCAGGACGTTTGCGGAAACGAGATGAGCGAGATCGACGCCGAAGTGCTGCTTCGTGCCTATGCGTATGGCGTGTTTCCGATGGCGGAATCGCGCGACGATCCGCAGCTCTACTGGATCGATCCGGAAGCCCGCGGCATCCTGCCCCTGAACGGCTTTCACATTCCCAAACGCCTCCGGCGCACTATTCGCCGGCATCCTTTCGACGTGCGCATCGACACCGCCTTCCGGGAGACGATGCTCGGCTGCGCGGAAACGGCGCCGAACCGCGACGGCACCTGGATCAACGACCGGATTCTCGATCTCTATTGCGAGCTTCATGAGCGCGGCCGCGCGCATTCGGTCGAATGCTGGCAGGGCGGCGAGCTCGCCGGCGGGTTATATGGCGTGTCGCTCGGGGCGGCTTTCTTCGGCGAGAGCATGTTCAGCCGCGCGACGGACGCAAGCAAGGTGGCGCTCGTCTATCTGGTGGCCCGGCTCATCCGGGGCGGATACACGCTGCTCGACACGCAGTTCGTGACCTCGCATCTCGAACAGTTCGGCGCGATCGAGATTTCGCGGGACGAGTATCGCGTGAAGCTTTTCGAGGCGACATCCGCGGAAGCGGATTTCTATTCGCTGCCGCTCGACGCTTCGCCCGACGAGGTTTTGCAGTCCGTCACCCAGATGTCGTAGACGGGATGCTCGAGCGCGTTGAGGCCCGGGCTTTCGGCAAACATCCATCCCGAGAAGATCGGCGCGGGCTGGACTTCCGTACCCGCCTGCGGATCCGCCGCGGTTGCGCCGCTGCGCTCCAATTGGCGAATCTCGACATAGGCGGCGGTGCGCGGCGTCTCCTCGGGTGGAGCCTTGTCGCAAGTGCGCACCAGCACCTGCAGCGCACCGAAAGTCGCCGGCTCTCCCACCTTCGCCTCGAACTCCGTCACATGCGCGGTGATCTTGTCGAGACCGCTGAAGACGGCAACCGGGTACTTCTCCGCGAGCGCGGGCCCCACGCCTAGAAGCGCGAAGGCGAGACCGGCTGCCGAAGAGATAAGGATGCGCATCGGCGCTCTCCCGAAAAGGGGGCTTATTTGTCGCCGCTATCCGACGCGGAGAAGACCGCCTGGCCGATAAGGCTCATGAGATCGACCGAGCCCTGCGTGAACATGATCTCGCCGCCATCGGCGAGCAGTTCCTCGCTGCCGCCCGGCGTCACCGAAATGTAGGAGCCGCCGAGCAGGCCCTCGCTGGTGATCTTGGCGCTGCTGTCGTCGGGCAGCTTCACGTCGGGCGCGATGTCGAGGGTGACCACTGCCTGATAGGTCTCGGGATCGAGCGACTGCTTCACCACCGTGCCGATCTTGATGCCGGAGAGGCGGACATCCGCGCCGGTCGCAAGCCCGTCGACGGAACTGAAGGCGGCGTCCACGTGGTAGCCGGAGGAAGAACGCATGCCGGAGGTCGTATAACCGTAGAAGAGGAAGACGGCGGCGACCGCGACGACGAGCGTGCCGATCAGCGTTTCAACGAGATTGCTTTGCATGGACGTCCCCGGATTGACCTTGGATCGGATGATGCGGCAGCTGCCTATTCGGGGCGCCAGGCCTGATAGTCGCCCGTCGCCTGCGGCCGGTGCGAACCTTTGTGCAGGCTGCCCGCCGGGCGGTAGGCCTGCGGCGTGCCGGTCAGGTTCGGCATATGCGGCTTCTGCCACTCGCGGGGCTTGTAGTCCTCGGCGTTGGGCGGCGTATCCACCGTGTGGTGGAGCCAGCCATGCCATTCGGGCGGCACGCGGGAAGCTTCCGCAAGGCCGTTATAGATGACCCAGCGGCGCTGATAGCCGCCAATGGCCTCACCGTCCTTCGCTTCGTAGTAGCGGTTGCCCTGCCCGTCCTCGCCGACCAGCCTGCCCTTGCGCCAGGTATGGAAGCGGGTGCCCATGGTCTGGCCCTGCCACCAGATGAAAATTTCGGAAAACAAGCCCATGAGACGGTCCCATCGAGAAAGCGAGCGGCGCGAAAAGATGCGCCCATCATAACCGCGATTCCGGCCCGAGCGGGGCGGAAAGCGGGCCGAATATGGCACCGAGAAGGGGGCGGGTCCAGCCTTGAGACGGCCTATTCGAGCGCCCAGGTCGTTTGTGCGGCGGCCTTCTTGCGGCGCAGCCCCTCGCGCTCATGGATGAGCATGGGCTGACGGTAGATGCCGCCTGCCCGCTCGAACTGCCGGTCGTCGTGAAGCACCCATTCCATGCGGTGGAGAAGGCTCGCCGGCGTCACGGGCTTCACGAGGAGATGGGTCGCGCCGATCTCGAAAGCCTCCGTGAGGAGGCCTCGCGAGGCATGCCCCGTGAGGATGATGATGGGGGTGAAGCATATGGGCTCGTTGCCCACCGCACGGACCTGCGTGATGAATTCGCGCCCGTTCATGGGCTGCATTTCCCAGTCCGTGATGATCAGGTCGACATCGTGAAGCTGCAGCTCCACAAGGCCGTCCGTACCGTCGCGCGCCTGAAGAATGTCGCTGATGCCGAAGCTGTGGAGCATGGTCCGCAACAGCAGCCTCATGCTGCCATTGTCCTCGACCATCAGGATTTTCAGCGACTTCAGCTCCTTGCCGAAGGCTGTACTCACCTCGCCCACGCCGCTTCTCCACCTGTCCTGGGTTTCAAGCCTTTGGAGAAGTGATAGCAGACCGGAGGTTTCCACCCTGTTAACACCTCGATTCGGGGCGGCCCCCCCACCGCATTTCGTGTCACGGATGCCCGCCATATCTACATCTTGCGTCTTTGGCTTGACGCCTGCCGCCCATCCTCCCTAGGATTTGGTTTCCCTCAGGGGACGAGGCAGGAGAGACAGGCGGACATCGGACAGAGAAAACCGGCCGGGCGACGAAAGCCGAATGAAGTCAACCACTTGGCGGTTGGACTCCAGAGCGGCGCGGCGCAACGGGAAAGTGCGCCCTGAAACCTGTGCGGCACGGCTGAAAAGGCGTCCCCCTCCTCCTCCGAGACACAGATTACCGAGCGAGAATCCGGGGGCCAGATGCGTATCCAGCGTTGTTTCACCGTCGAAGGTCAGTCGCCTTACGAAGGTATCGAGTTCAGGACGACGGCGAGCGAGATCCGCAATCCGGACGGTTCGGTCGTCTTCAACCTGCAGGACATCAACGTCCCGGCCGACTGGAGCCAGGTCGCCTGCGACGTGCTCGCCCAGAAATATTTCCGCAAGGCGGGCGTCGCCGCGGTGCTGAAGGCGGTGCCGGAAGAAGGCGTGCCCGAATTCCTCTGGCGGCATGTTCCCGATCACGACGCAATGGCCGCGCTGCGCGAGGAGGACCGCTTCGGTCCGGAGCGTGACGCACGTCAGGTCTTCGACCGGCTGGCCGGCACATGGACCTATTGGGGCTGGAAGGGCGGCTATTTCGACTCGGAGGCCGACGCCCTCGCCTTCTATGACGAGCAGCGCTTCATGCTGGCGGCGCAGATCGCGGCGCCCAACTCCCCGCAATGGTTCAACACCGGCCTCCACTGGGCCTATGGCATCGATGGTCCGGCGCAGGGCCACTGGCGCACGGACCCGGCCACCGGCGAGACGGCGCGAACGGCGACGGCCTATGAATATCCGCAGCCCCATGCCTGCTTCATCCAGAGCGTTGCCGACGATCTCGTGAACGAGAACGGCATCATGGATCTCTGGGTGCGTGAGGCGCGCCTCTTCAAATACGGTTCGGGCACGGGCTCGAACTTCTCCGACCTCCGGGGTGAGAACGAATCCCTTTCCGGCGGCGGCAAGTCCTCCGGCCTCATGAGCTTCCTCAAGATCGGCGACCGCGCGGCGGGCGCGATCAAGTCCGGCGGCACGACGCGCCGCGCGGCGAAGATGGTCATCGTCGATATCGACCATCCCGATATCGAGGACTTCATCAACTGGAAGGTGACCGAGGAGCAGAAGGTGGCGGCGCTCGTCACCGGCTCGAAGATCAACCAGAAGCATCTCAACGCCATCATGCGCGCCTGCGTGAATTGCGAAGGCGCGGGCGACGACTGCTTCAACCCGAAGAAGAACCCGGCGCTGAAGCGCGAGATTCTCGCCGCGCGCAAGGCGCATGTGCCGGAGAACTATGTCCAGCGCGTGATCCAGTTCGCGAAGCAGGGCTACACGGAAATCGACTTCCGCGTCTACGACACGGATTGGGACTCGGAAGCCTATCTGACCGTCTCCGGCCAGAATTCGAACAACACGGTGCGCGTGACCGACGACTTCCTGCGCGCCGTCGAGCAGGACGAGGAGTGGTCGCTCAAGAGCCGGCTGACCGGCAAGACGACGAAGCAGCTCGCCGCGCGCGAATTGTGGGACCAGATCGGCCATGCCGCCTGGGCGAGCGCCGATCCCGGCATCCAGTATCACACGACGATCAACGACTGGCACACCTGCCCGGCCTCGGGGCCCATCCGTGCCAGCAATCCGTGCTCGGAATACATGTTCCTCGACGACACGGCCTGCAACCTTGCCTCGCTGAACCTGTTGCAGTTCCGCGAAGCCGATGGCCGCTTCGACGTGGAGGCCTTCGAACATGCGGTGAAGCTCTGGACCATCGTTCTCGAAATCTCGGTGCTGATGGCGCAGTTCCCGAGCCGCGAGATCGCGGAGCGCAGCTACCGCTTCCGCACGCTCGGCCTCGGCTTCGCCAATATCGGCGGCCTGCTGATGTCCTGCGGCCTCGGCTATGACTCGCGCGAGGCGCGCGCGCTCACCGGCGCCATCAGCGCCGTCATGACGGGCGTCTCCTATGCAACCTCGGCGCAGATGGCCAAGGAGCTCGGCCCCTTCCCCGGCTTCGAGGAGAACCGCGAGCACATGTTGCGCGTCATGCGCAACCATGCGCGTGCGGCGCATGGGCTCAATGGCGGCTATGAAGGCATCAATGTCTATCCCGTAGCGCTCGATGCGGCCTCCTGTCCGCAGGCGGACCTCATCGATCACGCCCGCGCCTCCTGGGACCTCGCCGTCTCCATGGGCGAGCGCTATGGCTACCGCAACGCACAGGCGACCGTCATCGCGCCCACCGGCACGATCGGCCTCGTCATGGATTGCGACACGACCGGCATCGAGCCCGACTTCGCACTGGTGAAGTTCAAGAAGCTCGCGGGCGGCGGCTATTTCAAGATCATCAACCGCGCCGTGCCGCAGGCGCTGCGCACGCTCGGCTATGCCGATCGCGCGATCGAGGAAATCGTGGCCTATGCCGTCGGCCATGGCACGCTCGCCAATGCGCCGGGCGTGAACCATCAACGGCTGATGGAACTCGGCTTCACGCCGGAGAAGATCAACGAGGTGGAAAAAGCGCTCGCCACCGCCTTCGACATCCGCTTCGTCTTCAACAAGTGGCAGCTCGGCGAGGAGTTCTGCACCGATACGCTCGGCCTCGACGCCAATGCGATGGACGATCTCGATTTCGACATGCTGGCGGCGCTCGGATTCACGAAACAGGAAATCGAGGCGGCGAACCTCCATGTCTGCGGCGCCATGACGCTTGAGGGCGCGCCGGGCCTGAAGGACGAGCACCTGCCCGTTTTCGACTGCGCGAACCCCTGCGGCCGCATCGGCAAGCGCTACCTCTCCGTCGAGAGCCATATCCGCATGATGGCGGCGGCGCAGCCCTTCATCTCGGGTGCGATCTCGAAGACGATCAACATGCCGAATGCCGCAAGCGTCGAGGATTGCAAGGAGAGCTACATGCTCTCCTGGAAGCTTGGCCTCAAGGCGAATGCGCTTTATCGCGACGGCTCCAAGCTCTCGCAGCCGCTGAATTCGCAGCTTCTCGAAGACGATATCGAGGAGGAAGAAGAAGAAAGCGCGGTCGAGACGCTGGTTGCGCAGCCCGCGCAGGAGCGCGCCCGCGTCGTGGCCCAGCGCGCCGCGATGGAGCTTGCCGAGCGCGTGGTCGCGTCCGAGAAGACGCGCGACCGCCTGCCCGACCGCCGCAAGGGCTACACGCAGAAGGCGCTGGTCGGCGGCCACAAGGTCTATCTGCGCACCGGCGAATATGATGACGGCAAGATCGGCGAGATCTTCATCGACATGCACAAGGAGGGCGCCGCCTTCCGCTCGCTGATGAACAACTTCGCCATCGCCGTCTCTCTCGGCCTGCAATATGGCGTGCCGCTGGAAGAATATGTGGAAGCCTTCACCTTCACGCGCTTCGAGCCCGCGGGCCTCGTCCAGGGTAACGACCGCATCAAGAACGCGACCTCGATCCTCGACTATGTGTTCCGCGAACTCGCCGTCTCCTATCTCGGCCGGTCCGATCTCGGCCATGTCGATCCGAAGGAGCTTGCCTTCGACGCGATGGGCGACGGCGCCGATGAAGGCAAGGCGCCTCCGCTCCCCGCCGCCTCCGTGGTCAGCCCCGGCTATACACGCATGGCGCAGATGGGGAACCTCTATCTCGTGCGCGGCGGCGCGGCGGCCGAAGCCCGCGCCGATACGGCGGAAGCGGTTGCCGCGCCCGCGGTGCGCGAGCAGACGGTGAAGGCCGAGGTCATGGCCGCCGGTGCGCTGATGCGCTCAGGCAATGCCGAGGCCATGAGCGCGATCGCCGTGGGCACCGTTTCGTCCGGAGGCGGATCGTCTTCCGGCGGCGCGGGCATGTCGCGTGTCGTCGAAGCCCGCATGAAGGGCTATGAGGGCGAAGCCTGCAGCGAATGCGGCAACTTCACCATGGTCCGCAATGGTACGTGTCTGAAGTGCGACACGTGTGGCGGCACGAGCGGGTGTAGCTGAGGTCGCTGTACGGCATTGTCCAGCCGGCACCCACCACACCCCTTATGTCATTCCGGCGGAAGCCGGAATCCATGTGCTGTCCTCAATATCATCGAGTCAGATGGACCCCGGCTTTCGCCGGGATGACATTTGGGAGTGCAGGCCACGCTCGAAATAAACTTATCCCCTTCCCTTCCTCCGTACCCATATTGATGTGATCTCGCTCCACCGAAGGGCGCGTCCGGACTGGCCGAATGCGTGGAGAGGGAACCGATCCTGCGGCGTGGGGAACAGTCCCGCGTCCCGGGCGATTTCAGGAGGTTGGCGGGTAATACGGCCCGCGGATCGCCCCGGCCGATAAAAGCCGGAAGCGGTTCATGAGGTGGAGGAATCGTAACAGTCGGTGCGCGGAGCGTCGGAGGAGGACGCACCCCGCCTATCAAATAAAATCATTGGCGGCGTCGCCGCCGCTCCGCGCAACCTTCCCTTGAAGGCCGCACTCCATGCACAACTCCGAAGGCTCAGGCCTTGCGGAGCTATCCGTGTTCCCGTACGACGCCATGCGCCTTCAATGCACCGAGAATATCTGCCGGGCGGAAGGGCTTTGCGATGTGGTCGTCCATACCCGCTTCGAGGCAGGCTTCCCGGTGATGCGCCATCGCATTGGCGGTGAGGCCAAGGATCGGCGCCTTGAAGCCCATCTCCCGCAGCTTGCGGGTTGCGGTCAATCCGTCCATCACCGGCATCATTACATCCATGAAGACAACGTCGAACTCCCGTTCCTTCACGACCTCCAGCGCCGCCGCACCGTCAAAGGCATAAACGGGCTCGATACCCGCAATTGAAAGCACGGAGCCGATCACCTTGCGGTTGACCGGATTATCCTCGACGACGAGCACCGAAAGCGGTGCATCCGGCGTCGCCTCCACGGGTGCGGGCACGGGCGCAGCAGGCGCGGGCGCGGCCTTCGGCTCCGCGGGCGGCGGCACCTTTGCCTCCGCAGTCTCAATGCCCGCGACGAGCGGCAGCGTCACGGTGAAAAGCGAACCCTTGCCTTCGATGCTCTCGACGGCAATGCGCCCGTTCATGGCGTCGACAAGACGCTGCACGATGGCAAGGCCAAGCCCCGTGCCCTCGATGCGGCTCGACTTGCTATCCTCGATCCGCTCGAACTCGCGGAAGATGCTGTCGATCTTGTCGGCGGGAATGCCGCGGCCCGTATCGGCCACGCGAAGCACGAGATCGAGGCCGCTGGCGGTCTGCCGCGTTTCGGCGGTGAGCGTCACGTCGCCCTGCTCGGTGAACTTCACCGCATTGCCGAGCAGATTGAACAGTATCTGCGAGATGCGGTCCGGATCGCCCTTCAGCCAGGTGCGCGTCGACAGCGGCAGCACGGCGTTGAAGTTCAGCCCCTTGCTTTCGGCGCGCGAGGCCATCATGTCGCAAACGGTACGCAGCAGCGTTTCGGCGTGAAAGTCACGGCTCGCGATCTCCACCTTGCGGGCTTCGAGCTTCGCCATGTCCAGCACGTCGTTGATGATCGAGAGCAGCATCTCGGCGGAGGAGCGCGCGGTGCGGATCAGTTCGAGCTGGTCGCCCGAGACTTCCGTCTCCTGCAGCATGTCGAGCATGCCCATCACGCCGGTCATGGGCGTGCGGATTTCATGGCTCATGGAAGCGAGAAAAGCGCTCTTGGCCTCGCTTGCCCGCTTCGCGTCGTCCCGCGCCGCCACGAGCTCGGCTTCCGCCTGCTTCTGCGCGGTAATGTCCTGAATCTGGGAGATGAAGTAGAGCGGCTCACCGTTTTCCGCGCGCAGAATGGCGACAGCGAGATAGCCCCAGATGATCTCGCCATCCTTGCGGATGTAGCGCTTCTCCATCTGATAGCCGTCGCGCTTGCCTTCGATGCACTCATGCATCAGGTCGAGATCGGCTTCGAGGTCGTCCGGCCAGGTGATGTCCTGGAAGGTGCGCGCGCGCAGCTCCTCCGCCGTGTATCCAAGCATGCGGCAGAGCGCCTCGTTCATCTGCAGCCATTCGCCGTCAATGCCGACAAGCGCGATGCCATGCGCCGCGCCCATCAGCGCCATGCGGAACCGCAGATCGTTTTCCTCGTTCAAACTGCCAGAGGTGCAGTCCTGCACGAGGCCGCGAATGAGGTCTCCCTGCCGCTCAGTACAGAAAATACGCACGGCCACGGGATCGTCGCGAAAAGTGAAGCTGACGGTGAACGCATCGCCGGGCGCGCAGGTTTCCAGCCAGCCATGAAGCTGCTTCATGGAAGGCGAGCGGTCCGCCCGGCAGGGATAGAGCCGGCGGGGAACATTGCGGAAGTCGAGTACAGGCGAAAGGAGATCGAGCACGCCTTCGCCAAGGTCACAGGTCCAGGTTCCGATGGAAAAGGCACTGGCGAACGCTCCCACAAGATGTTGCGGCAGGTCGATCTCGCCGGACGGTGCCGGCATGAATTCAGCTCTGGAAGCGTTCATTCGGACATTCCATCGGGGGTGAAGCCCGGCCCGGAGGCCGAGATACCATCCAGCGATTTAACCCTGCGATGCTTAACCACAGGTTTCCTCCGGGATTTGGATGCCCCCCTCGAGAATCCCGGATTTGAGCCACAGCCGCGGCGGACCTAGACTTTTGCGGCACATCCGGAGGGGAGATTTCCCGTGAACGCCTATGAAGCCCTCGTCGCGGTCGCGGTGCTCATTATCGCCTATGGGCTTGTCTCGGGCGGCCGCATCGGACGCCATGTCACCGCGCCCATGGTTTTTACCGCGGCGGGTGCCCTGCTCGCGTTTCTCGGCTTCGGAAGCAGCGCGGGCGCCGCCGAGAACGAAATCGTTAACGAAGCCATGCGTCTTCTGGCCGAGTTCGGGCTCGCGATTCTGCTCTTCACGGATGCGGCGCGGATCAACCCTTCCCATCTCCGGAAGGACGATCGCCTTCCCGCCCGAATGCTGCTCATCGGGCTGCCGGGTGCCGCCCTGTTCGGTTTCGGGGTCGCCTGGGCCATGTTTCCGGGTGAAACATGGTGGGCGCTGGCGCTGATGGCCCTCATACTGGCACCGACCGACGCAGCGCTCGCCCAAAGCGCCATCGCCAATGAGAAGATGCCCGAGCGCATCTCCCAGACGCTCAATGTCGAGAGCGGGCTCAATGACGGGCTGGTGCTGCCACCGATCCTCATCGTGCTTGGCATCGCGGCCGGGGAAGCGGCCACATCGGGAGCGGCGGCGACGCTTGCCGGCCATCTCATTCTCGGGCCCCTTGCAGGCATCGTCATCGGCTATGGCGGCGGCTGGCTGATCCGCCATGCCGTTCGCGCCCATGAGATGACGCCGCTCTTTCAGCGGCTATCCGCGCCAGCGCTCGCCATCATCGCCTATGCGGGCGCGGAGGCCGTGGCGGGAAACGGCTTTATCGCCGCCTTCGTCGCCGGTCTCATGATGCCCCTTACGCTGCACAGGGACCGCCCCGCGCAGCGGCTGGAGGAATTCGCCGAAGCGGAGGCAAGCATTCTCACCTCGGCGCTTTTCCTGCTTTTCGGTGCCCTCATCCTGCCGGTCGGCGCGCCGCTCTGGGATCTCAGCGCCCTCTTCTACGCCCTGCTCAGCCTGACGGCGGTCAGGATGGTGCCGGTCGCCCTCTCCCTCATCGGCGCCGGCCTGGGGCCCGGCACGACCGGACTTCTGGCCTGGTTCGGCCCGCGCGGTATCGCCTCCGTCCTCTATCTGCTGATCGTCATGCAACAACTGGCCGGCGAGACGCCCGAACGCCTCATCTCGATCGTTTCGCTGACGGTCCTGCTGTCGATCTTCCTGCACGGCATATCGGCAAGCCCGTTGGCAAACCTCTATTTCCGTTTCAGCCAGGAAAAGGGAGGCAAGGAAGACGGCTAGGCTCTGTCGCAATCCGGTCAAAATCCGAGCCTAGAGACTCACCGCTTGGGGCTTTTTGAGGCAACCAGCAATTCGAAAGGCAGAACGATGAAAAGAACCGGAATTTTTCTTGCGGCCCTCGCGATGTGCGCCATGGGCGCCGCGCCTGCTTTCGCCGCCAATGTCTACGAGACACTGAAAGGCAATCCGCAATTCTCGACGCTGACGAAGATCATCGAAGCGAACGAGCTGAAGTTCCGCTACACGGAGGGCAACATCACGGTCTTCGCGCCCACCGACGAAGCGCTTGCGAACCAGCCCGGCGGCATCGACGATCTGCTCGCAGGCGACAATCCCAGCAACAAGGAGAATGCACGCGCCCTGCTTCTCTACAGCATCGTGAGCGGCCGCCTGACGCCAGCGCAGCTCGAGGGCAAGGTGACTGATGCGACGACGCTCCAGCGCGGCAAGGTGAAGATCGACGGCACGCGGACGCCGATCCATTACGGCAGCGAGAAGTTCGGCGCCAATGTTTCCGGCGATGCCATCGAGGCGTCCAACGGCGTCATTATTCCGGTGGACGCGTTGGCGATCCCCGTCTTCGACGAGGAGACGCCGCATTCGCCCGAGGCGCAATAGACGCGCTTTCAGACGTTGTAGCTTTCCGAAAGCTGTTCCTTGATCTCGCGCGGGGTGAGCTGGGTATAGTCCTTGTTCACCTCGCCGAGCAGCTTTTCCTTCGTCTCGGGAGAGAGAAGCGGGCGCAAGTTGCCCAGCATTTCCGGCGGCGCGACGAGGATCAGCTTGTCGAAATCGCCATTGCGCGACTTCTCCTTGAGAAGCCCCGCAATCTCCCGGGCGAAGTCGCGTTTCGCCTGCTCGTGCCAGTCGGCCGGGGGCTCATATGCGGAACGGCGATTGCCGACACTTTCGAAGGTGCGCCCGGGTTTGTCGGTGCCTTGCTCCCGCGTCGGCGGGTTAGGCATGTTGAGATCCGGCATGGCAATCGCGGGATCGGCATTCCGCTTCTCGCTGGCGAGAAACCGGCACATGCCGCCATCCGTCACGACGATCCAGATTCGCTTCGGCTGCATCTATACCTCCGCTTTCTGCCCCATCCACAGGGACATAGTGGCAGGAGCGAAGGCGACAAGGTAGTCCCCGCAGGGGGCTGCGCCGAATAGCCTCAGCCGTCCTTCTTCTTCTCGAGCGGGGGCACGACGCGAATATGCAGTTCTTTCAACTGCTTCGGTTCGACTTCCGAAGGCGCCTGCATCAGCAGATCCTGCGCCTGCTGGTTCATCGGGAACATGGTCACCTCGCGCAGGTTTTCCACGCCCGCGAGCAGCATCACCATGCGGTCGATACCGGGCGCAAGGCCGCCATGCGGGGGCGCGCCATATTTGAAGGCATTCAGCATGCCGCCGAACTTCGTCTCGACCACGGACTTGTCATAGCCCGCGATCTCGAAGGCCTTGTACATGACATCCGGCTTGTGGTTACGCACGGCGCCGGAGGAAAGCTCCACGCCATTGCAGACGATGTCGTACTGGAAGGCGGTTATACCGAGGATCTCGTCCGCATCGGCCTTGTCGAGCTGGAGGAACTTGTCGAGCGGGTAGTTCGGCATCGAAAACGGATTGTGCGAGAAGTCGATCTTCTTCTCGTCCTCGTTCCACTCATACATCGGGAAGTCGACGATCCAGCAGAACTTGAAGACGCCCTCTTCGACAAGGCCAAGCTCCGTGCCGATGCGCGTGCGCGCCTGGCCGGCAAAGCTCGCGAACTTGGCGGGCTGGCCGGCGACGAAGAAGACGGCATCTCCCGCTTCAAGGCCGAGCTGGGTGCGGATCGCCTCGGTGCGTTCCGGGCCGATATTCTTCGCGACGGGGCCCGCACCTTCCAGCGCGCCGCCCTCTTCGCGGAAGAAAATATAGCCGAGGCCCGGCTGGCCCTCTCCCTGCGCCCAGGAATTCATGCGGTCGCAGAAGGCGCGGTTGCCGCCGCCCGGCGCCGGGATCGCCCAAACCTCGACCTTCGAGTCCTTCTCGATCATGCCGGCGAAGACCTTGAAGCCGGAGCCGCGGAACTGCTCCGTCACGTTCTGCATCTCGATCGGGTTGCGCAGGTCCGGCTTGTCGGAGCCGTATTTGCGCATCGCTTCGGCGTAGGGGATACGCGTGAAGGGATAAGGCGAAACTTTCCTGTCGCCCGCGAACTCCTCGAAAAGCCCATGCAGCACGGGTTCGATGGCAGCAAAAACATCGTCCTGCGTGACGAAGCTCATCTCGACATCGAGCTGATAGAATTCGCCGGGCGAGCGGTCGGCGCGGGCATCCTCGTCGCGGAAGCAGGGCGCGATCTGGAAGTAGCGGTCGAAACCCGCCACCATGATGAGCTGCTTGAACTGCTGCGGCGCCTGCGGCAGCGCATAGAACTTGCCGGGATGCATGCGCGAGGGCACGAGGAAGTCGCGCGCGCCTTCCGGGCTCGAAGCGGTCAGGATCGGCGTCTGGAATTCGTTGAAGCCTGCTTCCGTCATCCGGCGGCGCACCGATGCGATGATCTTCGAGCGGAGCAGGATGTTCCGGTGCAGCGTCTCGCGGCGCAGGTCGAGAAAGCGATAGGTGAGCCGGATGTCTTCGGGATAGTCCGGCTCGCCGAAGACCGGCAGCGGCAGGTCCTGCGCTTCCGAGAGTACCTCCATAGACGCAACGGCGATCTCGATATCCCCGGTGGGCAGATTGGGGTTTACCGTTTCCGCGGAGCGGGCGAGAACCTTGCCTTCGACCGACACCACGAATTCGGAACGAACCTTTTCGGCGAGCCCGAAGGCCTCTGCCCGGTCGGGATCGAAGACGAGCTGGGTCAGCCCGTAATTGTCGCGCAGGTCGATGAAAAGGAGGCCGCCATGGTCGCGCTTGCGGTGGACCCAGCCCGATAGACGGACGGTCTCGCCCACATGCGACTTGCGAAGCTCGCCACAGGTGTGGCTGCGGAAACTGCTCATTGTCATAAAGCCTTGAGATTCAAGCACGAATCGGCGCGAGATAACTAACGATATACCCGGCGACGGGGGAAAAGCGCATGGATCGGCGGCTCTTGTCAAGGGCGGGAGGCCCATCCCGTTCCATATCTCTGGCAGGACAGCGCAATCAGGATCGGCTATAGAGCGGCGCATGGAAATCATTACGACGAACGAGGCCCTGAAGGCCGCCTGTGACCGGCTTTCCGACGCCGGCTTTGTCACCGTCGATACCGAGTTCATGCGGGATTCGACATTCTGGCCGGTTCTGTGCCTGATCCAGCTTGCGGGGCCCAGGGACGAAATCATCATCGACCCTCTGGCGCCGGATATCGACCTCGCCCCCTTCTATGCCCTGATGAAGAACCGGAAGGTCGTGAAGGTCTTCCATGCGGCGCGGCAGGACATCGAAATCTTCTATCACGAGGGGGACGCGATCCCGGACCCGCTGTTCGACACGCAGGTGGCAGCGATGGTCTGCGGCTTCGGCGACTCTGTCGGCTATGAAACGCTGGTCCGCAAGCTTACGGGGGGCAGCGTCGACAAGTCCTCCCGCTTCACCGACTGGTCGCGCCGGCCGCTTTCCGAAAAGCAGCTCCAATACGCGATGGCGGACGTCACCTATCTGCGTACGATTTACGAAGTGCTGGCAAAGCGCCTCACACAGACCAAGCGCTCGCACTGGGTAGCCGAGGAGATGGCGGTCCTCCAGGACCCCGAGACCTATGCCATGCGGCCCGAGAACGCATGGAAACGGCTGAAGATGCGCTTCCGTGGGCGGCGCGGGCTCGCGGTGCTCGTCGAGGTCGCCGCCTGGCGCGAAAGGCAGGCGCAGGAGCGCGATATGCCGCGCTCGCGCATCATGAAGGATGATGCGCTCTATGAAATCGCGACCCAGCTTCCCAAGAGCGTGAGCGACCTCGACGCGCTTCGTGCCGTGCCCAAGGGCTTCTCGAACAGCCGCTCCGCGGCGAGCCTGATGGAAGCCGTCGAGCGAGGCCTCGGAATGAACGAGGAAGACATTCCCGTCGTCGAGGGGCCGGAGCCCCTGCCCGCCGGGATCGGTCCGCTGGTCGAACTTCTGAAGGTACTGCTCAAGCAGAAATGCGAGGAGCATGACGTGGCGCAGAAGCTGGTCGCCAATGTCAGCGACCTCGAACTCATCGCCGCCCACACGGAGGCGGACGTACCCGCGATGAAGGGCTGGCGCCGCGAACTTTTCGGAGAGGACGCCCTCAGGCTCAAGCGTGGCGAACTCGCCATCGGCGCAAAGGGCAAGCGCATCGTGCTGATCGAGACGGGGAAGAAGTAGCGGCCCTACTTGCCGATCCTGATGTCGCTCTTGCGGCCAAGCGCCTTGGCAAGTGCGGCAAGACGCTTCGCCACGATCTCTCCCACAAGTGCTTCGTACTTCTTGGGTACGACGAGGGTGAGAGAATTCTTGCCGATATCGAAGCGCGTCTTCGGAAGCATACCCATCGTGGCCCCGGAGAGCGTGAAGGCAAGGCGCAGCGCAAGGCCAAGAATGAGCGCGCGTTCATTGTCGCGCTCCGGAATATAGGCCGAGCGATTGCCAAGCATTTCCGGTTCGCCCCTGCCTTCATGGCGATGATAGCCGACGCGGGCGAGGTAAAGCCTGCCCTGATGATCGATGCCCGAGAAGGGGGCGAGCAGGATCTGAGTCATGGCGTGATGCGCCCGGTAGTCCGGATGCACATACCAGCCGATATCGGCGAGAATACAGGCGGCATGGCGAAGCCTCGACTCTTCCGCCGTCTCGCCGAGAACATCATCGGCAAAGAGCGGCGCCGTCCATTTGAAGAACTCATTGCCATGCTGCGGAAAGCGCGCCAGGCGCCCGGCGAGATCACGGCAGCCCTCGATCAGCGGGTCCTTCTGCTGCTCCTTCTTGTCGAGCCGTTCGAATAGCAACCCTTCCCGAAGGCCATAGGCCGATATGACGATTTCCTTCGCCCTGGAAGCGGAGATCAATTTGTCGAGCACCAGCGCGCCGAAGGGAAGCGCCTCCACACGGCGCTCCGACACGTCCGGTATTTGCGCCAGCGATTTCGGTCCCAGCTTCTCGATCACTCGCGAGATATCCGCGGCATCGCGAGCCGGGATTACATACTGGTGCAGAACATGAATCGGATAATTGCGTTGCGCCATATGGATACGGGCGAGGTTTCGCCACACACCGCCCACGGCATAAATCGGCTTGCCCTCATAGTTCTTCAGCCATTTCTGTTCGCCGAAGGCGCGCTCGACGAAGGATTCCGCCTCCGCGAGACTGCCATGGGAAAGATCCATCAGGCGAAGCGGCCCGAGAGGAAGGGTTGCCCCCTCGCCCGGCTTGCCATTGGCGACCGGTACCAGCTCAAGACTTCCGCCACCCAGATCGCCGACCAGGCCCTCCGCTGTTGGAATGCCGGACAGGACGCCTTGAGCGGATATACGCGCTTCGTCGAGGCCCGAAAGCAGCATGATCTTGAAGCCGCATATGCTTTCGGCGCGCTCCAGAAAATCGGCGCCGTCCTCCGCGTCGCGCACGGCCGCCGTGGCGGCGACGACGAGATTGGGCACGCCGATCTGTTCGCGCAGCGCCATGAAGCGCCGCAGCGCATCCAGCGCGCGCTCGATACCCTTGGGGTCGAGACGACCGGTCGAGGCAAGGGAACGGCCAAGACCCGCCATGACCTTTTCGTTGAAAACAAGCACGGGATTCCGCTCGACGCCCGCATAGACGACGAGGCGCACCGAGTTCGATCCGAGATCGACGATGCCGAAACGGCCTCCGGCCTTCCCACGGCTCACAGCTCAACCTCCGCTGTTTGCCGCAAGATAGATTCAGGCCGACTTGATGTCGAACTTGGGAGGAATGTTCTTCTTGAGAGAGGTGCCACGCCCGGAGAGGCTCGCATTATTCATGAAATAGGTATGGGCGTTAAACGGCTCATCGCCCTCGCGCACCCCGATCCGCGTATACTTGCCGTCCGGCTGCAGTTCGTAACTCTGCTGGTTGTCCTTCAAATTGGCAACCATGATCTGATCGAGAACCTGGTCATGGACCGTGGGGTTCAGGATCGGAACAAGAATCTCGACCCGGCGGTCCAGATTGCGGGGCATCCAGTCGGCAGAGCCGATATAGACCTTTGCCTTGTCGTTCGGCAAGCCATAGCCGTTCCCGAAGCAGACAATGCGGGAATGTTCGAGGAAGCGGCCGATAATGCTTTTCACTCTGATGTTGTCGGAAAGGCCGGGCACACCGGGACGCAGACAGCAGATGCCGCGCACGACGAGATGAATTTGCACACCGGCCTGGCTCGCCTTGTAGAGCGTATCGATGATCTGGGCGTCCACCAGAGAGTTCATCTTCGCCCAGATCGCCGCCGGCCGGCCCGACTTGGCATGCTCCATCTCGGCATGGATATCGGCGATCAATCGCGAGCGCATGTTGATCGGCGAGATTGCGAGAAGTTCGAGATCCTTGGGCTCGGCATAGCCGGTAATGTAGTTGAAGACCTGCGCGGCATCATGCGCGAGGCGCGGATCGCAGGTGAACATCGAGCAGTCGGTGTAAATCTTCGCCGTGACAGCATGATAGTTGCCGGTGCCGAAATGCACGTATGAACGCAGGTGGCCGCCTTCGCGACGCACGACGAGCGAAATCTTCGCATGCGTCTTGAGCTCGATGAAGCCGAACACGACCTGCACGCCCGCCCGCTCAAGATTGCGTGCCCAGACGATGTTCGCCGCCTCATCGAAACGGGCCTTGAGCTCGACCAGCGCCGTCACCGACTTGCCGGCCTCCGCCGCCTCGATCAGCGCCTGAACGATGGGGCTGTCCTTCGAGGTCCGATAGAGCGTCTGCTTGATGGCGACCACATCCGGATCGGCAGCGGCCTGACGGATGAACTGCACCACGACGTCGAAGGATTCATAAGGATGATGGACGATGATGTCCTTGGAACGAATTGCTGCGAAGCAATCACCGCCATGGTCGCGGATACGCTCCGGGAAGCGCGCATTATAGGGCGGGAACTTGAGGTCCGGACGGTCGTCGACAATGAGCTGGCTCGTCTGCGCAAGGCCGAGCAGACCTTCGACGGAAACGAGTTCCCGCTCCGTCACACCGAGCTCATGCACCACGAACTGGCGGAGCGAGGGCGGTGTGCGCGCCTCGATCTTCAGACGAATGACGCTGCCGCGGCGGCGGCGCTTCAATGCGCTTTCGAAATAGCGAACGAGGTCTTCGGCCTCTTCCTCGATTTCGATATCGCTGTCGCGCAGCAAGCGGAAGGCGCCCTGCCCGATCACCTTGTATCCGGGGAAGAGCCTGTCGAGGAACAGGCCGATCATGTTTTCGAGGCTTACGAAGCGGATACCCGTTTCACCTTCGCGCGAGGGAAGACGGATGAAGCGCTCGACCTGCGTCGGCACGGGCAGCAACGCATCCATGAGCTTGCCGTCCGAGATACGGCGAAGCTGGAGCGCCAGCGCGAAGCCCAGATTGGGGATGAAGGGGAACGGATGCGCCGGGTCGATCGCAAGCGGCGTCAGAACCGGGAAGACCTGTTCGAGGAAGCGCGTTTCGAGCCAGGTGAATTCGTCCGGCGTCACTTCTTCGGGTTCAAGCACGGCGATGCCATTGTCGCGCATCTCATGGCGGAGCGACACCCACTGCCGCTGCTGCTCGCGCATGAGCTCGTTCGCCATCGCGTTCACGAGGTCAAGCTGCTGAGCCGGAGTACATCCGTCCTGGCTCAGCGTCGTCACGCCCGCGCTCACCTGCCCGCGAAGGCCGGCAACACGGACCATGTAGAATTCGTCGAGATTCGATGCGGAGATCGAAAGAAAGCGAAGACGCTCAAGCAGCGGGTGGTTCTTGTTCTGCGCCTCTTCCAGCACGCGCATGTTGAAGGCGAGCCAGGAAAGCTCCCGATTGATGAAGCGGTCCGGACTATCCGCGCTCACGGTCGCAACGCCTGGCGCGGGGGCTTGGGAAAGCTCTCCGGAGGCGTCTTCTACGGCCGGGCTCTGCGGGGCGGTCGTCATGGGATCACTTCTGCAAAAACGGGAATAAGTCTCTGCTATGGCTGAATATTATGACAAACATATGACTGAGTCATGACTATGGCCTTACGATTGAGTTGAATTGCTCTCGGCCGAGGATTTCCGCCGCCAAAGGTACCGTTACGGGCCGCTTGCCGGAGAGCGAGGCGCGATCGAGCTCTTCCACGATACTCCTGGCCGCCGCGATCGAGCGCTCGATCCGGCTGGCGAGATAGGACACGACCTGCGGCGAAACGCGGATTTGCCGGTCGTCGAAAAGCTTCACGAGAATGCCCGCCAGGAGCGCATCGTCCGGTTCTCCCAACACGGCCTGCGGAATGGCGCGCAGCCGCGAAACGAGGTCGGGCAGCTTCAATGGGAGGCGGGCGACAGGCTTCCTGGAAGTGATCAGGAGAGAAGCTCCCTCGCTCCGAACGAGATTGATCAGGTGGAACAGCGCGCGTTCTTCCGCCGCCTCCAGCGATGAGAGATCCTCAAGGATGAGGCTCCGCATCCCGACCAGGGAGGGAATATCGGACGCAGCAAGCCCCTCAGCCTGAATGGAAGATGCGCCCGATGCTGCCCGCCAAACCTCTGCCAGATGTGTCTTGCCACTCCCCTCGGGCCCGGAAAGCGCGACGATACGATCCGGCCATTCCGGCCATGAATCGATCAGCGCCACCGCCGCCTCGTTCGACGGCGCCACGAGGAAATCCTCCCGGCCCGATGCCGGACGGTGGCCAAGTTCGAGAACGAGCTGGCGATTCATTTTTAGCTGTCGTTATCGCGCGACGGGATGGAACTGCCCGGCGACGATCCCAGGTAGAGCTGGCTGCGCCGGTACTGCGCGACACCGAACCGCGCAAGCACTCCCAATGCGGCAGCGATCGGCAGAGCGAGCAAGGCCCCGACAAAACCGAAGAGCGCCGCAAAGGCAAAAATCGCGAACATGACCCAAACAGGATGAAGCCCGACGCGATCTCCGACCAGTTTCGGCGACAGGAAGTTTCCCTCGATGAACTGGCCGACCGCAAAGACGCCGACGACGAGACCGATCTGCACATAGTCGGGCCAGAACTGGAAAAGCGCGAGCGCCACGCCCACGACAAATCCCAGGATGGTGCCGAGATAGGGAATGAAGCTGATAATGCCGGCAAGAATTCCGACGATGAGTCCGAATTTCAATCCGACCAGGCTGAGGCCCACTGCGTAGATCACACCGAGCACGAGGCAAACGATGACCTGACCGCGGACGAATCCTTCCAGAACTGCGTTTATGTCGCGCGCCAATTGCCGGATGGTCTGCTTGTGATCAAGCGGCAGCAAGGCATCGACGCGCTCCACCATGCGATCCCAATCGAGCAGCATGTAGAAAGCGACCACGGGCGTCACGACGATCAGGGACACCAGAGCAACAAGCTGAAGCCCCTGCGAGCCGAGCGAGGTAACAAGGTTTACCAGCCAGTCGAACGAACCACCGAGACTTTTCGAAATGGCGTCCTTCACGTCGGGGCCGTGCACGCCAAGGAGGCGGCCGAGACGGCCGTCTCCGACCTGCAGGAGAAATTCCTGTCCGCGCTGAAGCACAGTCGGCGCAATTTCGACGAGCGCCACAAGCTGATTGTAGAGCACGGGCACAAGCACGATACCGAGCACGATGGCAACCAGTATGAAGGACACAGTTATGACGCCCGTCGCGGCGCCACGCGACAGACCATAGCTTTCCAGCTTGTCCGCAAGCGGGTCCAGGAAGTAGGCAATCGCCATGCCTGCAACAAAAGGCAGAAGAATGCCCTTCAGCAGCCAAAGCATCGCAATGAAGACTGCAATGACGGCCGCCCAGATGGCTATCTGCCTCTGAATGCTCATGCGATTATGGCTCCTTCGAACGCGAGGTTCCTATTGGCGAACGCTGAGATGCCAACGCGGCGCCGATTTCACCGGCGCCATGCCGGGCACGCCACCCATCGGTGCGACATCGTCCGGCTGCATGCCCATATCGTCAGTGGTTTCGGGCGCTACGTCGTCGAGCGTGACGTTCTGCTGAGCGAGCGAAAGGGCGAGCATTTCGACGGAACCCTTGTGCGAGATACGGATTTCGGCGCCGTGCGAAGCAATGCCGGCCACCTCCATTCCTTGCACCAGCGGCGTCGAGGTGAGGCCCTTGCGGATCGTCTCCCACTCGGAAAGGGTTGCGAAATCGGCCTGTACTGTCAGCGTCGAAAGCGTGCCGTCACGAACGATGATCTGACGTTTCCATTGAACGGCGATGGCGCTCATCGTGCCTGCCGCCGCCGATTGCATCAGCTTGGCGAGGTCGCGGCCTTCCGCCTGGTAGGAAGCGCTGATGGGCTCCGCCGGAACGAGGCCGCCATGACGCGTGACGTTGACCTGAACAGAGGCTTCATCACCGCTCAGCGTGGCTTCCGCGACGAGCACTTCGGACGCGCCATAATTTGCCGCAAGACCGTCAAGTGCCGCCTCCGCCTCTTTGCTGTTCGAGACCGCGGTTTCTGCAGGTACGGCACTCATCTCCATGATTTCGCCGATGGGGAGGATCAATGGCGCAAGCTCGTCTGCGGGACGAAGCGAGGCCCAGGCGTCACGCCAGGGATTGTTCTCCTCCCAAAGCGTGAGTTCTCCTCCCCTCCGCAGCACCGGCAAAAGAAGGGTTGGCCTTGCCTGAGTTTCCGCAAAGGGAATTCCGGCCCCGCGCAGGAGGCGGCGTACCGCTTCCGGCTGGAAGCTCACGATCATCTCCGCGATGTAACGGGTAGAGCTCGTCTTCTCGCCGGCAACCTGAAAGCCCCGAACGGCGTTCTGGGCCGTAGCATCATCCACCTCGGGTAATGATTGCCAATCCTCGGGCAGGGTGAGCTTCTTCATCATGGCGACCAACGCCAGACGCTGGCCTTCGGCTTGAGCGGCGCTTCGGGCGGCTGTCGCGCTCTCCGCAGTCTTGTCCACGTGGATGCCACGCACCTTGAAAATGTCCGAGGCAGCGGCAGGCGAAACCAGAATGGCGGAGAAGACAAGGGCGCAAAATGGCGCCAGCAGAAGCCTGAAGGCAGAAATCATGGATAGTCCCTTGATCCGTCACGACATTCGGCGATTCCCGGGGCCGCCGTGCCGCACACTATAGCACCGGGAAAGGGGCGCGAAGGCCAAGCCTCAAGGTTTTTCGCCTTTCTCTTGCGTCGGGGAACGATTTCGGGTGATTTGTGCGCTCCACAGCCCATTCGAGTCCCGCAGAGAGCGACATGGCCCCCAATCCCCCCAAGGACCGTCCGAACCGCTACACCTATGCAGGGGCCGGCGTCGACATAGACGCCGGAAACGAACTGGTACGCGCCATCGGCCCGCTGGCCGCATCCACGAAACGGACCGGCTCCGACGCGGCACTGGGCGGCTTCGGCGGGCTGTTCGACCTCGCGGCCTGCGGCTTCAAGGATCCGGTGCTGGTGGCGGCCAATGACGGCGTCGGCACCAAACTCAAGGTTGCCATCGAGGCGGATATTCACGACACGGTCGGCATCGACCTCGTCGCCATGTCGGTGAACGACCTTGTGGTGCAGGGCGCGGAGCCGCTTTTCTTCCTCGACTACTACGCGACGGGCAAGCTCCATGTGGATGTGGCGCGGGACGTGGTGGCTGGCATTGCCGAAGGCTGCCGTCAGGCAGGCTGCGCGCTGATCGGCGGGGAGACGGCGGAGATGCCCGGCATGTATGCCAAGGGCGACTACGATCTGGCAGGCTTCGCGGTGGGCGCGGTCGAACGCGACAAGATCCTGCCCCGGGGCGACGTGGCGCCGGGCGACATCCTGCTCGGCCTCGAGTCCTCCGGTTTCCATTCGAACGGCTACTCGCTCGTTCGCCGGATCGTCGAGGACAACCGCCTCTCCTACTCCGCTCCCTTCCCGCATGGCGACGGGGTGAGCATCGGCGAAGCGTTGCTCGCGCCGACGCGCATCTATGTGAAGGCAATGCTGAAGGCGATCCGCGAGACGGAAGCCGTGAAAGCCATGGCCCATATAACGGGCGGCGGCTTCGTCGAGAACATTCCACGCGTGCTGCCGGATGGGGTCGCGGTCGAGATCGACGGCGCGTCATGGGCGATGCCGCCCGTCTTCCGCTGGCTGATGGAACTTGGCGGCCTGGACGATGCGGAAATGGGCCGCACGTTCAACTGCGGCATCGGCATGGTGGTCGTCGTGCGCGAGGACCAGTCGCTAGAAGTCGCAGACGCTCTCGCCGAGGCGGGCGAGACGGTCCACTATATCGGACGCCTCACGGAAGCGGTCGCGGGCGGGCCACGCGTCAGCGTGAAAGGCGCATTGGGCAGCAAGGCGTGAAGATCGGCGTTCTCATTTCGGGCCGGGGCTCGAACCTCAAGGCGCTGATCGAGGCCTGCGCCGAGCCGGACTTTCGCGGGAAAATCGCGCTCGTCATTTCCAACCGGCCGGGCGCGGCCGGGCTTGCCATCGCAGAAGCGGCGGGCATCCCGACGCTGGTGATCGACCACAAGGAATTCTCGACACGCGAGACATTCGACGCGGAACTCGACCATGCGCTGACCAAAGCCGGGGTCGATCTTGTCTGCAATGCGGGCTTCATGCGTATTCTCACGGACGGTTTCGTTGAGAAGTGGCGCGACCGGCAGCTCAACATCCACCCTTCCCTGCTGCCCGCCTTCAAGGGCCTGCATGTGCATCAGCGGGCGCTCGACGCGGGCGTGAAGATCACCGGCTGCACGGTGCATTTCGTGCGGCCGGAAATGGACGAGGGGCCGATCGTGGCGCAGGCGGCAGTGCCCGTGCTGCCCGGCGACACGGCCGAGACGCTCGCCGCGCGCATCCTGGAGGCCGAACACAAGCTCTATCCGCTGGCGCTCAGGCTCGTCGTGAACGGCCAGGCGCGCGTCGTGGGCGAACATGTGGTGCTGAGCGATGCCGATGGCACGGAAGTGCCGGCGCCGTTGTTTGTGCCGGGGATTGCATGACAAATCGGGCACGCAACATTGCCGTTATGGGAAGCGTTGTCGTTGCCGCCGTTCTTGCTGTGCTTTGGGCCGTCAACCGGCCTGTCGATCCGCCGCTCGCGGACGGCACCACGGCCGATTTCATTCTCGTCGAAAAAAGCGCGCACCGGATGACGCTCTATGCCGGTGGTCAGGAGTTTCGCAGCTATCGCGTTTCGCTTGGCCGCGGTGGGATTGCGCCCAAACAGCGGGAGGGCGACCGGCTGGTACCAGAAGGGCGATACCATATCGATGCGCGTAACCCGGCCAGCGCCTATCACCTGTCGCTGAAGATCAGCTATCCCGATGCTGCCGATCAGGCGGCTGCCGCAACGCGCGGCGAAAGCGCGGGCAGCAACATCATGATCCACGGCATAAGAAACGGCCTTGGATGGCTTGGGCGCGCCCATCTGCTTGTCGATTGGACCGCGGGATGCGTCGCGGTGACGAATAGCGAAATGGAAGAAATCTGGCGCGTCGTGCCGGATGGCGCAGAGATTGAGATACGCCCATAACAAAAGCCCCGCCGTTTCCAGCGGGGCTTTCGCAATTCAGCGGCCAGTGAAATCAGCCGACGATCTCTTCGTCCTTGAAGAAATACTTGATCTCTTCGGCGGCCGTTTCCGCGGCGTCGGAGCCGTGGACCGAGTTCGCCTCGATCGACTCGGCGAAGTCCTTGCGGATCGTGCCCGCATCGGCATTGGCCGGGTTCGTCGCGCCCATGACTTCGCGGTATTTCGCGATGGCGTTTTCGCCTTCGAGGACCTGGACCACGACCGGACCCGAAATCATGAAGGAGACGAGATCGTTGAAGAAGGGGCGCTCCTTGTGGACCGCATAGAAGCCTTCGGCCTGCGCCTTCGACATGTGGATGCGTTTCGAGGCGATGACCCGGAGGCCCGCGCTTTCAATGCGGTCGATGATCTTGCCGGTGATGTTCCGCCGGGTCGCGTCCGGCTTGATGATCGAGAAGGTCCGTTCGAGGGCCATGCTCAGCTTTCCCAAATTGTGCAGGTGGAAGATTTGGCGCGGGTTATAGCGGGGCTTGGTGACGCGGGCAACCGCGAGTGCTAAAAGCCCGCTCACCATGCTTCATATCAACGATCTCACCTTCCGGATGGAGGGGCGTCTCCTCCTCGACCGGGTCACGGCGGCCATTCCGCCGGGACAGCGGACGGGCTTTGTTGGCCGCAACGGCACCGGCAAATCCACCCTGCTGAAGCTCATAACCGGGGAATACGGCCCGGAAAGCGGCGGCATTTCCTATCCGAAGAGCTGGCGCGTGGGCATGGTCCGGCAGGAGGTGCTTGCCGGGCCGACCTCGCTGATCGACACGGTGCTGGCCGCCGACAAGGAGCGGGCCTCGCTGCTGGAGGAGGCCGAGACGGCGACGGACCCTAACCGGATTGCCGAGATTCACACGCGGCTGGCCGATATGGGAGCCCATGCGGCCCCTGCCCGCGCGGCGACCATTCTCTCCGGTCTCGGCTTCGACGAGGCGGCGCAGGCACGGCCCTGCTCGGACTTTTCGGGCGGCTGGCGGATGCGCGTGGCTCTGGCCGGTGTGCTCTTTTCCGAACCCGACCTTCTGCTGCTCGACGAACCTACCAACTATCTCGACCTCGAAGGCACGATCTGGCTCGAGGACTATCTGCGAAACTATCCCTACACGGTTCTCATCGTCAGCCATGACCGCGACCTGTTGAACAATGTCGCGCAGAACATTCTGCATCTCGAGAACCAGAAGCTCACTTTTTATACGGGCAATTACGACCGCTTCGACCGGACGCGACGCGAGAAGCTGATGCTTCAGCTCTCGATGAAGAAGAAGCAGGACGATGCGCGCCGCCACATGGAAAGCTTCATCGAGCGCTTCAAGGCGAAGGCGTCGAAGGCACGGCAGGCGCAGAGCCGCATGAAGGCGCTTGCCAAGATGCAGCCCATCGCCGACGTACTGGAAGAGCGCGTGCTGCCGTTCCACTTTCCGGCGCCGGAAAAGCCCCTCGCCTCGCCGATCATCCGGCTCGAACATGCAAGCGTCGGCTATGAGCCTGAGAAGCCTGTCCTGTCAAATCTCGATCTCCGCATCGACCAGGACGATCGGATCGCTCTGCTCGGAGCAAACGGCAACGGCAAATCCACTTTCGCCAAGCTGCTCTGCGACCGGCTGCGCGTGACGGCAGGGCATAAATATGCGTCGAAAAAGCTGCGCATCGCCTATTTCGCGCAACACCAGCTCGACGAGCTCAATATGGGCGAGACACCTTATGAGCATTTCCGGGAGCTGATGCCCGACGCGACGATCGCACAGGTGCGCGCGCGTGCCGGCTCATACGGATTCGGCGCGGACAAGGCGGATACGAAGGTCGAGAAGTTATCTGGCGGTGAGAAGGCGCGTCTGCTGTTCGCCATCGCGACCTTTCACAAACCGCACATGATCATCCTCGACGAACCGACGAACCACCTGGATGTCGACAGCCGCGAGGCGCTCGTCATGGCGATCAACGAATATGACGGGGCCTTCATTCTGATTAGCCACGACCGCCACCTCGTCGAGACCTGTGCCGACAGGTTGTGGCTCGTGGCGGACGGCACCGTTGCGCCCTATGAGGGCGACCTCAATGACTACCGGAAATGGCTGCTCGATCCGGCGAGGCGCGTAAAGCCTCTCGTCGCGGAAGATGGCGAGGAGATCGTTGTCGAAGCACCGCGTGTGCAGGTGGACAAACGCGAAGCGCGCCGCCTTGCCGCGCAGAAGCGCGAGCAGATTGCGCCGCTGAAAAAGAAGGCGCAGGAGGCGGAGCGGGAAATCGCCCGCCTGCAGAAACTCGTCGAGGAGCTCGATGCGAAACTCGCACGGCCCGAGATCGCAAGCGACCCCGCAGCCATGACGGCGACCGCAAAAGAGCGGGCAGATACTCTGAAACTCGTCGCTGCAGCGGAAGAACGCTGGCTTGAGGCAAGCGCCGCCTATGAAGACGCGATGACGGCAGATTGATCGATCGGCGTCAGTTTATCGCGTCTGCAACGTCGAAACCTTCCGTCAGGACACCTGCTTCGACAAGGTTTCCGACAATCTCGCCATCGTGACCCGGAATGATCGATATCTCGGGCTCCGCCTCGCTCAAATCCTTGAGCGCTTTCAGTTGCCCGAAGACTGCGCTCCGATCTTCCTTGAGAAAAAACTGCGTAACGAGGCGCGCGCGTTCTCGCTGCACGAGAATGTTCCGGTATTTCCAGGCAACGTCGCCAATGAAGAGCACCTCCGAACCGTCGGCCAACTGCACATAGACCATCTGGCTGCCCGGCGAATGACCGGGTGACTTGATAACGGCGACACCGGGTGCCAACACCTCGTATTGTTCATAGACCAGCGGTTCGTAACCATCGAGCGCACCTTCTGGAAAGCGGGCTGGAACGCTGCGCTCCGGATGATCGACCTGTTCTTGAGTGAGGCGCGTGGCCGGAAGCACTGCGGGAAGGTCCGGATGAACGGTGAGGCCACCGATATGGTCCATATGTTCATGCGTTATGACGATGAGAGAGGCGGCGCCCATCGCTCTTTCCATGCGCGCGAAAGCGTCCGCATCGAAGGAAACAAGGTTGTCGCCTCCCAGCTTGTCGTCGAGCGCCGTGTCAATGATAACGCTGCGGTCGGGATAAACGAGCCGATAGGAGAAAACCGGCATCTCGCTAGCGCGCCAGCCGTCACCGGCAACGATCGCGGTTGCAGGAAAGCTGAACGCCCCAACGCGCTCAAACTCAATCTTTTGCGGTTTGTCGCCGGGAACAGCCGCCACCATGCGGCGCACCTTGTCGATGTCGAGCTCGTAATAGGCATTCGCAGGCATGGTGCTTTCCACCACGAACCAGTAGTACCCCGCACCCGCGACAGCGAGAAAAACCCCCAAAGCGCCCAGTGCGACGCGAAGCCTTTTAGACATGTTTCTCTCCCCCTGGCTCTGCCGTCATCAGCCGCGACATGATGAGACGGGCCGATTTGCAAAGCAATCTTCAGAAATGAATAGCAACGGCGCTATTTCCGGATAGAACTCAGGCCTTTTTTTCCCATCGCCCTTCAGCATTCTGCTGCCAGTAGGTCGCTTCATGCCCCTCGGCCTTGATAGACTTCCATTGCTCGCGTGCGGCGGCAACGGCCTCCTCGTCCCTGCCATCGAACATCAGCACACACCGTTCATACCCCTCCAGTGAAGCGGGCTCCGCGCCGTCGACAAGGAAGAGAACATTAGCACCGTTCGGATTATCGTCGTCGACAGTGAGATAGACGGGCATGAGCGCCGAGGGGCCGTCGTCGCGCGTGCCATGCGGCAGGAAACTCTCATCGCTGAACGTCCACAAGCTGTTGTTGATCGCGTCGAGGCGTTCAGCTCCCCCTACTTTGACCACAGCCTTCCAGCCGCGCTCGAGCGAACGCCCTAGAAGTTGCGGCAAAACCCGCTCCAGAGGTGCGTTCTGCAGATGATAGAACAAGACCTCCGTCACGAAGCTCGCCTCAACCTTCGTAGTGGTCGGTCACGAGGCGGTTGAGAAGCCGCACACCCCAGCCCGAGCCCCAGCTCTGATTGGTTGCGGTCTGGGGCGAGGCCATAGCCGTCCCCGCAATATCTAGATGTGCCCAAGGGAGCTTGTTCACGAAGCGCTGGAGGAATTGGGCCGCCGTAATCGACCCGCCATCGCGTCCGCCGACATTCTTCATATCCGCGAAACGCGACTCGATCATCTTGTCATAGGCATCGCCCATCGGCATACGCCAAACCTTCTCTCCTTCGACTTCTCCCGCCTCGATGAGCTGCTTGGACAGCTTGTCGTCATTGGAGAAGAGACCCGCATACTCCTTGCCAAGCGCCACCATGATCGCACCGGTGAGTGTTGCCAGATCGATCATGAACTTCGGCTTGAAGCGGCCTTGCGTGTACCAGAGCGCATCCGCGAGGACGAGCCGTCCCTCTGCGTCGGTATTGATCACTTCGATTGTCTGGCCAGACATTGATGTGACGATATCGCCGGGGCGCTGCGCCTTGCCGTCAGGCATGTTTTCAACCACGCCGATAACACCGATCACATTTGCCTTCGCCTTGCGCGCTGCCAAGGTGTGCATAAGACCGGTGACGCAAGCCGCACCGCCCATGTCGCCTTTCATATCCTCCATGCTTGCAGCCGGCTTGAGCGATATACCGCCCGTGTCGAAACAAACACCTTTTCCAACGAAGGCCACGGGCTTCTCACCCGACTTGCCGCCCATCCAACGCATGACGATCAGCTTGCTCTCATGCTCGGAGCCATGCCCGACACCGAGAAGAGACCCCATGCCGAGCTTCTTCATCTGTGCTTCGCCGAGCACCTCCACCTTCACGCCGAGCTTCGTCAGTGCCTTCGCCCGCTTCGCAAACTCGCCGGGGTGGAGGATATTTGCAGGCTCATTGACCAGGTCGCGCGTCAGAAAGATGCCCTCGGCCACCTTGGAGAGAGGAAGGTACTGCTTCCGGGCGGTAGCCGGCGCCCGGGTCAGAACGGCAAGCGAGGTGAGTTTGCCTTTCTTGTCCTCGTCCTTCTTCTTGGTCTTGTACTTGTCGAAACTGTAGGAGCGGAGCTTGGCTCCGAAGGCGACGTGAGCCGCCGCGTCGGCGGCAGGAAGTTTCGGTGCCGAAATGCCATCCAGAACAATCGACAAGGAAGCCTCTTTTGCCTTAACCGCGCGCCCGGTCAGTTCACCACCCGCCTTCTCAAGGTTCGCAGCCGTCAAGTCACCCGACTTGCCCAGCCCTGCCAGCAGCACGCGGTTCGCGCTGGTGCCCTGGGGGCCCACTATTTCGAGAACCGAACCAGCCTTTCCGGTGAAACTCGCGGCTTTCATGGCCCGTTTAAGCGCCCCACCGAGTTTTGAATCGAGCTCTGCCGCCACGCCGCGCAGCGTCGAGCCTTCGGTGACGAGGATGGCGAGAGCCCCCTGCTTCGAGAGCGAAATATCGGCGAAAGTCACATTCATCTAGGGGCCTCATTTGATCTGCCGCGCGAGGACGGACTGCCTCGCATCTTTTACCGGGGCATGAAATAGGATAACCATTGCCGGGAGCGGCCCGGTAACAAGGCGCGTATCCTAAACGAATTGCTGCGGAGGAAAAGCCGTCCCTCGTAGCGGAGGCCTCTTCCCGAAGCGGATGCAGGCCACCCCGAGAACCGGCGGGCATCAATCCCGGAAGCCGGTGGGAGCCCGGAGGCCAATGCTGAAAAGCCTGTCCCATTATCTTTTGCTGCAGGCGCTGGGCCCCTTCATCGTCGCGAGCATCGTTCTTACCGGAATCATCTGGCTGACCCAGGCGTTGAGGATGCTCGACGTACTCATCACCCAGGGGCAGACGCTACTCACCTTTTTCGAGCTGACGGCGCTTGCCTTGCCGAGCACCCTGGTGATCGTACTGCCAATCTCGCTTTTTTGCGCAATGCTCTACACGCTGCACAAGCTGATCAGCGACAGCGAAATAGTCGTCATGTTTTCTGCCGGGATCAGCCGGCCGGCAATTGCCTCACCGTTCATGGCGATAGCTTTGGGCACTTCCTTCCTCATTCTGATCTTCAGCATCTATGTGGCACCGGCCGGCCTCAGGGAACTGAAAAGCAGGCTCTACGAAATCCGCTCCGACGTCGCCACGGCGATGATAAGGGAAGGAACCTTCACAAACCCGGCCCAAGGTCTCACCGTCTATGTCCGTGAGCGCTCGTCCGACGGCACGACCAACGGCATACTTGTGCATGACAGTCGCAATCCGAAAGAACCCATCACCTATATGGCTGAGACCGGGAGCCTTGTAGACGGCCCCAACGGACCGCTTCTGGTGATGTTCAACGGAAACATCCAGCGCGTATCGCGCGAAGACGGCAAGGATATGGGTGCCGCCACGCTCCTCTACTTCGACAAGTACACCTACGATCTGTCGCAATATATCGATAGCGAACCCAATTTCACTTATGAGGGCCGTGAACGATACTTCAGCGAACTTGTCGATCCTGCCCGCGACGACACATATGGCTGGACCAACCGCAAGAAGCTTCTGGCCGACGCGCATGAAAGGCTCGTCGAGGGTATCTATCCCACCATGTTTGCGCTGATTGCGCTCGCGGCCCTGCTTCCAGCCCCCTTCAACCGGCGCGGCTATGCATCGCGCATGGCATTCGCCGCAATTCTCGCCCTGGTGATACGCATACTTGGATTTATCCTTGCGAACGGTGCCGCAACCTCCTCCTACCTGATCACAACCATGTATGCACTGCCTCTTGCGGTCTGCGGCATCTGTATTGCCATCCTTGCAGGCGTCCGCTTCGATCTTCTTCTCCAGAGGTTCATGACGGCAATTCCGAAGGTGCGCACATGAATCTCTCCTGGACCCTCTCACGCTATCTCGGGCGGCAGTTTCTGGCCGTCACACTGATCACGTTCTCGATTTTTCTCGCCCTCATTTTCATAATCGAGTTGGTGGAATTGTTGCGGCGGGGCGCGGACAAGCCGGGTGTTACAGTAAGTCTCCTCTTTTCCATGGCGTTACTTGAAGTTCCGAGACTTGGCGGAAGAACGCTCCCTTTCGCAATCCTGTTCGGCGGAATGGCAGCATTTCTCAGGCTCAGCAGGAATAACGAACTCATCATTGCGAGGGCAGCAGGCGTTTCCGTCTGGCAGTTCATCATGCCCGCGCTCGTCGTTGCCTTCGCTGTCGGCACTTTCGTCGTGACGGTCTACAATCCGGTCTCTTCCACGCTCACAACGCGCTTTGGACAGCTTGAGTCGAAGTATCTCGAGCAGCGCGCAAGCTTTATAGCCGTGTCGGCAAATGGCTTGTGGCTCCGTCAGGCCGACTCAAACGGGCAATCCGTCGTTCACGCCCAGCACATGGACGGCAAAGGCCTAAAGCTCGACGAGGTCACCATTTTTCTCTATGGGCAGGGTGACACCTTCCTTGGGCGCATCGATGCTGCGACAGCTTCTCTGAAGCCCGGGTTCTGGCAGCTTGAGGATGTATGGGTCTTGATGGTTGACGATCAGCCCAGGCATTTCGACAGCTACAGGCAGGAGACCTCTCTAACGGAAAGTCAGATCGAGGAGAGTTTCGCCCGAGAGGAAAGCATTTCCTTCTGGGAACTGCCTCATTTCATCAATACCGCCGAGGCTGCAGGGTTCTCCGCGCGGCGTTACCAGATATATTTCCACCAGCTTCTGGCCACGCCGGTTATGCTGTGTACGATGGTTTTGCTGGCAGCGGTCTTTTCCATGCGCACAAGCCGGATGGGCGGCCTCCTCCAGATGGTTCTAGGCGGCATTCTCGCCGGATTCGTGGTCTATTTTTTGGGCAATCTGTCTCTCGCGCTGGGCCTGTCGGGGATTCTCCCCGCGGCTCTGGCCGCCTGGGCCCCGTCGGTGGTGGTGATGCTTTTGGGGCTTGCGGTTCTCTTTCACCTCGAAGACGGTTAGAAGACAGGGATCGGCCCGAATGGGGCCGATTCTGGATGGTCGGGGGACTTAAGCACAGGTGAGCGAGGGGCAGCGGATGAGTGTGGGTGGCAAACGCAGCCTCCTTGTTCTGGCAGCAGCGCTGTTGGCTGCGCATGCTTTCGGCAAGCCCGCAAACGCCCAGGCGATCCGCGAGGATGCCCGCCCCAGCCCCAACATCTCCTTTCCCGAGTCGGGAGAGGTGCTCATGCAGGCGGATGAGCTCAGCTACGACAAGGCAACCCGAGTGGTTACCGCTTCCGGCAATGTGGAACTTGCCTATGGAGAGCGCGTGCTGCTGGCAGACAAGGTCAGCTACGATGAAACAACGGGCATTGTCACGGCTGAGGGCAATGTTGCCCTGCTCGACCCTCAGGGCGATGTCGCGTTCGCAGATCAACTCGTTCTGAGAAACGAGATGCGCGATGGCGTGATCGACACGCTGAGGGTGCTCCTGAGCGACAATTCCCGACTGGCCGGACACAGCGTCGTCCGCAGCGGCGGGAATCTCACCACGCTTCATCGCGGCGTCTATAGCCCTTGCGATATTTGCGAGGAGAAAGGCCAGACTACGCCTCTCTGGCAAATCAAGGCATTCCGCGTCGTCCACAACAAGCAGGAAAAGCGCATCGTATACGAAGACGCCTTCATGGAGTTCTTCGGCGTACCCGTTCTATACGTTCCCTATTTCTCTCATCCGGATCCCAGCGTAAAGCGGCAGTCGGGTTTCCTTCCACCTACAATCGCCAGTTCGACAGAGCTCGGACAGCAACTCGAAGTTCCTTATTTCTGGGCCATATCTCCTGACAAGGATCTGACGCTGATTCCTCGCTTCACCACGAAGGAGAACATCGTCTACCAGGGAGAATACAGACAGCGTTTCGAGACCGGGCGAATGAAAGTCTTCGCGACTGGCACCTGGCCGAGAACGCAGCAGGCCAATTCTCCCAGCAACAACGATTTCCGGGGCAGCCTGTTCGGTAATGGCGAATTCGATATCGACGAGAACTGGAGCTGGAGTTTCCGCACCGAGCTCGCGACTGACGACACTTACCTCAGAAAATACGATCTGTCGGGAACCACGGACCTCATCAACAACCTCAATGCAACCTATGTAGACGGGCGTAACAGCTTCACCGCGGACACCTATTATTTTCGCGGCCTGCTTGCGACCGACAGCGAGTCGACCACGCCTTGGGTCGCGCCCGTGCTCCAGTACGAATATGCATTTCCGGATCAGATTCTGGATGGCAATGTCAGCTTTTCCGCAAATGCGATGATTCTGGGCCGCAGCCTCGGTCCGCAGTCGAGGCGCGTTTCGAGTACCGTGAGATGGGACCGGCGGGAGACGTCTGCGAACGGTTTTGTCTATCGGTTCTTTGGGAGCCTGAGAGGCGACTTCTATTCGGTCGAAGACGTTCCCAACACTGCCGTTCCGGGTGCCGATTTCGAGCCGCAAACGATCGTCCGCGGTCTTCCAACGATCGGCGCCGAATGGAGTTATCCTCTGGCGCGCTCGGAAGGAGGGGTTCATCAGGTTCTCGAACCCATCGTGCAACTGATTTCTTCGCCTAATGTAGGGAATACGGTTGAGATTCCGAACGAAGACTCCCTGAGCTTCGAATTCGACGATACAAACCTGTTTTCCGAAGACAGGTTTGCGGGACTGGATCGCTGGGAAACAGGCACGCGCGCCAATGTCGGTTTGCGCTATTCGGTCTATACGCCCAGCGGTGCGCAAGCGAATGCACTCTTCGGCCAGAGTTACCGGCTGGAAGAGAATACGAGCGTCGCGGCGGAAACCGGCCTGAGGGATGAAACCTCGGACTATGTAGGCCGCATCATGGTGTCACCGTCCAACAATTTGCTTGCCGTCTATCGCTTCCGTATTGATGACGAGCGTTTCAAAATTCGGCGGAATGAGGTGAATCTCCTTGGGCGCCATGGACCTGTCAGCGCAGAGCTGGGCTATGGCTACTATGCCGCAGACCAGTCGGTGACATTCCAGGAGCGAGAAGAGGTCTATCTCGGATCGGTCGTGAAACTGGACGAATACTGGCGCCTTTTCGGTCAAACCCGGCAGGATCTCGCCGATCACCGCACGGTCGCAAACCGGGTCGGCATCGGATATGAGGATGAGTGTCTGGACGCCTCGCTCATGTTCAGCCAGTCGTTCTATCGGGATCGCGACTACGAGCCTGACAGTTCGGTGATGTTCCAGGTCACTTTCAAGACCTTGGGCACAGGTTCCCCGGCCGGCGCGCGCGGCTTCGAGTAATTTCAGACCAGGCCGAGCCCAAGCTCCTGAAAAATGGTGTTTTTCCGCCCTTCGGGTCGGTTGATCGGGGCCTTGTTTCAAGTATTCTGTCGCCCCGGAACTGGTGCAGACCGGACACCTGATGTGTCCAGAAGAAAGAAGCGATGAAATCAGTGGATGTACTTGCGAGCGGCTCACCGCGCGGGGGGCGCAAACTGCTCCAGAACTCGAGTATCGCGCTAGCCAGTCTGGCCATAGTCCTCACTGCCCTCCTGGGCCATCCAGCGCTGGCACAGGATCGTGCCGTTGATAGCGTTTCGGATTCCCAAGCGATCGCAGCTATCGTCAATGACCACGTCATTTCCTCCTATGACCTGGACCAGCGCATCAAGCTCGTCCTGCTGAGTTCCGGCATTCCGAACAATCCCGAGAATATCGCACGAATTAAAGGTCAGGTTCTGCGCAACCTTGTCGACGAACATCTTCAACGACAGGAAGCACAGCGCCTCAATATCGAAGTTCAGCAGGAAGAAGTGGATCGGGCGTTCGAGCGTATCGCGCAGCGCTCCAATATGTCTGTGGAACAGATCAACAAGACTCTTGAGGAAGGCGGCGTTTCGCGCGTGACGCTCGAAACCCAAATCAGAAACGACATCGCCTGGAACCGGGTAATCCAGCAACAATTCGGCCCCCTCGTTACCGTCGGCGAAGGCGAAGTCGACGAGGTCATGAAACGCCTTGAAGAAGAGTCCGGAGAACCTCGTTATCTGGTATCCGAGATCCTGATTACGTTCGACAATCCGCAGCATGCCGAAGAGATCGCGGCCGGAACGCAGAGGTTGGTCGAGCAGATCCGTCAGGGTGCTCCATTTGAAGCAGTTGCACGTCAGTTCAGCCAATCGGCGTCAGCCGCCAACGGAGGCGATATCGGCTGGGGGCACAAGAGCCAGCTTCCGGATGCCGTCGGTGAAGTCGTTGCTCAGATGCAACCGGGAATGATTTCGAATCCCATTCGCACACTGACCGGCTTTTATATCGTTCAAGTGAAAGCAATGCAGACGGGAACCGGCGCCGATCCGATGATGGACCAGTACTCCCTGATGAAAGTACTTCTTCCCCTTACGCCGGATGCCAATCAGGCTGCAGTCGCTCGCCGGGCACGGGAAGCAGAGGAATTCAGAGCTCAGGTTTCTTCCTGCGAGGAAGCGCCGCAACTGATCAAGAAATATGTCAGCGGTCAGTCCAGCCCTGCGGAGACCGTTATAGCCGGGCGTTTGCCTGCGCAGACAAGACAGGCCCTTGCAGGTGTTCCAGTCGGCAAGGCAACGGCTCCAATTCGCTCTGAATACGGGGTGGAAATGCTTGTCATCTGCGGCCACAAGGCCGCGCAAGGCGAAATGCCAACAAGGCAACAAATCGATAACACTCTCTACGAGCAGCAGCTATCCATGATGGGGCGCCGCCATCTCCGCGACTTGCGGCGCGACGCGGTGGTTGTCTACCGCTGATGCCCTTGCTTGCGGTCCCTGAAGGGGTACCCGGCATGAAACGACTGTCTGATGACTCTATCCTGCCGATCACCCTCACGATGGGCGAACCAGCGGGCATCGGGCCGGAAATCACTCTGAAGGCTTGGTTGGCGTGCAAGGAAAAGCCACAACCCGTCTTTTTGGTTTTGGGCGATCCGGAGCTTTACCGCAAGACTGCAGCAGCGCTCGGTCTCAACGTCCCGGTCGCCGAGATTGCCGCGCCTGAGGAAGCTGCCGGAGTCTTCAGCACGGCGCTGCCCGTTCTCCCCGTTGCGCTTTCGGAGAACATGGTGCCCGGCAAGGTTTCCGTTGCGAATGCCAAGGCAGTGCTTTCTTCAATAGACCTTGCAAGCGATCTCGCGCTCGAAGGAAGAGTGAGCGGCGTGGTCACAAATCCAATTCAGAAGAGCGTTCTATACGCAGCCGGGCTCAATGTTCCCGGACACACCGAGTATCTCGCGGCACGATGTGGCGGCGCTACCCCGGTGATGATGCTGTCTTGCCCCGGATTGAGAGTCGTGCCGGTCACTGTGCACCTCTCGCTCAAGGCAGCAATCACGGCGCTCAGTACGGCAAGTATCGTCGAACAAGGCATTATCCTCGCCCGCGCCCTATCGACTGATTTCGGCATAGAGAAACCAAGGATCGCCGTCGCCGCTCTCAACCCCCATGCGGGCGAAGAAGGGCATCTCGGCCGGGAAGAAATAGAAATCATCACCCCCGCCATAGCGGCGATAAGCAGCAAGGTTCAGACGGCCGAAATCCGGGGGCCGTCTCCAGCAGACACACTTTTTCATGCGTCAGCCCGCGAGCGTTACGATGCCGTTCTCTGCATGTATCACGATCAGGCGCTCATTCCCTTGAAGACGATCGATTTCGAGCGCGGCGTGAACACGACACTCGGCTTGCCCATCGTGCGCACCTCGCCGGACCATGGCACAGCGCTCGACATTGCCGGACTGGGGAAGGCGCATCCGGCCAGCCTCATCGAAGCCATCCGAATGGCTGCCGAAATCGCAGGCCACCGGGCATCGGCCACATGACCAGTCCATCGCTGCCTCCCCTTCGCGAGGTCATTGCCCGGCATGGGTTGGCCGCGCAAAAATCTCTCGGGCAGAATTTCCTGCTCGATCTCAATCTGACGGGGCGTATCGCCCGTTCTGCCGGCTCGCTGGATGATCACGACGTTGTAGAGGTGGGACCTGGCCCCGGTGGACTGACCCGAGCTTTGCTCGATGCCGGAGCGAGGCGTGTGGTGGCAATCGAGAAGGACCGGCGATGTATCTCGGCGCTCGAAGAGATTGCGGCGGTCTATCCGGGCAGGCTTGAGATCATCGAAGGCGACGCCCTTGCAACGGACATGGCTGCGCTTGTAAACGCACCCGCCCGCATAATTGCGAATCTGCCCTACAATATCGCCACTCCACTTCTCGTTGGATGGCTTCAGACGGAGCCCTGGCCGCCTTGGTATGACAGTCTGACGCTTATGTTTCAGCGGGAGGTAGCCGAGCGGATCGTGGCAAGGCCAGGTACCAAGGCATATGGGCGGCTCGGCGTGCTTGCTCAATGGCGGACGCGCGCCCGTATCCTGTTCGATGTCGATCGACGCGCCTTCACGCCGCCGCCTTCGGTGACCTCGTCCGTGGTCGAGTTGGTACCACGGAACGCTCCGCTCTCGGAGGCCGACCCTCGTGCGCTTGAACGTGTCGTCGCTGCCGCTTTCGGCCAGCGGCGAAAGATGCTGAGGGCGAGCCTCAAATCGCTTGGAAGAGACCCTCTTCCTCTGCTGGAACAAGCACAAATCGATCCCACGAAGCGGGCGGAAGAGCTCGATATCGAAGCCTTCTGCGCCCTGGCACGAGCCTTCGCGGCCGAACGTCCTTCCTGACGTTACCGAGGTTGTAGCCTCGCCCGGCGCGTGCCACATTGTCCGCCAAACGGGCCGCCAGACGGCCTGAAAACGTAGCGTTCAGGAGGCGTTTCCCCATGAAGTCCGAAGCCATCGTCGAATACGGCCAGCCCTTGCAGATCGTCGAAAGCGAGACGCCGGAGCCCAAGGGCACGGAAGTGCTCCTCAAGGTGACCCATTGCGGCGTTTGCCATTCCGACGTGCATATCCATGACGGTCATTTCGACATGGGGAGCGGCAACCAGCTCGACGTACGGGCCGGCAGAAAGCTTCCCTTCACGCTCGGTCACGAGATCGAGGGCGAAGTCGTGGCGGTCGGGCCGGACGCCGAGGGCGTGGAAATCGGGTCCCATCTCGTCGCCTATCCCTGGATCGGCTGCGGGGAATGCCCTACCTGCAATCGCGGCGACGAACATCTCTGCAACAAGCCGCGCAGCCTCGGAATCAATGTCGCGGGCGGCTATGCCACCCATGTCATCGTGCCGCATCCGCGCTATCTGCTCGATTACAAGGGCGTCGCCGATGGGCTGGCCGCTACCTATATGTGCTCGGGCCTCACCGCCTACAGCGCCATGAAGAAGCTGGGCGATATCAGCGCGGAAGAGCGCGTGATGGTCGTCGGTCTCGGCGGCGTCGGGATGATGGGCCTGCAGTTTGCCAAGGCGCTGTTTCCCTCAGCCCCGCTCGGTGCGGACGTCGATGAGAACAAGCTTCAGTCCGCGCGCGGCAGTGGCGCTCACGAGGTCTACAATCCGAAAGATTCGGATGCGATCAAAAAGGTGCTCGCCGACACGAATGGCGGTGTTCCCGCCGCGGTCGACTTTGTCGGGTCCGAAGCGTCGCTCAAATTCGCGAGCAGCGTGGTCCGCAAGGGCGGCAAGGTGGTCGTGGTCGGCCTGTTCGGCGGCGGCTTCTCCATGCCGATCCCGCTGTTCCCCATGCGCGCCATCTCCATCGGCGGTTCCTATGTCGGCTCACTCGCGGAAACGCATGAAATGATGGAACTTGTGAAAGCGGGCAAGATCGACCCCATTCCGGTTAGCGAGCGCCCGCTCGGCGAAGGATCGAAGTCTCTCGACGATCTCCGCAAGGGTGGCGTCATGGGCCGTGTTGTCCTGAAGCCTTGAGTGGAAGATGCGCGGTACCGAGCCGGAGAGTGTTGTGGAAAATTCCTCTACGCCTATCCCTGTTGCAGGCCCGTGGATTACAGAACGGGAGATCGAGTATGTTGCAGACGCGGCTCGCAATGCCTGGTTCAGCAACCACTACGAGTATAACCGCCGCTTCGAAGAAACCTTTGCAGCCTATGTTGGCGCGAAATATGCCGTGTCATTGCCACACTGCACGGCGGCAATTCATCTTTCCCTCGCAGCGGCTGGGGTCGGGCCCGGCGATGAAGTCATCGTCCCGGATGTCACATGGATCGCGTCTGTCGCACCTGTAGTCTACGTTGGGGCCACCCCTATATTCGCCGACATAAGGAACGATACCTGGTGTATCGACCATGTGTCTGTTGAAAGCGCGATTACCACCCGTACGAAAGCGATCATCGGGGTCGATCTTTACGGCTCTATGGCCAACTGGACGGAGCTACGGCGAATTGCAGATCGGCACGGTCTGTTGCTGATCGAGGACGCAGCTGAAGCACTCGGGTCGGAATACGGAGGTCGGAAGGCTGGCTCACATGGCGATACGGGTGTCTTCTCATTTCATGGGTCCAAGACGCTGACGACTGGCGAAGGCGGGATGCTCGTTACCAATGACGACCATCTGCACCAGCGCGTGATGACGCTGCGCGACCACGGACGCCCACCGGGCGACAAACTGTTCCTCAACACGGAAGTCGGTTTCAAATACAAGATGAGCGCGCTACAGGCGGCCTTCGGGCTCGCGCAGATAGAGCGGGTGGAAGAGCTCATCACGAAAAAACGCGAGATTTTCTCCTGGTACAGGCAGGCCCTGGAGGGCGTGGAAGGGATCACGCTCAACGCCGAGCCGCAAGGAACTCTGAACTCCTACTGGATGGTGACGGTCATCCCCGACACTTCCTTCGGAGTGGACAAGTTCGCGCTAATGGATGCATTCCGTAAACGGAAGATCGACACGCGACCGTTTTTCTCTCCCCTGTCAAGCTTGCCCGCATTTGCAGACAGGCCAGAATCGTCGGCTCATATGCCAGCCCAGCCCGTTGGAGAAGTCATCGCGAGACATGGCATCAATCTTCCGTCCGGATATCACATGACAAAAGAGAAGGTTCGGACCGTGTGCACTACTTTGCGCGAAGTACTTTCCGGCGCCTCCTGATCAGATACAGTTCTCTCCGAGAGAATCGCAACGCGTAGAACTTTAAAGATGGCAACGGAAGCACTCCCTAGGTTCACGGTTATTATCCCGACCAGAGAAAGGGCCGATGTACTTGGTGCCGCGCTCCGCACAGTTGTAGCGCAAGATTATGAGAATCTCAGAATACTGATTAGCGACAATTTCAGCCAAGACAATACTGCCGACATCGTCGAGTCATTTAAGGATCAACGTATCCACTATATCAACACCGGCCGCCGACTCAGCATGTCACATAATTGGGAGTTCGCGCTTTCACATATCGAAGACGGATGGGTTTCCATACTTGGTGACGATGACGGCCTAATGCCGGGCGCTATTGCCAAAGTCGCGGAACTCGCTGTGACAAGTGGCGCTTCGGCCATCCGGTCGTCAACATGCAAGTACAGATGGCCCTCAAGAGACGGTAAGGGCGCGCGATTGAGCGCGCCAACGCAACGCGGCGTCGAGTTGCGTGACTCGCGGATTTGGCTTCAGCGCGCCCTCGACGGACAGGCGGGCTACATGGATTTGCCGATGCTCTACACAGGCGGATTCGCTGATATCCGACTTATGCTTGCCATTAAGGCTAGAATGAGAGCGTTCTATTCCTCTTGCGTGCCGGATGTTTACTCCGGTGTGGCCATTGCCAGCATAACTGATAGGTACCTCTACTCATATGCTCCCTTAGCAATTGCCGGAATTTCGCGACACAGCACCGGCACGGCACATTTCTCTCGTCCAAATAACCGGACTGAACTTAGCCCGGCAAAGTTATTCATGTCGGAAGGCAACATTCCCTTTCACTCGGACATACCTGTGTGCAGTGACGGCATTACCCCCCGATCCCCGCAAGTAACACTGTTAGAGTCCTTCCTTCAATCCTCTGAACTGCGAGGTCCTGTCTCCCCTGATCTCTATGCAAGGCAATTAGCCATCGTGGCGGCCACGTGCGCTCCTGACGACAGGGATCTTGCGCAATGGATAGAAGATTTCGCTACATTGCATGGCCTCGATACGAAGAAGGTGCTCAAATCGAACATGCTGCGCCGCCTGCGAAACAAAATCCGCGAAATACCGAAAAAGAATTGGCGTAGACTTAAGACTGCAAAACTACGCCCCCCTCAATATGAAATAAACGACGTGTACCTTGCTAGCCTAGCTGCTCAGCAGCGGCTTGGAGGCGGCTGAATGAGGACATATGCGTAGTACAAGTCGAAAGGTCATGGTCGCCGGTATTGGTGGGGCTTCACTTGGCACAGAAATAGGCAAATGCCTCGCGCTGGCGGGAAACTACGAGGCTTTTGGGTGCGATATATCACCCACAGCGTACGGCCTCTATGATGGCTCCTTTAAAGAGACATTCAGAATCGACCGTGAGAACTATATCTCCGATGTCATCAATGCCTGCCACGCCTCCGGGGCGATCTGGCTGATTGCGGGAGGTGAGCAGCCGACGGCTCTCTTGTCTGCTGCGGAAGCGGAACTGGCTGACCACGGCATCGCACTTGTCGCTAACTCTCCGGAGATCGTGCGTCTATTTTCAGACAAAGCCGAAACTTTCCGCAAACTTGGTGCAGCGGGCTTCCCTATTCCTCGAACACGGTTGGCCGATGGCACAGAGGCGATTTTCGCTGTCGGCTTGCCTTGCATAATAAAGCCGGCCACGGGCTCGGGCGGCAGCGCATCTGTTTTTTTTGCTGTTACAGCTGACGAAGCACACATTTATGCAGATTTCATCCGACGAAGCGGGGGGGTTCCCATTGCGCAGGAGTATGTCGGTCTGGAAGAGGGAGAGTTTACTATCGGCGTTCTCTCTCTTCCCGACGGAAACCTCGCCGGGTCGATCGCACTTAAGCGAACGCTTGATGCAAAACTCTCTCTCTCCTATCGCGGGCGTGGAGGTGTTATATCCAGCGGCTATTCTCAGGGGTATATCGGAGATTATTGCTCGCTGCGCCAACAGGCCGAGCGCATTGCCGAAACAATCGGGAGCCGTGGCCCCATCAATATCCAGGGCAGAGTTCGCGACGGCGTATTAATTCCCTTTGAGATAAACCCTCGCTTCTCCGCCTCCACCTACTTGCGTGCTTTGGCGGGGTTCAATGAAATTGATATTATGCTGCGCTTCCTGATCGGCGGCGAACGTCCCGGTTTGCTGGAGGTAAAATCAGGCTGGTACCTCCGGAGCCTGACGGAGACTTATGTTCCGGATGAGGGGCTGAAATGACCGTCAGATGGATTACCCCTCTTCTCGGCACGGCGCCCGGTTCAGAAATTGCCGAGATCAGCGATGCTGTAATCGTGGACGTTCGAAACTTCGTCGACCGAGCAGGCAACCTTCCTGATTCCATTGCCCCAAAGCTAATCGCTGGTTCGAACGCACTTCGCGAAGGCCGGAAGACGGTCATATGTTGTGATCACGGTATATCCCGAAGTAACGCCTTCGCTGCAGGTATATTAGCTCTCTTTGGAGGCATTTCAGTCAACGAAGCCCTGCATAAAGTCATAAACACGACGGGAGAAAGCGAAATCCGCCCCGATGTATTGGCGGCAGTTCGGCGAGCGCTTTCAGATATGCAAGCAGCGAAAACTAAGGAAGGCTCAGAAAGATGGCTGCTTACCGGTGGTAGCGGAGCTCTCGGAAGGCTGATCCAACGAACTGTGCCAAGCGACCTAGAGCTGCTTGCACCCAGCCGAACTGAACTTGACCTGCTTGCAGGGAGCATGTCGTTAAGTCTTTATGCCGAGACCCACAATGTGAGCCGTATTCTTCACTTCGCTTCGCCCCGGGTCGGAAACACAAACAGGGCGATGGGCGAGGCTCTTACCATGTTGCGCACAGCGCTGGAAGCAGCTCGCTACCTCTCTGTGCCTGTCATCATCCCTTCTCGTTGGAACGTTTTTGCCGGCTACTACGACACGCTGATTGCTTCCGAGACCACCCCGGCACGGCCCGACGACATTCTCGGCGAAACGAAATTCTTATGCGAGTCGCTCGCCCTAGCATGGGAGTCCCAGAAGTTTGCATCAGTGACTGTACTTCGAAGTGGACTTGTTTTCGGAGACGAAATAGCCCCTCACTTTATGCGTGGATTCATCCGGAAAGCCAGGTCTGGAGAATTGCTGATGACTCATAGTTACGCCAATGGCTCACCAGCACTCGATCTCATGGCGTCAGACGATTGGGCTCGTGCCTTCTGGAGCCTTGCCCGATCCGGACTAACCGGGCTTTTTCAAGCTGGCGGGGGCGACCTTCTTAGCACGCGGCAAATTGCGGAAATGGCGGTCGCCGCCGAAGGGCGAGGATGCCAAATCGAGGAACTTCGTGTAGAAGGCAAGGCTGCCAATGTTAAGCTCGACTTTACTAAGTTGAGAGATGCGGTCGGCTGGAGCCCTTCTCGTCCTTCATTCGAAGCGTTGGGCAGCTTTCTTTCGCACGCCCGCACAGTCAAACTTTTTCCCTGAGAACGGGTCGATCATGAATACGGACGAAAAAGCACGACAAGAAACGTTTATGTGGTCACGCACCACCTTTCATAGCGAGTACAATCGATATCTCGCTCAATTCAAAGTCGAATCTTGTATAGAAAACATTCGTGGTAATTCATTGCTTGATCTCGCATGTGGCGACGGTCTCATGACGGGGATGTTTGCGCAGAAGGTCCCCCGGGTAGTCGGTGTGGACGCAAACAGCAAGATACTTGCCGAAGCACGCAAGCGTCAGCCGGAAATCGAATTCCATGAAAGCCTTGTTGAAGACCTCGATTTGAGCGAGAAATTCGATACGGTCACTATGCTCGACCTTCTTGAGCATGTCGTGGACCCGATTGCGTTATTGAAGAAGGCTGCCAGCTTTCTTAATAACGACGGCGTCTTGATCGTTCACGTTCCTAACGCGCAAGCCATCAACCGCCGATTAGCGGTCCTTATGGGCACACTAGAGAACTGCGAAGAGCTGTCTCCCTTTGACATCAATGTAGCAGGTCATCGGCGATCTTATTCCCTGACATCACTGAAGGCAGACATCGCCGCAGCAGGACTGAAGTGCGAAAGCACCGGCGGGATCTTCTACAAAATTCTTTCCACGCCCCAGATGGACTGGTTTCTCAAGAACGGCCCGTGGGAAGAAGGTGGATTCGGATGGGGGCGTGTCGGCGCGGAGAAAGCCAAAGATTGGCGCGCCGAGTTCTGCCGCGCTTCCTATGAGCTTGGCAAACAGCACCCGGAAGATTGCAATGTCATTTATGCCTGCGTGACGAAGTAAGTTTCTGCCAACTAGTTCCCGCCAACATGGTCGAGCGATTTCACGATGAATCCAGTCGAGACTTTTAAAAAGCAGATCAACAACAACATCAAACGTCTAGGCGAGGATAAGGACGTTCAGGGCCTCTCGCGTGTCTGGTCGCGAGAAACAAATCGCAACGGCTATACCTATAATTTCTCGTGGATGGGGCGCCCGATCATTCAGTACCCGCAGGACATCGTGGCTATGCAGGAATTGATCTGGTTGACGCAGCCGGATTTGATTATCGAAACAGGGATTGCCCATGGCGGGTCACTGATTTTCTCCGCGTCAATGCTGGAGTTGAATGCCGCCTGCGGAGGCAAGAAGAATGCTCGAGTGCTGGGCGTTGATATCGATATCCGCGAACACAACAGAGCTGCTATCGAGGCACATCCTCTCGCCCGCCGCATCGACATGATTCAAGGGTCGAGCATTGCTCCCGAAATCGTTGCTCAAGTCAAAGAGGCCGCTAAAGGGCAAGAAAGCATCTTGGTTATTCTCGATTCAAACCACACTCATGATCACGTGCTTGCCGAACTTGAAGCGTATGCGCCGCTCGTCACGCCCGGTAATTACTGCGTCGTCTTCGATACACTGATCGAAGACATGCCGGCGGAGTTTTTTCCGGACCGTCCGTGGGGGCCGGGTGATAATCCCAAGACTGCCGTCTGGGAGTATCTCAAATCGCATTCAGAGTTTGAAGTCGACCAAAGTATTCCGCACAAGCTGCTGATTACGGTAGCGCCGGACGGCTACCTAAAGCGCGTCAGCTAATCCTCAATTCCGGCACCGCCGTCACAAACCGCGCTCCCCAGCCTCGTGCATGATCGAGTTGGCGCATAACCTCATCGCGAATATTCCACGGCAAGATCACGATGATATTCGGCCTGTCAGCTTCAAGATGCACTTCGTCGACGATCGGAATGCGGCTCCCCGGCATATGTTTACCCTGCTTGGCGGCCGCCCGATCCACGACATAGGGTATGAGATCGGGCCTTATCCCCGCAAAATTCATCAGCGTGTTGCCCTTGGCCGCAGCCCCGTAGGCGCCAACCTTCAATCCCTTGCGTTTAGCTTCAATGAGAAAGTGGACGAAGTCGTCCTTCACCTTCTCTGCCTTCGCCTGGAACCCCTCATAGAAAGCGAGGCTTTCAATTCCCGCCTCGGTTTCCGCTTTCTGCAGTGCCCTCAGGCGGTCGCTAGGCGGGTGTTTTCCTGTGTCTTTCCGCTGCGCATAGACGCGGAGGCTTCCTCCATGCGTCGGCAGCTCTTCAACGTCGAACACGGTGAGACCGTTCGCCGCGAAAATGCGCGAGACGGCAGTCAAAGAGAGGTAGGAATAGTGCTCGTGATAGATGGTGTCGAACTGGTTCTGACGCACGAGGTTGAGAAGGTGCGGGAATTCGAAAGTCGAAACGCCTTCAGGCTTAAGCAAACGGGCGAAGCCTGAAACAAAGTCGTTGATGTCCGGCACATGGGCGAGAACATTGTTGGCAGCCGTAAGGTCGGCCTGCTTGCCTGCATCGGCTAGCTCCGATGCGAGTTCTACCCCAAAGAAGCGCTCGACGATCTCGATCCCCTTTTCGCGAGCTGCGGCAGCAGTACTTGCCGTTGGCTCCACGCCATAACAAGGAACGCCAGCGGCCTTCACATATTGAAGCAGGTAGCCGTCATTCGCGGCAACTTCGACCACCAAGCTCTCAGCGCTCAGGCCAAACCGCTCAATCATCGCATCGACATAAGCGTGTGAGTGGGCGAGCCAGCCTGAGGAAGTCGAACTGAAATAGGCGTAGTCATGAGCGAAAAGCTCTTCGCGGCCTGCATGATCGTCCGTCTGAACAAGCCAGCAGTTCGTGCAAACGAGCACGCGCAGCGGATACCAGACTTCCGGCCTTCCCAGTGCTTCTCGCGTCAGATAGGCATTTGAGGGCGGCGACGCACCCAGATCTACGAACGTCTTCTCAAGCGGCGTTCCGCAATGACGGCACTTCACGACACTACCTCAATCATTCGGGCCGCCGAGCAGCGGGTGGTTCAAGTCCCGTTCCGAGCGATCACCGATCGGGAGCGGCCAATCAATGCCGATTACCGGATCATCCGCCCTGACGCCGCCTTCCGCGTCCGGAGCGAAGGGCGCTGAATGAACGTAGAACATCTCCACATTGTCTGTCAGCGTCTGAAACCCATGGGCGAAGCCCGGAGGAATGAGCAGGCTCGTTGCGTTTTCATTGGAGAGCTGTTCGCCATGCCAGCGCAAATAGGTAGGCGAGTCCGGCCGCAGGTCAACCGCAACATCATAGACCTCCCCAGCGAGGCAGGTGACGAGCTTAGCCTCCTCATGAGGGGGGTGCTGGAAATGCATGCCCCTTACGGTTCCCTTCCGCGCCGTGAAAGTCCGGTTCATCTGCGCGACGGACCAAAGCCAGCCTGCATCGCGCAATTCCTCGGCACAGAAAAGGCGTTCGAGCCATCCTCGTTCGTCGCCCATGCGCTTTCTTTTCAGCGCGACGACGCCTTCGAGCGAGGCCCGCACGATATCGAAGCGGGCGGTCATGCCCCCCCGCCTCGGTAGAGATTTTCATAAGCGGCGATCTGAGCAAGTGTGCGCCCGCGCATATCCTCGCCGGAATTGAGCGCCCGGTACCACTCGGCTAGCCAGGACACACAAGGCGCGCCGGCGAGTTGATCCCGCCAGCCAAGAACGGCGCGCGCCTTCCTGCTATCGATTTCAAGCGTCATCATTTCGCGCGGGCCCGGATCGTTCGCCGGCTCCCACCTACCCTTCGCGCCCAATGCAGACTGCACGGCATTCGCGAGTTCGGCCACCGTCAGCGGGGGCGCATCGTGAGGTGGACCGAAATTGAGAGCAGCGGGAAGCGGAACCTGGTCGGTCAACCCCCGCGCATAGGTGAAGTAGCCGCAGAGGCAATCCAGCACATGCTGCCACGGCCGCGCGGCAGCGGGATTGCGAAGCATGAGAGGCTTTCCAGCCTTCAATGCGCGCCAGATGTCGGGCACGAGCCTGTCTTCGGAGAAATCCCCACCGCCGATGACATTGCCGCCCCGCGCTGTCGCGACCCGCACCCCGCGCTCCTCGAAGAAGGACCGGGCATAAGACGAGGTCACGATTTCAGCGGCGGCCTTGGAGGCCGCATAAGGATCATGCCCACCTAGCGGATCCTCCTCCTTGAAGGAAATCCCCTGTTCGGCATTCTCGTAAACCTTGTCAGTCGTCACGACGAGAACAGACTGCAGCTCCTCCTGATGACGCAATGCGTCGAGAAGGTGGACAGTGCCCATCACATTCGCATCGAAGGTACCGACAGGATCTGCATAGGAGCGCCGCACGAGAGGTTGAGCGGCCATATGAAGAACGATCTCGGGCCTCGCCTCGCTCACCACCTGGCGGACGGCGTCGGCATCACGCAGGTCGCCGAAGTGGGACCGGACCACCGTTTGAATGTCAGCGAGCTCGAAAAGGTTCGGATCGGTCTCCGGGGCAAGCGAAAAGCCCGTTACCTCTGCCCCCATCGCAGAGAGCCAGAGCGAGGCCCACGCCCCCTTGAAGCCGCTATGGCCCGTCAGCAGGACGCGCTTGCCGCTCCAAAACGCCTTGTCGAGACCGTCGATCGCCAACTAGTCCCTCCAGACCTTCCAGGGCGCCTTGCCGGTGGCCCACAGCTCCTCAAGGTAGTTCTTTTCCCGCAGCGTATCCATCGGCTGCCAGAAGCCGCCATGCTTGAAGCTCATCAACTCTCCATCGGCGGCAAGTTGCATCAGGGGTTCGGCCTCGAAAGGCGTCTTGTCCCCCTCGATACGATCGAGAACATCCGGCTGAAGCGCAAAGAACCCGCCATTGATCCAGGCGTTGTCTCCCGGCGGCTTCTCGATGAAGCGGCGCACCTGATTACCTTCGAGTTCAAGCGCGCCGTAGCGCCCCGGCGGAATGACGCTTGTCAGCGTTGCCTGTTTGCCATGCTTCCGGTGGAAGTCCAGCAGCGCACCGATATCGACATTCGCAACACCATCACCATAGGTCATGAAGAAGGTTTCATCCGGCTCCAGATAATCGCGAACACGTTTGATGCGTCCTCCGGTCATGGTTTCCTGTCCCGTATCGACCAGCGTGACGCGCCATGGCTCGCTCGCTTTCTGGTGATAGGTGATCTCGTGGTTCGCCATGTCGACCGTCACATCCGACGAGTGCAGGACGTAATTGGCGAAGTATTCCTTGATCATGTAACCGCGATAACCGACGCAGATGACGAAGTCGTTGAACCCGAAATGAGTATAGATCTTCATGATGTGCCAAAGGATCGGCCGCCCGCCGATTTCGATCATCGGCTTCGGCCGAAGCTGGCTTTCCTCGGAGATGCGCGTACCAAGCCCCCCGGCCAGTATCACCACCTTGGTCATCTTGTCCCCCGGCCTAGCGCGCCTCGCGCAACTGTTTCACGAAGTTGGACAAGCCGATGAGCCGGCGGCGGCGCTGACGCTCGGCGACCAGGATCGCGCGCAGATCCTCGAAGGTCCTGTCCACATTCTCGTTGATGATGACGTAATCATATTCCTGATAATGACTGATTTCGTCCAGCGCCTGCCCCATTCGGGATGCCACAACCTCCGCAGAGTCCTGCGCCCGGGTCATAAGGCGTTTTTCAAGCTCCTGAACCGAAGGCGGCAGGATGAAGACCTTCACAAGGTCTTCCGGAGCCGTCTCATCAAGCTGCTGCGTGCCTTGCCAGTCGATATCGAAAAGGACATCCCGCCCACGCGCCAGAGCCTCCTCGACCGGCTTTCGCGGGGTGCCATAGTAATTGCCGAACACCTTGGCATGCTCCAGGAACTCCCCCCGGTTACGCATGATGCCGAAGTCTTCCGTACTCAGGAAAAAATAGTCCTTGCCGTCCTGCTCACCGGGACGCGGCCTGCGCGTCGTGGCGGAAACGGACATTTCGATCTCGGAATCGCTTTCGAGCAGGCGGCGCGACAGCGTCGTCTTGCCCGCGCCGGAAGGCGAAGACAAAACGAGCATCAATCCGCGGCGGTGAATGGCGATCCCGGTCATCTGTCGGCGTCACTCCACATTCTGAATCTGCTCGCGGAACTGATCGATCACGGCTTTCAGATCAAGTCCGATCCGCGTGAGGATGACATCTGCGGCCTTGGAGCAGAGTGTATTCGCCTCCCGATTGAATTCCTGTGTCAGAAAGTCCAGCCGCCTGCCCACCGCCTCTCCGCTTGAAAGCAGTTCGCGCGCCTGCTCGACATGCGCCTTGAGTCTGTCGATCTCTTCCCGAATATCGGCACGTGTTGCCAGCAACGCCGCTTCCTGTGCGACACGGTCTTCGGCAATCGCTGCTCCGTCGCCCAGCATCTCCTGTAGCTGTTCCTTCAGGCGGGCTTGAAGCGCGGAAGGCGCCGCGGCCGGGCAGTCCTCCGCATTCCGCGTCAAACGCTCGATTTCGTTTACATGCCCGGTCAGAACGGTCTCGAGCTTCGCGCCTTCCTCGGCTCGCGCGGACGCCAACGCCTTCACGCCTTCGGTAAACGATGAAACCAGCGCCTCCTCCAGCGCCGTTCTGGCATCTTCGTCCTCGACGGCATCATCGGCATTTTCAAGAACGCCCTTGAGGGCGAGGATACCCTCCGGCCTGGGAGGCATCACCTCCATGACTTTCTGAATGTCGCCGATTGCCTCCATGACCACGGCAAGCGCTGCGCGATTGACCCTCAGCGGCGCGGCCATCTCCGACCGGTCTAGCACAAGGTTGATCTGGCAGTTGCCGCGCTTGAGATGGCGAGCGAGTTCGGTGCGGAGGCGCTGCTCGATCCCGTCCATGCCGGGAGGAAGACGCAGCCTCGCATCCAGCCCCTTGCCGTTCACGCTTCGCAGTTCCCAATGCCAGCGCACGGCACCGTGGATGCCCTCGACGCGGGCAAATCCTGTCATGCTGTTGAGCGGCATTGCGTTTTCCCGGAATCACTTTCGAACTTGAATGAACTATATCAGCCGCAAACGAGCTTTCGCTTGCCTATCTGATCCTATTGCCCCTGCCGGCGTTCAATCTGACGCCACTCGCGAACCCGCTGCTGGTGCTCCCTGAGGGTCTTCGAGAAGGCGTGACCGCCCGTCCCGTCGGCCACAAAGTAGAGCTCATCCGTTTCGGGCGGGTTCAACACCGCCTCGATGGAGGCCCGGCCGGGGTTGCAGATGGGCGTCGGCGGCAAACCATCGATGAGATAGGTATTGTAAGGCGTATGCCGGTCCAATTCACTCCGGCGGATCGGGCGGCCAAGAGCCCCCTTTCCTCCCACAAGGCCATAGATGATCGTGGGATCGGACTGGAGCCTCATCGGTTTGCTGAGCCGGTTGACGAAGACTGCAGCAACGCGGGGCCGCTCCGACGCGACGCCTGTTTCCTTCTCCACAATGGATGCCAGGGTGATGGCCTCCTCCCTTGTATCGAAGGGCAGGTCCTCGGCTCTCTTGTCCCAGAGCTCATCCATCAGCGCTTTGGCGGCGGCTTTCATCTGGGAAACGATTTCCTTGCGCGTGGCGCCGCGGGTGAAGCTGTAGGTCTCGGGCAGGAGCGATCCTTCGGGAGGTGTCGGCGGCATATCCCCGACGAGGACGGGATTTGCCTCAACCAGAAGCATGATCTGCTCGCTGGTCAGCCCTTCGGGGATGGTGATGCGGTGAAGAATCGATCGGCCTTCCCGAAGGATGCGCAAAATCGACGACATGCTTGCATGGGCGGGGATTTCATATTCCCCGGCCTTGAGATCACCCTCCGCCCGGTTGAGGCGGACACCAGCAAGAAAGACAAATTCTCCGGAAATAACGCCGGCCTTTGCGAGGCGGCTTGCGATTGCCCTGACGCCGAGCCCCTGCTCGAGCATGACAATCCTTGCCTGATCGTGAGGCCCATCCGCTTCGAAGAGGTATTTGCCATAGAGGAAAGTGGCACCAGCGGCGAGAGCACCGAGCAAGGGCAGGCAAATTGCCGCGATCAAGGCGATGCGAATAAAACCGCGACGAGGCTGCGTGTCGGTTGCCACGCTGCTGTCTTCTGCCGGAGGCGCCTTATCCTCATCTTCAGGCGCGGCGGTGGTATCGCCGTTGCCTGTCAACCATCGACCTTTTTCATGACCAGCGACGCATTTGTGCCGCCGAAGCCGAAGGAATTGCTGAGCGCGTAATTCACTTCCTTCTGGCGTGCCTTGTTCGGCACCAGATCGATCATCGTATCGACCGCAGGATTGTCGAGATTGATCGTGGGCGGCAGGATGCTGTCGCGCATGGCGAGGAGACAGAAGATCGCTTCCACCGCGCCGGCGGCACCAAGCAGGTGACCGATGGATGACTTGGTGGAGGACATAGACACTTTCTCGACCGCATTGCCGAGAAGGCGCGTTACGGCGCCGAGTTCGATCGTGTCCGCCATGGTGGATGTGCCGTGGGCGTTCACGTAATCGAGGTCGGAAGGCGAAATACCCGCGCGCTTGAGAGCAGCCTGCATGGAACGGAAGCCGCCCTCGCCGTCTTCCGGTGGTGCCGTCACGTGATAGGCGTCGCCCGAAAGGCCATAACCGACGACCTCGCCGTAGATCTTCGCGCCGCGCGCCTTTGCGTGTTCATATTCTTCGAGAACGACGATGCCTGCGCCCTCACCCATGACGAAGCCGTCGCGATCCTTGTCATAAGGACGGGAGGCCTTTTCCGGCGTGTCGTTGTAGCCGGTCGAAAGGGCACGGCAGGCCGCAAAGCCGGCAATGCCGATGCGGCAGATAGCGGATTCGGCGCCGCCGGCCACCATTACGTCGGCGTCGTCGAGCGCGATGAGCCGGGCAGCATCGCCGATGGCATGAGCACCGGTCGAGCAGGCCGTGACAACCGAATGATTGGGACCTTTCAGGCCATGCTCGATGGAAACATAGCCGGAGGTGAGATTGATGAGGCGGCCCGTGATGAAGAAGGGGCTGACGCGGCGCGGGCCCTTTTCCTGAAGCGTGAGTGCCGTCTCGGCAATGCCTTCAAGGCCGCCGATACCCGACCCGATCATGGTGCCGGTGCGGCACCTTTCTTCTTCGGTGGAGGGCTTCCAGCCTGCGTCGTTGAGGGCCTGGGTCGCGGCCGACATGGCATAGACGATGAAGTCGTCGACGCGCTTCGATTCTTTGGGATCCATCCAGTCGTCCGGATTGAACGCCCCTTCGCCTTCACGGGGAACCGGCATGGCAATCTTGCAGGGAAGATCGGAGACGTCGAACTTCTCGATCTTCCGGGCGCCCGATTCACCGTTCAGAATACGCTTCCAGGTCGTCTCGACCCCACAGCCGAGCGGAGAAACCATCCCCAGACCCGTAACGACTACACGCCTCATGCCGATGATAACTCCCACCTCGGTCCGATGGCCGGAAACAGATCGCAAAGATGCCGGAGGGCCGGGTGCTCGCGCGCGCCCGACCCTGCCGATCAAACCGGAATCAGGACTTGGCGTTCGCCTTGACGAACTCGATCGCGTCCTTGACGGTCAGGATCTTCTCGGCGGCATCGTCCGGAATTTCCACCCCGAACTCTTCTTCGAACGCCATCACCAGCTCGACGTTGTCGAGACTGTCAGCGCCCAGGTCGTCGATGAAGCTCGCATTCTCGGTGACCTTGTCCGCGTCGACGCCCAGGTGCTCGACCACGATCTTCTTCAAGCGTTCAGCGATATCACTCATTTCAAGTCCTCAGATCTTTTGGTTTTAACCGGCCTCGCACATCCCGCTGCTCGCTGTAAGGCATCGAGGACTGGATGTGATCGAATTCGGTGGAAAGGATGCCCCTCTTCTGGCCCATTTCAAGGCAGAACCGCAAGCCAAATCGAGGGCTTAGGTAACACACTTTTTCGCCCTGTACCAGCAAACGCGCGCGGGCAACGCGACTCTCTACACACCTGAATTCGCTAATGTTTTCAGGTCCTTACAAGCACTTATGCGTCAGATCATCGCCATGCCGCCATTGACGTGCAAGGTCTGCCCTGTGACATAGGCCGCTTCCTCGCTCGCGAGATAGACCGCGGCGGCGGCAATCTCCTTCGCCTCGCCCAGCCGTCCTGCCGGAATCGTGGACATGATCCGGCCTTGCTGCTCCTCGTTCAACGCGTCCGTCATGGCGCTGCGAATGAAGCCGGGCGCAATGCAGTTCGCGGTGATGTTGCGGCTGGCGACCTCCTGGGCGAGCGACTTCGTCATGCCGATCATGCCGGCCTTGGAAGCGGCATAGTTGCCTTGTCCAGGGTTGCCCATGACGCCCACGACGGAAGTTATTCCGATGATGCGGCCCCAACGGCGCTTCATCATGCCGCGCAAGACGCCGCGAGAGAGACGAAAGGCGGCGGTGAGGTTCACACGGATCACCTCCTCCCACTCCTCGTCCTTCATGCGCATGAAGAGATTGTCGCGCGTGAGGCCCGCATTGTTCACGAGAATGTCGAGATTGCCGAGCGCCTCTTCCGCCTGCTTCGGCAGCGCATCGACGGCAGCCGCGTCCGAGAGATTGCAGGGCAGGACATGCGTGCGTTCACCCAGTTCTGATGCAAGCGCATCAAGGGCTTCCTTGCGGGTACCGGAGAGCACGACCGTTGCACCCTGACCATGCAGCGCGCGCGCGATATCGGAACCGATGCCGCCAGATGCGCCTGTTACCAGCGCGCCCTTGCCTGTGAGATCGAACATGCCGGCTCCTATGGTTCAGACAGATTTCAGAAAGGCTTCAACATCGGCGGGAGTGCCGACGGCCGTTATCTCGGGTTCCTTGGCGATGCGCTTCACCATGCCGGAAAGCGCCTTGCCTGCGCCTACCTCAACATAGGAGGTCACGCCTTGCTCTTCCATGTAGAGGACGCTTTCGCGCCAGCGCACCATCCCTGTCACCTGCTTGACTAGAATGTCGCGGATCGTTGCCGGATCGGCAACTTTAGACGCCGTGACATTCGCGACAAGCGGCACGGAAGGCGCCTTGAGCTCGACCGCGCCGAGGGCTTCGGCCATTTCATCGGCGGCGGGCTGCATGAGCGGACAATGGAACGGTGCGCTTACGGGAAGCAGCATGCTGCGCTTCGCGCCCTTGGTCTTCGCGATCTCAATGGCGCGTTCCACGGCGGCCTTGGTGCCGGATACGACAACCTGCCCGCCACCATTGTCGTTCGCGGCGGTGCAGACTTCTTTTCCATTTGGGCCCTGAGCGGCTTCTGCGGCCACTTCCGCCGCCTGATCGAAATCGAGGCCCAGAAGCGCTGCCATGGCGCCCTCGCCCACGGGCACGGCGCGCTGCATCGCCTGGCCGCGACGCTTCAGAAGGCGCGCCGTATCGGCAATGCTGAAGGTGCCTGCGGCAGCAAGCGCCGAATATTCGCCAAGCGAGTGACCGGCGACGAAGGCTGCCTTGTCCGCAAGTCTGAAGCCCCCTTCCCTTTCAAGCGTCCTCGTGACCGCGAGGCTAACCGCCATGATGGCGGGCTGAGCGTTCTCAGTCAGCGTCAGATCGTCCTGGGGGCCTTCCCACATGAGCTTCGACAGGTTCTGGCCGAGCGCGTCATTCACCTCGTCGAAGACTTCCCGGGCGGCGCCGAAGGCCTCCGCGAGTTCCCGGCCCATACCGACCGATTGCGACCCCTGGCCGGGGAAGATCAAGGCCCTCGTCATCGTCACTCCCTTTGTCCCGCCTGAGCCCCTAAAGAAGGGCCGATTTCCGGGCTTTTTCACCGCCGGGAGACTCGCCTCCCCGGAGGCGCCAAGTGATACCCTGTGCGGACCCCGAGTCAAGCCGCCCGAAAGACCAGATACCCCTTGCTTCGCCTCGGCTTTTCCGTATATTCCGGCGCTTCTGAAGGCCTTGGTTGGAGGCTGAACGGAACGCCGCTCCCGCTTCGGGGACGGCAGGATGAAAGTCCGGGTTCCGGTGTCTCCGCTTCTTTGGTGGTCCTTTCGAGCCTTTACGGGGCTCAAAGGGGGCTTTGCGCCAGGGCCGGTTAACAAAGGGAAAGGCTCGATGGCTCTTTACGAGCATGTATTCATTGCGCGACAGGACGTGTCGCAGCAGCAGGTCGAGGCGCTCACCGAGCAGTACTCGACCGTGATCAAGGAAAATGGCGGCAGCGTCGGCAAGACCGAATATTGGGGTCTTCGCAACCTTGCGTTCAAGGTGAAGAAGAACCGCAAGGGTCACTACACGCTCATGAACATCGATGCGCCGCATGCCGCGGTTGCCGAGATGGAACGCCAGATGGGCATCAGCGACGACGTCATCCGCTTCCTCACGATCCGTGTGGAAGAACACGAGACCGACCCGTCGGCCATGATGCAGAACCGCGGCGACCGTGGCGAACGCCGCGGCGGAGACCGCTTCGGCGATCGCGGGGATCGCGGCAGCCGCTTCGGCGACCGTGACCGTGGCCCGCGCCGCGACCGCGACGACAATTCGGAAGGAGGCGACGAATAATGAGCACCGCACCGCAGCCCGCGCGCCGGCCCTTCTTCCGCCGCCGCAAGACCTGCCCGTTCTCCGGCGCCAACGCCCCGAAGATCGACTACAAGGATGTGAAGCTTCTGCAGCGCTATATTTCCGAGCGCGGCAAGATCGTTCCTTCGCGCATCACGGCCGTTTCGGCCAAGAAGCAGCGTGAGCTCGCCCGCGCCATCAAGCGCGCGCGCTTCCTCTCGCTCCTTCCCTACGTGATCAGCTAAGGCCCGAAAGGAGAGACAACGATGCAAGTCGTACTTCTGGAACGGGTCGAAAAGCTCGGCCAAATGGGCGATGTCGTCAAAGTGAAGGACGGTTTCGCGCGGAATTTCCTGCTGCCCCGCAAAAAGGCGCTTCGCGCCACGAAAGCCAATCTTGAGCAATTCGAGAAGCAGCGCGCGCAGCTTGAAGCCCGCAACCTCGAACTCAAGAAGGAAGCCGAACAGGTTCACGCCAAGGTGAACGGTCAGGCTTTCATCGTGCTGCGCCAGGCAGGCGAGACCGGTATTCTCTACGGTTCGGTCAGCACACGCGACATCGCGGACGCCATGACGAATGGCGGCTTCTCGACCGCCCGCAACCAGGTCGTTCTCGACAAGCCGATCAAGACGATCGGCCTGCACGAGATACGCATCGTGCTGCATCCCGAGGTTTCCGCCACGATCTCGATCAACGTGGCGCGCACCGAGGAAGAGGCACAGCGCCAGGCGGCAGGCGAAGACCTGACGCAGACGCGCGAGGAGCGCGAGGACGAGGAACAAGAGGCCGCCGAGTTCTTTGAGAACGAAGAACTGGCGCCGCAGGACGGGGAAGAGTCTTCGGAAGACGAAGGCGAGACTCAGGCCTAAGTTCTTTTCCTGGAAGGGAAATTCAGAGGGGCGCTCCGACGGGGCGCCCCTTTTTTGTTTCGGAACCGGCACCGCATCCCGGCGTTCCTCTTGCAACGGCTTGAGGATTAACTTTAGATACATTCCAGAAAGCTTGTCCGCGCCGCATCCCCCCAAAGGCGACGGGACCGGATGGGGCACCTGAAATTTCAATCCTCGGTACGGGAGGGTTCGATGGTTTTCAGCGCGCTTCTCAGGAAAGTCGTGAAACGCGGCTCACTGACGATTGTCGGAGCCGACGGCAAACGCACGGAATTCGGAGACGGCTCCGGCGAGCCGGTGACCATCCGCTTCCACGACAAGACGGTCTCGACCGAGATCGCGCTCAATCCCTATCTCAAACTCGGCGAAGCCTTCATGGATGGCAGGCTGACCATCGACAAGCCCGCGACGATCTACGAACTTCTCGATCTGCTGACCTCGAATCTGGGCCGGAACTTCGCCGGCCCCGTCTTCGAAATCTATGGCGCGCTCAGGCGGATGAAGCGGCGGATCGACCAGCACAATCCCGTGGGCAAGGCGGAGAAGAATGTCGCCCATCACTACGACCTCGACGGCGGCATCTACGACCTCTTCCTCGACCGCGACAAGCAATATTCCTGCGCCTATTTCCAGCGGCCGGACATGACGCTCGAAGAGGCGCAACACGCGAAAAAGCGCCATATAGCAGCGAAACTCGGCATCGAGCCGGGCATGCGCGTGCTCGATATCGGCTGCGGCTGGGGCGGCATGGCGCTGACGCTGGCGGAGGAAACGGGCGCGGAAGTCGTGGGCGTCACGCTCAGCCACGAACAACTGAAAGTGGCGCAGCGCCGCGCGGAAGAGCGCGGCCTCGCCGACAAGGTCGAGTTTCGGCTGCAGGACTATCGTCTGATCAAGGAGAATTTCGACCGCGTCGTTTCCGTCGGCATGTTCGAGCATGTGGGCGTCGGCCACTACCGCGAATATTTCGACGGGGTGACGAATCTCCTCACCCATGACGGCGTCGCGCTGATCCATACGATCGGACGGCTGGACGGGCCGGGATCCACTAACCCATGGATTGCAAAGTATATTTTCCCGGGCGGCTATATCCCTGCGCTGAGCGAAATGTCCGGCGTGGTGGAGCGGACGGGCCTCTTCATGACGGATGTCGAAATCCTCCGCCTCCACTATGCGGAGACCTTGCGCGAATGGCGGCGGCGCTTCATGGAAAGGCGCGAAACGGCGGCGCGCATCTATGACGAACGCTTCTGCCGCATGTGGGAGTTCTACCTGGCGGGCTCCGAAACATCCTTCAGAAACGAGGGGATGGTCGTTTTCCAGATGCAGCTGGCGAAGAAGATCGACACGCTGCCGCTGACCCGCGACTACATGCTGGAGGAGGAACGCCGCCTTGCCGGGGCCGAGCGGACCCCTCAGCAGCGGCTCATGGCGGGCGACTGATCTATCCCCGCCTGCGGGGATAGGCGAGGCTGCACTTGTCCCCGGGGGCGGGGACAAGAAGACCCCACCGTCATCGTAACGTCACCGAACCGTCACAAAAGGCAGCTTTATCCCCGCTTGCGGGATAACCCTCCCCCGCCCCGCGACTCACGGTAAAATCGAATTCATCCACAGGCTATTCCGCGCGAAAGCCCCGCTATTTCAAGGGTATGGCGGAATCCGTTCCACTTATCCACAGTGGCGGGAAAATTAAGCTGTGGGTGAGCGGATAAATCTCCGCATGGGGCGGAAATTTATCCGCAGCTTCGTTTACAAATGACGCCATGGAACAGACCGCCGCCTACTCCCCCTCGCCCGACGACGAAACCCACGACGCCTATCGCGTGCCGCCGCACAATATCGATGCGGAACAGGCGCTCCTGGGCGCGATCCTCGTCAACAATGAGAGCTATGACCGCGTCGCGAGCTTTCTCGACCCGATTCATTTCTTCGATGCCGTACACGGACGAATTTACGAGGCGGCGGCGAAGCTTATCACGGGCGGCCACCTCGCCTCGCCCGTGACGCTGAAGAATTTCTTCGAGCGCGACGAGGCGCTGGCCGAGATCGGCGGACCCGCCTATCTCGCGCGGCTCGCGGGCGCGGCGACGACGATCATCAATGCGGAGGAATACGGGCGGACGATCTACGACCTCGCGATCCGCCGCGAACTCATCCGCGTCGGCACCGACATTCACAACCGCGCCTATGACGCGCCGGTGGACGACACGCCGAGCGCGCAGATCCTGGAAGCCGAACAGGCGCTCTACCAGCTTGCCGAACAGGGCAAATATGAGGGCGGCTTCCAGAGCTTCCACGAGTCGCTGAAAACCGCCATCGACATGGCGGCCGAAGCCTACAAGCGCGACGGCGGGCTTTCCGGCATCTCGACCGGGCTTCGCGACCTCGACCACCGCCTTGGCGGGCTTCAGCCCTCCGACCTCATCATCCTTGCGGGCCGCCCCTCCATGGGCAAGACGGCGCTCGCGACGAACATCGCCTTCCAGGCGGCCAAGGCCTACAAGGCGGAGCATCACGCGGACGGCACGGTCGAGGCGAAGGACGGCGCCATTGTGGGGTTCTTCTCGCTCGAAATGTCGGCCGAGCAGCTCGCGACGCGATTGCTCGCCGAACAGTCCGGCGTGCCGTCGGAGCGCATCCGGCGCGGCAACATCCATGAGGACGAGTTTCATCAGCTCGTCGACGCCGCGCAGCAACTGCAGAGCATTCCGCTCTATATCGACGATACGGGCGGCCTCACCATCGGCACGCTCGCCGCGCGGGCGCGGCGGCTGAAGCGGCAGCGCGGCCTCGGGCTTCTCGTGATCGACTATCTGCAGCTTCTCGCGGGCTCCGGCAAGTTCGGCGACAACCGCGTGCAGGAAGTGACGCAGATCACGACCGGCCTCAAGGCGCTGGCGAAGGAATTGAATGTGCCCGTGATCGCGCTGTCACAGCTCTCGCGACAGGTGGAAGCGCGAGAGGACAAGCGGCCGCAGCTCGCCGACCTTCGCGAGTCGGGCTCGATCGAGCAGGACGCGGACGTCGTCATGTTCGTCTTCCGCGAGGAATATTACGTCTCGCGGCGCGAGCCGACCGAGGGCACGCCCGAACATCTTCAGTGGCAGGAGGAAATGGAGCGCGTGCACGGGCTCGCCGAATGTATCATCGGCAAGCAGCGCCACGGCCCCACGGGCACCGTCAAGCTGCAGTTCCAGGCGGATGTGACGAGGTTCTCGGACCTCGATCAGGTGCATACGGAGGGGTTTGAGTAAGGGGCCATCAATCAAAATCAAACAAAATGTCGTCTTCCTCAGATATCGGCGTTTCAACCCTAAACCGAAGCCCCGGCCCCGCGTTTTCCCACTCTAACTTAGGAAGCCCCTCCGCCTGAGCGTCCATCAACTCAGGCGCACCGAAAAATCCGACAATGCGGCGAGATTTATTCCATTCCAGCGCAAACGCCCTAATAGCAGAATCGTTTTCTTGCCTGCGAATAATTATTCTGAAGAAACCCTGCGCTCCGTAGCCATGAAGACAGGTGCTCCATGGTCGGGTAATATCTGCAAAAGCTCTTATCGTTCGATTTCCCCAATCAGCAAAATCCACCTCTCCAACAAAGCAAATCTCACCGGGGATTGCACTCCCTCTTCCGATAGAAGAATTGAAAGTGATGAGGTAGTAAAACGCTTGAAGCTGCATCGCAGCGAGTTTGAACACTCTTTCTGGTTCAATCTGCGGCGGACCGACGAAACCGAAACTTACACTGGCGCCCCCTAATATCTCTCCCGATACCTCATCCTTCACGAAACTATCTGCGATAGCCTTACGCGTGAGACGACTCGTGGAATTCGTCACTTTGCGCTGAGCATGAGTCTGGCAGTCACGGTTAAGCTTCCTTGCCTTTGACGCGCGGAGCAGCGTAATTGCGGATATGTCATCTTCGAGATCAGATTTGGCGTTATTGCATTGACGGCAAGCCCTGACGATTACAGACCAGCAGTTGTCTAACGATCCCTTCGGCACAAACCGACGGGCGACGACATGATCATCCGTGAGCGGATTTTCTGGAGTCTCTTCGCGACCACAGTAAGTGCACAAAACCCCCACTACACGAGTAGCTTTGCCATTGGGTAGGAAGTTGTCCAATTTTGAGGCCCTTAGAACAAATCTCTCTTGTTGATAAGCTGAAAAGAGACATCATCCGAGATTAATTTTATCTCTGAGCGCCGAGGTCAGCAGCCTCAGCAGCCATCTTTCGCCAAGTCGCATTCTCAATCAAACTCGAGCGCACTATCTTCAAATCACTGCACCCCGGAATCGACTTTAGTGTCTGCTTGACTGACTCTTTCTGAACTGGAGGCATCCAAGGGCTCAGCGTGATGCTTTTTATCCAGCTCAGATCGAAGGGGAGATCGAGAGAGTCGAGATCTTCATTCTTGCTCACATACACCGCTCTGTATTCCATTTCATCCGTGTACGGTGCACGCTTAAGAAAAGGCAAATCAACAACATCGATTCGATCTCCGCGCTTGATATCACCTAGCATTTTGTAGCTGACATATCGCGCCGTAACGCCGTCAGCGTTGTCAAACATCTTGACCAGCGGGCTACGTAGGAAATCAATACATACGCCATTCGGCCCCCCGGAAAACACTCGCCAGTGATGATAAGTTTCCTGACTTTGTGTAAAGCAAAGCGCAAGGACGGTTTGAGCATCGACCTTCCGCTTGTATTCTGCCATGAAATGCGCGTCGTTCTTGTCATCCCATGCCGCTGGGTTGAGTAAAGTTATACTTTTGGTCTGCAAAATGTGAATGAGGGACGCAAGGTTAGTGAATCTGCGCAATACGGTCTTCAGTACCCGTGGTTTCGCCTCCGCCATTGCCACCCTCCAGTTGCAGAGCAAACTTCAGTAGTCTTCTAATGATGCCATAACTGCCGTTATCTCAGAGAGTTTTCTGTGGGCGTTGCCCATTGCGCACGAGGGCGGAGAATATCTCTTGCGAAGCGGGACGGCGCGCAGAGCGCGCCTTCTGGATTGCCGGGTTCCCGGCTTTCGCCGGGACAGGAGCCGGGGACCATTCGCGGTGCTCTTTGCCGCAGCGTTGGTTGATGGGGTGGCGCTCACGCCGAATTCAATCGTTCTTGCTGAGAGAACCAATGGGTCCCGGCTTTCGCCGGGATGACATCTGTGGGTGTGGCAAGCGCGGCGGCTCAAGCCGCTTTCTCCGTGGGCAGATCGAGTTTGTTCCAGGCCGTCATGCCGCCCAGCAGGTTCGAGACGTTGGTGAACCCTGAGCGAGCGAGGATGCTGGCGGCGAGGCCGCCGCGATGGCCGACGCTGCAGGTGACGGCGACGGGTTCATCCCGCTCGAGGCCGAGCTCGCCGAGCTTCTCCTCGATGCGGCCGGCATGGACATGGCGGGCGCCGGGGATGTGACCCGCCGCGAAGGCGCTCTCCTCGCGCACGTCGAGAACGGCGGTGCCGTTCGCATCGAGCCGGAGCGAGAGTTCACGCGGGCTGGTGGTGGCGAGCGTCTGGACGGGGCGGCCCGCATTGCGCCAGGCGGGAAAGCCGCCCGTAAGCGCGCCCTTCACCCGGTCGAGCCCGATGCGGGCGAGCGCGAGGCGCGCATCGAGCGCGGCCTCGGGGCTTTCGGCGACGAGCCAGACGGGATCATGCGCGCAGGCGACCCAGCCGCCATAGATCGACATGCCGCCCTGCCAGACATTGACCGAGCCCGGCACATGGCCGCCCGCGAAGGCCTCGACGTCGCGCGTGTCGATGACAACGCCCTCGCTCGCGCGCGCCGCGAACTCCTCCGGCGAGAGCCAGTCGAAGGGGCGCGCGTCGAGCGGACGGCCGCCCCCGAGGTTCACCTCCTCCATCAGCCGGAAGTAAGGCGGCCGCGCCATCCGCTCGGAAAGCTTGTGGCGGACGAAACCGTCGCGGCCGAGCCTTGCGGCCGCATTGGCGCTGCGCTCGATCCCGATGGTCGACCATTCGCGGTCGGCGACATTGCCGCCGCAGGCCGAGCCCGGTCCATGCGCGGGCAGCACCAGCGCTTGGTCGCCAAGCGGGAAGACGCGTTCGTGGAGCGCATCGTAGAGCTCGCCCGCATGCTCGCCGGTCTTCTCCGCGTCGATGAGATCGGTGCGGCCGGTGTCGCCCATGAAGAGCGCATCGCCGGTGAAGACGCCCCAGACGGTCTCCGGCGCCTCGTCGAGCGTGACGGCGTAGCACATGCTCTCCGGCGTGTGGCCCGGCACATGAAGGGCGCGAAAGGAAATGCCGCCGCCGAGGCCGAGCGTGTCGCCCTGTTTCAGCGGACGGCCGGCATGGGGCATGAGTTCGTGATCGCAGGCGACGATCTCGGCGCCGGTGACGTCGCGCAGCGCCGCACCGCCCATCTCGAAATCCTCCTGGCGGTGCGTTTCCAGCACGTAACGCAGCGTGAGTCCGTTCTTTCGCAGAATGTCGAGATAGCGTTCGACATCGCGGGCCGGGTCCACAATGGCGGCGGCGCCGCCACCGCCGATGATATAGGCGAAATGGGCGATGCCGGGCGTCTCGATGCGCTGGAAAAACATGGGGCGTCCTCTCCTTCCGTCGGTCGGGAAGATAACGCGAGGCGGCGGCACGGGTTCCCGCGGCGAGGCGGCGCGTGGAAGGCGCGCAGAAGAAGGAGCGAGGCTCGCGCTGGCGAAGCGTTCAGCCTGCGGCGGCAGAGCCGAGGGACGCGGGGGCGAGAATGCGTTCGGGCGGGAGCGTGACGACGACCATTGTGCCGCGGCCGGGCTCGCTCTCGATTTCGAAGCGGCCGCCATGCTGCTTCGTCAGTTCCTGCACGATGGGCAGGCCGAGGCCGAGGCCGCCATATTTGCGGCAGAACTGGTTTTCGAGCTGGCCGAAGCGGGCGAGCGCCTTGGGAATGTCCGCCGCGGCAATGCCGATGCCCGTGTCCGAGACGGCGATGACATAGCCCCTCGCATCCGCCGAGAGGGACACGGTGACGGTACCGCCCTCGACATTGAACTTGATGGCGTTGCCGGCGAGGTTGGTCAGGATCTGCCGGATCTTGCGCTCGTCGGCGATGACGGCGGGGAGCGCGGACGGCACGTCGAGGCGGCAGGCGACGCCCGCCTCCTCCGCCTTCAACCTCACCGTATCGAGCACGCGGGCGGCGATTTCCTCGATCCGGACTTCCTCCTCGTAGAGCGCGTCCGTGCCGGCCTCGACGCGCGAGATGTCGAGAATATCGCTGACGAGATCGAGAAGATGGCTGCCGCTGTCGTTGATGTCCTTCGCATAGTCCGCATATATCCCGTTGCCGAGCGGACCGAACAATTGCAGCTTCATCGCCTCGGAAAAGCCGATGATGGCGTTCAAGGGCGTCCTGAGTTCGTGGCTCATGGTGGCGAGGAATTCGGACTTGGCCTGCGAGGCCTCCTCGGCGAGAAGGAGTGCGCGCGACAGATCGGCGGCGCGGGCTTCCAGCGCCTCGTGGCTTTCGAGGAGATTGCGGTGGAGCGCATCGCGCTCGCGTTCGACGCGGCGGTAATTCAGCACGAAGGCGCGAATATGAAGCGTGGTGACGAAGATCACGAGCAGGTTCGACAGCTCCATCGAACTGCCGATGACCTTCATGCTCGAAAGCATCTCATAGACCAGATAGGCCAGCGCGGCGAGAAGCACGGCGAGCACATCGCCGCGCGGCGCCTTCTCGACAATCAGGGCACGGAGGATCGTGCCGCCGACGGACAAGGCAATGAGCGCCCAGAGCGCCTGGAAGGGCTCGCGCAGAAGCGTGATCGTGCCCGGCGCCATGAAGGGCGCGACGAAAAGCGCGAAGCCGCAGAAGAGCGCGGAGACGGCATAGATCAGCTTGTCGATCCAGAGGACGCGGCCATCGCGGAAGAGATAGTTGATGAAGGCGTAATAGGCGGGCGCGATGAGAAAGAGGGAGAGATATTCGAGGTCGTATTTCCGCGCTTCGGGAAAATCGGGCAGATAGTCCCAGATGAGATTGCTGACGAGGAAGACGCGGAGCGCGGAGGCGGCGGACAGCGCGGCGAAGATGATGTGCCCGCCGGGATGATCCGTGGAACGGCCGACCGCCAGCGCGGCGACGGCGACGAGAAAGAGGACCAGCGCCAGGGCCGTGGGCAGCGCGCTGGCGCGACGCTCCATCGACTCCATTTCCTGCAGATAGCCGATGGAGGGCACATCGACGATGCCGCCCTGCTTGTGGACATGGTTCGCGAGCTGGACGACGAGACGCAACTCGCGCAGATCGTGCGGCAGGGGGATGATGGGCGCCGTCGGGTTGACGGCGGTGATGTTCGCGGCGGCGGCGGGATCGCCATTCTGGTGGAGGAGCACCGCCTGCACATCCTCCGGGCCGGAGGAGACGGCATGGATCGCATAGATGGAGCGCGTGGTGCCCATCGAGAGGGCGAGGAATTGCGGCGTGGCCGGAAGCACGAGATCGAGGCAATAGGTGGCGGCGCCGTGGCCGGTGGTGACGTCCGTGGTGAGGGCCGGGCCCCAGATGTCCGGGAGGGAGATGCGCTCGCCCGCGACGCGCCCATCGGGAAGCATGCAGGAGGCTGCGAAATCGGAGGGCGGCAGGAGCGCATCGCGATAGACGGTCCAGCCGTTCTTCAGCGCGAGGCGGCCTTCCCGCGCGAACTCGACCGCGGCCGCGCCCCGGCCCGCATCGCGGGACGCGGCAGGGCCCGCGGCGGCAATGACCGCCACGCCAAGAAGGAACAGGACGAAGGTCCCCCTCCAATGTCCAGGCGCAGTCCGAAACATGCAGCTCTCTCCCGACCTGCCTCAAATATCGGAACAAAACCTTAAGGAGTTCTCTAGGACCGGCGGGCGGAGGGTGACGGCGCATACGCAATTTCGCCGTATTAACTCTTTAATCCGGCTCAACTTTCCCTTCATGGGCGATCCGCTATGATCGCTCGCGAGCCCGAGAAACCATCCCGAACAAGCGGCCCGGAGGGCCAGGCGCCCTGCCCGATACGTCGAGACCCATGACATCCGAAAGCACGGCCGAAAAGGCAGCGGGCGCGATCCTCACCGTCGATCTCGGCGCGCTGGCGGCGAATTACGCGCTGCTGTGCGAGAAGGCGGCCGGGGCGGAGGTTTCCGCCGTGGTGAAGGCGGATGCCTATGGGCTGGGGCTCGGGCCGGTCGCGGAGCGGCTCTGGATGGAGGGCTGCCGGACTTTCTTCGTGGCGGACGTGAACGAGGGCAAGGCGCTGAGGGCCGTGCTGCCGGAGGCCGTCATCTATGTGTTGAACGGCATCTTTCCCGGTACGGCGGGGCTTTACGCGGCGGCGGGGCTCAGGCCCGTGATCGCCTCGCTTGCCGAACTCGCCGAATGGCGGGAGGCGGGCGCCCCCCTGCCCGCGGCACTTCATTTCGATACCGGCATGAACCGGCTCGGCATGAGCGCCGCCGATGCCGACGCCATCGCGCAGGACGAGACGCTGACCAGGGGCATCGAGGTCTCGCTCGTGATGAGCCATCTTGCCTGCTCGGATGACGAGGGCCACCCGAGGAACGCGCTGCAGCTCGCGCGGTTCAGCGGGATATGGGAGCGGCTGCGCCCGCGCTTCCCCGGCGCCGTGGCGAGCCTCGCCAATTCGGGCGGCATATGGCTCGGGGCGGACTATCACTTCGGGCTCGTTCGCCCCGGCGTCAGCCTCTACGGCGGCAACCCCTTCACGGGCAAGGAGAACCCCTTCCGGCCCGTCGTGCGGGCGGAGGCGCGGGTGATCGCGCTGCGCGAGGTGGAGCCCGGCGAGACGGTCGGCTACAGCGCGACCTGGAGTGCTCCCGGGGAAGGCGACAGCGGGCGCAAGCGCGTGGCGATTCTCGGCGCGGGCTATGCGGATGGCTATTTCCGCGCGCTCTCCTCCACCGGCAACCCCGAATCGGGCGGCGTGGTGCATATTGGGGGCCGGGCCTGCCCCATCGCGGGCCGCGTCTCCATGGACATGGTGGCGGTCGATGTGAGCCAGGTGCCGGAAGGCGCGGTGACGCGCGGCGACATGGCGGAACTGATCGGCCCCAACATCACGGTGGACGATGTGGGCCTCCGGGCGGGCACGCTCGGCTATGAAATTCTGACGGCACTGGGCAGGCGCTACATGCGACGCTACATTGCCGGGCCCGAAAGGGACGCAGTGGAAAAGGAAGGCAGGGGGCAGGCTTGAACGTCTTCGCGATCATCGGGCGGGTGGTGCTGGCCACGCTCGCCGAAATCGGCGCGCTGACGCGCTTCATCTGGCTCTCGGTGAGCCATATCTTCCGGCCGCCCTTCTTCTGGCGGCTTACCGCGCAGCAGATGCTCAGGATCGGCTATTTCTCGCTGCCGGTGGTGGCGCTCACCGCCTTCTTCACCGGCGGCGCGCTGGCCTTGCAGATCTATTACGGCGGCAACTCGCTCAACTCGGAATCGATCGTCGCGACCATCGTCGCGCTCGGCATCACGCGCGAACTCGGCCCCGTGCTCGGCGGGCTGATGGTGGCGGGGCGCGTGTCGGCGGCAATCGCGGCGGAGCTCGGCACGATGCGCGTGACCGAACAGATCGACGCGCTGACGACGCTTTCGACCAACCCGCACAAATATCTCGTCGTGCCGCGCGTGGTCGCGGCTGTCATCACGCTCCCTGCCCTCGTCTTCGTCGCCGACATCATCGGCATCATGGGCGGCTTCGTGGTCTCCACCGGGTCGCTCGATTTCAATGCCGGCGTCTACATCAAGAACACGGCGGACTTCCTGAAATTCGACGACGTGATGTCGGGCCTGACCAAGGCGGCGGTGTTCGGCTTCATCATCGCCATCATGGGCTGCTTCCACGGCTTCAACTCGAAGGGCGGCGCGCAAGGCGTGGGCCGCGCGACGACGAACGCCGTGGTGACCGCCTCGATCCTCATCCTCGCGGCGAACTACGTGATGACGTCGCTGCTGTTTGCGAATTGAGGCCGGATATGAGCGAAGCGAAGATCGAACTCAGGAACGTCCACAAGCGCTTCGGAAGCAAGGTGGTGCTGGACGGCATCAACCTCACCGTGCCGAAGGGCGAGTCGCTCGTCGTGATCGGCGGATCGGGCACCGGCAAGTCGGTGATGATCAAATGCGTGCTCGGCATCATCCGTCCCGACAGCGGCGAGATCTTCGTCGACGGCAAGAACGTGCTGAAGATGGATACGGGCGAGCGCGAGAAGGTGTTGCGCAAGTTCGGCATGCTCTTCCAGGGCGCGGCGCTCTTCGACAGCCTGCCCGTCTGGGAGAATGTCGCCTTCGGGCTCATCCAGGGCCGCAAGATGAAGCGCAAACAGGCGAAGGACATCGCCATCGAGAAGCTCGCCAAGGTGGGGCTCGCGGCGGAGGTGGGCGAACTCTATCCCGCCGAGCTTTCGGGCGGCATGCAGAAGCGCGTGGGCCTTGCGCGCGCGATCGCGGCTGACCCGGAGATCATCTTCTTCGACGAACCGACGACGGGCCTCGACCCGATCATGGCGGACGTGATCAACGACCTCATCGTGGACAGCGTGAAGGATCTCGGCGCGACGACGCTTTCGATCACGCATGACATGGCGAGCGTGCGCAAGATCGCCGACAAGGTGGCGATGATCCACAAGGGCAAGATCATCTGGGCGGGCAGCCGCGCGGAAGTGGACAATAGCGGCAACGAGTATGTCGACCAGTTCATCCACGGACGCGCGGAAGGGCCGATCCAGATGGAAGTGCTGAAGCCGTAGGTTTCAACTTTCGCAACCGTCATTGCGAGCGACCGCAAGGGAGCGAAGCAATCCAGGAGCCACGGGCTCAGCGTTTGCGGCCCCTGGATTGCTTCGTCGGCTTCGCCTCCTCGCAATGACGCATTTTTGAAAGGCAAACACGACACAATGGCCCGCCAATCCCGCACATTCGTCTGCCAGTCCTGCGGCGCGGTGACACCGCGTTGGGCGGGGCGCTGCGAGAGCTGCGGCGAGTGGAACACCATCGTCGAGGAAGCAGGCGCGGCCGGCGGCGTGGGCGCGGGACCGGCGGCAAAATCGCTGCAGGGCAAGGGCCGCCGGATCGAGCTCGTGGAGATGAGCGGCGAGAGCGCGGAGCCGCCGCGCTATGTGACGGGGGTCGGCGAGTTCGACCGCGTGACGGGCGGCGGGCTGGTGCCCGGCTCGGCGGTTCTCGTGGGCGGCGATCCGGGCATCGGCAAATCGACGCTGCTCCTGCAGGCGATGGCGGCGCTCGCGAACAAGGGGCATTCGGTCGTCTATGTCTCGGGCGAAGAAGCGATCGCGCAAGTGAGAATGCGGGCGCGCAGGCTTGGCCTCGCGGAGGCGCCAGTGCAGCTTGGCGCGGAGACGAACCTCAAGGACATCATCGGCACGCTGGAAGGCCAAAAGGCGCCGGACGCCGTCGTCATCGACTCGATCCAGACCATGTGGGCGGATAATCTCGACAGCGCGCCCGGCACGGTCAGCCAGGTGCGGGCCTCGGCGCAGGAGCTGGTGCGCTTCGCCAAGAAGAACAACACGGCGATCATTCTCGTCGGTCATGTGACCAAGGAAGGCCAGATCGCGGGGCCGCGCGTCGTCGAGCACATGGTGGATGCGGTCATCTATTTCGAAGGCGAACGCGGACACCAATTCCGCGTGCTTCGCGCGGTGAAAAACCGCTTCGGCCCGGCGAACGAGATCGGCGTCTTCGAGATGGGCGAGATGGGACTGGCGGAAGTGCCGAACCCCTCCGCCCTCTTCCTCGGGGAGCGCGACGGGGGCACGAGCGGTTCCGCCGTCTTCGCAGGGATCGAGGGGACGCGGCCGGTGCTCGTCGAAATTCAGGCGCTGACCGCGCAGAGCCCGCTCGGCACACCGCGGCGCGCGGTCGTCGGCTGGGACAGCGGACGGCTCTCCATGGTGCTGGCGGTGCTGGAAGCGCGCTGCGGGCTCTCGCTCGCGGGCCAGGACGTTTACCTTAACGTCGCGGGTGGCCTGCGAATCAACGAGCCCGCCGCCGACCTCGCGGTGGCCGCAGCGCTCATTTCCTCCATCACCGGGACACCGCTTCCAAGCGATACCGTGATCTTCGGCGAAATCAGCCTTTCAGGGGCGGTCAGGCCCGTCAGCCAGATGGATGCGCGGCTGAAAGAGGCGGAAAAACTGGGTTTCGCGCGGGCAATCCTGCCCGCGGGCGCGGGCAAGAGCCGCAGCGGAACCGGGCTCAAATTCACGGAAATTTCGGACCTTGCGGGTCTCATTGCCCATCTGGCAGCGGCGGGACAAAAGGGCTCGAACGGACGCCGCTCAGGGGATATGTGATAGACTTGAACTAGGCTTCCGGGAGAGTGATTTGACGCTGTTCGACATCATCGTCATTGGCGTGCTGCTGGTATCGAGCGTGCTGGCGCTGCTCAGGGGCTTCACCAACGAAGTGCTGTCGATCCTCGCCTGGGTGGTGGGCGCCCTTGCAGCGCTCTGGCTCTTTCCCTATCTGACGCCTGTGTTGCGCGGCGCGATATCGCCGCCCTGGCTTGCGGCCGTCATCGCCGCGGTCGGCATTTTCATCGTTGCCTATGCGCTGTGCGCGGCGCTGACCGCGCGCTGGTCGGGCGGGCTGATGGATCTGCATGAGCGCGCGGAGCTTCTGGACCGGACGCTTGGCTTCATCTTCGGGCTTGCGCGCGGATTGCTGATCGTCACCGTCGCCTATCTCTTCTTCGCCTGGCTGGTGCCCAACCCGGACGACCAGCCGGACTGGATCAAAAACGCCAAGACGAAACCGACCATCGAGAACACGGCCGCCCTGCTCTTCTCGCTCGCGCCGGAACCCGGCAGCGGATCGGCCAGACAGGAAAGCGCGCCCGCAGCCCGGCAAAGCGCCCCGACGCCGCGTCAAGAGGCCGCGCCTGCGCCCGCCGAGCCAAGGCAGACGGAGCCCGATTCCGGCGCTGACACGGCGAATGGCCCGGGGTATAACCCGTCCGAACGGAGGGGGCTCGATCGTCTGTTCGAGAACACGACCGGGGAGTAGACGCCCGTTGTTTTATTGCGTTTCCGGACGGCCCCACGCCGTCCTCTCTTGAAGAAGGCACTTCGCCTGGAAACGCTCCAGGAGTCCCAGCGATGTCCGATCAGATGCAGCTCGACCTCCCCTTTTCCTCCTCCGCCCGAAAACCGGCGGAAGCCCCCTTCAGCCTGACAGACGACGAACTTCACGACGACAAGCTGCGCGAGGAATGCGGCGTGTTCGGCGTGTTCGGCCATCCGGACGCGGCGGCGCTGACGGCGCTCGGCCTTCACGCGCTCCAGCATCGCGGGCAGGAGGCGGCGGGCATCGTGGCCTATGACGGCGAGCACTTCCATTCGGAGCGCCGCCTCGGCCTTGTCGGCGATCACTTCTCCTCCGCCAAGATGATCGACCGGCTGCAGGGCGAAATGGCGGTCGGCCATGTGCGCTATTCGACGACGGGCGAGACGATCCTGCGCAACGTGCAGCCGCTTTTCGCGGATCTGTGGGGCGGCGGCTTCGCGGTGGCGCATAACGGCAATCTGACCAACGCGATCACGCTGCGGAACGAGCTCGTGCGCGACGGCGCGATCTTCCAGTCCACCTCGGACACGGAAACGATCCTGCAGCTCGTCGCGCGGAGCCGGAAACCGCGCGTGATGGAGCGCTTCGTCGATGCGCTCTCGCAGATCCAGGGCGCCTATGCGCTGGTGGCGCTGACCAACAAGAAGCTCATCGGCGCGCGCGACCCGCTCGGCATCCGTCCGCTCATTCTGGGCAAACTCGCGGGAGCGCCGATCTTCGCCTCGGAAACGGTGGCGCTCGACATCATCGGCGCGGAATTCGTGCGCGAGGTGGAGCCCGGCGAGATCGTGCTCTGCACACGCGAGAACGGCGAAATCACAATCGAGTCGATCCGCCCCTTCCCCGAACAGCAGGTTCGCCCCTGCGTGTTCGAATACATCTATTTCGCGCGGCCCGACAGCATCGTCGGCGGCAAGAGCGTCTACAATGTGCGCAAGCGGCTCGGCCAGGAACTGGCGCGCGAGAGCGCGGTGGAAGCCGATGTCGTGATCCCGGTGCCGGACTCGGGCGTGCCCGCGGCGATCGGCTATGCGGCGGAGAGCGGCATTCCCTTCGAGCTCGGCATCATCCGGAACCATTATGTAGGCCGCACCTTCATCGAGCCGACGCAGCATATCCGCCAGCTCGGCGTGAAGCTGAAGCACAATGCGAACCGCGCCATCGTGGAAGGCAAGCGCATCATCCTCGTGGACGACAGCGTGGTGCGCGGCACGACCTCCATCAAGATCGTGAAGATGATGTATGAGGCGGGGGCGAAGGAAGTTCACCTGCGCGTGGCAAGCCCGCCCATCACGCATCCCGATTTCTACGGTATCGACACGCCGGAACGCGAGCAGCTGCTCGCCTCGAATTACGACCTCGAAGGCATGCGTGACTATATCGGCGTGGACAGCCTAGCCTTCATTTCCGTGGACGGGCTCTACCGCGCGATGGGCTTCAACCATCGCGATGCGGAGCACCCGCAGCTTACGGATCATTGTTTCACCGGCGACTATCCGACGCCGCTGGCCGACCGCGACGGCGAACAGCGGACAAGGCAGCTCTCTCTTCTCGCCGAAATCGCCTGACGGGAATCAAGAATGACGGGACGTTTGCAGGACCGCATCGCGGTCATCACCGGCGCATCGCGCGGCATCGGGCGCGCGGTGGCGCTTGGCATGGCGGCGGAGGGCGCGCATGTGATCCTCGTGGCGCGCACCGTCGGCGGGCTCGAGGAAGTGGACGACGAAATCCGCAAGGTGGGCGGCAAGGCGACGCTCGTTCCCTTCGACCTGACCGACATGCCGGCCATCGACCGGCTAGGCGCGACGATCTTCGAGCGCTGGGGCAAGCTCGACGTGTTCGTCGGCAATGCGGGTCTGCTCGGCACGCTGACGCCGCTCAGCCATATGGAGCCGAAGGACTGGGACAAGACGCTTGCCGTCAACGTGACCGCGAACTGGCGGATGATCCGCTCATTCGAGCCGCTGCTGAAGCGCTCCGACGCGGGGCGCGCGATCTTCGTGACCTCGGGCGCGGCGCAGAAGTGCAAGCCCTATTGGGGCGGCTATTCGATCACCAAGGCCGCGCTCGACGCGATGATGAAAACCTGGGCGGCGGAGACGGAGAAAACCCCGATCCGCGTGAATTCGATCAGCCCCGGTCCGACGCGCACGGCGATGCGCAAGAAGGCGATGCCGGGCGAAGACCCGACAACGCTGACCAAACCGGCGGAGCTCGTTCCGCTCTTCATCGAACTCGCCCTTCCCTCCTGCACGAGGCATGGCGAGATCGTGGAGTACCGGAAGGTGAAAGCCTGAGGCCCACACGCATCCGGAAACGGAGGCGAAGATGATCGATGTCAGCCGAACCGGCGACGGCGACCCGATGCAATTCCGGGTCGTGATCCGCGACGAGGACGGCGCCACGCGCCACGAAGTCACCCTGAGGCGGGATTTCCACGAGGCCATCGCCTCCGGCGCGACGCCGGAGACAGCGGTGGAGGCGGCTTTCCGCTTCCTGCTCGACCGGGAGCCCAAGGAGGCGATCCTCGGGCACTTCGACATTACCGTGATTTCCAGCTATTTCCCCGAATTTCCGCAGGCAATCGCCGCCTATCTGCCCGAACGGGGATGAGCGCGCGCGGATGAAGGCAGATACGCACATCTTGACATGAGATTTTTGTCTCATTAAAAGCCTGATGTATCGAATGGCTCCCTACGAGGCAGGATCATGGCGCTCACCCGGCAAGAGATGGACAGCAAGATCGACGAGCATTTCGGCTATGAGGCGCGCGACGATGTGGAGGGCGTGCTGGCCACGCTCGCTCCCGATGTCGAGCACGACATCGTCGGCTGGCCGACAGGGCCAGCGCGGAGCCGCGACGGCGCGCGCGGCTTCTACGAGACGCTTTTCAGCGATCTTTCCGACGGCAAGGTCGAATGCCGCAAGCGGCTTTACGGCGAGAACTTCCTGGTGGACGAGTCCGTCTGGCGCGGAAAGGCGCCGGGACGGCCCTTCGGGCTCGAAGGCCGGGGGCGGCCGCTCGAATTCCGCCTGCTGCATGTGATCGAATTTCGCGACAATGGCGATATCGGACGCGAGAATGTGTGGATCGATCTCGCCTCCATCATGCAGCAGCTTCCGCAGGACTGAGATGCCGGGGAGAGAGAACCAGAAGCGGCGCACGCGCAAGGACCTTCTGGTCGCCGCCTCGCGGCTGCTGCAACAAGGACGCAAGCCGAGCCTTGAGGAAATCGCGGAGGAAGCCTTCGTCTCGCGGGCAACGGCCTATCGCTACTTTCCCAATGTGGACCAGTTGCTGATCGAGGCGGCGCTCGATGTGGCGACGCCTGACCCCGAAGCTCTTTTCGCGGAGGAGGAAAGCGGCGATCCGGCGCGGCGTCTCCTCATGGCCGACAACGCGCTGCAGAAGATGGTGCGCGAAAACGAGCCGCAACTTCGCATGATGCTTGCGAAGTCGCTCGAAGCGAGCCTGGGCGGGATGCAGGACGTTCCGCCGCGGCAGAACCGGCGCGTCCCGCTGATCGAAGCCGCGCTCGAACCCATGCGCGGCGAGATGAAGAACGCCACCCGCCGCACGCTTGTGCATGCGCTCGCCCTGCTCTTCGGCACGGAAGCCAATATCGTCTGCAAGGATGTGCTGCAGATTGGCGACAAGGAAGCCGACCGCATACGACGCTGGGCGATGCAGGCGCTGCTCGATGCGGCCCGGAAGGAAAGCTGACGGCCCGCGCGGGTGAGGCGGGCGGGCCGCCAGCCGCGCG